>Ga0209376_1000002_pt1 | contig 404354 bp, 357 predicted proteins | sample GraSoiAngelo_134_FD_185891 | JGI IMG/M metagenome (GOLD analysis project Ga0209376, IMG submission 185891) | Grasslands soil microbial communities from the Angelo Coastal Reserve, California, USA - 14_0929_05_30cm (SPAdes) (version 2) | ecosystem: Environmental > Terrestrial > Soil >... | reverse complement strand
GGACGCGCGGTCTCTGCGCGCCGCGCAGCGGTCGAGCGCAGCGAGATCCTTGACGGCCACCGCAGCGGAGGGTACGTCCACTTGGGCGGGAGCGACCCGTTTTATACTGGGTCGCTCCCGCCCATCCTAGGGTTTTGCCCGCGTGCAGATGTCACCTCCTTCCTTTACGTATCTGCCGTTCTCTCAAGACTTTGATTGGTCTTGCTAGTGACGCGCGAGAGGAGCGCGCCCCTGAACAACCCCGGATCTCCCAGCCGTCACCCCAGTTCTTGGTGCTGTCGCCAAAAACCGCTTCGTGCCCCGGCACGGTGACGGCCCGAAACAATGCCTTCTGGGCTGGTCTGGAAGCGGCAGTGGACTGCGGCTGAAAATCCTGCGGCAACCGATTTCGTTTCCACAGGTAGTAGAGAGAGGCGATGCTTGGCCCCGTAAATCGCTTCCTGGCTTCGCTGAGGAAGAGCACGTCGCTTTCTATTAGAAGCTTGTACTGCTTGCGGTCCCATTTGGTCTGGAAGTCGAAATAACGCGTCAAATCCGCGAGACCCTGGCCTTTCACCAGAAAGGAAAAAAGCTCTGCGGCCTCATTCTGCAAGCCCGAAGCCGTGGAGACATAAAGCAATTGGAAGCTGGGGAGTCGGCGGAACAAAGGCCGGTAAGCGCGCAGATGAGCGATATAGGCATGGAGATTTCGGTGGTCAGGATCAATAAAGGTGAAGGTGACCACAGGCATGTATTCGGGCGGCGGATAGGCGACACACAAAGGGAAGCGGTCCGAGAACGAGATGCCATCACGTTTTGCGCCGGTCCGGGAGAACAGGCTCTCTTCCACGTTGAAGCGTTCGATAAAATACCGGCGCTTCTCCTCCGCTGTCTCGAAGTAATGCTCTTGCGGGTGAGCGAGGATGAAGTCGAGGGCCAGGAGCCGGGTCTTGATGTGCGGGAGTTCGTGTTCGCGGCGATTTCGTAAGTGATTTTTGCCGATTGCCGCGTAGATTTGCCGCGAGCGGAGTTGCAAAACAAGGCTTCGGCGCGTGTATCTCTGGGCGCTGGCATGGCCCAGGCCGAACAGCTTCTCGACTAAACGAGCGTTGCGCTTACCGCTCTTGGCATTGGCGAAGTCGAGGAACTGCCGAAGCGTAAAGTAGCCGGAATGCGTTGCCGCAAGGTAGAGAAAGCGAGCTTCCACTTCGGTGTAACCGAAAGCGCGAAGCTTGCCGAGTTTGTCTTCTGTGATGGTCATACCTTAAAGGCTGAAGATCGCTGCGCTCAACTCTCGGTCGTCGCGAATGCGTCGCAGCCGGTCGGTTTCGCCACGACGGGCATAGAGCTCGAACCCGGCGCGCGCCTTCTCCGAGAGTCCGCGCGGACGGTAATGTTCGGTCGCGAGTTCGAGGTCCCGCCGCTGAATTTCGCAGTCGTTCTCGTTGAGATACTCAATGCGCAGATCAGGGATCGGAATCCTTCCAGACACAACCCTCAGGTGGTACCGTTCGGCAACTTCTTCCCGCAGAGTTTCCCGGTCACGATGCTTGTCGGCAGTCGCGCGCGCGAGCCGGGCATATAGCTCCCGTTTCATTTCGTAGTCGAGTTTCACACGCAGAACTCGGCCGCTGCGGCTCTCGATTTCATCGCTGACCTTGTAATAGAGCCGGTAGAGGTCGGCATCGTGGAAAGCTTCCTTGGGCTTTTTGAGTCCGTGGTAGGTGGCTTGTCTTGAGGAAACCACTTTGCCGCGCGACAACAGTTTGTGGCCTTCTTTGGTGAGCGTCACAACTGGAGTCGGGTTGTGCTCGGGATCAGCAATCGTGGTTTGCGTCAAAAGGCCCTGGCGCGCGAGGCTTTCGACATCGATCTCCATCCGAGAGCGGTCGCCGTTGTAGGCAAACTCGGCCAAATCATTCATGCCCACAACACGGAATTTGCCCACTTCTCCGAGGGTGTTGATCTCAGAATCTCGCAACGAATATTCCTTGTTCCGGTCTGTGTATTTGGTTTGGATTCGTTGAGAGAGGATCGCTTGGACTCGCTCCTCGCGTTGCAGGGGCGGGCGTTCGCGGTCGGAGCGCTCACGGCTATCTCGGTCAAGGCGATCAGCTCGGCCCTCCTCCTGCCAGATGTTGTGACGGGCATTCCGGGACTCCCATCTGGTGGATGGACCTCGGCCCTCATCCCTGTCGGAACGGGAATCCCAATTCCGAAAATCGTCAATCTCGAATCCGTCAAAACCTCGCGACACGGGAATCACTCCTTCGAAACGAGGACTGGGGCCTAGCTACCCCTGTCCATCAAAGCGGCTTGCGGAAGGTTGGGGCGTCCCAGAAACCCCTACCTGTACAGAGGCCTCGTTTTGGGAAAACGTCAGATGAGGCCCCTACTTATGCAGAGGCCTTGTTTTGGGAAAACCTCAACAGCCTGCTCTTCGAAATCTGCTCCTTCGTAGCTGCCTGCGCGAAAGATCGACCCCTAAATGTTGCGTAACTTCCCCTCCTCCAAGCACTTGGCTGACTTCGGCCACTACAAGTTGCCTGCTCGAGGCGTGCATGTTTGGGTGGACGGACTACCGTCAGCGGCTGGCGCGGTCGGGCTAAATCACTAAGCCTTGGCCTGACCTTGTATGCAATCGCCCCCTACTACTACAGAGGCCTCGAAAAAGGAAAATGTAAGAGAAGATTTTGGCTCGTCCCGGCACATCTTTCCCCGCGGTCAACTTCGGCCCTGTCGAGACCTCTATTTATTTAAGGAACATCGAAACGCCCAAAAGTAAGAAAGAGTCTTCGGTACCAGTACATTTTTTTGCTCGCCGACGAAGGGTGGAACCATGAGTGAAGGGAAGGCCCAGGTTGACCGCAGCTTCGGTATGGTAATTCCAGTAACGCAGGCCTAGAATTCTGTCCCACTTTCCCTCAGTAAGCCTGTCCGCAGGAGGACCACATGATTCGCAATCTTCGGGAAGGACCAAACACGGTTGAAGTGCAGGAAACCACGTTTTCCATCGATGTATTAGGCCGGTACATCTGCAGCACCTACGACGAAGCAATTAACAACGGCGGCTTCCCATTCGATGTAGTCGTGATTGGAGCCGGAATGTACGGTGCCTATGTGGCTGAGAAAATCTATCGGAAAGGCCAGGGAAACCTCCGCGTTCTCGTTTTAGACGCGGGGAGCTTTCTGGTCTCCGAACACGTTCAGAATTTGAGCCGCATCGGCCTCAATGCGGCGGGTCCCGTGACGGCGGATCCCGGCGTGCCACGGGAACGAGTGTGGGGCCTGCCGTGGCGCAGCAACGTCGGATTCCCAGGACTAGCTTACTGTCTAGGCGGGCGTTCGTTGTATTGGGGAGGCTGGTCTCCAAAGCTCACGGACGCAGATTTGAAAAACTGGCCTTCAGAGCTCCAAACATATCTGAAAACCAATTACAACGAGACCGAGAAGGAGATCGGAGTCGACCCGGCAACGGATTTCATTAGTGGCGATCTCTTTGATGCGCTCAAGAGCGCGATGGAGAAAGCGACTAAGGTGGTTCCAACTGTGGATGGGGTTGAAGTCGCGCCCCTCGCTGTACAAGGTTCATCGCCAGCACCCGGAATCTTTCCGTTCGACAAATACAGCAGTGCGCCAATTTTCAACGACGCAGTCCGTGAAGCCGCAGGCGACCCCGACAACGTCCGACGCCTGTTTCTCGTTCCTCACGCACATGTCGTCAAGCTCCATAACAGCAATGGAGTGATCAACTCCATCGAGCTTTACTACAACGGTCAGCAGAAGTTTGTTCCGGTTTCACCGGACTGCGCTGTGGTCCTAGCTGCGAGCACCATTGAATCGACCCGCCTTGCGCTGGAGTCATTTCCGACGCCGCTCATGGGCCGTAATCTAATGGCACACTTGCGCAGCAATACAACGATTCGGATTCCCCGGTCTGTATTCGGCACGCTTCCAAAGCAGCTGGCCGCGGCTGCCATGCTCGTACGCGGTTCCACTCCTCAGGGCCGTTATCATTTCCAGGTGACCGCCGCTGCCGTCGATTCTCCGAACGCTGAGCAGACGATGTGGCGAATGGTCCCGGACCTTGACCTTCTCGATCAGCTGCTCGCCTCCGAGGAGTTCGACAAAATCACGATCACCTTCCGGGGCATCGGCGAAATGCTCGGCGACAAGAACGCGACGAACACCAATTCGGCCTCGAGTTGGATTGATTTGAGTCCATTCGAGAGAGACGAGTTTGGGATGCGGCGGGCTTACGTGAACTTGGCCGCCACAGCAAAAGACAAGGCATCGTGGGACATCATGGATAAGGCCGCGATAGACCTAGCGCAAGCGCTTGCGGGTGATCCAACGAACGTCGAGTATTTCTACGACGGCGTCTGGAACACAGTACCACCGCCACCTGGAAAAGTTCGAGACGGCCTCGGAACCACGCATCACGAAGCTGGAACCTTGTGGATGGGGACCGATGCAAACAAGTCCGTGGTGAATCTCGATGGCCGCTTTCACAACATACAAAACGCCTACGCGGCGGGTCCTGCCGTGTTCCCAGCCTTGGGCTCAGCAAATCCATCCCTTACGGCGCTAACGCTTGCGCGGCGCACAGCAGCCGCGATCGCAAGCAAGGCGAATCCGGCCCCCGTTTCGGGAGCGATCTCCTTGATAGCCCCAGCACTCACTGGATGGCAAATGGCGGGTTCCGGTCGTTTCAATGTAATCGGCGACGATACGATCGAATCAGAAGGCGGGATCGGCCTGCTGTGGTACACAAAAGATGAGTTCGCCGATTTCACGCTGAGCGTTCAGTGGCGATCGATCAACGTCTTTGACAACTCAGGAGTCTTCATCCGCTTCCCAGTGCTTGGCAACACGAATCCGGCAGAGGACTGGAAACTCGCGGTCGACCAGGGTTATGAAATTCAGATCGATGACCGCGGATACGACGCCAATACAAACACAACGGGAAGTCCTCTCCATATGACGGGGGCGATCTATCAACTTGCTGCGGCGTCCAAGCTTACCTCAAAGCCGCTCGGCCAATGGAACACATTCGAAATCGAAGCGATTGGGCCGAACATCAAAGTGAAATTGAATGGAGAGCCCGTGAGCCATCTTACAAATCCCCAAGGGCGGCCCTTGAAGGGGCACATCGGCCTGCAGAATCATCATCCTGGATCACGCGTTCAGTTTCGAAATTTGTTTGTAAAGAAAGTGGGCGCAGCGGTAGCCGCTGGGCGAGCACGGTAGACCGGAATTCAGGATCATCTAGGGTCGCCAGGAGTATGTGTATTTGATGGCGAAACGGTTCTGAGTGAACTGGGCGGGATTTGCAGCCACTAAGCTGGCGAATTGCTGGCCGACGGTGTAGATGACAAACAAATCGCTGTCGGGGCGATAGTTCCAACGGAGACGGATGTTGGCACTTGCAGCTTGGGTATTCGACGTGTTCATCTGCAGAATCGTCGATAGAGTGAGGAAACGAGAGAAAGCATAGTTCGTCTGGAAACTGCCAAAGACGACTGAAAAATCTCCTCCAGTGACCGGCAAGCGAAACCGATCCCACTGCTGAGAGAAATCGAAGGACAGCCTCTCGCTGGGACGATATGAGGCCCGAATCCGGGCTTCGTTCAAGTGGCCGTTGTAGTAGGTGCCAAACCTCTCAAAGAAGCGCAGGACCCAGCGCCGATCCTGTGCCGTGCCATACGTCAGTTGATGTCTCGTCCAGTGATAGAGGCCAGAAGGAATAACAACATTTTTGTAGATGTTGAACGGCGTAACGATTCGCTGGGTGAACACGTCCACGATGTCGTCATCTGTATAGGCCCCACTATGGAATTCGGCGCGGAAGGTAGTCTGCCATTCCTGGGTTTGCAGAACACCGTGCGTATCTGGAGCATGAAACAGGAAGCCTTCAAAGTTTAGCTCTCGGACGCCACGAATCTTCGGCCGCGGTTTCAGAGTGAGATCAGCGTAGTCACAGACACAATCGGTACGTTCGAGAAAACCAACCTCGGGATTGAAATTCGGACCGATCTTGCGGCGTTCGGCGAGAAATTCGAGCCAACTATTCTTGTAGTGTAGGCCAGCGCCTAGATTGGTCTGACCGCCAGCGATGAGGGGAGAGCGCGTCTGAGCGGCATAACCCGTCAACACAAGGTCTTTCATCAACATGATCCGCGTGTCCACTCCTCCGCTCTGGTTGAAAGGGGGAGCTGTATTGCCAGCGCGCCTATCGATGCCCATAAACCCAACATAAGAGCCGCCGGGAAGTGAACGTTTTAATCGGAACACGGCATAGTTCGCATAGGGGTTAGGCCCACTCGACCGGGTACTTGCGTCCATGATGCCAACGTCGAAACCGGCGAGCGAACCGGTGATCTTTCCTCCCCCATTCATCGGCACTTGTTGACCAGTGACGGGATCAATCCCAATCTGGCGGCTAAAGAACAGCAGATCGCCGGAGCCACCCATTGCGAAGTTGAAAATGCCGGCATTCTCCAGGAAAAACTGCCGCTTTTCCGGAAAGAAAAGCTTGTACGGAGTCAGGTTGAACTGCTGCGTGTCTACGTCCGCATCGGCAAAATCAGTGTTCCCAGTCAAATTGGCAACCAAATTAGAACGGAGGCCGATTTTCACATCTACGCCTCCTGTGTAAAGGGCTTCTGTACCAGGCGTCAGCCCAGCTGAGGTCGCGCCTGGCGGTAAATGATTGAATCCGGCTAGGCCATAGGGCTTCACGATGAACAAACGACCACTGCCAATTTCAGAGATTCTATGCAACTCGCCGGCCTGGCTGATCTTGTTCGCGCCAAAAGACCTACGCCACGCGGACCACAGGTCTTGTTCGTTCTTTCGACGAATGAAACGCTTGAAGTTGATGCCCCAGACGACTTCTTTGGTCTGCATGAAGTTCAACGTCGAAAAAGGAATGGCGACGGTGGCGGTCCAGCCCAGCGAAGTGATTCGTGCCTCGGAAATCCACACACCGTCCCATCCTGAGTCGCCGTCGCTGCCGTCATCTTGTGGAGACTGTTCGTCAGTAATCAAAGCGTCGCGCTGCGTGCCGAGCGGATTGAACTGAAACACGTAGGCGTTGCGGCGGTTGTGGGAAGAATCGACCACAATTTCAAAATAATCATCGAGTTCTTGGCTCACATCCCGGCGCAATTGCGTGGCGACAACTTTCCCCGGTTCGGAATCGTGGCAAAAGATTCCGAAGTAGATCTCGCTTTTCGTATAGAGGACGCGAACTTCGGTGCGCTCCGTGGATGGTTGTCCTTCGTAGGGTTCTCGCTGTGCGAAGTTAGTGATTGGCTCAGCAAGTCTCCACAGCGGGTCATCAATCGTGCCATCCATTCTTGGCGAATGATCTACTCGCACCGCATTCGCAACGCGAGATGCCTGCGGCATTACAGTTGTGTCAGATTGACCCAAGAGAGTCCCAGCGGACACGGAGCCCATAAGCAATGCGCCCATAGCGCTGAGCGCCAATCGTATCTGGCTGGGCACTCCCTTCAACGAGCCACAGCCTCGTAAACAACCATGCGCGCAACGGCTTTGCCATCTTCTTCCTGCTCTGGCGCGTAAACACGATGCGTTTCAGGGTCAACTGCCAAGCTGTGAACTTTTTTCTGAACCGGGAAGTCTTCTAGCTTGCGGTAGTGGTCGGGGTCGTCCATCTGGAATACCGAGATGGCTCCACTCCCGCAGGCGACGTAAATTCGCTTCAGCCCAGGATCAAACTTAATGACGTCGGGTCCGCCCGCCATCGGTAGGAATGCGATGGCCTCGTTCTTGTCGAGATCGAACACGGTCATAAGCTCGTTTCCTTCGCAGGAGAGGAAGGCCCGATGATGCTCGGGGTCAAGGGTCATCCCGTGATTTCCTTTGCAACGTCCCACGGGATGACGCCCTACAACCTCATCGGTAGCTGGATCGATGACGGCAAAAACATTCTGATCCTGCAAATTCACATAAACCTTCTTGGCGACAGGATCGTATTGCGGCATTCCCGTTTCACTGTCGAAATGCAGAGTCTTGATTATCCCGTCTTTGGTAACGTCAACGACCGCTTCTGCCTTCCCGCGTTCGTCGGAAACATAGAGTTTGTGAAACGGGGCGGCGTAAGCGCTTCCATCCGGTTTTGCCTCGGTCTTTAGTTTCTTGATGACTTTCATCTGCTTCAAATCCACGACGCCAATCGTGTTGTCGCCAGCGTTCGACGTATAAAACTTCTTAAGCTCCGGAACGTATTCGACGCCTTCCGCACCCGGCGTATCAGTCACGGTTGCGACTACTTTGTTTGTACGAAGGTCGATCACGTACGTCTGTCCCGCAGCAAGGTGCGCGGAAATCAAGTAGTGGTCGTCCGCATCAATCATCAGATAGTCAAATCGCTTTCCGCCCGGGCCCGGCAGGTCGAAAGTGGCGAGCTGCTTGAGTGTTTGGCCGTTTGTCGAATACATGCTGCCGAGCAAAAGAAATGCACAAACCGCGGACTGCCGAGAAAACAGTTTTTTTTGCATTACTTCCTCCCAATATAGTCACGACCCATGGTGAAGAACGACGCCCGCAATACCGGCACCGACGATCAGAATGGGTTCCGGGATTTTCTTGAAACCAAGCAGCACGCCCAAGGAAATCAGCGCAATCAGCACCGTCGGCACGTCCACTAGAGCGCGCTTGCTAAGAATGACGGCCGCGCCCGCAATCGCCCCAACTGCTGCTGCCGTTACACCTTGCACAAAAGCCTTTACTTGGCGGTTCTGAGCGAACCGGCGGTAATACGGGGCGGCGAAGATTACGAGCAAATAGGGCGGCAGAAATACCGCCAGGGCCGCCGCGCACGCGCCGAGCGGACCGGCCACAAGATAGCCAATGAAACCTGAAGTGATCACAATGGGACCCGGCGTAATCATCGCCACGGCAACAGCGTCCAGAAACTGGCGTTCCGACAGCCAATGAAATCTGCCGACCACGCCTCCGTATAGGAACGGCACGATCGCCAGGCCACTGCCGAAAACGAACGCACCTGCTTTGAGAAAGAAGAAGGACACGGACGCCAGTGTTCCCGCAGACGCTGGGCCCAGTAATCCGGTGACGAGCCCTGGCGCGAGCGCTGCCACTTCAGCGGGCTTGGGCCGCACTCTCGGCGGAGCTTTCACAAAGAGGGCCACGAATCCAGACAACACAAAGAGCCATACGATCTCGGATTGTGTCCAGACCGTGGTGACAGCCAAGACACCGAAGAGGCCCCAGAGGAGAAAATCCCTGGCGAGGGTTTTCTGAATCAGCTTCCACGCGCTCCGTATGATAATGGCGCTGACGGCCGCGCCGATCCCGTAAAACATTCCTTGAATCCATCCAAGCTGGCCGAAATGCACATACAGTGAAGCCAAGCCGAGAACCATCAGGAACGAAGGAAGGATGAAGGCGGCTCCGGTAAACGTGGCTCCGAGAGTCCCGCCGTGCAGCCAGCCGATATATTTGGCAAGCTGCGCGGCGAGCGGTCCCGGACAAAGCTGCGAGAAAGCCAGGCCTTCGAAGTAGTCTTCCTTTGAGACCCACTTCCTCTCCTCCACCAGGTCCCGCTGCATGTACCCGACGAGCGCAATTGGTCCCCCGAAGCCCAAAGTCCCCAAGCGCAGGAAATACAGGAGCAGCGCACGCAACGTCGGTCGCGTTGCCATCGTCTCCTGCTGTACTGGGCTGGCGCTCATGACTGGACTGAACCTCTTCAATTCCCCATGCCGTGAGCGGGAGCGCCTTTGCCCAACTGATCGAGAGCGGCCTTGAATCCCAGGGCTAGCTTTTCTGCAGATCCTCGGCCCCAGTAGTGGAGGAAGATCACGACGGGCCGGTCTCCCGTCATGTGGTGATGAATGGCGACCACGTCGAGCCCATTCTTGCGAAGCGCCTTCAGCACCGGCGTCACTTCACTTTCGAGCATCGCCACATCGCCCGCAATTGCGGCATCCTCCTGCGTGCCTACAAATGCGGCCCAAGTGTTTAGTCCCATGCGGGCGTTGATCACCGCACCGTGCTCCTTCATCCCGAGGTCGTCGCGACCCACGGTGATCTTGTAAACCGCGCCGGTTTGTTCGCCTTCGTGCCCTATGATCTTCGCCAGCTTGGCGGTATCGAGCGCCGTACCAGCCCCTCCGGCCGAGGGTGCCGGCGCGGCAGGCGTCGCGTGGCCGATTAAATCCAAACCTGGTTTTACGCGGCGTGCCAAGTCCGCAGCCTTTCCCATGCCGTGAACGTGCATGAAATAGACGTGTGGGTCGTCCCAGAAAAAGTGGTTGTGAAGTGCGGTCACATCGATTCCGTTATCGAGAAGCGCAGACATGACGGGATTGACTTCCTCCTGTAGCAGCACAAGATCGCCCATCATCACATCGGTTCCGTCTGTGTCTTTGGCCAGGGCTATCCAGCCGCCGAATCCAAATGGGGTCGGCGTCGAGAATCCCTGAATCGTCATCTTCAAATCGCTGCGCGGGATATTTACCTTGAGAACGCCCGCCTTGAAGTCACCCTTACGATCCAAAGCCCTGAGAACATCCTGGTAATCACTCGGTATGTCCTGCGCAAAAGCAGTTATGCCGAATAACATGAAACAAATACTCGCGAACAGGATTTCCATTCCTCTTTGCATGAAACGATGCATGTGACAAACCTCCTCATGTTGGGTTATCAAAAATCGAGAAATCACCGTTGCTACTGCTCCTTCAACGGTTGACGAGCGTACTCATACAGCGCGTCGTAAACGGAAAACTCCCGTGCCAATCGTTCTTCATCGCTTATTCCCGATAATGCGAAGCCTTGAGCAATGGCACGCAGCCCGAGACTTTCGGTGGAAACATGTTCCTGTCCTTTCGCGTCAGCTCCGCGGACAATCAGCGCGAGGCGGTGAAGCCCAGGGTCAGTCAGTTTGTAGTCTTCGAGAATGGCTTCGAACGTACAGCGTTCTACCCGGTGGTTCAGCTTCACTGCGGCAAAACGAGTTGCATCAAAGGGAATCGCTCCCTCATTCCGTGCGGTGTCGAGAAGCTGGTCTTCAGGTACGAAAAGGAACTCTCCTTGCGGGTCAATGAACCGTCGAATGAGCCAGGGACAGGCAACGCGGTCCACTTTGACGTTGCTGCGCGTGATCCACTTCATGCTTGGGCTCTCCTTAGGGGACTGCCTGTTAATCTAGCTTTTCGGAGACGGTCTTCCACTCATCGCCCTTTGTCAGAGTGATCTCGGAGACCGGATGACCATCTTTGAGTGCAGGAAAGATGCTCACCGCGCGAAATCCCGGGTTGCTCTTCAAGACTTTTGCGAGAGTAGCGGGAAGCGATTCCTTAGCCTTTGCCATGGCCTCGTTTTGTGTTTTTGCCGTCGACAGGTCTTCACCACTCGTGATGGCTTCGGTCTTGACAGCCTTTCCCGTGTTGTAGTCGACGACGACCTCCGAAAGTTTATCGCCCTTGGCCGTATAAACCGACAGCTGCAATTTGCCGTCTTCGATCTCAAATTTCGCCGAAATGGGCTTGCCTTCATGCGCGCTGGCGGACAGGCCTTGTTCGAGAGACACTCTTGCCTCCATAACTGCCTTCGCGAGCGCGGCTCGGTCCTTGTCTTGGGACCACAAGCCCGGCTTGACGACGAGCCAGACCATCAACAACCCGACAACCACCGCTGCTTTCTTCATGACATCCTCCTCAGGGTTTTCCTGCACTACGTGGACTGCCGCGCCTACTTGGCAGTCGCACGCAAATCATCGAAGTAGGTAACCGAGTCCGCTTTGGTCCACAGACCTACCTTGCCGGCATCTTTGAACGTGTCGTCCGTCGCCTCGATCTTCTTGGCACCGTCGTAGTAACAAATGATCTTGTTTCCGACACATTCCACGCGCAGCTCATGCCATTCGCCGGAAGTGACTTTGAAATTTGCGCCGGCGAACTGGCGGCGGCTGCCGTTAATGACGTGGTACAGCCGGTAGTTATCCTCCAGCGCGTTGGCGCGGACGATGTAATAGTTGTTTGCGTCCTTCAGTCGGAACACTAATCCTCCAGCGCGGTCCACCTCGCCGGAAACAGCTTTGAATCTCACGCTGAGTTCCAGGTCTTTGAAGCTACCTTCATCTGCGATGAGCAGCGGAAACCGATAATCGGTCGTGTCGTTTGAAGTTTGCGCAACTACATTCGGCTTCGACGGCGCAGTCGGATCTGCTATCACCGCCCATTTGGCGACAGCCCCTTTTCCCGTGCGCGCGCTATGGAACTTTGCCGGCATAGCGCCCACTGCGTCGCTATCGAAGCTGTACGTGAAGGAGCCACCTGCGAACTGCTGGGGCGCAGGAGTCTCCGGGTGGGATGCATAGGAGGAGGAATATCTTCCCTCCCTGGATTCAAGAATCACCCAGATGACTGCCAAAAGTGCGGCAACGGCGGCGAGAATGCCTAATATCCTTTTCATTGCAACCCTCCTTTTGACGGACTTGCAGAAGAAACTTTCGCGAGCGGCAGAGAAACTCGAAACGTACTGCCTTGGCCTTCTTCACTTTTTAGAGTGATGTCGCCGCCGTGAGCTTCCACAGCCCAGCGAGTAATCGACAAGCCGAGGCCGGCACCACCCCATTCCCGCGTTCGCGCTTTATCAACTCGGAAAAAACGGTCGAAGACGTGCGGCTGATGTTCGCGTGGGATTCCAGGCCCTTGGTCGATCACCTCTAGGTACGCTTGTTTGTCTCCCCCACTCTGTACCCGGACGAGAATCTGGCTTCCTGCGGGCGAATACTTGATGGCGTTATCCAGTAGATTGACGAGGGCCTGGCGGAGAATCAGTCGGTCCACGGAGACGACGAGGTTTGCGTCACCTTCGATGTCAATTTGTTGCCGTTTCTCCTCAGCCAAAACTTCAACTACCGAACTCGCTTCCTTTCCCATGCGCACAAGAGAAATGTCTTCACGCAGTAGCTGGATGTGCCCAGCGTCGGCACGAGAAAGCGCAAGCAAACTTTCCGCGAGCCGCGTCAGGCGATCTACCTCTTCCAGCATGCTTCCGATCACGTCTCGATACTCTGCGGGACTCCTTTGGTCCTGGAGCGCAACCTCGCCAACGCTTCGGATGGCCGTCAACGGAGTCCGTAGTTCGTGGGAGGCGTCAGCCGTGAAACGGCGCAATTGATCGAATGCGGCTTGCAATCGCCCGAGCATGGCGTTGAAAACACTTCCGAGCTTTCCTAGTTCATCTTCGGGATTCTCGATGGACAAACGGTCACCCAGCTTCTCGGCAGATATGGTCTTGGCCTGGGTGGCCATCAAATCGATGGGAGAGAGCGCTCTTCGTGCGAGCGCGTAACCACCGAAGCCTGCAAGCAGTACAGCAATCGGAAAGCCGAGCAACAGGACTTCTCCGAATTCTCTCAACTCACGCCACAATGCTTCTTGGCTGTAGGCAACACGCAGAACGATTCGCTGGTCTTCAATGTGATAGATGCCGCTCGCTAACCGGAGTCGAGTACCATTCGGAAGGCGTGCGCTCGACGGAGTTGGATCGTGCAAGCCCTCATCGGGACCCGGAGGACTGCCTAACGCCTGATCTTGCAGAGATGCACTTCGATATAGCAGCGCTCCTTGAGGCGACCACACTTCAATGAAATGGCCTATTCTTGGTTCGGCCGCGTCAGGATGACTGGAATGCAGAGACACGCCTCCGTTCGGCTCCTTGGTGAGCATCTCTTCAACAGTTTCGAGGTCCTCTAGCAGGTTCTGATCGAAGTCCTCACGCAAGCTCAAAAATAGGAACAGGGACGCAACTCCTGCGTACAAGGCCAAGAGACCGGCCAGCACGAGCAGATACCAGAGCGTCAATCGAGAACGGACGTTTCGCGGCCTGAGTCTCATTCTTCTTCTCGCAGCACGAATCCGACACCACGGACGGTATGAATCAAGTTGCGGTCGAAGGGCTCATCCACTTTCCGGCGAAGCCGGTTGATGTGCACGTCCATGACGTTATCGAGTGGCGTTGCACGAGCCGTCTCTTTCCAGACGTAGCGCGCCAGCATCTCCCGCGAAACGACCTGCTCTTTGTGCCGAAGCAAGTATTCAAGAAGCTCAAACTCTCGGGCCGTCAGGTCTAGTTGATGCCCGCCCCGTCTCGCTTTCCGAGTTACGGCATCCATTTCCAAATCAGCAAGTCGCAATTGGACGGCTTGCTCGGTTCGCCCGCGCCGGAGCAACGCCCGGACGCGGGCCAGGAGCTCCGGGAACGCGAAGGGTTTCACAAGGTAATCGTCGGCACCTTTATCGAGCCCTTCGACTCGGTCCTCGATTGCATCGCGAGCGGTGAGGATGAGAACTGGAGTTTGCAATCCGCGTTTTCTCAGAGTGGACAGCACCTGAAGCCCGTCACGGCCCGGAAGCATGAGATCCAAAAGGACAAGGTCGAATTCCTCTGCGTTAACCAGGAAGAATCCCTCTTCTCCGCTTGGCGCAACGACAACTTCGTACTTTTCGCGCTCCAATCCTTCTCGGAGAGCGCGAGCCACCTTTGCTTCATCTTCGACAACTAAAACGCGCACGGTCCAGTTTCCCTTTTTCTTTCATCGTATGCACCTGTTCGGCGGAAGCATACTGAAGAATTGCTTAAGAAATCTTCATGCAATCGATTGACTCCTCGGGACCCCGAGAGAGTGCGCATGGAAAGCTGCTGCATGGAGGGGAAAGATGACGCAGCAGCAGTTTCCGGTGTTCCACAGAAATGTAACTACCTTGACTTTAATAGTCAAACCGAAGCAAAATCTGCCCCACGCCGCTGAAGCGCTCGAATTCAGCTTCGTTCGAGTTGGTCACGCTTCAAACCTTCCATTTGTTTTTGGACACAGAAGTTAGGGAGTGACGCAATGCCCAAAGCAACTCACTACACGGTCGTCGTAATTGGAACCGGTTTTGGCGGCACCATGACCGCTATTCCGATTGCACGAGAGATTGTCCGCAGGAACAAAGGCGAAAGCATTCTTATGCTGGAGCGCGGGACTTGGTGGACCACCGCTGTCGGAACCGTGCAGGACAAGGAAGTTTCAACGTTTGATTTCTTGGTGAAGAAGGAGCAGCCGGTGCAATTCTGGTCGACACCGAATAACTTCCGGGGCTTCATCGACATCTTTACCCGTTGCTTCCGTAGAAAGAAGAATGAAGACGGGCTCTATGACTTTTCGGTATTGGGGCGCCGTGGGCTCCTGGGTTTTCTTGGCAGACAAAACGATGGGGTCGGCGTCGTCCGGGCCTCCGGTGTTGGCGGAGGTTCACTCGTCTATTCTAACATCACGATTCGGCCTCCGAATTTGATCTTTGATGACAACCGTTGGCCTCTGACCTGGACCAATGCGGAGCGAGATGGCTTTTACGACCTCGCGAGGAATGCTATCGGGCATGGCGTTCTCTGGGCACTCAATCAACCGGGACAATCTTTGGTGCCGCCAGCTCCCGTTGTAGTTCAAGCGGGGTCTGTGAACACAGGACTGAGCAACGTTGTCACGCGTACGGCCGGGCTTGACCCGCATTGGGTTGTAAAGCCAGACCCGAACAATAGTAGGGGACTCAAGCAGATCCAGCCGCCGCCGAACCCTGTGCCGCCTGGGCGGCTTGATCCGCACAATGATCTGTGGATTGATCGTGCCCGCCTCTTCCAGGGTGCAATTTCACAGCTGACGGCCGAATTTGGCACAGTAGATCTGGCAATCAATGACTTTGACCCTGCAAATCCTGGCAATCAGTACGATGCCGCGGGCAATGCCAAGAATTACTGTGAGCGTCAGGGCCGCTGCAACGTGGGCTGTCTGCCCGGAGCTCGGCACACTCTCAACAAGCAACTAATGGCCGCTGCTTTGGGTTCGCCCCTCCCGTTTCCGAACGGCACACCGCCCATCTTTCAGAACAACGAATTGGAAATTCAGCCCCTGGCCGAAGTGGATGTCATCGGCGCGCGGCCTGGAGGGGGATACGAAATCCGTTACGCACAGCGCGAGAAGGAAAAACCGTGGCGCACAACTCCACAGGTCGTCACAGCGGACAAGGTTGTTGTCGCCACAGGTTGTCTCGGCACGAACGAACTCCTTCTCCGCTCGAAACAACGTGGCACCCTACCCAACCTCAGCGAAAGGACCGGGTTCGGGTTCTCCACGAACGGGGACTATATCGGTTTTATCGAGGGAACGAAGAACCGCATGCGCCTCACGCGAGGCCCGGTTACCACCTCCTTTGGCCACTTCAATACAGGGACCCCGCAAACCGGGGCCGACACCTCGAAATTCCACAACGTCGAAGACCAGGGGATTCCACCGGCTCTCGGTTCCATCGTCGGAAGTGGAGTTCCTTTTATCCGCAGGTTATCCCGCTCCCACCACAGCCAATTCTTCATCGTGTGGACTGCAATCAGGTGGGCATGGAAGGTCTTGGTTCACTTCATCGCGTCTTTTTTTAAGAACTTTGCCGTACGGCAAGACATTTTTGAAACCGACGATGAAATCCTGGCCAAAATGCTTTGTGTCGTCGCTCAGGGAAGCGAAGCTGCCGTCGGCCAATTTCGCTTGGGTACAAACGGGCGCGACACTCCCTTGCGTGTGAAAAGAACTGATGGAAAGGAATTTTGGCAGGATTCAATCTACCATGAGATTGACGCTACCCTGGCTCGTTTGGCGCCGATCGTTGCCACCAACCCTAACCGGAGATTCGAGAACCCGTTTGTTAACCTACTCACTGCGGAATTGAACGCAAACGCAGTTCCAGTGGCCCATCCTTTGGGCGGCTGCCGAATGGGTAGAGACGCTTCGGAAGGCGTAGTGGACGAGTTCGGGCGCGTATTCGACAAGACGAAGTCCGGCCCACGCCCCTTCTATGATGGGCTCTACTTGGCGGATGCTTCGGTCATCCCCACAGCCTTGGGCGTCAACCCGTCCCTCACTATCTCTGCCTTATCCTTGCGCGTAGCCAGCAAAATCATCGCCGAGTTGTAGTGCCAATCCGAGGAGCAGAATCTTGGCAACAACAGCATCATCTCCGGGCCCGGGAGGGCGAAACCTGAGACGCGACTCTTGTAATCTCATTGACCTCCAGCGCTCGCCATTTCTCTCTCACTATCGGAAACAACTTTCTAAAGCTGGCGTATCGCCCGCTGCCCCCTTCCCTCACAAGATCGGGGCCTTCCTATCGAAACATATCTTCGCCTGGGCTTACAGTTATCTGAAGTTCATTTTTCTTCCGAAGCACAAGTTTCAGAATTACACAGACTCCATTGGAGAGAAAGGAGTCTATGTCCTGCAGCCGGATAGTGCCAAGGGTGGCCCTGATCCGAGCAGCCCAATCCGCGTCTCTATTGCCGGCGACTGGGGGACCGGAACCTCGGAAGCCGAGGACATCGCGCTACATATGGAAGCCTTCAAACCTCACTACACCATTCATCTCGGCGATATCTATTACGTCGGCGACCAGGAAGAAGTGAACGAGAATTGTCTGGGAAAGGCTGAGCCCTATGAACCCATCCAACCCGTTCGTTGGCCGCACGGCTCAATTGGCAGCTTTGCCATGAATGGCAACCACGAGATGTACGCCAATGGAGACGCATACTTCGAACTGTTTCTCCCCACTTTGGGAATCCCCAGCTCCGATGAAGGTCGTCGCTACGGCCAGAAGGCGAGCTTTTTCTGTCTGCAGAACAAGTTCTGGAGGATTATAGGTCTCGACACTGGCTACAATTCGCTTGGTTTTCCGATCCTCGAGCACATCCCCGTTATTCGCGACATTCCTGGAATCGGGCCATCCTGCAAGCTTCCGAGGTCGCTGATCGAATGGCTTCGCGACCAAGTGCAACCGTCGGGAGACGACCGTGGCCTTATTCTTCTCACACACCACCAATATTTCTCGGCGTTCGAAGAGGGATATGCACTTCCCGCGCGCCAATTGGCCGAATTCATTAACCGACCGATCTTGTGGTTCTGGGGGCACGAGCACCGCCTAGCAATCTACGGGAAGTACGGCACCCCAGGCGGCATACAAGCATACGGTCGGTGCGTCGGCCACGGCGGCTTCCCGGTAAATCAGGGACGGCCCATCACGAATCCGAAGCCTCCACTCGTTCTCTACGACGATCGCAATTACAAGACCGTTGAAGGCGCCAATTTGGGCTTCAACGGCTTTGTGAATCTAACTTTTCAAGACAACAGACTCTCGATCGATTATCGGGACTTTCGAAATCAGACGCTCCTTGAGGAAAACTGGCATGTCGAAGCGGGCGCGCTTCGCGGCATCTCCATAGAGAACATAAATCCGGAGCTGACCCGTACAATTTCGCACGCGAATGCTGCTTTTACGTAAAGATAGTGTTGCTATCCCCTATTCGCTCCGCAAGGGGATTACCTTTTGGTGGGCGCAAGCAAATTAGAAGGTTAAAGGTCACTTCTTTTGTTAATAATCACGCTGAGAAACACCTGTCAATCTGTCCCTCCCCTCATTCCCCGTCTTCCTGGAAGGTAACTCATACAACGCCGGACTGAAATGGTTTCAACACGTTTGACCGGTCGGATTCGTGCATGCAGGGAAATCCCGAATCCGGGTCCGATCAGGGTCCAAAAAGCTGCGGCGATCAATCCTTTGGGATTCCGCTGGCGGGTTGTCAGTGCCGTTCCATATCACTAAGTTCCAGCGAAATGCCACTCTGTCACGGCAGAGGCCGCGGGTTCGAGTCCCGTCGTCCCCGCCATATTCTCCAAGACATTTACAGCTTGGCCGGAGCCCAATTTTGGCGCAACGAGGATGCAACCGCATGCGCCTCAGATTGGAGTCGCCGCTGCCCATTGCCTTCGTCGTACACTCTTGCGTCGAACTGTAGGATGTACTCCGTTCGACGGCACCGGCAAATCGTTTTACGAGCCGTTGACTTGCCTCCATGCGCGTCCTAACATTCGCAGTAAGAATTCCTGCCTAAATGATCGGTCATATCATTTCGCATTACCGCATCGTCGAAAAGCTGGGCGGCGGCGGCATGGGGGTCGTGTACAAAGTGGAAGATACGCGTTTGAAGCGCGTCGTTGCGCTGAAATTTTTGCCTCCTGAGGCCGAGAGAAGTCCCGCCGCGGTTGAGCGATTTAAACGTGAGGCCGAAGCGGCGTTGGCTCTGAATCACGCCGACCGCGATGCCTGGAACGGAAATCAAGCTATAGGCTTTGGGATGACAGTGGGCGGGGAGTGAGGCGCGTTTGCCGGTAGAACTACGCACCGAACCTGGAACAGTTCCTAGGATGCGGGTCCTTCATTTGCTTGATTTTCTATGCTAAGGCGACATAATGATTGCACCCGCGCATCCAGAGCGCTATCCGATGATCTGTCCACAGTGTAGCCATACCAATCCGGCAGAGTCCGTGCTCTGCGAAGAGTGTGCTACTCCTCTTCCGTTGGATGACCAGACCATCCAACCTGGCTCAGCCAGCGGTTGGTCCGCCCCGGTTGGAGATGTCGTGGTTCGCCCCGCAGCCGCGAAAGAGTTCTCCCCGGGTACCCTCCTGGGCCATCGCTACGAAATCCTTCAATTGCTCGGTCAAGGCGGTATGGGGGCCGTTTACAAGGCACGAGACGTCGAACTGGAGCGTCTGGTTGCGCTGAAGCTGATTCGTCCCGACCTCGCCAGTCACCCGGAAATGCTGCGGCGCTTCAAACAGGAACTCATCCTGGCACGAGAAGTTACCCACCCCAACGTCATTCGCATTTTCGATCTGGGGCAAGCGAGCGGACTCCGATACATCACCATGGAATATGTGGAGGGGCGAGATTTGCGGGCCCTTTTGCAGGAGAAAGGAAAATTGACTCCGGAAGAGGCCGTTCTCATTTTCCAGCAGATTGCGGCGGCGCTGGAAGCAGCGCACCAGGCGGGAGTTGTGCATCGCGACCTGAAGCCCCAGAACATCATGGTGGACAAGGGGGGCCACGTTTACGTGATGGATTTCGGTGTGGCGCGATCGCTGGAAACTCCCGGTATGACGGAGACCGGCGCCCTGATGGGTACTCCGGAGTACATGTCGCCGGAGCAAGCCAAGGGCCTGAAAGTGGATGCCCGCTCGGATCTGTTTTCTATGGGAATCATTTTTTACGAAATGCTAAGTGGCGTCCTGCCTTTCAAAGCCGACACGACGATGGCCACGATGTTCAAACGCACGCGAGAACGCGCGGTTCCGCTGACGCAGACGGTGAGCGGCGTTCCGGTGTTTTTAAGTGATATCGTTTCAAAATGCCTGGAGATCGATGTCGAGAAACGCTATCAGTCATCGCGGGCAATTGTGGAGGATGTGGAGAAGTGGAAGAGCGGCGCAGTCCGCAGCGCCATGAACCCCGTCGCGCGCTGGCTGAAATATGCCCCTGGGCGACAAAAACGGCTGGCTGCGGGAGTTGCGGCGTGTCTGGTGATGGCGGGGGCCTACTCTTTTCGCGAGAGCTTGCCGTTGCGGGTTTCTGCGAAACCTGCGGTGGCGGTCCAGCCAATTTCTCTGGCTATCTTGCCTTTCCACAACCGTTCGACCGATTTATCCATCGACTGGCTGGGGCCAAGCTTGGCGGAAATGCTGAGCACTGGCGTGGGACAGTCCAACGGCCTCCGGACTGTTTCCCCGGATCGGCTCCGTCAAATCTTGAAAGATCTGCGCGTCCCCGCGAATGCGGATTTCGATCCTGAAACGTTGCGGCGCCTAGCGGAGTTCTCGAGCGCAGATATTCTCGTGTGGGGTCAATACGCAAGGTTCGGCGAGCAGATCCGCATCGACGTGGTATTGGAGGATCTGAAGCACAATCGCCGCGTGCCGCTGAAGTCCGAAGCACGTAACGAAAAACAACTGCTGCAATCGGTGGCACAGCTTGCCCAAGCGATTCAGCAGAATCTAGCCCTCCCTACGGACGTGCTCAAGGAGCTGCGCTCGAAAACTTTCCGTCCATCTTCGGAATCAGTGGAGGCTCTGCATAACTACAACGAGGGAATGGAGCTAGAGCGCCAGGGAAATCATCCCGAAGCAGCGAAACGTTTTGAGGCTTCCGTACAGGCGGACCCCGGGTTCGCACTGGCTTATTCCAGACTGGGGCAAACATATAGCAATCTCAGAAATGACGATAAGGCGGAACAATTTTCCCGGAAAGCCGTGGATTTGAGCGATAAGCTTCCGCCGCAGGAACGATATCTGATTCAGGCGAATTATGCCCAGGTTTCGAACGATAACCGCAAAGCGATCGAGTCTTACGAGAATCTGGAGAAGGTTACCCCCGATGATATGGATGTTCATTTTCATCTCGGTGGACTCTACGAATCCACCGGCGCATACGATAAGGCGCGAGTGGAACTTGCGAAGGTATTAGCGATCGATCCAAATCACGTAGATGCTTTGCTGGCCGCGGGCCGGGTGGAAATTAGAAGCAAAAATCCAAAGGGCTCGCTGGATTACTTGAACCGCGGGCTCAGCCTAGCCGTCCAGCTCGACAACGCCGATGGCAAAGCCACGATCTTGAATGTGATTGGGGCTGCTTATGAACAGCTCAATAAGCCGGAAGAAGCGCTGCGAAATTATGGGGAGTCCTTGGCCATCAAGCGGGGTCTACGACAAAAGCCAGGAATCGCGTTAACGCTGGGCAATATTGCTCGCGTTCAGTCAAGCCTTGGAAAGCACGAGGAGGCCTATAAAAGTTACCAGGGGGCTGTGACGTTACAGCGCGAAATCGGCGACAAGAAGGGACTCGGCGTCACACTGATCAATCTTGGCCAGCTCTACACGGAACGCAGCCGATACGAGGAGGCACTAAAGGCCTTCAAAGAATCCCTGCAAATCCAGCGGGATGTAGGCAATGAGAACGTCCAGGCTTTCTGCCTGAACAATATTGGGAACGTCTATCTCGCCAAAGGGCTGGCCAGCGATGCCCTCACTTATTATGAACGTGCGCTGGAGCTCCGCAAGAAAGCCAACGTCCCCAGTCAGATCGGAGAAACACTGCACAATCTCGGGGAAGCTTCTTTGAAGGCCGGAGACTATGGGCAGAGCTTGGATTATCACCTCAAAGCTCTCGAACTCTTTCGAAGGTCCGGTGACAAGAACGGTGCGGCGATCCAGTCGTATAGCATGGGCACCATATTTGAATATCAGGGACGGTATGGCGCGGCGCTCAAGTCCAAAGAAGAGGCTCTCAAGACCTTCCGGGAATTGCAGGACCGCGGTTTCTGGATGGCAGAGATTTTGAGCGGATACGGAAACTCACTCGGTCAGTTGGGACGTTATGAGGAGGCGCAGAAGAATTTGACTGAGGCTATGACGCTGGCCCGGGAATTGCAAAATAGGACACTGGTCGCACAGATTCTAAACTTTCAGGGGAACGCTTTCTATTATCAAGGCGACATCAAGTCCGCCGCAGACCTGTTCTCGCAGGCCCTTGCGGCAAGCTCGGGCGAGGTAGAGAAAGATGTGGTCCTTCTGTCGAAATTCAACTCGGCGAAGTGCCTGGTTGAAGAGAAGCGCGGCCAGGCTGCGATTGCTCCCCTGAAGGCGTTGGTTCGGGAAGCCGATGCTGTGGGGCTGAAAAATGTCTCCGCGGGAGCTGAGCTGGCGTTGGCGGAGGCGCTGCTGAATGCTCGTCAGTATGCAGCGGCCAGGAGGGAACTTGAGACAGCCCTGAAGACGAGCGAGAAGCTCGGCCTGCAGACCCTGCTCGCGCGAGGCCACTACTTACTCGGGCGGACCATCGAGCTTTCAGGAAGTGGGAGGGCCGAATCGACGTCTCACTATGCCACCGCCAAGCGAATTCTTGAAACCATCCGCCAGGAGTCGGGGAGCGATAGCATCCTGAAGCGCCAGGATCTGAGCGCCATAGCTGTACGATCCGGTGGGCAACTTTAGGCTTGTCGTTTTTGAGCGGCGAGCCAGACCTCCCGGCCTGGCTCGCCGCTCGTCCTTCACGGGCAAGTAGTAGCGAAGGAGCCGTTGACTAAACAGAAGTTTGTACTTTGCGGAGAGAACTTGCTCGAAAATACGGTGACGTTGTACCTCCCGTCCGCAAGGCCCTCGGTGCTGATGTCGTACTCGTTGAGTCCATTCTTGCTGTCCCAATGGAATTTGTTTGCTTCCACATTCTTGAGCGCCGGGAAAGTAACGTTCCCGCTGGTATCGGTCGTCGACACCGATAGACGCGCCGTCTTATCGCGCAGGGCCGTCCCGCTGCAGCTCGAGCTGCTGAATAACTTGAACGTAATCTCAACCTCGGGTTTTTGGCCAGACGCAACGTTCGTTGGACTCACCGTCAGGCTACAGACCGTGTCGCTTTCCGTGAGTGGTTCGTCGAGAGCGGCTACGCTCGATAGACCCGGAAGTGTGCCTCCCATTGTCGGGTCAGAGCTCGGCTCTGTGGAATAGCTCGTTAAGATGTCCTCGCTATAGACCGCTGTGGCGTTATCACCCGGGGCATGACCAAAAGCAGGATTGTGGATCGGCTGGCTGTTCAGATAACTGAGCGTCAGAGTTATCAGCCCTTTATAGTCCGTGTTCTTCACAGGCACGCCGTTCGGGCCGCCTGCACTGCCCGTAAAGTCGTATTGATCGCATCGACCACCATTTCCCGAGTAGGTGACGCATACGGTTCCCGCGGGGAACTCGTTCGGATCGAGCGGGTCGATCGTATGGTTGACGGTCACAGTAAGAGTGAACGTCGTGAGAACCGTGTCGAATCGAACGACGAGACGACCATCGCCGAAGAATTCGTACGTATTTGTGGTGGTGCCGGGACTAAACGTGTTGGTTATGCTTAGTGGGCAAGGCGGCTGCTCTATGCCGCCGCACGTGGTTTGTGCCCAACACTGGGTACCAAACAACGAAATCGCGAGGGCGATAAGCCCAAGCATAGGTCTACGCATGGCTGGATCTCCTGATCTGCTTCTTATAGCGAGTCTCGACGGGGACAAATAAACTACGACTCGGTGCGACAAACTATACCGGTCGCTCGGAAACTGTCAACGCACAAATCGCGTACTAGTAGTACTTTTCGGGGCGGTTGGCGGGATGCATGTCTGTTGAGATTGAACCGGAGCCCGCGTGCGTTAGTGCTAGCGGCCTGGTTCCAGTTGCCTAATTGGAGGCATCCACGAAGACAGGTGAAGTGCCGGAACATTTACTCGCCATTCAGCGCATTGTCAGATGAAAAGGAAGTCATAATACAGCGGTACACAGCGTCGAAAACCGATTTATAGCTTGAAAATGCGCTCCATAAGCACCCACTTCTCCCCCAGACTTGCCTGTAGCAATGGCTGCTGGAACTTCCACATGAGCTTTTCCCACTCTTGCACCTTCGGATTGCTCCGGTCAGCCCGCGCCTTCTCTTCAAACGAAAAGCGGTCGCTCACTTCCATAATCATGAACAAACGCGTACCAAGCAGGTAGATTTCCATGTCTTCGATTCCGGCCTCTCGGATGCTCTTCGTTATTTCCGGCCAGACGTTTTGATGATGGCGTTTGTACTCTTCGATGAGTTGCGGAGAGTCCTTCAGATCGAGAGCGAGGCAATATCGATTGCTCATGAATTTCCTCTCTTTCGTTTGCGGGAACCTAGCCCGCCGCAAGGTCAGTGTTTCGCCGATGCGAGCCCCAGAATGAGTAGAACGCGATAACAAGATATGCGAGGAGTGGCACCGCGTAAGCCAAGGCGAGGCTGTGCGTTCTCACAGAAATAAATCCCATTAGCGGCGTCAGAACGGCGCCTCCGACAATGGCCATGACCAGAAGCGATCCGCCCAGCTTGGTGTTTGGCCCGAGGCCCTTCAGTCCGAGAGCAAAGATCGTTGGGAACATCAGGGACATGAAAAAACTAGTCAGAAACACGCACCATAGACCGAGCCAGCCAGGAATAAGCACGGCAATCCCCACGAGAACAATGTTCGCAGCGCTATACGCACCCATGAGCTTGCTCGGACTAACAAACCGCATCAGCCAGGCAGAGGCGAAGCGTCCTACGCCAAATGCCGCTAGCGTACCTGTCAAAAAGTAACCGGCGACCTTTTCGGATTGATGGGCGTACTCCTGAACATAAGAAATAAAGTAGCTCCAGGTTCCCACCTGTGCGCCGACGTAGAAAAACTGGGCGACCACGGCGAACAGGAAGTGCGGATAACGGAAAAGGTCGCGAAAGTGTCCACGGTCACCGGCCTCATTTTCGTGCTCACTCTGAATGGCGGGAAATCTCGCCCTCAAGATAAGCATCGCCCAGAGGATGCCAATCGCCCCGATAACCAGATAAGGCTTTACGACTCGCAGCGTTTCGGAACGAAGGTAGACCTCGTAAGTATGCTGGGTTTGTCGAACTGCGATTTCCTGCGGCGTTAGTTCCACTCCGGAAAAAATAAATATGGTGCCAACCAACGCTCCCGTGATCGCGCCGAGCGGATTGAAAGCCTGCGAGAAATTTAACCGGCGTTCCGAGCTGCTCGGGTCCCCTAACTGCGCGATGAAGGGATTGGAGGCAGTCTCCAGGAACGAAAGTCCGCTCGCGATTACAAACAGCGCGAAGAGGAAAAACCCGTAGCTTCCGGCAAGCGCGGCAGGCCAAAATAAGAAAGCGCCAGCGCCAAAAAGCACCAGGCCAGTCACAAACCCAGACTTGTATCCCACTCGCCGCATCAAAAGCGCGGCAGGCATGGCCAGCAGAAAATATCCCATGTAAAAAGCAGATTGCACAAGTCCAGCCTGGAAGCGCGAGATGGCGAAGGACTTCATGAAATGGCGGATGAGAACATCGTTGAGATTGTTAGGAATACCCCAGAGGAAAAACAACCCAGTGACTAGAATAAAGGGAACGAGCTGTCCCGTGGGAAACAGATGCGAGCCCGTCCGAGCGCGAGGTTGTGAGGAGTCACTGGGCCGCGTCATTTGCTTTGGTGTCCCTGCGTTGCTTTCGAATCTGCGGCAGCCTGCCCATAATTCTCCGGACTGAATCGCGTACTGTAATCTATGCTCCGGCTCTGTGCAACGCCGGCGCTAGCCGTTGCCCTGTTTCCGCATCAGGCCGAAAAGGCCCCGGCTCGGCTATCTAAATTGGTTTAGAATGCAGGGCAGTTTAGGAGGAATTATCCATGAAGCGTGCGGTTGTCTGTTCTATGCTTGTATCAGTCGTCGCTGCGTGCACCGTACACGCGCAGTCCAAGCTCTCGGTGAAGTGGGAGGAGCTAACCGCGGCGGACTTTCGCGACGCCATCCAGCAATCCAGAGGCACGTGTGTGTTGCCGTTCGGCATTCTCGAAAAACACGGGCCGCATCTGCCACTAGGCACGGATCTTCTCAATGTGCGCCATGCCTCCTTGCAGGCGGCGCAGCAGGAGTTCGCCGTCGTTTTTCCGCAGTATTACTTCGGTCAAATTTTCGAAGCCAAGCACGAACCCGGAACCGTCGCTTACAGCATGGAGCTCCAACTAAAGCTGCTTCAGGAGACCACTGACGAAATGGCCCGCAATGGCTGCAAGAAAATCGTCATCGTCAACGGGCATGGCGGAAACGAGCATCTGCTTCCCTTTTTTGCCCAGGCGCAACTCGATCGGCCTCACGACTATGTCGTCTACGTCCTCGACGGCGAACGCAGCCGGCCCGGGGGTCCGCCAAAAAAATCAACCGGCATCGATTACCACGCCGGAGAAAATGAAACTTCGAACACCATGGTCTCCCGGCCCGACCTGGTTCACATCGAACGCGCGGCCACCGAGTCCGGCACAGACCAGAAGCGCGGGCACTTGCCCGAAGACGTCTACACCGGCATCTGGTGGTACGCCCGCTTTCCCAACCATTACTCAGGTGACGGTTCGGTCGCCACGCGAGAGCTCGGCGAGTGGAATATGAACAATTGGATCACCGCCACCGTCGAGGCTATTCGCGCGGCCAAGGCCGACGATCAAAGCCTCAAGCTCCAGAACGAATTCTACGAAAAAAGCAAACATCCCCTCGAGACGCGGCCGTGATACGTGCGTTTTGGCACAAAATCAGGCGGCAGGCAGACTGCCTTACGCAGAGAATTTGATCGGCTGACTAGAAAATCAAGGAACGGCTAGCGGGCCTTGGTGACTTGCTCCACCCAGCGGCGCAACACTTCCATGTATCGCGATTCCAGATCGATGAATTCAACGCCCATGCCGACGCGCGGCTTCACGATGCGCACCACCCCCAGCGCTTCCACTTTCTGGTCTTTCCGTGTCATCGAAATTCGAACGCGCGCGTTCGATGGAAACGACTTGCTTGTGCAGATGAACGCCCCGCCCATGGAAATGTCCGACGTAACGCCAGCAGCTTTCGCACCGCTTTCGAGGTCCAGAAGCTCCGCATCGGCGGCAAACGGATAGCGAATGCTGTACCGGCGATCGCGGACGGAGAGCCCCCGCGCTTCGCCTTTCGTTGTCCTGTCGTCCATGGAGATGACGTTGCTCACAGTCGTTTACGTCGGGCCGCAAACGGCCCTTGATTTACCGGGGCGCGTCCGGCAGCTACCAGTTTGCCCCAAAAGCCGCCTACCGGAAGCATTCAAACCGCCTAGCACGCCAAAAAGTCAATACCAGCCCCTCCCAGGGAGTGCCCCAGCGTTTTTGCCTGCGCGTTATTACTTGGAACGACAAACCGCGTTTCTCCAGCCTTTCTGCCCCCTCATGGCGTGGTAGCCTGATTGCAGGACTCTCATTTATTGCGCCATGACTACACTCTCTGACGGACTCCGCCAAAGTGACCGCGTACGATTCCGCATGTCCGTCGAGGCATCGTGGGTTTCCAGCGCCGGCGCCACCATCACGCAAAACGCCGAAACTCTGCTTGTAAGCCGCAATGGCGGCGTCCTCCGCCTGACAGAAAAGCTTTCGATGGGCCAGGAGCTCCACCTCCGACGCAGCCTTGATGGTGACCAGTGGAAAAACACCCGCGCCCGCGTCGTTGCCGAAATCGACCAGGACCCGCCCAACCACTTCCTCTACGCTGTTCACATTCTTGACCCCCGCGCCGATTTCTGGGACATCGAGTTCCCTGCCCCTCATAAGGGTGAAGAAGCTCTCGCGCGCCTTCTCATGGAATGCAGTTTCTGCCAGCGCCGCGAAGTCGTCTATCTCAACGAGATCCAGTTGAAATCCTTCGAAGTCCGCAAATGCATCGCGCGCGTCTGCAAACTTTGCGACTCGCCTTCCATTTGGATCGAATCGCAATCCGAAATTCGCGATCCAGAAAACGGCATGTCCGCTTCTCACGTCGATGAACGGGTCATTCCCCGGCGCAACCGTACGCGCATCAAGGCCCGTGTCCTTGCCTCCATTCGGCATCGCGGCTTTCAGGAAGAAATCGCGGTCTGCGAAGATCTCTCCAAGGGCGGCCTCAGCTTCCGCAGCCGAAATCAATATCCAGAAGGCACGCGCCTCGAAGTCGCTGTTCCCTTCACTCCCGGAACCGGCGCAATCTTCGTTCCCATCCGCATCGTCTTTTCCCAAGCCATCCCCACCGCCGGCCTCTACCGCCACGGCGCCGCTTACATCAAGCCCCCCCTCGACGTCTGAATCCTCTTTGTTTTGTAGGGCGTGATTCACCTTCCGAGTCTTGCCATTCTTCCTCACACCCTCAGCTTTATACCCTTCCAACGCATCACTCCCTCGCGACTTCCGCCCGTCGTTCTCCTCAGAAGATTACCGGATGCGTTTTTAAGGAATTTGCATGATAGACGGGCTACATGACATTGCCATACGTTGCCATGTGCCCGGTCTATTTAGGCAGTGATTCAGGCAGTAACCAATGGCCTTCACATTGCAGCGTTTCCGGCCCGACAGACTCGCGGTTCGCGGAAACGAGCCGTGGATTCACAGCCCTCGAGCAATGGACGTGGAGGCCCCTACCATCATCGTGGTGGCAGCCCTCTCAAATGAGGCTCTTCACCTATTTGCGCTAAATCTGACGCGTCAACTTCTAGCTCTAGCGACACTTCCACCGATTCTTCAGCAGGTCTGAGCAAGCCTGACCTGAATGAGCGTTCAGCGCAGTGAGAGGGCATATGAAGAAGGCTTTTCTGCTTGTGTTCCTATTTGTTGTCTTACCCCGCGTTGCCGACGCCGGAGTTACGCTTGTGCAGCATGTCAGTAAGGACGCCGGCACGACCACGTCTTCGTCGCTTTCCTTCGTCTCCAACAATACTCAGGGCAATTGGCTCGCTGTCTGTATTCGAGCAGGCCAATCTGGCGAGGCGTTTAGCGTTTCGGATTCTCTGGGAAATGTGTATCGTCGCGCCGCGCAACTTGACGTGACGGTAGACACGCCCAATGGCGATACACTGGCCGTCTTTTACGCGGAAAACGTAAAAGGTGGCCCCAACACGATTACCGTTTCCGAATCAATCCTGGCCACCCTGCGTTTTGCGATCCTCGAATACTCAGGTGTAGCGACAGCAAACTCGTATGACGTCTCCGCATCGGCACAAGGAACCAGCGCGACACCGAATAGCGGGAATGCGACGACTACCTCTAATGGAGATTTGCTGCTCGGGGTTATTGCGACGGCAAATCCCGCGACCTTTACAAACGGCGCTAGCTTTATTGCCGAAGAACGTGTTCCTGCAGAACCGTCCAGCAAACTGTTCGTTGAGGATCGGGTACAAACGTCAACGGGAACTATTTCAGCAAGCGTTTCGCTTGGCTCTTCCGATCAGTGGGGGGCCCTTCTTGCGTCGTTCAAGGCCGGAGCCGGAGCGGCTCTCCCGAGCATTACGAGCCTGAGTCCGACTTCAGGAATGGCTGGGACGCCGGTGACGATCAGTGGCGCGAACTTTGGGACGACACAAGGGACGAGTACGGTCAAGTTCAATGGAACGGCGGGGACGCCGACGAGCTGGAGCGCGACGAGCATCGCGGTTCCCGTTCCTAGCGGTGCGACGACCGGCAGCGTTGTCGTGACGGTGGGTGGAACAGCGAGTAACAGTGCCAGCTTTACGGTGACCAAGGATACAACGCCGCCAGTAGTAACCATTACCGCGCCATCGAATAATGCCACGGTGTCCGGGACCATCACACTCGCGGCGACGGCGACGGATTCGGACAGTGCGGTCTCATTTGTGCAATTCCAGGTCGATGGAGCGAACGTCGGAGCTAAGCTGGCGTCAACTCCGTATTCGATTTTGTTGGACACGACAGCGCTCTCCAATGGCAGCCACACGCTGACGGCGGTGGCGCAGGACCCCTCAGCGAACAGCGGCATGAGCTCGCCTGTGCCAATAACAGTCTCCAATACCGCGACATCCTCATCGACGATAACCCTAGTGCAACAAGCGGAGCTGTTTGTCAGCTCGGGTGCGAGATCGGTCTCGCAATCCTTCCCGCAGGTCAGTACTGCCGGCAATCTGATTGTCACCACTGTGAAATGGGGGGGACAGAATCTTTCGGTTGTTTCTGTCACCGACGATAAGGGCGACGTTTATCAAAGTGCTGCTGGCCCGACGAACTGGAGTGGGACTGCCAAGTGGGCGCAGACTTTTTTCGCGAACAATATTGCAGGCGGAGGCGTGCCAATCACCATCACTGTCAAATTGGACGGCGCCTCAACCGGGAACTTGCATCTATACCAATTCGAGTATTCCGGTGTGGATGTCGCCTCGCCGTTGGATACAGTTGGAGCGGCGACGGGCACCGGCACAAACATCAGTGCCGGGCCACTGACGACACGCTACGCCAACGATTTGATCCATGCGGTAACGTTCACAGACACCGGCACGACGATGCCAGGAGCAGGGTTTCAGGCCTTGGCGACGTACAGTGGTAATTTGGTGGAGAACGAGACCGCTGGGGCGGCTGGAACCCATGGCGTAACGGCCACCAATTCCGGCGGAGCGAACTGGTTTATGCATGCGATAGCGTTTAAGGCTGCGAGCACCGGAGGGACACCGACGGACAACACGCCGCCAGTGGTGAGCATTACGGCGCCGGCGAATGGTGCGACGGTCTCTGGAACGATTACGCTGACAGCGACAGCGACGGATCCGGACAGTGCCGTGTCCTTTGTCCAGTTCCAGGTAGATGGCATCAATACGGGTCCGCAACTGACAACCACCCCGTATTCGCTTTCCTTTGACACCACGACCGTGGCAAACGGGAGCCATACCTTGACGGCATTAGGACAAGATCCGTCTGGAAACCAGGGGACGAGTGCAGCAGTTACAATTACAGTTTCCAATTCCACCGGGACGGGGACTGGCGCGACAGGGCCGCTGCGGCCGCTGGCTGGCAACGCGCACTATTTCACGGACGGGAGCGGCAAGGCCATCCTTTTGTCCGGTTCCCAGACTTGGAATGATTTTCAGGATACGAGTACGAGCACACCACCAACGGCGGTCGACTTCACCGCCTACGTTAACTTCCTGAACTCGCACGGCCACAATGTCACCATTCTTTGGAAGAAAGACTTGCCCACTTACTGCAATTGGGGCGCAGGCGGAACGTGGCATATGGCCCCCTTCCCGTGGAAACGCACGGGCGGGAACAGCGGAACGCAGGTCGCTTCAGACGGATTGCCGGCTTTTGATCTGATGCAACTGGATCAAACGTATTTCGATCGGCTGCGTGCCAGGGTAATTCAGCTTCAGCGGAACGGCATTTACGCCATCGTGGAACTGTTCGACGGACTCGGGCTGGCCAACAATCGCTGCTCCAACGATGGCTACCCTTTCACTGCGGGTAACAATGTGAATGGAGTGGACGACGGTGGCGGCACAAACTCCATGACCATGAGCAGCCCCAACGCCGTCACGAACATCCAGGACGCTTACGTGCAGAAGGTGATCGACACCGTGAACGATCAGCCGAACGTGCTGTGGGAGGTTTCCGAGGAAGCTCCGAGTAGTTCAGGCTGGTGGCAAGGTCACATGATTAATCTGATCCATACTTACGAAACGGGCAAGCCCCTCCAACACCCTGTCGGGCTACCCTGGTATAACAACGGAGATACGGTGCTGTACAACGCGAATGCCGATTGGGTAGCGCCGTCGGCGCGGATTTCACCAACGAGCAGTTGTGGCAGCGGTACGCCGCAATGCAAGGTAAACATCAACGATAGCGACCATTCGTATTACGGAATGTGGAACGACAGCGCGCAAACGAACCGCAATTACGTGTGGGAGAACTTCGGGAACGGTAACCAGGTGATGTTCATGGATCCCTACCTGATCTATTGGAGCAGTGGGAACCGCAACTTGTGCCAAAGCCCATCGAACGGGGTGTGCTCAGGACCTGATTCGCGGTGGGATAACATGAGGAACAACCTGGGCTACACGGTCAGCTACGCAAATAAAATGGACTTGGCAAAGATGACGCCGAAGGGAGGGCTGTCCTCGACCGGCTACTGTTTGGCGCAGACGCCATCTGTTGGCGCTGAGTATCTGGTGTATGCACCGAACGGCGGGAGTTTCACCGTAAACTTATCAGCGACGACTCGCGTACTGAACGTAGAATGGTTCGACCCCAGCAGCGGAAGCACCACTTCCGGTGGAAGTGTCTCTGGAGGCTCGACGCAAACGTTCACTCCGCCTTTCAGCGGTGACGCCGTGCTCTATCTAGTGGATGCCGCTGGCCACAACTGAAGCCCGGGCGCCAGTTCGCACCTGTGTTGCTAACCGACTTTGCGACCTGCCGCTTCAGTGCGCTAAACTCAGTCGACGGACATTTTGCGGCTTTCACGTTTATCCCCAGCACCGTTCGCGAGGGCCGGAAAGAGGACTCAGGCCACATGACGCACATCGTTGTCGGAAAGACGGCTCCCGGATTTTCGCTCAAATCTCTCGACAACAAGGAATACTCGCTTAGCGACCTCATCGAACGCGGCCCCGTGATCGCCGGATTCTTCAAGATCTCCTGCCCTGTCTGCCAATTCACGTTTCCGTTTCTAGAACGTCTCTACAAGCACTACGGGGGCAACAACGTAACGTTCCTCGGGATCTCCCAGGACGACGCAAAATCAACGCACAAATTCGCGAAAGAACACGGCATCACTTTTCCCATTCTCCTCGACGACGCGAACGGCTACGTCGTCTCCAACGCCTACGGCCTGACCAACGTACCCACGATTTTTCTGATCGACACCGATGGTGCCGTCAAAGTGAGTTCCATGGGCTTTGACAAGAAGGACCTGGAAACAATTGCCGCATATCTCGCCGAGCGCAAAAAAATATCCATGTCGCCGCTTTTTCGGCGCGACGAAGTTGTCCCTTCCAACAAACCGGGATGAAGCTCGAAAAATTAGGCCCGGTCGGGCCTGAAAGATTGTGGGGCTTTTTTATACCGAAGGATTTGAATAACGCAGGAGGTATAAGAAAAGTCGAATCAAGTTTGGTCGGGCTCGATTTCAAGGAGCTGTTTCTTGTGTTTCGGCGGCCGTTTCCGCTTGTCTGGGATGACGCGCGTGACGGCCGGCGCAATTCCCGAATTCCGCGCCGCGCGCCGCGCTTCGATGGCTTTGTTTAAGACTTTGCTGCGCTTTTTCATCCCGGCCCCAGGGCGGGATTCTACCGGATTTAGAAATTGAAGGATACCTGCAGATCAATGATCCGGTTCGCCGTGGAAGAAGAAAACGGCCTGCCTGCGAGCCCATTCGATTCACCAAAAATCGGCGAGCTGAGGTTTCCGACTGGGTTGGAGACGTTAACATTATTAAAGACATTTCGAGCGTTAACGCCAAATGTCAAATTGTAACGATAATTCGACGGCGTGCCCCCGAACATTCCACCGCCGTGGTCCCCTCCCCCACCGCCGCCGCGCGGACCTCCGCCGCCAGGCCCGCGGCCAAACATGCCGCCACGAGGACCGCCAGCTGCGGCCGATTCCTTTTTTGCACCGAAGCCAAAAGTCTTGCTCAATCGCAAATTCAGAGTGAAGTGGCCCGGACCTGTAACGTCATTAATTGGAATGACGGATGCTCCAGGGAGAGTAACCAAATTGAAGCAGCCGTACGGAGTGTCTTTCGAACCGGCCGCGCCGGCAGAACAGGTTCCAGGCGTCGCACGCGTGTTGAACGACGCGTTTCCATACAAATCCTGTCCAGTAGTGATATTGAAAGGCGCGCCGGAACTGGCAATCATAAAAGGGCTCAAGCGAAAGTCGTAAGGAAGGCCTATCGAGCCGCCGACAAAAACGCGGTGGCGAACATCGAAAGAAGCGCGGCCATAATCCTGCTGCAAGTCAAAAGGATTTGAAGGAATGCTTGACGCGCCTGAAGTGTCGCTATTGGCGTAGTTCAGCGTGTAGTAGCCAAACAGGGAGAGCCTCGTGCCAATTCGAATGCTGCTGTTGACGATCAACTGATTCTGCTTGAAGATGCCTTCGGATTGAAATTCGTTGAGAATTTGGCTGGGCGCCGGAGCAACGGTTGCCCCCGGGGGAATTGGATTGGCATTGATGAAGTTGGTGAAGAATTGATGGTTGCCCCGCGAATTGAGATACGTGATAGAGAGATTGGCGGATTTCGTGAGCTGGCGCTCCAGCGTTACCCCGGTCTGCATGGTGTAAGGAGTGCGCAGCTTGGGATTGATTTGGTAAACCGTCTGCGGAGAAGTGCCGGACGACGGAAACTGAGACGGCGGCACAGCCTGCACCGGATCGAAAAACGTCGGACTCTGAACAAGGTATTGTTGCTGGATGACGCCATTCTGAAGTTGTTGCTGCAACACGAGGTCCGAGCCAAAACGGTCGTAGAAAATTCCGTAACCGAAGCGAAGGACGGCTTTCGGAGACTTATTCTTCCCGTTCGCGCCGATTCCCCAAGCCAGCCCGACCCGCGGCGCAAAATCGGCATGATCGCCGAGATTGTTTTGTGTTTCGTACCGGAGGCCCGAACTGATGGTCACATTCGGCTTGATGCGCCAGTCGTCTTGCAGAAAGACAGCTCCATCCGCCCAAGTCTCATCGGCCATGGCGCTCCCTATGGTGTTGAAGTTCAGCGCATAGAAACTGGCACCGCCACCGTTCTGGGCAGGCGCGTTACCGGCGGCGATGGATTGAAGCGTCCGTTGATAGGCGACAAGACCGGAAATCTGCGGGCAAGTGCTGGGCGGATTGGGAATGTTACATCCGCTGACAGTTGGGTCGATGCGCGAGCCGAAGGAATACACGCCATTGAACCTGGAGTCGGAGGAGTTCTCTTCTTTTGTGACGCGGGCGCGGCCGCCATATTTGATGGAATGCTTGCCGAGCGTCATATAAGTGATGTTCTGAAGTTCATAGCGATTTTGCACATCGTCGTACAGACCCGAACTGTTACCTCCACCGAAGAACGCGCCCAGGATCTGGATGGTAGGAGCGGTGTTCAGTGGATTCTGATTATTGCTTTCGCGGACAAACTGAAACCGCGTTTCGTTGATGGTTCTTGAGCTTAGCGTCTGCGTGTCGCTCACTTGAAAAGTGTGTTCTGTCTCGAGAGAGTTGTAACCGAAGCTAGGCAGGCTGAAAGATGCAAGGGCTGGTGGAAAGTCATTTTGTTCGTTATTTCGCCAATACTGATAACGAGTGGTAAGTGTGTTTCCGGGAGTAACCTGATAATCGAACCGCTGGCTGAAATTTGCGCGCGTGCGAGGATTCGGTACGGCGTCCGTAAATTGCGTCACTTGAAATGTCGTCGGATCAACGAAGGGTGTATTTACGACGTTTAGCTCATTGAGGTTGCGCCGTTCGATGTTGGTGAAGAAAGACACCTTTTTGCCAATGGAACCCCCGAGATTGGCGCTGTACTGCGTGGAATCGTAGCCGGGCTGCGGTGCCGAGCCTTCGAATGGATTGCGGGAATTGAAGGCGTTGGTGTTGCCAGTCACGAAAATCTGGCCGTGAAGCTGATCCGTTCCCGGTTTCGTCAAGATTTCAACCCGTCCGTATCCGAGTTTGTCGTATTCCGAGGAGAAGGGGTTCTGATTGATTCGAATCTCGCGGATGGAAGTTTTTGGCGGAAGCTGCCCGGCGGTGAAGCCATCAATGTAGATCTGACCGCCGTTCGGACCGGCGGAAGGACCAGCGAGAGCCTGGAGTTCGGACTGCAGCTCGTCGGGATCGTCGGAAAGCGCCTCAAGATCTTTGCCCTTCATAACCACCGTTCCAGCGTTATTCGAAGGATCGACATCGACTTTGGTCGAGGAATCGGAAACCTCCACTTTTTCCTCTTCGACCTGGATGACTAGCCCAATGTTCAACTGTTGCGTCTTTCCCGCGAGAATCTCGACGTTTTCCTGCGTAAAAATGGCGAAGCCCTTGGCGACCGCTTTCAGGATGTACGTTCCGGGAACCAGTCCTTTGAATTCATAGAAGCCATCGCGATTGGTAGTGCTGTCCAGTGAGGCGCCGCTTGCGTCGGTCAGGCGGACGGCGGCTTTGGCAATCACTCCACCTGACTGGTCGGTGACGACGCCATTCAGAGAGCCAGCGGTCGTCTGCGCACGCAAATTTCCGGCGACGGAGAAAATCGATAAAAGGAAAACCGAACTCAATAGAACAATTCGGACGAGCCAGAAACGCATCAGATCTCCTGAGTGAACGTGATTTGTATTGAGACTGGACGGCATTACGGCGTGGCCGCTTCCCCGCCGGCCCCAGTGCCTAGGCTCCATGGCGAAAGGATTGTTGACGCGCTGCTCTTGGGAGAAGCCTCCAGAATAGGTTCCACTCCGCCAAGCAGAGTGATTACCGTGGCAACGCCGTTCGCTCCTCCCTCGGTGGCCACGACCATGACGGCGTCGCCCTTCTGCAAGTCCGCCAGTGTGGCGGCTGGCATGCGGCTGATCGCCTGCTGCAAATCGGCGGAGCCTCCTCCTCCGGACCTTCCCATCCCTCCGGACCCAGATCCCACGGAAGGCGGGCCATTCGGTTTCGTTGACGGTTCGGAGTTCGCGGCCGAGCTGGCTCCACCCGCAGTTGTAGCTGTCGACGGTGCTTCGACGGGAGTTCCTTTCAGACGCGCCGCGATCCGCTGTGCCATGGGCGGGGGCAGTTTACGCAACTGTGAGTCGGCCGTGACTTTCACGGTGACAGATTTCTTCAGGGCAAGGTCCTGCACGGTGACGGTGCCTGCGGATGCATCGAGCGCCGAAATGATGCCGGCGATATTTCGAAACGTGCCGGAGACGATTTCATCGGCGGTAAATTCGGCGCCATCGGCACTGCGCGTGCCGCGGGCGCGAAGCTGGTCGCCCGGTTTGATCTGATCGAGAGGAGCAGGCTTCGCGTCATCAAATTTCACCGAGTCCGACGCATACCGGCGCAGTATGGTGTCCTTCGAGAAGTGGATGGCTACTGTCTTCTTTTCGCCCGGAGAAGGCAGCGAAACGTTGATGGTATTGCCCCCCGCATCGACGTTGTTGACCAGCCCTCCGAAGCCGTGCCGCTGCCATTCCTCCCGCTCGCGGGACTGTTTGTCCGCGATGTCCACCTTCTTCATGGCGATGACCGACGCGGCAGCCACGGATCTACCGTCATCAGCAAGTTTGCCGCGCACAAGAATGCGATCGCCCGGCTGAAGGTCCCCCAACTGGATGGGAGTGGCATCCTTCAAGTCTTTCTGGCCGGGCGCGATGCGAACGAGCTTTGCGGAGTCTTGAACTTGAACCGTCATGTCGCTGCCTGCATCAGTGGTCAAAATTATGGTATTCCCGGAAATCGACTTGATCGTTCCCACGGGCCGAGCGGCGGAAGAAGCTTGCGCGGAGGGTTGTTGCCCCGATTGCGGCTGGCCAGCTTGAATCACTGCACTTCCCGCGCTGAGGGTTAGCGAAATCCCAACAATTAAGAGTAAGAGGATTTGTTTGCCCACGGTCCCGCTGCCAAACATCATCTCAATACCACATTCCTTTATTTGCCTTCTCGAACAGGGATGACAATCGGCTGGGCCAACCAAGCCACTGGTACACCTGATTCAAGTCAGGGATTAGACGTTCTAAAGGGTAAACCTCGTTTCACTCGACCCTTTTTCGGCCGCGCAGATAGCATCGCCAGCCACCGCACAAACAATACTCATGCAGTCTGGGTCTGGCGGAAGCGTGTGGGAGTCGAACCCACCATTCGACCCGCGAAGGACCGAATCGCCGGCTTTGAAGGCCGGGAACGTCACCGGACGTTTTTCGCCTCCGCGAACAGTATAGTGAGCGGTCTGCAGACTCTCAAGGAACGTCAGGCGCGCTGGGAAGTGAGCGTGGCAGCTTGCTGCGTGCGAATCAAAGCAGCGACGAGATCGTACAGCGCAGGAGCAGTGCAAACTTCATAGTAGGGATGCGAAGTTGCTCCGCCGACTTTTCCGTCAGGAAGCAATTGCCGCGCGAAGGCCTTGCGTAAGACAAGCAGTTCCACGGACTCGCCGAGCGGCACTTCTCCATAAAACAAAGTGACGTTTTGCTTGCCCCAGGGCATATCGAGCTTCGTTTCAATGGTGTCGAGCGAAATTTCCTCGGAAAGTTTTTGAAACCCTTCCTCGTTGAGCTCGATGCCGTTGTGGTTGTAGCGGACCAGGAATTCGTCCAACTCTTCCGCAGATGCGCCTTCCATGGTGTTTAGAAACTGAAAAATGGAAAAATGGCTTTTTTGTCCGGCAAGCATGCGTTTCGCTAGCTTGGCGCAGCCGGAGAGGCGGTCGGAAAGATTAAGCGCCTTCGAAATCATGATGCGCGAATCGCCGTCCGTCCAGTACGTGGGCGCGGAACCCTGGAAAGCGACTCCTAGGCCGAGTTCGAGCGAGGGAAGATTGCTGTCCGATGCGCGTTCGTTGTACGAATTGCACACGGCGAGAATCTGGCGCGAAAGGATGCACGCCTTGGCGACCGGCCGTGCATAGGCTACGGTCGACTCCGTTTCGAAAATGGCGAGAATGATGGCGTCACCCTCGATGAATACTTTCTTCGCCGAATAGCGGTCCAGAAGTTTCCTGACCGGCTCGTGCAAGTTCAGGCTGAAATGGGAAGCGGGGTTGAGCCCGCGCGAGAGTAAGTCATGAGTCATGCGCGTGGAGCCGCGCACGTCCGACTTGATGATCACGTGCGAGATCACCTGATCCTGGTCCGGCCGGGCTTCTTCTGGAAGCACGCACTCGTACAACCGGTTGTTCAGACGGGAGAGTTCGCGGGCCTTCTCCGTGGTTACCAGGTTGATGCGCTCCATGCAGGTGGTCAGATGTTCCGCGTCGCGCAGATCCCTTCGCAGACGCAGGAAGTCGCCGGCAAACCGCAAAACGAAAGCCAGTTTTTCCTCGCGGGAATAGCGGCGTATTTTCCTGGACAGTTCCTCGATGGCCTTGAGCGATAATTTCTTTGCAGGCACATGCTTGATGACCTGTTCAACTTGCTTCAGCTCCTCTTTCGATACGAGGGCCTTGCGGAGCTGCTGCAAGTGCACGGGCGGGCAGTAATCCGAAGCGATTGGTTGGATTTCGTAGCTTGCCAGAATGTGGTAGAGCACTTCTTGGAGTTCGAGGCGATCGAGGAGCTGAGAGAGCAAGCGTGCGCGCACCGGCGCCTGCTCCTCTCCGGCGGAGCTCACGTCAAACAGGCGCTTGGCGTTTTCCGGTTCGTTCAAGTATTCACCGAGCCTCCCAGCATGATCCTTCACGAAGAAATCCAGTTTCTGCCTGGCGCCGTCAATCTGTGGCCCCAACTCTTCCAGCTTGCATTCCTGGTGCTTGAGCCGGGCGTCCAAATCGTTTAGGGATGCTTTCAGGTCAGCGGGGTCGCCGGAATTCAGGAATTTACTGAAGAAACCATCGTTGCGTTCCAGACGCTTGCGGATGTTTTCCCGCTGCTCCTCGATATTAGCGATTTCAGATTGGATTGCCTGCACGGCTTCCAGCAGCCCGGTATGAGCCTGGATGGCTTCCGTGTGGGCTGGGTCGTGGCTAAAGGTGACGCCGGCTTCGCGGAGAAATTCTTGGAAAAGCTCATCCATGGCTTCGAAGCGGTCGGGGTCGCGCGCATAGTTGCCCAGCAGGATGTAATGCTCCAGAAAAAAAAAGTCGTCTTTGCCGCCGTCAAGAAAAATCAGCCGGTTCTTGCAAAGCTCGTAATAAGGAGCGAAATCTTCGCCAAAGAGAGCCCGGCGGGTTTTTGCGATGACGTTGTCTTCCACGTCGATCACAATCTGCGCCACCTGCTGGCTCACTCGGCGAACGACGCTCCTCCTGGCGGACTGCAGCTCCGACAAACGTGCTTTGATGACGTGCGCCTGCTGGCTGCGCTCGAAATGCTCGCCGCGCTTGCGAATCCATTCCTTGCCTTCGAGGATCAAGTTGGCAAACTGATTGCCGATCTCGAAGGTCAGGAATTTGAGCAAGCCCAAACGGAAGAGCAGGTCTATCTCTATATTTTTGTGATACTTGGCCTGGGTTAAAGAGCTTTGCAGCACTTCGGAGAGCAGCTTGCGAAACCCGGCATGATCCGGCGATCGTGAAGCGCGCAGTTCGATCCCTGAAAGATAAGTATTGCTGGTGTTCTGGCGAATCACGTCGAAAAGATAGTCGCGGGCGGTTTGAACGAATTTCGGGCTCAAGAAAACGTCGTGGTGAATGTTATCGACGCCAATCGCCAACGACTCCATGGGAATCGTGACGTTGTAGCTCTTGAGTTCAGGCCGGGCCTGCTCGGTCGGGCTGGGCGCTAGGATTTCGTTAAGCATCAAGTTGGCCAGAATCTGCTATTTTCACGTTAGCAGCCGCAAGGAAACCGGGCAAGAAATCCAGCGTGGTGCGTAACCAGAGAGTTAGTGAGGTGGATTACTGATAAGCTACAGAACCGTAATCCGCCGGGTGTCGCCCCCCAGGTGCTCCATGCGCACCTGAACTTGTGGCCAGGGAGATTGCAGGGGGAAGCGCTCGGACCACTCCAGAACGGCCACTGAGGGGGTTGCGAACATATCCTCCATGCCAAGAGTCTCAAAATCGTGGAAACTTTCAATCCGGTATAAATCCGCGTGGTAGACCTTGGGGGATTTGCCATAGACGTGAACGAGTGTGAAGGTTGGGCTGGTGACGTCGTCCTCCGTGGCAGCCCCTAGGCCTGAAACGATGCCTTTGGTTAGCGTGGTCTTACCCGTCCCAAGGTCGCCGGTCAGAAGAACCAGTACGGGAGCCTTGAGGCGCTTGGAGAATTCCTTGCCCCATTGGATCGTTTCTTCGGCCGAATTCGTAATGATTTCTTCAGGCACGCCGCTGAATCTCCCTGACGAGCTCATGACGCACCATGGGTATAGCAAATGCCACGCTGCTGGCGAGCAGCCCTGACTCGTCACTCCATCCTCCAGCGAATTCTCCTGCGGCCCCATGAAGATAAACTCCTAATGCAAGGATGCGTGACCAATCTTGCGTTCCGAATTGGGCGGTCAGTGCCGCTAAAACACCGGTCAATACGTCGCCTGATCCTCCCTTGGCGAGCCCGGCCCCTCCCGTGGCATTGGCCCATATTCTGCCGTCATTGGAAGCTATGACGGTGTGAAATCCCTTTAAGATCACATGGACATTCCATCGGCGTGCCACATCCGATGCAATTTCAACTCGATTCGATTGAACGTCAGCTGTCTTGAGGTCTAGCAATCGAGCCATCTCCCCCGGATGCGGCGTAATTGCGAGAAAAGGAGTCTTGCGATTTGCCAACAGATCTCCCTTGCCCGCAAAAGCGTTCAGGCCATCCGCGTCAACAACCACCGGAATCTGCGAATCGCGAACTATGTCCCTGACAAATTGCTGTGTTTCAGGGTGGATACCAAGACCAGGCCCGAGAGCAAGAACGCTCTTTCCCTCAAGAATCTTTCCGAATCGACTGGAATTCACACTCGCGGCGGAGATGGTCCCGTCTTCTGTTGATGTAAGAGCCTCAGTCATGTATTCGGCGTGCGCCGTTGCGATGGTCGGGAGGACAATGTCGGGAGCCGCAATCGTCGTCAAACCGGCGCCACTGTGCAGGGAGCCTAACCCAGCGAGCACTGCCGCACCGGACTTCCCTAAGGAGCCGGCAACTATCAGTGCATGTCCGAAAGTCCCTTTGTGAGAGTCCACGGGGCGGACGAGCGCCAATGATGCGAATTCGTCTGGACTCGCGAGACGAAGGTTCCCCTTGCCGATCTCTTCTACGAGCGCGGGCGGTGAGCCAATCATCCGGACCAGCAGTTCACCGCAACAGGGCGCATCCGAAGAAATGAGTTGCCCCACCTTGGGAGCAGTGAATGTAATGGTTTTGTGCGCCCGAAGAACAGGTCCCTGAACGGCTTCGCCATCCGAAGGGAGGCCGGAAGGAGTGTCAACAGCGAGGATTAGAGCAGGAATCGGGGCAGAAGCAGAGCGTGATAGACGATTTAAGTCCTCTATCGCTCGAGCGATTAAACCAGATGCTCCACCACGTAGCCCAGTGCCGAGGAGCGCATCCACGACTATGTCAGCCCAAGCAATCTCCTCCCAGACTTTTCTCCAGGCCGCCTCGTCTTTCACTTCAGTGGTCGGACCGCCCTCGTCCGTCCAGCGCTTGCAGTTTTGGGCGGCGTCGCCACTCAAGTCTTGTGCGGAACCGAAAAGATATGCTCGTACGTGAACATCATGTACCTCTTTCTGAAGGTGCCGGGCACTCACGAACCCGTCTCCGCCGTTGTTTCCTTTTCCGCAAAGAACCACGATCCGGCGAGTTCGGTCCAAATGCCTTGAAGCACGATAATCACGGATGACTCTGCAAACGCTTGTTCCGGCAGCTTCCATCAACTGCAGGCTGGGGATGCCGTAGCGCTCGGTGGTGAGTCGATCGACTTCGCGCATCTCGGCAGCAGTGAGAGCTTTCATGGGAGGCTCACGGCAAAATCAAAGCATCCAGCCGCCGCTGACATTGACGACCTGTCCGGTAACGTATTCGGCTTCCTCGGATGCGAAAAAAGCCACCGTGCCGGCAACATCTTCAACGGTCGGAGGGCGGCCGATGGGGAACCGTGCGTCGCGAATCTTGCGAGCTTCTTCCAGCGTCAGCTCGTTTTCATCAATGCTGGAAGGGTTCACGACGTTCACGGTGATGCCGTTCTTGGCTTCCTCAAGCGCCAGGGAACGTGACAATGCCACGACTGCCGCCTTGGCCGCTGCATAGGCGGAGATTTTCGCCTGGCCAAACGCGCGCTCCGCGCCGACGGCACCCATATTAATAATCCGGCCCCAGCGCGCTCTGCGCATATGCGGTAATGCGGCCCGGCACATGTATAAAACGGTGAGAAGATTCGAGGTGAAGATGCTTTGCCAGTCCTGAAGCGACGATTCCGCAAGCGTGCCCCAGCGAAAATCTCCAACGTTGTTGACAATGACATCCAGACGGCCGAAACGATCGGCCACCGTCTTGATCAACTGGTCGCAGCGCCCCGCGTCGGTGATATCCGTCTCCACCGCAACGCAATCGACTCCATTGGCCTGCAACTGCCGCAACGTCTGCTGCGCCGCTACTTTGTTGGAGCGATAGGCGATGGCCATGCGCGCGCCATCCTGCGCCAGCCGCAGAGCAAGCCCGCGGCCGATTCCTCTGCTCCCGCCTGTCACCAGCGCCACACGATTACGAAGCGACATTCGTCTCCCCGGCAAATCTCTTGGAAGGATTTTCAGTATAGCCTAGCAGAAACAGAGGCACTACCGAAGCCGAGCGACGATCACTGTCATATCGTCGGCCTGTTCAGGAGTCCCCGCCCACTCTTCGGCTGCGGCCATCAGCGACTCCGCGACCATGAGCGGCGCGGCACCCTGCACGCGCTCCGCGGCCTCTTGCAATCGGCGAATTCCAAATTCTTCACCGTACACGTTTTCCGGCTCAATCAAGCCGTCGCTGTATCCGATCAGGAGCGCCTCGGGACCGACCATAAGCTCCCCTTCCTCATAGATGTAATCTTCCATCACGCCCAGAACCATGCCACCTTTATCCAATTGTTCCGAACCGTCCTTGCAGATCAGGAATGCCGGCAGGTGTCCAGCGTTTGTATAGCGCAGCGTTCGCGTACTGCTGTCGTAGGTTGCAATGAAGAATGTCGCGAACCGGTCGTCGCCAGTGTTGCGCACTAAATGCTTATTCAGTCTGGAAACCAGCTCGGACATGCTCAGGCGTTCGCTGCCTTCCGTAAGCATCTGGCTGCGCAGCGCCGCTTGCAGACTGGCCATCAGCAGTGCCGCCGAAATTCCCTTCCCCGAGATATCCGCGATGGCAATGGCGATGTGTGTCGGGCTGAGCTGAATAAAGTCGTAGTAGTCGCCGCTGACGGACCGCGCGGCCTTGCAGATTGCTTCGATCTCCACTCCTGGCACGGACGGCAAGGTGCTCGGAAAAAGCTGGTTTTGCACTTCCCGCGCGATGGAAATCTCATTCTCCAGACGCTGCCGCTTATTTTCTACCTCCACGAGCTCGCCGATGGAAGCGGTCATAGTGTTGAATGACTCGGCCAGCTCCGCTAGTTGGTCCTGTTGCTTCATCGATATCCGGTGAGAAAAGTCTCCCGCCTTCACAAACTGTGTAGCCTGATAGAGGTCTGCAACGGCATTGGTGATCCGGCGGGTCAGCACAATGCCTGGAATCAGCGCCACGATTCCGATGAGAACAAAAAGAGCGAACAGCCCAATCGCCATCCGCCGGTAAGTATCGCGCAGCTCGCCAAACGACGTGAACATTCGCGCGTTTAACTGAGAGGGACGCGCATTGAATACCGCCAGGACAGGCCGAAGCGGTTCTACAATGCCGTCCTGCCCCACATATATCGAGTCCAGCCGCGACACGACTTCTACCGGCACGTCAATCCAAATCATAGCGGGCTGCAGCGTCCGATTTTTCGCCACGATGCGGTCAGCCGTAATGTATTGACCATTTGCTGTGGGATAAATAATTCCCTCGCGCGCTCCGGGCACATATTTCTCCGTCAAGCTAAGTTGGATCGCGCCGAGATCCGGCGCAATTCCACTGAGAAAGTCAGCCGTGACCGGCACGCGCAAGGTCACCAGCCGCACGCGCCCTCGCTCCGGCATCGCCCGTATGCTCATTAACGAAAGCTGTTCGCCTTCCTGCACGATACCCGCAAAGGACATCGCCCCCAGCCCGGCTACCTTCCCCAGCAAACTTGTGTCATTGGAGAACGCGATATCTAATTTCGGAAGCTCGCGGTCGTGTACGGAGTGAGACTGCGCCGCCAGTACGCGCTCGGACTCCTGCTCGCTTATGCCCTTTGGCAGGGTCGAGTGCGCGGCGGCGATGTGCTCCGAAATATCTGCAATCATGGCGATACGTTGCTGCAGGTCTTCGTGCAACAGGTAGGCGCCCAGCTGAGAATATAGAATGCGGCCGGCAAGAACAGCCAACGTCACGATCGACAAAATTGGAACCACCGCAATAAACAGATAGGCAACGATCAGCCGGTTGCGGAGGCTCCACAACAGCCGGTCTCTCCACCAGCCGATTAGCCGGAACAGAAGATAGACTCCCGCAAGAACCGCCAGGTATTTCAAGAAACTGAAGACACCGCCTTGAAAGCCAAAGACGGTGGCCAACAATCCTCCGGCCGCCACTGCCGTGGAAGTTAGATCGGGCCACGTGAGGCGGTTCCAGACTTCTTTTAGGCTGGCGCGGAGGGATTTCATCATGCCGTCATCGGAATGAATACTTTACCTGAATCGCCGTAGCGAATGCAGTGGGAGCATCGAGCGGAGCAAAACAGGCCAGGCGTCGTCGGCGCCGAGTTCCAAGAGTTACTTCATGCCATTGCGGACTTTGCTGTTTTTCACGCTGTAGGTGAAATAAATGATCAGGCCAATTATCAGCCAAACAATCAGCCGCACCCAGGTGACTCTGTTCAGACTGGCCATAAGCCCAAGCGAGACAATAATTCCCATCACCGGCACGAAGGGAACCCACGGTGTCCGGAAGGGCCGCTCCAGGTCCGGACGGCGAACGCGTAAAATCAAAACAGCCGCGCAAACGATAACAAAGGCCAGGAGCGTACCGATGCTCACCATCTGCCCAAGACTGCCAATAGGGACGAGCGAGCCGAAGATAGCGGCACCCAATCCGACAACTGCCGTGGACTTCCATGGAGTGCGAAAACGTGGGTGAATGTCGCCTGCCCACTTCCACAGCAAGCCGTCGTGGGCCATCGAGTAAAATACGCGCGATTGTCCCAGCAACATCACCAACATCACCGTGCTCAGTCCAGCCAGCGCTCCCGCATTGACTACATAGCTGCCCCACTTTACCCCCGTCTCGCGAATAGCCAACGACACCGGGGCGCCAATGTTAAGGCGCGAGTAGTGCACCGTTGCGGTAAGCAGCCCGGACACGGCGATGTACAGGAAGGTGCATATGACCAGCGATCCTAGGATGCCGACGGGCATGTCCTTTTGCGGGTTGCGCGCCTCTTGAGCTGCGGTCGAAACAGCATCGAAACCGATGTACGCGAAGAAAACAACTGCGGCGCCTCGCAGGACGCCCGACCAGCCGTAGGCGCCGAATGTGCCTGTGTTCAGCGGCAAAAATACCTTCCAATTGGCGTGAGCGATGTCAGGGTGCTTCAGAACAAAAGGCAGCGCGACAGCGATAAAAGTCAACACTGCGGTGAGCTTCACGAACACGATGGCCGTGTTGAAGTTGGCCGATTCTTTGATGCCCAAAATCAGGATGGTGGTAACGGCAAGGATGGCTAGGAACGCGATCAGGTTGAAGCTGGCCGTGGCGTGCGGCAGGGCGGCCAACTGCTCGGCAGGCAGATTAAAAGTAGTCGCCGGCGCCCACCGGCCATCGACCATGACCCAAAGAGCTCCCGGCACGTCGCAGATCTGCGGCGGCAAGCTGATACCATAGTCCTGCAGGAACGCTACAAGCGTGCTGCTCCAGCCACTGGCTACGGTCGCAGCGCCAAACGCATATTCCAGGATCAAATCCCAGCCGATGATCCAGGCAATAAGTTCGCCGAGCGTGGCATAGCCATAAGTATAGGCAGAGCCGGCGATAGGAATCATCGAAGCGAATTCGGCATAGCAGAGACCAGCGAACACACAGCCTGTCCCAGCGAGTACATAGGAGAGCATGATGGCTGGGCCAGCATAAAGTGCTGCGGCCGAGCCGGTGAGCACGAAGATGCCTGCGCCGATGACAGCCCCGATTCCCAGCGTAATAAGGTTGACGGGGCCGAGTGCCCTCTTCAGACTGTGCTCTCCTGTATCGGCAGCCTCTTTCATCAGCGTGTCGAGCGACTTGGTTGCGAACAAGGGGTTGCCCATGCAACTCCTCCTTTGGGGGATGGCCCCGCTTCCTCATGACGCCGCCAATTTGGCCTTATGCATTGTAGGGGCGCAGCACGTCGCGCCCCTACAAAGAATTCGACTATTGCTCTAGTCCAGCGTTAGCGCTCCGCCGCGACCACCACGACCATAGCAGATAGACGGGAACGCCAAGCAAAACAATCTCCAGACCCTTTCCCGAGGTTTGCGTCTGGTAAAGCAAAAGCACAAACATAATTGCGACCGCGGCAAAGATATAGAGCGCGGGAACAATCGGGTACCCGAACGCGCGATACGGCCGCTCGGCATCTGGCCGTTTTGCACGCAGCACAAAAATCCCGATGATCGTCAGCACATAAAAAAGTAACGCGGCAAAAACAACGTAATTGAGCAGGTCGCTATAAAGATTGCCGTATGTGATCGCGCCAGCCGCGTCCACGCGCCGCGTTCTTAGCAATATCAGGATAGCGATCCAAACGCCTTGATAAATCAACGCCGTACCGGGGACGCCTTTCTTGTTCAGCGTGCCAGTGGATTTGAAAAAGAGGCCATCCTTTGCCATGGCATAAGTGACGCGCGCACCGGCCAGAATCAATCCGTTGTTGCAGCCAAACGTCGAAATAATGATCGCTCCGGCCATGAGCATCGCGCCCGTGGGTCCGAAGATGGCGTTTAATGCCGCGCTGGCCACGCGATCATCAGGAGCGGTCTGAATCTGCACCAGTGGCAGCGTGCAAAGATAAGCCAAATTCGCAAGGCAATACAGCATGATCACGATAATCGTGCCGAAGGCCATCGAGAGAGCCACGTCGCGCTTCGGGTTTTTCACTTCCGCGGCCGTAAACCCGATGTTGTTCCAGGCGTCCGCGGAAAACAGCGAGCCGACTTGCGCCACACCATATGCCACCAACAATCCAAACGCGCCGCTGGCAGCAGTTATCGTTGGCACAAAACTCTTTAGAAAACTCGCGCCCGGCTCGATGGGCTGCGCATTTCGAATCGTCCAGAAGTGGCTGAAATTCTCGGTAATCGCCCCGGCATTCCTCCCCACAAAAATGCCCAGGAAAATCAATCCCACGAGTGAGAGTGTTTTTGCGCTTGTGAACACGTTTTGGATCAGCTTCCCAAGCCGCACGCCCAGCGTGTTGATGAAGGTCAGGAACACAATCATAAGCACGCCCACCAATTGCTGGACAGAGAGGCTGATGGCGTATTTCGAACCGAGGGCAATGGGATGAATAATCCATGCATTCGGCGATATCGCCGGCCACAGAATGCCCAAATAGCGGGCAAATCCAACAGCCACAGCCGCGATGGTTCCTGTCTGGATCACCAGGAAAAGCGTCCAACCGTAAAGAAATCCCCACAGCGGAGAGTAGGCCTCACGCAAATAAACGTACTGACCGCCGGCGTGCGGGAACAGCGCTGCCAGTTCACCGTAAGAAAGCGCGGCGGAAATCGTCAGCAGTCCCGTGAGAATCCAGGTGAGCAACAGTCCGCCCGCGGAACCCGTTTGCCGCGATATATCCGCGGCCACAATGAAGATGCCCGATCCGATCATCGAGCCCACCACGATCATCGTGCCGTCGAACAAACCAATGGCGCGCACAAAGCCAGGCTCCGATTTTGCCCTGGTGTCCGCGAGAGGATGTGTTGTGTCAGCCATTCGCCGAATGCCTCAGCCTATCGCCGCATGGTTAATAGCTCCCAGCTGGTCGATGTATTGCCTTGCGCGCATCGCAGGCTCCGGAGCCCCAAGAATGTCCCTGATAACCGCCACGCAATCGGCCCCTGCCTCGATTATCTCAGGCGCGCTCTGCAATGTGACGCCGCCAATTGCCACGATTGGTTTATCAGTTAGCGGCCTGACCTTTCGAACGAACTCCGTGCCAACAACAGGGTCGGGGTTTGACTTTGTCCCCGTGGCAAAGATGGGGCCCACAGCGATGTAATCCGCGGAAGATGCGGCGGCGTGCTGGAACTGTTCGAGATTGTGCGTGGACACTCCGACAAGTTTCTCCAGCCCAACTACGCGCCGCGCTTCCTCCACGCCTAAATCATCCTGGCCGACATGAACGCCGTCTGCTCCCACAAGGGCCGCGACATCAGGGCGGTCATTCACCACAAACCGAGCTCCCTGCGATGAAAGCAACGAAACCAGTTTTCTTGAGGATTCGAAAAGTTTGCGCGCGGACGCCCCCTTATTCCGGTACTGGAACAACCGGACACCGGCGGCAACAAGCTCTTGAGCGCGCTCTTCCGGAACGGTAAGCAATGCTGCGTCTAATATCACATACAGCCGCGGTAGAACAAGGCGCTTCAATGTTTATTTTCCGTTCGTTCCCAGCAATCTTTCGATGAAGTGGGTGTCAAACTTCCCCGCAGCAAAATCCGGATCCGCCAGAATCCGGCGGTGCAACGGAATCGACGTCTTGATGCCTTCGATGACGAACATCTCAAGCGCCCGCTTCATGCGCCCGATGGCCTCCGTCCGGTCGCGCCCCTTAACGATGAGCTTTGCAATCATCGAATCGTAGTAAGGAGGAATGACCGCGTCGGCATAAGCGGCGGAATCCACTCGCACGCCTGTGCCTCCCGGCGCCTGAAACGTCGTAATGCGCCCCGCGGACGGCACGAAGGTCACCGGATCTTCCGCGTTGATCCGGCACTCGATCGCGTGGCCGGAGGGCATAATCGCTCCGGTCGCATCTTCCATCTTTTCGCCGGAAGCGATGCGAATCTGGGCTTTGATTAAATCCACGCCGGTTACGAGTTCGGTCACGGGATGCTCGACTTGAATGCGCGTATTCATCTCGATGAAGTACAACGCGCCGTCCTGGTCCATCAGGAACTCGACAGTCCCGGCGTTGGTGTAACCGATTTGTTCCAGCGCCTTCACCACCTTGGCGCCAAGTTCCTTCCGCTGCTTGGGCTCCATGACCGGCGAAGGCGATTCCTCCACTAGTTTCTGGTGCCGTCGCTGGATGCTGCATTCGCGCTCACCCAGATGCACCACTTTCCCGTGCTGGTCGCCCAGCACCTGAAACTCGATGTGACGAGGGTGTTCGAGAAATTTCTCCGCGTAAACGTCCGGCGTACCAAAGGCTTGCTGCGCCTCGCTGCGCGCCGTCTGGTAAGCGGAGAGAAGCTCATCCTGTTTGCGTACCACGCGCATGCCGCGTCCGCCTCCACCTGCGGAGGCCTTGAGAATCAGCGGATAGCCGATGCGCGCCGCTTCTTTCGCGAGCTGCTCTTCCCCGTCGACAACGCCCTCGCTTCCCGGAATGGTTGGCAGGCCGGCGGTTTTCACTTCCCGCCGCGCGCGGTCTTTTTCACCCATCATTTCGATGATTTCCGGCCTAGGCCCGATGAAGGTGATTTCCGACGCTTCGCAGACCTTGGCGAAGTTGGCGTTTTCGGAAAGGAACCCATATCCCGGATGAATGGCGTCCACGTTAGTAATTTCGGCGGCGCTGATCACCTGGGGGATGTTCAGGTAGCTCTCGCTGCTACGCGCCGGCCCGATGCAAACCGCCTCATCCGCAAATCGAACATGGAGGGAATTGCGGTCCGCCTCGGAATACACCGCAACTGTCGATATGCCCAATTCTTTGCAGGCGCAGATGACCCGCAGGGCGATTTCCCCGCGATTGGCAACTAGGATTTTCTGGAACATGGTCTGGCGGGCCAGCTACTTTTTCCGGCTCGGACGAATGCCAAAGAGAGGCTGCCCATACTCAACCGGCTGTCCGTTTTCCACGAAGATCCGCATAACTTCGCCGGAGACATCGGATTCGATCTCGTTCATTAGCTTCATCGCTTCCACAATGCAAAGCACCTTTCCCGCCTCCACGTACGTCCCTACCTTTACAAATGCCTCCGTTCCGGGGCTGGGAGATTCGTAGTACGTCCCGACGATCGGGGATTTGACCAGGTGCAGCTCTTCCGAGGAACGCGCCTCGGCAGTCGGGGCCGAAGCACCGCCGGACGACAATTGAGGAGCTTCCAGCGACCCGGGAACGATAATCTCAGGTGCGGCTACGGCTCGGAGAGGCGCAACCGGGAGCCCGGCCGAAGGCTTACGCAGCCTTATGCTTAGGTCACCCCTGCTATATTCGAATTCCTCAAGATTGTGCTCCGTCATGAACTGAAAGAGCTGTTCGATCTGCTGGATTTCAGGATTGCCAAACGACGGGCTGGACTTGCTCGGCTTTTTGCGTTTCATGCCTTTTTTTAGATCTCAATGAGATCCCGCGGTGCGCGGGTCAGTACTTCCGTATGGCCGGCGTGAACGGCGACATCATCCTCAATGCGTATCCCGCCGACTCCCGCCGAATATACGCCCGGTTCAATTGTGATGACGTTTCCCGGCTCCAGGCGCCTCTTCCGCCCCCGCGCCACCCTGGGATCTTCATGCACTTCCAATCCAAGCCCATGGCCCGTGCTGTGAACAAAGAGATGGTCCAGGTGATAGTCGGCTAAAACTTGCCTTGCCGCTGCATCGACGTCCCCGCACGCCGCGTCGTTCTTTGCTGCTGCGATTGCTGCCGTCTGGGCCTCCAAAACCGCCTGATACCACAACCGGATGCGTTTTGGGGCCCGCCCCACGTACACTGTGCGGGTTATGTCGCTGCAATAGTGGCCGAGTATAACACCCAGGTCCAACACGACCAACTCATTTCTCCCCAGTCGCTTGGCCGTGGGGCGCGCATGTGGCAACGCAGATCTGCGTCCGAATGCGACAATTGTCTCAAAAGCCGGCCCCGACGCTCCCCTCTTTCTCATCTGGTATTCGATCTCAGCTCCGACCTCAAATTCTCGTATCCCGGGCTTTAGCAGCCTGATGGCCGATTGGACCACTTCACCAGCCAGGATGGCCGCCCGTCGCATTTGCGCCAGTTCTGCAGGGTCCTTCCGCATGCGCAGGCTCTCCACTTTGCCTGGAGCTGAAACCCACCGCACCCGCGCTCCGGCCGCTTTGCGCAGGCTGCGAAACTGTCCGACCGTTATCTGAGTGGGATCGAACCCCACGCGACGGAACCTGGAATCCCTTAAAACCTGGCCGACGGATTCAAACAGCGAATGTTTTTGCTGGAGGATGCGGACTCCGGACATTTCTTCCCGGCCCTGCACCATAAATCTTCCATCCGTGATGAGACTAACGCCCTTCCGCGACACGATCAGCGCACCGGACTCCCCGGTGAACCCCGTCAGGTAATACCAGTTAGCCGGGCTCGTTATCAGCAGCGCATCGATTTTCGCGTCTCGGAAACTCAAGCTGAGATCGTGGCGCCGTCGATGCAGAGGTGTCTTCATAAAATGGAACGAGGAGACCATAGTCTCCTCGTTTCCAGCTGTGTTGAAAGAGTATTCCCGAATTACCCCGGAATAATGCGCGGCGTAAGGAAGAACAGCAGTTCCTGGGATGATGTCGAGACAGCCGTACGCTTGAATAGGTGCCCGATCAGCGGCAGGCTCCCAACCAGCGGAACCTGAGAGATGTCCGTGCGCTGAGTGGACACGATGATTCCGCCGATCACCACTGTCCCACCATCTGCCACCGTCACCTTGGTTTCCGCGGCTTGGGTATCTAACGCCGGAACTCCCTGAACTCGTGGAATACCGGTGTCAATCTGCGTGTTCTCCACCACTACATCCATGAACACTGTACCTTCGGCCGTGATCTGTGGAGTGACTTCCAGTTTCAGCACCGCATCTATGAACTGGACAGAGATCGTATTATTGATCGTTGTTTGAATGGGAATCTTGGTTCCCTGCTTGACTGTCGCCCTCTCGTTGTTCTGTGTGATGACCTTCGGCTTCGACAGCAGCTTGCCAACTCCCTTGGCTTCCGCCGCGGTAATCATGAAATCGATGGCAAAGTTGGGTGACGTGAAAAGGTAGCTCATGCCGCTGGTGGGAGCGGACGCACCGAGGTTCGTTACCAAGGGCATCTGAACGTTCGCCGGTGCCGGTGCACCGGTTCCCGACGGCGTCGGTGGCGTGCCGAAAGTGAGTGCTGGCGAAGTGGATACACCAGGGAGTATCGTCCGGAAGATCGGGCTGGCGCCCACGGCCGAATTGCCGCCAAAGATATTGTTCCCGGCGGATGTCGCAAACGCGAGCTGAGTGCCGATATCCCGCGCGAAGGAACGTGAGGCCGAAACCACTCGCGCTTCGATTTCCACCTGCTGCGACTTGCGGTCCAGATTGCGGATCAGGTTGTCAATGATGGGAATGACCGACGGAATGTCGCGAATGATCAGCTGGTTCGAACGGTCATCGAATAAGATGTCGCCGCGCGAACTGAGGAACTTCTTTAGCGTCGGCGCCAGCGTCGCCGCTTTAGCATAGCTCAGTACACGGGGTACGGTCACCGGCGTGACTGCTTCTGCTTGCGCCTTCTCCAGGTCCCGCTGCGTCTCGGCTTCCGTCTTGAGAGTGGCGCGCGTCGCGATGCGTAGCACGTTGCCGTTCAGTTGCTTGTCGAGGCTGTTGTTCTGCAGCACGATGTCCAGTGCCTGATCCCACGGTACTTCATCCAGAACGATGGTGAGGCTTCCTTTGACCGCCGGATCCAAGACCACGTTCAGCCCGCTGATTTCGTGAATCAGCCGGAAGAAATCCTTCAGGTCGACGTCCTTCAGGTTCACCGAAATCGGCTCACCGGTGTACTTGCCGGCTGGAGTTGCTGCCACCGCCGGGGCCTGGGCAGCCATTGTGGTGGCCGCTGTGTTTGCCTGCTGCACCGCTTGCTGGGCCGCTTGTTGCGTCGTGGAATCCGGACGGACAGGTTCCTTCTTTTCATTGAACGATGCCAAAGTGACTGAGGGCTGGGCCAGTTCGCTTGGCAAAGGGAAGCGAGGAGCAGGAATCTTCGAATCCTTGGAGGAGCGCCCCGCCACCATGCGGGGTGGTGCTGTACGGTAATCGAATTCCTGTCGTGGCTTCTCCTGCTCGGACGTCAAAGTCGCCGCGCTTGACGCCGGTTGTACGGGCGTCGTTGACGGGTTTTCAAAATAGATGACTACAGCATCGCCATCGCGGGCAACCCGGTACGGCGTCACTGTCGTAAGATCCACCACCACTCGCGCGACGTCCGGCCGGTATTGTCCGATGCGCACTCCGCGCACAGGAGCGGATATCCCCGGGATGACCGTCTTCTGCACTGCTAGCCGGGCTCCCGCAAAATCCAGCACCAAGCGCTCCGGGTTTTGCATGCGGCCGGCATGAACGTCAAGACGTCCCTCGCCTTCCACGCGCACAGCCGACCGTTCCGGCGCTTGGGTTATGGCAACGCTGGAGATGACAGCGCCGGCCGCTGTCCCACCAGCGGGCGTCTGCGCAAGCGTCGGGCTGGTCGTCAGCGCAACACTGGCAAGGATTAGGTAGCCATGCCGAAGGGCCGGCCAATTCGTCTTCATTGCAGTTCTCCTGGACTGGAGTAAATTCGTTTGTTCACTTGACGTTCGACGGGCTTTCCAAAGGCGTCTTTTCCTTCTTCATGGAAGGACACGCTATCCATCGAAATTTTTTCCACGCTCCCGTCATATAGACGGTCGCCCTCGCGCAGGAAATACGTGCGCGATTGAGGATTTGAGACCACTGCGATCATCCCATTCGGGGAACGCACGATTCCGTCAAGTCGCAGCGTGCTGACCTGCAAACCCAGCTTGCCCGGCGGCAGATTCGGTGTTCCTCCCTTGTTCTGCCTGCCCACTAAGGTTTCGAAAGGATCCCGCCGAGCCTGTTTGATCTCGCTCTCAGCAGCCGTCGGAGCGGAACCCGGAGTCGAGGCCCTCTCAACCACCCGGCGCGCTGGTTTTGCAGCTTTAGCCTTGCCCCGCGTCTTCGTGCCTGGCTTCGCTCCGCTCTTGGCGGCAGCAGTGCCAGCTGGCTTTGTCCCTTGCGCCGCCGGCTTGGTAGCTGGCTTGCTCTGCGCCGGTGCCGCGGGCTTGGCCGCTTGTGGTGTGGGCTTGGTCGCAGTCGTCGCCGCGGGCTTGGCCGTTTGCTGCGCGGGCTTGTCGGCATCCTGCTGTGCGGACTTGGCACTGCTGGAAGTGGACGGCTTCGCCTGCGCCCGCAATCCGGGCGCCGCTGTCGCAACCAAAATCCCTAGTCCGAGAGTTATCGCTGAACGCATAGTTCGCTCATTCCCGCTCAGGGTTTCCCAGCCGCACCGGCTGCAGGCTTGGCTCCGGCTACAGGAACCGCACCCGTATCGGCGGGCTTGGTAAAGAATGTTGTTGCCGTGAAAATTCCAGAAACCGTTGTTCCCGGTCGCGTCGCGTACTTCGTGCCCTTCGACTTCTCTGGATCGTCAAACGTCAGGTCGCCCACATTGATAATTCGCGACAGACGGCCCAATCGCCCGAAGAAATCCAGGATATTGAAGTACGGGCCGTCGGCCTGCACTTCAAAAGGCATCTCGTAGTGATACTCCTTCGGAACAACAGCCTGCGCCGTCAGGCGCCGGATCTGCACGTTCGACGCGCTCGCCGCCCCTTGCAACAGCCGGATAAACTCGTCGGTCTCTTTTTCTTCGGGCACGATGGTTTTCAGCGTGTCCAATTGCTTCGAAAGCGCATCCATCTGCTGTTTCAACTCTCCGTAGCGCTGCTTGTAAACCTGCAGCTGGGTCACTTCCTGGTTGAGCTTGGTGCGTTGCTGAACGGCCTGGTCGACCTCGTCACGCTCGCGCGCAATCGGCGACCCCGGCACGTACACACCCACCAGAACCAGCACAACGGCAACTGCCGCGGCCACCAGGGCCTGCATGATCACGGACATGTCTCGAAACGGATTGGCCATGGCGCTCTCTTATCCTTTCTTCGCCGGCGCCTTCGCAGCCGCGGCGGGAGCCGGTGTATTGGCCGGCCGCGCCTGCACTGCGGGGGGCGGAGTGATTTCAGCGGAAATCTGGAACAGGAACGTTTGCACAGCCGTGCTCTTATCGTCCTGTTTCGTTTCCTTGATTTCGACTTTCTGGAAGTAACCGGAGCGCTTCAGCGCCGTGATGAAGTTCGCGACCGCGTTCACCGACGCCGACGAGCCTTCCATCGAAAGCACGCTTCCCTTGCGCACCATCTCGGTAAGCCACAGATTCTCCGTCCGCGACACCGTGTTGGCCACCATATCCAGCAGTTCTTGCCCTCCGGTGCGGTCACGTTGCAACTGCTCGATCGTCGACACGCGCTGCTGCAGAACTGCCTTTTGTTTTTCGAACGCTTCCACTTGCAGCTTGGTCTGCTCGAGGTCGGTCTTCTGCGCCGTCAGCCTCTTGATTTCTGCGTTTTCCTTATTCAGCTGGTTCTGCCACGTGTAATAGAAAAATCCCAAAACCAGAACGCCAAGGATTACTCCCGCGCCTATAAACAGCGTCGGAAGCGCCCCGCCCGTGTCTCCCGTCGAAACCGTGCGCCGTGAGGCCTTCGGCCGAATTTGTCCAAGTAGGTTTATGCGGATCATGGCTAGTCGAAGCTCCTCAGCGCCAGACCTACGGCAATGGCCAGCCGCGGCGCCATTTCGCGAATCTGGTCATCACTGTGCTTGCCGGGATCAATCATCACTTTGCGAAATGGATTCAGCTCTTCCACCGGCATCGCGAACTCTTCCCGCAGCAAGTCCACCAGGCCCGGGACGCGCGCCGTTCCGCCTGCCACCACGATGCGCTGAATGTTCTCGCCGCTGGCCGTTGCCCGGAAGAAATCGAAAGTCTTTTGAATTTCCAGCGTCAGAATGTCCGAAACGCTGCGCAGTATTTGTTGCTTCTGTTCGTCCGTCACGCTCGGCAGCGAATCGCCTCTCTTCAGCCGTTCCGCGTCCTCGAAACTGAGGTCCAGCTCCTTCTGCAGCGCGTCCGTATACTGGTTCCCGCCCACGCTGACGTCGCGCGTGAACAGCGGCACTCCGCCGCGCACGATGTTAATGTTCATCACGCTCGCGCCGATATTCAACAACGCCACCGTCTGTCCCGCATCCGGTTCATAGTTGACTTCGAAACAATTCTGCAATCCGAAGGCGTCGATGTCCACCACAACTGGCGTTTTACCCGCCTGCGCCAGTACGTTGGTGTGGTTCAGAATCTTGTCTTTCTTCACCGCCACCAGCAAAACATCCATCTGCGAGTCCATTGACTCCAGCAGTTGATAGCTCAGGTTCACGTCCGCGATATCGAACGGAATGTGCTGGCTGGCCTCTGAAGGAATGCGGTCGTAAAGCTCTTCCTCGGTCATCAGGGGGAGTGGCACGCGCTTGACGATCACCGAGTGTCCTGAAACCGATGTCGCCACATTCTTTGTCTTAACCCGTTGTGCATCGAAAATCTTGCTGATGGCGTTCGCAACTTGCGGCGCGTCCATGATCGCGCCGTCCACCACCGTATCCGGTGCCAGCGATTCCATTCCGAAGCTCACCAGCTCATACCCGGATTTCGTTGATTTCAGTTCCACGGCCTTGATCGAACTGGACCCGATGTCCAGTCCCACCAGCTGTCGGCTCTTCTTTCCGATTCCAAGCATTTCGCGGCCCCTTTTCTTACCGGCGTCCCTGTTCCCCCGTCAAACTACCGGCGTCTCGCTGTGGCCTGGCTCATTTTCCGTTCCATCCAGCGGTCCAGTATCGTTTTACGCAGTTTCCAACGGTTGCCGAGTTTAAACGCGGGAATTTCGCCTTCCGTGATGTAACGGTACAGGGTATCCGGGGAGATTCCCAGATACTGCGACGCCTGCCGCACATTCATCACTTCGCGCGATTCGCTCACGAAGAACGCCACCCCGGCATCCAGATGAACCACAAAATTTAAACGTCCGTGAGTTGCGCCGACCTGCGCTTGCGGAGGTTGGAGGGCGCAACCCGTGGAAGCTTTATGACATTCTATACCTCCGACCGTCAAGGGAATCTATAGGGCTGTTGTCCTATCAATACGGGTAGTTCTAGGCAATTCGGGGGTATTCGCCGCTAGTACCTACCCAGGTTGGGGGCCATGTCTCCCAATGCCACAATTAGTTGTGGCTTTGCACTCCCCGCCGCCTGTCCGCAGGGGCGGTTATCCTTTGCAATCAGCCCCGTTTCCTTGGAAAAGTACTACTTACGCCTTACGCTTGCGAATCTATTTCCTTCTTTATTTTTTGTCGTCGCGAGAAATCGCACCGAGTTCCGCGCCCCCGCCCCGCGCGTTTGCATGAAATTTTCTCACGATTTATCCAGCGAAAGTGACTTCCACAGCGCATCGACGCGCTTCTTAGTCTCGTCATCCATCAATATTTCGTCCGGCCAAGGCCGCGTGAACCCTTCCGATGCCCACTTCCGCGTCGCATCGATTCCCATCTTCGATCCGAAGTCTTGCATCCGCGCTGCGTGGTCCAATGTATCCATGGGCCCCAGCGAAAACTGCACGTCCCGCTCAGGATCGAGCGCGCAGAGCGTCTTCCATACCACTTCACTGTAGTTGTGAATGTTCACGTCGTGGTCCACCACCACGATCACCTTTGTGAACATCGCCTGTCCCAGCGACCAAATCGCATTCATGATTTTCCGCGCATGCCCGGGATACGACTTGCGAATCGCCACAATCATCAGGTTGTGAAAAATTCCCTCGGCCGGCATCGCAACATCCACGATTTCCGGATACTGCATCTTCATCACCGGCAGAAATACGCGCTCCACTGCGTATCCCATATAGAAGTCTTCCTGCGGCGGCGGCCCTACCACCGTCGTCAAATAAATCGGCTCCTTGCGTCGCGTCACGCACTCCACGTGAAAAACCGGAAACTCACCTTCCAATGAATAAAAGCCGGTGTGGTCCCCAAACGGGCCTTCCGTGCGCATTTCATTCAAGCTAACGTAACCCTCCAACACAATCTCGGCATTGGCTGGCACCTCCAGATCGTTGGTCTCGCACGTCACCATTTCCACCGGCTCGCGTCGCAAAAATCCCGCGAACATTATCTCGTCCAGGTCCGGCGGAATTGGCAGCATCCCTGAGAGCGCCGTGGCCGGATCGGCGCCAATCGCCACGCTCACCGGAATTTTCCCTTCTGGATTCTTCGCTCTCGCTCGCCGGAAATGCTCTGCTCCATGCTTTTGCGTTTGCCAGTGCATTCCCGTTGTCCGCTCGTCATAAATCTGCATGCGATACATCCCCACGTTCCGCTTCCCCGTGTCTGGGTTCCTCGTAAACACCAGCGGAAACGTGATGAACCGTCCGCCGTCTTGCGGCCAGCATTTCAGAATCGGGAATTCCAAAAGGTTGACGTCGCTTCCCTTCTGCACAACTTCCTTGCACGCTCCGACCTTCACGCTCTTCGGGAAAAACGACCCCAGCTCCGCAAGCTTCGGCAGCATCTTGACCTTGTCGAAAAACCCCTGCGGTGTTTCCATTTTCAAAAATCCTTGGATGCGCTCCGCGACCTCATCCAGCTCGTTCACTTCCAACGCCAGCGCCATCCGCCGCACACTTCCAAAAGCATTAATCAGCAGCGGATATCGCGACCCCTTCGGCTTCTCAAACAACAGCGCCGGACTGTCTCCTAGTAGGACAGGCATTCCTGCCTGTCTGCCTTCTCCTGCCTGTCTGCCTTCTCCTGCCTGTCTGCCTTCTCCTGCCTGTCTGCCTTCTCCTGCCTGTCCGCCGACCTTGCCTCGCATGACCCGCTGCACCACCTCCGTAATCTCCAGCACCGGATCGATTTCCGCGCGAATGCGCCTTAATTCCCCTTCCTTCTCCAGCTTCCGCACAAACTCCCGCAAATCCGCGTATGCCACTCATTCCTCCCAGTGGCACAGGCTTTAGCCTGTGCGCGCTGATCCCACATTGAACTTGCACTCCAGCGCGAAAACTGTAACACGAAGGCGTCCAGGTTCTCGTCCCTGTCGAACCTGCCGCCCGGAAGGCTCGCAAAACCTCCTCCTGGTATGGCACGCAAATCGGTCATTTCGACCGCAGGGAGAAATCTCTCTTTCAAGCGGATTTCAACTTTCGCATTCTCACTCGCGCTCGTTTCACGCTGACACAATCTGTCTCAGACTGAGCAAATTCGGCGTCGGCATATCGCCTACGCGCTTCTAACCTCTCCTCTGACACTTTCTAAACGCTGTATCTACTGAGATTTACGGACTCCGCTACATCCATCTCTTTCTCAATGCTCGAGATTCGGTTGGCATCGCAATTGCACTCGTGTGAGAGGAAGGCGTCTGCTCACACGTCGTCCGTGCGCCCACTCGCCCAATCCCGGGAATCGTTCGATCGTGCCCCGGCACAGGCTTCGCAACCTTACAAGGAGGAAGGTCGCAAACGGTACTTACGCCAGCAAATTCTTAACTTTGTCCCTGGCGCATCGACCCGACACACCGCCAACATGATAAATGTCCTACACAATATCCGGCTTGATTACCTGTCCTGCATTCTGACCGTTCTCGCCACTGTGCTCATTGGCAAAAAGCTCTGGCAAGGCTGGGTCGTCGCCGCCGTCAATAGCGCTGTCGTCTGCGTCATCGGAGTCCGCACCGCCCAATTCGGTTTCGTTCCCGCCAATCTTCTCTGCATCGCCCTCTACACCAGCAACCTCGTCAACTGGCGCCCCAAGAAGCAAAACCAGTAGTTCTTAACATACGCGAAATTAACGGGTTCCTCAGATTCAAAGTCCTTTTTTATGAATGCTTTACTTTACGGTTGCTCTCGATGTGGTAAATTACTATCAAGTATTTTTCGGGAGCGCGGCAGCCTTGCTGCCGCTTTTTTCCCTTATGCTTGCCCACTTCACCAAATTCCTTTTATCTGGCGCGCTCACTGCGCTTTTCACGGGCCTTATTCCAATGGTCTGCGCTGCGCAGAGTGCTGGACCGGAAAAGGGATGGCTCATCATTGACGGCGGCGGAGGCCTTAAGGAGGCGGAAAAACGCTTTGTGACTTTGGCTGGCGGACCAAACGGAAACATAGTGTTCATTCCTACAGCTCTTTCCGATGAAGACATAGAGAAGGCCGGCTTCTTTCGAGGACACGGAACGGGGTTGTTAAAGAGCTGGGGAATAAATCCAGATCACGTCACGATGCTGCATACCAGGGACAAAGCGCGTGCAAATTCCGAATTCTTTATAGAAGCGTTACGGAAGGCTTCCGGTGTTGTGATCTGGGGCGGAAGACAATGGAGGCTTGCCGACGCTTATCTGGATACCGGTGTCGAAGACGAAATAAAGAGACTGCTCGCTCGCGGAGGCGTCGTGTTTGGCACCTCTGCTGGCGCCACAATTCAAGGCTCATTCCTTGTCCGCGGCGATCCAAAAGGGAACGAGATTGTGATGTCGCCTGGCCATGAAAGAGGATTTGGATTGCTCTCTAACTCCGCCATTGATCAGCACGTGAACACGCGCCAGCGTGAGCATGATCTTGTAACGGTTATCGAGAAGCATCGCGAGCTTCTCGGCCTCGGGATTGATGAAGGCGCAGCGATTGTGGTGCATGGCGATTCCTTTGAGGTGCTCGGCGGTCAGGTGGCTATCTACGACGGTAAACAACACAATGGCAATTCTTATTACTTCCTATCTCCTGGGCAAGTGTTTAGTCTCAAAGAGCGAATTTGGATCAAGTAAATGAGGAGTCGCATTCTCTCTGAAGGATACCTCTGTGTTTCTGGCCTCCGCTCGCGTTACTGAGAGTACCCATCTCGCTATCCTATCGCAAACAAACCATTTATACTAATCCTTGACTTACGGTACCAATATGGTATAATGGATTTGTTAATTCGGCACGATCCTTTTGTCTGTCCGCCACAGCCTTTGCGATCGAAAGATCCCAATCTTATCGGGACCGTATATTCCGACCCTTTTGGGAAAGTAGAGTGCTGCCCACAATGTTCGCTCAGCCCGCAGTCCTTCTAACTTCTTCAGAATCGACACAGGAAAACCAGTTGCTTTCATATAGGCACATTGCACTTGTAACCCATTTAGATGCAACACTTACGAAATTCCCCGCAAAATATTGCAAACAAAAGACTTGCTGAAAAGCTAACTCCTTTAGATGCAACATTTACACAAAACGTGGGGGTGGGGGCCTCGGGCACGAATCTTCTTTCTTGCTGTCCAACCTAAACTCTCCACTGTCAGCCTCCTTTGCCCCGCTCTTCCACGGATCACGAGACGCGGATCACGGCCAACGATTCTTCGCTCGTAGTATCCTATGGATAGCTTTATGAACCGCGTCTACCTCGATTTTAACGCCACCACGCCCGTCGAGCCCGCTGTGCTCGACGCCATGCTTCCCTATTTCTCCGCCGAATTCGCCAACGCCGCCTCCATTCACACTCCGGGCCAGCGTGCTCGCGCTGCTGTCGAAACCGCGCGCGAACAAGTTGCCGCGCTCATCGGTGCGCGTCCCCAGGAAATTGTCTTCACCAGCGGCGGCACCGAATCCGACAACCACGCCATCTTTGGGGTTGTGGGACAGGCATTCTTGCCTGTCTCCTCTTCGAGAACTGCCAATTCTTTTCCTCATATCATCACCACGGCCATCGAACACGAAGCTGTGCTGAACGCCTGCCAAGCGCTCGAAAAGCAAGGCGCGCGCGTTACCTATCTGCCGACGGATCGCGAAGGGCTGATTGACCTCGGCGAGCTGCGCCGCGGCATTCGTCCGGAAACAGTTCTCATCACCATCATGCACGCCAATAACGAGCTTGGCGCCGTCCAGCCGCTCGAAGAAATCGGCCGCATCGCTAAAGAAGCCGACGTCTACTTCCATACCGACGCCGTGCAATCCGCCGGAAAAATTCCCATCGACGTCAACACGCTCCAAGTGGATCTGCTTTCGATTTCCGGCCACAAACTGTACGCGCCCAAGGGAATCGGCGCGCTCTATGTCCGCGGCGGAACGCGTCTGCGCCAGCTTCTCTATGGCGGCCATCATCAGCGCGGTTTCCGCCCCGGCACGGAAAACGTCGCCGGCATCGTGGGACTCGGCAAAGCCGTGGAAATCGCGTGCAAGTCTCTCGCCGAAGATGCTCAGCGCATCGCCGCGCTCCGCGACAAACTGCAGCAAGGTTTGCTCCAACGCGTTCCTCATTCGCGCGTAAACGCTGGGGCTGCGCCGCGCACTCCCAACACGACCAATCTTGTTTTTCCCGGCGTCGAAGGCGAAGCGCTTCTCATCGCTCTCGACTTGAAGGGTCTCGCCTGTTCCACCGGCGCTGCTTGCTCCTCTGGCGCTGTCGAGCCATCGCACGTCCTCACCGCCATTGGCTTGCCGCCGGAAGAAGCCCGCGCCAGCCTGCGCTTCAGCCTCGGCCGCCACACCACTCCCGCCGACATCGATTTCGCATTGAACGTTGTTCCCGCCGCCGTCGCCCAGCTCCGCGAGTTATCGCCAACCTATGGAAAGATGGCGGAAGCCAGGTAAGATCATGTAGGGGCACGATAAATCGTGCCCTGATCTTGTATATGACAACAGCGACCCAATTCGACACCCTGCCCGAGCGCGCCGAAACGCAGCTCGGCCTCGTCGCTGTCGCCATGTCGGGTGGTGTCGACTCTTCCGCTGTTGCGGCGCTTTTGCAGCAGCAAGGCCGCGCCGTCGTAGGCCTCACGATGCAATTGTGGAACCAGCGCCGTCTCCCCGAACTTCAAGGCGACGGCCCCGCGCAACACCGTTGCTGTTCCCTCGACGATGTCTACGACGCCAAAGCCGTCGCGCAGCACCTGAATTTTCCACATTACGTCGTAAATTTCGAGGAGCAATTCGAGAAGCGCGTGGTGCGTCCTTTCGTCGATCAGTATCTTGCCGGCCGTACGCCCATCGCCTGCACCAATTGCAACACCGACGTAAAGTTCGAGCCGCTTCTGCGCATGGCGCGCCAGATTGGCGCGGAGCGTCTCGCCACCGGCCACTACGCGCGCATTCGCAGGAACGATGTAACCGGCCGCTGGGAATTGATGCGCGCGCGCGACGAAACCAAGGACCAGTCTTATTTTCTGTGGGGACTTTCCCAAGAACAGCTTTCGCGCAGCGACTTCCCTCTCGGCGAACTTACCAAGGAAGAAGTCCGCGCCCTGGCCCGCCGCGCGAACTTGCCCGTTGCGGAAAAGCCGGAAAGTATGGAGCTATGCTTCGTGCCTACCGGCAATTACGTGCAATTCATCCAGGCTTATTCACGCGAGCGCGGAATTTCTTTGCATCATGGCGAGGGCAAAATCGTCAACGAGAGCGGCGATGTGGTCGGCCGTCACGACGGCGTGCATAATTTTACGATCGGCCAGCGCAAGGGCCTGGGCTTCGCCGCCGGCAAGCCGCTCTACGTTCTCTCGATTGATCCGGAGAAGAACCGCGTCGTTGTTGGCGAAGACGATGTTCTTCGCAAGGCAGTTTGTGAAGTCGAAGGCGTAAATTGGATTTCCCGCGATCAGCCGTCCGGCACTATTCGCGCGTTCGCCAAAATCCGTCACAAGCACGAGCCTGCATCGGCTATCATCGAGCCGCTGGCCGCCGCCACCGCGCGCGTCACTTTCGACGCGCCGCAGCGAGCCATCACCCCTGGCCAAGCCGCTGTTTTCTACGATGGCGACATCGTCCTCGGCGGCGCCTGGATCCGCTAACGCACTGCATTGAAGTTTCGGTCTTAAGTTTTGCGTTTTGAGTCGCAGGTTCTCTGACAAGAAAAAGAAAGAGGAAAAGAGAGTTTGAATTTCGCGCCGTAACTTCGCTAGATAAAAAGTTCCTCTTCCTGCTGCTCGCGCGGGTCATCGCTGTTGCGGCGCCGCCGCCGCGACCGCAGAAGATCGAGCCCCACTTTAATTCCCTGCACCAGCGCCGACGCTTTTTGCACCGGCCGCCAGAAACTGTGACTGAATTTCGATCCCGCATCCTCCACGGCTTCGAGCGTTCCCGTCAGGATGCGGTCCGCATGAACCAACTGTCCGCGCAACCGGTCAGACGCATCCGTAAACACGCGATCGATCTTCTGCGCCTGGCCGCGCGCCAAGTACACGATGTGCGAGGCATCGTTCACCATGTTGGAGATTTTCGGCTGGGTGTCGTCCAGCAAAATCTGCACGCGTGTCAGAATCGGTCCCACGCGCGACTGCAAATCAGTAACCAACCGGTTGGTGTTCTCCGACGTGCGTTTTAGCTGGAAGAACAGCAACGTCAATATGATCACCTGGACCACCAGTGCGATGGCCGCGATGATGCAGAACACTTCAAGCCAGAATTGCATAGCTGCCCCGCGCGTCCCGCTGGGGGACGGAACCCCGTGCTATCGCCTCACGAAATTCTTAAGACGACTTCGATTGGCGCAGATACGCTTCGCGTCCGGCTTCCACTGCCGCCGAGATCGAATCTTTTTTGCTTACAGCAATTTCCTTGCTGCGCTCAATCAATTCGTCGGCGCGCTCGCGCAATTCGCGGGCTTTTTTCTGAGCGTAATCCTTGCCCTCATCCGCTTTCTTCGAAAGAAAATCGCGAGTCTCTTCGCCGGACTTTGGCGCAAACAAAATACCGACAAGCGCCCCGATCCCCATTCCCACCATGAAATACGTCACCTTCGAACCCACATTGTCCGCCATAATAACCTCCAGAGAAACCGTAGCATAGCACTAACAGCCGCGCAATGCGTGCTAACCGCTATTCTCATTCGAATGCGGTTATTGGGCTTTCGAATCGCCGAGCTGGCTCAGAATTTTCTCCGCGCTTTTTCGCGAAATTACTCTGCTCAATTTTTCCAAACCCGCTCTCTGAATATTGGCGACGCTCCCGAATTCTTTCAGTAATTTCTGCGCCGTCTTCGCACCCACGCCGGGAATTTCGCTCAGCGCCGTTTGCGTCTGCCGCTTGCCGCGGCGCTGGCGGTGAAACGTAACTGCAAATCGGTGAGTCTCGTCGCGAATTTGCTGAATCAGGTGCAGAACCGGAGAATGCCGTTCAAGAACAATGGGCTCATCTTCCTGGCCGAGAACGTAAAGAATCTCTTCTTTTTTCGCGATGCTGGCGACCGGTTGATTGATGATTTGTAGCGATTCGAGCGCCTGCGCCGCGGCGTGAAGCTGTCCGATGCCGCCATCGATCAGGATCAATCCGGGCAATTCTCTTTTTTCTTCCTGCAGGCGGCGATAGCGTCGAGTCACCGCTTCGCGCATGCTGGCAAAATCGTCGTTTTGCCGCAGCGGATTTCCGTTGGAGCCCTCTTCGCCGCGAATGATGAATTTCCGATAGTCCGATTTTTTCATGCGGCCTTTTTCCCACACGACCATGGACGCGACGGTGTCGGTTCCCTGGATGTGCGAAATGTCGAAGCTCTCGATGCGCTCCGGCTCTTCCGCGAGATTGAGGGAGTTTTGCAAGGCCTCACCAATGGCTTTTGAAGTAGGCTTCAAGACGCGGAAGCGCTGTTCGAAGGAATGCTTGGCGTTGTTTTCGACGAGATCGAGGAACGCTCGCTTGGTACCGCGCTGGGGCGTACAGATTTCCACTTTGTGTCCTGCGCGCTCCGTCAGCGTGGCTTCCAGCAATTCGCGGTCTTCGAAATCCGCCGAGACGTGAATCGCTTTCGGCAGATACTCGGCCTCCAGGTAAAGCTGCTTCAGAAGAGACGGAACGAACTCCTGCGGGTCAAATTCTTCCAAATCCTCCCAATAGAATTCGCGGCGATCCACGACGCGCCCGCCGCGCAAGTGGAAAAGGTTTGCAGCGACAAGAGGCGGTTCGGCGTAATACGCAAGGACGTCGGTATCGTCTCCCTGTGCGGCGGCAATGCGTTGTCGTTCTTCGATGTCTTCCAGGGTTCGCAACAAATCGCGGTAAGCGGCCGCCTGCTCGAATAATTCTTTCTCTGCCGCGGTCGTCATGCGTTCTTCGAGGCTTTTCATCAAATCGTGGCGGCGTCCTTCGAGAAACAGACGCACATCGCGGGCGGCTTCCGCATAACGGTCGTCGGTAGTGAGGCCGGTTACGCAAGGCCCGAGACAGCGCTTGATGTAATACTGCAAGCAAGGGCGTGGGTGGCTGCGCGTCAAATCCACGGAGCAGGAAGGAACGAGAAACCGCTTGTGGACAAAGTGCAGAATGCGGCGGGCCAAGCTCGCGGGAAAATAGGGGCCGAAGTAGAGCGAGCCATCTTTCTTGATACGCCGCGTGAAGTAGACGCGGGGATATTTTTCCGCGGCCGTGAATTTGATGTACGGATAGGTCTTGTCGTCGCGGAGCATGACGTTGAACTTCGGCCGATACTGCTTGATGAGGTTATTCTCGAGCGCCAGGGCTTCGCGTTCGTTGCCTACGACGATAGTTTCAAGATCGGCAATCTCCCGCGCCAGCGAACCGGTCTTGGCATCGATCCAGCGCGATTCGAGGAAATAGGAACGCACGCGGCTGCGCAGGTTGCGCGCCTTGCCGACGTATAGGATCTTCTCAGCGGCATCCTTGAAGAGATAGACGCCCGGACTTTCCGGAAGCTGCGCGGCTTTTTCGCGGGGTTCCATGGAGGTTTCAACACAACTTTCAATCGCCAGACAACTTCCATCATACTAGACCGAATCGGAGTACAGGGAGACCTGCGTGACCGGCATGCGATTCGGCAAAACGATTCCTATTCTCGCCGCAGTTTCCCTACTCTTTGCTGCGCGACCAGCGCACGCGCAGGACCCGCCACAGGAGTCCTCCTCGAAACCAGCCGACGCTCCGGCTCCTACGCCGCCAAAGTCGCCTGCCAAGAAAAAGAAAGATACCGTCACGCAAAACTCACCGGACCAGCCTGCGTGGGATCCGTTGCGGGCGGAAAAGGACCTCGAAGTGGGCCAGTACTACATGAGGAAGGGCGATTTGGACGCGGCCATCGACCGCTTTCAGGACGCCACAGAGGCGAAACCAGGTTACGCGGTCCCTTTCAAATATCTGGGTGAAGCGCAAGAAAAAAAAGGGCTGAGGAAACAAGCCATCAAGTCGTACCAGCGCTACCTAGACTTATATCCGCACGCGGAAGACGGCGACAAGGTACGCAAGAAAATTGAGAAACTCTGGAAGGAAACGGCAAAGGATAAAAAGCAGAACTAGCGGGGCCTCATTCAGCAGGCGCTAGCCATCGGTCGAACCAGGCGTAGGCAGCGGCGCGCATCGTTTGCGAGAATGCGTGCGTTCCGGGCTCAAAAAAGGTGGCCAAATGGTCCGCTGCACTAACGGCTACATAAGCACGACGCGCCGTCGCCACCGTCTCCTCGATTCCGTCCTTCGGGAATATGGGATCGTCACTCCGTGCGGCGACGAAGAACGGGCGAGGAGCTACCATTGCTAGTACTGCGCCGTAGTCGCCATTATTAGCGAGACCAGGCACGAACAGGGCGTAGTTGTGGTTGATCCGGTCGCGCTTGAGCGTGCGCAGACTGCCGAAGCCGCAACTCGAGACGGCGGCGCGAATGCGGGTGTCAATGGCGGTCGTAAACAGAGTCTCCTGGCCGCCGAGCGAATGGCCGATCATGCCCAGGCGCGAGGCATCGACGTCAGGCCGAGTCTCGAGATAATCCAGTGCGCGACACGCGTCCCAGACATACTTACCCTGGAGGCTCTTGCCTTCCGTGATGCGGTACATTGCCTCGTAGCGCTCGTAGTCAGCCCCCTTGAGCTTGCCCATGGCGTCCTTCCGCTCGTTGAAACAGAGCGCGTCGAAAACAATCGTGACGTAACCACGGCGAGCCAGCTCAAGCGCGTAGTGCTGGCTGGGGTCAGAGCCTAGTCCTGCCGGGCCGTCTTTCCCGACCTCGAACTCACCGCCGTGCTGGTGGTGACAGAGGATGGCGGGATGGCGCGGCGGTCCCGACTTCGGGAGCAGAACAAAGGCAGGCACGCGCTCGCCGGGCTCGACCGTGTAGGTGACTTTTTCTCGCACAACGTCACCCAGATCGGTGCGCTCAACCCGCTCGGCTGCCAGAGGCGGAACTGACGCCGGCACAGTGCCCAACAACTGAAGAAGCCGCACGCGATCCAGAGCGTTCTCGGCCGGAAAGGCATCATGGCGCCGATCGGGCAAAGAGACGGACGTCGCTGCAAGGCCGCTACCGAGAAGCCGCAGGCTTTCTCGCCGCGTGACGTTCATGGGTTTAGTGCGCATTTTGATCCACCTCAAACTAACTGAAGACGAAGACTGTGTCTACGTCTGCGACAATAGAGCGCATTTCCACCACGCGGTGACGGCCACTCGAAAACTGATTTACTGCCAAGATGAGGACGGGAAAATTAGCGAGCGAGGCGGTCGAGGATGCGGCGGGCGCGTGCGAATTCCGGGAAGCGCTTCTCTTCTTCGCGAAATTCGCGGGAATGCGAAACCATGCTGCAGCCCGAGCGGCGAGTGGGATGCTTGACATGCAGCATCTCGTGGAACAAAACATACTCCACCGCGCATGCCGGAACGCCGGGACGATCCATGCGGCGATTCAGAAGAATTTGATTGGGGCCGGGATCGTAACAACCAAATTGCCTCCGCCAGATTCGCGTGCTCCAGCCGATGTGCGGACGCTGTAACTGGCCGGCAAAATATTCTCGATTCAGGTCATCGAACAGCCGGTTCAGATCGAAATGGTCGCCGCGCGGGTTCGTCGCGGCCAGGCGAACGCGCCCGCTGCGCATGCGGTTCATGCGGGAGCGCGTGCGATGGGAGCGCGCATATTCCAAGTAAGGTTCGGTGAGTTCCCTGGAAGGCTTGCGGCGATACACGCGCGCCAGCAGCAGAGCGGCCGCAGCTTCCAAGACGGCCATGGGGGCGCGCCGCAAGAGGTCGGAGAAGCGAACGTAGACGACATCCTCGCGCCGCCGAATCGTCAGTACCAGACTGGAATAGGGATAAAACTCCACGCGGAAACGCGGCGGACGGCCTTTGCAGCCCAGCCGCGTGAACATACGCTGAAAAAGCGGCGCGCCTCCGGGGACCAGCGAAGTTGTGCGGCGGCTCGTTTTCATCGTCTTGACGGTATTCCTCACGCGTTAATTCTTCCGGCGAATGGGCGGAGGCGCCACTTTCTTTTTGGCCTTTTCCGCGTCGTTCATGGCGTCGCGAGTGCCCTCGATGGCATCGTCGAGATTATCTTTGTAAAGCTCCTTTTCTGGGCCCTCCGCGGACAGTTTTTCCAGCACAACCAGAAATTCCTTGGCGCGGGAACTCATCAGGTCGATTCCCTTGCGAATGTTGTCCTGTTTCTCAAGCCCCAGTTGAATGAGGTCCGCGGCATCGTCAACGCAGCCAACGTAGGCGTTCAGAAGTGAATTCAACATGTCGCCGTGGCGGTTCGTCGAAGGATGGTCCAATTCGTATTGGAATTTCTTCAAGCGATCGTCGGCGAAAGTGAGAAAAAGACGGATGCGTTCGTTGGTGTTGTTCTCCGCATCGCGAATCTTGTCCGCTTCGACAGCGGTGAGATAGTCCTTCTGCGGAGGCGCAGCAGCTCGCACCGGCGGCGCCACGGCCGGTATGAAGGAATTCAGCAGGAGAAACCAAGTTTTTGACTTCATGGTTGTTTCTCCGGAGGCGTAGGCGCGGGCCTTTCCGCAGGAGGCGCGGCCCCATGCTTTTCCACGGGCCGACGCGGAAAGAGGCTTTTCAGCAACTCATCATCCATGCCAATCAAATCCTGGCGAACAATCTGGAGCGGCGGCTTGAAGCCCTCGGGAGATACCAGGATTGTTTCGTCGAGCTCGCGAATCCCCTTACGCAAGTGCATTTCCAATTGCCGGTAGCCATTGGATTGCTTTTCCGCGTCGGGATGCTGCTTTTTCAGGGCGTCGACGGCGGCGCGAACGTTGTCGCGGTATTTTTCGAGCGTGAGGCCCAACGAATCATATTCACCGGCTCTACCTGCGCGGCGGGCTTCTTCAAGCTGCGTCTCGCCGAGTCTTGTCATTAACTTAGCCTTTTGGACCCCGCTCGTTTCGCGATCGAAACGCGCCTGAAGATCAGCCAGGCTCTGCGCGACGCCGGACGTCGTGAACACCAGCAAAGCGAGCAAGCCACAGACCACACCCAGGAACGTCCCAGTGGCCCTCATGCAACTACCTTTTCCGTTCCAGCATGCGTTGCAGCACCTTGCTGCGCTCCCTAGCTTGCCAGACTTGATCGAGATTTTTGTCCTGATCAAGCGCGAGAAACTTCTGGTAAGCCTCCAAAGCAAGCTTGGGCTGGTTCAGTTTATCGTAGCAAATCGCGCGAACAAACCAGACGCCCGCGCCCGGTTGTTCCATTTTGGCTATCTCGTCCAGCGTTGACAGCGCAGCGGGATAATTACCGCTCAGAAAAAACGTGGAGCTGAGATCTTTCCAATAAGCGAGATTTTTTCCATCGAGACGGAGCGCGATGCGAAGCTCCTTCTCCGCCGCAGCGAAGTCGCGCTTCTGGAGAAAGATGCGTCCCAGACCGCCGTGGAGTTGCGCGTCGCTGGGGGCCAGCGTGAGCGCTTGCTGAAGCGTGACGATGGAATCGTCCCATTTCTTACTGGCGATTTGAACGTCGGCACGGAGCTTGAGCGATTCGATGGTTGGGGGCTTGCCGGCGTCCAGACGATCGAGTTCCGCAAGAGCCGCGTCACTCTGGTTTTGTTCGAGGAGAAGATGGACGAGCCGGGCGCGGGCTTCGAAATCATTGGCTATCAATTCGAGATAATCGCGGTAGGCGGCGGCGGCTTCGGGCTTCTTTTGGGCATCGAGGCTTTCCGCGAGCCCTTTGCGCTCCTCTGGCTCCTTCGGCTGAATTTCCACCCCGCGCCGGAATTTGGCTTCTGCTTGAGCGGGCTTTCCATTGCGAAGCGCGGCCCAGCCCAGGTAATTGATGGCCGTGACGTCGTTGGGATCCAAATGTAAGAGGGCTTCGAAGGCTTCGGCGGCGCCGGCGTGATCGCCCGAGCGGTCCAGGGCAACTGCCAAGAGATATCGAGGGTGGCTTTGCGCGGGAAGCAGGTCAACGGCTTTGCGAAGCGGCGCTACGGCGGCGGCGTTTTCCTGTTTATCGAGGAGCAGAATCCCGAGATTTAAATATGCCTCCGACATTTTGGGATCGATAGCGATGGTACGGGCGTATTCGGCGCGAGCTTCGTCGGTTCGTTTCAGCGCCGTGTAGACGTAAGCGAGTTGAAAGTGCGCGTACGCAAATTCGGGCTGGTCGGCAATGACCTTTTGCAGCGGTGCAATGGCAGACTTAAAATTACTTTTGTCGATGTCGCGCTGGGCTTCCGCCAGTAAATCGTTAAGCGGGTTGGCGACTTTTTGAGTTTTTGATCCGACGACAGGTTTGGACTGAGAGGACTGTGCGTTGTTTGACGATTGGTTGCCGAGCAGGGGCACAGCATGCTCCGCCCCTACAAAGAGAAGGATGGGAACGCACAGAACAAACAAGAGAGATCGAATCACATGCGAACGGAGATGAGCGAGCTTCATGGTTCAGCCGGCGGAATCTTAGCTCCGTTGGAAATCGCAGTTGCAGGGCCTATTGATTTGGATGCGCCGTTCGCGTGACGCTTTGCCTGGCCGTTTCCATTCAAGACGCGCGCGAGGTAACGGCCGGTGTGCGATTGGGTGTTGCGGGCCACCTGCTCCGGCGTACCGGTAGCGATGATTTTGCCGCCTTGGTCGCCGCCTTCGGGGCCAAGGTCGATCAGCCAATCCGCGGATTTGATGACGTCGAGGTTGTGCTCGATGACCAGCAGCGAGGCGCCGCCCTCCAGCAATTTGCGGAACGCGCTGAGGAGCTTGGCGATGTCATCGAAATGCAGACCGGTGGTCGGCTCGTCAAGAATGTAGAGAATGCCTTCGTTGTCGGTGCGGCTGAGATGCGCGGCAAGCTTCAGGCGCTGCGCTTCTCCACCAGAGAGCGTGGTCGCGGACTGCCCGAGGCGCAGATAACCGAGACCAATTTCATTCAGAACGCGGAGTTTGGAAACAACTTTGGGAACGTTGACGAAAAACGCCAGGGCTTCGCGAACGGTCAACTGCAACACTTCGTGGATATTTTTTCCGTGATGGCGGACTTCCAGAACGCCGCTTTTGAAACGCGTGCCGCGGCATTCCTCGCAGACGAGTTCGACATCGGCGAGGAACTGCATCTCGACGGTGACCGTGCCGTCACCCTGGCAAGTTTCGCAGCGGCCTCCCGGGACGTTGAAAGAAAAATGGCCGGCAGCGTAACCGCGGCGTTTCGCATCGGGAGTATCGGCAAAAACTTCTCGAATCGCGTCGAAGGCTTTGAGATACGTGGCTGGATTCGAACGCGGCGTGCGGCCGATCGGCGATTGATCGACAATGACGACTTCTCGGACAATCGAATCGCCTTCCAGCCGGTCGCAGAATTCCTTGACGCTGCCACCGACGCGCTGCGCCGAGAGCGCTTTGTAGAGCACATCATGAACGAGCGTGGACTTGCCGGAGCCGCTGACGCCGGTGACCACCGTAAGCGTTCCGAGCGGAATCATCAAATCCAGATCCTGGAGATTGTGCATGTTGGCGCCGTAGAGGCGGAGGAATTTGCCGGCGGGTTTGTGGCGTACGTTGGGAACGGGGATGCGCAATTCGCCGCTGAGGTAGCGGCCAGTGAGAGATTTGTGTTCTTCGAGCATCGCCGCGTAAGGGCCGGCAAACAGCAGCTTGCCACCAAGCTCGCCGGCCCCGGGACCGAGATCGAGGACGCAATCGGCGGCCTGGATGGTGTCTGGATCGTGCTCGACGACTAGGACTGTGTTTCCCAGGTCGCGGAGGGACTTGAGAATGTCGATGAGGCGCTGTGTATCGCGAGGATGGAGACCGATGGAGGGTTCGTCGAGCACGTATAGTGCGCCGACGAGATGCGACCCGAGTGAGGTTGCTAGCTGAATGCGCTGGGATTCTCCGCCGGAGAGTGTGGAAGTCAGACGGTCGAGCGTGAGGTAATCGAGGCCGACCTCGTCGAGAAATTGCAAGCGCGTGCGAATCTCTTCGAGAATCTTGTCGGCGATCTTCAGATGCCCTTCCGAGAGCTGCAAATTGGAAAAGAAAACGCGCGCTTCCTTGACAGTGAGTTTGCAAACTTCGGTGATGGCTTTTTCTGCGACGCGGACGGCACGGGCTTCGGCGCGCAGACGCGTTCCCCCGCAATCAGGGCAAGTGGCATAACCGCGGAAGCGGCTGAGGAAGACGCGGACATGCAGCTTGTACTTCTTGCGCTCCAGCCAGGTGAAGAAACCCTTGACGCCTTCGAATTCGTGTTCGGGATCGCCCTCGAGAATCAAACGGCGTTGTTCGGCCGCGAGTTGACGCCACGGCACGTTCGTGGGGATTCCACGGCTACGCGCCCATTTTTTGGCTTCCTGGAACAATGCGCGGTAGCGTGGTTTCGTCCATGGTTCGATGGCCCCGTCGTCGAGGGACTTGCTGGGATCAGGGACAACGAGATTCAAATCGAAATCGATCGTATTTCCGAAACCCTGGCAGCGCGGGCACGCTCCGTACGGGTTGTTAAAGGAGAAGAGGCGGGGCTCAGGCTCCTGATAAAGCGTGCCGTCATTCTTGCATTCGAAGCGCTCGTTGAAGATGAGGCGTTCGGCGGGATTTCCGGCAGCGTCCGCCATGAATTCGAGGATGGCTTCGCCCTGCCCTTCGCGGTAGCAGATTTCGATGGAGTCGACGAGACGCGCGCGCGATTCCGGATTGACGGCGAGGCGATCCACTAGGACGTAAACGGGCTTTGAGAAATCGACGTCGAGCAGAGTTTCCGGCGAGGAGAATTCGTGGACGCGGCCCGCCTGGTAGAGGCGATTGAACCCGCGTTTCTGGAGATCGAGCAGCACCTGGCGAAGGAGTTCCGGAGGAGGGGCGCCTGCGGTTTTCTTCGCACCACGTTTTGAAGCAACCGCCCCTGTCGCCGGCGTCGCAATTCGAAACTGATGCAAGACGTAAAAGCGGCGACCCGGAACAAGAGACAAAATGCTCGTGGCGATTTCGTCGGGATTGTCCCGCCGGACTTCCGCCCCGCACTTGATGCAAAACGTTTGTCCGCAGCGCGCGAAAAGCAGCCGCAAATAATCGTAAATCTCCGTGGCAGTCGCAACAGTCGAACGAGGGTTGCGCGTGGTATTTTTCTGCCGAATGGCCACCGCCGGAGCGATGCCGGAGATTTCGTCGACATCCGGTTTTTCCATGCGCTCGAGAAATTGGCGCGCGTAAGCGGACAGCGACTCGACGTAGCGGCGCTGGCCTTCAGCGTAAATGGTGTCGAAGGCGAGCGAGGATTTGCCGGAGCCGCTGACGCCGGTGACCACGGTAATGGCGTTATGCGGAATCTCAACGCTAATGTTTTTGAGATTGTGGACGCGGGCGCCGCGGACGCAGATAGACTCCTGTTCTGGGCGTACGTCCGTGGTCGCGTGGGTAATCTCTTTGGTCGCCAAGAATAAGCTCGGACAGCGGGTTTTGAATGCACTGCCTAAACTTCAAATTATACGTCTGCTGTCAAAGAGGGGCAAACTGCTGCTTTGTTGAGGACAAATCTACGGCTCCTGGGTGAGTGTGATCTCACCGATGCCGCCTTCCACTTTCAGGTGAATCGTCGCGGGCGATTTACCATAGGCGTCGTTCGTGTAGGAGCCGCCATCGTGCTTCAAACCACGCACGTTAATGGAACCGATGCCGCCGGAAGCGTGAGCGATAACGCCGACGTTTTTCGGAAGGCGGATGTTGGCCTGCCCCACACCGCCTTCGATGTCGGCGGTCAAATCGGTCTTGCGATCGCCGGTGAGGTCCAGATCCATTTGCCCCGCCCCCATATGGAGATCCAGCCGGGTAAGAGGAACGTCGCGCAAATGCAGATTCCCTTGTCCCGCACCCATATCGACCTTCAAATCCAGGGGGATATCTTTACCGAAGCGAAGAATCCAATCATTTTGAGAACGGCCGAAGTGAGTGGAATGCGAATTCTGAGAAATGCTGAGTTGGCCGACGCCGCCGTCGACGTGGTAATCGACGCGTGGTGCGTCGAAAGTGCCGTCGTACGTGAAGTCCGCGTCAAGCATGTGGTTGGCGCCACCGTTGATGTTGAGTTGACCGGCGCCCATTTCCACCCTGGCATGCGCGGTTTTCGCTCCCTGCAGGTCCACGGTTTGCGCGGTGTGCTGCGATTCCGAATAGAAACCGCGGCGGTGGCTGAGACTTCGCCCGTGAACGAGAAGGGCAACCAGAACGATGACAAACGCAATCGCCCCAGCGGTGGCGCCGATGGAAATTCCCTGAGGCGCGTCGGGGTTGCGGCTTCGATAGGTGCTATCCCAAATCTTGCCGACACCGACGAAAATGAGAATGAGCGGCCAGTAGGTCGCAAGAATCGGCCAAGGATCGAACGCCGGCCGCCAGTTATGCAGGAGAAAGAGAGCTCCTACGGTAATGAGAATGATCGGGAAAATGAGCGAAACTCTCCTGGGATTGCCGTCCTGGGCCATGGCACACCTCCGCTACCTTGTACTACGCGCGCGAAAGGAAAATACTTCAGCGAGCGGTTGGTAACACTGTACAACAACGAAGGCGCGCCATGAACTCTGAGGGACGCCCGGAGGCTGTCACGAACAGTGTAACGGCCGATTTTCGGCCAGCGTCTCAAATCATAGCTGCTGCGTAAGCATTGCATGGGAACCGTGTGTGATAGAGTTCCGCCGAAAAACGCTTGAGGAGTCGGGGAATGAAGGAATTCGAAAGGATTTTCTGGATCGTTCTGGATAGCGTTGGAATTGGCGAGCTTCCGGATGCGGCGGAATATGGCGACGTCGGCAGGAACACACTCGGCCACATCGCGGAATCGCGGCCGCTGAAAATCCCGAATCTTGTGCGGCTCGGATTGGCGAACATCGCGCCTCTGAAGCATCAGACGCCAGCCGCTTCTCCAGTTGGAGCGTTCGGCAAGGGCGCGACGCGCTCTCCCGGGAAAGACACGACGACAGGACACTGGGAAATGGCGGGCGTGTGGCTCGAGCAGGCGTTCCCTGTTTACAAAAATGGATTCCCGAAGAAATTGATCGAGGAGTTTGAAAAGCAAATTGGCAGAAGAACCATTGGAAACAAGCCCGCTTCCGGCACGGAGATCATCAAGGAATTGGGCGAAGAGCACGTTCGAACGGGCAAGCCGATCGTGTATACCTCGGGCGACAGTGTGTTTCAGATCGCCGCGCATGAAGAAGTCATCCCAATCACGGAGCTTTACCGCATATGCGAAATTGCTCGGAAATTGCTGGATGGGCCGCATCGTGTGGGGCGCGTGATCGCGCGGCCGTTCATCGGAACGCCGGGAAATTTTGTGCGGACTACGCGGCGGCACGATTATGCCGTGGATCCGCCGAAGCCGATGCTGATGGACGTTCTCACGGAGCGAAAGGTGCGCGTTTTCGGAGTCGGTAAAATTCATGACATTTACAATGGCCGGGGAGTGGAAGAGTACGTGACCACGAAAGGTAACGCCGACGGCATGGACAAATTGACGGTGGCCGTCACTGAGCGGAAGAGCGGACTCATCTTCTGCAATCTTGTGGATTTCGATATGTTGTACGGCCATCGAAAAGACGTGGAGGGATTTGCAAAATCGCTGGAAGAGTTCGACCGCATGCTGGCTGGCTTCTTGCCGCTGCTAAGCCTCTCCGACATGCTGATGATCACCGCTGACCACGGGTGTGATCCCGATCCGCGGTGGGCGACCACCGATCATTCGCGGGAGTACGTGCCGATCCTGGCGTATTCGCCAGGAGGCGGCGCAGGCGTGAACCTCGGAGTGCGCGAAACGCTGGCGGATATGGGGCAGACAATCGCGGAGAATTTCGGTACGGCGATTCCACATGGCAGGAGTTTCTTGAGCGAGATGAAAATTCGCTGTACCAATGAAGTGGCGGGATAGCGAAGCAGCGATCGTGAGCGGCGACTGGTGGAAGAAAGCCTCTTCTGAGAACGCACTAAGTTTTCCTACGTCAGAACCAGTCGCTGCGGTAGGCTACCCACCAGCTAAAAATGCCGATAGGAATCGTCGCCAGGAGCGACCAGAGGATGGGCAAGCTGAAATCCGCTATGAGCCCCAGCGCAATGAACGTGGTCCAGAAAACCTTGCGTTGCATCGCTTTATTCTAGCGTGCAATCGCGTCATCGCAGCAGGTAACAACGCAGAATGAGAGAAAGAAAGGGGTTGGGCTCCGCAATTATTCATTGCATGTGAAGCATGCAATCTGATTAGATGGCCCAACTGATAAAGAACGAGGTCGGGCTGCCCTTCTCAAATATGGAAAAGAGCCAGACGCCTGGACGAATCTTAGTTGCCATTTCCCTGATAGTTTTTGGCGTCCAACATTTCATGTACGGCGGTTTCGTCGCAGGACTGGTGCCCGCGTTTATGCCCGGACGGCTGTTTTGGGCGTACTTTATTGGCGCGGCATTTATTGCCGCCGCTGCCGGCATTCTGTACAAAATGCTGGCGCGGCCGGCGGCAACCTTGCTGGGAGTGATGTTTTTTCTCTTCGTTTTGCTGCTTCATATCCCCAGGATCGTCCTGCATTCGCGCGATGGAAATGAATGGACCAGTGGATTCGTGGCGCTCGCAATGTGCGGAGGCGCCTGGGTCCTTGCCAGCGCCGCACCCTTATACGAGCGCGAAATCCCGGATCCGTTCCTCAAAATAGGGAGATATTTCTTTGCCCTGGCGTTTATGGCTTTTGGGATTCAACACTTTGTTTATGGACGGTTCACCGCGGGATTGGGTCCACCCTGGTTTACGGGGCGGCCACTGCGGGCGTATTTGACCGGCGTAATCCTCGTTGCCATAGGCGCAGCAATCGTTCTCGGAAAAAAAACCCGCATGGCGGCTACCGCCCTGGGAACAATCCTTTTTCTCTTTTTCTTGTTCGTCCACGCCCCACGTATCGTGATGCAACTGCACAATCCCGGCCCTTGGACAAACGGATTTGAGATTCTGGCCTTGTCCGGATGCGCTCTGGTCCTAGCCAGCAGTTCGCCGAAAGAAAATGGCTGAACGATGGTCAGGTCAGTTCCCGGCCGCGGCAGAGGTGGGGCCGCCAGGGGCGTAGTAGCCATTGCGAGTGCGAGCCATAAGCTTGCCACGGCCGCGCGGCGGAATCACTTCCACCTGGATCGTGCGAAACGTGCCATCGCGACGCGTATTGGTCGGATAGTACGCCAGAATGTATTGGTTGCGGATGTCGTGCGCGACCTGTTCGCAGATGTTGTGCACGTCATCGACATTTTCGGGGAAGTACGCCAACCCGCCTGAAGCAGCAGAGATTTGTTCGAGCACCTTCCTGGCGCGCTTGGCTTCCTTCTTGTTTTCCTGGCCCAGCAGTCCGATGGTATAGATCACCGTATCGGTCTTCTGGATTTCACGGATCATCTTCTCCAGGGAATTGCGGCTGGCGTTGTCTTCGCCGTCGGTAACCACGAGGAGAACTTTCTTGTCCTTGGAAGCTTTCTTAAGATGATCGAGGGAGCCCAAGATGGCGTCGCGCATGGCAGTGCTGCCGCGGGAATCGATGCGTTCGAGGGCTTCTTTCAGTTCGGGAATGCTGCTGGTGAAATCCTTATCTAAATCAAGATAGAAATCGTCATTGAAGTTGACGACGAACGCTTCGTCCTGCGGATTGCTGGCCTGAACCAAAGTGATGGCGGCCTCGTTGACGCGGGGACGCTTGTCGCGCATGCTGCCGCTGTTATCGATCACCAGCCCCATGCTGACGGGAACGTCTTCACGCTTGAAGACGGAAAGCTTCTGTTCGACTTTGTCTTCAAAGACGCGAAAATTTTCGGATTTGAGGCCATCGGCAAAACGTTGACGGTCGTCAAGAACGGTCGTGTGCAAAACGACCAGGTTAACGTCAACCTTGATGCTGGAACCTTGCTTGCCCGCGTTCACGTCCTGCCCAGAAGGGGGTGGCGGCGTACTCGGCACAGGAATTTGGGCGAAGGCTGTTGAAGCAAACAGCGCAATACCGCATGCCAACAAACAGGCATAGCGCAGGGAGTTAAAGAAGCTCCGGAAGGACTTAGTGGCTGGGGGCGTAGTATCCCGTCTTGGAAAAGACGCTGAGCGGCGGAAGCCCTTTGGGTGCGCGCAGCTTGATCTTAAGCTTGCGCCAGCGAGCGTCGTGAGCCTTGTTGCTTGGTCGATAGCCGAGCACATATTGGTTTCGCAGCTCCATGCCGATTTTTGAAGCGATGTCCGGAAGCTCATCCAACTTCTCCACCGCGAATACGCGGCCACCGGTCATCTCTGTTACTTCGCTGAGAAGCGAAGGGCCTCCCAGTTCTTCCGGGGTCCGGTTACGAAAACCAAGCGGGTCAAAGATGCCGATGGCATAGAGCTGGGTATCTGCTTCTTTTACCAGCCGCTTGATATCGCTTTCGTTGTACCGACTATGATTATCGCCTCCGTCGGATAGGATGAGCAAGGCGCGTTTGGCGTTGTGTGCACCCCTCATCTGGCTGAGGCCCAGATAGATAGCGTCGAGCAGCGCGGTGCGGCCTTTGGGAGCCGTGAGCATCATGCGGCTCTGCAAGTCCTCCACGCTATTGGTGAAAGCGCTCGTCAGTTCGGCGCGCTCGTTGAAGCTCACCAGAAAGAACTCATCCTGGGGATTGGCAGTCTTGAAAAATTGCAGAGCGGCTTCGCGCGCCTTGCCAACTTTGTTGGACATGCTCCCGCTGAAATCGAAGATTACGCCGATGGAAATGGGAACGTCTTCAGCGGAGAAGGTGACGACTTCCTGCTCGATGTTGTCTTCGAACACGCGGAAGTTGTCGGTTTCCAGCCCGGTGACCAGGCGATTGTAAGGATCGGTGACCGTTACATTGACGAGCGCGAGGTCGACGTCAAAATGAATCGTTCCGCCGGGCTTGAAGGGTGTGCCCGCCGTGTCTTTCCGCACGTCATCCTTCTTGATTTCCTTGACTTCTTCGCGTTTAGCTTCGTCTTTCGGCTTGCTTTCGTCGGAAGTGGACTGAGCGGGGGCGGGGAGCGCGGCAGATAACACGCACAGGCAAACGACCAGCAGGGCATGCATTGAGAAAGACAGAACGCGAAAACCAGGTAAATCGCGTTTCACGGCACCCTCATCATCCCGGCCTGCCGGGATGGCCGCGCGGTTGGGACTTACCGGAATTCTACCACTCAGCCTACCGAAAACAAGAGCAATTGATTGATGTTCAAAATCGAACAGTTTGATAGGCCCGCAAGGCTTACTAGCGTGTGGTAGCATCGCACATTCCGCTAGAGATAACTTCCGAAGCGGTCCAACAATTCCTGGGGCCAGGAGTCTAGATGAGCCAGCCGAAAGTCATCGTAGTTATTCCCGCACGATATGGGTCGGTCCGTCTACCCGGAAAACCCCTGATTTCTCTGGCGGGAAAACCCATGATTCAGCGGGTGGTCGAGCGAGCCAGGCTGGCGAAACGAGCAGACCGGGTGATTGTGGCAACCGACGACGAGTGCATCATGAAAGCTGTCGAGGCGTTTGGCGGCGAAGCAAGAATGACCCGTACTGAACACCGTACCGGTACCGAGCGCGTCGCGGAAGTAGCGGCGCGCGAAGACGGCGACGTTTTCGTTAACGTCCAGGGAGACGAGCCACTCCTCGATCCGCATGCGATTGATATCGCGGTGGATTCCCTGCTGGAGGATCCTCAAGCCTCCGTCAGTACCGTGGCGACCCCGATCAAGACGCCCGGCGACATCATGGACCCGAATGTCGTGAAGGTAGTCCTAGACTTCGACGGAAACGCGATTTATTTCTCGCGCGCGCCGATTCCCTGGGTGCGGGATACGGGCAGCAAGATTCAGGTGCGGCACCTGAAACATCTTGGGCTGTACGTTTTTCAACGCGAGGCTCTGCTGGAGTATCCCACGCTCCCGCAAGGTGAGCTGGAACGAATCGAGCAACTGGAGCAACTGCGCTGGCTGGAAAACGGCTGGAAAATCCGCGTGGCGGAAGTGGAACACGACGCCGTGAGCGTGGACATGCCGGAAGACGTGGCGCGCGTGGAAAAACTGCTGCAGAAATGACTTCGCCCGGCGGGGACTCCGCCGGGCGATAAGCTTACGCCGCGGAATTGCCGGCGATTCGCGTTTTATTGCTGCAATTTCAGGATGCCAACAACGATGCGCTGCGCGCCGGAGTTGTCACGGTTGGCGAAGAAAGCCGTTTGGGGATTGATGAAGTAAATCACAAAATTGATCGGCGATGCGCCTGTGAGATTCACAGTCATTCCGTTGCGGCTCCCGTCGCTACTCGTTCCGTCACTGCCGTTGATTTCAATCACGCCTCCAACGCCGAGGTCCGTGCGCAGAGTGCCCGTCGTGAATTGGAACAAATCCGCCGTGCCGCTGAGAGCCAGGTTCGTGACGGTGGTCTGGGCCAGGATATCCTCTTCATCCTGTGTTGCGATGTTACCTGCCGCGGTGACCAGGCCGCTCCAGTTCATCGCGTAGGTTCCCGAGATATTCGCGCTGGTGAATGGACCGCCGGATTGCGACTCCAGCGAGCCATCAGCCACGACTATCCCAACACCTGGGCTGGATTGCGTAACATCTTGAATCACGCCACTGCTCGCGGAGCTCAGGTAAAAGACAAAAGTGAATGGGAAGCTGGGATCCTGAAACGTGATCTGGCCGCGCCCAGGGTTCGCGGAGTCGAAGGTAATGGTCCCGCTGGAGAAGCTCGTTGATGGATGCTGCCTACCCGCATCGTTGGTGTCTCCAAGAACGTTGCCGACCGTTGCACCATTCGCAGTGAAACGGCCCACACGCGTAACGCCGCCATTCGCCGAGGCTCCGGCTAGAACAAACGCGAAGCTTCCATTGAAGTTGCTAGTGCTTGTCGGCACGTTGGTGCTTTGTGTCACGGCGTCACCAGAAAGCATTCCACCTGAGGTGCTAACGAAGCGAACGCGCCTGGAATCCACGATATAGAAAACGAAATTTTGTCCGGCTATGTTGGCGATGCCACGGCCGAAGCTGGAAAGCGTCGACAATTGCAAGGGATCCTGGGCGATCGAACCCGGTGCCATCCCGCCACTCGTCAGGTTTCCATTGACGTTGTCATCGAAGAACCCGGTCAGGATTGCCCCCGTATTGTCGACTGTGAACTCCCCGATGAAGGACTCCGGGTTGTTGTTTGCGTCCAGACCGGGAAAGTCAAACACGTACGGGCCAATTACGTCCGTGAGAGCGAAAGGAGCGGCCTTCTGCAAAACAAAATTCCCGCTGCCCGTGGAGGCTTGATTGCTATTCGAAGTTTCATCGATCAAGAGGCCATCACTGGTGGACGTCAAAGTAATTCCAAAGTCCAGCGTGGACTGGCCGACATTCAATGCCAGGGCCCCGCGCCCGTCGGCATTGACGGTGTAAGTGCCGTTGGTAATGGCAATGGCGTTGGAGGGCGTGCCGCTAGCATTGACGTCCTCAATTCCACCCGTAATGTTGCCGTTGCCATCCGCGATGAAAACACCCGTACGGGCGAGCGGAACCGGAGCATTAGATCCGCTGGTAAAGACCTCGCCATTGGTGACAAAAGCATATTGGCCGTTCAGGCTGGCCATACTGTACTTGCCTACCGGAGGGGGTGGCTGAACGCTGGAGCCGCCACCACATGCGGTAGACAACAGACCAGCGGCTGTCGCGAGAGCGAAGAGCAGGCGTTTCATCGCACACCTCGCAGCGCTTGCTTTTGATCCGGGGTCAAGGTGGAAGCCGAGGTAAGGAGGTAGCCTTTCGCATTCCGCACCGCGACGGCTTGCGCTCCTTTCTGCACAACGCGCGCGGCAAAGTAAGTACTGTCACCGAGAGCCAATTGTTCTCCGACGATGCGCACGTTATCGCCGGGATTCAACTCCAGATGACCGGCCTGGAGAATTCTAACGTTGCCGAGATGAACGTCCACCTGGCCCGATGGCGTCTGAAGAATCACATGCGCGCCGATAGGAGACACGCTAGAGGAGGACTCGAATTTTACAACCGTGCCAAGAAGAAAACTTTCGCGATTCAAGTCGTAAGCATGCAGTTGCTGCGCGTCGGACTGCTTCGTCTGTTGCGCGTTCGCGGAAATGCAAAATGCGAGCGTGATCAGAAGTGCGAGAGTGCCTGAGTAACTTCGTTTAGGAGCTTTCATATCCCTTTCCAATTGCAAGAGTTCCACTCGGAACCTTCCGCGTTGCGGGGACTAAACGGAAAACGGCTTCGGAGCGCAAGGCTAAAGGTTCATTTCCTTAGATGGCAAATCCCCTAGTGTCGGTTTCTGGTTGCCGCGCAATATTTCCTGCGCCGCAACACGCGCCATCACTAACTCCATAGGTTATTCCCCGCTTATGACAAACCCGTTCCAGGCGAGAATGTTTCGCTCTCCAACTCGGAAAAAATAACGTTTTCGCGGCGTAAAGAGTTCGATTTGACAGGAGGCCAGGTTCCGAACATAATTGTATGTACGTCAATCCTGTGGAGGGCTAACAAGCCTGGCGTGAGAACGCAGGCTGCACGGATGGCGCCAAAATATATCTTTGTAACTGGCGGTGTTGTTTCCTCACTTGGAAAGGGCGTTGCTGCCTCCTCTATCGGTTGTCTCCTCGAAAGTCGCGGTTTCAAAGTAACCCTGCAGAAATGCGATCCGTACCTGAACGTTGATCCCGGTACGATGAGCCCCTTTCAGCACGGGGAAGTCTTTGTCACCGAAGACGGCGCGGAGACCGACCTCGACCTTGGCCATTACGAACGCTTCACGCACGCCAAGCTTTCCCGCGACAATAACTGGACCACTGGCCGTATCTACGAAACCATTCTCACCAAAGAACGCCGAGGCGATTATCTCGGCAAAACTGTCCAAGTCATTCCGCACGTCACCGACGAAATCAAGGCCATCATCAAGAAAGTTTCCGAAGGCATTGACGTTGTGATTGTCGAAATCGGCGGCACCGTTGGCGACATTGAATCGCTTCCCTTCCTCGAAGCCATCCGCCAGATGCGCCTGGAACTTGGCGCCGAGAACACCCTCTTTGTGCACGTCACGCTGGTGCCCTTCATTGCCGCCGCCGGCGAACTGAAAACCAAGCCCACCCAGCACAGCGTCAAGGAAATGCTGAGCATCGGGATTCAGCCTGATATTTTGCTTTGCCGCAGTGACCACCACATTCCAGCGGAACTAAAGAAAAAAATCGCCCTCTTCTGCAACGTCGCGGAATCCTGCGTCATTTCCATGGAAGATGTGGACACCATTTACGCCGTGCCCGCGGAGCTGAGCAAAGAAGGTTTGGACGCGCAAATCCTCCGCCTCCTGAAACTGAAAGACCACGCTTCGAACATGAAACCGTGGCTCGACCTGGTCCACCGAATGCATCATCCGGCGGGCGAGGCGCGTATCGCGGTCGTCGGCAAATACGTGCAGCTAGAAGATGCGTACAAAAGCTTGCGTGAAGCCATGCTGCATGGTGGCCTGGCGCACAATCACAAAACTGTTCTCGAGTGGATTGAAGCCGAAGAAATCGATTCGGCCGCTACTGCAGAGGCGCGCCTCCACGGCTATGATGGAATTCTCGTTCCCGGCGGATTCGGCAAACGCGGCATTCAGGGAATGATCCACACTATTCAGTACGCGCGCGAACACAAAGTGCCTTTCCTTGGAATTTGCCTGGGCATGCAGTGCGCCACGATAGAATATGCCCGCGATGTTGCCGGATTGAAGCAGGCGGACAGCACGGAATTCGATCCGCAATCACCGCATCGCGTGATTTATAAATTGCGCGAACTGCTCGGCGTCGATGAAATGGGCGGCACTATGCGCCTGGGCGCCTGGCCCTGCAAGCTGGAGCCGGGTTCCTTCGCGCACAAGGCTTACGGCAAGCTCGAAATCAGCGAGCGCCACCGCCACCGCTACGAATTCAATCGCGACTACGAAAAAACGCTGGTCGCCGCCGGTCTGCGCATCACCGGTCGCACTCCGGACGAGAATTACGTCGAAATCGTCGAGGCACCGGATCACCCATGGTTCCTCGGCTGCCAGTTTCACCCGGAATTCAAATCCAAGCCTCTTGAGCCGCATCCGCTCTTCGCCGCATTTATCGGCGCCGCTCTGGAGCACAAGAAAGAACGCTTGCGTCCGGCTTCCGCCAGCGTCGCGGAACGCCAACCCGCCCCGGCGTTGCGTGCTGCGCCTCGCGCCACCGCCTAAACCGTTGCAAACCCGCCGCGGCCTGCGTAGCCTAAGTAGCTTGCGAACCTTTTTCCATATCTTATGAACGCGACACGCGAAATCGAACTTGGCAAGCTGCGCCTCGGTGGCGGCAATCCCCTCTTCCTGATTGCCGGGCCCTGCGTCATTGAAACCGAATCACACGCCCGTGCCATGGCGGAAAAAATCGCGAAGATCGCGTCCGATGCGGGATTGCCGTACATCTTTAAGGCTTCCTTCGATAAGGCCAACCGCTCCTCGCTAAAGGGATTCCGCGGCCCCGGCCTGAAGGAAGGCTTGCGCATTCTCGGCAAGATCAAATCCGAGATGAAACTTCCGATCCTCACCGACATCCACGAAGCTTCCCAGGCCGCTCCCGTTGCGGAAGTTTGCGACGTTCTGCAGGTTCCTGCATTTCTGGCGCGGCAAACGGATCTGCTGCTCGCCGCCGGCAAGACCGGTCGCATTATCAATGTCAAGAAGCCACAGTTTGCTTCGCCGTGGGAAATGGGCAACGTGGCGGAAAAAGTTGCCAGCACCGGCAACGACAAGATCATTCTTACGGAGCGCGGCTCTACCTTCGGCTATCAGAATCTTGTCGTGGATGTGCGCTCCTTCCCCATCATGCAAAGGACCGGTTATCCGGTTGTCTTTGACGTAACGCATTCCGTGCAGCTTCCGGGCGGGCAAGGCCACTCCAGCGGCGGCCAGCCGCAATTCATTGAGCCGCTGGCCCGCGCAGGCGTAGCCGCGGGCGTCGATGGCATTTTCCTGGAGACTCACGACAATCCTGCGAAGGCTCTCTCGGACGGACCCAATGCTCTGCCACTTTCACAACTCCTGGCCCTGCTCATGAAATTAAAGGGGCTCAGCGCCGTGGTCCGCCGTTGGAGCGCGAAATGAGCCTGGACTCCGCGCGGCGCGTGCTGAAAATCGAAGCCCAGGCAATTCAGGACGTCCTCGCGCGCCTGGATGCGACCTTTGAGAAAGCTGTCGGCGTGCTCTTCGCGTGCAAAGGCCGCGTGGTGGTCACGGGCATGGGCAAATCCGGACTCATTGGACGAAAAATTTCTGCCACGCTCTCCAGCACCGGCACGCCATCTTTCTTTCTGCATCCTGCCGAAGCTCTGCACGGTGATCTCGGGATGCTCGCGCGAGGCGACGCTATGCTGGCGGTTTCCTACGGCGGGGAGACAGAAGAGATCATCCGCCTGCTGGAAGCCCTGAAGCGGCTCGAAATGCCGCTCGTGACGCTCACGGGCAAGCCGCAATCCACGCTCGCCGAAGCGAGCGACGTCGTGCTGGATGTCAGCGTGAAGGAAGAGGCGTGTTCGCTTAACCTCGCTCCCACTGCGAGCACCACAGTCGCGATGGCCGTCGGCGATGCGCTAGCGGTTTCGTTGCTGGAGCGTCGCGACTTCAAGCATGATGATTTCGCGGCGTTGCATCCCGCCGGGCGCCTCGGCAAGAAATTGCTTCGCGTCGAACACTTGATGCATGCGGGCGATGCCCTGCCGCGCGTGTCAAAAGACACTCCAATGCCGGACGTGTTTCATGAAATGAGCAAGAAAGGCCTTGGGATGACCACCGTGCTGGAGCCGGATGGGCGTCTGGCGGGAATTCTGACCGACGGCGATCTTCGCCGCCTGATGGAAAAACATCGTGGCGCTACACTGGAGATGGCGGCGGGCCAGTGCATGACAAAAAGTCCGCAAACGATTGGCCCGCACGTGCTCGCCAGCGAAGCTCTGAACCTGATGGAGAAGGGCAAGATCACCTCCATCGTGGTCACGGACGAAGCCAAGGGCGTGCTAGGCGTCGTCCACCTGCACGATTTGTGGACTTTGGAGCTGATGTAGTGACGGGTCTTTCGCGTCTGGCGTTTACCCGGTCTGCTCGGGGCGGTCCGACGCTTTACCTCGGGAAGACCGCTCGTTTTTCCGTGTGTAGGGGCGCAGCATGCTGCGCCCTATCTAAGGACTAGCGTACACAGATAAGAGGAGACGGCATTGGCCACGCGAGGAAGGAAAATCCCAGAAAAACTGGCGAGACGAGCGAAGCAAATCGCTGTCCTACTGATGGACGTCGACGGCACCCTAACCGATGGCAGCGTCACGCTAGTATCGCAGCAGGATGGCCACGCGCTCGAGAGTAAGACGTTCGACGCTCACGACGGCCAGGGCCTCACTCTCGCCGTCACTGCCGGGCTCCGCACCGGCGTCATTACCGGCCGCGGCAGTGCCGCTCTTCGCCGCCGCTGCAAGGAGTTGGACATCGAGTTTGTTTACGAAAAACAAGGGCACAAAGTCGCGGCTTACGAAGACGTCCTCCGCAAGACCGGCGCCAAGGAATCCGAAGTCGCCTTTCTTGGCGATGACCTCCCCGATCTCACCATCATGAAGCGCGTCGGCCTGGCCGTTGCCGTCCACAACGCCACGCCCGAAGTGCGCCGCGCCGCCCACTACACCACTAAAGCCGACGGCGGCAAAGGCGCCGCCCGTGAACTCGTCGAGGTCATCCTCAAGTCCAAAGGCATCTGGGAAGAAATGATTGACAAAGCCCGCGCCTGAGGGAAATCCACCGGCCAGCCCAACTTCTACTTGCCGTTAGCGGACGCGAAAGTAAGAGTGGACAAGGTACAGCGGCCATCTTGCTATTGCGCGCCTTACGTGCCATACGTATTGTACGTGTTTCACGTTAGGCACAGTGTCCATGCCCAGGGGGTGCTCCATTAAGCAGAATGTCACCATCAGTCTTGATCGCCAAACAATTCGCAAGGCCAAGATCGTTGCGGCCCGGCGGGAAACCTCCATTAGCGGACTGCTTGCCCAGCAACTTGAAATCCTGGTGGGTGAGGAAGAGGCATACGAACGCGCTGAGCGCCAGGCAGTGGAACTCCTTGACAAGGGCTTTCATTTGGGCGGCGCCGCGCCTGCCTGCCGGGAAGAATTACATGAACGGTAGGACCTTCGTCGATACCAACGTGCTGATTTACGCTCACGATGTCGATTCAAACCCAAACATACAATCGCCAAAAACATTCTGCGTCAACTTTGGAGCGAACGCGCTGGTGTTCTGAGCCTGCAAGTTTTGCAGGAATTCTACGTGAACGTAACCCGCAAGATTCGCTCTCCCCTGCCAAACGATTCGGCTCGCCTTGTAGTTAGTAGCTACTCGATCTGGTGCATGGAAACGACTCCAGTTGAGCTTTCCGTGGCATTCCGCATTGAAGACGAATCGCGTATCGGTTTCTGGGATGCACTCATCATCGCTGCTGCCGCCAAGAGCGGCGCAGCACGGGTTCTTTCGGAAAACTTGAACTCGGGACAGAAAATCGCCGGACTCCGCATTGAGAACCCGTTCGCGGCGGTTCCCTGAAAACGGCATGTTCTTCCCGCGGCTGGCCATTCACGCCTCGTGTAGATTAGCCCTCGCAATAACGCCACCGCAACGCCCTTTGCGTTACAATCGTACAGTCATGGCGCGCCGAAGTCGCAAACGAAAGTTGAAAGCTGCCAGCCCTCCTACGATTCGCAGCAATTCGGAGACGCCCGCGAGTCCTTCCAAGATTCCCAGAGATTCGGAAAAAGTTGCGAACTATCCCGACAGTTCCATTCCTTCCGAAGACGTTACAAGCGTTTCCGAGTTTTCTTTTGATTCGGAAACGATCGCCAGCCTTGTCGACGTCTCCAGTGATTCGGAAATGGTCGCAACCTTTCCTGGCACTCCCAGCGTCTCCGCAAACATCGCAAGCCCTCCCAGCACTGCCGCTGTTACCGCGAATGTTGCGGCTCCTTCCGCCGCGCCTACCGGCGCAGACCGCCGGACTCACCCACGTTACGAGTTCTTTGCCGCCGCCGAGGTCGTTCCGACCGAATCCGGCGCCCGGATGGAAACGCGCGTCCGCGACTTGAGCCTGCAGGGCTGCTACATAGACACCAGCGACGCCCTCCCGCTAGGGACGGTCACCGAAGTTCGCATCATCAAAGGCGCGCAACGGTTTGAAGCCCGCGCGCGAGTCGTCTACTCCCGCGCTTCCAAAGGCATGGGGCTCATGTTTGCCACCATTGAGCCGGAGCAGCTTCGCACACTCGAAACGTGGCTAGCCGAGTCCCGCGAAACCTCCTGGCTCGCGGCAAACCGTCGCAGGAGCCAGCGCGTATTGATGACCGTCCCAGTCCGTGTCTCTGGTAAGACCGGCGCTGGAGCCTTTGAAGAAGAAACTCACACACGGGCCATCAGTGCTCACGGTGCGTTGATTCTCTTGTTGACGCAGGTTTATAGAGGGCAGCGGCTCACGTTGTCGAACGTCCAGACCAAAGCGGCGCTCGAGTGCATTGTCGCGCACATTGATCGGAGCCAACCCAACCAGCCCCAGGTAGGAGTGGAGTTCCTGCTGCCCAATCCCATGTTCTGGCACGTGGTTTTCCCCCCAAAAGACTGGACGCCTCGCCATCCCGATGCCAAATCCCGCGCAAAATCCCACGAACCAACTTGACCACGGGAACGCCGATCTCCCGATCGGCATGCTCGACCCGCTTGTGTTGGCAAGCGTCATGGCCTTGCTGGACATCGTTGCTCTTGCCGCTTGCGTCGTCCCTGCGCGCCATGCGCGTCGACCCCCGAGTCGCCCTGCGCTACGGATAACTCCCGCGGAACGCCATTTCTGCCACATCCCGTGAGTTCTGTCTGTGCGCTGTGGATAGGAAAACTGAGTCGATTCCCGCTGCAACAAGAGGAACAATCCCTCTTAGACAGCCCTACACTCGGCTCAGCTCGGCAGCGACTGGTTATGTATAAGTGTGAGGATTGTGATGAAGCCTTTGCTCTTTGCTTTCTGTTTTGTGTTTGCATTTGGCGGTCTAAGCGCGCAGACGCCTGTCTGGCAGCCATCGCCGGGTCATACACAAGTGCCGATCTGGCCGGGGACGCCGCCTGATGCGCAGCCTGTCGCGGGGCCGGAGGAGAGTCACTGGTGGCCAACAGGCCCTGGTGGGCCTGGTGGGTTTACTGTGTACCACGTATCTCGGCCTACGATGACGGTGTATTCGCCAGAGGGAAAGAATACGGGTGCTGCGGTGGTGGTGTTTCCCGGCGGGGGCTACGAGGATCTGGCCATCGACCTGGAAGGCACGGAGATCTGTGACTGGCTGACGTCCATGGGAATCACCTGTGTACTGCTGAAGTATCGCGTGCCGGGTGAGGAATACTACGCGAAATCGGCACCGTATCCGAAATCAGGGCCGTATCCGAGATCACCGATGGCGTTGGAAGATGCGCAGAGGACGTTGGGGCTGGTGCGCTTTAACGCAGCGGAGCGGCACATTGATCCTCACAAGATAGGAGTGCTTGGGTTTTCGGCAGGCGGGCATCTGGTGGTGGCGATGAGCACCGAATTTGAGAGGCGTTTGTATCCGGCTGTCGATGCCGCTGACAAAGAAAGCTGCCGCCCGGATTTTGCAGTGGCTATTTATCCGGGGCATCTGTCGATTGCCGCGGCGGAATGGGATGCTAAACAAGGCACCAAGAAATTTGTGGTTCGTCATCCCGGGCATCTGTCGGCTGCCGATAGCAGCTTTGGGTTGAATCCTGATATTCATGTCAACAGCCAAACGTCACCTACGTTTTTGCTGCAAGCGGAGAATGACCCCGTAGACGGCGTAGAGAATTCGCTTGCTTACTATGCTGCGCTGAAGAAGGCTGGCGTTCCCGTGGAGATGCATTTGTATGCGCAGGGCGGGCATGCGTTCGGCCTCCGACGAACGAAACTTCCGATAACCGGATGGCCCCAGTTGGTGGAGACGTGGCTGGGGACGATCGGAATGGTTCCGCAGTAGGTGCCCTGGGATGGCAAGCCGTCCCCCCGAATGCCCCGCACTTGTATATTTCCCGGCGCCAAATTAGCGGCGCCCTAGCTTTCCCGCGGCAACCAAATCGCCGCAACTTTTCCTTGACTTTTCTCTAATTCTGTGTACACTTAACCCTGTTGAGAACTACGTTTGGCCCGCGGGAGCTTGCTCCCGCTTTTCTGTTTTAGGCAGTCATTTCGGCCTTGCTAGTCCAAAACACCCAAAATCGCGTTCTTTAGAATCAATCACTTACGAAATGCTTTTTTTGTAAGTCCTTTCTTTTGACATTCATGCAAATTCATAGGGGGGTAGGGGGGTACAGCACCTTTTCCTCAACTAGTAGTCTTTTTGGCGCTGGAGCATTTGTTTAGCCTGAGCGAAGGCGAAGGAGCACTACTTTCCTCCATCCCGGCAATCTCACTGTCTGCAATGCCGTGAACTTGCCTGTGCTGCGCGCATTCTGGCACTCAAGGTCGTGTCAGGTCATACTGTTACACACTCATCCGCGACTAAGGATCTCTATCAATGCTCCATGCTTGGCACGACGTTTCTCCCGGCGACGATCTCCCGCGCGATTTTCAAGCCGTCATCGAAATTCCCCTGGGCTCCAATGTGAAATACGAGTTGGATAAAGCCAGCGGCCTCTTGAAGGTGGATCGCATCATCCATTCGGCGGTGTTCTATCCAGCCAACTACGGCTTCATCCCGCAAACCTACGCCGACGACAACGATCCACTGGATGTCCTCGTCTTGTGCCAGGAGCCGGTGCAGCCCCTCGCGCTCATCAAAGCACGCGCCATCGGCTTGATGACCATGATCGATTCCGGAGCCAGCGACGACAAGGTCATTGCTGTGGCCACCAAAGATCCCGAATTCAACAGTTACGTCGAGGCTAACGAGTTGCCGCCGCACCGCTTGCTAGTTTTGAAGCGCTTTTTCCAGGACTACAAACAACTCGAAGGCAAGCAGGTTCAGGTGGAAGATATTCGCCCGGCGTACGCGGCCGTCAAGGTCATCGAGAATGCACTGGCTCGCTACAAGAAAGACCGGGACAGGCTGCGCTCGAAAGACGACCGCGGATGATACTATTTTTGTCGCGGCCAACTAAATCTACGGAGAAGAGTTTCCATTGAAACGCTTCTGGAAATGGACGGCGGGAATATTGGGCGTGCTGTTCGTTGCTGCCTTTGCCGCTCTGTCCTACATGGCCGGGAGCCCCAAGGACGCGTACGGCATGGTGCGCTACGCGCTGCCCCACATGCATCGTGGCACACTGAGAGTCGGCAGCGACGCACCGGACGCGCGAATTGTCGCGCTCGATGGCGTCAGCCGTTTTCACATTCGCGAACGTACGCATGACCGTCCGCTCGTTCTCGTCTTCGGGAGTTTTACTTGACCGCCATTTCGCCGCCAGGTTGGCGACGTCGTCCAAATTTATGAAGACTACAAAGGCCGCGCTGATTTTCTGACCGTTTACGTTCGCGAAGCGCATCCCACCGACGAGTGGCAAATGAAATCGAATCTCAAAGACGACGTCTGTTACGCGCAGCCCAAAACGCTGGAGCAGCGTGTGATGATCGCAAATGATTTCGTCAAGAGATTCAAGTTCACTCTGCCCTTCGGAATCGATGACATGAGCAACGCCGCCAATGACGCCTATGCCGCGTGGCCCGAGCGAATTTACATCATTGATGAGAGCGGCCGCATCGCTTACCGCGGCGGGATCGGTCCGTTCAACTACAAGCCGGAAGAAGCCCGCGAATGGCTTGCCGCGCGATACGGCGCAGTAAAACACGAAGCGCCCAAATCCTCCACCAATACAGCGCCAACAACGCCTCAGCCGTCAGCGCCTGCGGCATCGCCGACGCCCGCGCCAAGCGCTGCCGCAAAGTAACGTCGCCGTGAAAAGGAGAGCGAGCAGCAACAAACGAAACGCTGGCCCGCTCAAAAGAGTCGGACTGGCGCGGGCTATCTCAAAACTCGGCTATTGCTCCCGCTCACGTGCAGCAGAGTTGATCCAGGCCGGACGCGTGAAATGGAATGGCACGGTTCGCCGCGATACCGAAACGCCGGTGCATCTTGACAAGGACCGCATCGAAATTGACGGCCTGGCAGTTGTACGAAGTTCCACAATCTATCTTGTGCTGAATAAGCCGCGCGGCGTCGTGACCAGTGCAGCCGACGAAAAAGGACGGGATACAGTTTATTCGCTTCTCCCAGCGAATTTGCCGTGGCTCGCTCCCGTCGGCCGGTTGGACAAAGCGAGCGAAGGGTTGTTGCTGCTGACGAATGATTCGGAATGGGCGGCGAAAATTACGGCGCCCGAAACGCATCTTGATAAAACTTATCACGTGCAAATCAACGCCATCGCCGATGAAACATTACTGCAACAATTGCGAAATGGAATTCGAGCAACCGATGGCGAAATCCTGCGCGTCAAAATTGCCCGCGTCCTTCGTCAGGGTAAACACAATTCGTGGTTGGAAATTGTTCTCGACGAAGGCAAGAACCGCCACATTCGCAGAATGCTCGAAGCACTGAGAATAGAAGTGCTTCGACTCGTGCGTGTTGCCATCGGACGACTGGCCCTGGGCGATTTGGCAAAAGGCGCCACACGACTGCTTGAGGAAAAAGAGAAGCAGGCTCTGGATCGCGCGATGCAATCGCAAAACCCTGAGCCTCCCTCTTCCGTTCGATAGCGGAATTATTTCGATTTGTAGGTGAAGGTCACTCTCGTTTCTTCATCAAGCACCAGCGGCCTGACGAAGTTGTACGAGTTCCCTGCTCGCGGCACATCGACGCGAACCGGAAGCACGCCGGAAATGCGCTGCTGCAGATTCGTCACGTTGGAGGAAGCGGCCATCTGCTGCTTCTCCGCGTTCTTCCGCGCGTCGCGCTGAAGTCGTTCTAAATCGCGGTTCGTAAAGCTCCCGCTGCTGGCAGTGACTTCGATAGCTTCCATTGCCGCCCCAACGCTGAGCGCAGAGTTGAAGGGCGCGGGCCTGCTGCCATCGTAATTGAGTTGGCCGACGAGCGGCTTGAAGCCGGGCGCATTGGCAGTAACTTTGACCTGACCAGACTGCAAGTTGGAAACGACCCAGCGGCCTGAGGAATCGGTTACAACGTTCCGAACGGCTCCCGTGCCAAGATGGGTTACGGTGACTTGCGCGTTGGGAATTATCGCTCCGGATTGGTCGACAATAACTCCGCCGAGCTGACCGGGAAGCAAGGAAACCATGTCGATGCTTCGGACGAAGTATCCGCTGCCAATTCTGCCGGCTTCTCCCTCTGCTCCCGAGACGTCCAGAGAAGAAGGCGGCAACAAATTCGCGGCGATGGCGTCGCCGCCGAAATCTTTTACCTTGTATTGCTCCGGGAGAAAGACTTCCCATTGCAGCAAATTGATGGGCACATCCATTTTCGGAAGGGAAAGATCGGAGCCGCCTTTTTTCGCGAACGGCGCGCCCGAGTGCATGAACACAAATGAAACGGTGTAGGAATCCGTGGGCCGAAAGCCGGCTCGCAACAACGGAACGCGATTGCCGTCAGGACCTTCCACGGGTCTCACTTTTTCTCCGGCAACTTCGGCCGAGAGAATGCTCGCACCTTGAGGCAAAGCTACCTTCAAGAATGGCTGGGCCTGATTTTTTATGGTGAGTTTGATTTCGGTCAGCGATCGTCCTTCAGTGGTCACGAGAGTTGTCACGACGGCGCGCTCGGCGACGGCGGCGAGCACGCTGCTGTCCGGAAAGCGCGTCCATTCGAGCGCGAGCGCAGGTTTTTCGTTCGGCTGCTTGTGGTAACGAAATGCGGCTTGCATGGGAAATCGCGAGAGCGAACGAAGGTACGGATTCACTTCCTTGAAATCCATACGCTTGAGGCCGCCCGCCTCCGCGGCGGTGAGCTCGATGGTGCCGGCGCCTTCGACGAGAACTTCTCCGGTTTCGCGCTGCGCATCCTTGAAACTGAGAAAGGGCGTGTCGACTTTGGCCGCGGTAATGGATTCTTCCATGGAGATCAGGAACTGGTGGCTGCGTTGCGCCGCGCCGGTGACCTTCAATGTCAAGACGCCGGCTTCGAATTCGCTGGACTCAATCGATGCGCCGGTAGCGCCGATGATTTCGAACCCAGCGGGGACTTCGATTTGAAATTGCGAAGGCTCGCCTTGCACGACGGTGATGTCCGCGAGAGCGGCGATCCGAATGTCCGCTTCGCTGACAGACACGAGGGTCTTCACGTCCGAGAGAAAGCGCACTTCTTTCGGCACGACAGGAGCGACCGTTTCACGCGTTGTCCACCAGATGTTCGCCGGCTGCCCAGGCACAAGCGTGGCTTCGATACTGGTTTGTCCTTTCTCCGAGGACCGCGAGGTGATGATGCCGGGGTTGATTCGAACGTAGGTGTGGTCGCCGGGAACAACGAGGACGAGCCGAACACTACCTGCTGATGGAACGGGAAGACTGAACGAAGCGCGTCCGGCTTCCATGTTGAGAGGAAGGCCGGCGTCGAGCGTGACGGCGAAGTCCTCTGGACCCGCGAGAACGGCAGTGTGCGTGCCGTTTTCCAGTTCGAGCGGCAAGCCCTTTCCTTCCTGGCGAGCGTCGAGAATGGCCATTCCGGTTGTCAGAGGAATCTTGGTCGCACCCTTATGGAGGATTTCTCCCTGCAATTGGACAGTGCCTTGCACAGATTCATTTGCGACGCGGAACTTTAAGTCTGCGCGCTTTACGGTGTACGGAACCGGCGGCGTGTCCGGTTTCCTCGTAGGTTTGCTCGCCAATTCGAGAAGCCGATTGTATTCGTCGAGAGGAAGAGTGACATTTCCCGAGGACGGCACCGGAGGAGGAGCGGCGTCGTCAGCTGCGGCTGCAAAACCGGGAAGAACGAGCATCCATGCCAAGAATATCGCGAATAACTTTTTCATTTGCCACCTGCCTTTTTCTCGTGCTGATACGATAGTCCCGCGGACGGGACTTGATTTTCACCGGTGAGTTCGGAGACCAAATAAAGAGAGGGACCAAATGCAGGGAAAGAAACACGGATGGGAAGAATCCCAGCGCGCTTCCCCGCCAAAGAGTCCGCCTTGAATTTGTCGAGAAGAGCCTCGGTTGCGACCTGCGAGCGCTTCCATTTGGCTTCGTCCTTGGCATCCGTGTCGGATGGTTTAGGTGGCTGAGGACCGGCTGAAGGTGCTAACACTCCTGCGACGCCCCCACCTTCGCCCCCGTCGACTCGTGACACTGGTGGGTTAAGGGCTGACGAGAGAGGATTTTCGTAGGGCTCCGTTCGAAAGGTTCCTGGCTCAGGCGTCACTTTGAAGAGTGGCGGATGGTAAACGAGAAGTCCCGTGCGGGAAACGGGCAGATCGAGGGCAGGCAGAGCCAGCTTGAACTGGCCCTTGTCGTTCCAGACTGAGCCGTGGCTCAAGTAGACAATTTCAACGGCAAACTCGGGAGCTTCTTCGCCGGAGCGCGCTTTGTCGAGCGGCAAGAGCAGGCTGCCATCGGGCGACTGGCCCGGCCGGACGGCTTTGCCCGCGAGCGACGCGCTCCAGAGCGTGGCGCCGGATGGCAAAGTGATCTTGAGGAAATTGCGCTGGTTGTTTCGAACGGCGTAGCGCGCCTGGACAAGCGTTTTCCCCTGGCTGCTAATCAGCACCTGGTAGCGAGCTTCGGAAACGTTGGCCAAGAGAACGGCTTGAGGCGTGTAACGGGCCACGTTCAAGCTGAGCGAACGTGGCAAGTTGGCATCGCCCGTGCGAAACCGGAACGCCGCGAGCGAGGGTGACTGGCGATTCGAAACCATTTCGCCAAGGTCCGTAGCATCGGCGTTATCGAGCCCTTCGGATTTGAGATCCTTGATTTCTCCCGCGCCCAAAACTTCCACGGCGACACCTCCGGTTTCGCGCTCGGTGTTGAGAAGGCGAAGGAGAGGAATATCGATTTGTCCTTCGCGTGGGCTGCGCGTTTCTCCAGTCACGACGAATCGGGCGTTTTGCTCAACGGGTTCTAGAAACGTAATGGAGAGTTCGTTGGCTTTCACTTCCCAATCGGCCACCATCGCGCCCAGAACCTGGTTGATAGTGACTTTGTCGGGGATTTGAATTTTCGCGACGCGTGCAGCGCCTTGCGTTATTTCAAGGCTTACTTCGGCGTTGATGGAAGTCGAGTCTTCGCCGAGGCCCAACAGCTGCGTCAACGATCCCCGCATGCGCAGAGGCAATGTGGCGCGATGGTCCTCGGTCTTCCTGCGCCAGGCAAAGGTGAGCGCTTCGTTCCCGCGCCCATAAGCGATCCACTTGCTTTCCGCCGCGGATTCGGATTTTTCCGAGAGGAGGCCACCGGTGAGCCGGACGTCAACGCCCAGGCGAGGAAGTTGAACGGACGCGCGCGTCACGCCGGAGACGGTTGAAGGCAGAGTAATGCTTTCTTCGCCATTTACGGACGAGACGGGAATGGCGATATCCAGCAGCAATACCGCGCGGCCCGAATGAGAAAGGAGGGCGGAGAGCTGGCCGCCCGCTTTGCCACCGGCGCTGGGAACGAGAGAAACGAGCTTACCGTCGAGCCGGGCTTCGCGAACCAGAAGACCTACCGGAACCGGAACACGCACCCAGCCATCTTTCAGGACATCGACCGTGAGGCTCGCCCGTCCGGAGGCGAGTTCGCCATCGATGCGAAGATCATAGTCAACCCGCGTGAGAGTAGCTTCGACGGGAGGCGGCTCCGGTTCGCGTTCGGTGGGATAAGCTCTCACGTGAAGCGTGCGGTATTCCTCGACAGGCAAGACGACCCAACCGGGCGAATGAGCGGCGGTTTGGGCCAAGCAGCTGGCCGCAGAAATAAATAGGAAAACAAGGAGAGCGCCGAAAAGTAGCAATCGGCGCCTATTTCCCCAAGTGAGAAATGATGCGATTCGTACGGGCATACAAGTAGCCTCCTCATCTGCAAGATGAACGTTGGGGTGAATTTGTTGGACAACCCGGGGACGCAACGTGCTATTGAGTGCATAGGATGGCGCGCAGGATGAAGATGGTTGTCCCATAAAATGGTCTCCTCATAGAAGGAGCGCGGCATACGACTGCCGGTACTCTGAGTTAGAACGGCAAGGGGATTATTTCTTGCAAAGTGTTGCTTACCGAGGGGGGTAGTCGGGTATTCTCAGAGATGGACCGTGTCGTGGCAAGACCTGCTAAGGACTTGTTCCCGAGGTCCGGAGAAGGCGGAGCAGATGGAAAAGCTCGAACGAATCACGATTGATCCTGCTCGGATGAACGGCGAGCCCTGCATCCGCGATCTCCGCCTTACTGTCCGCCGCGTTCTCGAGGCACTCGCGATCTACCCGGATCGCGCTGAGCTCAAGCGTGAATACCCTGAGCTAGAAGACGAGGACATCCGGCAAGCGCTAGCTTTTGCCTCTGCCTTGATTGACGACAAGGTGCTGCCGTTGCCATACGCTCGATGAAGCTGCTGCTCGATCAAGGCCTACCGCGTTCTACAGTTTCACACCTTCAGAGAGTTGGGATCGAGTCGGTCCATGTGGGAGAAATAGGGCTCGCGAAAGCGAGTGACGCGAGAATCCTGGACTTTGCGGATCAGGGCTCCTGGACCGTGGTGACTTTGGATGCCGACTTCCACGTTCTGCTGGCGCTGTCTGGAGCATCCAGCCCTTCCGTCATTCGCGTTCGTATCGAAGGGCAACGTGCAGAGGATCTTGCGCGTCTACTGGTGAGCGTTTTGGAGATTTGCAGAGATGATCTCGCTCGAGGAGCAATGGTGTCGGTAACTGAGAACGGAGTGAGAGTTAGACGGCTTCCGCTATTGCGATAATGTGTCGGCAAGCTACCACGAGTACGACACACGAGCGCCCGTACTCCGCCATCATAACGGCATGCGGGGTCAGGATTTTCGGGCGGAAGTATTTCGTAAAATCGCGGCGGGGATCTTGGCCAACGACAGAACTTCATTCACGGCACCGCGAAGAATGGCTTCTCGGGGCATGCCGAATACGACGCAACTGGCTTCATCCTGGGCGATGGTGAGGGCTTCTGCCTGTTTCATTTCGAGGAGGCCGTCTGCGCCGTCATCGCCCATGCCAGTCATCAAAACGCCCACAGCGCTGGCTCCGGCAGCTTGCGCCACGGAACGGAACAGCACATTGACGCTGGGGCGGTGGCGCGACACCAAGGAGCCGTCACGGACTTCGAGAAAATAGCTGGGGCCCAAGCGGCGAACGAGGGTGTGCCGGTTTCCAGGAGCAATATAGGCGCGCCCGGGGACGACTTTGTCGCCGTCAGCGGCTTCTTTGACTTCGATGCGGCAAATGCCGTTGAGACGCTTGGCGAACGCCGCCGTGAAGCCCTCGGGCATATGCTGAACGGCGACGATTCCCGGACAATCCTGAGGCATCTGCTCGAAAACGTGAAGCAAAGCTTCCGTGCCTCCTGTGGAGGCGCCGACGGCGATAATCTTTTCCCGTTGCTGCGAAGATTGCGGCAGGACAACGGAAGGAATCACAACATCGGCGGAATGATGGCGCGAGGAATCTTTTCGGAGCCTGCGAAATTTGCTTACGCGGGCAGTCGCTGCAGCGCGAACGGTATCTTCGAGCAGAACGGCGGATTCTTCGAGGAACCCACGGATCCCCACTTTCGGTTTAGTGATGATATCCACCGCTCCGATTTCCAGAGCGCGGATGGCCGCTTCGGTTCTGGGGCCGGTGAGTTCAGAACAAATGACAACAGGCACCGGATTCTGGGACATGACCTTCTCTAGAAACGTGAGGCCATCCATCCTCGGCATTTCCAGATCGAGAAGAATGACGTCGGGCGGGAATTTCTTCATTTTGTCCATGGCGATGAAGGGATCCGCGGCCACGTTGACACAGAATCCGCGCCTTTCGGAAAGCACGGACACCAGGACCTGACGCACGATGGCGGAATCATCAACGACGAGGACATTCAACACACCGGAGTCACCCGGAGCGGTGGCGGTGAGAGTCTCTGCGAAATCGCGATGCTTGTCGGAACTCACGTTTTTTCCTATTAATGGAACCCGGCGTCGAACAGCAACGGCGCGCGGAACAGCAAGCAAGCCACTCAGTCGCGGACTGTATGATCGCGGCGCTGCAGAATGCACAGAGCCCCACCGCGGGCCATAGGACTCCTCAGCGACGGGAACACTTTCGGTGCAACGAACTGTAACTTGTCGGCGACGCCATGGAGGCTTTCCGCATGGCCGAGGAACAGATATCCAGTAGGGGATAAGTGTTTTCCAAGAGAGTCGACAACTTTTATTTTTGTTTCCCACTGAAAATAGATCAACACATTACGGCAGAAAATCAGATCAAACGGGCCGGTGACAGTATAGGGCTCCCGAGTGAGATTGAGCCGCTGAAACCGAACGACTTGGCGGAGTTCTTCGACCGCCTTGATTTTGCCTTTTTCCGGGCCAAAGCCCTTCAGAAGAAAGTTGCGCTGATATTCGACCGGAACGCCGGAAATTTTCTCGACGGGCAAGACGCCAGCGGAGGCTCGGGCCAAAACCTTGGTGGAGAGGTCCGTTCCAAGAACTTCGATCTTCCAACCGGCGGCTGGCGGAAAATATGTGAGCAGCGCCATCGCCAGTGAATAGGCTTCTTCGCCCGTGGAACATGCCGCGCTCCAAACTCGCAGAGTCTTGCCGCGTTTGCCGGCGTCGGCGTCTGCCGCCCATTCGGGGAAAACGCGCGTGCGGAGACAATCGAAAGCAGCGGGTTCGCGGAAGAAATGGGTTTCGTTGGTGCAAATGCAATCGAGCATCAGCACCATTTCCTGGGGATCGGCCTTCACGCGCCGGTAGTAGGAAGCGAAGGAGTTCAATTCCAGGGCGCGCAATCTCTTCCATAAACGGCTGACCAACATGGCGCGGTTCTTGGCGCCCAAGTGGATTCCGGATTCGCGGAGGACGAGGGCCTGGAAGAGATGGAACTCTTCCGCCGCGAGATCCGGAATCGGCTTAGGCAACACTAACGACGAATGCGCGGGCACTTCTCCGGAGTCCATTACGTCGCCTCTGGCTGGCCCTCGGCGATTTGGCCTGCGTCCATCGGCGCATTAACGGTGGACGATTGAAGAGTGGAAACGGTCAACAGCTCGGTGTTACTCAAGACGCTGTCGATGTTCAAGATGAGGGCAAACTTCTTGCCGAGTTTGCCCATCCCGAAGAGATACTCCAAACGCACGCGAGTGCCGAATGCGGGCGGCTCTTGGATGTCCTTGGGAGCGAGATCGATAACCTGATTGACGGCATCGGCGATCACGCCCATCACAGCGCGCTCGGAGTCCTGCTCGATTTCAACGATGACGATGCAGGTCGTCTTGCTTACCGGACGCTCCTTGAGACCGAAGCGCACGGTGAGATCGACAACGGGAACGACGTTGCCGCGCAGGTTGATGACGCCACGAATCCACTCGGGCACTTTGGGGACCTTAGTGACCGTGGTGTACTCGATGATTTCCTTTACCCGCTGAATGTTGATGGCGTATTCCTCATCCGCGAGGAAAAAGGTCAGATACTGCTGCTGAACCACTTCTTCTTGTTCTTTGATTTCCATGAGTATTCTCCGCGACTAGATCCGGGCGAATGACTCGGCGTAATCGCCGTTCGGCTTTCCTGCATGCGTGGAGGAACCGTGGCTATCGTGGCCTGCGGTGTCCTGGGAATGAGGCTTGTCGGCCTTGCGCTTCTTGCCAGCGCGGTGATCAAGAGAACTGACGCGGAAAAAGCTGATCATATCCTGCAGGGCTTCGGCTTGCGACGCGAGCTCCTCGGCGGTACTGGAGAGTTGCTCTGCGCCGGCAGCATTGCGCTGCGTGACCAAGCCAACCTGACTGATGGCTCCATTAATCTGATTCACGCCAGCAGCTTGCTCTCTGGATGTTGCGGCCACTTCCTGAACCAAATCCGCGGTCTTCTGAATGGCGGGGACCAGTTCGGTCAACAAACCGCCCGAACGCTCCGCGACTTGAACGTTGGCGACGGCCAGTCCGCCGATTTCCTGTGCCGCAGTGCGGCAGCGCTCCGCGAGATTACGGACTTCGCCTGCGACCACGGCGAATCCACGGCCGTGTTCACCGGCCCGGGCGGCTTCGATGGCGGCGTTCAAAGCCAACATGTTAGTCTGATAGGCGATTTCTTCGATGACGGCAATTTTCTCCGCGATCGATTTCATTGCGGAGACAGATTCCTGGACGGCCTGGCCGCTCTGCCCGGCGTCTTGCGCACCCTTGCGCGCCATCTGCTCCATCATGCGGCTGTTTTCGGCGTTCTGGGTGATGGAAGCGCTCATCTCTTCCATGCTGCTGGTCACCTGTTCGACGGCAGCAGCCTGTTCGCTGGTGCCCTGAGAAACGATGCTGGCGGAGGAAGCGACCTGCGTGGCAGCGGTACTTACCGAGCCAGCACCCATGCGCACTTCGCCGATCATTTCGTTGAGCTTGCCGGTCATCTTGGCCATAGCTCCGAGGAGGCGCCCGAGCTCATCGCCGCGATCGGCGTTGATGGTCTTGGTTAGATCGCCTACGCTGATGTTCTCGACGACTTCGAGCACGTCCTGGATGGGCTTGGTGATGCCGCGAGAAATTACAAGAGTAACGATAATGCTGACGAAGATGGACACGAATGAGAAAATCACAAGCGTGGTGGTGGTCGTCTTGGCGATTTCCGTGACCGCTGGGACCAGCACTTCGGCGTGATGGTTGGTCAGCTCAGTGGCCAGATCCTCCAACCGGTGGATGGAATCTTTGTACTCATTGATCTTGGCGTTGCACTCCTGCGGCGTGTGGAGCTTGCCCTCTTGAATCATGCTGAGTACTTTCGTGTAGCCACCTTCATAGACATCCAGATCTTCACGCATGGAGCGAACAGCTGCCTTGTCATCCGCCGAGAGTTGAAATTTGTCAAGTTCGCCGAAGACCTCGCGAAGCTTTTGCCGCTGCCCATCCCACTTGGCGGCGTACTGGTTTCTGATCTGCGACTCCTCGACGTTCAGGAAGGTATCCTTTTCGAACCGGCGCAACTCGAGCGTGGTGGCTTTGGCGCGTGCCGCAAGCGTCACAACCTTCGCATCGCCCTCCAGGACCTTCAAGGTTTCGCGCGTGATGGCTTCGAGTCCCCAATAGCCGCTAAGACCCATGGAGATGAGGAGCAACACAATCAAGCCAAAACCGATCGCTAACCGCTTTCCAATCGACATATTCTTCAACATGAAACTCTCCTTCGAACGATGTTCCGAGTGCGGCCCACGCCGCCTCGCGCTTCCAACCAATGGCCCTACTGCGAAACCGGTTCGGCACTCCGATGGATTGCTTCGGCACAAAGCGCCGGCACGTCGAGAATCAGCGCGACGCGCCCATTGCCGAGAATCGTTGAGCCGGAGACACCAGGAATTCCTTGAAATAGCCGCCCGAGCGGCTTGATCACAGCTTGTTGTTCGCCCAATAGTTCGTCGGCGGCGAGGCCGGCGCGGCCGCCGTGATACTCAACAACAATGATTTTTTCGCGAGCCGGAGTAGCGCCGCCGCATTCAAAGAGATCGCGGAGCCGCACGAAGGGCAAAGCTTCGCCGCGCAGATTGATGACGCCACCTTCGTCGGAGCTGTGTTTCTCCGCGGGGAGTTCGAGGCACTCCTGGACCGAACTGAGGGGGATTACGTAAGTTTCGGTCCCCACTTTCACGGCGAAGCCATCAATGATGGCCAGCGTGAGCGGAAGCCGGATGGTAAAGGTCGTGCCATGGCCCTTGCGGCTTTCGACCTGGATGGCTCCACTCAGGGCATTCACGTTTCGGCGCACGACATCCAAACCGACGCCGCGGCCGGAGAGTTCAGAGACTTTGTCCGCCGTGGAAAACCCTGGTTGAAAAATCAGGTTGTGAATCTCAGATTCGGTAAGGCGCGCGCCTTCGGGAATAATCCCTCTTGCACGGGCATGATGCAGAATGCGCTCGTGATCGAGGCCCGCGCCATCATCGGAAATCTGCACGACGATGTTGCCGGAATCGTGAAAGGCTTGCAGAACGATCCTGCCGCTGGGGTCTTTTCCCAGGGCGCGGCGAACTTCCGGCATTTCCAGACCGTGATCCACAGAATTCCGGATCATGTGCATGAGCGGGTCATGAATATGTTCGAGGATAGTGGTATCGACCTCGACGTCTTCGCCAACGACAAGCATGCGCGCCAGTTTTCCGTTCTTTCGGGCAGCGTCGCGCACGCTGCGAGCGAAGCGGTGGAATGTGGGACCGACCGGGACCATGCGAATCTTCATCACCAGCTCTTGCAACTCGAGGAATAAAGCTTCCAATCCGTGATGGGATTCAAGAAGTTCGCGCCCGCTAGCTTCCAGGCTGGGTTTTTCTTCGAGCATTCGCCGCTGGCGGCCCTGGGCTATAGCAAATTCAACAGTCAGGTTCAGCATGCGGTCGAGCTTGCCAACGTCGACGCGAAGATTTTGAACGGTAGCCTTCGATGTAGCCGTGCCTATAGATGATTCTGCGAAGGAGGAGGCTGAACTCTCTTGCGCTGCTGGCGTTCCGAGAGCCTTGAATTCAGAGGCCAGCTCGGCAAGCCGGACGCTCAGTGCCTCGTGCTCTGGAAGAAGACTTTCTTTCCCGTCGACCGCGCGCTTGGCCATTTGGCGGAGGGCATCCACGGCCTGAAGCAAGTTATTGATCACTTCCTGGGACAGGGCGATGGTGTGGTTGCGGCAATGATCCAGCAGATCTTCAACATTGTGGAGGAATCGCGCGAGAGCCTCGAACTCCAGCAACGAAGCGTTGCCCTTGATGGTGTGCGCCGCGCGGAACAAAGAGGAAATCAGCTCGCGGTCTTCCGGGTGGGTCTCCAACGCCAGGAGCGATTGCTCCATTTGCGCGAGGCATTCCTCGGTCTCTTCGCGGAACGATTGCAACAGCAATTCTCGATTGATTTCCATTATTCCCCTACAAAACCCTGATTACCGCATCGCCTGTATCCGTACGAAAGACGATGCGCTGTCCGCGATCCACGCCAACAGCAGTCGAAACGACGGGGATCTGCGCTTTCGCAAGGATTTCCAGAGCGATTTCAACGTTGCGGCTTCCAATGTGCTGCTCCTTGTGCGAATTCGGTTCGCGCAAGGAATCGAACAAACAGCCTCCGCCAAACACTTTTGCGCGAAGTTGTGCGCGACTTGCGCCTGCTTCGAGAAGCTTTTGCAGCAATATGGAAATAGCCACGCTGCCGTAGCGCGGGGACGGCACGCCTCGTCCATCCCAACTGGGCAGCATGTAGTGGGTGGCGCCGCCGATGGCGTTAACGGGATCCCAGATGCATACGCCAACACAAGAACCGAGAATTAGAGCGATCGATTTCGGCTGGGTAGAGACGAAAACCTGACCGGCATGAAGAAAGTGCGAATTCGATGAAGCTGCATCGTTCGTCTCGGAGGACACCGTGACGGCGACAACGGGCGGTGCATTTTTAGCCGAAGGATGCTGCCTCATGGCGAAACCTGTCTGCCCTGCAATCGTTGATACTGGATCGCAACTGCCGCGTAGGTTTCGAGAAATTTGAACAGTTCGTAGTCCGACCATTCCAGCCCGTTCTTTTGCGGGAGTAGACCAAAAATGGCGATAACGCCGACGATTTCCCGGCTGCATTTGAGAATTACACAGGCCGTCAAGTTCTTCTCGAAGGGCAGCAGGGCGGCTTCTGGTTGACGCTCCTGAAATTGGCTCATCCCCTGCTGCACCGCCCGCCCGAACATACCGGCACCGCACAGGAAAGGCTTCAGGGCGTCTGCTTCGACACCCAACGACCAAGCCAAGGAAAAGTCCTGCCTGGAGGGATGAAAATCAAAAACGGCAATCTCTTCGGAGCCAATCAGATTGGCGATGATTTCAGCAATGGCGTCAAAGACGTCGCCCGCTTCGATGCTCTGGATTAGCCTCGCGCTGGCGGCGTTGAGGCGCATGAGGAGGAAATGATTCCGTTCAATCTGTTCACGCAGGGAGAGCTGCTGCACGCGCAGGCGTAGCTCTTCCGTTCCGGCGTGCATCGAGGAATCCGTTTCAGCAGCTTGGATTCGGCATCCCTCCTTCATCGGTGGACGGTTTCCATCTCCTGTGCCTATCATCTTTTCCTCTCGCTACTTCTGAGTGAGTTGCGCATTGGATTGCTCTTTCTGAATTACTCGCCGAGGTACGCTTTCAACAGATCGAGAAGCTCGACGTCATTCACGGGTTTTGTAAGATAGTCGCTGCATCCGCTGGCGTATCCCTCTTGCACATACTGTTCTTCGCCGCGAGTGGTGAGCAGGATGACGGGAATTCTCTCCGTCTCCTTGTCCTTTTTCAGAACGCGGCATGCCTCGAGTCCCGTCATGCGCGGCATAACGATGTCCATGAGAATCAGGTCCGGCTTTTCCCTCTTTGCTCTCTCGACGGCTTCTTTTCCATCAACTGCGCTGATGAGCACGTAATTTGATTTCTGACTGAAGATCATCCGGTTCAACAGCCGCGCGGTGCAGGAATCATCCACGAGTAGAATTTTCTTGGTCGACATCACGCCTTCTCCCTTTTGCGTTACCGAATAAGCAGACGTTTCTTCCATCCATGTCCGGATTGTCAGGAAAAAACCCTGCGGACCTCTTCCATGAGCCCTTCCGGCATCTGACTTTTTTGCACGAAGCCGTCCGCACCACACTGCAAGCACACCGTTCGGAGCGAAGCACCATTCAATTCCGTGAAAATCAAGATGCGCAATCCCGGAAACGACTTGCGCAACTGCGTTGCGGCCTCAAGCCCGGTCATTTGAGGCATGCTAAGGTCCGTAAGCACCAGGTCCGGCCGAAAGCGTTCGGCTTGGTGGAGAACCGCCAGGCCGTCGCTGGCAGTCCCGACGATTTCAAACAGCCCTTCGAATTCGAGGTAGGCGCAAACCGCATTCAGAGCCGTTCGCGAATCATCCGCGACTACCACACGAATCTTGCGGTCGCTGTCCTTCATCGCACACTCCTGCGGGGCTGGCGTGCTCAATCTGTGTGACAGTGTGCCTTTTCGTGAAGCTGAAAGAAATTCGGCAGAATCCCTAGGGAATTGCATGTAGAGATGGGCATGTGCAATTAACTTTGATTAATGCGGGTGCGAACTGTGTGCCGAACAGAAGGCGAACGGAAGGCTGCGCGCAGAAAAGTGACATGCCGGGATCGACCGCACGCGGCGAAATAAGAAGAAGGCGGAACCGACAATGCGGCTCCGCCTTCTGTGCTTTCGGCAAACGAATAGTCAACGACTGGCTATTGCAGAGCGGCCAATGCGTTGATCCTGCCATGGCCAGACTGCGGGTCAGCGCCGGGCTTGAGGATGTCATCTGCGGAGTGCTCGATGAGCGTCCGCAACTGAGAAGGATTCATGTGCCCGAACTTGCCCACGATCAAAGCGGCGAGCCCGGAGACGTGCGGTGTTGCCATGGAAGTGCCGGCCGCAAAGAAATAACGATTACTCGTTCCCAGCTTCCCGCCGGGGCTGAGCACGAAGTCAAACACAAAACAGGGAGTGTTGGCTATGGGGCCGACGTGGCATAGAGCAGTGGTGGGAGTGAAGACCGCATCGCCGCCCGGCGCTGCAACGTTGATTACCGACTGTCCGAAGTTGCTGTAAGACGCTAGCCGATCGAAGACGGCTAGGGAACCAAACCCGAACGCGCCAAACCCGACCGGTCCAGTGGCAGAAACCGCCATACCATTGCCTGACTGCGCCGGGATCGAAAAAAAACGGCTGTTCAAATCAACGCCATCGTTGCCAGCAGCGCTAACCACGAGGGTGCCCCGGGCTTCCGCGTGATTCACCGCGCGATTCAAAGCCGCGAGAAGGGGGCCGTCGCCGCCGCCGCCCGCGTTTCTACGATCAAAGGTCGCGCCCAAGCTCATATTGATGACGTCCGAATGGACGGAGGGACCGGAAGCATACTCGATTCCTGCGATCAAGGATGCGAAGGAACCGGTGCCGGAATCCTTAAGAACCTTAACCGCCACAAGTTCGGCGTTGGGAGCAACACCCTGCGTACCGATCCCGTTGATGGGCGCAGCCACGATCCCGGAGACATGCGTGGCATGGCTGAATGTTCCGTCCGAGGGGTAAATGAAACTGGGTTCTGTAGGAACGAACGAGGTGCTCAAGGCGAGATTCAGGTTCGCGGCTATATCGATATGGCTGGCGACAATGCCCGTGTCCAGCACCGCGACCCGCGCCCTCACCAACCCATTTCCGCGATCTCCATTCGCTGCGGTCTGGTCCGCATGGATTTGATGCAGGTTCCACTGCACTTCGCTAAATGTTTCCGCGTTGGCCGGCGGGAGGGCCGATGCGCCCGGGGCAAGCACTGCGGAATCTTCGATAGCCTCGTCCGCCTGGACAACCGTTTCATTGGGTGAGATCCATTGCAATTCATGGTCTCCCGCCACTTGCCCGACGCCAGGCAGAGCGGCAACTTGAGCGGCGAAGTTGGGATCGCTGGACTGCGCGATGACGATCCCAATTTCGTCGTATTGCGCTACGACGCTCGAACCAAGACTAGCGGCAAACGCTGTACTGCCCGCTCCTTGTCCGTGAGCGAGAATCACGTAAGTTTTCGTGGGACTCTGCGCCGTGCTTGCGCAGGCTGCGAAAAGGCAGAGCGCAGTGATGGCGAGGAATTTTCTAGACATTAGTATTCTCCTTTTGGTAGGTCATCCTTATTCGTTATTTGTTCTGCAGGCGAGGACTGCGGCCGCCCCGTGAATGCACTGTCGCGCATCCGAGCCGGAACGGGTTGGTGCCGATCGAAAGCATAAAGAAAAGCCCAGGACGGAGAGAGGTGTCCCTGAAGCGCCCATCCACCCAGCCCTATGGCGAGCCACTCTAGACTGATTTAGACAAGATTTTCAACTGCAATTGAACATACTTGCAGAGCCTATGGGCCATTGCGGTGGGCCAAAGCGCAAAATCACGGAGGCTCATGATGGAGCGGGCGATGGGAATCGAACCCACGTCCGAAGCTTGGGAAGCTTCTATACTGCCATTGTACGACGCCCGCCCAGAAGATTAAGCTAGCAGATTGCGGAGGGGGGCTGCAACGGGTAGATTACCGTAGTCTTCATTCCGTGAAACCCAGCAATGTACGCCTCAGCTCTCTGAAGAGATGAGTTCAAGCAAGGAGGTACCAATGGGAACAAGAAGGAACACTATTTTGGTTAGTGTAATTCTGGGGCTGGGACTTGCTCTAGCATCGCGCGGGGCAGCCCCAGCTTCGGAAGTAGGCGAGTTGAAGGTCACGATCCACGAGTGGGACGTTCCCACTAAGGGCGCGCATCCGCATGATCCTGCTGTGGGGCCGGATGGCGCGCTGTGGTTCACGGAACAAATGGCCAACAAGCTGGGGCAACTGGATCCGAAGAGCGGCGCGTTCAAAGAATATCCGCTCAAGGTGGAAGATTCCGGCCCGCACGGGCTGGTCGCGGATCGCGACGGGAACATTTGGTTCACGGGAAATTTTAAGGGATACGTTGGAAAGCTCGATCCGCGGACAGGAGCGGTGACAGAATTCAAGATCCCTGATCCAAAAGGCGAGGACCCGCACACGGCGGTATTCGACAGCCAGGAGATGCTGTGGTTCACACTCCAGGTGGCCAACATGGTGGGCAGACTGGACCCGCGCACTGGAAAAATCGACATGAAAAAAGTGCAGACAGCGAATTCGCATCCTTATGGAATCGCCATCAACAGCAAGGGCTTCCCCATTTTCTGCGAGTTTGCGACAAACAAAATGGCAAAGATCGATCCTCAATCGATGGAGATCACGGAATATATGCTGCCTGAAGGCGTGAGGCCGCGAAGAATGGCGATTGACGCTGGCGACCTCGTTTACTTCACCGACTACAGCGAAGGCCACCTCGGACGGCTCGACATGACTTCCGGAGCGGTAAAGATGTGGGCGTCGCCAAGCGGCGCGAAGTCAGCTCCCTATGGCATCACGATTACCCCTGATGGAATGGTTTGGTACAGCGAGTCCGGGGTGAAGCCCAACACCATCGTACGGTTCAATCCGAAAACGGAAAGCTTTGCGCGGGCAAGCATCCCCTCCGGCGGCGGGACGGTACGGAATATGGCGGCAACTTCCGACGGCCGGGTGTATATTGCGTGCAGCGGCGTCAATAAAGTGGGAGTTGTGGAACCCGCTCGCTGACGTCGCTCTTCCGCGAGAATCGTCTTCTGTGATTTGGAGGACGCCATGAGTTCAGCAGGCGTAAAAACGAAGGGACAACTCTGCCACGGTGTATCGCGCATGGACGAACCGTGCGATGAGCCCGGCCAACGCTTCTGTGAACGATGCGGCTTGTGGTTTTGCAGGTCGCACTTCCCTGACCCGGAATGGCATCCCTGCGCGCCGGAGCAGGGCGAAAGCTGAGCAGCGGCAGTTGGCTTCCCCGCCAGACCGTTGGCGATTGCACAGCAGCTGCCGCGCGAATTCTTGACGGACGCGCGCGCCTCCGCTAGCGTCAATATATGCGGAGTGACACCATTCTCCGCCTGCGCGCCATGCGCAAATTTCCCAGGTGAGAGAACCCCTTGCCCAACGCGATCATCACGCTCACGACTGACTACGGCACCAACGACCATCTGGTCGGAACACTGAAGGGTGTAATCCTGAAAATCAATCCCGATGTCACCATCGTGGATATCACGCACAACATTACGCCATTCGACTTGCTTGACGCGGCGTTGGCGATCGGCTCGGCTTATTCTTACTTTCCGCCGAAGACAATCCATGTAGTCGTGGTGGATCCTGGCGTGGGAACGGAGCGGCGGCCCTTGCTGGTCAGCGCGCAAAATCAGTATTTCGTCGCACCCGACAACGGCGTGCTGTCCGTTGTTTATGAACGCGAGGCGGAAAGCCTTGTCGTCCGTCACGCGAACGTCGAGCATTATTACTTGCAGCCGGTAAGCAAGACCTTTCACGGACGCGACATCTTCGCACCGGTTGCTTCGTGGCTTTCAAAAGGCTGGCAGACACCCAGCATGGGCGATGAGATCAGCGACTATAAACGGTTCTCGATTCCCCGCCCCAAAGAAGCGGATGGAGCTTTCAAGGGCGCGGTATTGCGCGCCGACGCGTTTGGAAATTTGATCACCAATTTCCGCTCGGAAGATTTGCCAGAATCGGCGCTGAACGGCGGCGCCATCAACCTTCAAGTGGGGTCTCATCAGGTGTCGCGGCTGGTGGATACCTTCGCGCGGGGGAATAACGGAGAGGCTATCGCTTACCTGGGTTCGAGCGGATACCTGGAGATTGGTGTAAACAAGGGAAGCGCGGCGCGTACGCTGAGTCTGGGCCGGGGCACGCCCGTGATTCTGACGAAGTAAAAATTTGCCGTCTCGCTACCGCGCATTTGATTCTTGACGCGCGGAAAATTACTCAACGAGAAAATTCCTGCGCAGCCATTTGCGAACGCGTCCGCGGATCGAGCCAATCACGCCACGCATCTCCAATCAGCTTGAAGGAAAGCACGGCGATCATTACTGCCAGCGCTGGGAAAACCACCATGTGCAGCGCGTCAAAAAGGTGGCCGCAGCGCATCATTGGGCGTCGCGCCCCAGCTTCGGACGGGCGCGAGGACGCCGAGGCCGAGGAAGCTCAGCGTGCCTCGCGCGTCGACCGGGCAGTGGCCCTGCGTTACGAGTAGGTCGTGGCCCTTTCAGGGCCACAACGAAGGATGAAATGAGTCTGGGGAACAAGGCTTTGTTTTCAAGGAGATAGACGGCTATTTTCGTAGGAGTGAAGACTTTCCTAGGCAGCGGCTGGCGCCGGTTGCTTCCGCTTGTGCCAGTAACCCAAGGCCGCGAACAGAAGGACCGCGGGCACGCCGGTGAGTCCGCAAACGATAAAGAAAATGCCGTAGGCGTGAATGAGGCCGTGCGAGGCGCTCAGGCTTTCGACCGCAGCGCCGGAAAATCCCTTCAAGATCTTTCCCAGCCAGGCATAGGTGGAACTCAAGAGCGCATACTGCGTGGCGGTGTATCCCAGATTGGTGAGACTGGACATGTAGGCGATAAGCGCAACGCCTGCAAAACTGATGGCGAAGTTGTCGCCTACCATGACGAGCGCGAAGAGGGGAATGCTTGCGCTCGCAAACGCGAGAGTGGCATACGCGGCAACCGCGACTGAATGCAGAATCCCCCCGATGACGAGGGCGCGCATGTGGCCCAGCTTCAGCGAGCAGAATCCGCCCGCGGCGATGCCTGCAAACGTAGCGATGAGTCCGATGGAGCCGCGCACCGCTCCGACCGTTTGCTTCGAAAGACCGAGGTCATGGTAGTAGGGATTCGCCATCGGACCCATGACGAAGTCCGGCACCCGGTAGAGGCTGATGGCCGCTAACATCACAAGCGCAAGCCAGCCATGCGCACGAAAGAAAGCGATGAACGGTCCGACAACGGCGTCGAAGAAACCGCGCGGCGTCCAAAGCGGAGCTTCGCGCTTTTTTGCATCCAGCACCGCATTGGCGCGCTCCGGTTCCTTCGCAAACCAGGTGGCGAGCATTCCAACGGCCATGCATGCGCCGTAGATGCCGTAGGACATGCGCCAGCCGACGGCGGCGGCCACGATGAGGATAAGGGAATCCGTAGCCAGGAGCGCCAGACGGTAGCTGAACTGCCAGGCAGACGCGAGGAGGCCTTGTTCTTCTTCGTCTTCTGCCGATTCAATGCGCCAGGCATCTACCACAATGTCCTGTGTGGATGAGGCAAAGGCGACGACGAACGCAAAAGCGGTAAGCCGACCGAGGCCCGCTTTCGTGCCAGCTCCGCCCATGGCGGCCAGCGCTAGCCCGACGACGATCTGCGAGAACATCATCCATCCGCGCCGGTGTCCAAGGCGTTTGAATAGAGGCAAGTCGACGCGATCTATCAAGGGCGCCCACAGAAATTTCCACGAATATGTCATGCCCACCCAGGAAAGAAAGCCGATGGCCGTCAGGGAGGTGTGTTCATCACGCAACCAGTAGCCGAAGGTATTGCCGACCAGAAAAAAGGGCAGGCCTGAAGAGAATCCGAGCAACAACATCGTCAGCGTTTTGGGCCGCAGGTAATCGGCGAGCCGGTGCTTGTGCGGACTCACGCCTTCATTGTCTACCGGAGCCTCACGAGACTCAACCTTCCGTTGTCCATCCTGACACTCTACCCAGTGTCACCAATCATTCTGAACTGCGTGCGCGGGGGTAGATCCAATGCCAGTGCATGACGCAATTGAGTGAGCTGCCCTGGGGCTGCGCCCTCCCCCAGCATTTGCTCGACGGAGTCGCCCGGTCACGATATGGATCATCAAAAAAACGAGCGTAAGAACAAGCCAAAGGGCAGGCAACGTAAGCAGAAATCGTTTGAGGAGGTAGCGCACCATTTGAGATGAGAGGTCTAGGAGTTCTCCCGCGAAGCCTTCGAGTCTCTAGCCGGTTGCAACACTGCTTCCTGAGCGCCTTGCGGCTTACTTTCATTTTCAGTCGGCCGAATTCGCTGAATCTTCACCCGCGCAACGCGCTTTCCGTCCATTTCCACAACCGAGAAGCGAAAGTTGCCATATTCAAAACTTTCGCCACCTTTGGGTATGAATCCCAATTGGTCTAGGACGAATCCGCCCACGGTTGCGTAGGCGGGATCTTCCGGCAAAGTGATGTTGTATTGCGTGTCCAAGTCGCGTACGCTGAGGGCGGCGTCAAAAATAAGCGCGCCATCGGCCAGCGTCAGAGGCCGCTCGACGACGTCAAATTCGTCGTGTATTTCTCCCACCATCTGTTCGAGGATGTCCTCCATGGTCACTAGACCGAGGATGCTGCCAAACTCGTCCACTACCAGGGCCATGCCGACGCGGCGGGTGCGCAATTCGAGAAGCAGCTCGCTGGCAGGCTTGGTCTCCGGCACAATGAGCACCTCACGCAAAACGCGGCGCAAATCGAAAGGTGGCGGCGACAAATTTTCCTCGAGGCGCCGTTCGCGATCGAGCAGGATCCAAATCATGTCCTTGATATGAACAAAACCGAGGATGTGATCGAGAGTGCCGCGATAGACCGGGATACGCGAACGCTGGGTTGTTGCAAAAGCGCGCATTACCTCGTCCAGATCGGCCTCCACCGGAAGGGTGTGGATGTCCGGCCGCGGCACCATGATTTCCCGCACCTGGATCTGCGCGAGTTCCATGGCGCTGAGAATGAATTTTTCTTCGCCGGGGGCGATCAGGCCGCGCTCGCGAGCTTGTTGAATCTGGATTTGCAGTTCTTCCGTCGAATGCGCAACTCCATGAATCTGAGGCGACGTAACGCCGAGGGCCTTCACGATGGCGCTGGAAACACCATCAAGCAGGTTAATCGCCCAATGAAAGGTGTTGAGAAACCACTGGAACGGCAGGGCGACCAACAGCGCCACGCGCTCCGCGCGGGCGAGGCTGAGGGTCTTCGGGACCAACTCTCCAATCACCACGTGAAGCGCGCTCAGGAGGGCGAACGCTCCAGCGAGGGCGATCGCGTGCGCAAACAGCACGGTGTGCGTTCCGGGCTTCCCCGCCCAGATGGACTGGAAGACCTTGGCCAAAGTGGCTTCGCCAAGCGCTCCGATTGCCAGGCTGGTCAGCGTGATTCCAAGCTGTACCCCTGAAACCACCCGGTGCAAATCACTGACGAGCGCTTCGACGACCCGCGCACGCGTGTTCCCCTTGGCAACGAGCTGCCGCACGCGGGACAGTCGCACCGCGACAAGCGAAAACTCCGTCGCGGCAAAAAAGCCGTTCAGCGCGACCAACGCCAGCACGCCGATCAGGCGCACAGCAATCATACTGGGAACTCGTCCCCCCAGCCGCATTGTAACAGTACTGCCGCGGGGCGCAGGCAACCGTTCTATGGCGCGTGCGTCTTACCATACGGACCCTATGAACAGCGAACTCCTATGCCTGAACGCCGCGAATGAATGAAAAATTCCGCCCAGATTCAGATATTGACATGACGCGTGGGACGTTTTTAAGATATTGTTTTGCAGTCGAACAGCACGAAGAACTTCGGCTAGCTAGTTTTGCGGCGAGACGAAGAGTCTTACAACTCAAAACGAAAATTCTATGATCAGCGTAAAAGATCTTTCCAAGAGGTACGCTCGTAACACGGCTGTGGATCACATCTCGTTTGAGGTCGAAAAAGGCCAGATCGTCGGATTTCTGGGACCCAACGGCGCCGGCAAGACGACAACAATGAGGATGCTGACATGTTTCCTGCCGCCCAGCTCGGGGACCGCGACGGTTGCCGGATTTGATGTGCTGGAGGCGCCGTTCGAGGTCAAAAAGCGCATTGGCTATCTGCCTGAGGCGCCGCCGCTCTATCTTGAGATGAGAACTGGGGAATACCTGACGTTTGTGGGGCGGCTGAAGGGACTTTTCGGCGCTGATCTACAACAACGCGTCGACGCGGTTTGTGAGCGCTGCGCGATTGGGGACGTCAAGAAAAAGCTTCTCGGAAAATTATCGAAAGGCTACCGCCAGCGGGTTGGACTGGCCCAGGCCATCATTCACAATCCAGACGTGCTCATTTTGGACGAACCGACAGCGGGCTTGGATCCCAAACAGATTAACGAGACGCGCGACCTGATCAAGAGTCTCGCCGGCGACCACACGATTATTTTGAGCACGCACATATTGCCGGAGGTCGAGCAGACCTGTGAAAGGGTCATCATCATCAACAAGGGCAAGCTTGTCGCTACAGATTCGGTGAACAATTTGCAAAGCCGGGCGCGCGGGGCCGAATTGGTGCTGGTCGAAGTGGCCGGACGAAACGGCTCGCTGGATTCCGCCAGAGTACAAGAGCAGCTCGAAAAGGTCGCAGGCGTGGGCCGCGTGGCATTCAAGGAAAAAAAACGCGGCGGCGCCACATTCGAGGTGGAAAGCCTGAAAGACAAATTTGTGCGCGGAGATCTAGCTCGTGCCGTCGTGGAAGCGGGCTGGGACCTCAATGAGCTGCGCACTTCGGCAGTGAGCCTGGAGGAAGTCTTCCTGCAGCTCACGGGAAACCAAGCCGCGCAGCCAGCGGAACGGACGCCAGCAAAGGAAACTGCACAATGAAAAATGCCTGGGTAATTTGCCGCAAGGAGCTGCGCAGTTATTTCGCTTCCCCCATCGCATATGCAGTGATGGCCCTGTTCGCCCTTATTTTCGGTTTGGTCTTTTTCATAGCCACGCGCGATTTCGTCAATGCGACATTTCGCTCCCAGATGACGGGTGGCGCGCCACCGATGAATGTCAACGAGTTCATTATTCGCCCGCTTCTCGGCTTTGCCGGGACCGTCTCGTTGTTTCTCATCCCCATGATCAGCATGCGGCTTTTCGCCGAGGAAAAACGGAACGGCACAATCGAGTTGCTGCTGACTTCCCCGGTTCAAGATCTCAGCATCATCCTCGGGAAGTGGCTCGGAGCGATGTTTCTCTACCTTCTTGTCCTGGCCACGTCTCTCCCGAACCTCGCTTTTCTCTTTGCCTGGGGAAAGCCGGATTGGAAGCCGGTGCTGGTGGCGTATCTTGGTCTCATCTTGCAAGCCGGCTGCCTGCTTGGCTTGGGGGCGCTCATTTCTGCAATGACCAGCAATCAGATCGTCGCAGGAGGCGCAGCATTCTTTTTCAGTTTGCTTCTCTATATGTTGAGCTGGTTCACGGAGTATGACAGCACAAACACCTCGAAAGTGCTGAACTACGTATCCATCGTCACGCACATGGAAAATTTCAGTAAAGGCATACTCGACTTGAAAGATGCAATCTTCTACATAACCTTCATTTTCCTGGTCTTATTCTTGACGCAGCGCCAGATGGAATCACTGCGGTGGAGGTCTTAGGCATGGCCCCCGCATGGCTCAGCGCAAGGCAAACTCGTTACACCGCTTACGCGAGTGTTTATGTCCTCGTGGTGCTCGCCGTTCTCGTGGTCGTCAATTTTCTCGCCAATCGCTACGACAAGTCTTACGACTCCACGGCCAATAAGCAGTTCAGCCTGTCCGGCCAAACCATCAAAGTGGTCAAGGCGCTGAAGCGAGACGTCCAACTCAACTACTTTGGCCCCCAAAACGAATTCCGCGCCGCTCGCGACACACTGGGCCGCTATTCCAGTTTGTCTCCCAAACTACATGTCGCCTACATTGACCCTGAACGAAAGCCTCAAGCCGCAAAAGCCGCCGGATTCCGAACGGATTCCACAGTCATCGTCGATAGCGGCACGCGGCGCGAAAACGCGAAAAGCCTCAGTGAAGAGGAACTCACCGGCGCTCTAATCCGCTCACTCAAGTCCGAGGAGCGGACGGTATGCGTGCTTTCCGCTGCCGGCGAGCATTCCATAGACGACTCCGACGCGGCCGGCTATTCCCTGTTCAAACAGCTCCTGGAGCGGGACAATTACAAAGTTCGCGCGGAAACTCTCCGTCCGGCGGCAACAAGCGACAATAAGCCACTGGCGCTTGGCCAAACGCCGTCAGTTTCCTCCGTTGACGTTCCAAAAAGTTGCACGGTGCTGGTCGTCGCCGGCCCGAAGAATGACTATCCTGCCCCTGTCGTCAGCGCCATAAAAGCCTTTGTGGAAGCCGGCGGCCGCGCACTCTTCCTGTTGGATACGCCGCTTCGCCTGGGCAATTCCGATCCTCCGACGGAAAATGAAGATTTGCTGAAACTGCTTGGAGATTGGGGCGTCACTGCAAACAAAGACTTGGCTCTTGATCTCAGCGGAGTTGGCCAGATTTTCCGCCTGGGACCTGAAGTCCCGCTGATACTAGGCTACGAGTCGCATCCCATCACCCAGCCGCTGACGCGTGTGCCGACTGCTTATCCTCTTTCGCGATCGTTGGACACGAAATCCACGGGGAAAGCAACGCTATCAAAGTTGGTCGACACTACCGATGCCAGCATCGCCACCACGTCCATAAGCGCACGCGGAGCCGTCGATCCATCAAAAGGAAAGAAGGGCCCGCTTACTCTGGCGGTCGCTGGTACTCTCAGTGGTTCCTCCCAGGGCCGCTTTGTTGTTCTCGGCACGTCGCTCGCCGCGCAAAACTCCATCGCTGGATCGCGCTCGCTCGGCAATCGCGACCTGATGGTCAACATCGTCAACTGGCTCTCCTCTGATGAAGATCTAATCTCCATCCGCCCGAAGGCGCCCGAAGATCGCCCGCTTAATATGACCAGTCGCCGGTTAAATGCTACCTTCTGGCTCAGCGTCGTCGTGTTCCCGCTCGCTGTGATCGGATGCGGCTTGGTTACGTGGTGGAGGCGGCGTTAGCCCATGAAATCCAAGGGCCTCTTGACGGCGAGCTTTCTTTTGCTCCTGCTTACCGGCGTCCTCTGGTGGTCGAACAAAAGAGCAGCCAAAGCTGACAAGGAGCCCATCGAGAGCACCACCACAAAGCTCGTCGGCATCCCCGAAGACCAATTGCAGGAAATTGAAATCAAGCGCCGCTCCGGAGAGACAGTCCGCTTGCAACGCAACGATTCTAAGTGGCAGATCACTGCGCCTAAATCTCTCCCTGCCGATGCGGACGCTGTGTCCAGCATGCTCTCGACGCTTTCCTCCCTCAGCTCCGATCGCACCATCGAGGATAAAGCCACGAGCCTTGAACAATACGGCCTCATTCAGCCGGCGATCGAATTGGACATCACTGATAAGAATAAGAAAACTTCGAAGCTCTTGGTCGGTGACGACACTCCCGCAGGCACCGCGGTCTATGCCACGATTACCGGCGATCCGCGCGTCTTTGCCCTTTCGAGCTACAAGAAGAGCAGCCTCGACAAGTCCACAAACGACCTACGTGACAAACGCTTGCTGACCTTTGATTCCGACAAAGTTTCCAGCATTGAATTGACGGCCAAGAAGCAAACCATCGTATTTGGGCGCAGCAAAGACGAGTGGCAGATCGTAAAGCCGAAACCGTTTCGCGCGGATCGCTCTCAAGTGGAAGAGCTGCTGCGGACCTTGCGCGATGCAAAAATGGATCTGGGCACAAGTGAAGATGAAAAGAAAGCCGCCGCGGCGTTCAGTGCCGGCACTCCGCTTGCAGCAGCAATAGTCACGGACGTCTCCGGCACGCAGGACTTGCAGGTGCGAAAGAACAAAGACGATTACTATGCAAAGTCCAGCGCCGTCTCGGGCATCTATAAGATCTCAAGCGGCACCGGGCCTGGCCTGGATAAGGGACTCGACGATTTCCGGAACAAGAAGCTTTTTGATTTCGGCTTTGCCAATCCAGACAAAATCGAACTCCATGACGGCGCCAAGAGTTATCTCCTGATTCACAGCGGCAGCGACTGGCTTTCCAGTGGCGCAAAGATGGATCCAGGCACTGTATCGGCCCTCGTTGATAAAATCCGTGATCTCTCCGCAACCAAGTTCCCCGAGACTGGATTCTCCGCGTCGACGATAGATCTGACCGTGACTTCGGATACCGGCAAGCGCACCGAAAAAGTCCTCGTTTCAAAGAATGGCGACGATTTCGTCGCCAAACGCCAAGACGAGCCCGCTCTTTACGAGCTGACCGCTTCGTCCGTCACTGAATTGCAAAAAGTTGCCGCTGATCTGAAGCCCGCTCCTCCGCCCAGTAAAAAGTAATATTGCAGTAATCGGAGCGTCATCTGGTCACAATTCACAAGTTTGCTGCAAGCGTTATCCTGTGTGGACCCCTGGCCGAGCTCGGTTGCATGCATGAAGCGCCTCCTCTAAACTCATTTTTTGCCCAAATCGGCGGGAGCAAACTTGCGGACCCTTCTTCGCGTCTTCTATTGGACCTTCGCCATTCTTGTGATCGCAACAGGCACCTTAGCCTGGTGGTTCATCTACCGCCCGCTCCCACAAATCGATGGAAACACTTCTCTTCCCGGTCTTCAGCACGACGTCACCGTCGAACGTGATCGTTGGGGCGTTCCGCACATACGTGCATCCTCAGTAGAAGATCTGGCCGAGGCGCAGGGCTACGTCATGGCGCAAGATCGTCTCTGGCAGATGGACCTGCTCCGCCGCGTCGCCCGCGGGCAACTTTCTGAGATTCTCGGCCCCAGGACGCTTGCCATCGACAAAGAGTTCCGCACCAACGGATTTGCTCGCGCCGCTGAGCGCGACGCCACGCTCATGGACCCCGAATCCCGCAAGGTGATGGAAGCCTACGCGCGCGGCGTGAATCAATTTATCGCGCAGCATAAGAAAAGTCTTCCTCTTGAATTCTCGCTTCTCCGCTACGAGCCCAAACCGTGGCAGCCGTCCGACACAATAGCCATTTCGGGCTACATGTATCGCACTCTGACGAATACTTGGGAAAGAGAATTGAATCGCTCCAAAGTCGCGGAACGCGCAGGGCCGGACCGCGCGAAGGATCTCTTCTCGGAAGAAGCCGCAATGGATCATTTCGTTGTCGGCGATCCCAAGGTTATCGATGACGGCTCGCAACGTTCCGCAGCAGATTCGGAGGATGACGATGATGACGACGATATGCAGCCGGATACCGTACTGAAAGCTAGCAGTAGTGTTGCACCGAACATGGCGATAAGTGAAAGCGACGCCGACCTGACCTCTGCGCTCGCAGAATCAGTTCAAGCTTTCCTCGCCGAATCAAAAAATGATATTCGCCAAGGCCTTGGCAGCAACAATTGGGTCGTGAGTGGCGCACACACGGCCACCGGCAAGCCTTTGCTTGCCAATGACACGCACCTTGAGCTGATGATCCCTTCCATCTGGTACGAGATTCACCTCACGGCGCCGGGCTGGAACATTAAGGGATTCACGCTTCCCGGCGCGCCGATGATCATCATCGGCCACAACGACCACATCGCCTGGGGCTTCACCAATAACGGCGCCGACGTTCAGGATCTTTACGTCGAGACGTTCAACCCTTCCTCCCCTGATGAGTATCGTGTAAAAGGCGCATGGACAAGGGCCCAAATTTTCGACGAAACCATTCACGTTAAGGGTCAGCCCGACGAGCACCTAAGGGTGACCGTGACACGCCACGGCCCCATTGTTCACCGCGAGGGAGACAAAGCCTATGCGCTGCGTTGGACTGCCACGGAACCCGGCGGCCTCGCGAGCAGCTACACCTGGCTTGGCAAGGCACGCAATTGGAAAGAATTCCGCGAAAACATGAAACGCGTTTGGGGCCCGGCGCAGAACGCGGTTTACGCAGACGTCGACGGCAATATCGGATACGTGATGGCCGCGCGCGTGCCGGTTCGAAAGAAGGGCCACGGCGAGATTCCCGTTCCCGGCGACGTGGACGACTATGAATGGACCGGCTACATTCCGTTTGACCGGCTCCCGCAAGCGCTCAATCCGGAGAGTGGCCTGATCATCACCGCCAACGCCCGCGTGGTGGGACCAAATTACAAGCCGTATCTAACGGACCGCTGGGAAGAGCCCTATCGCACCGCGCGCATCTACGATTTATTGCATGACCGCCACGATTTGCGGCCTGAAGACATGCTGAAGGTCCAAACCGACACGTACAGTTATCCTCACGTGTTCCTCGCGGATCAATTATTGGCGGCAGCGAGAACCGCGAAGCCCAAAGATGCGCGCGCTCAAAAACTTATCGATGGTTTGAAAGATTGGAACGGAATCGCCGACGCCGATTCTCCAGAAGTTTGGTTTCTTCACGCGGCGCGCCGGGCGGCCATCGACCTGCTTCTCGAGCCGTTTCTCGGAAAAGATACAAATCTTTATCAGTGGCGGAGCACCACGTTTCTGCAAAGAATCCTCACGGATCGACCCGCGAAATGGCTGCCTGTGTCCTACAAAACGTATGACGAATTCCTGGCCACCGCTGCCGACATCGCTGTGACTAAGTTGGCCGAACAAAGCAAGAGCGAGCGAGTCGAAGATTGGGCGTGGAAGCGTTTCAACTCTCTCGACATGTTTCATCCCCTCGGACACGAGGGTCTTTTGAAACGATTTCTAAGCATCACGGACAAGCCGCAATCGGGCACTGTCTACAGCGTACGCGCCGCCGCGAAGACTCACGGCCCTGCAATGCGTTTCATTGGCAATCCCGGAAACTGGGATGAATCGATTCTGCTCATCACCGCGGGGCAATCCGGTCAGCCCGGTAGCAGCCATTACTCCGACCAGTTTTCTTACTGGTATGAAGGTAAGCCCGTTGTCGCGCCGTTCAGCGATGCTGCCGAAGCGCGGACTCGAAAACACACGCTCACTCTCAAACCTGGAACTTGATCCCATACTGCGCCCATGCCTGAACTTCCGGAAGTGGAAGCCGTTGCCCGCACGCTTCGTCCCCTTGTGCAAGGTCGGAGAATCCGTTGCGTTCACGTCTTTCATCCCATTGCCACAAAACCGCAAACCGCTTCGCATGTTGCGCGTCATGCTCAAGGACAGCGCATTCTCATCGTCGATCGCAAAGGCAAATACCTGCTTCTCATCCTGGGCCATGGCCTCCTGACGATGCACTTTCGCCTCGATGGCCAACTCCTGTGGTTTGCAAACGGTAAAGAACTACTGAAACGCGCCAATCAGGACAAGAGCAACGTGCACGTCGATGTAGCTCTTGAACTGGACAAGGGTGTTCTGGGTTTCGCCGACCGCCGCCATTTCGGTCGGGTCCATTTCTGGGAATCCGTCGAAGATTGTTCCGGGCTCAGCGTTCTGGGCATCGACGCACTCTCGCCTGATTTCACTCCCGGAAATCTCACCCAATTGCTCGCTGCGTCAAAGCGTCCCTTAAAGGATTTCTTGCTGGACCAATCGTACGTCGCTGGCATTGGCAACATCTACTCCTGTGAGTCTCTGTGCCACGCCCGCTTCAATCCACGCCGCCGCGCCAACACTCTGCAACCGCAGGAAGTGCGCCGCTTGCACAAAGCAATTGTGTCCGTTCTCGCGCGTGCCTTAGAATGCTGTCTGCATCCGGCGCCGGACTTTCGCAATCCGGAGTGGTGGTTCCAAGGTCTGGAAAGAGTTCTCCGCGTATACGGCCGCGAAGGAAAACTCTGCCGGCGCTGCTGTGAGCCGATTCGGCGCATGGAGCAAGGCGGCCGTTCAACTTACTATTGCGGGCGCTGTCAGAAGTAGGCGTCCATTGCCAACCAAAGGATACGGGCCGATCGCGTGAATTCACCTGCTCCCAAGAAACCGGAACCGCAGAAGAAGCCGGATTTTGAGCGTTCGCTCGCCCGCCTCGAGGAAGTCGTCCGGCGATTAGAAAGCCCGCAGCTTTCTTTGGACGACGCGATGAAGCTTTTCGAAGAAGGCGTCGCGCTTTCGCGCGAGTGCCAGAAGCAACTCGAAGAGGCGGAGGGACGCGTGGAAATCCTTCTGAAGAAAGCCGATGGCAAGTTTGCGGCCGAGCCGTTCGACCCCGAGCAGGAGTCCGAATCGTGACGCGCTTTGGCCTCCCGCTGCGCGCCAATTCCCTCTAGCGATGAAACTTCCCCCATTTTTCGAAGAGAACCGCCTAGCTGTCGATGCCGCTCTCGAGAAACTCCTTCCGGCAGCAACGGCGCAGCCCTCATCCATTCATGCTGCTATGCGCTACAGTGTTTTTGCCGGTGGCAAGCGCATTCGTCCCATCCTTTGTCTCGAGACGGCGCGCATCTTTTCGAGCGATGTCACTCCCGCGCTCCATCCCGCTTGCGCCATCGAATTCATCCACACTTACTCTCTGATCCACGACGATTTGCCGGCCCTGGACAATGATGACCTCCGCCGCGGCAAACCCACTTGCCACAAGAAATTCGGCGAAGCCATTGCCATCCTCGCTGGCGATGCTCTCCTAACGCTGGCGTTTGAAACCATTGGTGCGACGCCCGCCGCCGCGGAGCGCCGTGCCGCCATCCTCTCAGAAGTCGCGGCTGCCGCCGGGACCATCAATGGAATGGTCGGCGGCCAGGTCGCGGACATCGAAGCCGAAGGCAAGCCTGTCGATCCGCAAATGCTCGAGTACATTCACCGCTCGAAAACCGCTGCGCTGATCCGCGCTTCCATCACTGCTGGTGCCTTGTGCGCAGGCGCAGGCTCCGAGGATGTCAGCCGCCTCCGCCGTTTCGGGGAGACTATCGGCTTGGCCTTTCAGGTAACGGACGACATTCTGGACGTCGAGGAATCCTCCGCCGCGCTCGGCAAGACGGCGGGAAAAGACATGGCCCAGCAGAAGGCAACTTATCCCGCGGTATATGGCTTGGAGCGCTCTCACCAGATTGCCAATGATCTCGCGACCAAAGCCATCGCCGAGCTCGCTCCCTACTTGGATCGTGCCGTCCTACTCCGCGAGATTGCCGAATTTCTCGTGCTTCGCCGCGCTTGATTATTCAAAGCGTCATGAAACCAAAAGCAGCTCGCAAACGGCTCGATCTTCTTCTCGTCGAGCGAAGCTTCGCCGACTCGCCCCAGAAAGCTATGGCCATGATTCTCGCCGGTGAAGTTCGGGTGGAAGGCCAGCGAGCGGGAAAGGCTGGCATGCCCGTTGCGAACGACGCCCGCATTGAAATTGTCAGCCGCGCGCAGAAATTCGTCAGCCGCGGCGGCATGAAGCTGGAAGGCGCACTGGAAGACCTTGCCATTGACCCGAGCGGCCGCGTTTGTCTGGATATCGGCGCCTCGAACGGCGGCTTCACAGACTGCCTGCTCCAACATGGCGCAGCGCGAGTCTATGCTGTTGACGTAAACGTGGAGCAGCTTGACTGGAAGCTGCGTCAGAATCCTCACGTCACCGCCATTGAGCGCAACGCGCGCGAACTTCATAAGGAAGACCTTCCCGAAAGTGTCGACTTAGTCGTGATGGATGTTTCTTTCATTTCAGTCTGCAAGGTCATTGCGCCAGCAGTGACGGTAATAAAAGCTCGTGCTGATTTTCTCATCCTCATCAAGCCCCAATTCGAACTGCGCCGCCAAGAGATCGCCCGCGGCGGAATCGTGAAAGACCAAAATCTTCACGATCGCGCGATTCGATCCGTCCGCGAATTCGTTGAGTCTCTTAGTCTGGATTGCCTGGGAGTCCGCCCCAGCCGCCTTCTGGGAGCCGAGGGCAATCAGGAGTATTTTCTCCACGCGCGCAAAAAGGCCCTGGAGTAGAATCCCTTACGCACATGCACCCCGGACAGCCTTTTCAAACCATAGGCATTATTTCTCGCCCTCGCCGCTCGAATCTTGTTGTCGTTGTTCCGCCATTGCTGAAATGGCTCGATGGGCGTGGCATACAAGCTCTCATTGACGAAGAGACAGCTCAATGTTTGCCGGATGGTTCGAAGGGTCTGCCTCGTCAGCGCGTGGCAGACGCATCGCAGCTTCTCCTCGTGCTCGGGGGTGACGGCACGATGCTCGCCGCCGCGCGCCTTGCCGCTCCCCGCAGGATTCCCATCCTCCCGATCAACATGGGTAGCTTGGGTTTTCTCACCAGTTTCACTCTGGAAGAGCTCCATCCGGCCCTCGATGACACTCTCGAAGGCCGTTTTTCGCTCAGTGAACGTGTGATGATCAGTGCCGAGCTCGAACGCTCCGGCAAAGTGATCGACACGCAACGCGTGTTGAATGACGTGGTGATCAATAAGGGCGCTCTTGCCCGTATGATCGAGCTTGAACTCCATATTGACGGCTCTTTTGTCTGCCGCTATCGCTCCGACGGCCTGATCATAGCGAGCCCAACCGGCTCCACCGCTTACTCCCTCTCTGCCGGCGGGCCTATCGTTCACCCCGCCGTGGAATCCTTTGTCATTACTCCCATCTGTCCGCACACCTTGAGTGACCGCCCACTGGTAATCCGCGATTCTTCCTCCATCGTGATGAAGTTATCCGGTAATACCGAGTCTGTTTTTCTGACCCTCGATGGGCAACGCGGCATCCCGCTGCAACCGACGGATATGGTCCATGTCTCCCGCGCGAAAGAGCCGCTGATGCTTATCTATCCGCCAAAGAAGTCTTATTTTGAGATATTGCGCAGCAAGCTGAAGTGGGGCGAGGCGTAGCCTTTTGGAGTGGGGGAGCTAGCTCCTGCTTTTCCGGCCACTAACACTGAACGGTTACCGCTGCCCGTGAATAATCCATGTTGAATGGGGAGCTACTAGCCAAGGACGTCGGTACGCAGCAAATCGTCCTGAGTCTCACGCCGGCGAATCAACCGCATGCGCTGGCCTTCGACCAACACTTCCGCGGGACGACATCGAGCATTGTAGTTTGACGCCTGCGACATTCCATACGCCCCGGCAACCCAAATCGCGAGCAAATCGCTCGCCTTCACTTCCCCAAGCGGCCAATCCCGCAAAAAACAATCGCCCGTCTCGCAAACCGGTCCAACAATATCGACTCGTTTGCGCGCCGTGTCGTTTTCCCTTCCCTCTCGCGCAATTCTCGTGATCGGGTGAATCGCTCCGTAGAGCGCCGGCCGCATCAGGTCGTTCATCGCCGAGTCCACCACGACAAACGTCTTCCCCCGATTCCTCTTCGTATACACCACGCGCGTCAAAAGCACACCGGCCGAAGCGATAATCGAGCGCCCCGGCTCCAGCAGCAGGTGCACTCCGAGTTTGCGCACCATTTGCGAAACCAGCCGCGCGTACTCCGTCCGCGTCGGCGGCCTTTGGTCGGAATAGCGCACCCCCAGCCCGCCTCCAACGTCCAGGTAACGCAAATCAATTCCCGCCCGCCGCAATTCTCCCACGAATCCCGCCAGTCGCTGTAGTGCGCGTCGAAATGGAGCGAGCGTCGTAATCTGCGATCCAATATGTGCGCTGATCCCCTGCCACCGGATCCATTTCGAATCGCGATGCGCCAGGTAAAGCCGTTTCGCTTCCAGCCAGTCCAATCCAAACTTATGTTCATGCTTCCCAGTTGCAATATGCGGGTGTCCCCCGGCTTGCACATCCGGGTTCACGCGAATCGCCGCCGCAGGTGGCTTGCCTCCTCGTCCCGCCAGCCGCGCCGCTTCTTCCACTAAGATTTCGAGCTCCGCCTCCGATTCCACGTTGAAAAGCAAAATCCCCGCCTGCCCGCTTCGCCTACTCGCGCGATAGTTCAGCGCTTCGCGAATCTCATTCCTGTCCTTGCCCACTCCCGAAAAAACAATGCGATCACTTCGCACGCCAATACGCTGCAAATACTGCAGCTCCCCGCCGGACACAATGTCAAAACCGCTCCCCATCTCGGCAAGGTATTTCAGGATGGACAAGTTCCCGTTGGACTTTACTGCAAAACACAACGTGTGCGGCAGCGTTCCAAGCCCCCGACGCAGCTCCCGATAGGCATCGTCAATCGCCGCGCGGCTATAAACGTATGTTGGCGTGCTAAATTTCTGCGCGACCGATGCCAGCGCCACTCTTTCACACACGACTTCTTCGCCGCTCGCGTTTCGCGCCCCGTTCCTTTCCCACGCGAAATGCGGTGTGAAAGTCGCTGGGTCCACGTATTTTATTTTTCGGGAAGAAGACTCATTCGAATGGCTCATCGGACTTTCGCGACCACCAGTGTCCTATCATCCGAAAGCGGCGCGCCTTGCGTGAACCAATCCACTTCGCGCAGGATCACGTCGGCAATTTCCGCCGCGGACGCTTCATGGTGTTGCTCGATCAGCTTCATAAGCCGCGCCGTGCCGAAGAACTGGCTCTCGCTGTTCATCGTCTCCGGGATTCCGTCCGAGTGAAACACCAGAATGTTTCCCGCTTCGAGCGTAACTCCCCATTCGTCATAGTTCACATCTTCAAAAATGCCCAGCGGAAATCCCGTCAGCTCAATCTTTCCGCAGCGCCCATCCTTGTAGAGCAGTGGCTGCGACTGCCCGGCGTTTGCCACCCGCAGTTTCTGCCGCCCTTTTTGCCAGGTGGCGAAACACGCCGTCATAAATCGCCCCTCGATGCGCCGCTCGCCGACCAGTTGATTCATCTGCTTCAACATTTCCGCGGGTTGCAGCTTTTGTGGCGCCAAACTCCGCATGATCCCGATCGCCACCGCTCCATAGAGCGCCGCCGCCGTCCCCTTCCCGCTCACGTCTCCCAGCGCAATTCCCAATTGCTGCGGTCCATAGCGCAAAAATTCATAAAGATCGCCGCACACTTCCCGCGCCGAAAGGTACCGCGCCGCCATCTCCAATCCATAGTCTTCCGTCGGAACCGGCCGCAGCAGCGCACCCTGAATCCTTTTCGCCGCCTGCAAATCCCGTTCCAGCCTCGCTTCGTCACGCGCCAATTGCTCATACAAGCGCGCATTTTCCAGTGAGACGGCGAGATTCGCCGCCAGGATCGAAAGCGTCTGCACGTGATCCTCGGTAAAATAAGTCGGCTGCGGGCTCTCCAAATCCAGCACGCCAATCACTTTCCCTTTGTGGATCATGGGAATCGCCAGTTCCGAACGCGTCTCTGGGTTCACCATCAGGTAGCGCGGATCAACCGTCACATCCGGAACGAGCACCGGCTCCTTCAGTGTTGCCGCCGCGCCAACAATCCCGTCGCTTGAAGTTGATCGCAGTTTTCCCTGCACGTGATGCCCATGTTTTACATCCAGACGGTGGCGAAAAATCTTCTGCTCTTCGTCATACAGCATGATGCTCAAGATCTGATAGTCAATCACTCGCTTGGTCTGTTCCGCTGCCCGGCGCAACAGCTCTTCCACTTCCAAGATCGCGCTGGTTTCGCGCCCAACTTCGCTCAAAAGCAATAGCGTGTCCGCCTGTGCCCGCACCTTCTGGAACAGCCGTGCGTTTTCAATCGCGACTGCCAGCCGGCTGGCCAGCAGCGTCAAAATATTTTGCTGGTCCCTTGTAAAATAATCGAGATGCCGGCTTTGGATATCCAGCACGCCGACGCATTTTCCTTGCAACATCAGCGGCACCGCCAGCTCGGACCGCACGCTGTCGATAGCGTTGATATAACGCGGGTCCTTTGAAGTATCGCTGACTCGTACGGAGTGGCCTGTCGCCGCCGCGGTTCCCGTAATTCCGTGTCCTAGCGGAATCCTCAAGTTTTCCGCTAGTTCGCGCGCATAGCCTATCGAGAACCGGTGCCGCAGATAGGCTCCATCGCCTTCAATCATCAGCACGCCAAAGATTTCGTAATCGATGTGCCGCTTGATGAGAGCCGCTGTCCGCGCCAGAACCTCGTCCAAATCCAGCGAAGCGTTCACTTCTTCGCCGATTTCCGCCAGTGTGGACAGGACTTCGGCAGGGATCTCCGCTCCACCGCTCAACGCAGTTACTGTCGCATGTTCATTCGTATGATTCATGAAGTCTAACTATTATAGCAGGCCGTGAAGAGGGAGCGCCGTGCGCCGGACTCGAATCTAGTCTTCCGCCGGTTTCTTCTTCGAACCGGGGCCAAGCAGCAACACGCCAACATACGGCAAATTTCTGTATCGCTCGGCGTAATCCAGCCCATAGCCGACCACGAACTCATTGGGAATGGAAAATCCCACGTAGTCCGCATGCACCGCAGCGAGCCGCCGCTCCGGCTTATCCAACAGCACCGCCACGCGCAGATGCTTCGGCTTGCGCTGCTGGAACAGCCTCAACAGATATTGCAGCGTCATCCCCGTGTCCAGGATGTCCTCCACAACGATCACCGTTTTTCCTTCGATGCTGGAGTCCAGGTCTCGCGTCAAACGCACTTGCCCCGACGAATGCGTCTTTTGCCCGTAGCTGGACACCGCGATGAAGTCAAAAGAAACTTCTCCCGGAATATTTCTCGCCAGGTCGGTCAGGAAAAAAACTCCGCCCTTCAATACGCTCACCAGATGCAGCGGCTCGTTGGGAAAGTCCTTTCGGATTTCCTGCGCCAGCTCCTGAATGCGCTTTTGAAGCCGCCCGCCCGTAATCAGCACTCGGACGCGTTCCCGCGACGCTTTGTCATTTTTCTGTCCAGCTTTTTGGCGCATCGCCATTCCGTTCCTCGATTACGGCACCGAGACTCTAGCGCACGCGTGTCCGCCGGGCAAGGCGCACTTGTAACGCTCCGTTCTCCGATCGTTCATAGCTCCTCAATCTGCGTTCTTTAGTCTCAGGCAAACGATTTAGTTCAGTATTTGGAAATCATTCTTGGTGCTGGCGTGCATTGAATTTATTGCTTCGAGCCCGCCAAAGTTTTCCACAGGATTGTGCTTCAAAATCGGTAATTCCTGTGGTAGAAAATAGCCACAAATTTGGATGTCAGGTGCTGTCGAGAGTGGGCGCTTGCCGCCACTGCAATCTGTTTTCTAAATGAGGAAGCCCTTCATGCCACCCCGGAGGGTTCCGGCTCAGCGCCTAAGTGTGCGAATCATCGGTTATGAAGGAAACGGAGAACCTCAATGAAAACGAACGGGATGGGAACCTCCATCGTAAGGTTGTGCCTTGCGTCCTTGTGCAGAACACTGCTTGTACCGCGGGCCGCCTTTCGAGCAAATGAGAAGGCTTTCGTGAAGAGCAGAATCTGTTTGCCTGGGACATTCGCGGCAATGTTGGCGCTATCCGCTTCGTTCTCGTTCGTGTACCCCCTTGGCGCGTTTGCGCAGGCGGTCGCTGGGCTGGGCGCAGTGGCAGGCACGGTTCGGGACGCCTCAGGCGCGGCAGTACCCAACGCGACCGTAGTTGTTTCCAACGATTCCAAAGGTGTCCGGCGTACGATGCAGACCACTGACGCCGGCGTGTTTGCCGCCCCCGCACTGGTCCCCGCAACAGGCTATAGCATCAGAGTTACCGGCCAGGGATTCGCCGATTGGGAAGTCAAGGATTTCCAGGTCCAAGTCGGCCAGGTCGTTGACTTCGCCGTTACCCTCCAGGTTTCCTCCGTCTCTGCCACCGTGGAAGTCGCGGCAGCGCCCCTCGTGGAAGACGCCAAGACCGACGTTTCACAAGTGGTCAACTCCCAACAGATTCTCGATCTCCCGATCAACGGCCGCCGCGTGGACTCGTTCGCATTGTTGACACCAGCCGTTGTGCCGGACGGTAACTTTGGTTTGCTCAGCTTTCGCGGTATCGCGGGTCACAATGCCTTTCTTACGGATGGAAACGATACAACCAACCAGTACTACAACGAGAACGCTGGGCGCACCCGTATTCAAAGCCAGATTTCGCAGGAAGCCGTGCAAGAGTTCCAGGTGGTTTCCAATAACTTCTCCGCGGAATACGGCAATGCCATGGGCGGCGTAATCAACACGGTCACCAAGAGCGGGACAAACGATTTGCACGGCACCGCCTACTGGTTCTTCCGTAACCGTAGCTTAAATGCCCGCGACCGCTATGCCAGTTTCAATCCCCAAGATATACGGCATCAGGCCGGCGTCAGCCTCGGCGGTAGAATTGTCAAGAACAAGCTGTTCTATTTCTTCAACTACGAAGCGACACGCCGGGATTTTCCGGCCATTGCCTCCGTAACGACGCCAAATTTATTTACAATCACCGGCACTGTCAATCAGACCACGAATCTTTGTCCGGGGACAACTGCGCCCCAGGCAACTGCGGCGCAATGCCAGGCGGCGATAGATATGCTTAACACGCGCAACACCGGGACGGTTTCGCGCACCGTTACGCAGGACCTCGGTTTTGGCAAAATCGACTACCATCTGTCTGACAGGAATAGCCTAAGTTTTAGTCTTAGCGGGCTGCGCTGGATCTCCGCTCACGGCATACAAGCGACGGGAATCGTGTTCAACACTGGAAATGCGATTGGGAACAATGCCGACTCCACGGTTCGCAACGCCTATGGGCGCGCTCAGTGGACTAGCATCATTTCGGCTAACCTTCTCAACGAAGCGCGGTTTGGCTGGTTCAAGGACCGTCTTTTCGATCCAGCCAGTGACGACTTCTTGTTCCCCGGACTTGGAAGGGCCACCCTGACCATCAACAGCACCACTAACCTAGGCGTCGCCGAGAACTATCCCCGCTTGAATCCGAGTGAGACGCGCTTTTCTTTCGCCGACAACCTGGGCTGGACCAGAGGCGCGCATACCATGAAGTTCGGTATTGACATCGCGCATACGGAGGACTTTCAGAGGCAGCTCATCAGGCAATTTGGAGCCTATTCCTACTCCTCGCTGAACGCGTTTGCCTTGGACTTCAGTGGCAACACTTCGGGCGCCAAAAATTGGACTACCTACTCGCAGCGTTTCGGAAATCCTCAGGTCGACGTCAATCTGGTAACGTATGGCTTCTATGGGCAGGACCAGTACCGCTTCAACTCCCGGCTGTTGCTAAGCTTTGGCTTGCGCTACAACTATTCCGCAATTCCGCAACCGACCGTCGTGAATCCAGACTACCCCCAAACAGGCGTGATTCACTCCACCAAAGACAACTTCGCCCCTCGCGCCGGGCTTTCCTATGTTCTTACGAATGATCGTAAGACCCTCTTGCGGGCCGGATATGGCATCTTTTTTGCGCGGTATCAAACCGGTTTGATCAACACTTTGTTTTTGAACAACAACGTGTATCAGCAATTGATCACTTACAATAGGTCCAACGCCGCCCAACTCGCCGCTGGGCCGGTCTACCCTAATAATCTGCCGTCTACATCTTTTACGCCGCCTCCCGGAACCGTGGATATTGTTTTCGCAAGCCCCAATCTGCGAAATCCGTACACCTATCAGGCCAATCTTGGGGTCGAGCGCGAACTCACCTCGACTCTGAGCCTCAACGTTTCCTATCTGTGGAGCCGTGGCGTGCGCCTATACGGAGTTTGGGATCGCAACGTTGGACCTCTGGGGCCTCCGGTCACCTATACTCTTCAGGATGCTTCGGGCAATCCGGCTGGCACCTACACGACGGCAACGTATCGCACACCGCGGCCGGATCCCAGATACCGTCGGATTTCTCAAATCGATAACCCCGGCATGAGCTATTACGACGGGTTAGCAGTGCAAGTCAACAAGCGCTTCTCCAAAGGATTCCAAGCGTCGGCCTCCTACACCTGGTCCCATGCCATCGACTTCAATCAAAGCAGCGCCGATAACAACATTTTCTTTGGTTCCACGCCAACGAGCTATGCAAACGGCGACTTCCGGTCTGAAAAGGGCTCCGCTGCGAGCGATATCCGTCACCGGTTCGTAGTCAGTTCTATCTGGACTCCGAAATTTTCGAAGAGCACCAATGCGTGGGCCCGCTACCTGGTGAACAATTGGGAGCTCAGCCAGGTCACGACGCTGCAGTCGGCAAGGCCGGTCAACTCTACGACCCTCGTCGGTGGCAACGCGTTTACGGGAGCTCTCGTCGCGGGATCGCTAAACGGGCTGGGCGGTGGATTCAGTCGCGTTCCTTTCCAGCCGGTTGACAATCTGGATCTCGATCGGATCTACCGTGTGGATGCCCGCCTCGTCAAAAAGCTTCCCTTCACGGAGCACGTTACAGGTTATCTGCAGTTCGAGGCATTCAACGTGTTCAACACGCCATACGACACCAGCCGCCGGACGGACGAGTACAGCTTGACCACCGCAACCAGCACCCTCAACTTCATCGGTTCTTACGGAACTGGCAGTTCGACGGCCACCAGCCCGGATGGTACCAATGCGCGGCGCGCTCAGGTAGCCCTGCGAATCGTATTCTAGTCGGAATGCTGTCAGGTTCCGCAGACTTCAAAGCTTGAAATGCAAGAGGGAGGACCAGGTTCGCGTCCGGCTTCTTCGTTTTTGTTCCATCGCCCGCGTCCGGCTGCAGTCTAATCCCACCTGCAGCCGTTCAACCCTCATTTTCGACCATTCGCTGCAGAACACTTAGCCAAACCCTACTTCCATGCTATCCTTCCCCGTGATCGTCGCTCTGCACTCTCCTCGGCCTGTCTTCTCTATTTCCCTTCCGCTCCTGAATCCCGTTCTCCGTATGCTCTTCCAAGTTCCGTATACCGCAACCCCTGTGTTTGCCATTCTTACGAAAACCGCCGGGGGTGTGGGGGCATGCTTCCCATTTTGGAAAACCTTGGGGTCTCGGCGGCGAGAAGTCGCTTTTTCATTCAAGTTCTTTCCTTTCAGACTCTTGCGCACTCTTTTGCACTCACCAAGAACTCAACTCGTTTGTTTTCAAACGATTGCGCACTCTTTACGCAAGAACACCCGGGGGTGGGGTACCCTTGCACTTGGTTCAATGTGGCCGAGAGTCCCCGCATCCAAGGTAGAATGACGCTATGGCGATACGACTGATAGCGCTGGATATTGACGGCACCCTGCTGGATAGCCGCTGGCAGCTTCCGGAGGCCAACCGCCAAGCTATCGCCGAAGCGACGCGCCGCGGCATCGAGGTGGCCCTGGTCACCGGTCGGCGCTATGACTTCGCTATGCCGGTGGCCCGTAAGCTGGATTCTCCCCTGACCATGATCGTGAACAACGGCGCGCTCATCCGCTCAAAAGAAGGCCGCACGCATCTGCGGCATCTCTTGCCGCAAAGCATTGCGCGCCAAGTTTTGGAGCTGACCAAGCCGTGGCGGGAAGGCGCGGCCGTAATTTTCGACCGGCCGCTTGAAAACCAGCTTATGCTGGAAGTCCTGGACCCGGACGATTCCATGCGTTACGCCTACTATTCGCGAAACATGGAATTCATCGGCATCGCGAAACCGCTGCAAACCTGCCTGAGGGAAGACCCCATCCAAGTGATGCTCTCCGGCAAAGTCGCGCCGATGCGGGAGGCCGAGTCTGCTCTGCGCGGCGCGCCCTTCGTTGAGGATTTCGCGCTTGCCGTGACCAGCTACGAGAGCAAAGACTTCGCCATGATCGATGTGATTAATCCGGCGTGCTCGAAGGGATCGTCGCTCGCGGAATGGGCCGCTCTGCGCGGATTCGCTCGCAAAGAAGTGATGGCCATTGGAGACAACCACAACGACCTGGAGATGCTCTCATTCGCAGGCATTCCGGTCGTGATGGGGAACGGCGTGCCGGCCTTAAAAACGTACGGCTGGCACGAAACCGGTACCAACGACGAAAACGGAGTAGCTTTGGCCATCGAACAATTTGCGTTGCGGGAGGCTGCGCCTTGCCTCTGAAGCACGCCTTTTGTGTCCCGGATGGTGTTACGGGACGCGCGACACTCTTGCTCATACTCGGCGTGCTCGCTGCTCCGTCGCTGCGCGCAGAATACATTGTGCTTCGCACCGGCCTGCGCCTGCACGTCACGGGCTACCAACTCGTGGGAGACAAGTATCGCTTGCAAATGACCGGAGGCAAGCTGGAGGTTTCCGCCGCGGACGTTGCGGCTATCGAACCGGAAGATGTTTTTACACCATTGCCCGCCGCTGCCACACCAACTGCCGCGCAGCCTCTTTACCGCGATTTGGTGGAAGCCGCCGCGAAGCGCTACAACGTGGATGCCGATCTGATCACCAGCGTCATCGCCGTCGAGTCCAATTTTGATCCCAAAGCCGTGTCGCGCAAGAATGCCCGAGGACTGATGCAGCTCCTGCCGGAAACGGCGGCGCAACTCGGCGTAAAAAATATCGACGACCCCGCGGAAAACATCGATGCGGGCACGCGCTACCTGCGGGACTTGCTGCAGAAGTACAACAACGATGTGGCGCTGGCGCTCGCGGCCTACAACGCGGGAACCGAAAAGGTCCAGCTTTACGGCCGCGTCCCGCCCTTTGCGGAAACGATTTCCTACGTGAAGCGCGTCAAGCGCGGATACGAAAAGAGCAAATCGCAAGCTCCCGCCAAAACGCCCGCTCCGCCCGGGCCAGTCGCTGCGACTACGCCTCCGCGCACATCGCAATCTCAGTAAGAACTATTGTTGCTGCGGATTCTGAGGAGGCGGCTGAGGATTTTGCGGCGGATTCTGTGGTGTATTGGTTGGGTTCTGGCCGGGCTGCTTGCCATCAAACTGGCCTAATCCCGTTCCCGTTTGCAGGCCCGGCTGCCCCACTGCGAAGGTGTCTTTCGAGGGATCCCAAATGAATTCGAAGAGCCGGTAATTTTTCGATTTGTCGTAGACGATGATGGATGATTTGTTGATCTTGCCACCTACTCCAATAATGTTGCCGCCCATGATTGTCGGCGTGTCGCCCGTGGGAATCGGAGCATCGCCCTGGTCGGCGCTTACGGGATTTCCGGTTGTCGCGGGGGGATTTGTGCCGGAAGTCGAGCCAGCAGGCTGCGTCCCACTCGGACCGGGCTGGCCGTTTGCGAGCGGCAGGCTAGTTCCACCGCCCTGACCAGTTGTACCCGCTGGTGTCTGGGCTCCGGATCCGTTCAAAGCATTTGCGGCCGTGCCCGTTCCGCCGGCTTGCGGAAGCTGGAGATTTGGGCGAGGTTTCAGGCTTCCAATCAACTGGCCGGCTGCGCCAACGTAGATTAGGCGCCACGAACCGTCTTCCTTGTTCATGGGATCTTTGTAGGCTTGGCGCATGAAGCGAAGGGAGCCCACCTTGGGTTTAATGAGATCGTCGAAGGAAGTCGGAAAGTGCCCCATCTTGCGGTAGTAAAGTTTTATGCCGCGAGTGTATTGCTTGCCGCGCCAAATCATCTCTTTTTCTTTTTCACGGCGCCCTTCGGTAAGAATGTTCGGTGCAACGGCCATCGTGGAAAGGACTAAGAGCGTGGTGAGGAAAATCACGATGAGGAGAGCGTAGCCACGCTCGCCGCGCTTCCCTGCCGTCCGTTGGCGTCTAGTTTTCATTGGGATGGCGGCGCCGCCTGCTCTTCGAGATTGGCCGTGCCGCGAAGCCCCGTGGAGATTTCTTCGTATTCGAGATTGGCGTTGCCGATTCTTAGAATGCGAAAACGGTTCAGCAAGACTTCGCCCTCTCCCACGATGTAAACGTCTTCGCCATCGGTGAAGAAAGCCCGGCGCGACAAGCTGTTGGGAACGGTGCCGTATCCGAAAAACTTCACGGGTAGCGCGGAGACGGTCGGCGTAACTACGATTGGTGCCTGCGGTACACTCGGAACCACAGGAGGGTCCTTCTTGCTTTCCTTACGTTGTGTCGAAGGCGGAAGTTCACGACTGAAAGGGTTGCGGCCGCTGCCCTTGTATTCGGTCTTGCGGGCCCTATCGACGGCATCATTATGGAGCTGAGGATTATCCACTCCGATCGGCTGATAGTTCTGGGGAGTGGGAATGGCGTCCGCGGTCACAATCGGCTTGTCATGGTTAAAATAGACGAACCAGATAAAACCCGCGATCAGCAAGAGGAAGACGAGCACGACGAGCTGTTTCTTTTGCTTCATGCTCCCGTCCGGAAGTAGGTTTTGAGGTGCAGCGCGACCTTAATTACATGCGTGGGGGTTTGAATCGCGTTCTGATTCGTGTTCTCGGGGGCAAGCGCCAGAGAGTCCACTGCGAAAAGGCCTGTGGAGCGCTGCAAGCCGTTGAGAAACCCAATCACGCTTTTATAATCGCCATCGACGGTTGCATCGATAGCAATTTCGGTCATCCCGCGGTTGGCAATGTCCGTCGGCTTGAAGGAAACACCATCGAGGCGGCTTCCGCTGTTCCTGGCAATCGAGCCGAGTTCCGATCGGACAGTGGAATAGCCTGAACTTGCGGGAAAAAGCGACTGTTCGAAGCGATCGCAATCTTTCTGAATGGCGGGAATGCTATCGCGGATGGACTGGGCACGCCGAATATCGGCCCGCAAGAGATCTTGCTGCGTGATTTCCTGGCCGCGGTGTTGAGGCCCGCGCGGCGCTAAAGAAAGTTGCCAACTGTAGGCCGCCAAGGCGACATCCGCGAGGACAAGAAGAGTCGCGCCGCCGAGAATGATTCGCTTCCGCGCTGTGAAATCGCGCCGCATTAGCTCCTCGAATAAACCGTGGTTAACTGGACGACCCTTTGATCGCCGGTCTGGCTACCGGCTGAACCGGCCGAGCGAACATCAAGAATTTGCAGTTCCGTAAATACTTTCGAATCTTCGAGCGCGCGCTCAAACTTGAGCTCGGCATCGTCATTCGCGGCGCCCACAGTCAATTTCAGTGCGACGTGCCCACTCGCCTGGGTTGGCTCAATGCTGATGACGCGCACGCCGCCCGGCAGTGTGTGCTCCAGGTCCATGAACATCAGCGTCCAATTGAAGCTCCGCGCATCGAGAATGCCGTTGATGAAAGTGGCGCGGTCGTGTAAGTCGGCGACGTCTTTCTGTTTGAAATAACGCTCCAAATCCTTACGCTGCGCTTCCAGCCTGGTCATTTCCTTGCTGGTTTTCTCCGTGCGGGCGCGGAACTCAGCATTGACTTTACGAGCGGTATACACATGCCATCCCAGCCCGATAAAAGCCACGGCGGCAAAAAAAGCCGTGAGACTCGCGCCGGCCAGGAAGCGGCGGTGAGTTTCCAGCGCCTTGGTCGCAATGTTGAGCCGAACTTTCATGTCCTCTTCCGCCTAACTCCCGAAACCTATTTTAACCCCGCTGAAGCACCCAGCCGATTAGTCCTTCCAAATCGCGGTCTGCCAACGGACGCGCGTCTTCTTTGACGAGCCCCTCCGAAATCGCAGAGCTCAACAGCGAACGCACATCGCAACGGAACTCCTCCTCAAGGGGCTTGATGAATTCGGGAAGGCGGGAGCCGAGCCCGGCAAGTCGAACGGATTTGATCGTCTCGTTCCAGGTGTCTTGATAATACGCCGCCACGGGGAAAATTTCTTCAAGAAGCATCTGCGGCGTGAGGTTGGGGCCGTATGCCGGAAGCTCAGTGCAACGGTAGCCACACAGGACATCGCGGCGCACGATTGCCGTTGTCAGGGAGGAGCCTGACACCCGCGCGAGGAGCGTCGGCTTCTCATCGTCAAGAAGGGAGAGCGCGGCAAGCGAAGAGCTCAACACCACGCCTGGAAGCAGCCCGATGCCCTCAACGAGCGATTCATACTCGCGGACGATGCGCAGACGTGCAAGCGCAGTGACAACATCAACGCCAGCTTCTCGTGCAGCCTGCCGCATGTAAGAAATGAGCGTCTCGTCGGCCTCAAAAGGCACGCTCTTCTTGAGCTTCCAGCGCAGCATCGGGACAGCTTCTTCCGCTGAGCGCGGGAATTCCTCAAAATGCTGCACAAAGACGCGAATGACGGTATCGGGAAGAATCATGGCAACGTCTTCGTCGCGTGCGCGCAACCGGCCGCAGGCAGCTGCGACTGCGGCCTTAACGGCAGCACTATTGACGATGTTGATTTCGACGGCCGAGGGAACCAGGGCTCCAGGGGGCAACGATTCGACAGCGTATCCGTCCAGCGGCCCCGTGCGGCTCCAACGGGCCGCGGCCACGCGATTCGGAGAGACCTCGAGGGCTAACGAAACATTGGGCAAGGCATCGAGCCAGCGCGCCAGGTTGCGGGCCCACTGAAACTGGTAAATTCCCTGCCGGAATGTGGCGGCGCTACTCAACGAAAGTCACCTTGTTAATCTCTTTCAGAGTGGTGATGCCTGCGCGAGTCTTGGTCAATCCACTTTCGCGCAACGCCGTCATGCCCTCTTCGCAGGCTACGCGTTTAATTTCTGAAGTTGGGCGGCGATCCACGATCATTTCACGGATGCGGTCAGTCAGATCAAGCAATTCGCAAATCGCGGTGCGGCCATGATAGCCAGTCCCCGAGCACTCCAGGCATCCCGCGCCTTCGGCAAACGTGACGTCGCCCCATACAGCGGGATCGAGACCCGCTTCCTGCAATTCTTGATGAGAATACCTTTTGGGCTTCTTGCAGCTCTTGCAGATCACGCGAACCAGCCGCTGGGCCATGATGCAGTTGAGGGCGGAAACAAAGTTGTAAGGCTCGACGCCCATGTTGATGAAGCGGCCGATAACGTCGGTCACGTTGTTAGCGTGGACGGTGGTGAAAACGAGGTGGCCGGTGAGCGCGGACTGGATGGCAATTTGCGCGGTTTCCTGGTCGCGGATTTCGCCGACCATGATTTTGTCGGGATCGTGGCGCAGGATGGAACGCAAGCCGCGCGCAAAGGTGAGCCCCTTCTTTTCATTCACCGGAATCTGCGTGATGCCGCGCAGCTGGTACTCGACGGGATCTTCGATGGTGACAATTTTGTCTTCATCGCTCTTGATCTCGTTGATGGCGGCGTAAAGCGTGGTGGTCTTTCCGGAGCCCGTGGGACCCGTCACCAGGACCATACCGTAGGGTTCGCGGATGTAACGGCGGAAGCGGCGAGTCTCTTCGTCGGAGAAACCAACAACGTCCAAAGTAAGGCTGGAGAATTTCTCCGAAAGTGTTTCCTTGTCGAGGACGCGGAGAACGGCGTCTTCCCCGTGACTGGCGGGCATGATGGAAACGCGCAAGTCAATGTAGCGGCCCTTGTATTTCACACGGAAGCGGCCGTCCTGAGGGACACGGCGCTCCGCAATGTCCAAATCACTCAAGACTTTGATGCGCGAGAGCACGGTGGAATGCCATTCCTTGGCAATGGGCTGCATGGCGTGTTGCAGCACGCCGTCGATGCGGTATTTGACGGCGACTTCCGTGTCGCGCGCTTCGATATGAATGTCACTGGCGCGGCGCTCGAGCGCGGTGAATATGATGGTTTCCACGAGGCGCACCACCGGACTCGCGGTGCTATCGCGAGTCAAGCGGTCGCCGGAAATCGTCTCATCGCTCTCGTCTTCTTCCTTGGAAGTTTGAAGAGTGAAGGCTTCCGTGGCTTGCTCAAGGACGCGCTGAGACTGCTCGGTGCGCTTCAGAATGTCGCCAATCTGGCGGGCAGTAGCAACGCGAATCAAGAGCTTCTTGCCGAGAAGGAGGGGCAGCTCGTCGCTCATCTGCACCTGGCCGGGATCGGCCGCGGCAATGGCCAGAACATTGTTCTGCACTTCCAGGGGAACGAAGTTGTAGCGGAACATCAGGTCAGCCGGGATGGTACGAAAAAGTTCCGCATCGATACGCTGCTCGCGGAGATCAATGAAGGCAAAGCGATATCGCTCCGCGAGTTTACGCGCGAACTCGCGTTCTTGCTGTTCGTCGCCGGGAAGCCCGGGCGCTGGAGGCAGTTGTTCCGTAGTGGCCATAGATTCCTTACTTCGCCCCCGTCATGGAAAACGAGAAGATGGGCAGATACAGAGAAATCAGAATAAAAGCGACGATCAATCCCATAAAGATCAGCAAAATCGGCTCGATGAGGGAAACAAGGGTGGACAATCGCAGGCTGACTTCTTCCTCATAAAATTCCGCCACACTGTTCAGCATGGGGGCAAGCGCGCCGCTGGATTCTCCGACCTCGATCATATCAAGCGCCAACTCCGGCATGGTGCCGCTGGAGGCCAGCGCGCCGTGCAGGGATTCTCCTTCGCGCACCATCTGTGTTGACCTGCTAACGGTGGAACGCAGCAATTTGCTGGTGATGGCATCAGTGGCCGTCTGGAGTCCAGCTACCAGAGGCGTGCCGCCGGTCAATAGCGTTGAGAGCGTGCGCGAAAACTGGGCGACCTGAAATTTGAGGAGCGTGTCACCAATTACGGGAAGCCGAAATTTGAAGCGATCAAATGCAGCTCCACCTTCGTCCGTACGGGACCAAAGAAAAATGCCGGCGGCAGCCACTGCTAGGGACGCCACGGCCCCTAGAAAAACAAAACGGTAATCCACCGTCAAGGCGATCAACAAACGCGTGGGGGCGGGGAGCTCCACGTTCAAGTCTTGGTAGAGCAGCGCGAATTTGGGAATGACGGCAGTAACCAGGTACGTGACGATAATGACCGCCACGCTGATCAACAGCGTGGGGTAGACCAGTGAAGCGAGAATTTTTTTGCGGACGCCGGTGCTGACACGCTGATAAGCGATGTAGTAGTCCAGGACGCCGGGCAAATTTCCGCTCTTCTCTCCCGCAAGAATTGCCGTGGAATAGACTTTGGAGAATACGCCGGCTTCGGCAACCGCCTCGGAAAGCGACTTCCCTTCCCGGACCCGGTCGCGAATATGGCTGATGACCGGGCGAAGTCTAGGTGCGGTAGCGCGGGTGGCAAGAAGATCCAAAGACTTCAGGATGGGCAAGCCCGCTTTGATGAGGGTGTTGAATTGCTGGTTGAGAATGAGAAATTCCGAGCCACCAATCTGGCGTCCGCTTCTTCGGCGAACCAGGCCGGCCAGGCGGCCGCCACGGGACTCCACTGAATAGACGTACAACCCCCGTTCCACGAGCTTCTGGCGCGCTTCTTCCAGAGAAGTCGCGGGCTCCATGTGGGAGAAGACACGTCCTTCGGCATCCGCCACTCGGCAGAGGAATTGACCCATAACTCCCTCAGTTTACCTCATCTACTTGATATGCGGGGTAGGACTCAATGGTTGGCCGTTTCTTTCGCCGCAAACGCCCGCAGGCTGGGCTGGCTCTATTCTAGTCTAGTTTAGAGATTTGCTCTCAGAAGGCAACTCACCGTTCACAATGGCTACTCCCGGAGGGACTTCGAACCGGAAGAAAGAGTCAGGAACGGGAGGATCAAACTGCCAGTCCTTGAATTTGAACTCGATCTCGACACCACCAGCCTCACGCACGACGATCCGTACGAGATGATTCGTGTCCTGGGCGACTTCGAAAAGAAGAAAATCTCTTTTCGCATGAGCAGCGTCGTTCTTCGAGGCAGGATCGGCTGCGGCTTGCGAACCTTTGAGCGGGCACGACAGCACCACATCGCCATCCTTGTCTGGCTTCTCATCAGTAGCAAGATCCACGCGCGCGCAAATGCGCGACAGTTTCATTTCGCCTGCCAGCAGGGCTAGGGGCGTTCGCCAGTCCGTGCTTTGCTTAGCAGGAACACGCGTTACCGTGTGGTCGCCGGGAACGTAAAACCAAGCTGTCTTGCCGTCGACGAGAAATACGTTTTTTTCGGGTGACTGGTATTCCCAGCGCATCTTGCCGGGCCGGCGGAAATACGCGGCGCCGGCCTCAGTACGAACGACCCATCCATTCTCGGAGTACTGCTCAAGAAAAATTACCTGCATGGTCCGGGCGGCCCGATACGTGGCCTCGAGCCGCTTAACAGGAAGCGATGTATCGGTGAACGATGGCGTCAGAAGAACGCCGACCAGCGCGGCAGCAAAGCGAGAAGTCACCTTCTCATCTTACAGGGCATCTGGCTAAGCCGAAAGCCAGCGGCGACAAGCTAATCGAGAGCTAGTTGACGGGACCAGAAATTCCGGGAACGTTTGCAACTGCCGCGCAAGAACCCGCAGCAACTCCGATAGCGGCAGCGCCCGGAGTGACAAATTGAACTATCCCAGATTGGTCCGCGCAGAACGCGCGCACGCCGGTCGACTGCACCGCAGTAGGAGTGGCATTCACCTCGAATCCGTTGAGTACGCCGTTAATCGGGACAGTTCCGGCGGCGTTGAACGCATAGCCACTCTTCACGAAGGGCGGGGCACTCAATAGGGGATCGATGATGCAGGCGGCGGCCGCGGTCGCCACGGCGCAGGGGGAGGCTCCGCCCAGTTGCGCCAAACCGGGTGCGTAACCCGTGCCCCACCCCGAAGCGTAGGTTGTTTCCGCGGTGCTGATGGTGCGAACGGTGCTGACAGCGGATGATTCGTTCGCAGTTATCTTCGAGCGCAGCAACGTCGGGATGGCGATTGCCGAGATGATCAGAATGATCGCAATGACGATCAGTAATTCAATAAGAGAGAAACCGCGATGCTTCTTCATGGCACGACCTACAAACGCACCATTCTAAAGAGTTTTGTCACCAAAAGACACCACTTGAAAGAAAGGCCCATATCAAAACAAGGGGGAGGAAGTGATCCTCCTCCCCGTCAAAAGTACGTTTGTGGAGTTAGTTACCGATGATGAGCGTTGCCACTGCGGAGCAGGTTCCGGCACCCGTCCCGATAGCGACACCGGTGGCGTTCGATCGAAGCACGCCCGTCTGATCGGAGCAGAAGGCGCGCTTGCCGGTTACATCCACAATGACTGGCGTGGCGTTCACTTCAAACCCGTTATTGACGCCTCCTACTGGGGTATTTCCGACAGCTACAAACACATAACCACTCTTCGTGTAGGGAGCCAAACTCAGAGCTGAATCGATTATGCAACCCGTAACCGCAGTCGCAACGACGCAGGGGACCGGCCCGCCGAGGTTGTCCAAAGTCGCTGCGTAACCAGAGCCCCAGCTCGAAGCGTAGGTTGTCTCCGCCGTGGTGATGGTGCGGAGAGAAGACACGGCGGAGGATTCGTTGGCCGCGATCCTGGAACGCAGGAGGCTAGGAATGGCGATCGCCGCGATGATCAGAATGATCGCCACAACGATCAGCAATTCGATAAGAGAGAAACCGCGCTGCTTGTTCATAGCATGACCTAGAGAGACTCCGCTACGCAGGTTCCTTTGCGAACAAGGATGCTATCAAGAAATGGAGCACGCCAGATGCCAACGCAATAACCACCCGTACTGCCCGGTTCCTGAGGGGTCGTTCGCGCTCTGCCTTGGCGCTTGCCCCTAACTGATTCACGGCTTTCCAAAAAAAAGGGAGGAAGCGATGCTTCCTCCCCGGTCGAACTTTAGGTTAAGAGTTAGTTGCCGACAGGACCAGAAACGCCAGCTGCCGTCGCAATTGCTGCGCAAGTTCCCGCACCTACGCCCATACCGCCAGCCGGAGACGGACTGAAAAACTTGAGCACGCCTGTTTGGTCATCACAGAAGGCACGCACGCCAGTCGTCTGCACCGTGGTGGGCCACGCCGTCACTTCGAATCCGTTAAGGACGCCGTTAACCGCGAGAGTTCCAGCGGCGTTGAAACCATAGCCGCTCTTGACTGGCGCAGCCGCGCTCAAAAGCGGATCGATTAAGCAAGCTGCGCCCGCAGTCGCGACGACGCAAGGGGAAGGTCCGCCCAGAGCCTGGATGGTAGCCGCGAAACCGCTGCCCCAGCTCGAAGAATACGTCACTTCCGCCGTGCCGATGGTGCGCACGGAGCCGACAGCGGATGATTCATTGGCTGCGATTTTCGAACGCAGCAAGTTCGGAATAGCGATGGCCGCGATGATCAGAATGATCGCCACGACGATCAGCAATTCGATAAGAGAGAAACCCTTTTGCTTCTTCATGCTTTCTCCTTGACGAGTGAGTAGCCTAGCCAGAACGAGGTACTTTAACGCAAGCTAGTTGCCACGTTTTATGATTTCCAGCTCCAGGACGCCTCCGAGCATAAGGCATTTAGATACTTTAACTTACTGGTTGGCGACCAGTACCAAGACTAGTCTAGCTTCTAGGTCCGAGGTGCCGGAGTGGTCTATGTTTGACGTTTTTTGTCACTTGACGCCGGCGAAAAAGGTCACCGAAGATTAGCCACTGTTCGGCGAACAGCAAGAAAAAAGGAGGAAGCTTTGCTTCCTCCTTTTTGCCAAAACGAGCCTCAGAGTTAGTTGCCGACAGGACCAGAAACGCCAGCTGCCGTCGCAATTGCTGCGCAAACTCCCGCACCTACGCCCATACCGCCAGCCGGAGACGGACTGAAAAACTTGAGCACGCCTGTTTGGTCATCACAGAAGGCACGCACGCCAGTCGTCTGCACCGTGGTGGGCCACGCCGTCACTTCGAATCCGTTAAGGACGCCGTTAACCGCGAGAGTTCCAGCGGCGTTGAAACCATAGCCGCTCTTGACTGGCGCAGCCGCGCTCAAAAGCGGATCGATTAAGCAAGCTGCGCCCGCAGTCGCGACGACGCAAGGGGAAGGTCCGCCCAGAGCCTGGATGGTAGCCGCGAAACCGCTGCCCCAGCTCGAAGAATACGTCACTTCCGCCGTGCCGATGGTGCGCACGGAGCCGACAGCGGATGATTCATTGGCTGCGATTTTCGAACGCAGCAAGTTCGGAATAGCGATGGCCGCGATGATCAGAATGATCGCCACGACGATCAGCAATTCAATAAGAGAGAAACCCTTTTGCTTCTTCATGCTTTCTCCTTGAGAGATTATATGGTGATATGGTGCCAGAGCACGCCGTACCAGGGTGCAAGCCGGAGGCCAATCCATGGGCCTAGTACGAAAATAGTGCTATCAGCGTATCGCGCACATAATAAAGAGCTTACATAAACGTGCCGACTTTGAATTAAACGCCTTCTGCCTCCCAAGCTAGCCGGACCTTTTTCGTCGACATTTTTTGTCCATATCTAAGGCGCAATCGGTCACTGCCAGGGGGCCTTGCGTGAACGCTGCTAGCCGCCGACGCAAGGCCAATATCGATTAGAGGCTGTGTTTCTTGGCATAGTGGCGGAAGGAACGGTAGCTGATCTTAAGGAGTTCGGACGCACGAGTACGGACTCCACCAGCCTTCTCCAGTGCGGCTTGCAAATACCTTCGCTCGGCGTCAGCGATTTCCTTTTCAAAATCTAGCCCGTCCGCGGGGAATTCCACGGTTTGAGACGAACCGAACTGGGAAGCCTCGGAATAATTGACAATTCGCTCTGGTAGCACGCGCAAAGAAATCTCCCGGCTGGACTCCAAAGCAACAGCGCGTTCCATGGTGTTTTCAAGCTCGCGAACGTTGCCAGGCCAATCGTAGGACTCCAAACGCGTCATGGCTTCCGGCGAGATGGCCTCAATGGGCTTTTCCATCGTCTTACGGAAACTCTCGAGAAAGTGGCGGGCAAGGAGCGGAATATCATCTCTGCGTTCACGCAGGGCCGGCACCTGTATGGGAATCACGCTAAGGCGATAGTAGAGATCTTCCCGGAAGCGGCCTTCGGCGATCTCTTTTTCAAAATCCTTGTTTGTGGCGGCAATGATGCGCACGTCCACGTCCGATTCCTCCGTGCTGCCAATGGGGCGGACTTTGCCTTCCTGAAGGACACGGTAGAGCTTTACCTGCATGGTGAGGCTCATGTTTCCGATCTCGTCCATGAAGAGCGTCCCGCCGTGTGCCGCCTGAAAGAGACCTTGGCGGTTTTCGTTGGCGCCCGTGAAGGCTCCTTTCATGTAACCGAAAAGCTCGGACTCCAGCAGGGTTTCCGGAAACGCGCCACAGTTGATGGTGATGAAGGGAGCCTGGGCCCGGGCGCTGTTCTCGTGAATGGCACGGGCGACCAGTTCCTTGCCTGTCCCGCTCTCCCCGGTAATGAGAACGCGGCTCGATTGAGGAGCGACCGTTTGGATCATGTCGAAGATCGCGCGCATCTTGGGACTTTGTCCGATGATGTTGTCGAGGCCGGTAAGCCGGCGGATCTCGCGCCGCAGATAGCGGGCCTCTTTCTTCCATTTCAGGTTCTCAGAAACCTCATGCACTGCGAGCCGCAATTGATCGACTAACGAATCTCCCTTGACAACGTAGCGGTCTGCGCCGGAGTTGAGCGCCGCGATAGCGGTATCTAATGCAGGGAGCGCGGTCATGAGGAGAAAGAATGATCCGGGCGCGATTTCCTTGGCAAACTTCAGGAGATCCACGCCGCTCTCGCCGGGCATCCGGATATCTGAAATAATGATGTCGAAGATTTGTGATTCGAGCTTGCGCTTTGCGGCCTCCACGCTGTGCACGACTTCCACGCGGTGACCTTCCTTGCGAAAGGTGATTTCCAAGAGCTCGCCGATCGATTTCTCATCGTCGACCACGAGGATATGGGGCATCTCGCGTCCGGTTTCCTTGATTGCGGCTTTTGTTCCCTGCATAAACGCCTCATCCAACTCGCGGGAGTTCGACGATAAACTCAGCGCCGCGGTCTTTTTCGGATATCACGCTAATTGTCCCGCTGTGGGCCTGCACGATCTGGTAGACAATCGAAAGCCCAAGGCCCGTGCCCCCCTTGAAACCTGATTGCAGCGGCTCAAAAATCTTCGCCCTTTGTTTTGGGTCGAGGCCGACCCCCGTGTCTTGAAACGCAATGCGCAACCAGAACGGACGTTGCTCCATTTTGACGGTCAGGGTGCCGCCATCGGGCATGGCCCGAAGAGCGTTGTCGCACAGATTCCAGAAGACCTGCTTGATTTTGTTGGGATCCACGCGCGCCTGTAATTCCTTTCCGTTGAATGCGCGCACAATTTGGTACTTGGAGCCTATCTCCGGCTTCTTCTCCACCAGCATCAGCGTTTCATCCAGCAGCCCGCGAATATCGGCTTGGTGAAACTCGTAGGTCTTCTCCCGTGAATAGTTGAGGAAGTCCGTGATGATATTGTTGAGCCGCTCGGATTCCCTGCTCACAATATTAACAAGATGCTTCTCGTCCTCCTCGAGGGGCACAAGACGCGCTAATTCCTTCACTGCGCCGGCCATGGCGGACAAGGGCTGCCGAATTTCGTGGGCGATGGCTGCGGAGAGACGCCCGAGGGCGGCCATGCGTTCCTTGGTCGCGACTTCCTGCTCCAGGCGGCGAAGATCAGTGAGGTCCTGGAAGTTGAAAACGTAGCCGTCGCGCCCCGAATCGCGAGAGCGCAGCGGCGAAATGCTAATGCCCAGATAGCGGACATCTCCAGAGGGCGTGCGAAAGTCAATCTCCTTGCGGAGGGAGAGTCTCTCGCTATTCTCGTAATGGCCGGGGAGCCAGAAATCGTCGTTGAGCTGCTGCAGCTTCATGCCGCGCACTTCCGCAAAGCGATGTCCGAGGATTTCTTCACCGGTGCGATTCAGCAGTAGGACGCGTCCGGCAAGATCCGTGGTAATCAGGCCGCCGCGCATGGAGTGAATGATGTCTTCGGTGAAGTCCTGGAGGCTGAGCAGTTCCTCGCGCTTTTCTTCGAGCTCGACGCCCTTTTTCCGAAGAGACTGCGCGAGCAGGCTGGCCAAGTAGGCCACAGCCAGAAACCCAAGGAGATTCATGACCAGCCAGGTACGAAGGCTCTCCGCCGTCGGCAGGCTGGAGAAAGTTCGCGGGATCCTTTGGGCGTATGCCAGCACAATCATTTCCGCAAGGATCAGAAAACAAGTGGCGGCAGTTAGAAACGCGATACGCCGCGAGAACAGAATGCTCGCTACGATAATCACCAGCAGATAGAGGGAGATGAAATAGCTCTCCTGCAAGCCGGTGGAATAGACGAGCAGCGAAATCATCAGCACATCGCTGGCAACTTGCAGCCCGCCATGCCACCGAGCCTGCGGGAGCCAGCGCAAAAGGATGAGGTGTAGAATTCCGAGGGTAATCCAGAAAATGATCAGCGGCAGAAAGAAACGGTTGGTGCTGAAGCCGGGAATGTATTGAGGCCAGACGACGCCCACGGTCAGGATGAGGGTGATCGTCAACAGACGAACACGCGTCAACCAGTCCAGCCATTCCCGTGTTGCAAAGCTCTTATCCATTACACGCCCGCGCCATTATCCGGGCATCCCCCGAGTTCTGGCAGGAAGTAGAGGACAGGGTGTTTCCCCTGTCCTCCATTAGCAGAATAACGCCGTCCGGGCGAAAACGGACTAGTGATTAGCCAGCTTGCCGATGAGCGAGAACAGCGGCAAGTACATGGAGATGACCACGCCGCCGACAACCAGGCCGAGGAATACGATCATGATTGGCTCAAGAGCGGTCAGCAAGTCTTTCACTGCCGCGTCCACTTCTTCTTCGTAGAAGTCGGCGATTTTCTGAAGCATGGCATCCATTGCGCCGGTCTGTTCGCCGACGGCAATCATCTGCGTGACCATGCCCGGAAACACTTCGGATTCTTTGAGAGGCTCGGTGAGTGACTTGCCTTCCTCGAGGGATTTTCTCACCTTCTGCAAAGCCCTCTCGACGACCGCGTTTCCCGCCGTCCTTGCCGTGATGTCCAGGCCCTCAAGGATGGGCACGCCGCTGGAGATCAAAGTGCCGAGCGTTCGCGTAAACCGGGCCACGGCAATCTTTCTCATCAGGATGCCAAGAACTGGAAGCTTCAGGACAATGGTATCAAGCACGAAACGGCCTTGGGGAGTGCCATACCAGACCTTCAAACCGAAGATGCTGCCCGCCATAGCCACAACGATGAGGAAGCCAAAAATGCTGCCGACGAAGTTGCTCATCGCAATGACGATTTTCGTGGGCAGCGGCAAGTCCACGCCAAGGCCGGCAAACAAGGTGGCGAAAATCGGCACAACTTTCCACAGCAACAAGGTAATAACGCTGCCGGCCACGGTCAAGACGCCCACCGGATATACGAGGGCAGACTTGACGGCGCGCTGCAGTTTTACGTTCTTTTCAATGTAGGTCGAGAGGCGTTGCAAAATGGTATCCAGAATACCGCCGGTCTCGCCCGCCTCCACCATGTTCACGTACAAAGCGTCAAAAGCCTTCGGCGAACTGCGCATCGCGGCGGAAAGCGTTGCACCGCCTTCGACCTGGCCACGTGTCCCTGCCAGGATTTTTTGAAAGAACTTGTTCTCTTGCTGACCTGCAAGAATCTCGAGACACTGAACGAGCGGTAGACCGGCATCGATCATGACCGAGAACTGACGCGTGAAAATCGCCAGCTCTTTAGCACTGACGCCTCCGCCAAAGGTAGGAATGTTGAATTCTTTCCCCTTCTCGGTCATTTTCGTCGCAGTAATCTGCTGACGCTTCAGCAGGCTCGTCAGTTCGGTCTTGTTCGAGGCGGTCATCACCCCACTGACGCTGCCGCCGGAGCGGCTAGTTCCCTGATATTTATAGTCCGGCATTTTCTTGCCTCCTCAGTCTTTCAATTTCTTGGGCATATGGCCTTTCAGCCAATTTCGTTTCTCTTAGCGTTTCGTGACTACCGGGGCCTTACTTCCGCTTCCAGGTGTCGAAACACCGCGGTTGATCATGTCCTGCAATTCATCGGGATTCGAAGAACGCGAGAGCGCCATATCCAGAGTGATCATTTTCTGGAAGTACGCGTTCGCCAGTCCCTGATTAAAAGTTTGCATCCCCGTCTGACCCGTACCGGTCTGCATCGCGGAATAGATCTGGTGAATTTTGTCTTCGCGGACCAGGTTGCGAATAGCCGGCGTCGGTATGAGCACTTCCATAATCATGGCGCGGCCGCGGCCGTCGGCGCGCGGAAGAAGCGCCTGACAGAGAATGCCTTCCAGCACCATGGAAAGCTGTGCGCGAATCTGCGGCTGCTGGTGCGAAGGAAAAACGTCAATAATACGATTGATGGTGGAAGACGCTGAATTGGTGTGCAGCGTCGCAAAAGTCAAATGGCCGGTTTCCGCGATCCGAAGCGCCGACTCAATCGTTTCGAGGTCGCGCATTTCGCCGATGAGCACCACGTCGGGATCTTCACGGAGCGCGGCACGAAGCGAATTGGCGAAAGAATGCGTATCGGCGTGGACTTCACGCTGATTCACAAGACACTTCTTGTGATTGTGAAGAAACTCGATGGGATCCTCGATGGTGATCATGTGCTCTTCGCGTTCGCTGTTAACCTTGTCCAGCATGGCGGCGAGCGTGGTGGATTTACCGGAGCCCGTCGGCCCGGTTACGAGGACGAGCCCGCGCGGCTTGTCGCACAACCCCTTCACAACAAGCGGTAATCCGAGAGCATCGAAGCCCTTGATTTCCCACGGAATCGTACGGAAGACGGCGCCTACGGCTCCCCGCTGATTAAAAACGTTGCCGCGGAAGCGCGCCAAGTTTTTCAAACCGAAGGAAAAGTCCAGCTCCAGATTCTCTTCGAAGCGGTGCTTTTGCGCGTCCGTTAATACGCTATAAGCAAGAGACTTGGTATCCGCGGCGGTGAGCGGTGGCATGTCGAGCGGCCGCAGGCGGCCATGAACACGCACGCGCGGCGCACTGTTCGTCGTGATGTGAAGGTCGCTGCCTCCCATCTCGATCATCTTCTTCAGCAATTCACTTAGCGTGATCCCAGGCATTATTCACCCTCGGTCCTACAAAACCGTTTCGCGCAGGACTTCTTCCATGGTCGTCTGTCCCGCGGCCACTTTGATTAACCCGCTCCGCCGGAGCGTGATCATTCCCTGTTCGATCGCTTTCTTCTTCAGCTCCAGCGCCGAAGCACCGACAAGAATCAATTCGCGCAGCTCATCATTAACTTCCATGACCTCGTAGAGGCCTGTGCGGCCCTTGTAGCCACGCTTGTTGCAAGTTGTACAGCCCTTGCCATGGTAAATCTTGGTGCTCTTGACCTCTTCGGGCGTATAGCCCGCATCGATCAATGCCTGCTGTGGAACTTCCAGCTCTTCCTTACAGTTCGAACAAATCCGGCGCACGAGACGCTGGGCACAGATCAGGTTTACGGACGTGGCGACGAGAAACGGTTCGATGCCCATATTCATCAAGCGGCTGATGGTCGAAGGCGCGTCATTGGTGTGCAGAGTCGATAGCACCAAGTGGCCCGTAAGCGCAGCCTTGACTCCAATTTCAGCCGTTTCAAAGTCACGAATCTCACCGACCAGAATGATATTGGGGTCCTGCCGCAAGAAGGCACGGAGCGCAGCAGCAAAGTTCAGGCCGATCTGTTCCTTCATCTGCACTTGGTTGATGCCTGCCAATTGAAATTCGACCGGGTCTTCCGCGGTCATAATGTTGGTGTCAACAGTGTTGAGCGTTGCAACGGAGGAATAAAGAGTGTTCGTTTTTCCTGATCCCGTCGGACCGGTTACCAGCACCATACCGTAAGGCTTCAATATGTTGCGTTCGAACTTCTTCAGCGACTCCGGTTCAAATCCGAGCTTGGTCATGTCCAGCCGGAGGTTTTCCTTGTCCAGCAAGCGCATGACGACTTTTTCGCCGTAGAGCGTGGGCACCGTGGAAACGCGGAAGTCCAGTTCCTTTTTCTTGCCTTCGGCTCGGTACTTGATCATGATTCGGCCGTCTTGCGGAAGCCGTTTTTCCGCAATGTCCAGCTTGGCCATGATCTTCAAGCGGCTGGTGATGGCATCCTTTAAGCGAAGCGGCGGGGTCATCACCGTGGCAAGTTGTCCGTCAATGCGGAATCTCACGCGCATTTCGAGCTCGTAAGGCTCGATGTGGATATCGCTGGCTCCACGCTTAACCGAGTCCGTCAAGATCAGGTTGACGAGCTTGATGATGGGAGCTTCTTCCGCCGCCTTTTCAAGCGAGGCGAGATCCATCTCTGATTCTTCAGCGGCCAGCTCCAGCTCGTTCTCTTCATCAACGAGGTCCTTCATCAAGTTGCTGATCTCTTCTTGATTCGTTGATGTGCTGCCATAAAAGCGCGTAATCGCGTCGCCAATGGCGGATTCGGAGGCCACCACAGGTTCTACGTTGAATCCCGTCATGAACTTGATGTCGTCCATGGCGAAAACGTTGGTGGGATCCGTCATAGCGATGGTCAGCACAGAGCCGACACGGGAAAGCGGGATCACCTGGTAGCGCGACGCAGTGTCCTGCGGGATGAGCTTGATGACGTTGGGATCGATTTCGTAATACTTCAGGTTAATGGAAGGAACGCCGTATTGGCGGGAGAGCACTCCAGTGATGTCATCGTCGGTTATGAAGCCCATCTTCGTCAGGCAGCTTCCCAGCTTGCCTCCATTGGCGCGCTGAAATTCGAGCGCCTTTTGGAGCTGGTCCTGAGTGATCAGGCTTTCCTTAACAAGTATTTCGCCCAGACGGACGGACATCCACGGTACTCCCGGCGGGTTTGCACCCAGCGCCCACCTTAACAAATGCTGAGCGCGAAGGTAGCCAGAATTTCGAGCGCCGTTCTGAAGTGGCTAATACCTGCCCACAGGTGCAGGTTCCTAATGATGTGGGACAGGTAGAAATCTTGACTTGCCTCCGTACGCTGGCTATCGTGCCAAAGAGATGTCTGCACGAACAACATGGACATACTCTGACCATGAACTAACGCCGCTGACGAAAATTGTCAACGGTGTGCGCGGCGCGTGTGGCTTCTCGTCCGAAGTGGGCGCCGCACCCAGCGATCTTATTGTGGCTAAGTGATGAGTCGATTGGACAACAAGCAGCGTTGGGGTCTCGCCATCGGTGGAATCCTTCTGACGGTGCTCCTCGCCGCCGTCTTCACCTTCGGTTCCCTCAATGTGCCGTTTGAGCCGAAGAGTTGGCGCGACGTGATGGTGCTCTACGCGGTTTCCAGTTTTATCACCGCCGCATTTCTCGTTTTTGGTCTCATCCTGGCACGCACTGTTCTGCGCCTATGGGCGGAACGCAGCAGAGAACAGCTCGGCGCCCGCTTCAAGACGAAGATGGTCGTTGGCGCAATGGCCATTTCCCTTCTTCCAATCATCTTCATGTTCATCGTCAGCTACTCTTTGATCAATCGCAGCCTGTTGTTGTGGTTCCCAAAACCGCTCGAGATCGCTTCCGACGAGACGCAGAAACTTCTGAACGATCTGGGGCGTGCGCAATTGCCGCGACTTCGCGGGATGGCATTGCAGGCTCAAGCAGAGGCAACTCGCCGTGGCACGGACTTCCTGCAACATGTATTCGAGAAAGGCGCGGATGCCGTCTGGATTCTGGATCGTGACGCGAAAGTGGTGAAAGGCGGCATCGTCTGCGACAACCAGCCAGAAAATCGGACCGGCGCGATTTGCGTGCAGCCGGATGTGGCGGGACAGTACTTGCGATCGTTGCCGAGTGGAGTGGAGGTTTGGACGGCGCGTGGAAGGAGCTACTTCGCCGCTCGTGTCGCTTCTTCGCAGGAAGGCCAGCCGGGAGGATCTGTCGTTGCCGCGTATCGTACCAGCGCCGACGTTCTCGAACGGCTGACAACCATTCAATCCCAGACGCATGAGTATTATCAGGAAAAACAGGATCTGCGCGCGCTAAAACGGCAGATGCTGCTGATTCTGCTTCTTTTCACTGTGCTGCTCTTGTCCGCAGTCATGTGGGTGGCGTTGTTTCTTGCAAAGCAGGTCACCATCCCCATCCAGGCGCTCGCGGAAGGCACTCGGGAAGTTTCCTCCGGCAACTTTGATTACCAGGTTCCCGAGCAAGCTCAGGACGAGTTGGGAATACTGGTGCGCTCGTTTAACACTATGACCACCCAGTTGCGCGACAGCCGCTCGCAAATCGATCAGTTCACTAGAAACCTTCAGCTAGCGGTGCAGGAACTCGAGCGCCGGCGCCAGCTTATGGAGACGGTTCTGGAAAACATTCCCACGGGAGTTATTTCGCTCGACGCAGCGGGAGCCATTATTCGCGTGAATAGTTCCGTTTCAAGGATGTTCGGAACTAGCAGCGCGGCGCCTGAATCTCAGTCTCTCGAAGGACTGCTCGGAACGGATGCCGCGCGGATCGTGCATTACTTGATGCGCAGATCTTTGCGCATGGGAGTGGTTTCGCGGGAGATCGAAACGGTTGCTGCTGGGCGTGTGTTGCATCTTGCTGTCACGGTGAGTTCCCTGGGTCCACGCCGCGCGAACACCGGCTACGTCCTCGTTCTCGACGACTTGACGGAGGTCCTCCGCGCGCAGAAATCCGCGGCGTGGCAGGAAGTCGCGCGGCGAATCGCTCATGAGATCAAGAACCCTCTAACACCCATTCAGCTTTCAGCGCAACGCTTGTTGCGATTCCTCGAGCGCCGTGATCCCTCGCAACCCATGGCCACTCGTCACACGGAATTGGCCAAGCTCGTCCAGGAATGTTCACGGCTAATTGAGCGTGAGGTCTCCACACTCGCCGCTCTTGTCAATGAGTTCTCGCAATTCGTGCGCTTCCCTACCGCCAAGCTTGTGCCCACGAATGCCAACACCGTCGTTCATCAGGCAGTGGAAGTATTTTCCGGACGCCTTGACGGCATCACCCTCAAGACGGCACTGGCCGAGAACCTCCCGCCGATTCGCGCCGATGGCGGGTTGCTCCGAAGCGTGGTGGTGAATCTCATCGACAATGCGGCGGAGGCGCTGGAGAATTCGCCATACCGCGAGATCCTGGTTGCCACAAATGCCGACTCCGACGCGGAGACCGTGGTGATCTGCGTCTCTGACACCGGCACCGGTATTTCGCCGGAAGACAAAGACAAACTCTTCCTCCCACAGTTCTCAACCAAGGATCGCGGAACAGGTCTCGGGTTGGCCATTGCTGCGCGCATTGTTGCCGAACACGGCGGCAGCATTCACGTCGAAGACAACCTTCCGGTAGGGTCGCGCTTCCTCATCGAACTTCCCGTCGCGGAATTGACGCCCGCTTCCCTTGCCGACCACAATGGATCGGACACGACTCGATGACATCTGGACCACATCTCCTCGTCGTGGACGACGAGGCCGGCATTCGTGAATCTCTGTCCTCGATTCTCCGGGACGAGGGCTACCAAGTGGAAGCGGTTGGCTCCGCGGAAGAAGCATTGGAACGCGCCGCCACAGGCGATTTTGAAGTCGTTCTCCTGGACGTCTGGCTCCCGGGGATCGACGGCCTCGAAGCGTTGAGCCGCCTGCAAGCGTCACCGCGCCCGCCCGCCGTAATCATGATTTCAGGACACGGCACGATCGAGACAGCAGTTCGCGCTACTAAACTCGGGGCCTTCGATTTTATCGAGAAGCCGCTCTCGCTCGAAAGGGTCATTGTTCTCGTCCGCAACGCCATTCAACAGCGCCGCCTGGAAGAGCAAAACCAGTTGCTGCGAAGCGAACTGGGCTACCGCTACCAGGTAATCGGCGAAAGCGTTCCCATGAAGGCGCTGCGCCAGCAGATCGCCGTCACCGCGCCGACCAACGGCCGCGTCCTAATCTATGGCGAAAGCGGCACGGGCAAGGAACTTGTTGCGCGCTCCTTGCATGCCGCGAGCCTTCGCAGCAAAAGCCCTTTTGTGGAAGTTAATTGCGCCGCGATTCCAGAGGAGCTGATCGAATCTGAGCTCTTCGGCCACATCAAGGGCAGCTTTACCGGTGCGACGGAAGACAAAATCGGCAAATTTCAAAAAGCCGACGGCGGTTCGCTCTTTCTCGATGAAATCGGCGACATGAGCCTGCGCACGCAATCGAAAGTTTTGCGCGTGCTTGAGGAACAGCGCTTCGAGCGCGTGGGCTCCAACGAAACCTTGAGCGTCGACGTGCGCGTCATCGCCGCAACGAACAAACACCTGGAGCAGGAAATTTCGCGCGGAGCATTTCGCCAGGATCTTTTCTACCGCCTGAACGTGATTCCCTTTTACGTGCCGGCTTTGCGCGACCGCAAGGAGGATATCCCTACGCTGGCCAGGTATTTCTTGGGGGAATTCAGTTCCGCCTACGGAAAGAAACTGCGTGAGCTCAGCGATTCCGCTACCGAAATTCTTATTCGCTATCCCTGGCCAGGAAATGTCCGCGAATTGCGAAATCTTGTCGAGCGGCTGGTCATTGTTTGCCCGCAGGCCCGCATCGAGCCGCATCACCTTCCGCCCGAGCTTTTCCGCGGAGTGGCGGAAAGCCCCCATCATCCTTACTCAACGCTGCACGAGGCGCGCAGCGCCTACGAGCGCGAATTCATCCTGCGCAAATTGCAGGAGCATCGCTGGAACATGACGCAAACGGCGACGGCTCTCGGCCTGGAACGCAGCCACCTCTATCGCAAAATGAAGTCTCTCGGAATCGCCGCCCCTGACTAGCATTGCCGTGTTGCCGAAGCGGCCACGGCGGCAAATTCCTCTCTTTCCCGTGCGCAAAATTCATGTAGAATCCATTTCACCGGTGCCCCACACTTTGGAACACTGACTGAACGCGCGGTCCTACGCGGACGTTCCTGTCCACCGCCGCTTCATTCTCTAAAATTTTGAACGCTCTTCACCGGCCGGCCCTTTCACGACGTAGGTCGGAAACTTGGAGGTCCCGATGAAGAGAGTTTTAATTTGTCTGACTGTATCCATGGCCGTCTCTGCTTTCGCCGCGCGCGCGCAGAGCCTTACTGCTGGGTCGGCCAGCGTATCGAATCTCGCCGCGCCACCACGGACATTTTTCCCGCACAATTGGGTTCGTGGCTACACGGATTTCGAAGTCGCGCCGTCTCACAACGAACCGGACCTTGGCCGATGTACGTTTCCTCAGCCGGCCAGCGCTGGCGGGACGGCTTCCACGTGCACGGCCTACGCTCGCTATCTCTACAGCGGGTACATTGAGTTTCAACCCTTGGGCCGTACCGCGGCGCGGCATTTCTTCGTATTTTTCCAGCCTAAATTCAGCTTTGGAAGAAATATCCCCCAACTCACCTACACCGCGTCCATGGCGCCAATTGCTTACGACCGTTCGATCGGAATCGGTTTTCAATTGCCGAAGAACTTTGAACTGCGCGCCACGCAACATCAAGTGGATTGGCTGGGACGTTACAGCAGGCCCCTGGGAACGGCGGACCTTCATACCAATGGTTCCTACGGTCTCTACGCCACTTTTGGTGTGCGATGGTCCTTCGGTGGATACGGCCACCAGGGAGCCCCTGCGGCCTATTAACCCCTATTATCTAAACCCCGTGCTTCTTCACGCTGGCGAGAACGGGCCTCCGTTAGCACGGTTCTCAGTCTTTCTCTTCTACCTCCGTGGCAAGTCCTTCTAGTTGATATCTCCAGTCAAGTTCACGCACTTTCTGTGGGTTTTCCCGCCAATCCGGCGCGACTTTAACAAATAGCCCCAAATAGACTTTGCTACCCAGGATGGACTCAAGTTCCTTGCGGGCTTCCGTTCCGATTTTTTTCAGCATTTCGCCCTTGTGCCCGATCAATATTTTTTTCTGCGAATCGCGCTCCACGTTCATGACCACTTCGATGCGCAGCAGCTTGGGCGACTCTTCATACTTTTCAATCACCACTGCCAGTGCGTACGGCACTTCGTGGTACATCACTTGAATGGCCTTCTCGCGGATGATTTCCGCTGCCAGAAACCGTTCCGGCTGGTCCGTGACCTGGTCCTCCGGAAAATACGGCTCTCCCTCCGGCAACTGCTTCATGATCTCGTCCAGCAGTCCCTCACATCCGTCACCCTTCAACGCGGAGATTGGCAGAATCGCTGCAAACTCGAAGCTCTTCGCAAACGCCTCGATCAGCGGCAAAAGCTTCGGCTTCGGCAATCGATCGACTTTGTTGAGCGCCAGAATCGTTTTCCCGCGAAACCGCTTGGCTTTCTCCAACAGCAAATCATCCGCCTGTGAATGCATCCGGCTCGCGTCAACCATCAGCAGCAATACGTCGATTCCTTCGAGCGCGGCCGCTACTTCCTGCATCATTTGCCGCCCCAATGCAGAGTCGGCTTCGTGCAGACCGGGCGTGTCGATAAAAACGATCTGTCCCTGCGGCTTGGTCACGATCCCTTGGATGCGGTTGCGCGTCGTTTGCGGTTTGGAGGTGACAATCGCGATCTTCTGCCCCACCAGGCGGTTCACAAGCGTGGACTTGCCCGCATTCGGCCGGCCCACGACCGCCACAAAACCCGATCGGAACGCCTTCTTCTCTGGCATTTCTCTTTTTTCCATTTGTAAAATCAGGCCTGCTTCAAAAATCTCTACGATTTCGTGGGCACAGCTTTCATCTGCTTGCGAATTCGCACTCGCAACACTTTTCTCTGGTTCGCTTCCAACACTTCAAAGCGGTGCTCCGCCAGGTCGATCCTGTCGCCGGGCGTCGGCACTTTCCCGGAAACGTGACTCAGCAAGCCCGCCAGAGTAGTCACCGCCTCATCCGTCTTATCGCCAAACTCCACGCCAAGCAGTTTTTCAACGTCGCCGATCGGCATGCTGCCGCGCATGACCAGGCCGCCATCCGGCTCGCGCACGACATCCGGCGCCGGAGGCTTTCCATCGTTCCCGCTTTCGCCGACGATCTCTTCCACCAGGTCTTCCACTGTCGCGATGCCCGCTACAGTTCCGTGCTCGTCGATAACCACGGCCAGCGGCTGCCCCTTCTGGCGCATTTCGCGCAGCAACTCCGAGCCAACTTTCGTTTCCGGTATGAACAGAACAGGCTTGACCAGTTCGCGCACCTTGCGCCTCACCAAATCCTGGTCCGCAACTTGCAAAAGGTCTTGCGAGTGTACAACGCCGAAAATATCGTCGAGGGTTTTCTCATACACGGGAATCTTGTTCAATTTCGTGTCGATAACTTTGGCGTGCAGCTCTTCGAGCGTGGCGTCCGCGGGCACGGCCACGATGTCGGGGCGCGGCGTCATTACTTCGCGCACGCGCTTGTCGCTGAATTCAACGACTTGCTCGATCAAATCCGCTTGTTCCGGCTCGATGATGCCTTCCTCTTCCGCGGCCTCTACGAGCGCTTCGATGCCCTCTTCCGTGCGCTCCTCTTCGGTCTTTTCAACCTCGTGCTCCGAAATTCGCGCCAGCGATTCCGCGCCCTCCAGAAACACGCGCACGGGCCACACCAGCCACATCGCGCCGCGTATCAGCGGCAAAAGGGGAAGCAGCCACCGCCCCGTCGTGCGGTACAGCAGCATGTCCGGAAGAAAGTGCATCGCGATGACGACTTCGAGCACCAGAAAGACGCAGAACTCGACGAAAGACTCCCAGGTACCCGGAACGAAGTACACCACCCCGCGCGTCGTCTCCAGCACCAGGAATGCCAGCCAGAAGTGCCCGATGATCCGAAACGTGCGTCCGCCGCTCTTCCGGTTGATCTTGAGTTTTGGCTCGATCTCCGCTTCAAAGATTTCCAAATGCTCGTGGACGCGGCCCGTCGTCATGCGGCCCAGTTCGCGGTAAATCAAGGTCAGGTAGGAGAAAATCGGCAGGGTAAAACCGATCAGCACAACGCTCAGGGCGTAGAGCCAACCCAAGTTAATCATGTCAGTCCGAGCCGTTTTCGCAGCTTGCGCTCAACCCGGTCCATCTCGCCGCGATCCGTTTCGTGATCGTAGCCCAGCAGGTGCAAGACGCCGTGGAGGATCAGCACTCGAAGTTCACTCGACAACTTTCGCCCATATTTCCTCGCGTAACGCCTCGCCGTCGCCGGTGAAATCGCAATGTCGCCCAAGTTCGCGCCAACTTCTACGGTCCGCGAGCCGCGCCCCAGGCGAACAGGCCTTCGCCGTGTCACGGTGGGAAACGAAAGCACGTCGGTGGGACCCTTCTTCTTACGATACGTCTCATTCATCCGCGCGATCTCTGTGTCGCTCACCAGGCAAACCGTCAGATCCGCTTTGTCCAGACCTAATTCGCGTTTCACCCTGCGCAGGAATACTTCGAGTGGACGCCGCGCTACACGGACTGCTCGTTGCCTGTTGTCGATCGTTCCGCGATCGCGCTCTCTCACGACCGCTTGGCGGTCACCCTGAAAGAAGTTCATCCCTGCTGGATTTCTTTTTCTCGTTCTTTCCTGGATTCTCTCGCCGGCGTTCCCGCTTTGCCATTGGCGGTATTTCCGCCGCGCTGCGGTTGAGCTACATCATACTCTTCATAGGCGCGAATGATCTGCTGCACCAGGTTGTGCCGCACCACGTCCTTCTCGCCAAACTGTACCACGCCGATTCCGTCGATCTTCCCGCACACTTCTAGCGCCTCAATCAGGCCGGACTTCTTTCCCTGCGGCAAGTCGATCTGCGTAATGTCGCCAGTAATCACCGCTTTGGAGTTGAACCCCAATCGGGTTAGGAACATTTTCATTTGTTCGCTCGTGGTGTTCTGCGCTTCGTCCAGAATCACAAACGAATCATTCAGCGTCCTTCCACGCATGAACGCCAGCGGTGCAACTTCGATGATTCCCTTTTCCAGAAAGCGCTCCAGTTTGTCCGCATCCAGCATGTCGTACAAGGCGTCGTAAAGTGGCCGCATGTATGGATCGATTTTCTGCTGCAGCGTGCCAGGCAAAAATCCCAGCCGCTCGCCTGCTTCCACCGCCGGTCGCGCCAGGATGATGCGGTTTACTTGCTTGGTAAGCAGCGCGCTCACCGCCATGGCCACGGCGATGTAGGTCTTCCCGGTTCCGCCAGGGCCGATGCCGAACATCATGTCGTGCTTCTCGATTTCTTCCATGTAGCGCTTTTGGCTGGCGTTCTTGGGCGTTACCTGCTTCTTGCCGAAGGAACGCAGGCGTCCATGCTCAAACATTCCGCGCGGCGACTCGTGCGGTTCCTCCGTCGCCACCCGCACCAACGACTTCACCTCCGCCGCCGAAAGCGCTTTGCCGTGGCGCGTCAGGTGGTTGTACTCCTCCACGATTTTCACCGCCTGATCGACGCTGTCCTGCTCGCCTTCGATGGTCAGCCGCGTATCGTGCAAGTGCGTGCGCACGCGCAGCGAGTCTTCGAGCAGGCGCACGTTTTCATCGAGCGTGCCAAAGAAGGGTTCAATTTGTCCGGAGATGTGAACGGTACGTCGCATCCAATTGGCAGGTCTTCCTGTTACGGGAACCGGGTGGCCGATGGGATTCCTCCTGTTATTGCGTGGCCGCTTCGTGAGCCACTCACGGAGAAACTCTTTACACCCTAACGCAGCACTTCGTCGCGGTCAAGTTACAGGTTCAATACATTTGCGGCTTCATGGCATCGAAACTTCGCAGCCTCCATCCACATTAGCGAAGTTTCCCTTGACTTTTTTTACATTCTGGTATACTTCACTTTGTAAGAAATTGCGCTTAGAGTGCGGGAGCTTGCTCCCGCTTTTCTTTTTCAAGGCGGCCCTTTCCGGCAAGCAATCACGAAACAACCCAAGGTCGCGTCCTTTAGAATCAATCAATTACGAATTGCTTTTTTTGTAAGTCCTTTCCTTTGATATTCATGCAATTTCATGCCGGGGGTGGGGGGTACTCAAGCCTTAAACAGCCCCAACTTGCCGAGAATCATCGCTCCAGTCGAACCATTACAATGTTCTCCTATGAAGTGCCCCGGCTGCGGAACCGACATGACTGCCATGACTCTGGAAGCCCGCTTGGCTACGCAGGTCACCATCGACGTGTGCGCCGCTTGCCAGGCGTTCTGGTTCGATCACTTCGAAAGCCTGCAGCTCTCCGCCGGCTCCACGCTGAAGCTCATGAAGTTTATCGGTGAACACTCTTCGCAGGGTAAGCCGTCGCTGCCGGACGCGCTCCGGTGTCCTTGGTGCGCCACGGCGCTGCACCTCGCGCACAACATGCAGCGAAACATGCCGTTCACGTATTGGCGATGCGCGAACGAAGACGGTCACTTCATCGGTTTTTTCGAGTTCCTGAAAGAAAAGAATTTCATCCATCCGCTGTCGGCTGACCAGATCAAGGAGTTGCGGCAGAACGTTCAGTTTGTGAATTGCTCCAACTGCGGGGCGTCCATCAACCTGGAGTCCAACTCTGCTTGCCCCTACTGCCACGCGCCCATCTCCATGCTCGATATGAAGCAGCCGCAGCGGATGTTGGATCAGCTCAAGCAAGCTGCCGAGCCCAAGCCGATCGATCCGGCGCTCCCCATGAAACTCGCTTCCGCAAAGTTGGAGTTGGAAACCTCCTTGGCCGATCATGATCGCAGTCCTGAATGGTGGAGCGACGCTGCCTCGTATGGCCTGGTGCAAGCCGGTCTCAACGCCGTCAGCCGCTGGCTCAGCGAGAAACTAATTGACTGATCGCAATCAACCCCGCAGCGCTAATCAGAGGTTGGGCGCTTGCTGGTAGACTGATGATATGAACGCGGACAACTTGGAATGGCTGCAACGATGGTACCGTGCGCACTGCAATGAAGATTGGGAACATCAACACGGGATTTCCGTCGAGACCCTGGACAATCCAGGCTGGCATCTGACGGTCAGCTTGGTAGGAACGGAACTTCAATGGCGAGAATTCAAGGAATTGAAAATTACGCGGACGGATGAGGATTGGGTGCTCTGCAGGATTCTGGGGAAGCCTGACGCGCCCACATTCGACGCCCATGGTGGTGCCTTGAATTTAGCTGAAATGATTGAGATATTCCGACGTTGGGTTGAAGAATAATAGACGTAATCCCTGGTAAGTCGCATAGTCGAAATCCGACCACTGCCGCCCTTTCAGCGCGTTTGACAAAGCCGTGAGCCTCGTTTAACGTTAGAAGTTTGAGCGATACCCAAAAGGAGCAATAGATGGCGCAGGGACAGGCTACCAAAGTTAAGAAGAAGAAAAAGTCGGTTTTGAAGCGCGCGGCGCAATCCCGTCAGCGCGCCGAAGTGAATCGCGCCAACCGCACTCGCGTTCGCACGTTGATGCGCCGTATGCGCACCGCCATCACCGCCGGCGACCCCACCGCAGCCGGCAACCTGCTCCATCCCACGATGTCGGCAATTGACCAGGCCATCGCCAAGGGCGTGCTGCACGAGAACACCGCCAACCGCTACAAGTCGCGCCTCACCGTCGCTTTCAACGGCATCAAAGCCAAGGCCGCAAAGTAGCGCGCGTTTCCCGCTTTTCGATTTTGGGTTTTTGCAGGGGCGGGCCTCGGCCCGCCCGTTCTTTTTCCTGTGAGGCCAGATGTCAAAAGCGATCCCAGTCACTCGAGTTTCTCAATCACGCCTCACGGAAGCCTTGCGCGAAACTTCCGAATTCGGCGCCACCTTCAGTGACCATATGCTTGTCGCCGATTGGGAAGCGGGCTCCTGGAAGCCGCCGCAAATCGTTCCTTTCGGACCGATCTCGTTTTCCCCCGCGCTGACTCCCTTCCATTATGGCCAGGCCATTTTCGAGGGCTTCAAGGCGCATCGCACCGCAAACGGCGGCGTCGCGCTGTTCCGCCCGCGCGAAAATTTCTGCCGCTTGAATCGTTCCGCCACTCGCCTCGCGATGCCGGGAATTCCAGAGCCGCTTTTCCTCGAAGGCGTCAAGGAACTAGTTCGTCTCGACCGCGATTGGGTTCCGCATCGCGAAGGCGGCTCTCTCTACGTTCGCCCAACTTACTTTGGCGTCGACGACACGCTTCTCGTTCGCCCCGCCAATCGCTTCCGCCTCATCGTCATGACTTCTCCCGTGGGCCCGTACTTCGCGCAGCCCATCCGTCTGCTCGCCGAAGAGCGCTTCGTCCGCGCCTTCCCCGGCGGCACGGGCGACAGCAAAGCTGCGGGCAATTACGCCGGTGGCCTCCTCGCCGCGCGTCTTGCTCAGGAAAAAGGTTTTCACAACGTTCTCTGGCTCGACGGCATCGAACGCCGCTACGTCGAAGAATCCGGCGTTATGAACGTTTTCTTCGTTCTCGACGGCAAAGCGATCACTCCACCTCTCGGCGGCACAATTCTTCCCGGCGTCACGCGCGACTCTGCTCTGACTTTGCTTCGCGAGATGGGCATCCCCGCCGAAGAACGCCAGATCTCCATTGACGAAGTTCTCTCCGCTCACGCCGCGGGAAAACTCACCGAAGCTTTCGGCGCGGGAACCGCCGCCATCGTCGCTCCCATCGCGTGCATCCGCTACCGTGATCGCGACCTGCAATTCTCCGCTGTTTCAGATTCCTCTGTCGCCACCCGCCTTCGCTCCCGCCTCGTCGCCATTCAAACCGGCCGCGAGGCGGACAAGCACAACTGGCTCTTGCCCGTTTAGGCTCATTGGAAGGGGTGCACCCGATGAACTACTACGCCCTGTTTTACGAAGTCGTCGATGACTTTGTCGCCCGTCGCGCGCCGTTCCGCCGCGAACACTTGCGCTTAGCCGCCGAAGCTCGCAAGCGCGGTGAAATCCTTCTTGCCGGCGCGCTTGCCGAGCCCGCCGACCGCGCTTTGATTGTTTTTCATGCCGCGGACAAAAGCCTCGCCGAAGCCTTTGCTCGCCAGGACCCTTACGTAGTGAACGGCCTCGTCAAAAAATGGGAAGTGCGTCCGTGGAACGTGGTCGTTGGTAACGAGCCGGCGTCTTCCTCGTCATCTTCCGCGCCGGCGCCTGGGACCGTTATGCGCCGTTGGACTGCTCGCACGGCGAAAGCTCAGTTGCCCAAATATCTCGAACACTTTTCAAAGAATGTCCTGCCCGAGCTTCGCCGCGTGCATGGTTACCTGGGTGCCATTGTTTTCCTTCGGCGCCTCGAACGTGAAATCGAAATCGTCGTCGAAACCAATTGGGATTCCCTCGAATCCGTTCGCAACTTCGCTGGCCCGGACCTCGAAGCCGCCGTCGTCGCGCCCGTGGCCGCGGCCCTGCTTACGGGCTTTGACCGGCGAGCTCTCCATTCCGAAATCGCCTTAACTGATCGCGCCTAGCCTATCCGCGGAAATCCGCCGCGCTGAATCAGTCGTGCTTTTTGCTCAAAGCAGTTTCGCTTACGCGGCCAAGTTCGATCTCGATCAAAGCGTATTTCGGCAGGTACACGTCTCTGCCGTGCCGTGTTCTTGCTGACCTCTGGGTTGACTTCTTTTTTAACCGCGCGCTACTTTCGCCTCTCCGCTCGTCAATTGCGCCACCAAAAATTCCATTACTGTTCGCGGCTCCGCTCCGCTGCCCTTGAGCTGGTCATCCGCATTCCGCAGCGCGCGCAGCCCTGCCAGCAACCGCGGTTTCGAAATCTTGCGCGCATTTTGCAGCGCCAATTCCGCCTGCTCCGGGCGCATCCCCAGCGCCCGCGACGCTTGCCAGCCATTCGTCACGCCCCGTACTTCGCTGGCCTCGATCAACTTACGGTACATCCAGGCCATCGCGCCCAGCATCTGCAAGGGCTCTTCCCCATCCCGCAGCAGGCGGTCCAGGAATTCCAGCGCCTTCTTCGGCTGCCGCGATGCCAGCAGATCCGCCAATTCCCAAACCGTCGTGGTCTTCTCGGAAATCACCAGCGCGGTCACATCCGCTCGCGCAATAATTTTCTTCTCCGCCGCATACGTTGCCAGCTTGTCGATCTCCGTTTTCAAACGCATCAAGTCCGCCGCCACGAATTCCGCCAAATCTTCCGCCGCGCCTTTCTCGAACTCGACTCCTTGTTCCTTCCCAATCGCGCGCGCGAGCGCCACTGCCGCTGCTTGTCGTTCCCCCGCGTTCTCGCCAAGCCCGCACTCCACCACCAGCGCCTTTTCCGCCAGCATCTTTCCAAGTTTCATTCGCTGATCCAGCGTCGTCGCTTCCACCACCAGCACTGTGAATGGCGCAGGGTCCTCCAGGTACGCACTGAGTTGTGCCACAGCCTCGTCTCTGTTTTTTTCTCCAAGTCTTTCGATTGCCTCGGTGTCTTCGAGGAAAACCACCTGCTGGGGCGAAAGCATCGCCATCGTTTGCGCTTGCTCCAGCGCCGCTTGCGCCTCTCCTCGCTCCGCCGAATACCGCGACACCGCCCACGTCCGCGCCGCTTCCGGCACGAACGTTTCAATCAATTGCTCGCGGCAGGCATCGCGCAGATAGACTTCTTCGCCCAGTAGCAATATCGCGGCAACGGGCTTCCCCTTCTCCAGCCGTCCCAGCAATTCCTCCGGCGAAATTCGCGCCATCAATAATTCTCCACTACTGCCGCTACGAGGCGCGCGGCAAAGTCCTGCGCCATACGGTCCAGCGCGGGGTCCTGCTCCTGGAAAAAAGCTGCAAGTGTACTGGGATTAACCTGGCCGGTGCTCGGTGTCACCACCGTGGGGATTTCGTACTCGTTCCGAAACAGAAAGTTGTCCGTGTGATAAAGAATCTTCCCGGTCTCGCGCTCTTCAAAGGTAACCTCGCACTTCATGGTCACCATCATCGTCGTGGCCCGCGCCGTCTTGGTTTCAAACAGTAGCGGCACGGCTTCCAGGCTGAGGACTTTGCCGCGCAGCACGGCATCACTGTTGGCCGGATCGGACACCACGTGATACGGCGTCTTCACCAGAAACTCGTGTACCGTCGCTGCCGTCAATCTCTGCTCGATGCGGTAAATCGTCGTCTTATTTTCCAGCGCGGGCACGGCAATCACGTGGATGCTCTTTGGCAGCGAGTCGCTTCGCCCCGCCACGCGATACCCGCACCCCGCCAATGTCAGCGCCAGAGCCGTGGATATTCCCGCGACCGTCGTCCTTCTGACCTTGAGTTTCATGCGGCGAGTTTCTCCGCCAGTTTCACGGCATTCACAACCGGAAGCTTAATGTTATCCACCGCTCCCCAACTCCACCATGCTTGCAGTGGACTCGCCTCTGGCAATTCCAAGTGCATTGTGGAATCTCCGACGGAGAGATTTCCCAACGGACCATCCGCGTTTCGCCAAATGTGAAAACCAGCGTTTTGGCAAAGCTCCACTAGTTTTGCTTGCGTTGTCAACGCCGCTGTTTCCACGAGCGCCGCGAAGGTATATCCATAGAAAATGGGAGCGTGCACCACTTGAATGGATGCAAGACCTCCCCACTTCGCCACCAGGGGACTAACTTCCGCGCAAATTCTCCTGCTGACCGACAAAAGATTTTCCCGGCTTGCGGCTCCGTAGCGATTCAGCATCCCGAATGCAACTTGCGTGTCGAACACAGTTTGACCTGTACTTTGCATCGATAAGAGTTGCGACGTCTGGCTTTCCAGTTCCTCGATCCCACGGCGGCCCGCCTCCGAGACCGGACGGAAAAAGATCAGCCCCAGGCGAGACAAGCCGACCGCGCTCAGCGCATCCAGAAGCGCAACGGCAACCGTCGCGGGCGCCGAAAGCACCGCGTAATTCAAATCCTTCTCCAGCTTCACTTCCGCTCGCGGATACCAGAGCCTTGTTTCCTTCTCACCGATCGACCCACCGGAGAGATCAATTACCGTCGCTCCCCGAACAGCCCCTAGATTAACCTTCGTGAATTCGGGTGATCCTGTGAAGAAAACCAATCTCGCGCGGTCGAAGCTGCCTTCCTCCACCGGCTGGATCACTGCCGGCTCTCCGCCGGCTTCTGTTAACGTTCCTGCGGCGATTTCCTCATCCACCAGCCGCAAGTCCCATCCTGCAAATCGGCTCTCTTCGAGCAACGACTTCAGCTCCGCCCCCACCAGCGAAGATGCACCCGCAATCACAATCCGGTTGGATTCCCGTTCGAACGAAGGCATGAATCACGCGGTCCGCGAAACCAGCCGATGACGGATGAATCGCACCAAGTGCAGCGCCACGCCAACTGCCGTGTACGTGCATGCAAGCATGACCAGGGCAATTTCGGAAAACCTTACAATCACGGCAAGCAGGATGAACGCAACAACGATCGACAACGAAGGCAACTTACGTGTCCAGGGAATGTCCTTGAAACTATAATAGCGAATCGTGCTGGTCATCAACGCCCCAAGCCCGGCTGCCAACAAAAACCATACTACCGACCATCGCCAGTCATGCAGCGGTTCCTTGAAGCCATGGACTAACGCCGCGATCATTCCGGCAGCCGCGGGCGTCGGCATTCCCACGAAATACTTCGAACCACCCGGCGCCATTCCCTGCACGTTAAATCGCGCCAGCCGCCACGCGCAGCAAACCAAAAATCCTAGGCAGCACACCCATCCCATATCCGAAAGAAGTTCGCCTCGCTGCGTCCCGGCAATCGCCAGGCTACGAACTCCCCAAGCGAAAGCCAACACCGCTGGGGCGACACCAAAACTGACCACGTCCGCCAACGAATCGAACTGCACTCCAAAATCCGTATTCGCTCCTAGCAACCGCGCAAGACGCCCGTCCAGCGAATCAAACAAAATCGCGAGGCCAATCGCCTTAGCCGCCCGGTCAAAATCCGCCGTCGTCCCCATCAGCGCCGCCACCACAGCAAAATAACCGCAAAGCAGATTCGCCGACGTGAACAATGCCGGCACGAGAAACACTCCCCGCCGGAACCTGGCATTCCTGAATCGCCGCTCTTTGAATGGGATGTGGTGCTGTTCAGGATCGCCCATGGTTACGATCGCTTCCCCGCCGCCGTCAGATTTGCGCCCGTTTCTGCCGCGCTCGCCGCATCCAGTTTACCCGCCGTGCGTTTCCCAGGCCAACGCGCGAGCACGCTCGATCCCCCATTCACGTTGTCTCCCACTTTCACCAGAATCTCTGCCTCTTTCGGCACCCACACGTCCACGCGCGAACCGAATCGTACCAGCCCAATGCGCTCTCCGCGAGCCACCTTTTCTCCGGCCTTCTTCCAAGAGACAACCCTCCTCGCGATCAGCCCGGCAATCTGCTTGAACACCATTTCCCCCGCGTCCGTTGAAAGCGTGAACACATTTTGTTCATTTTCCAACGAAGCCCGTTCCCGCATCGCCGCCAAAAATTTTCCTGGACGGTATTCCAGCTTCGCAATCGTTCCCGTGGCGGGCGACCGGTTCACGTGTACGTTCCACACCGCCAGGAAAATGCTCACGCGCTTTCCCGGCCTTCCCGCGTTCTCTTCATCTGTAACGACGACCACGCGGCCGTCGCCGGGAGACACCACCGCCCCAGGCTCCGAAGGGATTACGCGCTCCGGATCGCGAAAGAAAGAGAAAATAAACAAGGCAAGGAACACCAGCACAGCGGCTGCCGCGTACCAATGCAGCAGGTAGCTAACGCCGCCCAGCGCGAGCGGCGGCACTCCAAAGTAGTAGCCTTCTTTGACCATGCTCCCCGGAGTACACTCCAGCGTTTCTGCGCGCGGCATTCGTTCCGCGAGCACGCATGGTCATTCTACGACAGAATCGCGCGCGATAAAGTCGTTATTGGCTGGAATTGGCCTGCGCGCGTACGATACGCGCGGCAATCCGCTCCATCTCATCTTTACAATGGAGCTTTAACTTTTTTAATTTGATTTCTTCCAAGAGGTCTTCCGAATTCAGGTAGGGCGATCTGGAGATTTTCTGGAGTTCTGCTTCGTATTGCCGGTGCTGCTCTGCCAGACGCTGATACTCGGCGTCTGTTTCGAAGGGTATGTCCCGAGGTAACCGCTGCGCACTTGCCATGCGTTCCTCCTGACGTTTTCGTGAATGTGAGGTGAGCACTACATGAACGCACGATAGCACTCTGGCTCGCCGCGTCAAGAGGGTATTTGTAGTATTTCCCCCCTAGCCCCCGAGTTTTATCTCCATCACAATCGCAGCCTCCTCTGGATCGTGGTAATAACTAGCACGCCTTCCCATTTTGTTGAATCCGTGCTTCGCATAGAACGCAATTGCGCTTTGATTGGACTCGCGAACCTCTAAAAACACGCGACTTACCCGCCGCGCTCGGAATTCTTGCAGCGCCGCCTTGAGCAACGCCCCGCCTTCCCCTTGCCGTCGCTTCACTTGAACGACGGCGAGATTCAATATCTCGGCCTCTTCCGCCACTTGCCGCCCAATGATGAACCCATTGACTTTACCTTCGCTCTCGATCCCAAGCGCCAGGACTCCAGGCCAACCCAGCAATTCCTTAAGGCCCCACTCCGTCCATTGCGCCGCCTCAGGCGATCCTCGCAGAATATCCGCAGCAGCCGCAGAGTCCGACTGGCCAAACGCACGAATCGTCGCCGCAACAGAATCGCGTTTTGCTTTAGCGGCCATGCGTAGCCTTCCCCTTCCAGAAAATCTCCGCGTCTGATCGCCTCACGTAGTTCGCGTCCAGCGCCAGCGCGTCTGTAAACCGCCCTTCGGCCAGCGCAGCCAATCCCAGCCGCCCGATCATCGGCCCTCGCACGCTAGAAACGCTCTCTACGCGTTCGCCGCGCATCTCCCGCGCTTTCCACGCCCCTCCAGAAACAACACATTCGGCGTCCGTCGATACCCATGAGATCTTTTCGCCCCTAGCAGTTTCCGCGACCGCTTCCACAAATTCCCCCGGCGCTATGACCATTTCGTCGCCAGACCGCTCCAATCTCGTTCCGCTCAACCTGTAAATGGCCCCGAATACCTGACCGCGCTGCGCATTGAAAAATGCTGCCACCCATGACATTTCCCCTGGAGCTTCCACAGCCAACGATTCAAGCCGCGACACTGCCACGATCGGCTTCCCGTAGACTTCCGCCCAAGCCTTTACGCTTGTCAGTCCTACCCGTACACCGGTAAAGGATCCCGGCCCCGCCGCCGCCGCGTAGGCGTCCACGCCCTCCATTCGAAGTCCGCAGGCTTTCAGGCACTCACCAACCGCTGGAAGAAGCCAAGACGAATAATCCTCCTCCGACTCATGGGCCAGCACATTCAAAACAGTAGCGTCCCGCAACACCGCGACGCTGCCCCTCGAATCGCAGGTATCTATCGCCAGGACAATCACATCCGGCATTCTACAGTACTCCCCCATTCCTCAGGGAAGGACCCGTAAGGACAGCCGTCCTCCGGTCCGAGTCATGGCATGCGGCGGTTCACCCCCTTCTGCATACCGTCGGGGACGACTCCGTTGCGAGCGGAGCCAGTCTCGTTACAGCGAACCGTCGATTTTCGGCCCTGAACTGTTCCTAATTTCATCCAACGGCATGCATAAGACCGCGGCCCTGAGCAATTCGGCTGCCAAATTTGCAACTCATTTTCCCTAACCTCCTGATTCCACGGGATATATCTTGACTCTTGCGGCACAACCTTATACACTTCTTATGCATCTCCGAGGGGGGCATCCAAACTTTATGGACTATAAGATCGGCGACAAAGTCGTCTACCCGAATCATGGTGTGGGCGTTGTTGAACAGATCAGTTACGGAGTTTTGAACGGCAGAACCGAACGTTACTTCATGATCCGCATTGTTTCCAGCGGCTTGCGTGTTATGGTTCCGCAGTCTAACGCGACGGCCGTTGGCCTTCGTTCCGTCATTCGTTCGGCGGAATCCAGCAAAGTCCTGGGCTTTCTCGAAACCGGAAAACTTAACTCTCACCACGACTGGAAGCACCGCTTCAAGGAAAACTCGGAGCGCATGCGCACCGGGTCCCTCCTCGAAGTTGCTGTCGTCCTCAAGAGTCTCGTTTCCCTCAGCCGCAGCAAGCCCCTCTCCTTCCGCGAAAAGAAAATGTTAGAACGCGCGAAGTACCTCCTCGTTAGCGAGATGGCCACTTCTCGCAACACCAGTGCCGAAAACGCCGAAGCCACCGTCGTCAAGTCGCTCGCCAAGGCCAAGCTCACGTTCCCGGTGATGACCGAAAAATTTGAATAGCCCTTGCCGCCTCCGCGGCACTTCGTCCCCTGCGGGCAGCTTGGAAAAAGCTGCCCGCTTTTTTATTCTCTGCGCTCTCTGTATCTCTACGTTCAAATCTCAGTTGCGGAAAGCGCACAAACCGTAACGCCTGCTTCGCGCAGACTCTGCGCTACGGTTGAAGCAATGTCAGGCGCGCCGGGTGTGTCGCCGTGAATACAGAGGGTTTGCGCATCTACGGAGACTTCACTGCCGTCGCTCGCAATCACTACCCCTCGCTCCGCGATGCCAAGCGCTTGCCACGCTGCTTCTTCTGGATTGCGGATTAGTGCATCCTCGAACTTACGCGGGCGCAACGTTCCATCCGCTTCGTACCGTCGGTCGGCAAACGCTTCCGCGGCCACCGCGAATCCTGCTTCCCGAAAGACATCCAGCATCGGCGAGCCGGCAAGTCCGACCAATACAACTTCCCGATTCCATCGCGCAACGCCTTTCGCAATCGATTCGGCAAGCTCGCGGTTCCGCACCGCCTGATTGTAAAGCGCGCCATGCGGCTTGACGTGCACCACGCGCGCTCCGCATCTGTCCGCCACATCCGCGAGAGCTTTAACTTGCTCAAAAATGAAAGCGGAAATTTCGTTCAGCGGCAGCTTCAACTCCAGCCGCCCGAAATTCGCCCGATCCGGATAGCCCGGATGCGCGCCGATCGCCAGCTTCCAGCGCAGCGCCTGCTCGATCGTGGTCTTCATGGTCTGTTCGTCGCCCGCATGCCCGCCACAAGCGATGTTGACCGACGTGATCGAGCGCATTAGCGCTTCCTGCGTGCCGTCGGCAATCGCCTCCGGCACCTCGCCCATGTCGCAATTCAGGTCCACCTTTAGCTCGCCGCGTTTCATTCCAAAATCCACTCTTAGTTGTGCATCACATCCGTCGCTGCCGCTCCAAACTGTAGCTCAGGCCCTCAGGCTTGAGGGTGTTTCCCCCGGAAGGAGCACCGCGCCGATGGATCGAAAAATCCTCACCCCTGAAGGGGTGAGCTACAGCTCACGCATCAATTCCTCCGACGCCATGAGCTTTTCCTGTTTTGCCAGCAACGTTCGCGCCGTGTCCCACTCAACTCGCTCAAACCGAATCTCATCGCGCGGCCGAAGCTGCCCCAGGCTATGAAAATCCGCCGAAATCACATTGGCAATCTTCGGATATCCCCCGGTGGTTTGCTGCTCGACAAAGAGAATAATGGGCTGCCCTCCTTCCGGCACCTGAACGGCCCCCAGCGAAACGCCCTCTGAAATCATTTCGCCGCCGGCCCGCGCCGGGATCACCCCGCCCTGCAGCCGAATTCCCATCCGGTTGGACTCCTCCGCCACGCGATATGTGCTCTCATAAAAAATCTTTTTTGCCGCCTCCGAAAACCAATCGCTCTGCGGACCTGGCGTGACGCGCAATACCTTTCGCGGCTGCAGCTCTTTCAGCGCCCGCGCCGACAGCCGTCGCTTGCCAACTGTGCCAGCGCCTACAGTGGAACAGGCATTCTTGCCTGTTCTTTTTTGTTCATTCCTGTTCGCCAGCCCAATAGTAAGGACGTCGCCTTTCTTCAACGCCCGCCCTTTATGCCCGCCCAGGCCGCTCAGAATGTGTGTCGACGCACTGTCCAAAAAGAGTTGGACTTCGACCCCGCCCCGAACGCACAAATAACACCGCGCCCCCGATCGCGTCGGCCCAAATCGAAGGACTTGCCCCGGCGCCGCTTCAAATGCTGTCCACATCTCAACCGGTTTCCCCTCCAGCGTCGCGCCAAAGTCCGAACCGGCCAGCGCCAGGACTGCGCCGTCCGGAAGCGCGAACGTCCCTCCAAGCAGCGTCATTTCCAGCCCGGCTTCCCCCTCGGCATTACCCAGCAGCCGATTTCCGATCCGGAGTGAAACCGCGTCAGCCGCTCCCGAAGGTGAAACGCCCAACGGCCCATATCCTTCTCGCCCAACATCCTGCACGGTCGTAAAAAGCCCCGGCTCCAACACCTCGATCAACCTCATGCGCTCTCCAACGTCGCAAATCGCTCGCGGGAAATCGGCGTGAATCGCACGCGATCTCCAATGGACAAAAGGCTCAACCCGTCGCTATCAGCCCGAAACATTTTAAGCGCCGTGCGCCCGATCAATCTCCATCCTCCCGGCGTCGCGAACGGGTACACGCCGGTTTGATTTCCCGCGATCCCTACGCTGCCCGCCGGAACTCGATTGCGCGGCGCCGCCAGCCGCGGCGTCACCAACTCTTCCGGCAATTCCCCGAGGTACGCAAATCCCGGCACGAACCCCAAAAAATAAACCACATACTCCACCGAAGAATGCAGTTCGATCGCCCGTGCCTGTGTTATTCCGCGCCTCGCGCATACCTCAGCCAAATCCGGACCAAACTCGCCGCCATAGCAAACCGGAATTTCCACCCGCCGCGGCTCCGGCAGTTTTACTTCCTTAAGCCGCTCGAGATATTTCCGCAGAATCCCTTCCACCTCTTCGTGCCGCATTCGAATCGCATCGAACTTGACCAGCAAAGAACAATACGCCGGATGCAAATTGCGTACGCCCGGAACCGGCTCTAATTCCAGCAACCGCAGCAGCCTGCGAACATTCTCATTCCCTCGGAGTGTGATGCGACTTTGCACAGGCGGGGCTTTAGCCCCGCCCGTTTTCTTCTGTTCACCTTGCTCGTCGAAATAAACCAGCAGTGATTGATCGCTGGAATATTGGAATCGCGCGACTTCGCCCCTCCATGTCTCCATGCTCGCGAAAGTATACCCCCACAGTCTAAACAGCGTGGAAAATGGGATGCGCGACCTGCTTGACACTCATATGTCCGCCGCATAGAGTTCCTGCAATCTTTCCGCGTCTCAGGGCGGCAGCCTGCCGATGAAATGGTTTGGCCCAACCGATCGACCGCGAGGTGATTGTGGCCGTTGAAACAGCTGCTTACGCGGTGCCCATCGGCGCCAGAACTATCCAGAAAATACGCTTCAGGATTCTCCCATTTGTTTTTGTGCTTTTCGTCGTTGCACTCATTGATCGCAACAACATTGGGTTTGCCGCGCTCACAATGAACAAAGAGCTGGCCATCAGCAGCCAGCAGTTCGGATTCATTTTCGGGATTTTCTTCTTTGGCTACTTCCTTTTTGAAATCCCCAGCAATCTGCTGCTGCACCAAATCGGAGCGCGCGTCTGGATCGCCCGAATCCTGCTTACTTGGGGACTTGTGGCCATGCTGACGGGCTTCGTCCATACGGTGCAGCAACTTTACATTGCGCGCTTTGTGCTGGGGCTGGCTGAAGCCGGCTATTTCCCTGGAATCATTTTGTACCTCACGTACTGGTTTCCCCAACGCGAACAGGCGCGTGCCCTTGCGCTCTTCATGATTGGCATACCCGTCACTACGATCCTGGGCGCTCCGGTTTCCGGTTTCATCCTGGATCATGTGCACTGGCTCGGCGTCAGCAGTTGGCGGTGGCTGCTCATTCTGGAGGGAGCGCCCGCCATTGTCTGCAGCGCACTCACTTACTTGCTTCTCCCAGGCGGCCCTCAAGAAGCCAAGTTTCTCGGCCCAGAAGAGAAAGAGTGGATTCAGGCAGAGTTGCAACGCGAAGAACAGCAAAAATTTACGCGGCGCAGTTACTCAGTGCTCCAAGCCCTGGCGAGCGGCCGTGTTTGGGTTCTCGTCTTGATTTATTTTGGGATAACGGTCGCCATCTATGCGCTGAATTCTTGGGCGCCGCAACTGGTGAGATCCCTCTCCAGCCTCTATTCCAATAGCACGATCGCGCTGCTGGTAATGATTCCCAGTTTGGTAGGCCTCGCAGCGATGATCCTTGTTTCGCGCAGCTCCGACCGCACCCTGGAGCGGCGATACCACGTTGCAATCCCGGCTCTCGCGACTGGAACAGCCCTCGTGTTGCTGGGCACCAGCCCTTCCGCATTCCTTTCCGTGGCGCTTTTGTGTTTGCTGGCTGCCGGCGTTTTCAGTTGTCTTGGTCCCTTTTGGACGTTGCCAAGCGAATTTTTGACTGGCTATTCGGCCGCAGCGGGCATCGCCTTGATTAATTCCGTGGGAAATCTTGGTGGGTTTGTTGGACCAGCCGCCATCGGTTTCATTAGCCAGAGAACGGGAACCCTCTCCGCGGGCCTGGCACTTTCCGGAATCCCGATGTTCCTGTCAGCGGCGCTCGCCTTGCTTCTTCCAGGCAAGCCCGAGCGCCGGCAAAGGGCTGAAAATTCCGCTCCGTCATAACGTCTCTTGGCGCGGACTTTTTTTAAGCAAGCGCGAGGCTGGGATCGGCGTTGAGCGACGTGTCCGCGAGCATTCCGGCGCGAAAGCGGGAATAAGCTGCCGCCGCGATCATCGCGGCGTTATCAGTAGAGAGCGCGCGGCTCGGGAAAAACACTTCGAGGCCGGCAGCTTTCGCGCGCTCTTCAAAGGCGGCGCGCAATTGCGAATTGGCGGCCACGCCGCCGGAAACGAGAATACTCTCCGCAGAAAGTTGCTCCGCGGCGTTGAGCGTTCGTTCGACCAGATCGCGCACAACAGCGTTTTGAAATTCGCGCACAAGTCCAAGACTTTTGGGCGTGCAAAGCGGGAGCAGTTGCTCGACTTTTTGTTCCCCGCGGGCCAACGCCTCTTCCCGTTTGCGAATTTCTTCGCCGTACTCTCCGTTTTCGCGAACGTGATACAGCACTGCCGTCTTGAGCCCGCTGAAACTGAAATCGAGAGCATTCCCCTTCATTTTCGTGACGCCAAATTTCACTGGCGCCGGCACACCGCCCGCCGCAGCAGCCAGCCGGTCGAGAATCGGCCCGCCGGGATAGCCCAGCCCAAGAAGCTTCGCCACTTTGTCGTACGCTTCACCGGCGGCATCGTCGCGCGTTTGCCCCAGCTTTCGATAATTCAGCTTCGCGCCGGCCTCCTGCGCGTTCGCACCTTCCGTCTTCACTTCGTAAAGGACCGTGTGCCCGCCGGAAACAATCAGGCACACTGCCGGGAATCTCGCCGCGCGCCCGGCTTTATGCGCCTCCAAGAAAACCGCGTGCACGTGCCCTTCGAGATGATTCACCGGAACGAGTGGCTTACCCAGCGCCTGCGCCAGCGTTTTTCCGTACGTAATTCCCACAAGCAGTGCGCCCACGAGGCCCGGGCCTTGCGTCACGCCAATCGCATCCACATCGGAAAGTTTCATTCCCGCTTGAGCAAGCGCTTCGCGCACCACCGGCACGATCTGTCGCAAATGTTCGCGCGACGCCAGCTCCGGCACCACGCCGCCATATTTTCGGTGAATGTCGATCTGCGACGCGACCACGCTTGACAGAATCTCGCGCCCGTCGGCAACCACCGCCGCCGCCGTCTCATCGCACGAAGATTCAATCCCCAGAATGCGCGTGCTCATTGAATGTCCATCTGGCCTCTACAATTTCAAGTTCTTCAAATACTCGCGGAAGTTGCCCCCAAGCTCTTTATTCTGCAGGGCAATTTCCACCGTCGCTTTCAGAAACCCGAGTTTGTCGCCCGCATCATAGGAGATGCCGTTATAAATATACGCCCACAAGCCATCCTCCTGCGCCAGGATACGCAGCGCGTCGGTTAGCTGGATTTCGTTTCCCGCGCCCGGCTTGGTACGCTCCAGGCAATCAAAAATCTGTGGCGGCAAAACGTAGCGTCCGGTAATCGCCAGGTTTGATGGAGCTTTTTCCGGCCTTGGCTTCTCCACCAGGTCACGGATTCTCAACAGCCGCGCTCCGAACGGCGCCTGCGGCGCCGGCTCACCATCCACGATGCCGTACAGGTGCGTCTTCTCTTTGGGCACTTCTTCGACGGCGATCGCGCCCACGCCCGTCGCGGCATACACATCAATCAATTGTTTCGTGGCCGGATTTTCGCCGGGAATCAGCACATCGCCTAGCAAAACCGCGAAGGGTTCATCGCCCACCAAGTCTTTCGCCACCAGCACGGCGTGTCCCAGGCCCAGCGGCTCTTTCTGCCGCGTGTAACTTACCTGCACCATGTCGCTGATGCGCCGCACCAATGCGGCCTGTTCTTTCTTCCCTTTTTCTTCAAGGAAGCGCTCCAGCGTCGGCGCGTAGTCGAAGTGATCTTCGATGGAATTCTTTCCCTTTCCGGTCACGATGATGATGTGCTCGATCCCGGAGACGACGCACTCTTCCACGACGTACTGAATCTGCGGTTTGTCCACGACCGTCAGCATTTCCTTGGGCTGCGCTTTCGTCGCGGGCAAAAAGCGAGTCCCCAGTCCCGCGGCTGGCAGGACCGCCTTGCGAACTCTGCGTGCTGTGGCGCCTTTCGTTTGCGTCGCGTCAGCCATCGGTTCCCTCGCTGGACTTACTTTTTCTTCGCAGGCTTCTTGTCTTTCCCTTCCTTGGAAGACGATTCCTTTGCCGCTGTTTCCTTCGTCCCGGAGTCTTTCTCTTTGTTCGCGGTTTCTTTGGTTTCCGTCGCGGGCTTGTCGGCCTTGTCGCCGTCGGCGCCAGCTTTCTTTCCGCCATAATCGGTCACGTACCAACCCGCGCCCTTGAATTGAATCGCAGGCGCGGTAATTACTGGCTCGACTTTGCCGCCGCAGTGCGGGCACTTTTTCAAGTGCGGCCCGGAAACGTTTTCAATTTTTTCCGTTGTTCGTCCGCACTTCAAACATTTGTACTCGTACAGGGGCACTGATGCTCCTCCGATGCGCTGCTCAAACCTAAAAGTATAGCATTGCTCTTGCATGCTGAGCGCGAGTGGAGCGCACGAAACGCGTGCTAGACTCGTCTCCATGGCCGCACAGACCTCCTCCAAACCGGTGAACGCCGCAAATTCCCCGGCTGTCGGATGCCTCTACCTTGTCGGAACGCCCATCGGCAATCTGGAGGACATCACGCTTCGCGCCCTGCGCATCCTGAAAGAAGTCGATCAAATAGCCTGCGAAGACACGCGCCACACACAGAAGCTGCTGACTCACTACGACATTCACAAGCCGCTGGTCAGCTACCACCAACACAATGAGCTGACGCGCGCGCCGGAACTCGTCGTGGCGCTGGAACGAGGCGCGAAAATCGCTCTCGTGAGCGACGCGGGCATGCCGCTGGTTTCTGATCCTGGCCATCGCCTCGTTACGCTTTGCCTGCAGCACCGCATTCCCGTGGTGCCGATTCCCGGTCCATCCGCGCTTCTCGCTTCCCTTTCCGCCTCGGGGCTGCCCTGCGAAGAATTCCTCTTCGTCGGCTTCTTGCCGGCGCGGACCGGCGAGCGCCGCCGCGCCCTCGAACGCCTGCGCATCGAGGATCGCACCATCATTCTTTATGAAGCGCCACACCGCGTCGCTGAGTGCGTCGCTGATGCGCGCGAAGTGCTCGGCAATCGCAGCGCCTGCATCGCGCGCGAAGTGACGAAGATGCACGAAGAGTTCCGCCGCGGCAAACTCTCCGAACTCGCCGCTTCTCTCGAAGAACGCCCCGCGCGCGGCGAAATAACGCTTCTGATTGGCCCGGAAGCTCCCGCCGATGCGCGCACACAAGCAAACTCCATGCAAAGTCTCGCCGACCGCGTCGAAGAACTAATCCGCCAGGCCAAACTCGACCGCAAAGAAGCCCTGAAGCTCGCCGCCAAGGAACGCGGCCTGACGCGCCATGACGCCTACGCCCAAATTGTCGATGCAAAAGCAAATCAGAAAGAAACGTGAGCAAAAGTCCCGATGCTACCACCCGGCATTGCGCCGGACTGGCGCAGCTGAGCACCTACCACCCACTGTCATTTGCGTTTCTTGCATCCCGGATGGCTTTGCGGGACCGAGCGAAGCAGGCCGGTTTTTTCTTGCGCATTCACTCCTGCGCGCCTATTCCGTCCCGCATGGTTTTGCGGGACGAATGCGTCGGCTTGTGCAGTCGAGGAATCTCTCTTATCCTTTCCTCCTTGCATAGCGTGCGATCACCCCCGCGTCCTTCACTTCGCCCGATCCGTCACTCCGGCAACGGTCAAAGCTGGAACACCGCTACATCTTTTTCACGGCACATTCTTAAGGCTCGTCCAGGCGCTGTTCGGAGAGTTCTGGTCGCACACCTGGTTGTTTTTCAGGTTGCAGACAAAAAACCGTGTCACGGGATGGACTTCCCAAACGGTGGAGCGCCAGCAACTGGCCAGCGCGCCCGTGAAAGCGCAGTCATCTTTAGTATTCAAGTGCACGTTATCGACCATCAGCTGTCCAACGACTTTGACTTGCCGGCCCTGCAGAGAGTTCACGCGAGCAAACGTCCACTTTGCGTCGCGCGTGTGAGGAGTCATCTCAGCGACGACGCTGGTTTTATCCATTTCCGTGGGGTGGCCGAATACGGGCTGTGGTTTATTCTTCAAAATCTGTTTCGCCAATGCCGGGTCAAAGCCCAGGCCGATGTGGAAGTCATAGCTGTCTGGGAGTTGCAGTTTGCAATTCGTGGTTTCCCCGATCGAGGGTTTGCCGCCAGCGCCTTTGCCAGTGTCTTCCACGAAGTAAAGAAAAGCGATGACGGTAACGATGTTCCCCTCGCCAAGATTAGCCAGCGCCGGAGCAGACTTTGCATGGTTGCTGCTGCCCAGAGTCTTTGGAACCTTGCCCTCCAGCGCCTTGAAATCCGTTCCACTCAGGAACGCCGTGGAAGCCAAGGCCGCACCTGGGACCTGGTTCTTCAGGAAATTCAGATACGCGTCGTACTTGTGGGCCGAGTCGGTGCACCCCGTTGGAAACTGGGCGTGGCACGTTTGCGTGGTCAGGCTTGCTGGATTACAGCCGGTAACTGCTTTTTGCTTGGAAGCCAGTTTAGCCAGGCCATGAGCGCGGTCAGCGTACAGGCAGTCGGGAATGCCGAGCAGAAGAATTAAGGCGATCAACTTAATGAATTTCTGCATAGCTCCTCCTTGAAAACATAGGAAGGCCGGTGGACCCTGTGCAGATGTGAATTGCAACAGTATGTCCCACTGAGCGAGCTATACGTCAATGTAATTTGCTGTTGACAGAAGCGACGCAAGGCTCCTCGATATCGCGTAGTGACAACGCCAGCGAATTCGTTTCAGGATAGAGGCGAGTGGCCTCACTCCGATTTTTTCAGAGTGATGCGGCGAAGAACGGTCTTATCAGGAAGGGTGAAAGTTCCTTCGAGCTTGTCGCCGTCGAGTTTGAGGACGATGACTCCGCGGGGGAGCTCACCTGTGATCGTGCGCTTGCCGCTGTCGTAGCGCCATTCGCCAGAGCCCATGACAATTTCCTTGCCGTCCGCAATTTTCCCGCCGGTGACCATTAACAATCCGCGCTTGCCCGGAATCGCGGCGATACGGTAGACGGCTACTTCGTCATGGCAGGCAGTGCCCTTCTCCACGCAGAGGGAATCGCCGCGCCAGGTGCCCGCGAGTTTCGATTCGTCGCTGGTGATCGAAGCGCTCGCGGTAGGGCTTTGTGGGATCGCGACAACTGCGGAAAGAAGTGAAGCCGACAAGGAAACAGTAATGGCGACGATCCCGAAAAGTGGCGTTCGCATTGTTCGTCCGACACAGAAAATCAATCGCGCAGCGCGCGGGCTGGATCTGTCCGCATGGCGCGCCAGGCAGGCAAGAAACACGCCGCCAACGAGGCGATGGTCATCACTGCGAGCGCCGAGCCAAACGCCAGCGGGTCGCGGGGGCTTACGTTGTACAAAAGATTTCCCAGCAGCCGCGTCAATGCGAGCGCCACTGCCGCGCCAAGCAACACGCCGCCGGCCGTCAACGCCAGGCCGCGCGACATCACCAGGCGCAACAGATTGGATGCATCCGCCCCAAGCGCCATGCGCAACCCCAATTCGCGGGTGCTCTGCGAGACCGCGTAGGACATCACGCCATACAGACCGATGGCCGCGAGCAGCAGCGCCAATCCACCCAGGGTACCAACCAAAGTGACGGCCACCATTTGCGGCGACGTGGACCGTTCGAGCTGCTCCTGGAGCGTGATGACTTCGTAGGGGGCGAGATTGGCGTCGAGCGCGTGGACTTCGCGGGCGATGGCCGTGGCCATAGTTTGCGGAGCCAGCGGCGTGCGGATGTTCAGAATGGCGGCGCGCAACGAATTTTGCCGCACGGGCACAAAGAAGAACGGCGTGGGCCTCTCGCGCACGCTCGAATACTTCGAGTCTTTAGCGATGCCGACGACCTGCATCCAGCGTCCCTTGAGCTGGAGGCGCTGGCCGAGCGGTTCGCGGCCCTGCCAGAAGCGCTGGGCCATGGTTTCGTTGACAACGGCGACGAGCGCGCCTTTTTCGTCATCGGCGCGCGTGAATTCGCGTCCGGCGACGAGCGGGATGCCCATGGTGACGAAGTAGTCTTCGCCGACTTCGTTGTAATCGACGGTGGGGGATTCCTCCGGCGGCGGCGTGTAGCCATCGACGACGATGGGCGCGGTGGCAGAGCTGACGTAGCTGAGTGGAGTCATTTTTGCGAAGGCGGCGGACTCCACGCCCGGGAGCGACCGGACGCGCTCGCGTAGGGCGTCCTGAAAGGTCTGCGCGCGCGCGGGAGTGTAGCCGGCGGAGACCAGGTCGATGGCGGTGTCCAGTACGCCGCGGGTGTTAAAGCCAGGGCTGGCGTTGCGGACCTTCAGCAAGCTTTGCATCAGCAGACCTGTGCCAACGAGCAAAACAAAGCTGAGCGAGACTTGCACCAGCACCAAGCCGGAGCGCACCCAGGCGCGGCCGCGACCCCCGACGACTCCGGTAGATTCCATTTTCATGGACTGCGCGAGGTCGATCTTTCTCGTTTGCAGCGCGGGCACCAGGCCCATCAGCAGCGTGGTGGCGAGGCAGACGGCGACGCTGAGCGCGAGCACGCGCCAATCGATTTCGCCAGGGAGATGCATCTGCACGCCGCCGCGCGCGGGGAAGAGCAGGACGAGCGCGTGGCGGCACCAGTACGCGACCAAAAGGCCGCCGGCGGCTCCGAACAGGGAGAGCGCCAGGCCCTCGGTGAGAAGCTGCTTTAACAAACGGCCGCGACCGGCGCCGATGGCGAGACGAACGGTCATTTCATGGCGCCGCGCGAACGACCGGACGAGGAGCAAATTGCCGACATTCGCGCAAGCAATAAGCAAAACAAAAACGACGACCGCGAGCATGATTTCCAACGTGGGGAGCAGGGTGGCGGCGTTGTTGAACGGCGTCTGCCACAGTGGCCAGAATCGAATAGCGCGGCCGCGATTGGTGGCGGGATACTCGGCCTCGAGGCGGCCTGAGATTGCCGCGAATTCCTGCTGGGCCTGCTGCTGGGTTACTCCGGGCTTGAGCCGCGCGTAGGCTTCGATCCAGCGCGCGCCGCGATCTTCGAGCTTGTAGCCGCCGGACTCGAAGATGTCCTCCATGGAGGCGGGCACCCAGAAGTTCATGCTCCAGCCGACGAAGGTGCCGTAGAAGCCCTCGCGGGCGACGCCTACGATGGTGTGCATGACGCCGTTAAGGCGCTGCGTCCTGCCGACGATTTGCGGATCGCCACGGAAGCGACCTTGCCAGAGCTGATAGCTGATGACGGCGACGGGATGCGCGCTTTGCCCAATGTCCTCGCCCGGCAAAAAGCCGCGGCCGAGAATCGGGTGCACGCCGATGGCGTCGAAGTAGTTGGCGGAGACGATGCTGCCGGTGGTGCGCTCGGCGCGATCGCCGATGCTGAGCGTGGTGCCGGTGATTTTGCTGACGAAGACCGTTTCGCAGAGCGTGCAGCTTCGCTGGAGGTCCTGGAAATCGGGCCAGGAAAGCGAGGTGCCCAGGGGTTCGTCGCGTGAGGTGCCGCCGATGGCGACGAGCCGCTCCTGATGCGCGACGGCGGGATAGGGACGGAAGAGGATGCCTTCGATCCAACTGAAGACCGCGGCGTTGGCGCCGATACCTAAAGTCAGGCAAAGGATCGCAAGGATGGAAAAGCCCGGACTGCGCCGGAGCATGCGGAGCCCGAAGCGGAGGTCCTGTAGAGTGGTCTCGATCATGGGCAGTCCTCGCTGGTCGCGGTAGATTTCCTTGGTTTGCTCGACGCCACCAAAACTGCGTAACGCTTCGCGGCGGGCATCCGCGGGAGACATGCCTTTGCGCACGTTGAGTTCGATGGCCATCTCCAGATGCGAACGCAGTTCGTCGTCTAAGTCCTTTTCGAGACGACGGCGGCGGAAGAGCGCGGCGATGCGATGGAGCAACGCGCCGAAGCCTTCGCGCATAACTTGGGCACTCCTTAGCGCCAGGAGAAACCTGCGTTCCTTTAGACGGTCAACAGGAGAAAGGGCGAGCGTAGCACATTCCTTTTGGCCGTCAACAGGTGATTTGCAGGAGTCGGGGTTGCGCCAAGAATCGTGGCGTAACCTTTCCGGCGTTAGCCAGTTATATTCGTAGAGCCAAGATGGCCACACGACGACCGGCACGGAAGCGCATGCGGCCCAAGGGCGTTCCGCCTCAGAAGGCGGGCCCAACCAGGCAGGATGCTGAGGGTGTGCTCGTGGAGGCAGCGCAGAACGACCCGGCGAAGTTTGATGCACTTTATGAAATGCATTTCGAGCGCGTGTATGCGTTTGTGGCAAGCCGAGTGAGGGACCGGGCAAGCTCGGAAGATGTGACGTCAGAAGTGTTTCACAAGGCGCTGGCCAACTTGCCGAGTTATGAATGGCGCGGAGTTCCATTTGTGGCTTGGCTGCTGCGAATTGCGGCGAACGCCATCGTCGATCACGCCAAACGCGCCGCGCGGGAGTCCCCTGCCCCGGACGATCCGCCGGAACCGGCGAACGATCCTGTTGTGCGAGCCTCCGAGATGCGCGCCATCGAGCATCGCGCGCAATTGTTCCGGCTGGTAGGGCAGCTTCCGGCGCTTCAGAAACAAGTGGTGCACGAGCGATTCGTGGAACAACGAAGCATAAAGGAAATTGCGCAGCGGCTCGGGAAGACGGAAGGAGCTGTAAAACAATTGCAATTGCGCGCGGTGCAGAATTTGCGGGCGCAGATGGAGGGCAGCCATGCCTAAGCGCCCCCTCGCCTTGCAATTGGATGAAGTAGTGCAGGCGATGCTCGTATCACTGCAGCCACGCCCGGAGAAAGCGCCGGACCGGCAGTTGGCTTCGCTCGTGCGCGTGGCCCGGGAGTTGCGCGACCTGCCGCGCGAAGAGTTTCGAGCAGCGTTAAAATCCGATCTGCAAAGGAGAGCATCCATGAGCGAGAGCACAGCGGCAGCAAAAGTTGGGTCAAGAGAGGAACAAGCGAGAGCCGTTCATTACATGCGCCCGGGATTGAAGTCGATCACTCCGTACATCATCGTTCGGGGCGCAGCACAGTTCATCGAGTTCCTGAAAACTTCGTTTGAAGCTACAGAACGAATAAGAGTGCCGGCACCAGATGGATCGATCATGCATGCGGAAGTGGCCATCGGCAACGGAGCTATCGAAGTAAGCGACGGAAGCGAAGCGTATCCGGCAGCCCCCCAGGCGATTCATCTGTATGTGGATGACCCTGACGCCGCGTACGCGCGTACGTTGCAAGGCGGGGCCACCTCTTTCTACGCCCCGACCGACGATCATCCTTCCGGCGACCGCTGGGGCGCCGTCAAAGATCCCTTCGGCAATCACTGGTACATTGCCAAGCCTCGCGGATGGACCCCCGGGCCGGAAGGACTTCAGTCGGTGCAGCCATACTTGCACTTGCGCGAGGCACACAAAATGATTCCATTTTTGGAGGCGGCTTTTGGCGCCGAGGACCTGGGCACTCACAAATCACCTGAGGGTCTGGTCCTGCACGCCACGATTCGAATCGGAAACGCGACTCTCGAAATTGACGAAGCGCGCGGAGAAAACCAGCCGATGCCCTGTCACCTGCATATTTACGTGCCGGATACGGATGCGGTTTATGCGCAAGCGTTGCGCGCGGGAGCAACTTCGATTGATGCGCCACGCAACGCGCCCTATGGCGATCGCGCCGCGGGAGTGAAAGACGCGTGGGGAAATAGCTGGTTTATCGCGACGTATTTGGGAAACAAGTAAGGGAGTGAAAGAAAGAGAGGCGGAGCGCCACGAACAAGAACAAGCGAAGCGCGGGCGCACCCCGGTGTGACGGCCGCTAGGGGAGTTGAAGAGGAAGAAAGCGGAGGGGGAGCCACTTTTGCGGGTGCAGGAGGGCCAGGAGATTCTTTCCTTCTTGCGCCGGAAGGATCATGTAGTGAAGCGGATTGTCGGGCAAATCGGGGTTCGCCGGACAGAGTATAGTTACGACGCCCACGCGTCCAGTGGCGCAACGGAAAGCGAACGCAGCCACAATATCCTCGCCGGGGTTCCGGTCGCGGAAACCTAAAAGCTCCCGCCACAGATATTGGCGGAGTAAACCATAGAATTGCTTCAAGCGCGCGGGAGTCTGCCCGCCTTTCTCTATTGCCAGCGTGGCAAGAAGGGCATAGACATGATCGCGGTAGCCGCCGTCGCAAATCGGGCAGCCGTCGAGGATGCGGCGCAGTTCCCGCGCAATGACGCTGTGAGAAGCGGTTTCGGCGTCCGCGGCCGCGCCGCTTATCTGCAGTTCAGATTCCTGGTCCAGAGATCGACGCAGTGATTCCCAGTGACCGCGATCGTCATCGGGAATTAGCACTTTCATGGCAATAGGGGCATGGGCTCGGGCACAGGCTCGGTCAGAAAGTTGCAAAACGCAATCCGCACATCTGTGTAATTCAAGCGGTTAAAGTCTGCAATTTTTGTGTTAGTAAAAACCCGATAGGGCGCCTCTCAAACGAATGAAGCGCGTCAGGCGGCGGATTCGGAGCGGAAGACGCGCTGAAAACGCGGGCCCGTGAACTGGACACCAACGAGTTTCTCTCTTCCAGATTCGGAATCGCAAACATGAACCACGCGGCCGTGAGTGGCGAAATCTGTCTCGTTCATTCTGGCGCCCGCAAAACGATTTCCGTTTGCGGGTCCACCAGCCCGCTCGGGCTGTGCGCGGCGCGCCCCGTATTGCGAAAGAGGAATGCGGATTTCGAGATCGGAGCCGATAGCGACGTCGAAACGCGTGACGAAGGCGGCGCCGTTGCGGCAGAGATTTTCGCTGGAAGTATCTTCTTCGAAGGCGAAGCCGTGGGCGTCGCGGCCACGAACTTTCAGCGGCAGGCGGACGGAGATTCTACGTTCCGAGCGTTGCTTCGAAACGGTCGTGCTCGCGAGCGGGACCATGGGCTGGGTCCTCGATTCTGGTGACCGCAGCGCGGTCAACGTTTCTGGTGACCGCTAAACGGTCGACCCTCTCATCGACGCGGCCCTCGTTTGTGGCGACCGCGGAGCGGTCATCTTTTTCGGCGGCCGTAGGACGGCCATCGAAAAAGCGTTCCACACTTTCGAGGACTTCGCCGGGCGTTCGCGCCGCATGTACAATCCGACGAAGCTCGCTGCCGTTCCCCACGCCATGAGTGAACCAGCATGCGAACTGCTTCATTTTGCCTACCCCATCGGGCAGGTTGGCAGCATTAATTTGCTTATAGTAGCCCATCAGTAAACGGTAGCGGATTTCGTCGTTGGGGATGTCGTAGCGGCCAGTCTCGGCGAATTGCTGCATCTGGGAAAAAATCCACGGGTTGGTGGCGGCGCCGCGGCCGATCATGACGGCGTCGCAGCCGGTTTCGCGCACCATTCGAACGGCGTCTTCGGGCTTGTTGATGTCACCGTTGCCAATCACGGGAATCTTCACGGCTTGTTTGACGGCGGCGATGATGCTCCAGTCGGCGGCGCCGGTGTAGCCTTGCGCGCGCGTACGCGGATGGACGGCGACGGCTTCGACGCCGATGCTCTCCGCCATTTTCGCGACGTCCACCGCAACAATGGAGTTTTCGTCCCAGCCGGCGCGAAGCTTGATAGTCAGCGGAATTTTGACGGCGGCGCGGACGGTCTTGAAAATATCTTCGAGCAGCGGGAGATCGCGCAGCAGACCGGAACCGCCGCACTTGACGACTTTTTTCGCCGGACAACCGAGATTGATGTCCACCGCGTCGTAGCCCAGGTCTTCGACCATTTTTGCGGCTTCCGCCATGACGGCGGGATTAGCGCCGAAAAGTTGCGCCGTGATGGGATGCTCGTCTTCCTGGAAATAGAGATAGCGCAGAGTTTTTTTCGCGCTGCGCGTGATTCCGTCGGAGCTGGTGAACTCCGTCATGAGCAAGCCGCAGCCGCCGAGGCCGCGAATGACGCGACGAAAGAGTGTGTCCGTCACCCCGGCCATGGGGGCAAGAACCGCGGCGGGGAGGATGGTCAAATCGCGAATTTGGAAGCTCGCCGGAATCATACGTTCAGTTTAGGCTGGTGAGCGCGGTGTAGCAAGATGGTGGGCAATTTGTGTTCAGTGACTTAGCTACACAGAATTTCGTGAAAATAGGGCTTGCAAAGGGTTTTAGTTCTGGTATAATGACTTTGGGTGAAACTGCGGGTCGACCACAGTTTCGCCCTTTTTCTTTTTGCGCCGCATTCACCTCCGGGCTCGTCGCTGTTTTGCCTTTCCATGTCGGGTTGTTAGACTTACCGGGACTGGCTCCGTCGCAGGCTCCACAGTCCGCGCGCCGAGAGGATGAAGGTGAAGCCCCCGAGCCCGCCGAGCGCCCAGAGTGTCCAGACGAAGAAGAAGCCGCCGGTGGACTTGGCGATCTCGCCGTAATGCGCCCCCCTCATGTGGATGACGGGCATGCCTGCCGCGAACAACCCGACGAGCAGCATGATGACGTACCCCGATCGCCGTTCGGCGAGCACCAGCGTCCCGTACAGCAACACCACGAGAACGGCCAACGCAATGTTTGAGGGCTCGGCCTTCGATATCCCACGGACGATGTCGTCCGTAATGTGAAGCGTCAGAAAGAGGATCGAGAGCAGAGACGTGATGGTTAACACAACGTTGTGTTTCATTTTGATGTTCTCCTTGCCAAGCCTCGGTAGAGGCGATGTTCTCATGGCGCGCGTCGCAGTGTTCATCGCCAGATCGACGCTGTTGCTACATCGCTGTAGCCGTGGCGTCACCGGATACAATGAGACTTCCGCCGATGAATCCCTGGGCGAATCCGCACGCCAGAATGGTGATCAGCAGAAGACGCCAACCAGCCTGGCCTTCGTCTTCGGCGACGTTTCCTCCAGTCGCTCCACCATTGCAGTTGAAATCATATCTCTTCCTTCTCATGTGTGTGTCTGAACTCCAATAGGTCACCTGGCTGGCACTCCATTGCCTCGCAGATGGCCTCGAGCGTCGAGAATCGGACCGCGCGAGCCTTTCCGGTTTTCAGGATCGACAGGTTGGCGAGCGTGATTCCGATTCTCTCGGACAGCTCCGTGAGCGTCATTCGACGCTCGTGAAGCATCTCGTCCACCTTCACGATGATCGGCATGGTCAGACCGTGCCTTCGAGATCTTCACGCATGCGTGCGCCCTGCTCGAAGACCCGCGCCAACACGAAGAGCAGCAGCACCGTGAGCCATCGCGTCAGCGAAAGGCCCGAGCTGATGTTGAGCGGCGCGGCGGCCGTCGATACGCCCGCAGCAATTGCTCCAACGGTGAAATGCATCAACTCAAGGCCGAGGATCGCCCAGGCGATCGTCTTCAGGCGAACGGCATTCGCCACAACGAAGGGGTTCCCGACGCTGACTGTCTCGACGATGGTCAGCAGCCGACTCAGAATGAGGTGCACAATGGGAACCGAACAGATGCCGATGACCATGATCAGGCGCATACCCATGAACAACATCGAATTGCCAGGCGCGGGCCGTGCACCAAGTGCTCTCATGACCCACGATTCGGCAATCAGGCTGGCTATCAGCAACGCCAGGATTAGCGCGCCCATGAACAAGTTCAGCTTGATCAGTACGCGGAGGACTCTCCGCGACAGCGCCAGAGTGTCAGGGTACGATTTGGTCATGAGACCGTCTCCTTGCTTTTGAAAGAGAGTCGCAACGCTTTATTGAATAACGATAACCTAAATATCGTTTATCGTCAAGCTGTATATTGATAGTCGATATGCCGGCAGCCAATCAGGCCAGGCGTGGCCTTGTCTCCGCCACCGGGAAGAATTCCACTTCTTCGATAACCGCGTTTACCAGGATGTGAGTATTGCCCTTACTAGAACTGGCTGTATCGAGTCTTGGTCCTATTTCTTGCCTGTGAACTCTTAACTTTCGATCGAAGAGCCCGGCCCTGTCGGGACGCGGTCGGGTGCTGAGTCTCTGTCTCTTCCCTTGCCCATGAACTGTTAGCTGTCGACTACAAAATCCCAACTCTGGATCGAACCATGAAAAACAAGAAACCGAACGCTGAACTTGTCTGGAAACAATTGGAAGACCACCTCGCCCCGCGCCTGCGCCTGTCGCTCATCGACCGCACAGTCTATGCGCATCTCCTGCGGCACAGCCGCCTGGAGGGGAAACTCCGCCTTCGGTTTTCGATTCGATGGCTGGCGCGCAATCTCCGGCTATCCACAGGGCCGGTGCGCCAAGCGGTGCGCCGACTCGTAGCCCAAGGCGCTTTGCGTCTGGTCCAACGGAGCAAAGCGGGGCACGTGGTGGAGGTGCGGGTGCCTGAGGAGATTCGTCCTGAGAAGCTGGATGGCATCGAGAGCCGGTCCGCTGTCACCGTCAAGGAAGATGGGGCGGGCGCCAGCGCGGCGATTAACATCGAGGAGGCAGACTTTCTGCAGAACACGACGCTGCGCAAGGCCATCCACGCGCGCGAGCGCAACCAATGCTTCTACTGTTTGCGCCGGACCACGTCCACGGTCCAGTGCCTGGACCACGTCGTGCCGCGGGTGCGGTCAGGGTGCAATTCCTACCGCAACCTGGTCTCGAGTTGCCTCGAATGCAATTCGCAGAAAGGAGAAAAGGCGGCCGACGATTTTCTCCGCCGCCTCTACCGCGAGGGCCAGTTGAACGCCGCCGAACTCGCCGCCCGCCTTCGCGCCCTCGAGGGCCTCGCCTCCGGCAAACTGCGCCCTTCCCTGCCTTAGCTTGTGTAGGGGCGGGCTCTAGCACATCTCCACGGCCCCCCATTGGCAGGTCTGATAATCTAGAGGCATGAAATTGACAGCCGTTTTTGAACCGGCCAAAGAGGGCGGCTACACCTGCTTCGTGGAAGAGATTCCTGCCGCGATTTCGCAAGGCGAGACCATCGAAGAGGCCAAAGCAAATCTTGCGGACGCGCTAAAGCTGGCGCTGCAGTGCCAGCGCCAGCTTGCGCTCCGGCGCATTCTGAGTCACGCGGAATACGACGAGAAGGAGTGGCAAAAACAGTGATTGAAGTACCCGAAAAATATGCGCTGGAAGCCAGCTCGCCGGCACCGATCACAATACCCTTCTGTCGAGCCGACTTACAACGAGGACCAAGCCATGAGACTGCCGCAACCTATCGCCCCAGATCGAATGAGGGGACAAAGTTCTGGTTCACTGCGAATTACCCTAGTTGTCTTCGTCTTCATCCTTGTTCCTCGTTGCGACAAATCCGTGCGTGTGCGATACCCCTGAGGCGTCTTTAGAAACATAGAACCCGACGATGTCGCCCTGCGGGTTGATACCGCGTGCTTGCGTCGAAACCACGTCTGCCCCTGGAAAGTCGATGGTAGCGAAGTCGCCCTTTCTGACCAGGAAGCCATGAGTCTTATTCGCAGAATCGATGAAGAATCCGACGATTGCGCCGGAGGGATTAACGTCGCGGGCATCCGACGAGATAGAATTCGGAATGTCGAGAAGTTGGTAGTCTCCGTGCTCCACCTTGTAGGCGTAGAAGGTGGCGGGAGTCGGAAAGACCACGCCGACGATAATCGAGCCGTGCCGAGTGATTCCGTTGTGCATGGTGCCAGGCACGGCGAAGGATTCGTATGCGCCGTTCAGATATACGTACCCGTGCATTGTGCCTCCACCGGAAACCGCAAAATCGCGACCCTGGTGGTGGTAACAGCCCACGACTTGACCTGTCGGTGAGATTTTGATTCCGAACGTGTTTTCTGCGTCAGGGAAGTCAATCGCGGTAAAGTTGCCGGACGCATCCCGAAGAAATGCCCGGGTTCGAACGGCGTCGCCGCCGACGATTGTGCCGTGATCTGTATAAAGTCCAACGACAACACCCTCCGGGTTAATTCCATGAGCTTGAGTAGTGCCGCTGATGCCGCCTGGGTAGTCAATCGTTGTAAATGTGTCTTCGCTCAAAAGGAAACCGTGGCCCACGCTTCCTACTTGGTAACGGCCAACGATATCACCTTCAGCATTTATGCCTAAAGCTTGGGTTAAGGTTACACCGGGCAAATCCACGTCGACCGACTTAAAGTTCAGATGGTGTTTAGATCCGGCGAGAGCCGTCCCAAGTGGTACGGCCGAGCCTGCTACGAACAGGGTTGCCAACATCGTAAACGCCGCTATTCTCAGATTTTTCATGTCTTCTCCCTCTCTTTCGATACTGAGAGAAATTTGTGGCCTACGCGTGGACAGCTTTTCTGGACGAGGGCCTGGGCTGTGCCGTGGGACGGCAGGCCAGTTGGCTGCATCTTAGCCCTGTCGGCGGGCCTGTCAAGGATGAAAGATTTTGCGCATCGCTCGTCAAGCTGGTGTTAGTAATACTGACACACATAACGGTCTAACCGCTCGGTTTGCCCCCAAGACTTTAATTAGACTTGCCTGAACAACAGCCGGCAGGGTAGAACATTGAGGTTCCTCCCCCGGGCGCCCTTCGTTGGCCTTTTTGAAGTGATAATCGTTGGCCGCTTTTGAAGTGATCACTGAGGGCCTACGACTACGGGACCCTAGCTACAGAAAACCGATTGAGTAAGTGCAGTGGAAGGCCCTTAGTTAGGGCTTTGCGGGCAGCGGCTGCCAGAGCTCAATCTTATTGCCATCCAGGTCATAGATCCAGGCAAAGCGACCGTAGGATTCATCCATTCGTTTGGCGTCAATCTTTACTCCCTCTTGTTTTAAGCGGTCGAGCAAAGCATCCATATCGTCCACGATGTAGTTGATCATGAACGGCGCGGGGCTGGGATCGAAATACTTAGTGGAGGCAGGAAAAACAGTCCAAACTGTAACGTGTTCCTTTTGCGGGTCGTCGTGTTGGCGCCACGGAAGCATCGCGCCTTGGCCTTTGTCAGCGAGTCCAAGATGCTTCGAATACCATTCGCGCATCTGATCACGATTGGCGGATTTGAAGAAGACACCGCCGATTCCGAGGATGCGCCCGCGCTGCTCCATTTTGACAGGCGGCTTCGACTTTTCCGTTTGCGGAGATTGCACTTCCTGTCCTCCTATTGAGTAGGCCGAGATGAGCAACAGCGAGCCGAGCGCAATTGTGCTCCAGGGCATCCTTTGCATGTGTGGGTTATACAAGGTTTCGATTCGGGAGGCAAGGCGGTTCCAGAGCCAACTGGTCACGAACACAACTGGAAAATAGAAAATTAGAAAGTAGAAATTAGAAAAGAGGCAAGAGTAAAGACCCCTTCGACTACGTCGAAGGATGCGCCACCCGAAGGCGTTTTTTCGGAATTAAGGAGCGGCCACCCGCGGGACCGAGTTCGTGAAAGGAACTCCCTTCGATGCCGCTTTCCCCCAATACCTAGTCCCGCTCGGGCTCAAAAATTGCGATTCCCAAGAACTTACGGAAAGCGTTGAAGCAGCCGCGCAAAGCCAAGGCGGCGATAACAGCCCAGAACACTCCCGAGTTGAACTCCCACATTCACCCTCCTCGAATCTTGAGAATCAAAAGTTCGTGAATCCGCTCTAAGTGATGAACGCAGTTCCAGACACTCTAGCGAGCACGACTGCCTTCATGATTTTGCTGTTGCATTCGCCGCATTTAATTTTCTTGCCTCAGCCAGGTTAATCCTGAACGTATAACCGTGTTTCTTAAGCAAACCAAGCAACTCAGCTCCGTTGATGAGCGTTATTGGTTCGTTTTGGGCAAAAGCATAGGCATCAGAGCCATACGTGCTGGTGGTGACTAGTATTCCTTTTGAAGCGCCCTCTTTGTTGACCACAGCGCACAAGTCTCTGACTGCGCTTACATCAACGGTATTTGCGTACCGTTTCGCCTGGACAATATACTTCCCACCCTTAATGGGGTCGGGATTGAATATGACTGCGTCGACGCCCCTATCTCGACTTGCCTGTGTTACTTTTATCTCCGCTCCCTCCTGGGCGAACTCTTTTTCAAATAGTTCGGCAATCAGACTTTCAAAATCCTGCCAATCCATTGAGGCAAGATTCGTTTCAGTTCCCAGCTTGTTGAGGACTTCTTTTGTCTCAATGAACCTATTGTCTTTCTTGTTTAAAGACATTATCGGGACTATCGGAATAATGTCGATCAATTTGCCAGCAGTTTTGCCTTTCAAGTTGATAAAAGCCGATAAGGGTTCTAAGCGTTTCAGATTTAGCCTGACTATTTGCTCTTTTTCCGCGACCAACGAGGCGGTATACGTCCTTGTTTTGTTGCCAGTAGTTGGGTCATCAAATTCGACCCATCCGTTTACCACTAACAGTTTTAGGACATCACATACGTCGTTCCTAAAAACCTCGTAAGCTATCCGCAGAACGATAGCTGGATGGATTTTGGGAATGAACTCTTTGGCTTCTTTTTGATTGAGCGGCTTTTTTGCGGTGCTCGCTTTCAATTGGACATTTTTGTAGACAGGCTGATGCACCACATCGGGCAACCCTATTTCCACGACAGCAATGGCCTGCTCTGTATCAAAATCCAGGTCCCATGTTTTTGGCATGGATGCGGGCAGACTTATGTTGCTCAAAATAAGGTTGAGTCTCTCGACCACATCATCTTTCTTTGCGCTTTTGTAACCCGCTAACAGATCCGCGAAGTATTTCTTGTTCTTTTCTGATACTAGGACATCAGCATCGAGTTCCTTGTTGTACTCGTCGATTTTCCTGTTGAGTCCTTCGATGGAAGCGTGTTTTGTTTCCGTTGGAAAGCGTGGAACATGCCTTGCCTTTCCGTTATGGTTGATTAACTCATGTTCTTTTTCCGCCCAGGTCGTCTGATTTGGCGTCAGAACACCATCGAGAATGTCAACAAACAGCGCCCCTCTGCCAAGCCTCTTATCGATTTGCGTTACTTTAGAAGGATCGGCTTTCTCTTCCTTCAATTGGCCCAATCTCGTGCTTGCTTCCGAGATATTCGTTTCGAGGTCCTTCAAGAATTGTTGTCTGTCCGTAAACAGTTTTTCAATTCTCTTCGATAGGGCCAACCAATCGCTGGAAGCGGTTCTTTGCCAAGATGAAAGATAGGTTCTGCCTGGTCGCAGCGATGGCTCATTTTCCGCTAGGCATATTTCGTTTATGCAATCTCTCGTCTCGTTCTCAATGTGGTAGGTTTGGTATGAGTGGCGCCCAGAATATCCCGAATAACTATCAGCGCTAAGTTTGTTTTCAAACCGGCTGATAATATCCCTGTTCCTTTCGAATAAATCCTTCGAAAAGTCGATTTTTCTATTTTGAAACTTCTTACTTCTCTCCTCGCTGAAGTCTTGGTGCTTTTTGATGCCAGTTCGAGCGCTCGAAACACCTTCAGCCACCACCTTTACAATGAGCCACACGATTCCTATTAAGATCAGAACAACCCAGCTCATAGATATGTCTTGCTTTTTTTCGCAGGCGATAATTGAAACATAATCATAGTGTATAACGGCTTACAGACGCCCGCTATCATAGAGGTACTTCTTCGGTGGATGGCGCATCCTTAACACGCCGAGAGGGCAAGGCTTAATGGAGTATTCAAGCGCTTGTTTTCAGTTCGCCGGAACACTGTGCTGGAAAATTGCCTGCCAGCGTCCCTGCCGTCGAACGTAGTACCGCGTATACCGAGACTGACCGCTGAGGTCGCGGCCAGCGAATGTGCCTTTGCGAGTTAAGTGACCTGAAACGACGGCTGTTTCCCCGTAGACGCGCACACTAAGTTCATCGAGGTCGAACTTCTCCCAATGCACTTGCCCGGATTGGTGCCCCTCGATATTTTCTCGCTTGGTTCGGATTTGCCCTGCTACGTTGATTTCCATGAACTCAGGAGCCAAGACTTCGTCCAGCTTTGCAATATCGCCCCGCACCTGAGCTTTGCCGCGCTCGCCTTCCAGGTTCTTAATCTCCTCTTCCTGTTGAGATAAGGTTTGCGGATGCGAGGCCATTGCAACCATAAGAAGGAATGCACCAATCACGGAGATGATGACTCTCATCGGGACCTCCGTCCGCTGAACAGTGCGAGGGTATGGACGTGAAACTACTCCCGAGGCTCCGGGCAGTCAACGATTGATTACAGGCAGGCGCGCCGTCGCGGCTGCAAAGGCTTCCGGTCAATTTATTGTTTTAAGCGCTATAGGTGCCACTTGAATGAAGGAGCATCGAATTGTATGCCCACACAATAGCCACCCTTGGGCTGAGGATCACAATAGACGATTCGCGCGTGCTTCGGATATTCGCCCATCAAGGGGGTAACCAGCGGGACTTCACCGGGCTGCCAGCATCGTTTGCTGAGGACTCGAGCACCGTGGGGACTGACGTCTTCCGTGACCGTGCGTTCGCGAGTCCGCGGCTCCTCCAAGGTCGCGAGGTAGATCTGAACTGGCAGAGGCTCGCGCCTCTCAATTCTGGCATCGAAACTCTTCAGGCGAGGAATCTTCCGCTGAGCAACGCGATAATCCGCTTGCTCGGCTAAACTCTCGACGGGCTCAATTCTTCTTCGAGGTTGCATGGCCTGCCCTCCGGCACTGATCCTGAAAGCGACGCCTAAGGGCAAGCGGAAAACTCCCGTCACTGGAATGCTTAAGACCCTTGCTCTGTGGCTATGAATTCGAAGGAATATAGAAAACAATTATCATCAAGCGCGCCGACCGGCAAGTCAGGGAAACACTTGAGTTTGCGGCTCGGGTGATCCCTTGAGTGATTACCGTGTCTGGCGCGGTTTTCGGCCGGTTGCCCGACCCGTCCCCTTGCCTGCCGGGTGGCGCACCGTACGGTTTTCAGGAGCGCCTTTTGCGCTCCGGATGGATTTGCGGAGGTGCGGCTTTTTGTCCTCTACTTAACCACCTGCAGGATTAATCGCCATCACAGATCTGCTTGACATCCGTAAAAAATCAGATAATCTGATAATCAGATTATGAAGAAAACGAGCATAAGCGTAACCGAGGCCGCCCGCAATTTTGCCGATTGCGTGAACCGCGCACACTATCAAAACGTGACGTTTGTGCTTCTTAAGAACGGTGAACCGTTCGCTCGCCTTATGCCGGACAACGAGAAAGAGTGCGCCGGACGGGATTTGGCCAAGGCTCTCGCTAAAACGGACCTGCCCGAAAGCGAAGCGAGGGCGTGGCGCCGCGACCTGCAAACCGCTCGCAGAAGACTCAAGGCTCCGGTTGACAAATGGCGATAATTCTCGACGCCGACGTCATCATTCGCGGGGAGAAGGGCACTTTCGACCTACAGAAGTGGGTGGCTTCCCGTCCCAATGACCAGTTTGAGGTTGCGGCGATCACCGTTGCCGAGCTCTGGCACGGAGTAGAGCGGGCCAGCGGAAAACATAGGGCCACGCGTGAACGTTATTTGAGGGCGGTCTTGGAGCCTGTGCCGATTATCTCTTATACGGAGCAAACCGCTTATGAACATGCGCGCGTTTGGGCGGACCTGGAGGCTTCCGGCAAAATGATCGGCTTCTATGACCTGATTGTTGGCGCAACGGCTCTGGAGCGCGGAAGCAAAGTAGCCACGTTCAACAAACGGCACTTTGCTCAAATAAAAGGACTCAGTGTCATCGAGCCAAAGTAGTTCAGGCAATAGAACAGGCCTTCTCGTCGACAGACGATGACGAGTCGAACTGCCCCAGTTCCCTTCCCCATGGAGAACTGCTTTGTCCTGCTGTACTCAATCAAACCCTAGCCAGGATGGTGTTCCGTTGAATCAACGCTCGGGGACTCGCCGAGGAGATCAGCGAGAATCCATGCTGTTCCGGCAATCGCGAAGGTCTCGGCGAATTCGCTCCAATTCGTATGACTGCGGGGATCCGAAAGAAGCAACGGTACCCACACGAGTAGCCCAAAGATCACAAGCATCATGGTCAGCAGGCGAGCGGCGAGAAGCGCCATTCGATTCGTAAAAAGAGACACAGCCGCGAGTGCGAACGCAACAGTCGTCGTTACCGCCCAAAACATCTGACTGGGCGGAAGCCACTTCGGAACAAGACTGGCGGTAGCGTGAAGATAAATCGCCTGTTCGAGGGTAAAGGAAGCGACACACATGCCCAGAAGAATGCGGCCGATCCGTTCAAGCGTTTCGCGTGACCATGCCGAGGACAAGCGCGCATAAACGATCGCCGGTCCGGTCACCAGAGAGAACTGCTCGAAGAAGTTGCCCCAGCTATTGTAGATCCGCGGTGCGGAAACGATTCCTGGCACGCACATCAGGGCGAAGGCAAGATAAACCGCGCCAAGGACGACTGCGCCCGCTTTCGCGGTCCGACGGAGCTGAATCGCAGCGCCGCCGAAGATCTGGGCAGCGGCGGCAGCGTAGATAAGGTCACGCGGTTGATGCCAGCCGTTGTAGTCGTGCCAGACTAGCGTGATGAGGCCAAAGGCCAAAGCCGCCACTCCAAACACATGACGGCCGAGGTTCGAACCAGGCGCCGGTTCGGTCATTTGTTTTCAATCCCCGAGATTTTAGTCCAGGAGGAGTGAGAGAGCTTTATATCACAGCCATGGGCTACAGGAGGGGTATGGCGTTTTCAGGGTGCAGCATCTCCCAGATTTATCGTCATCACTGAAACAGCTTTGGGGTTGGGCACGTTTTCTTCCGCTTTGGCATTAGTGAACTTCAGGAATTGGTCGAGGCGCAGGAATTTGCGGCCCCAGGCGGCGGAAACGGGGTTAAGATAAGGCATGCAAAACTGGCGAGATCGAATTAGCGTGAATCCGGCCGTTTGCCACGGACGAGCGTGCGTTCGAGGAACGCGCGTCATGGTTTCCGCCGTAGTTGATAACGTCGCCGCTGGCGTTCCGCGTGATGAGATTCTGCGGAGCTACCCCGCGCTGAAGGAGGCGGATATCGACGCCGCCCTGGCGTACGCCGCTGAGTTGGCGCGGGAGGGGACCGTGGACCTGCCGCTGGAAACCACAGCTTGAAGTTCAAAGTCGACGAAAACCTGCCGGCGGAACACGCCGCGATGCTTCGCGATGCGGGTCACGAAGCGGACACGGTCGCGGATCAAAGGCTGACTGGATCGGACGACGCGGCGCTATTCGAACGGTGTCAAGCAGAAGGCAGAATCCTCCTGACGTTGGATCTGGATTTCGGCAGTGTTCAGGCCTATCCGCCAAAATCTCATTTCGGCATTGTCGTATTTCGTTCAAGGACTCAAGACAAGCCGACGCTAATTGCCCTGTTGAACCGCCTACTCCCAGTCTTCAGGAATCGATCACCTAAGCAGCAACTCTGGATTGTCGAGAACGACCGCGTCCGTTATCGCGAAGAGTAGACGGCGCGGCGCGGGTGGTGCACGCTACGGTTTTCAGGGTGCGGTTTTCCCTGATTTCATCGCTATCACTGAAACAGCTTCGGGTTGGGCACGTTTTCTTCCGCTTTGGCATTAGCGGACTTCAAGAACTGGTCGAGGCGGAGGAATTTGCGGCCGAGGGCGCCGCTGTAGGCGGACCATTCGGGTTCGCCGGAATCGACGGCCAGAGCGGCGCGGGCGGCGGCGAGTTTCGAATCGAGATCGTCGAGATAGTGGAAGACCAGAGCTTCGCGGATCATGGGCAGCTTCGGCGAGCCGAATTCGTATTGGCCATGGTGGCTGATGAGGAGATGCTGAACGACGGTCTTCAGGTTTGGCGGGAAACCTTCGATGGCGTCCATGGCTTTGGAGACGGTTTCAAATTCCATCATGATGTGGCCGAGGAGCTGGCCTTCGACGGTGTAGCCGATAGCGCGTTCGTAGCAGAGTTCGTCGAGCTTGCCGACATCGTGGAGCATCGCCGCGGTGAGAAGAAGATCGACGTCCAGCTCGGGATAGTGCGCGGCAGCTTGCTTGGCGAGCCCGCACAAACTGAGGACGTGCTCGATGAGGCCGCCGAGAAACGCATGGTGCATGACTTTGGCGGCGGGGGCGCGCTTGTACTTCGCGGCGACTGCTGGATTCGAAATGATGCCGGTGACGAGTTTGTTCAACCAGGGATTAGCGATGGAAGCGGCGAATTCCTGGAGCTGCGCGAAAAGCTTTTCGACATTTTCCTTGGTGTGAGGCAGAAAATCGGCGAGGTCGATCTCTTCGGGTTTCGCGAGGCGAAGCTGCAGCAGCGCAAGCTGGGGCCTGTTGCGGTAGATTTCAACGCGCGCGTTTACCTTGACGAAATCGTCGCGGCTGATGTCCTTGGCAACGACGTCGAATTGATCCCACATGCGCGCTTCGATGGTGCCGCTGCGATCGCCAAGCTCGAGGCGGAGATAGGGTTTGCCTTCGCGGGTGTTGCGAATTTCTTTTTCGTGAACGAGGAAAAACGTAGTGATGGATTGTTCGGTGTTGAGATCGGTGACGAAAGGCGTCTTCATTTGAAGGTGGACGCCGAGCCAGAGCGCTTGCCGAAGAGCAGGAATTTCTTGTGTCCCTTCTTGCTCTTGGTCACTTCGGGTGTGGCGCTGACTTCCTGAATCTCGGAACCTCCGCCGCCGGCAATGTCCTGATAGCCGGGTTTGATCACCACGTAGCTCTGCTCGCGCAAGGTCTTGAGATATTCGCGCATCGCGGGTTCCATACGCGCGCTGTAAAGCCTGTCCATAATTTCGTTTTTGACTTTGGCGAGCGACTGTTCGCCTTCGTCGTAGTGCTCCAGGACTTGCAAAACCAAGTAGCCTTGTTTCGTTTCCATGACTTCGGTTAGTTGATTGCGTTTCATTTGAAAGACTTTGTCTTCGAGCTCCTTCGAAAGCTCGCCGCGCTTGTAGACGCCGAGAAAACCGCCCTGGCCCTTGGTGCTGCCATCGGAAAGACGCTTGGCAATTTCGCCGAAGTCCTCGCCGTCCTGGACGCGCTTGAGGGCGGTCTCCGCTTTTTTCTTCAGGTCGGGGAGATCTTCCGGCTTCTTCCCTTCCGTGTTGACGACAATTTCGCGCAGCGCCACCTGCTCCGGGCGCACGAATTCGGCTTTGTGCGCCTCGTAATACTTCGTCACTTCTTCGTCACTGACAGTGATGTGTGAACCGACTTCGCTGCTGATCACGCGCTGCGTCAGCAGAGTGTTCTTAATGTTGTTCTTGAAATCCTCGAAGTTCATTCCCTGGCCGGAAACGGCCTTTTCCAGATCTTCCATGCTGGCGAGTTTGTTGTCGGTGCGGATGGCGTCGAGCCGTTTAATAAGCTCCGGCTCTACACTCACTCCCATGTCTTTGGCGCGCTGGACGAGGAGGGATTGGTCGACGAGGTCGCGAAGAGTGTGTTTCTGGCGATCTTCGGTGGCGGTCTGCAACTGTTCCGGGGTGCAGCGATTCTGGCATTCGGTTTTGGCGTCTTCTACGGCGGTGTTGCGCGCCTTCTCGTATTCGGAGCGCGTGATGATTTCATTGTTGACGCGGGCGATAATTTCTTCGACGGTCTTTCCGGCATCGGGATTAGCCGGTTTCGGAGCAGCAGGCTTCGCGGGCTTTTCGGATTTCGGATCGGGCGCAGCCATCGGCGGCTTTTCAAGAGTGGGCGCGGGCGCCGGCGCCGGCTTCGGCTGGGAACCTTGCGGCTGGTCTTGCGCCGCAAGCAGCAGGGCACCAAGGGGCAAAGCCGCGCAGAACGCTACGATAACGGCTAGTTTTCGCATCAATTTCCTCACCTCTAAAGTTTAGCCCTGCCCTTGAAGGCCGAGCAATACGTTTCTCAAAGCAGCGGGGATGGATTCTCCTCGTTTGACTTCCATCCAGAGCACGCCGCTGGGATCCAACTTTATGCCTGTACGAGAGCGTACCACGGAGACGAGTTTCGCCGGGTCCAGCGTTGTCTCGGGATGGAAACGTACAGCAATGCGCGTTCCCTGGCGTTCGACGGCGGAAATCCGCAAGAGCTCACACATGGATTTGAGGGCGGCGTACTCCAAAAGGTTTTCCACGGAAGAAGGCGGCGCGCCGAAGCGGTCTTCGAGTTCTTTGCGCACGTCCTGTTTGTCTTCTTCGGAGGCGATCGAAGAAATACGTTTGTAGGTGCGCAGCCGGAGATTTTCGCTGGGGATGTAGTCCTGCGGGATTCGAACGTCAAAGCCGAGGCTGAGAGTGGTGCGGAGATCGGGAGCGACTTCTTCCCCCTTCAGTTTGGATACGGCCCGCTCCAGCATCTGGCAATACATATCGAAGCCGATGGCTTCGATATGGCCGTGCTGCTGGCGTCCGAGCATGTTGCCGGCGCCGCGCAATTCGAGATCGAGGGCGGCGATACGGAATCCGGCGCCGAGTTCGCTGAATTCTTTCATGGCGGCGAGGCGTTTGCGGGCGATGTCGGAAAGCGAAGTGTCCGGGGGAACGAGGAGATACGCGTAGGCGCGCTGAGCGGAACGACCGACGCGGCCGCGGAGTTGGTAGAGTTCGGCGAGGCCGAGACGGTCAGCGCGATTGATCAAGATAGTGTTGGCGCGGGGAATGTCGAGGCCGTTTTCGACGATGGTGGTTGCAACGAGAACGTCAGCTTCATCGCGGATGAATTTCAACATCACGCTTTCGAGTTCTTTCTCGGCCATTTGGCCGTGAGCCACAACGACACGCGCTTTGGGAACCAATTTTTGCACCATGACTCCGAGGGAATAGATGGATTCGACGCGATTGTGAATGAAGAAAACCTGGCCGTCGCGAGCAAGCTCGGTTTCGATTGCAGTTTGCACCAGCTCTTCCCGAAAAGGGGCGACGACGGTTTGAATGGCGAGGCGATCGCGCGGAGGAGTTTCAATGACGGACATGTCGCGAAGACCAACAAGCGACATGTGCAGTGTGCGCGGAATGGGTGTGGCAGAAAGCGCGAGGGCATCTACGTTTTTGCGCATTTCCTTGAGGCGCTCTTTGTGGGCGACGCCGAAGCGCTGTTCTTCGTCCACGATGAGAAGACCGAGGTCGGCGAACTTCACGTCTTTGGAAAGCAGGCGATGCGTACCGATGACCACATCGACTTTGCCAGCTTCCAGATCGGCGAGGACTTTTTTCTGTTCGGCGGCGCTGCGGAAGCGGCTAAGCATTTCGATGCGCGCGGGGAAAGCAGCAAATCGTTTTTTGAAGGTTTCAAAATGCTGAAAAGTGAGGACGGTGGTAGGTGCGAGAACGGCGACCTGCTTGTTGTCGATTACGGTCTTAAATGACGCGCGCATGGCGACTTCTGTTTTGCCGTAACCAACGTCGCCGCAAAGGAGGCGGTCCATCGGCTCGGGGCGCTCCATGTCGCGCTTGATGTCGCGAATGGCGGTGACTTGGTCGGCGGTTTCCTCGAACTCAAAGGCGTCCTCGAACTCGCGTTGGAAATTGCCGTCCGGTGAAAAGGCGAACCCCTCAGTGGTCTTGCGCTGGGCGTAAAGAGCGAGAAGCTGGTCGGCCATGTCCTCGACGGATTTGCGCGCACGCGTCTTGCGGGCGTTCCAGACGGTACCGCCGAGCTTGTCCAGCGGCGGGTGAGTGCCTTCGAGGACGCGATACGTTTGGACGAGGTCCATGCGTTCGAGGGGAACGTACAGGCGAGCATCTTCGGCGTATTTCAGCAACATGAATTCGCCACTGTGGCCGCCAGATTCGATCTGGCGAAGACCTTCAAACTGGCCAATGCCGTGGTCCACGTGGACCACATAGTCGCCGGGTTTCAACTCGGCAAAATCGCCGAAGAAACCGGAGGTGCGAATCTTGCGGCTGGGACGCTCGACGGTCGGAGTGACGTCGAAAAGATCGGCGTGGCCGAAAAGAGTAAGGCGTGCATCGGGAAACGTGACGCCTTCGGCGAAGGGCGCGCGAATCAGCAACATCGCCGCAGATTCCTGCGCGCCTTCGGCGGTGAATCCGGCGGCAGCATCTTCCGATTCGCCGAGGACGTAGGGAACTTCGTATTCGCGGCAAATGTCGGCAAAGCGCTCGATTTCTCCAGTGCTTGCGGCGGTCAAGAAAACCGTCCCACCGGAAGCGAGCTGAGACTTCACGTCACCCATGCAGGCAACGACATCGCCGTGAAAACGGGCGCTGGGCCGAGAGGAAAGCTCAAACTGCGGCGTGGAACCGATTGCGAGAGCGAGTTGTTCGATGTGAATTTGGGAAGTTTTTTCGAGAGCGGCGGCAAATTGCTCTTCAGTCCAAAAATAATGAGAGGCGGCGGGTGAGTTGGCGTGGCCGTGGCGCTCGTAGTTTTCTGTAGCGGCGGCGAGATGCTTGGCAGCGGCCTCACGCAAAGATTGAGGCTCATCAAGGAAGACGATCGGGCGGAGCGAACTTTCTGCCAGCTCAAACAGCGTGCTTGTGCCGGATTCGCCGGCGGGGCCAAAGTACGATGGTGCTTCCCAGGAGGCTTCGTTCAAGTTTGTTTGGTCGGGTGCGGGGACAGACCATTCCGTCAGCGGCAAGAACGTGGTGCGAACAACGGGGGCGATCGACCGTTGGGTGCGAGGGTCAAATTCGCGAACGGATTCGACGGTGTCGCCAAGCAGCTCAATGCGGACGGGGCGAGCCGCTTCCGGCGAGAAAACATCGACGATGCCACCGCGCACGGCGAATTGGCCCGGCAGCTCTACCATTTCCGTTCGCGTGTAGCCCACGGAACCAAGGTGAGAAATCAATTCTACGTGAGGAATCTCGGTGTCTTTTGCCAGGGTGCGCGTGAGATAGAGGTAGGCTGCCGGATCCTGATAGCGCCAGAGGGCAGCAGCAATGGGGGCGATTACGAGAGAGATTTGTCCGTCGGCGACGCGAAAAAGGGTGGCGGCACGGCGTTCGAGAATGTCCGCGTGCGGGCTTTGCGACTCCCAGGGCAGCCGGTCAAAGGCAGGAAGTGTGGCGACGCCGCCCGTGGCTCCTGGAAAGACGCCGCTGAAGAAACGCAGCGTTTCCGCGAGGGCTTCGGCGCGGCGATTGGAGTCCGTGACAAAAAATGCCGGACGCCGCAGCGCGTGCGTCAAATAGGCGGCAACAAGGGCCTTCGCGACATCGTGCAAGCCGGTGATTGAAATGTGGTTGGCTCCGGAGCGCAGAGCAGCGAGCGCGCCCTCCATCGCCGCGTGGCGAAGCAAGGCCTCCAATCTTTCGCGGACAGCTGGAAGTATCATGCGTGGCTAATCAGGATTCCGCGCGAGGGGGGGCGCAGCTTTAGGCTGAGGCTTCTCGCCTTCGCGTATTTTCTGGAGAATGGCCGATGTCGAATAGCCCGGGACCACGGGAATAGAGACGACGCGGCCGCCAGCGGCTTCCACTTCTTCGCGGCCGACGATCTGGTTGCCCGGCCAATCGCCGCCCTTTACCAAAACATCGGGGAGCAGGCGCGCAATCACTTCGCGCGGCGTCAGGTCATCGAAGATCACGACGGCGTCCACGGATTCTAAAGCCGCGAGAATTTCCGCGCGCTCGCGTTCGGAGATAACGGGGCGCCCTTCCCCTTTTAGTTGGCGAACACTCGCATCGCTATTCAGCCCGACGATGAGGACATCTCCCAATTCGCGCGCCAGTTCGAGGCTGCGGATATGGCCAGGATGGAGGAGGTCAAAGCAGCCGTTGGTGAAAACGACGCGGCGGCCGTTGCGTTTCTCGCGGCCAAATCGCAGAATCGCTTCCTCAAGTATAAGGATCGACGAATGCAACGGGTCTCCATGCGAGCCTGAAAACAACAGAGTGAACTCCGCGAAAAATTAGTTTATCACGCGCAATAGGTCCGGCGCGCAAGGGCGGCGGGATAGTGGGTCGGTCTTCGATCACATGACTCATCAGGAGTTGGGAACTTCTTCCAAGGCATTTGGGGTCCAAGGATTACTTCAGGGTAGCCGACAATACGTCCGGAATGTGAACTCGGCTTGAGGTGCATGTACTCCAGCCCCCTGCCCGCTTCTCGACGCTCCACATATTTCAAGCCTTTGGGAATTCTGAAAAGCCCCCACGCAACAACGGCTTGTGGGGCGCCCTCGCGGTCGAGTGACCTCAACGGTCAGGACCGCCCGCCCTTGCAAGGGGGAGAAGGTGACCCAAAACCTAGTATCCGGTGTGACAGAGAATGGGAGCGGTTCAAAAGGATTAAACCTCGTATAATCTCGTGCGCGCAACTGGGGAGCAGAACATATGAACGTACAAGAACAAATCAAGAAGTATATTACCAGCCAACCGGAGCCAAAACGCAGTGACATGCGAGAGTTGCATCGGCTCACACTTCAAGTGTCACCAGAATGCAAATTATGGTTCTTCGATGGTAAAGACAGCAAAAATCATACTGTTTCCAACCCTACGATTGGATATGGATTTCACACAATAAAATATGCCAATGGAAAAAGTAGAGAGTTTTTTCACATTGGTGTGAGCGGAAACAAAACCGGAATCTCTGTCTATATTCTTGGTCTCAAAGATAAGAAGTACTTAGCCAAAACGTATGGAAAAAAACTAGGCAAGGCGAGCGTGACCGGATATTGCATTCGGTTTAAAGCTCTAAAGGATATAAACATCGATACGCTTGAAGCGGCAATCCGATACGGGCTTGCAGCTCAGAATGAAAAAGGCAAGCTGACGAAATAATTCCACTGTTAAAGGCAAGCAGTTATCGATGGAAGGCACTCCAGTATACGATCCCTACAGCCCTGACCCGCGCCACAAAGCCATTCTCTATAAAACGGGTCTCCCGCAATAGTCGTGCGGCTCTCTGTCAGCGCTCCTTGCCTTTCTCTGTTTGCCGTTGCCGACTGCGGAAGTATCACGCGCGACCCGGAAGTAATTCCACTTGCCTGGTAAGCCGGAGACGGCGATCGCCTCCCCGTCTCGTGGACGAGCGGGTGATGAAAGCATGGCAACACGGTGCAGGTAGCCGATTGTTTCTTTGGGTGTTTGTATGAGGTGTGGCTTGTCAGTGAACGGGTTGATTTTCAATTTCAGTAAGGCGAGGTCGTGGCGCACATCCTCGTCGATAACTTCGCACTCCGTGAAGTTAAAGCTCGCTCGGATACTTAGCGTGGCACCTCCGGACTTGTAGTTCTCGAGATTCGGAAGCGCCAGTCCCACGACAAGGGACTTGTGCCCTCCGGTTTGAATAGCCTGAAAACTCTGGACAACATGACGAGCCGTGACTGCATACCCCTCAGCACTCACGAGAAAGCCGCTGCCCAGGGTGACATAGGCGGGCCTCGATGGAAGTTGAAACTGTCCAGTTGTGCTAGGAGGTTGCTCGATGCGAAGAGAAATCTGCACAACTGAAGGCCGCATGAATTCGATAGCTTCCGGCAAGGCCATCTTTTTCGTCTGTGCGTGAACGTTGAGACTCACCAAAGCCAGAAGGCTGGCAGCTACGACTGGGACTCTTAACATCAATGGTCTCCTGTGGAGGTAGTGTACTCCTCGGAGTTGGAACGACCGAGGGACGATTCCTTGCAGTCGAGCGGGTGAGAATGCCCCAAGAGTTGGTATGTGCGCTCACTTTATTGTTCCGGTAGTCTGCGGGCTGCATTTTCCACCACCAAGTCCGGCTGAGGCTGTGCTCTGGGAGTTACAGCGCAAACGGAAATTGCCTGGATACGTGAAACACTTGGGCTCCGTCCACGTATATATCTGTAAGAAGGGGCAATGTCCTATTCGCCCGCACTGATTGCGCATATTTGCGGTGGGTCCCTGGGGTTGCTGTCCGGGACTGCTGCTATGATTTTCCGCAAAGGTTCCCCCGGCCATGTGCTGGCGGGAAAGGTTTTTGTCGCATCCATGCTCACCATGGGCGCCTTCGCGACGTACCTGGCCATCACGAGGAATCAACCCAACAACATTGGCGGCGGGATTCTCACCGTTTATCTGATCGGAACGGCCTGGCTGACGGCCAGGCGCAGAGACGGGGAAACGAGCCGTTTTGATTGGGTTCTGCTCCTGATTCCCCTGGCGAATGGCATCCTCAGCTGGATGACCGGCGTCAAAGTCCTGCGTAGCGGACACAGGTCACTCGACGGAGTTCCTGTTGGAATGATCCTTTTCATGGGTTCGGTGTGTCTGCTTGCCGCGGCGGGGGACGTTCGCATGCTGGTGAGCGGCGGCGTTGCTGGAGTCAAGCGCATCTCGCGGCATCTCTGGCGCATGTGCTTTGGGCTGTTCATCGCATCAGGGTCTTTTTTCTTGGGAGGGTCAAACCGCCCACTGAGATTGCTTTCGACCGTGGGGATAGGAAAATATCTATCCCCGGCTTTATTCAACACAACCTTGTATTTGGTTCTCACTATCCTTCCGCTGATTTTGCTGATTTTCTGGCTCATCCGAGTGCGCTTCACTAATGCATACAAGGGAAAGCCGGCATCACTTGCATCCACGAGCGCTGATTAACGCGGCAACCGCGCAAATGGACCCGACTTATCGCCCACCAACGCGCAAGTGGGACCTGACACTTTAAAATCCCGCCCTCGCATGATTAAATCCCTGGCACCGCGTCTGCTCCATGGCTGTTCCGGGTTTGCGGTGTCCGGAGTTTATCGCGTACGAATTTGAGGAGAGGAACTCGCGGTCATTGGACTGAAGGCGCGAGAAATTGTGATATGGCACGCAAGCGTGGCCGGGCCATCTTAAATAAGATTGATTTTTTATTGGTTTGTACGTGCTTGTGTCTAGCGTATGGATGCTCCGTTAAGGAACCGGCACCAGCGCCTGCATTTCCAGCCTCGCCGATACAGGTCACGACTGCGGCCACGTACGCCTATCCGCTCAATATCTCGGCAAACGGCAGATACCTCGTCGATCAAAACGGCAAGCCCTTCCGCATTCAAGGGGACTCCGCGCAGTCCCTGATCGCCAACCTCACGTATGCGGAAGCAGATAAATACCTCTCGGACAGGCAAAAAAAAGGATTCAATACGGTGAACGTCAACCTGCTCGAGGCCAAGTTCGCCTTCCATGCGCCAGCCAACAGAAATGGAGATGCTCCTTTCACGAAACCGGGCGACTTTTCGACACCCAATGAAGCTTACTTTGCCTTTGCGGATTCGATCATTGATCTCGCAGCATCGAAGGGGATGCTGGTTAGCCTTGCAGCGATGTACCTCGGTTTCCACGGCGGGGACGAGGGCTGGTGGAAGGCACTGACGAACGGCGTCAACACACAAACCGTCTGCTACAACTTTGGTTTGTACGTCGGAAAGAGGTACAAGAGCCGTAAGAACATCTTCTGGGTCATTGGTGGGGACTACCTGCCATCAGAAGGATCAGAAGGAGAGTTGCGACTCCGGAGGTTCGTGGAGGGCATCCGGGATGGCGGGGCCAAGCAGTTGTGGGCTGGGGACTGGAATGCCCCGTGCATATCGACGACGGAGAAAACGTTCGCTCCTCTAATGGATCTCAACGCAGTTTACACATACGGCATTCCGGGGCACCCGGGTACGACATACGGCGAAGCGCAAACTGCGTACAACGATTTGCCCCCGCACCCTGCTTATCTAAAAGAAACAGGCTACGAAAACGAGAATTGGATTGCGGGCGATCCGGCCTCCGTCCGCAAATACCAATATTGGGGAATCTTGAGCGGCGCCACGGATGGCGTCTTCTTCGGCAACCGTGACGTCTGGGAATTTGCCACGGCCAGCTGGTGGTCAGATTTCCATTTCGGACATAGCCCATGGCAAGCCGCGCTGGATTCGGCCGGGGCATTCGACATGACACGGCTCGGACGACTCCTCGATCCACTGCCCTGGTACGACCTGGTTCCTTCCGGGCTCGGCGGAATAAAGAAGCTTGTAACGGAAGGCGGCGGTACCTTTGGACAGTCTGACTACGTCACTGCCGCTGCAACAGGCGACGGCAAGGTACTCTTGGCCTACATTCCGCCGGGGACGCGCTCTTCCGGCATCACCGTGGATATGACTGCGCTAAAAGATTCTGCTCGCGCACAGTGGTTTGACCCAACGTCTGGAAACTACCTGGAAGTGAGCGGGAGTCCTTTCCCCAACACTGGGACAAGGAGCTTCAAAATCCCGGGGAAAAACTCAGCTGGCGCGGGAGACTGGGTACTCCTTCTTCAGGTCTTTTAGAACGGCTTTGAAGGATGGGCCAAGACTCGCCGGGTATGGTTAATGCCCTCGACGCGGCCTAGCGCGTTCCCCTGTTGTGGACATACAACCAGCCTGCGCCATCGCAAGGGCCGCAACGAGCCGCCGCTATGCTCCCAGTGCCCGCACACGCATCACACAGTTTCCAATCGTCAGCGTTAAGAGCGCTTCCATTGACTCCCACGCATCTCTTCCCCGCGATGGTCTGTGCGCACTGACCGTTAATTAGGTTTGTGGCGTAGGAAAGGGCGCCGCAGCGCGTGCACACGGCCACGGGCTTGGGTTTCGTGCTCTCGCCGGGTTTCTTTTCTTGTTCTTCGAGGACTGGCTTCGCGTCAGGCCGGTTCTCATTCGGGCACGCGTGGGCCGGAGGAGGAGGCAAATCGCTTTCTCTCACCGGGGTTCTGGGCCAATCGAACGGACAGGAATCACACACGTAACGATACAGGTTGGGGAAAACCTGCTTCTTTTCAAGCGGCATAAACCCTCATCGACAATACTGGAACGCGCCCAAGGCTTCGCGTCTCCTGTCTAGTCTACGACAATGTATAGACCATTCGGCCATCACCAATGCTGATCCAACGGAGTCGCCAATCCTGATTTTCCTGCGGTGGCGGATGCGACTTATTCGGCGGAGACGAAGGCGTAGCGGAGGAGGAAGAGGATGGAGAGGACCCAGATGAGAGGGCTGATTTCGCGGTGGCGGCCAGTGCCCAGTTTGACGAGGGTGAAGGAGAGAAGACCGAGGCTGAGGCCAGTGGCGATGCTGAAAGTGAGCGGAGTCGTGACGAGAGTGAGGAAGGCGGGAAAGGCTTCGCTGAAGTCGTCCCAGCGGACGCGAGCGACGGCGCCACACATGAGCGCGCCAACGAGGATGAGCGCGGGAGCAGTGGCGTAAGCGGGAATCGCCGCGACGAGGGGCGCACAAAACATGGCGACGAGGAAGAGCGCGGCGATGACGACGTTGCCGAGCCCGGTGCGAGCGCCGGCGGCGACTCCGGCGGCGCTTTCGATGTAGCTCGTGACGGTGGAAGTGCCGGTGAGGGCGCCGAACATGGTGCCGAAAGCGTCGGCGATCAAAGCGCGGCTGGCGCGGGGAAGTTTACCGTCGCGCAGGAAGCCGCCTTCTTCGCAGACGCCGACCAAGGTGCCAACGTTATCGAAGAGATCGACGAAAAAAAAGACGAAGATGAGTTCGCCAAAGCCGAGTTTTGTGGCGGAGCGGAGGTCCAGCTTGAGGAACGTGCCGGAAGGGTGCGGCAGGGAGAAAAAATGAGCGGGCCAGTGACTAATGCCGAAAGGAATACCGGCAAGGGTGATGACGACGATGCCGAGGAGAATGGCGCTGCCGATGCGGCGAGACACCAGGGTGGCCATGAGGATGAGTCCGGCGGCGGCGAGAAGCACTTGGGGATCGGAAGTCTTGCCAAGCCCCACAAACGTGGCGGAGTTGGCGACGATGATCTTCGCGTTACGCAGACCGATGAAGGCGATGAACAGGCCGATGCCGACGGCGGTGCCGTACTTGAGGCAATCGGGGATGCCGTTGACGATTTGTTCGCGGACTTTGGTGAGGGTGAGGAGAAGAAAGAGGAGGCCGGAAAGAAAGACGACGCCGAGAGCGGTTTGCCAGGGCACGCCGCGGCCGAGAACGATGGAGTAGGTGAAGTAGGCGTTGAGGGACATACCGGGCGCGAGAGCGATGGGATAGTTGGCCCACAGTCCCATGATGAGCGTGGCGACCGCGGAAGAAATGCAAGTGGCAAAGAGAACGCCGTCGACGGGCATGCCCGCCTCCGAGAGGATGCGCGGGTTGACGACGACCACGTAGGCCATGGTCATGAAGGTGGTGAGGCCGGCGAGCAATTCGCTGCGGACGGCGGTGTGGTTTTCTTCGAGGTGAAAGACGCGGTCGAGCAAACGGTTTCCCTCTGAAATAAAAAGGTGCGCCACTATAGGCCGGACGCGGCGGGAGGTCAATGCGGGAGCGTGGACTCGCGCTCGGCCCAGTGTTCGACAATGTCGCGGACAATTTTGTCGCCGACGATATAAGCCGCTTCGAGAGCGGGAAAGTAAGCGGAGTAATTGCCGGAGACCAGAGCTTTTAGGCTGTCGGCGACGGCGGCGCCGAGCGGCTCGCGATCGTAATTGCTCACCGTGCGCAGGACGAGGACGCGCTGAAGGTCGACGCGGCCGCCTTGGCTCAAGAACGTAAGGGCTTGCATGATGCCGGTGTCTTCCATGGCTGCAATCATGTAATTCCCTTTTCCGGCGGTGTAGTAGCGCGTCCAAGCGTTGGCCCATTCGTTCATCTTGGAGCCGTGCCAAAAAGTGCTCGAAGAAAGCGAGTCGCCACGAGTGACGAACGGAGGCTTTAGCGCGTCCGGAAAACCGGCGAAGCGGGCGCGCGAGGCGCGGAGAGAATCCGAATCGGAAAGTGGAGTGTCTTTTGTCATGCGGAATGCCCAAGCGACAAGCTGCGGATTGAGAGTGTAGAGCTCGCCTTCGAGTTGCTCGCGGACCGGTTGTTCGTAGGGAGTTGCTTTGCGCAGGGGGACATAGCCAGTCGGCCAATTCTCCGGAATTTGGCGGGCATCGATTTCGTAAGCCAGATCGCCATCTAGAACGTGGTCGGCCCAAACGGCTGAGCCCAACGAAACGTCGGCAGGATCACCGCCGCCGATTCCGGCGATTAGCCAGTAGGCTTTCGAAAGATCGAAGCGCGGGTCGAGGCCGACGGCCATCACGGAGGCCGCGGCTTTGGCGGTGCCGACACCGGTCAGGATGCCGAGGATCCCGTCTTTGTTGAGGCGGACGTGGTGATAGCCCGCGGGGAGAGCAATGATTTGATCAAGGTGCTCGCGCTCGACCCAGAGCTGGTATTCGCCGGGCGTGTCGCCAGTGTCCTCGCTGCGTTCGAACATGGCGACGATTACGACCTTGATCGGGATCGGCTTGCTGGATGATGTGGCTTGAGCAAAAAGATGGATAGGAGAGATTGCGACTACGATCAAAATAAGAATGAATCGCTTAAGCCTGCTCATGAATCTCCATCCTCTTGATTCCGTATATCGGCTATCCTGTGTCGCGCGCGAATGAGACTCTATACCACAGCTAGCAGCCGCGAGAATCCGAATATTGCGTGGGCGATTCTATTTGCGGTGACTTCCCGGGAGAAGTTTTCGATGAACAATTCAAAAAACGGTCTTCGACGAATGCTTCACTGGCGTGGGTTATGCGGCATTCTCGTTGCGTCGCTTGCGTTCACGTGGCCTGCTGCTGGTCAAACCAAAGCGGCGCGATCCTCGGCCACACCGGCAAGTTTGGAGCAGCGCGCGGAAGCCAACCTCAAAGTCGCACGAGAAAATCCGCTGCAGCTTCGCCAGTTTCTGCTCAAGATGCCGAAGGGCGGCGACCTGCACAATCACCTGAGCGGAGCGGTGTACGCGGAATCGTGGATCCGTGCGGGGGCGGAGGATCATCTGTGCGTGGAAGTTGCGAAGCTGGCGTTTACGAAGCCGCCAGCGGCGTCCAGCGGCGGAGTCGAGCAGAATGCGTGCGGCGAGGGCAAGGTTCCCGCTGAGACTGCGTTCAAGGATCAGAAATTGTACGACGCGCTGGTGGATGCGTTTTCGATGCGAGGATTTGTGCCGTCGCCGGGCGTAACCGGGCACGATCATTTTTTCGATACGTTTTCGAAATTCGGCGGTACGGATCACCGGCACGTCGGCGCGTGGATTGACGAGGTGGCGACTCGCGCGGCAGCACAAAATGAACAGTACCTGGAACTGATGCACACGCCGGATTTCAGTCATACAACGGCGATCGCTAAAGAAATCGGCTGGCGCGAGGACTTCGGACAATTGCGCGAGGCGTTGCTCGCACGAGGATTGCGGGGCGATGTGGCTGTCGCCAAGGCCGGCTTGGACCAGGCCGAAGCGCTGCGCGCGAAGCGAGAGCACTGCGGGCAAGCGGATGCGGCTGCGGCGTGCAGCGTCCAGGTCCGCTACCTTTGCCAGGTGCTGCGCGGCTTTCCCAAGGAGCAGGTGTTCGCGCAAACGTTGCTGTGCTTCGAGACGGCTTCGGCTGATCCGCGATTCGTGGGCGTCAACCTGGTGATGCCGGAGGATGGCTTCACGGCGATGAACGACTACGCGCTGCACATGCGCATGGTCGGGTTCTTGCGCGGGGTATATCCGAAGATTCATGTGAGCCTTCACGCGGGGGAGATTGCGCCCGGCTTAGTGCCTTACGAAGGACTGTGCTGCCACGTTCGACTGGCAGTGGAGGAAGGGCATGCGGAACGCATCGGACATGGCGTGGACGTGATGTATGAGAATCATCCGCACGCACTGTTAAAAGAGATGGCCGCGAAACACGTGATGGTGGAAATCAGCCTGACGAGCAACGACTTGATCCTTGGCGTGAGCGGCAAGGAGCATCCCTTCCTGGTGTACAAAATGTTTGGCGTACCGATGGCGCTGGCAACGGACGACGAAGGCGTTTCGCGGATTGACTTGACGAACGAATACGTGCGGGCCGTCGAGAGCTACGATCTGCATTATACGGACTTGAAGCGGATGGCGCGTACGAGCGTGGAGCACAGCTTTCTGCCCGGCGAGAGCTTGTGGAGTGCGCCTGATGTATTCACTCGCGCCGTTCCACCATGCTCGCACGATAGTCTCGGCGCGGAAAAACCTTCTTCCGCGTGCGCGGCGTTCTTGAAGGGCAGCGAGAGAGCGCAGCAGCAATGGGAACTGGAGCGGAGGCTCCACGCATTTGAGGCTGGATTGTGAAGGCTAATATGAAGCTGCGGATTCCGGCCGTCATTGACTCAGAGGCCGAGGAGAGCACAAACTGAACGCTCCATTGAAAAAAGCTACGGTTGTTGGCGCGCTGGGCGGTCTGCTATTTGGATTCGACACAGCGGTCATTGCCGGAACTACGCACTCGCTCACGACCGTGTACGGATTGAGCGCCAGTCAACTGGGCCTCACTGTGGCCATGGCGCTGGTCGGCACGATTGTCGGGGCAATGTCCGCGGGCATCCCCGGGCAGAAATGGGGCGGACGCGAGACACTGCGTATCCTCGCCGTGTTTTATGTTTTGTCGGCGTTGGGATGCGCGTTCGCGTGGAACTGGTACGCACTCCTCGCGGCGCGCTTCATCGGGGGGCTTGGCATTGGCGGCTCGTCGGTGCTGGGGCCGGTATATATTGCGGAGTTGGCGCCTGCAAAGATGCGCGGCCGGCTGGTTGGCCTGTTCCAGATCAATGTCGTCGTCGGAATTTTGCTTGCTTATTTTTCCAACTATTGCATCGCCAGGATGGGACTTGGGGCGGCCGAATGGCGATGGCAGTTCGGAGTCGCGGCGCTTCCAGCGGTCCTGTTTCTGGTGATGCTGTTTGGCATTCCTCCCAGCGCGCGCTGGTTGGTGACGCAAAATCGCGTCGAGGAAGCGCGTTCGGTGCTGCAATTGATGGGCGCGGAAAATCCTGAGGCGGAGCTTAAAGAAATCGTCGACTCCATTCATTTGGAGCGGCTGCAAATTGCAGAACCATTGTTTACGCGGAAATACAGGCTGCCCATTTTTCTCGCGATTACCGTTGGGGTGTTCAATCAGCTCTCCGGAATAAATGCGATTCTCTACTACTTGAATGACATTTTTGGCGCGGCCGGTTTCAGCAAAGTTTCCGGGGATTTGCAGGCGGTGGCCGTGGGCAGCATGAACCTGATTGCCACACTGCTGGCGATGTCGGTCATCGACAAGCTGGGGCGCAAGACACTTTTGTTGATTGGATCGGTGGGGACGGCTGCTTGTCTGGCCGGAGTGTCCAGAATATTCTTTACGCAGAGTCACCGAGGCTATCTTCTGTGGCTGCTGGTAGGCTACATTGCCTTCTTTGCAATTTCGCAGGGCGCGGTGATCTGGGTCTATATCAGCGAGGTCTTTCCCAACCGCGTGCGCGCGAAGGGTCAAGCACTGGGAAGCTCTTCGCACTGGATCATGAATGCGCTTATCGCTTATGCGTTTCCCCAACTTGCAAAATCTTCCGGCGCGTATCCGTTTGTACTGTTTGCGATCATGATGGCAGTGCAGTTTTTCGTCGTGCTGTTCTTCTACCCGGAGACAAAAGGAGTCACGCTGGAGCAGATGCAGCATCGCCTAGGCATTGAATGACGGCGACTTAGAAGCCCGCGGCCGCAATCCAGACTAGGCTATTCTGATGGTTACGGTAGCGATCGACAGGCGCGGCAAATCCATCCTGAGCCGGGACCCCTCTACGGCGACTGCGTGCGTTTGAGGAAGAAGTCGATTGGGATTCTCAAAAGTGTTGCAAGCGTTCCATTCTTGATCATGAATGATCTGGGCCTTCGCTTCCTTCGCGGTAGTTCCCTGGAGAGCGCAGTCGATTTCAAAATCGGCATCGTGACGCGGATTCACAAACGAGACGACCAGTTCGTTCTGCGCTTTGGAGGCCGAGACGGAGACGGCTAACGGAGACGAATCTTGCGTCTCCACGCGGACGGCTGTTCTAGAGCGGTGAGGCTTGAAAAGAGCAAAGGCGTGATAGGTCGAGGTGCGAATGCAGGACTTGCCTTCAGAGCCGTCAGTAAGCAAAAGGGATTGCAAAACATTCACGATTTGCGCGATGTTGCACATGAAGAGTTTGTCTGCCTGGCGGTTGAAAATGTTCAGTCCAAGACCGGCGGCAACGGCGCTGCGCATGGTGCTCTGCATCCAGAGTTTTCCATAACGCTTTTCGTCTTCCTCTGGAATTTTGTCCCACACGCCCCATTCATCGAGAATCAGGCCGATTTTGTGGCCGTCGCGGTAGCTATCGAGGAGCGCTCGCTGCTCGGTGATGGCTTCTTCCACTCGCTTGAATATGGAGAGTTGCTGGCTGACGTGGTCGGCACTGAATTCCGTGGCACGGTCGGGACCGCCTTCGTAATAGTGCATGGAAATGCCGCTCGGAGCGCCGCCTTCAAGCGTATCCATGAAACCGCGCGTCCACTTGCGATCGTTCCCGTTGGGTCCGCTGGCCACGAGAAACGGTTTGGTCCCGCCGAATTCGCGAAGGTACACGGAGAATTGCCGGTACAAAGTGCCGTAGACCTCGGGACGCATCCATCCGCCGCATCCCCAATTTTCATTGCCAACGCCCCAATAACGGACTCGAAAGGGCTCGGCAGCGCCGTTCTTTATGCGTTCTTCCGCAAGGGTGCTTCCCGAGGGCATGTTGCAGTACTCAATCCAATCCCTTAGCTCGCGCGGAGAACCGCTTCCAACGTTGCCGGCCAGATAGGGTTCGGCGCCAAGCAAGCGGCATAAGCCGATAAATTCATGCGTGCCGAAGCTGCCATCTTCAATGTAGCCGCCCCAATGGATATTCACGCGTTTGGGCCGCTGGTCGACTGGACCGATGCCGTCAAGCCAATGGTAATCGTCGGCATAACAGCCTCCGGGCCACCGCAGAACGGGCACGCCGAGTTCCCGGAGGTAATCCACTGCTTGCTTGCGATAGCCATCGATATTGGGAACCGGCGATTTCTTGCCGACCCACAAACCGCCGTAAACACAAGAGCCAAGATGCTCGGCAAAATGACCGTGAAATTCAGGGCGAACGACGCCAATTTCCGCGTCAGCGCGCACGACAATTTTCTGCGCGGCTGAGGAGGCGGCAAGCAAGCCCCTGGGAATGAGTGCGGAGAGCGAGAGAGCTGCGGAGCTTCCGACGAATTGCCTGCGCGATAGGTGTGGAGTCACGGTGATCCTCGTGTGCTTGGCGTTGGGCGCGGTCACGACTTGTGCCAATACATGTCCCAGCCGAGATAACGGCTGGTGGCTTCGTGAACGGCCGACGCGACCGATGAAAAATTTGCTGCCACGTGATGTTCGAACCCGCGTTCGCAGATGTAGCGGAGAAGTTTCTGCAATTGAGGAATATGCACGACGCCGGCGCCGCCAAAGGTTTCGAGCGAATCGTCGGTAAAATTTCCTTCGCCGACGTAGCCGCGAATTCTTCCTTCACGATCGTCGGTCGAGACGCGAACAAAACTCATCGGACCGGCCTTGACTCTGCCCACGCAGGTGCCAAAAGTGTTTTCCTTGCCGACAGTACCGGCGATGATCTCCTGAAAGTCCATGCGCACATCCTTGAAAAAGTGCTTGGGAAGATTGCTGCAGTGAAAACAGACAGCTTTGTCGGGATCGTCTGCGTAATTGTTATTCCAGTCGAGCAGCGCGCTGGGAGTCTCGGAAGCCAGGCGCAGCGCGTGCATGCCAACTACGCCGACAATATCGACTTCGCAGGCGCTGGACATGCCTTCGTTGCTCATCATGCTCATCACGGTGCAGGGGACGACACCAAAATATTCTTCTAGAGAAGTCCAGCACTGAATGGCGCTGATGACCACGTCGGTGTCCTGCATCCAGCCGTCGATCACCGCGCCGAGCTTGGACATCTTGAGGAGGGCAGCGTCTGGAATGCTCTGCGTGGAAACATATTTGCGGATGGACTGGAGTTTTTTCTGCGCGGCGGAGTCGTCGTCTTTCATACGCGCGATGCGCCCGAGAATCTCGGAAAGGTCAATAGTTTCGACGGAGATTCCGTTGGCTTCGAGGATCTTTTCGCTGTAGCGCACGGTGTTGAACGCTGCGGGCCGCGCGCCGATTGCGCCGATGCGTAAGCGTCGCAAGCCCTTCACCACGCGGCAAACACCGAGGAACCAATCGAGGTCGCGGCGGAATGTGTCCGACTGAGGCAACTCGGTGTGGAGTGTTGTCAACGAATAGGGAATTCCATATTGCGAGAGATTGTTGCAGGCGGACATCTTGCCGCAGAAACTATCGCGGCGGTCGCGGATGGTCATACGACCTGGTGTGTCAGGCGTGGCCTGCATGAGGACGGGCACAGAGAGCCCCGCCATCCGCAGCGTGTCGGCAATAGCTCGCTCGTCGCCGAAGTTCGGGAGAGTGACAACAATCCCGTCGATTGCTTCGCGGTGCTGCTTGAACAAGTCCGCGCAGCGGCGCGCTTCCTCGCGCGTTTCCACGGCGCCAAACTTTGATTCTGCTTCGCTGAGCGCGACGACCTTCACTCCTGCGGACTCGAGCGATGTGCGCATTTCCTGATGCCCAGAGCGCGCCAGATGATCGGGGAAGAATCCACGATTCCCCACGATCATCCCGAGTGTCATTTGACGTTTCGCTGCCTCGCTCATAACCCTTCTTTCCTTGAGAAGAACCGGCAGGCAAGAATACCGCAGCGCCGCCGCGTCAGCACCCTCCGCCACTTTACGGAGAGCGAAGGCACACGGCAGTTATCGGCTACGGGCAGGCCGCAAAGAAAATCATAATTTACGCATACTGTAAACGTTTACATTTGGACGATATTTCCGAGGTGAGGCTGTTGTCAAGAGGAATTGAACGCCGCTTCCGTAGTGATGCACGAGAAATCTACTGTTTGGGGAGGACGCAGCTTGAGCAAGCGTTTCCAGTACATTAGAATGCACGGCGCACTGGACCAGCTCTTCAGTTTGTGTTTAAGAAGTTTAGGAGCGAACCAAAATGCGTTCCGATATCCGTTGTGTCCTATTGCAAGCACTCGCGTGTGCACTGCTTTCCGCAGCCGTAGCAGGCGCTGAATCCAAATCGCTGCAGATCTTTTTCGTTGATGTTGAGGGCGGTCAGGCAACACTTATCGTTACCCCCTCAGGCCAGTCCATGCTCATTGATACCGGCTGGCCCGGGTTTAATGGGCGAGATGCCGACCGGATCGTCAGCGCGGCTAAAGCTGCCGGCATCGACCGAATCGATTACGTATTGATTACGCATTTTCACCGCGACCACGTGGGAGGCGTGACTCAGCTTGCCAGCCAAATCAAAATCGGAACGTTTGTCGATCATGGGCCCAACATGGAAGATGCTGCCGACCCGCGAGAGGATTATGCGGCTTATGAAAAAGTGGCCACGCATTCGAAGCGTCTGACAGTGAAGCCGGGCGATCAGATTCCCGTGAAAGACATAAACGTGCAGGTTCTGACCTCGGCGGGAGAGCACATCATCGCGGCTTTGCCAAGAGCAGGGCAGGTGAATCCGCTTTGCGCCTCTGAGCCAGAAGCGGCTACTGATGCAACCGAGAACGCTCGTTCGCTTGGAACGTTGGTCACTTATGGCAAGTTCCGCTTCATCGACCTCGGCGATCTCACCAAGAGAAAAGAAAGAGAGCTGGTGTGTCCCAACAACCTGATCGGGACCGTCGACCTGTACCTGACCACGCATCACGGCCTGAACCAGTCCAACGCGAAAGTCATCGTCGACGCGCTGCATCCGCGCGTGTCGATCATGAACAATGGGGCGCACAAGGGCGGAAGCCCGGATGCGTGGGAAACGATTCGCAGTTCGCCCGGACTTCAGAACCTGTGGCAACTGCACTATGCCATGGACTCGGACAAAGCACACAACGTGGCAGAGTCGTTCATCGCCAACGTGGACGAAAAGTGCGCGGGTAAGTACATCAAGGTTACCGCGGAACAAAACGGCGCCTTCACGGTCTTGAATGCGAGAAATGGCTACACGAAGACCTATTCGAAATAGAGACGTTCGTTTTCATCGATGCCGTTCATCAGTCTATGAAGGCTGGTCAAGAACTATTAAGACTTCGCGAAACGCGCCAAGAAACCGCCTCCGGCGCGCAATTCGATGGTGAGAGAATCGCTGCGCTTATGAGTTGACTTCTCGATCTCCACTTTGGCGTCGTCCGTTGGGCTGTCACGAACGAACACACTATTGTATTGGGCCTCGCCCAAGAACGAGAGAGGTACGCGTATCGTCTTGGCTTGAGGACCGCACATGACGGCCAAGAACCACGTGTCGTCTTTGCGACGAGCGTAAGCGGCGAGTTCGCCGATCGCGGAGTCCGGCAAAACAACAGTCTCGTCCCAAACGGGTGGGACGCTCTTGATCACGTCGACGGCAGGGTTGCTCAGAATGGTCTGAGGATTTGCTGCAATCGTGAGCAAAGGGGCTGCAAAGACAGCGATGCTGGCGATTTGGTGCGCCACGGTCGTATCGCGGCGGCGATCGTTGAAAAGCATAGCGGTGTAGTCAGCCGGGCCCGTCAAGAGGCGCGTAAAGGGCAAAATGGTTTCGTGCCGGGCGCGTTCCTTCAGGGCGCTGGACTCCATTCCCCGGATGGCTTCGCGAACCAACTCGTTGGGCCAGGTGCGCTGGCGGCCAGTGGGTTTATTTGCGCCGTGGAAAACCAGGAGAATGTGGTATTCGGCTGCGTTTTCTAAGAGCGCTTCGTATAGATCAATTACTTCTTTGGCTTCGTGATCGAAGAAGTCGATTTTGGCGCCGGTTACGCCGAGATCGTGCAACATCTTGAAGAATTCCTCGCGCGCTTCTGGAGTGCGGAGATCCTTCCTGTGCTTCCAGAACCACACGCCGACACCTTGCTCCCTGGAATAATCGACAACTTCCCTTCTCTGCTCGGGCGTCCATTTGCTCCAAAAGCCTTCGATGACGTTGTACTCGAAACCGAGCTGTCCCGCCATGCGGGAGAACTCCTTCATGCCATCTACGCCTTCGGGACCACCGTCGAGATAACGCCAGACGGCGCGGCCCGGTTTAATCCATGAGGTATGAATCCCTTGGGCGAAAAACTTTGGGTCAGGAGAGGGGCAAAGACTAGGCAGAATCGTGCTGTTAACCAGCGTGTTTAAGTCCGGCCCTACCATTACAACACGCCATGGAGTCGTGACTGTTCCGGCGATGGGTGCCGCTTTGCCGAGGCGCTTCGCTTCATCCCTTCCGTATCGCAATTCGAACGGCCAGTTCAGCGGCTGCCGATGGCCCAAACCGGTGATCCAACCGCGCCGGCCGTCCGCCTCCAAACCCATGCCACTGTAATTCACAAGGTTAGCCTCGGTGATAGAGGCGTAGCCCGCATCGAGCAGCAACTTGAACGTCAGCGGAGGCCCGGCCCATTCACCGGAGTGAACTTCGGAAATACTTTTCTTCACGAACTCGGTTTCATAGTGGCCGTCGGCCAGTCCGCCATACCAAAGTGTTGAGTCATTTGGAATGACGAAGGCGGAGTACTCGTCCGGTACGCGCAAAGTGTTTTCTTCGCCAGGAATGACGTGGCGAAAGGCAACGCCGTCATTGAATACGCGGATTTCGAGAATGTATGAAGTGAAACTCAGGTCATGCGTGAGAGAAAGTTTGACACCGTTGCATTGATTGACGGCCGTGGCATGGGCGCCATACCACGGATAGGATTGGTCGATGGAATAGCGTTCGAGGTTGTTGAACACAACTCCCGAGGAAAGGTCATAGCCATCGACCTTCATCATGATCGGAGAAGGCTCGATCACGACTGCATTCCCCATCGTCACTGTGAAGGTCAGACGCTCCGCATTGGGCAGAATGGTGAATTTGATCTTGCCGTCCGGGCTTGCGACCTGAACTTCTTGCATGTGAACGCGCTGCGATCGTCGAGACCCAGGCGGCTGCGATTGGGGCTGCGCTTGAGCAAAGCATGCTTGCGAAAGGCAAAATGTCGCTGCGGCTCCAAGAACCAAACGAACAAGAACCGCTCTTTTCTGCACAGTCTCACCTCTTGACTGAATTTCTGGAGATGGTTTCCGTCGCCGGAGCCGCTTCAGACCCCTTCGCGCGGTTTTTCCTTGCGGACAAAAATGTTGTCCTGCGCGGGTTCGGCGTCGCATTCGAGCGCGATCGTCGTGACCGGATGGTCCGGCGCTTCTGCCGGCAAGCCGATTAGACGGACTCGGTACTTGTCTTGCTGGAAGTTTATCTTCTCGCCGGAAGCGAGGAAGCGAGCAGACTTCACCTGGGCTTGCAAACCTGCCACCACTGCATAGTCGCCGGGCCAGAAGTGCGCGTGCATGTAGAGCGTGTTGCCCTTGCGCGTAAAGCTCGCGTAATTCGAGCGGCGCGGCCGGCAAGAATCCGATGCGTAAATACTTTCACCATTGCGGCGCATCCATTGGCCAACTTCCGTCAACACGCGGACGGATTCCTCGGGCACGCTGCCATCCGCGCGGGGCCCGATGTTCAGAAGGTAGTTGCCGGTGTCGCGCGAGCAGGAAATCAAATTCTGAATGACGCGGCGCGGGCTCTTCCAATCGTCGTCGGCCCGCTGGTATCCCCAACTATCATTGAGAGTCATGCAGGATTCCCAGGCTCGGCCTTCTTTATCCGCGGTAATTTGCTGCTCAGGAGTGGAAAAATCGCCCGGTAGCTTGTTGCGATTGTTCACGATGATGTCCGGCTGAAGCTCGAAGACCATTTTATTCATGCGCTCGGACTCCCAACCAGTGGCGTCGAGCGGCCACGAAACGTCGTACCAGAGAACGTCAATCTTTCCGTAGTTGGTGAGGAGCTCGCGGATATGAGTGTGAATGTATTCGACGAAGCGTTTACGCGCAGCCTCGTCCGTGGCGCAGCGAGCGCCGTCGGGATGGTGCCAGTCCATCAGTGAATAATAAAAACCTACGCGCATACCTTCGCCGCGAGCGGCGTCCACGTATTCGCGGACCAAGTCGCGGCCCGGTCCTTGCTTAGGCGAACAGTAATCTGTGGTCTTGGTGTCGAAATGGCAAAAGCCCTCGTGGTGCTTGGTGGTCATTACCATGTAGCGCATGCCGGTTTCGCGGGCGATTTTTGCCCATTCGCGGGCAGGAAATGGTTTGGGCTTGAATTGCTTCGCAAGAGGAGCGTATTCGGAAACGGGAATACCCTCGTTTTCCATGACCCACTCGTGGCGGCCGATGACGCTGTAGAGTCCCCAGTGGATGAACATTCCAAAGCGTGCTTCGTGCCACCACTTCATCCGGCGCTGACGATCGGCGTCGCCTGCGGACGGGGCCGTCACCGCCTGCGCTGGGGTGGGTGATTGCCCGAAACCAAGCGCGGAACTCACGGGAAGCGTCGCCGCTGCCAAGGCTGCGCCTGTTCCAATCATCCAATCACGACGCGACGCTTTGCTTTTTGACATCGGTTGAGCCCTTTCAAGAGAATTTTAGTCTATCCGCCGGCCCAGCGCGGCGGTGGGCGTGAGCACCGCGCGCTCGAATGAATGGCGAGCCCAGCCGGCCTTAGAAGATGAATCTCAGCCCAAACTGCAACTGCCGCGGCGTCGTGCCTTGGGCCAGGGTCGTAATCTTGCCAGCGCCGGTAGCAATCGCGGGCACTGTTCCGACACCAGGAACGTTCACGGTGCCGGAGTTGATTGTCAGTTGCGCATTTGCCGGTGTGTCGTAATTTTGAATGTTGAACACGTTGAAGCCCTCAAAACGGAGCTGCAGGCTCATGCGTTCGCCAATAGGAACTTTTTTGAACATGGAGAAGTCCATGTTGACCACGTGCGGTCCGCGGAAGACATTACGGCCCAGGCTGCCAAACGCACCGGAAGGAACGCCGAACGCGCAAGGGTTGAACCAAGTGGCGGCAGTATATACAGCGTCCGCCGCCCTCCCTCCCTGCGAGATGGTCAATTGGCATTTCGGGTCGGAGTTCGCAGCTACAGGCCCGGCGACGAACGGGTCAGCGATCAAGTTCGGCCGGGCGTAAGTGCCAGGACCGCCTGGCGCACTGCCTCTGAGATTGGCAACATCCCCGCTAACCTGCAGATTGTACGGTGCGCCCGAGCGCGCCTGGAAGATGTAGTTGGCCTGCCAATTCCCCAAAACCCAAGACAAAGGACCGCCATGGAGCCACGATTTTCCTCGCCCAAACGGAAGCTCATAGATGGTAGCCCACGACACAAAGTGCTTGATGTCATACGACGAGACCCCGCGCGCCGTGCTCTGATCGTAATAGTTCTGAATGGTTGAGCCACCGCCCGGCCCGTTCTCGACGTTGAAGTAGCCGCTCCCTACATCGGTAGACTTGCCCCAGGTGTAGGAGACCAATGAGTACAGACCGTTCGCAAACTGCTTTTGGAGTCGACTTTCCAATGCGTGGTAGTTTGCATAACCAATCGGGCGCGAGTAAGTGAGACCTGCCGTAACCCAGGGCATCTGACGCGTGGCGTCTACCACGGAGGCCGGCGTTGCATTGGGAAAGGCCTGCGAGGCGGCATTGGCGTTTCCGGCGCCATAAGGAAGCCTTCCGCTCGCACTGCCTGCGTACGCAACGGAAACCAGCATAGTCGGCCTCAGTTGCCGTTGCAGCTCGAAGTTCCATTGCTGCGAGTAGCCGTCCTTGAAGTTGGGATCGTCCCCCTGATTTGGGAAACCATTCCAGGGCAGCCCTGTGGTGGACTTGCCCGCGCCCGCCGACGTGTACGTCGGCAGCGGTGTGGCAAATCCCTGGCCCTGCTGGGCGATGATGTTCAGCGCCGTGCCATTGGTGAAGGCGCACGACCCTCCGTTGGTGCAGGCATTGGCCGTGCCAATAAATGCCGTGGCATCGGGCCACACCATCGCCTCCAGATCGTTCTGCGCGTATTGGCTGCGGGCGGTAATGGAGTCCCAATACAGGCCATAGCCGCCGCGCATCACAGTTTTGGGGGTCGCCTGCCAAGCCAAACCCACTCGCGGTCCCCAGTTGTCCTTGATGGGGGGTGGCGCGAAGAAACTCTTCCCTGCCACGACGACGTGGCTGGCGAAAGGATCGGACACGAAGCCGTCGGGGATGCACGGGGCCTGCTGCGCCACGCTGCACAGCGGCGGCATTGTTTTCGCGCCGATGATGTAGCGCTGATTGGCGAGATCCAGCGAATTCCAGAGGCGGCCATCCAGAGTGTGCGGTTGAGTAACGTAGTCGTAGCGCAAGCCGGCAATTAGCGTCACTGTGGGCGAAAGCTTCCACTCGTCCTGCAGGTAGCTTGCCCAGGAGGCGTAGGCGAATCTCACCGGGCCACCATGAGGAATCGGCAGTTGTGCCGCAAAACTGTTGGGAAAGCCGAGGAGCGCAGAAGCTAGCGACAGGCCTGTGTTATTAACGCCCGGATTCCGCGTCTGCTCATCGCTAAAGGTGTAAGTCTGGAAGGTGTTGAGTTGGATGCGTTCGGCGGAAATGTACCAAAACCCAGCCTTAATATTGTGCCGGCCCTTTAGCCAGCTCACGTTCGGAGTCACGCTCCAGTTCGGGTTCTCGCGCGGCGCGGTCCCGCGAATGCCGAAATTGTTATTGCCGCCGTTTGTCCAGTTGCTCAAGGTCACCAGCAGGCCGTTGTACTTGTCTACATCAAGGAATCCTGCGCTCTTCAGCGGATCAAGACCAGCCTGGTGCCGATTCTGCTGGCCGGCGTCAACTCCAGGCCTGCCGGCATAGCCGGCGCGCACATCCAGAATGAGAGTGGGCTTAAAAACGTGTATCCAAGCACCGCCATAGTTGCGGCCCTGCGAGCCACCGCTGGTGGAACCGTTCTCTCCTATGGGAGTGAAAATTGTGTTCCGCTGCTCGGTGTAGCGAAAGAACACGCTATCGGCGTCGCGGAAGCGGTGGTCAACCCGCACCGTGTAACTGTTAGAGTTGTTCAGTGTGGCCCGGTCACGAACGAAGTTGTTGGAGCCCGACGGGTCGACAATATTCGGTGTCGCCGCGTAGGTCTGGAAGAATTGCTGCATGGGCGCAAAGATCAGCGCTTGGGGAATTTTGTTGCAGACCACGCCGATCGTCTGGTCCTGTTGGTTCTGGGCATTCACGGGCAATGGGTTACCGGCGGCGTCGCAACGGAAAGCGTCACGCACAAAATTCACGCCCACCTGACGCGTCGAGTAAGGATTGAAGATCTGTTTTTTGAAAGAGGAACTGGTGTTGGTGAAATCGCCAGAAAGTTCGGCTGCGGTCGGAACGTATGACAATGCCTGGTCTGGCTTGCTGTAGCGCCAACCGTCATAACCGGCTGAAAGGAACGTCTTGTTCCTAATGATCGGTCCTGTTACGGCTGCGCCAAATTGGTTCTGGTGGAATGCCGCCGGACCGCCCGGAACAAGCTGCCCTGGGTTCGGGCAGCGCGCGATCGTGCATCCACTGGGGCCGTCGGCAAACGTATCGCGCGCGTCGAAGAAGTTATTGCGCACGTACTCGAATGCCGAGCCGTGGAGTGCATTGCCGCCTGCTTTTGACACCAAGTTGACGACACCACCAGCCGCGCCGCCAAACTCGGCTTTGGCGTCATGTCCAACAACCTTGAACTCTTGGATCAGATCGTTGTTGGGGATCACAATGTACGTAGGTCCGCGGATGTTCGTGTTAATGATACCGTCATAAAAATAGAGTTTCGACCGGTTCGCTTGACCGTGGAAGGAGCCGTCGGAAAACCCGGAGCCAGGAATGCCGACGTTGCCTTCACAACAGCCAAGACTCCTGTTCTGGGAAGTCGAAATCGGAGTGACACCTGGCGTGAGCGTCAGGAGCTGCGTAAAATTCCGTCCATTCAGCGGCAAATCGTTGACGGCCTTTGCTTCGATCACCGTGCCCAGATCGCTCGTCGAGCTCTCAAGCATCACGGCTTCCGCGTTCACCACCATTTGTTCGGTGATGGCGCCGACCTCCAACCTTACGGCTTGCGTGAGCGTTTGATTGACACCTACGTCGAATGGGGAAATTTGCGTGATCTTGAAGCCCTTGGCCTCGACGGCCAAAACATAAGTCCCTGGCTTGACGTTAATGAAAACAAAGTAGCCGTCGGAATTTGTCGTGACTCGATTCTCAATCTTGGTGGCCTGGTTGGTAAGCTTGACCGCGGCGCCAGCGACAAATCCACCGGACCTGTCCGTGACCGTGCCATTCACTTCGCCTGAAGCTGTTTGCGCGCGAGTTCCGTCCGCAAATAGGAATAAGACCAGAGAAAAAAACGTTGCCATCTTGGCCAGTCGCATACACACCCCCTAGGCATGAATTCCGAAAAAGCATCGCTAAATTCAGGCCCAAGACGAGAAACGCGCCAGCCAAGGAATGTAAGACCGCTGACCTTGCCGGCACCGATTCCTGTCCAAAACTGAAAGGCTTCTATCAAGCTGCATCGTAAAATTCAATATTAAAAATCTACGTTTCAAATATTGAAAAACTGAACGATCATTTGAGCTAGAATGCCGCAAGGCGCCTTGGCGCAGCCGCCGGGCAGATACGGGCGGATTCCTCGGACGCGGCGGTGACGACTCGACAGAAGGAGCAGACTTCCCATGATCCGGGCACGTGAATCTAAGTCTGCACCAGTCGGTGTGGTCGGAAAGGTCTTACGAATTTTGGAGGCGCTGGACGCTGCCCCCACTGGATTGCAGCTACGCGAGATTTCTCAGCAGACCAGCCTCAATAAAAGCACGGCGTATCGCTTTGTGGCTCACTTGGAAAGCGAAGGCTATCTCTTTCGCGATGATTCCGGCGCGTACATCGTGGGTCCCAAACTGGCCCGGCTCGGCGCTGGAATCGCTTACCATGCCACGCTTCGCAAGATCAGCCGTCCGGTGCTGACGCTGCTCTCAAAAGAAACCACGGAAACAGTAAACCTCGCCGTTCTCGACGGGCACGAAGTGCTATATCTCGAAGTGCTGGAGAGTTCCCACTCTTTCCGCATGGCCTCTCAGCCGGGAATGCACCGTCCGCCGAACTGCACCGCGTTAGGCAAAGTTCTGCTGGCATTCCTCCCCAGCGAGCAGCGCGAAGAAATTCTCCCCATGCTTACTTTCGAGCGGGCAACTCCGCGCACCATTCCGAATCTTGCCCGTTTCCGAAAAGAGCTTGCGCGCGTCGTACAGCAAGGCTATGCGATGGATGATCAGGAGACGGATATGGGAGCACGATGCGTCGCCGCTCCGGTTGTCGACGAAAGCGGGAAAGTGGTGGCCGCCATCAGCGTTTCCGGCCCTATCACTCGGATGAGCCGGGACCGCATTCAAGCGTTTGCAGGAGCGACGCGAAAGGCTGCTCGAACAATTTCAGCACGCCTCGGCCATTCGCATTGAGATTCGGCCTTCGATAAATCATTCACCACGACGCGCATTTCAATGGGAGACTAGCCGGCGAAATGGGAGGACTTCGATTCGGCGCAGAACGTCAGGGTCTGCCTTCACGGCGACGTCTTGATATCGGCGATCTTTATATTTAACAGCTGCGACTGCCAGCACAGGGGAGATTTCAGCAGTCTTGAATTGTATAATTTGCTGATACGGCCATTTTTGCTCGCCGGTCACAAACGGAACGAGATAATCAAGGGCCTTGCGAATGTTGCGGCCATCCGCCGTTCGAAAATTCCAGAGGTCGACTCCCACGTTTTCTCCGAGCAACCCAAGCTCGAACAGCCCCGCAAGATTCATCGTGCTATACCCCAGGGCCTTGGTCCTCTCCAGCTCCAACGGTTGCCGGCCATCGGGCTCGATCTGCATGGCAACCCTCTTTTCTCCGGCCGTCTGAACAACACTTCGCGCGATATCTGGCTTGCCGACGAACAGAGCAAGAGATGCGACTTGCACGTCGTAGTAACTTCCATGGTTGTTTTTCGCGGCAGCTTCTTCCTTTCCGTTCTGCGAACGCATCATCCAGTCAAGGAACTTGGCGCACCACTCTTCCATTCCTTTCTGATCCGCCGCGGTCCACGATTTCGACCCGCGCAACAATCCAGCGGCATCAACGAGACGGTAAATGTCACGGGTTTCGATCAACCCGGTGCCGCGCCCGCTGTTGACTCCGCGAACGGCTTGCGCGAATTCTAAATTGGGGTTCATTCGCGTTTCCGGGTTCAGAAACCATGTGCGCAGGAGTTCAGTCGCATGCGCGCCATAGGTTTCTTCGCCGAAAAAGTAATACGCCAACGCAAGCGTGTAAGTCGCCGAGATCACTCTGTCCATATTCTTGTGATCCGGAACCTGCTCAATTTCCGGATTCGTCTCTCCATCGCGTCGGATGTATGGCAATCCATTTAGTTTGTTCGGGTCTGGCCACCAATACGGCGCGAGGCTCATGTATTCGTGCTTATCCCCGCTGGGCGGACTTATGGATTTGTCCACTACTGACAGACTCTTTTGCAAAAGAGCCGTATCTGCATCCTTCCGCAGTTGCTCAAGCGCCGGGTCTTTCAGCTTCCCGGCTGCAATCTCGCTTCGTAACTCCTGCATCGTCGCTAACGGCAACGAAAACACTCGCGGGGCATTCTCAAACTGCGGTGATTGTGTTTTCTGTGCGGGGAAAGCACTCGGGAAAATTCCGAAAACAGCTAAACCAAGGACAAACGCACGAAAGGCTCTGTTCGTTGGGGGCAGGACTTCAGTTTTGTGTCCTGCTTGTGTGAGCCGATCCAAAGTAGGCCCTCGAGCACATAATACTATGTTCAGAAATGTGGAGAAGTAGGGTGTTGTCCCCGCTGTCCTTGCAGTATTTCCCCGAATTGACTGCTAAATGATTTATGGCATAAGTTCCAATTGGGAGCACTTGTAACCTCGAAAGGTCGTTGTTAACCATCGATGCCTGCAAAGGTTAGCCGGACTCCGCCCAAAGTCCTGATGATCGGGGCGCACCAGTTGGTGTTAGACAACGTGCGCGTCTTGCTCGGGACTATGGGTTGTTTGTGCGTCGTTGGTTCCAATGTCAAGGAGGTGCGCGCCCTCCTTGAGAAGGAAAAACCCGATGCTGCCGTCCTTGACCCGCAACTCTTAGATTCGCCGCCTGTTGAGGTCTTGGCGGCTCTGCATACAGTTGCCCTCAGCCTGCAAGGCCGTGTAGTTGTTCTCACACGTGACCAGGATGACTCAGAACTTCTGAACGTAGTCGACGCGTATTCGCTTCCCAAAGTTCCCGTGGATGCACTCTTGCAGGTGCTTTGGCCCTGCCTGGATTCCTTGCTGCACAGGAATATTGCGCGTCGGCGGGTCAAGCACAATGCGCGCATCGTCTTTGACAGCTTTCTTCAGCCGTTGGCCGACGGGGTTCGGTCTGCACAGATCTCAGATCATAGGCTCCTTTACGAATCCGGGGATGTCATGGTCGATCTTTCGCTCGAACCCCGGCGAGATTCTCAACGCGTGAGGCTTATGGGCCAGATTCTGGATCCCGCAAAGCCGGGGCCACAACTCCACAGCGCGCCCGTCGTGCTTCAAGGTAAAACCGAGCCGATCGAGATAGCAACCACGAACGAGCTGGGTGAGTTTCAGTTTGACTTCGATCCTGGGCCTGACCTGAGGCTGGAGATAGGGGTCAGGGAAAACCACTGGCTATCACTCGAATTGCCCGATCCCAAGGGTGCCGTCCACAAAATGAAAGATGGGTTGCCAGCCCTGGAGGCAGCGGGAGACATCGAGATTCTAAAGGGTCCGTTTTCCAAGAATCCAAGAAAAGGTGGTAATCCATGAGGTTCAAAGCGCTCCTGTTCCTGCTCCTGTGCGGGCTGTGGCCCAGCACCGCCTCCGCCTGGAATCGATTCATCTTACGCGACACCGCAGGCTTTGACGCCCTCCAGCAGGCTTGCGTGCCCTTGGGTTGCATTGTGGTCAGCAGCATAGACGGCGCTCCGAATCAGAACCAGGTTTTCCTGGTTACGGCCCCCTTAGAGATTGATCCGGCACTGATTTTGACCGAGCTGCTGAGCGTGCCTGGGGTGGTCAACGCCGAGCTGGATCAAACAGTCCCATTGGTCCCGGCATTGAATCAGCAGCCCGCGATACCCGCAGGGCTCTCGGACGCGAGCCTGGTGCAATACTTCGGCGCTTCCGTGCGGAACAGCTATGTGAACCAGCCCGCTGCGCAGATCGTTCGAGTGTCCGAGGCGCAGAATACTTTTCATGTGGCTGGGAGCGGCATTATAGCGGACATTAACACGGGTGTGGATCCCAATCATCCGGCACTGCAAGGTGTTTTGCTGCCAGGATGGGACTTTACTCGGAACCAGGCGGGCGGCTCCGAGATGACCGATCTTCAATCATCATCTTCGCCCCCGCCATCGTGTGGAGATTGCCAGCCAGGATTTGTGAATCAATCCACTGCGGCGGTGCTGGACCAATCGACGGCCGCGGTCCTCGATGGAAACCCGGACTATAAGGCATTTGGTCACGGGACGATGGTACTGGGCGTGATTCACTTGGTTGCGCCGCAAGCCAAACTTCTCCCGCTAAAAGCCTTCAATTCCAAAGGAGAGGGGTTTCTCTCTGACATCTTGAGCGCTATTTATTTTGCTGTGCAAAACCACGCCAACGTCATCAACATGAGCTTCGACCTGAAGACTCAATCAGATGAGCTATCCAAAGCTCTGGATTTTGCCAACCAGCAAAATGTCATTTGCACCGGCTCGGTGGGAAATGACGGGGTAATCGAGATTACCTATCCGGCAGCGATTCAAAACGATGTGATGGGAGTCGCCTCAACCAACGACCTGGATCAGCGCTCCACTTTTTCGAACTTTGGTGACGCCATCGTATGGGTCGCCGCCCCCGGAGAAGCTGTGATCAGTACATATCCGTTCGGCAGCTATGGAGCTGCATGGGGAACGTCTTTCAGCGCGCCTTTCGTTGCTGGAGCAGCTGCCTTGTTGTTGGATCAGAGGCCCGGCACAGATCAGTCCCAGGCCGCCGCTGCTGTTGCTCATGCTGTGCCCGTCGGCCCCAACATGGGCAACGGCCGGTTAGACCTGGTGCAGGCGCTGGCCGCGAACGGCGGGCAACCGGGCGACTTCTGCATTACTGGAGGCCAACATCGAAAAGCAAAAATCCATCGTGGACATAAGGAAACCTTCGCGTTCAAGGTTACCGCGTTGGACGGCTTCACAGGGACGGTGGATCTCGGTGTGACCGAACTCCCTCGACACACGTCCGTGGATTTTGATCCGCCTGCGATCACTGGTTCGGGCTGGTTTGAGCTTACTCTGCGCGTGGATGACGATACGCGGCATGGTTCGTACAAGCTGACCGTCACTGGGACTAGCGGAAGCCTGCGGCATTCCGTTGACGTTGATCTTCACGTCCAATAGGGCCTATTCCAGCGCTGTCATTCGTTATTTTTTCTGAGAACCGTTAGACAGGAATTGAACTGTAACGCGGAGTCCGATCGGCAATTGTTGCGTGGCATCCTTAAGATCGATCACAGCTTCCAGAATATCCCGGTCGCTCTTATCAGATGGGTCGCCGGTGGAGATGCTCTTTCTGCCCATCATCGCGGAGATTCTGGCGACCGACCCGTTTAACCTCTTTCCGTCAAGGGCATCTGCCTGGATAACGACCTTTTGTCCGACCGACACTTTATCCACATCCCGTTCGTCTATTTCCGCCTTAATATGCCGAGAGGAAGTATCCGCGAGACTGAACAATGGGCGAGGAGTGACGGTGCTGAAAGATTCGCCGCGGCGGGCGTAGACTCGCAATACGGTTCCGTCGATTGGGGCGACAATGGAGCACTTCCCGATCCGCTCCTGGGCCGTGCGAACGCGACCCTCCGCCGCTTGCACCTCTGCATCCGCGCGGGCCTTGTCTTCCTCCAACGGAGGCGCGGCCAGCAACTCCTCAGTCCGAACAGCGGCTTGCAGATTAGCATCCGCGACGCCAAGGTCGCGGACAGCTTGCTCATAAGTGGTCCGGGAAACCTGCTCCCTTTGAAAGAGAGCGCGCTGCATCTCCATTCGCGACTTAGCCTCTTCAAATGTTGCGCGGGCGGCTGCTGTCTTTTCAGTGGCTATTCTCTTCTCCTCGTCACGCGCGCCGCGCAAAAGCCGGGTTCTTGTCTGGCGAGCGCCATCCGCTTCGGCCATCGCAGTTTGCAAGTTCGCTTGCAAGTCGTCGCAGGCGATCTCGCCAAGTACTGTCCCTCTTTTTACGAACTGATCTTCTTTCACGTAGACAGCCTTCAGGATGCCATCCGCAGCTGCGCCCACCTGCGTGGTTTCCGAAGCCCCCTCGACCCTTCCGGGAGAAGCAAATGCAACAGTCGCACCTGTACTATCGGAGGGTATCCCGCGAGCTTGCACCGAATTCCTGTTCCGCGTGCTTCCCAGAAACACGATGACGATGATGACCAGGAAAACCACAGAGCCGCCAATGGCCCATCTTTTGCGGGCGGTCATAGGTTTCTGCCCCCTTGCTCTACCTGGCCATCACACAGAGTGATCGTGCGATCGGCAAATTTCCGCCAGCGCGGATCGTGGCTCACGACCACAACTGTTCTTCCGTGTTCATCAACTTGATTGCGAAGAATTTGGCAGATATTCCTTCCCGCTTGAGCATCAAGAGATGCGGTCGGCTCATCCGCGAGAAGAATCGGAGGGTCCCCTGCAAGCGCTCTTGCCACGGCGACTCGCTGCCTCTCTCCCGGACTGAGCTCATTGGGTTCTTGATTGCATTTGTCACCCAGCCCGAATTGGTCGAGCAGTTGTCGCGCCATTTCTAATCGCTGAGACTGCTTCGGGTCGCGAAGCTCGAAACCAAGCGCAACATTGTCGATCGCCGAGAGTGAGTGGAAGAGGCGGAATGCCTGAAATACAAAGCCGATTTTCTTCTGGCGAATGGCGGTCTTCTCAGTTTCGCTAAGCTGGTTCACCAGGACGTCATCCACGAATACGGATCCTTCGTCGGGCGACAACAAGCAGCCGAGCATGGACAGCAACGTCGTTTTCCCGCTTCCCGAAGGTCCCATCACCAAGGAAAGGGTGCCACGTTGAAACGTGACTGAAACGCCGCGCAATGGCCAAATGCGGGCGTCCCCTTGGCCGAACGAGACGGTAGCCCCCTCAACACCCAGGAAGCGACTGGATCTTGCTTCATCGACACCCAGACTTGGTTCTAATTGATCTTCGACAGCTAAGCCCGCAGAATAGGCGGCCCGCTTAACCCGATTTCGCGCGGTCCTGCTTGGGGGAAGCTCCGTCACATCCTCACAAACAGTACTTGGAAGATGTTTCTTAGGCACGGAACACCCTTCCTGGCTCAACGGTAAGAGCGCTCCGAACCGAGGCGATGGATGCCAACGAGCACATGGTCAAACTTGGCACGACCATGACAGCGGGCAACCACCAAGGCATGTAGATCCAAGGAATCAGCGATCTTGCATGATCGATGACGGGAATCACCGCAAAGAGTCCCAGAACGCTGCCGACCGCACCGCAGAGCAAAGCCTGGGTGAGAACGACGCGCGCCACGAGCGACCTGGGCGCTCCTAAGGCTTTCAGGGTCGCGTATTCCTCGATGTTCTCCATGGTGTTCGCGTAGATAGTTTGAGAAACAACAACCAGCCCGATCAAAAAACCCAAAACCGCGGCGGTCAGAATCGCGCCGCCGGCTCCGGTTTTTATCGTCCAATACATCCGGGATTTGTGAGCAAATTCGTCCCGAGTGAGTACATCGACTTCCGGAAGCCGTTCCTGCAAACTTTGTTTGACATCCGCGACAGAGGAGCCCTTGCTGACTCGCAACACGACGTACATGGCGTCGTCAGGCCCGAAACCGAGATACCGGATGGCGTTGCGATAGGAAGTGAACAAAAAAGGAACGCCAAGGAACGCGCCATAACCTTGGATCTGCCGCTCGATGCTGGCGCGGTGACGATTGATCTCAACTTCTGTCGGCAGTGCCGGGACGGCAATCAGGTCCCGATCGCTCACGTCGTAAAGAACCGCGTCAGGGGATATCTCTCCGGCCAACTCGGGCACATCGGGAACCGGGAAACGCTTTCCTACATTGGGGTCCGCCCCGACGAGGGCAACGACCTGTTGTTTTCCCTTGGGAGTGCGATAGACCGCAAAGGCCATGCAAACGCGGTCCGTTTGCATTACTCCGGGAACGCCTGCCGCCATCTCTCTCACACGGCTTTCCAAAGTCGTTCCAAACTCGAAGGCCTGTACTCCCCTCGCTGTGATCCAGATATCTGAGTCGCTGGCATCGATCAACCTGGACGCGGCCCGCAGGAAGCCAACCAAGAGACTGCCCTGAAACACCATCAGAAACACGGCAAAAGACACACCCAGCACGGTCACGGAGAAGCGAGAGCGATCGTGAATGATGTTCTGCCAGGCTAATTTCATGGCATTCTGCGCAAGCCGGGAACTACTTCCAAGCCGGCTGTCCTATGAGAAGTGCTCCCGCTTCCTCGGCCGCCAGGGGTTTGGAAAAATAAAAACCCTGGGCAAACTTGCAGTGCAGTTTCCTCAGGAATGCAACTTGTTCGATCGTTTCCACTCCTTCGGCAACCACGTCAAGCCGGAGATTGTTGGCCAGCGGCATAATGGTCTTGGCAATCTCCATGCCCTCGCCGCCTTCACACATGCCGCTGATGAACGAACGATCGATTTTCAAAGTATCAAGCGGAAAGCGGTGTAGGTAACTTAGCGAAGAATAGCCGGTGCCGAAATCATCGATGGCCAGGCGGATACCCAAAGCTTTTATTTGCAGCAACATTTCCACTGCCGCGGAAGGATCTCCCATGACGGTGCTTTCCGTAATTTCCAGCTTCAGAGATTCCGGTGGAAAAGCCAGTTCACGAAGCAACCCCTTTATGTCCGAGACCAGATTCGGCTGTAGAAACTGTTTAACGGACAGGTTTACGCTGATGATTAAATCGGGGTCGGCGTCGGGATTGGCCTTCCAGTCGCTGATCTGGCGGCAAGCTTCGCGCAAATTCCACCACCCCAGTTCGCGAATGAGTCCCGTTTCTTCAGCGACAGCAATAAATTCTTCCGGACCAAGTAACCCGCGAGTCGGATGCTCCCAGCGCAACAGGGCCTCAAAACCGGCAATTTTGCCCGAAGCCAGTGACACTATCGGCTGGTAAAAATTGCGAAATTCCTGCCGCTCAAGGGCGCGGCGCAAGTCGGTCTCCAATTGCAGCCGAGCCATTACACTCGCGCGCATATCTGCGTCGAATACTTCGAAGCGTGCTTTGCCGAGAGACTTGGCCCGGTACATGGCTGTGTCGGCATCACGCAGGATGTCTTCCGGTTGCTCGTATGCCGGATTGCTCAAAGCAATTCCGATACTCACGGAGGTGAATACTTCTTTGCCACCCAAAACAAACGGAGCCGTCAACGCTTTCATTAGCCGCTCTGCAGCCCGTTTCGCATCGTTCGGATCTTTAAGGTCATCAAGCAAAACAGTGAACTCATCTCCGCCTAGTCGCGCGACAGTAAAGGACTCTCCCAAACGCGCGACGGTATCGGTCGACCTCAGGCACTTTTCCAATCTGTTAGCGACCCCGAGCAAGAGCTGATCACCAATCAGGTGACCGACGCTGTCGTTGATCATCTTGAACCCATCGAGGTCCAAGAATAGGACCGCAAATATATGATCTTTGCGGCGTTTGGCATGCTTGATAACGCGCCCTAGCCGGTCAATGAAGAGCAGACGATTAGGTAGGCCCGTCAGGGGATCGGAGACCTTTCCTTCCGTGATGTCGGTTTGCGATCCGGCCATCCGCAAGGTTTTTCCCGAAGCATCCCTAACCGCCAGCCCTCTGCTTAGCATCCAGCGGAATGATCCATCCTTGTGCAGCATCCGGTGCTCGCTCTCAAAATGAGGGGTCAGGCCTTTTTGGTGAGCGGCAATCTCTTGTTTGACCCTTTCGCGATCCGCATCATGAATCCGGTCAAACCACTCTTCGGGTGTGCCTCCGACTTCGCCTTCCTGACATCCCAACATGGCCTTCCAGCGAGGCGAGTAATGCACGAAGTTGGTAAGAACATTCCAGTCCCAAAGGCCGTCGTTGGCGCCCTGAGCCGCCAAGGCATAGCGCTCTTCACTCTCCCTCAGTGCTTCCTGCGCCCGCTTGTGGGATAACTGAGTGCCGATGCGCGCGACCGCAACAGGAAAATCAATCGGTTTGGTCAGGTAATCGTTCGCACCCATATCCAGTGCCTTGACGATATCTTCACTCTGATTTTTTGCGGTCACCATAATGACCGGCAGTTCGATGGGAGAGTAGGCCTCGCGCAGAGTTTTCAGTGCATCGAGACCGCTAATTTCCGGCATTTCGATATCCAGGAGCACCAAGTCGACACCTTCTTGCTCGACTCGTTGCAGCAGCTGCCGCGCATTTTCGGCCAACGCAATCTCATAGCCTTTGCGTGCCAGCCTGCGGGCAAGCATGTCCCGGTTCATTTCGTTGTCATCCACAATGAGAAGTCGGTTCTTGTGCGTGTTCATGACACTTTCTTTTCTACGAGCAAACTCTCGATCTTCTCGCTCAAACGGGCAAAATCAACCGGCTTCGTGTCATAGTCATCGCAACCAATACCAAGCGCCTTTTCCCGGTCGCTTACCATGGCATGCGCAGTTAGCGCGATGATGGGGATATGACGAGTCAATGCGTTGGCTTTCAAGAGGCGAGTGACTTCCCAGCCATCCATCGCGGGCAGGCTTATGTCCATCAGAATGAGGTCAGGCGCTTCCGAACGCGCCAGCGAATAGCCCTTTTCGCCATCCTGGGCCGTTACGACGGTGTATCCTTTCTTCTGGAGCCGCCGTGAAAGCATGTCCCGATTCATTTCGTTGTCTTCGACTAGCAGGATCTTCGGCATGTCAGTTTCTCCTAGTCTTAGGAACCCTAGCTCCGACAGTCTTGCGGCTGGCTGGACTTTCCGCAACATAGGATAAGGGGACCGAATTAATGTCCGTGATAGAAGTGCGCGCAACCCTGTGTTTTTCTACAAGAACTGCAAGACGGTCGCGATCGACCGGTTTGATAAGATAATTGGAAGCGCCCATGTCCAGGCCCATCGCTTCATTGTCGACGATGGTGACCATTATGACGGGAATATCAGCCAACTTGGAATCGCTCTTGAGCTTGTTTAAGACGGTCCATCCGTCGCACTCGGGCATTACAACGTCAAGCGTTATGAGCAGGGGATCAACTTGCTTGGCAAGCCGAAGGCCTTCTTCGCCGTTCGCGGCCGCGACCACATGGAAATCCAGTTTTGAGAGGAAGCGGGACATCAGATCGCGCACCGACGGGTCATCGTCTATCACCAGGATCGTTTCCATGCCGGCCTTGGTCTCGGACGGTGCCGCAGGAATCTTGCTGGCGCTATCTGACTGTGCGGCTTCTGTTGTCTCGATGACAAGTTGAGCGGGTAAGCGCACCGTGAAGGCAGCACCTTGGCCAGGCTCGCTCTCCACACAGATTTGCCCTTTCATCAGTTGAACGAAGCGGTGCGTGATGGCAAGTCCCAGGCCGGTCCCACCATATTTCCTGGCAATCGAGGCGTCCGCCTGAGCAAACTCTTGAAACAAGTTTTCCTTTTGCTTGGCTGAGATGCCAATCCCGGTATCTCGCACCTGGAATTGAATCCAATCTCGATTCTCGAGCTTGATTTGATCCACATCCACGGAGACAGTACCGTGGTCCGTAAATTTGCAAGCGTTGCTCAGCAGGTTGAACAGGATTTGCCGAACCTTGGTGATGTCCGCCCGCATCGTATTCACGCTGTCCGCCAGATGAACTTGAATCGAGTTGCCATTCTTGGCCGCGGCGGGCTGGAGAGTTGTGACCATCTCCTCGATCACCTGTGACACGTCGAAGTTCTCCAGGTGGAGCCCCATCTTGCCGGCTTCGATCTTCGACAGGTCAAGCACATCATTGATCAAGGACAACAAGTGCTTTCCGGCGCCTTGAATTTTCCGGAGGTCCTGAACATTCTCGACCTTGCCGCTATCCCTGGTTTCCTCTTCCAGCATCTCGCTATAACCGATGATGGCGTTGAGCGGAGTGCGCAACTCGTGGCTCATATTCGCGAGAAATGTGCTCTTGGCGCGGTTGGCTTCTTCCGCCGCGTGCTTGGCCTTGAGCAATTCTTCCTGCGCCTGCTTACGCTGAAATACTTCTTCCTCAAGCTCTTGCGTCCTGGTCTTCAACTCACCGTTAGTGCTCTGCAGCGCGGTATCTCGCTGTTGGATTTCGGAGAGCATAGTATTAAATCCATCGATCAATCGGCCGATTTCGTCGCCATACGTTTTGACCGCTCGGACAGCGTAATTCTTGTTTGAAGAAACCATTCGCATGGTGTCTTCCAGGTGCAAAATGGGCTTTGAAATCAGCCCTTGAAGCTTCGAGGAGACAAACAGGGCGAATAGCCCGGAAACGAGCACAAATATGATGAGGATGTTTGCATACCGTTTGGCGCGCAGACTCCATTGGCGCATGTCGGACTGCAGAAACAGCGTTCCGACGTGCTCCCCGTTTAGGGTAACTTCCTGGAAGACTTCCAGGTACCCCCCTTCAAAGCGGGTGCCTTTCTTTTGCAAATGGATGGGAAGAAACCCGGAAAACGCCGCGTTGCCTCGAAAATAATGGGCAAAGATCTTGCCGTCGGGCTTGTATAAGACAGCGGTGACAATGTCTTCTTTTGCCGTGAGAGCAGACAATGTTGCGGTCGCAGCAGGTTCGTCCTTGAACTCCATGGCTCCCGCGCTGTTGTACCCGATGATTTCAGCCTGAGTCATTAAATCCTGGCGGAGCAAGTTACGAAATGAAACGAGATCGTAAATAAGAAAGCTGACGGAGGACAGGATCAGGGCGATGCTGCTCGTCAGCATCGTTATCAGCGTGAGTTTCCGCTTGATGGATAGATTTTGGAGGATCATCCCGGCTTCCTCGTATCCGCGGCTGTGGCTTGTTGGATGATTCTCGCCAAAGTAAGCAATCTGGAACTGATCGTAAGGTCTGCCTGGTGCGCCGCCTCAACGTTGACCTCAAATCGCACTCGGTTGTCTTCCAGGACAAACCGAATCACGCCGCCGCGCTCTGCAAACCCGGGTGTTTCGCCCACTGTAAGAATTGGAAGAGTCTTCACAATCTGCAGCAACTCATCGATGTGCGCTTTTTCTGAAGACCCCACAAACAGAATTTTGCAATCCCTGAGTTCTTTGAAGTCCGTGCCCCACTTCAGCCGTTTTACGACAAAACTCCGCGCCCCGATTTTTTTGTTTTCGACGATCTGGTCGATGAGGGCTCCGAACGGATCTGTTCCTAGAATGCCGATCACAATTGGCGAGTCAGGCTGAGCAAAAGCGGCCGACGGCCATTCTACGAATTTGGCGAAATTGTAAATGAAGCCGGCCTTAATCAAGTATTCCGATGAGTCGCGCGAGTCCGGAGTCTGGGCAAAGGCCTGCGGACTCCCACTCAGCGAAACACTGAGAGCAACGATCAGAATTCTCAGCCGCCTCAACATCAAATTACCACCCACTGGTAACCGACAATCTGAAAGCTCGCACTTCAATCAACTAAAACTTCACCGTAATACTTCCAAAGATGCTGCGCTTCACTACGGTCGGCGAGGTGTTTACGAAATCCGGCATAAATTCCAAGTGCCAGTTATTGAGCAAGTTCTGGCCGCCGATCGACAATTCCAGGCTTGTTACCGGCCTCCAGCCCAAATGCGCATCCAAAGAGTAGTAGCTCGGCAAGCCCAGGCTAGGAAGGTGGTCCACAAATCGAAGAGTTGTGTCTTGCTCGAAATGTTTCGGCAAGTCGACGGATGACCTCAAATACCATTGATGACGGGGGCTTGAGCCGTTTGGATTGTCGGGAGTCGGGTCCTGACTATCTAGATTCTTGTGTATGTCCATCTGCAGATAGCTGTAGGAGCCCATTAGTCTCCACTTGGGAACGACTTTCCAGTCTGCAAACAATTCAACGCCGTATGTTCCGCCGCTCATCTTGTTGCCGGCCACAAACGGAATGACGAAATCGGTCGGGGCAGGGCTCCCTTCGGGAAAAGGCGCACCCGGCTCCGCAGTGCGAAGATTTGAATAATTGTTGTAGAAGGTGGCTATGTCGAGCGAGAGATTCTTAGTTGCCTGCACTCGATAACCAAGTTCGTATGCGAGGAGATCTTCGGAATTGAACTGGGAATTGAACTGACGGCTGCCGAAAACGGCCACCACCGCTGGCAAGGGTGTCGGGTTCGCAGGCGTCCCTGGGGGTATAACCTGTGAATTCAGGCGCAACCCCTCCTCGGTCAACGCCGGTGTCCGGACAGCGCGTGATACTGCGGTCCAGATCGATTGATTTGGAGTTAGGTTCCAGAGCAATCGTGCGTTGGGCTCAATTTCGAACCCTGTAAATTCGTTGCGCTCGAATTTGGAGCCCAGCGTGATCTGCAGGCGATTGTCGACCAGGCTGATTTCATCCTGCAGGAATGTGCTGAACTGATTCAGCGTGACCTGGTTAGGCTGCAGGGAAACCGTGAAGCTGGCGTCGTTCTTGTCGCGGATCGACCGGTAGCCTAGTCCCCATACAAATTGCTGTGAGTCGCCAACGTGAAACCCGTGCTGGAAATCGAGGTCCAAAATATTCTGGTGGTCGCCGAAAAGAGAATGGTCGGTAATCGTCGTATTGTCGTAGTACATCTGCAACGACATCGAGGATCCTTCGGAAGTATGATTCCAGCGCCCAAGGATGTTTCCTCCGCTGTACTTCCCATCATTTGGGAACGTGTTGGAATACGGAGCTGATAGCGAGGCCACAGTCAGGGTCTCGTCAAACCTGCTGCGATAAATATCTCCTTGCACCGTCAGCGAGTTAGCTCCGGCCGGTGTCCAATCCGCGCGGAATCCTCCGCGCAGGGCATCCCAGCCGTCGTGAGCCGTGATACCAGATGGATATGCAGAAGGGCCCCAATCAAAATACTTTGTGTACGCTCGGTAGTAAGTGTTGTCGCCCAGTTTGCTGCCGAAACGAACACCGCCGGCTGCTCGTTCCTCCGTTCCGGCTCCGGCCGTCACGATCGCTGACTGCGTGGCCTTGGCCTTCTTGGTGATGACATTGATTACGCCATCGACGGCATTGGCACCCCAGAGGGTTGCTCCGGGGCCACGGATCACTTCGATCCTGTCTACATCCTCCAACATCACATCCTGGACATTCCAATACACGCCGGAAAACAGCGGAGTGTAGACACTTCGTCCGTCGATAAGTACCAGCAACTTATTGTCGAAACGTCCGTTGAAGCCGCGCGAACCAATGGCCCACTTGTTCTGATCGATTCGCGCCACTTCCAGACCCGGGACCAGTCGCAATGCTTCGGGAATGCTGGTCGCTCCCGACCGCCGGATATCTTCTTGCGTTAGCACGAAAATCGCCGCCGCGGCGTCCGCCACTTTTTGCGAGCGCTTGGAGACGGAAGTCACCTGCATATTCCACAGGTCTTCCAAGCTCACGGCAGTAACGTCAACGTTCCGCGAATTCTGGGCCACGGCGCTACCTGCGAGTAACACGGAGAGAAACCCAGCTAAGAAACTACGCCCAGCTTTTATCACTGGACCGGTTTTGTGTTCGCGATTTAACAACATATTTAGTTTCCCTTCTTGAAAATCGTCGGCTAGACGAGCGCGCGCTTCCTGGCGCTGAACCATCTCGGACAGTCGGATCGAGTCTTTTCCCCGTTCCCGATCATTTCGATTCGTTTTGTCATTCATTTACGCACCCCAGCCAAACACTTTCGGCGATCAGAATTAAGTTATTGGCCCATTTCAAACTTGGCCCATTCCTCCCGCACTTCTTGGAGTACTTCCCCAGAAAGCCCCAACTGATGGCACAAAGTTCTGCAAGCCGGAGCTCCACTCATAAACCTTTCTCCCCGGCTACCGTGAAGACTGTCGAATACGTAAGCGAGTCCGGCCGGCGAAGATATTCAAGGAACGCCCGTGACTGTTCTTCCGCTTCGCTTGCACTGCCGAGTACGCGAGCCAACTGTGGCTTGGCAATCTCCAGCTTCAATTCCCACTGGTGCAAAATGTGCGGATCAGCCTCGCCCGCGATTAAGTGGTAGCATTCGACCTGGACATCAATATTCGTCAGCCCAGCATTCCGCGCCAACCAGAAGAGTTTCCTGCCCACAAACGGATCGAAACCGGTTGCACTCAGAGCTTCCACAACTCTCTCGAGCGTTCGCTGTACCGAGGGGTCTTCCGGGTAGTGCCACAACAGTTGGCCATCCAGGTCCTGCAGCAAAACAGTGCCGCCCGGCTTGCAGACTCTGGCCATCTCAGACACGGCTCGTTCTTTTTCCTTCAAGTACTGCAACAACATTCGGCAGTACACCAGGTCGAAGCTATTGGACCGAAACTCCATCGACTGAGCATCCCCGCAAACAAATCTGACGCGTGAATTCTCGCGGTTTTTCTCCCTGGCTTGCTGCAAACGGCCCTCGCTCACGTCTATGCCCGTTGCTTTAATTGAAGAATCCAACTGGGTTACGGCGCGCAAAATGACGCCAGGACCGCATCCCACTGAGAGGATCTCTGCGCCCGGGCAGACCCGGTGCGCCAGGTACTTTTGCACCCAGGCGTCGGGATCAACCTTGAGCTCGAGGCGCAATGCCTCGCGCGGATCCTCCATGATGTATTCCGCAGTGGCAGTGCCTTTTTGCATCACCGTTCCTGACCTATGAGCGTTGGCTGCATGCTGTGTTTCTCAACCCGCGCCTGCAATCTCGAATAAAATCCATCCACGTGCCGGTAGAAGCGGAGCTGCCCTTCCTGTAGCCACGTTCCTTGGCAGTAATGGCGGAGGAACTCGGCCCCCAGTCGAAACAGGGCCGGCGCGGCCAATTCCTCGGCGATCACTGGAATCACGTCAAGCTCAAAGTCCTCATAAGCGGAAGACGATGCTTTAAGGAGCGCAGACACAACGTCCACTGCGTCAGCATCGGGGAGCGTGGGGTGAAGCAGCAGGTCACAGCGATTTTCGATATAGCTGAAGTTCAGTCCCAAAGGGCCGCGATACGCTATAACTGCACCGATTGGTTCATCCTTATACTCGCGGTATGCCAGCCATACGCGACGAGTCCGCCGGAGCCCCACCTCGCTATACATGTGGTTTACCTGGGTTAGTTCAGGATCGGTTGTGAGCTGCTCCGCCGTGACGTAAATGCTCCCGCGCGCGACAGAGGCGATAAGGGTTAAGGCGTCTTCATGAGAAGCGTCATAAGGGACGATGCGAACTCTTCCCCCGGATGGTAGTGACGAATTTCTCGGCAGCGCGAAATACATATGCCGCTGAACAGAAGAAAGCGATTGCCCAATCGTCTGCACCATGGATCCGAACACTCTTGACGGAAAGCGGTTCTCTGGCCGGAACCAATTCTGATGCGACTCATCAATGCCCTTCAGAATGCTTGCGGCCGTTCCCGCGAGCATTACCGCGCGAGAGGCTATCGGGTTATTCTCGGAAACTAGGTGTTGAGAGGTCCAACCATGATGAGTAGTACGCCAAACTGCAATTGACGCGCGGCCTCTCTTTTTGTCACCGGCGGTCAGGACGTAAAGGAGCGAATCGCCACCGCGTAACATCCGGCGCCAATTTTCCCGGACTTGTCCAAGGTGTGGCAAAAGGCGGGCAGCTTTATCGGGATAAAGAAAACCCGTGCGTTCATAGAGCGCGAAGATCTCGTTCACGGACAAAGCATTGACCTGAACGCCGTAAGCGTCATAGACCTCTGACAGCCGCGGCAGGCCGCTCAGTGTCCTCTGATCTAGCGCATCTAGGGGCATACCGCCTCCGCGACCTTCGTCGCTACTGCGAGTCGTACCCGGACCCGGAGTCCAGATTCTCGACGTCCGCCCGAGAACCAAAGTCGGCTTGTCCGCATCTGCCGCGAGAGCCAGTCACGTCGGCACGAATCTCGGTAACACCTATCGCAAACACCAGGATTGCTGTGGACATAGCTTTAGTACTACTGGTACCTTACTAAGTCCCTTTGACGGCGAGAATGGGCCTTTCGTACCGTTTTGGGCAGTACAACTGGGGAGGGTAATAACGTCTTGGATACATCGGGGGGATCGATCAAGATTCTCGGACTTAGTTATCTTTTTCAGGACGTCGCAGTGTTCACCGAAGACCGCTGTGCTGTAAGTGACTGTCCAGAAAAGATTTAGGAACGTTTCATAGGGGTGAGTTCAGTGCTGTTCAGTACATCTTCCACCCTAGGCACAGATCGGGATCATACAGCCGTTTGGGAAACGGGTGCGAAAACCGCGTTCCGGGAGCGCCCACTGCCCCGTGCTTTCACCCTCTGATTTGAGAGACGGTGTTGTCTCCCACGTCTTTCTTGGCCTGTGCTGCGAGTCCCCGCAGCCACGCCTCAATTGCGGAGCGTTGCTCGGCGTCCATTTCTTCAAACAGCACGCCCATGCCGAAGATTCCAAAGCCTCCGCCAGAATGCATATAGATCACTTTGCCTTGCAGCTCGCAAGTGCTCGTGCCATCGGATATTCGGAGACGCAATTTCGTGCGAACGGGAACGGGTTCGAGCGCATCGACATAACAGCCACGCGAACTTAATTCGTCAAGTTGTCCTAAGACCGAAGTCCCGTCGCGAAGCGTAACTTCGGCATTCGCGAAAAATGCGAACCGCGGATTGGCCCGCCTTGTTGAGTAAGGACCTTCAGCCATGGTGCCTCTCCATTGCGTGAACGCGGCAATTCCTTTCAATCCATTGTATAGAGTCGCAGCGCAGCGCATTGAGCCGTTTGTGCCCTGGCCCGCGAAAGAGATACCTGTCTCTTTGTACGGGGTGGCTACGCTTGGCCAATTGAGCCTGGAAGGCGCCTCGAGGACGTTCGTACCAGACTTTGGGGGCAGCCCGCGTGAGGTTGGCGGCTTCAGCAATGGGCGCGGATGCGAGTTGAATGGAAGTTCTCAAGGGGACGTGAAAAACCGCAGTTAATGGCGCGCCCGGGGGGACTCGAACTCCCGACCTTCTGGTTCGTAGCCAGACGCTCTATCCAACTGAGCTACGGGCGCGCAGGAGAAGAATATTATCACAGGCTTGCGCTAGGCACATAGCCGCGGCTAGAAGTCGCGTTTTTTTGGTACCGGGACTGGTCGAGTAGCATTCCGATTTGTCCAGGAATGCGCATGGTCCAATCAAGCCGAGGAGTGGCTGGAATCCGGTTGCGTCGCACGAACAAAACTCCTGCCGTGAGCCTCGGTGCCAATCCAGAGGAGCGTTGCCAGCGTAAGAATCGTCACGATTTCGAAGCCGGCGATCGCCCACTGATAGCCGAAGCGAATGTGCAACGCGTATTGGAGAGAATTTGTCGGCGAAGCCAGCAAAATTCCGAGTTGATAGGCGAGTCCCGGCATCAACCCACGCGCGGCATCGGCGGAAAGCTCATTCAGGTGCACGGGGATAACGCCCCATGCCCCCTGAATTCCCGCCTGCATTAGGAAGGAAGCGACGATGATCGTCCCGAGCCCACTGCCGAACGCCCAGAAAGGGATCAACAAGAGCGACAATCCCAAAGCTGCGATCATCCCCTTGCGCCGCCCCGCGACTTGCGAGAGGTGTCCAAAGATGATCGCGCCCACGACTGCTCCGACGTTGTAAATCATCGCGATATTGGCGACCATCGCCGCAGAAATCTTGTGCACTTCCTTCAAGAAGTCCGGATAAAGATCCTGCGTTCCGTGCGAGAGGAACATCATGAAGGTCATCAGCACGACGAGATAGGCGAAACGCTTCCACTCTTTTGCCACGATGCGCAGGACTTGGGCCGTGCTCGCAGCGCGGTGTTGCTTCCACGCTTCTGATTCCGGCACTTTTGTACGGATGTACAGCGCGAGCAGGGCGGGCAGAGCGCCGATCCAAAACATGGGGCGCCATCCCCACACGGGCAAGAGAAATCTCGCGGCAATCGCCGCAAGCAAATAACCGATGGAATAACCGCTCTGCAAGATTCCGCTGAGGATTCCGCGCCAGCGCACCGGCGCCGCTTCCATAGCGAGCGAGGCGCCCACTCCCCATTCGCCGCCCATGCCTACGCCAAACAGAGCGCGCAGGATGAGGAACACCGTGAAGTTGGGCGAAAAACCGCATAAAAGCTCGATGATCGAAAAGTAGATTACGTTGGCCATGAGCGGAATGCGGCGGCCGTAGCGGTCCGCGAGCAACCCGAAAAGGAGTGCGCCGGCGGGGCGCATGGCCAGCGTCGCGGTAGTGGTCCAAACGATTTCTTTTTTGGTTACGCCAAACTGATGCGCCAGCGTGTCAAAGAGAAAAACGACGATAAAGAAATCGAATGCGTCGAGCGTCCAGCCGAGGAATCCCGCGAGGACCGCATGATGCGTCCCGGAACGCTTCGGCTGAACGATATCAGCCATTTTAGTTGGCTTGCCACTCCGCGGGCTTGGGCATCAGGCGAGAGAGCGCCAGAGCGCTGGCGACGGCCAGAATCGCAAGAAGCAACCCTTCCTGGTAGAGGCCAAAACAAAGCTTGCCGATGCTGAAAAGCGCGGAATAAATGAGCACGCAGCCGAGAATCCAACTGAGAAGGTTGCGCCCCAAGTCGCGCGTGACCGGAACGTCGCCGGCCAGCTTGGCTACCGGCCGCCAGCCGGTGATTTGCGGACGAACCTTCGTATAAAACTTGATGAGCGTGTCTTGAGGTACGGCCGAAGTGAGGAGAGTAACCGCAATCCACACGAGGGTGGTGACCCCGGTCGTGCACAGCGTAGTTTTTGCAAAGATGACCGGGGCAGAGCCAGTGAAAGGCTGAGAGTGGCCAATGAGAGCGTTCCACAGAGCATCGGAATGAAGAGCGAGAGTCGTCACCATGGCCGCAAACATGGCGGAAATCTCGCTCCACGCGTTGACGCGCCACCAATACCAACGGAGGAGATACACGCCGCCAGTGCCGGCGCCTAGCTCAAGAACAATTTTCCAGCCATCGGAGACGGACTTCAGTTCCCAGGCAACCGCAGCGGCCGCGACCACGAGGAGGGCCGTGGCCAGCCGCGAAGCGTTCACAAAATGCGCTTCACTTCCCTCTTTCTTCAGAAAGCGCCGGTAGAAATCTTCGATCAAGTAGGAGCTGCCCCAGTTGAGTTGCGTGGCGACCGTTGACATGAAGGCGGCCATGAAACCCGCGAGAAGAATTCCAAGGAGCGCGTGAGGCGTCTGGCGCGTGGCTACCAGCATGAAACCGCGCTCGGGCTGCGCCAGATTCGGGTAGAGAATAACCGCGACAAGAGCCGTCAGAATCCAAGGCCAGGGACGCAGAGCGTAGTGCGCGAGGTTAAACCACAGCACGGAAAGCAATCCATTGCGTTCATCTTTCGCGCTGAAAATCCGCTGCGCGATGTATCCTCCGCCGCCCGGTTCCGCACCCGGATACCAGAACGCCCACCACTGCACGGCCAGGTGAACGACGAACGTAATGACAGGCAGCGTCCAAAGAGCTTCGCCAGTGAGCCCGCGCGAAAAATCAGGCAGCAGCGAGGTGATGTCACTCGCGCCGGAGCCAACAGCTGCACGTCGCTCCGCGAGCTTCGCAAGGAGTTGCGGCATCCCTCCGACCGCTCGGACGCCATACCAGGCTACGCCAATCACGATGGCCATTTTCAAGACAAATTGGAACAGATCGGTCCAGAGAACGCCCCACAGACCGCCCAGCGAGACATAGATGCCGGTAAACGGCATCAGAAAAAACACGCAAATCATCAGGGCCCTAAAATCGCTGATGCCCATGGAAGTGCTGATGATGTTGACCATTGCCTTGGTGACCCAGCCGAGTATCAAGCAATTCATGAGCAGGCCGAGGTAAACCGCGCGGAAGCCGCGGAGGAACGCGGCGGACTTGCCGGCGTAACGCATCTCCGCGAATTGCACGTCGGTGATGAGTCCCGATCGGCGCCATAGCCGCGCGAACAAAAAGACGGTCATCATTCCAGATGGCAGAAAACTCCACCACAGCCAATTCCCTGCGACTCCGTTCGCGTAAACAAGTCCGGTAACCGCAAGCGGCGTGTCGGCGGCAAACGTTGTCGCCACCATGGAAGTCCCCGCTAACCACCAGGAAACGTTGCGGCCCGAGACGAAATAATCTTCCGTGCTCTTCCCGGAACGGCCCCGGAAGTACAAGCCGAGAAATAAGGTGATGAGCAGATATCCAGCGATGGCAGCCCAGTCCGCGGCGGCGAGTGTCAAAGTGAATCCTTTCTGGAGAAGGCGATTGTGCGCAGTACTATATAGCACTTCCTCACGATTGGCAGCATGGTCTTTTCTGACCTACCGCGCAGTACCTTGGGAGTGCGGAACGCGATGCATGCGGTCACTGTGAAACCGGAGCCCGTGCTGCCCGGCCAGGAAAAACGCCGTCAACGAGTTGCCCGTCCTTGACGACCGCAACTCCATTCACGAGCACAAATTGAATCCCTTCCGAATACTGCAACGGTTCTTCGTATGTGGCTTTGTCAATCACGCGATTGGCGTCGAAGACCGTGATGTCCGCGTCGGCGCCCACGCGAATGCGTCCTTTATCCTTGAACATCGGCGCGCGCTTCTCCAGCCGCTGCGCGGGCATCAGCGTCATTTTTTTCAGCGCGGTCATCAAATCCAGCGTCTTCTCTTCTCTGACGTAATGCCCCAAAACCCGCGAAAACGTCGCTTGACCCCGTGGATGAATTTTGGCTCCCGTAAGAGGCATGCCGTCACTGGCGATCATAACCAGCGGGTCGGCAACTGCCGCGCGCGCGGCCTCTTCCGGAATCGAGAAAATAACGACGGTGCCTCCTTCCTTGCGATACTTCTCGAAAGTTTCTGCCGACAATCGTTCGCCGGTTTTCGTCCACTGGATGTCTTTGAATGTGATGCCCTGGCGGTCTTGCCATCCGGGGTCGAATATGGCTGACTCCAACTGAGTGCTTCCGGCCGTGTATGGATAGCACTCCGTCGTGACGTCGAGTCCACGGTCGCGCGCGCCCTTCACCATGGCGATCAGCCGCGGCGTGTTCTTTAGTCCCATGCTGGTGATGTGGACAACATGAAGCGGCGCCCCCGTAGCCGCTGCGGCGGCAATCACTTCTTCGATCCCCACTAGGCCGGTTGTCGGCTCTTGCAATCCGGCATGCCGAAGGTGCACGTGTACCGGCGCGCCGTGTTTGGCGGCTAACCGAAATACATCCACGATCTCGTCGTGTGTGGCGGCGGCCGTGTAGTTGATGCCCATGCCTACAGCCAATGCGCCGCGCCGCAGGCCCTTCTCGATCTCATCGTCGATTTGCTGCAACTGCCCAGCGGTGGCCTCGCGGTGGGCTGCGTCCCCCACGGGCAGAAAAGTACCCGGGTCATTCATGACTTTCATCCGCACGGGGATGTGTCCGATCGACACGCCGAAATTGATTAACGAGCTTCCTTCTCGCCGCGCGTACCACTGGTCGACGTCGGCGGTACCCGCTTCCAGTTCGAGCGAGGTTGTTACGCCGTCGTGCGCCTGAAATTCATAGTTTCTGGGCTCTTGGCCGTGCTCATGGAGATCGATAAAACCGGGCGCGACGACGAGTCCCTTCGCCTCAATCGTATGCTTCCCTTCAAGATGACTGTTTGAAATCGCGGCGATTTTACCGCCGCGAATCCCCACGTTTCGAATCGCGTCCAGCCCCGACTCTGGATCCATCACGCGGCCGTTGGCGATGACGAGGTCATAGGTTTCGTTTCTGTTGCTCGCGCCGCTTCCGCCAGTTAGTACCACCGTTGCAAGCAACACGAGCGCCGCTACGCAGTTCGACCACTCGCGAACGATAAGACGTGACATTAGAGCGCGCCCCTCCCGTGAGGCGCTAAGTCTTATCGCGCGGACTCCGTCTGTCAAAGGTTTTCTAAACCGAGTCAACGATCGCTTGCTTGAGACCTTCAGCGAAAAGTAAAGCCCCGGATCGCTGGGGGGAGCGACCCGGGGTGGGGGTGTTGCTGAGGGGGGGCCGGAGGAAACTCGTTTTGTCTAGTGCACTTGGTGCACAGCCAGCATGCAGATCTGGCGCAGTTCTTCGTACGTGAAATACGTCTCTTCCTGTTCGCCTGCGACTTCTTTGTGTCCGAATCCCGATTCGCTCGAGATGCGGTTCAATTCCATCTCCGACAGACCCAGAAGCACCGCCGCGCGGCGCCGGGTTACGTATTTGAGCTCTTGTGTTTTCATGGCTGTGTCCCTCATGCAGGAAGTAGAACCATGGAGTCTTCTTCAACCGCCAGGATCATGGTCTTGTAGATGTCCACGTCCCAGCCGTCACCGATGCGCATCCTTACGGTGTCGTCGCCATCCTTCAACAGCTTCCCGCGCAGCGGCACTTTTATGTCTCCTAGCGCCACTTGCAGGACCACCGGCTGCCCGACCCAAGCCTTGAACGCACTGTCCATTCACAACCCCCTGAGTGATTCAGCCTGACGTAGAGAGAATCGCGTGGCGCGCAGCTTGTCACAATGGTACAGAGAGGGTACGGGACTAGTAAGAAGGTACTGTCGTGATCTCGAACATTAATCTATGGTTGTTTTCCCTTGAAGTACAAAAGTACTGCCCTTTCAGGACGCCCGAACCATAGGTCTGAGGACCTCGTCCCTGCGATCCTCTAGACATGACGAAGCACGCGCAAAGTCCGCGCACGACCTCCGCCGCTACCCCCAGGCAGGCGGGCGTCGGCCTTGCTCTCGGTGGCGGTTTCGCGCGCGGCTTCGCGCATCTCGGCGTTCTGCAAGTCTTCGAACAGAACAACGTGCCCATTTCGCATATCGCGGGAACGAGCGTAGGCAGCATCCTGGGCGCTGCATACGCCAGCGGCGCCCCCCTGGAGCGCATTATTGAGACCTGCCGGACACTCCGTTTCCGGGATATCGCGCGTTGGCGCGTCTCCCGGCTCGGGCTGGCAAGCAATCACCGCCTTGAGAATTTGATCGAGCGCGTTTTTGATTCGCGCCACTTTGAAGACCTCCGCATTCCTCTTGCAGTGGTGGCCACGGACTTGAGCTCTGGCGAGCCTGTTGTGTTCACACAAGGCAATCTTGCCGACGCCATCCGCGCGAGTTGCGCCTTCCCCGGATTGTTCGAACCGGTCGAGATTGGCACGCGGTGTCTGGCAGACGGTGGGCTGGTCGCACCGGTTCCGACGCGCGCCGCTCGCGACCTCGGTGCAGCCACAGTAATTGGGATTTTCGTCGGCCTCCAAGACGGCCACTGCGGCGCCCCCACAAACATCTTTCAGGTCGTGAGTCGCGCCGTAAGCGCAGCACAAAAGCACCAGCTTGAAATCTGGGAAAGCCATGCCGACCTCGTCCTTCGGCCCGACGTGCAATCATTGGCTTGGGACGACTTCCAGCGTGCCGAAGAAGCCATCGCTGCTGGCGCCGCTGCCGCCCGCCGAGCCCTTCCGCGCGTTCAAAAATTGCTTGGACAAAGGGAAAACGCCGCTCGAAGTCTCCAGGCTCGCCTTGATGCTGAAGACAAAGGCTATGTATGGCTCGCGGAGGTGCTCGGATGAATCGCCTCAGCATCTGGCTCGCGCCTCTTACTGCCCCGCTTCTTCTATGGCATGAATGTGGAGAGGATGTCGGAGTTTTCTGCTACCGTATAGGTATGGGTGCCTTCACGAGCTTGCGCTCGCGCGTTCTCGTTTCTGTACCCCTAAGCGCTTCACTTCATTCATCCGCTGTGAGGAACAACATCGAGTGCTCGACGCCATCCTTCACTTTTTCCACTCGCTTTTCAACCCCGACGGACTCCGAGAACTAATTCGCGCCGGTGGCGCTCCGCTCATATGCACCATCGTTTTTATTGAGACCGGTTTCTTCGTCGGCTTCTTCCTTCCTGGAGATTCCCTTCTAGTCACGGCGGGCATCCTTTCCGCTGGCGGAGTCATCCCCCTGAGATGGCTGCTTATCCCGGTGATGCTGTGTGCCATCGTCGGAGACCAGATAGGTTACTGGATCGGCCGGTCCGCGGGCGCGGCATTATACCGCCGCGAAGATTCGCACTTCTTCCGGAGAAGTCACCTTCAGCGCGCCCATGACTTCTATGAAAAGTATGGCGGGCGCGCCGTTATACTTGCTCGTTTTGTTCCCATTGTTCGAACCTTCTGCCCTCCCGTCGCCGGGGCCGCAAAGATGTCCTACGCCAGTTATCTGGCATTCGACATTTTTGGCGGGATTTTTTGGGTCGGCGCCATGATTCTCGGCGGATTTTCCCTGGGGCGCTCTGTGCCGAATATCGGTGAGCGCATTCATTACGTCATCGCCGTTGTCATCGTCGTTTCCGTGCTTCCCGCGGTCATCAGCATCTATCGCAGTAGGCATAAATTCAGCGCCGCCAATGATCAAGGCGCCGTTACAACTCCCCGAGCAGAGGGCAAATAGGCAGTGGCGCCCGCCAAGTTTCGCGCCATCATCTTCGACATTGGCCGCGTGCTGATTCGCGTGGACATCTCTCGCGCTATGGACGGCCTGGCTTCCGGACTCTCGCTAACCCCTCAAGAAGTGTGGTCCGCCATCCAAAACGATCCCCACTGGCTCGACTGGCAGGAAGGACGGATTTCTCCGCGGGACTGGCACTTACATCTCACCAAGCGTCTGGGTGCTTCTCTTACTTTCGAGCAGTTCAGCGAAGTCTGGAATCGCGCCCTGGACCCCGTCCCCATCCATTCCGAAGTTTTCCTGGAGAGTCTTTCCAAGAACTACCGGCTCGCATTGCTTTCGAATACCGATCCTATCCACATGTCCCATGAGGAAGCCCGTTTCCCCTTTTTCCGCTTCTTTCCAATCCGCATCTATTCTTACCAGGTCGGCGCAAGCAAACCTGACCCGATCATCTACCGCAAGACTCTCCAGGCTTGCGCGGTCCGGGCGGAGGAAGCCGTTTATATTGACGATATTGCGGAGTATGCGGCGGCCGCCGCCCGCCTGGGGATGACCGGGATCATCTTCCAATCCCCCGAACAGCTCCGATCTGAGTTCCGAGGCCTAGGGATTCAAATCGGCTAAACTTTCGTCAAGCAAAAAATCCGCTGTTCCTTCTTTCTTCGCGTAAACTTTGCTAGGACTAGTACCGCATCTTCGTTTTTTCGCCGCCCACAACCTGCCATCCCTCTATCACTTACCGTAATCATCGCCTTTTCTACTTTGGCTTCTTGCATGCAATCACTCGGTTACAGGCCGATTAATCGGCGGTTCCCCTAACGGGGTGAGGAGAAAGATTGACTATGTCAGACGATAGAATTTCGGATGGGCGCACAGAATCACCAGCTTGGACGTTACCGGCGATGGTCGTTCTGGGCTTGATAGCTATTGGCGGACTGGCAGTTGGGTGGAGTGCATCTTCGAAGCTCGATGGCACGCAGCAAGCAGTTGCAGCTCAGTTGAAGACCGCAGAGCAGACCATGCAGCAGGATATGGCTTCCTTGAAGGATCGTCTTGCTCAAGACGAAAAGACCAACACGGATATCCAGGGCGACCTGAAGGTTGTTACCGGTAAGCTGAAGATTACGCAGGGCCAGCTCAAGAAAGCGCGCGAGGAAGCGTCAAAACTCAACGACGCGACGACTGAGAAGCTGACAGCTCTGGATACTTCGGTCCACTCGGAACTCGCTACCAAGGCTACCAGCGATGATGTCAAGACCGTGGACACCAAGGTTGTCGGCGTCAAGACCGACTTGGACGCTACCAGGGAAGACCTGAAAATGGCTCGCAGCGAGATGGGCACGCTCATCGCGCGCAACCATGATGAAATTGACCAGCTCCGCCGCCTCGGTGAACGGGATTACGTGGAATTCACCATCGTCGGCAGGAACAAGCCTCAAAAGGTAGGCAATGTTACCGTCGAACTGAAGGGTGTCAACGAAAAGCGCAGCCAGTTCAACGCCGCCGTGACGATCGAAGACAGGCAATTCGAAAAGAAGAATCGCGCCATGAACGAGCCGATCTTCTTCTACCTCTCTGGAACGCACATTCCAGAAGAGATCGTTGTCAACAAGGTAGGCAAGAACACGATCAGCGGCTATCTGAGCATCCCGAAGGCGAATTCGCAGACCGCCGCCGCAGCCACCAAGTCTGGCAGCTAATTTCTTAAGGCAGCATGTCCGGTGGCGTTTGCCGGACAAAGTTTGAGGCGGGCTGATCATTCTGCCCGCCTTTTTCTTTTCTAGGGCACGGCTCCCTTCCAGAATTCCGATAGAATGGCTTCGCTGGTTCGGAGCCTCGTTTGCGCCAGACGTCCAGTGTCCTCTACATCGCCGTCGATACACTAATCCCGTTCCGAGGAAGCAGCCTCCGCGGCTTGGATGAGTTCACCGCGGCGCTCGACCACCAAGGCATACCTGCTGTCTGGCTGACCAGCCGCTCGCGGCTCCAATTCGACGACCCTCGCCGCAAGCATGGTCACACGCATCCCTTCATCGCGGAGGACGGTTGTGCTGTGTACTTGCCGGAAGGCTACTTCCACCTGCGGCCCTCATCCGACGGCTCGCGGATTAAGAAGGCCGCGACCGTGCGTCTTGGTCGTTTTACCTGCATTCCCATTGCGGAAGCGCTGCCTGCAGCCGCCGAAGCCCTGCAAGCCCTCTCCCAAGACACTAGCGTTCCCGTTGTCACTCTCCGTTCACTTTCTCCCCGCGAGTTGGCGCACAACACCGGCCTTCCCCAAAGAGAGGCCGAGCTTGCGCGGCAGCGCGATTTTGATGACATCTTTTTCTTTGCTGGCGCTTCTGACGCAGAGGTCGAAAGATTTCTGACCGAGGGGCGCGCACGCAACATCCAGTTCTGTCAGCATGGTGTGCTCTGGTCCGCCGCCATCGGCCGCAGCGTCCAGCGCTGCGTACGAGAGCTTGCAAAGCTGTACGATCGGGCCCTCCGCTACCACGCTCACACTATCGGCCTCGCAACGGCCGATTTAGCCGCCGGACTCTTCCCCTTTTGCGAGCGCACGATCTTGTTGACCGGCGGCCAGTCCGAGCAAGCCTCTTACGAACCGCCGGACATTCCTCGCGCGCGACACCTGCCCCTCCACGCACCCGACCTTTGGGAGCAACTTCTTGCAGCTATAGCTACAAAAACCTAGCCGGCTCGGAAAGAATATCGCGCAAATGCCCGCCGATTTGCACATTGCCAATTGCAATCAAGAACTGGATCATCATGCGCCTTCTCACAAACCATCTATTTTCCGTGGGATAAGAGTTTGACCCCTCTAGGAGCCTTGGTCCCCCGATTGCCTTACTCTTATCGGCAAACGCTGCACGCGGAGTTGCCGACTCAGCTTCGCGGATCCAAATGTGGGCAGATTTACCAGTACTAGGAGGCCCCTTACCATGACTTGGCTTCGCGACATCTTCCGCCTTCCTGTTCAAGAGTCCAATGTTGTTGTCGTTCTCGTCTTTTCCGTCTTTCTTATGAGCTTCATGTCCGTTGCCCTGGTATGGCAGGCACAGATCATTGCCAATCAGCGCGAAGCCATTCAGTGGCTTGTGCGGCTCAAGTTCGGCGGCTAGCCGCCCCCATTCAACGACTTTTGCATCTGTTGAAGCCTCGTTTAGCTTGGAAAGTGATTCCGGCAGACTTTCTCTACGATTTGTGATTCAATAGTTTTTACAGGGGATCTCTTGGGAGAATTGCCTTGAAAAGTATCGTTCGACTCCTCTTGTTGGCTACAACGCCGGTTTTTTTTGTGTCCGCGCAGCAAAGCTCAGCCGGGCAATCGGCTGCACAGGAAAGCGCGTCTCCTGCCCAGCCGCAGGCGTCCAACCAGGCATCCTCACATGATCGGCACCATCGCAAACACAGCAGTGTTAAGCGCCGTCATCATCGCAGAGCTTCGACTCAACACTAATTGGAATTGGAAGGCATCAACGCGGTAAGCAAAAAGGGGAGCACATGGCTCCCCTTTTTGCTTTTTAACTGTGTCGTCTCGGAAGCGCGCTAAAAGCACGTATGTTTCGCGAGCGACGCGCACCGCAAAAGCGGTGTGATCAGCTGTAGTGCAGCTCTAAGCCCGGTGGAGTCATGGTCCCTCCGGAGCTCGGTGAGCTCACGTCCCGCTTGTACTCCTTCGATTCGTTGAACGCAAGCGAAGAGAGGGTGAACGCGCTATTTCCACGGTGCTGCGTAGTTCGATAGCCAAGGGGTGTTTACTTGATGAAAAGCGTTTCGCGCAGTTGATCGCGGCCCACAAACGATTTCATAGTCCTGAAGCGGGTAAAGAGGTCCTGGATCTCGCGGTTTTGATAGACCTTTTGCGCCGGGCAGATGACCGGCGACGAAATCACTTGCAGCGAATTCGAATCCGCCACTCGATAACGCTGAAAGTCCTCCGGCTTCTTGCTGTGGAACATCGCTAGAATCACACCGCCGGGCCGCAGGAGTTCCGTCAGGTTTGCAACCGTCTGCTTCGCCAACATGGGATCTAGGTAGTCCAGTAAATCCCACAGGAGCACGGCATCGAACGATGCGCGAGGGTATTGTAGATTCTCCGCCAGAAAGCGGGTTGCGCGCCCGTTCGGCGTCATGTCCAGCTTGTCACGCGCGTCGGCATCCTCGCGCAGCCGCTTCTCTTCGTCGGTCAAAAACGCTTTCCATGCGCGAAGGAAGTCCTCCGATGAGACGCGGAAGCCGCGCTCTATAAAAAAGCTTAGAGTCGTCTGCCATGCGGGCCCTAGGTCCAACAAGGTGCCTCGCCCAAGGCCGTCAAGATTCCATAGGAATTCTTTCAGCCCATTCGAGACGCGCGTCGGTTCCGCGGATTCCGGGGCGCGCGTGGCGCCTACGGCGGAAACCGGCCCTCCCGGAGTTCGCGAGCGTGAACTCGAATGCACCGGAAGTGACCCGCTGCGGCTCGTTCCATTTGCCATTCCAAGGCCCAATTTGTTCAGGAAGCTCATCGTCAGTTAGCCGCCGTTCCAGGGCTCAAGGACGCCGTCTCTGCCGCCTTGCCGGTTGCAGTTGCCGTCGTTGACGTGGATCCTGACGCCGTGGCAGCGGACGCCTTGACCTCAGCAGCCTTGTTCGGCTGTTTGCCCGCTTCCACTCTTCCGCGCAGCAGCGCTCCGTCTTCAATCGTCAGGCGATCTGTTTGCACTTCGCCGGTGACGTGCCCCGTGCTCCACAGCTGAACCTTGTCCAGCCCTGTGACTTTTCCTTCGATTTTTCCCCGAACGATTACTTCACGGGCAAGCACGTCCGCCTTCACATGCCCGTTTGGTCCAACGGTCAAGCAGCTGTTTGTGGTGAGGCTGAGTTTTCCCTCTACCATGCCGTCAACAAAAAGATCTTCGCTGCCCGTTACTTCACCCTTGATTCGAATTCCCTGGCTAATACATGCAGCCGCGCGCGACGAAGTGGCGAGAGAACTTGAGGGCGTACTAGCAGTAGCTGGGCTCGATGAAGTCGCAGAGTTTACTGGAATTGCGGAATTGCCGGTAACTTCTTCAGGCTTCGCATCTTCTTTTTTCCACATCTCACACCTCGACATCGAAAATTGGATTTTCGAAGCCGCTTATCGCAGGGCTGGTTGGAGCTGCGACTCGGAAGAGTGAACATAGTACACGACTTAGCGGGTGTAAACAAGGAATGGCAGGTAGCAAATCTAGGGTGTTTCCTGAAAGGCTACACCAGTAATAGCGGATTCAGTCCTCCCAACTCCACTACAGATTGCGTCGTTTCCTTCTTCTCGTTTTTCCCTCGCAGCTCCCACCAGTTCGCCATCATCCCGGCAAATTCCTGCGTTAACTCTTTCAGTGATTTACCCTTCTCCCACCAATGCTGCGGATCGAAATCCCCATCGCTCGCGCTGGCGACGCGCACCTCAACAGTCTCGGGAAAAACGTGCTCGAATACATAGCGCGTCCGCCGCGTGTGAAAATTCGATGTCACCACGATCACGCTGTGCCATTTTCTTTCTTTCACCAGCCGCGTAAGCGCTTGCGCTACTTCTATCGTGTTATCCCCATCGTGGACAAACCGCACGATTCTATCTCTTGGGACTCCGCGCTCGATCAGGTCGTGTTCCATCAGCTCCGCGATCCCCGCATTGGGCCGCAGGCGCCTTCCGCTCGCGACAATCACAGGCGCTTTCCCTTCCCTGAACAATTGCGCTGCGCGCGTTGACCGGTCGGCATAAAAATTATCGTCGCCCAGTACGATCAGGGCGTCGGCTTTGTCGAGAGGATCTTCGACTATCCACATCTCCGCTGCAAAGCGAAGGATGGGGCGTCTCACCAGGTACAAGAAGGCGCAAAAGATCATAAGACACAGCAATATGATCAAGTTGAGGAAGATTCCGCCTGACTCGCCTCCATTCGCTTGGCCATGCTTCATGAATTGGGGTCCAGCGCTCGCAGGTTTGCGGCTGCTTGCTCCGGCAGCTCTGAATTGAAATATACTTCTTTGATGCTGTAAGACTTGCTGGTCTTTTCCACGATCGGCAGGATCTCAATGTGCCAGTGGTAATCGTCCGGCAGTGTCTTCCAATACCCTGCCAATTCACCCTTCTTATTCTTCGTATTGGGTGATGTATGCACCACCAGGTGATATGCCGGCGCCACCTTCTCCAGACGGCGCAATACCCGCCCTAGTAGCGCCGCCAATTGTCTGCGATTCGAACCCGGCCTAGGCTGCTCGAACAAATGGTTGTGCCGCCGGTGCATTAACCAGACTTCATACGGAACGCGCGACGCATACGGACACAACGCATAATAATCTCCCTGCACGTCAACGATGCGTTTCCCCTGCTTCTCTTCCTGACGCACCGTGTCGCAAAATATGCAGCGCTCTTTGTCCTTGAACCATTCGTGCGCGGAGTTGAGTTCGTACTTGATTCGGCGCGGAACAAAGATGGTGGCCGTCACCTGCGAATGCGCATGCGGCCACTCTTCTCCGGCCAGCGCACCCTGATTCTTGAATACGCTGACGTACTTGAAACGCGAGTCCTTCTTCAAATCCGCAATGCGCGCCCCCCACGCCCACAACACTCGATCAATCTCTTCGTCGTTGAACTGCGACATCCGCCTGTCGTGCTGCGGAGTCTCCACCACGATTTCGTGGGCGCCGAGCGCCACCATCTTGTCGTACATGCCTTCAGCGACACGCCCGGGCTCTCCCTCAATGTGATAGAGCGGCTCCGGGTGCGGCAACACACGCACCTGCCATGCCCCTTCCGCCGGCCACGTCATAATAGAACGCAGCTTCTCAAGCTTGGCCGGCTCCAGCGGGCATTCCTGCGGCGCATCGCCGCGAACTTCTTTCTGCCCCAGAATGACCCAGCTTTGAGTGATGGGATCTTTGCGAAGTTCCATTCGGTGTCTTTAGCGGGTGTAACGTGCAGGCGTGGGCCCTTGTTCAAGGCGGTGACGATCCCAGATCGCGCCTTCGCGAGTGAAGTAAGCCATTTCGAAATCTTGCGTCAGCTCCAAAGCGTCCACGGGGCACGCATCTTCGCAGAGTCCACAGAACATGCACCGCGAAGTATCGTAGGTGAAGTTCGTTAACACTTTCCTTCGCGTGGCATCGTCGCGTTGCCAGCCCACCACAATCAGGTTCTCCGGACACGCCAGGGCGCACAAATTGCAGCCAATACAGAGCGTCTCGCCCGTCTCCGGGTTATTGTTGAGCCGCGGCGCGCCGCGATACCGCTCCGCCACCATCGGCCGCTCCAGCGGATATTGCTCTGTCACAATATTCTTGGGATGCTGCGCTCGGAAGGTGACCGCGAGGCCCTTCAAGAAATCGACTTGAAACAATCGCCCCAGGAGTTCGCGCATGCGCTTAGTTTGTTTCCCCCCTCCCCAATTGTCAAGCAACGCCTTCTCTCTTTTTTTCACCTTGTTTCAGCGTGTTATTCTCTCTCCGGCAATGGAAATTGACATCCAATTCATGCAGGAGGCCTTGGGTGAAGCGCGCGCCGCAGCCGCAGGCGGCGAAGTTCCTATCGGCGCGGTGCTCGTTCATGACGGCAAGATTCTCGCTCGATCTGGCAACCGCACAATTCGCGATAATGATCCCACGGCCCACGCGGAAATGGTTGTCCTTCGCGAAGCCGCCCGCCTTCTCGGAAACTATCGTCTTGCTGATACTACGCTCTACGTCACCATCGAGCCTTGCAGCATGTGTGCAGGCGCCATCATCCAGGCCCGTGTGCCGCGCCTCGTCTACGGGGCCGATGACCCAAAAGGCGGTGCCGTCCGCTCCTGCTTCGAAATCCTTTCCAATCCTCGCCTCAACCATCAGGTGGAAGTCACCGCCGGAATCCTCGCCGCCGCCTGCGCTGCTATCCTCCAGTCCTTCTTCGCGGAACGTCGCTAGCTCGCCAGTCCGTTGGGCCTAGTTTTGAGTTTGTGTAGGCGCGGGCCTTGGCCTGCTTGCTCCTCCTCGGCACAAATCGAGGGCTTGATTGCCGAAAAACGTAGCGCTCTGCTACGATTAAACCTACAACGACCGCGGAGAGGTGGCTGAGCGGTTGAAAGCACTCGCCTCGAAAGCGAGCGTGCGGGAAACCGTACCGTGGGTTCGAATCCCACCCTCTCCGCCATTTTCCATCGCGACTATTCGAGTTTCCGAATGAAAAAGGCCGGGCACGAGTGCTCGGCCTTTACTGTTTTGGAATTCTGAGTTAATCAGAAATGGCAGGAGGCCACGCCGCGCTTTTGCAGGTACTTCTGGTGATACTCTTCGGCCCGATAGAATGTGCTTGCCGGAGTAATCTCCGTCGCGATGGGCCGTTTGAATTTGCCGGTGGCTTCGAGCGCCGCCCTCGACTTCTTGGCAGCTATTTCCTGTTCCGCCGAATGGAAGAAAATCGCCGTGCGGTATTGCGTGCCGAAGTCTGGTCCTTGGCGGTTTGCCTGCGTGGGATCGTGAGCCTGCCAAAAAACGTCGAGCAATTGTTCGTAACTCACTTTCGCCGGATCGAACGTCACTTGCACGACTTCCGCGTGGCCAGTTTCATCGGTGCAGACATCTTTGTAGGTCGGATTTTGCGTCTCCCCGCCGCTGTACCCCACTGCCGTATCAATCACTCCTGGCACCCGCTGAAACGCCGCTTCGACGCCCCAGAAGCACCCCGCCCCAAATGTCGCTATTTCTGTCATGGCCATCGCTCCTCGTTACAGTCTCTTCCCTCATCCTGTTTCGGCAGTTGGATGCGCGAACTCTTGCCCGCGATTCTCAATCGCCACTAGGGCGACTTTCGCCTCGCTGTCGCTGGCCCTGCGCTGGCCTTCAACTTGTCCTGCGCCAGTGATTTGTAGGGACCGCTCACCGAAGCCGCCTGCGTGAACGCGTCCTTGGCCTCGGCAGTTCTTTTCAAATTCAGCAACGCATACCCCAAGCGATATTGATTTCGCCCGTAGCTGCCGTCATCCGCCTTCAACAACGGCGCCGCTGCTTTCAGGTTTTCCACGGCTTGGGCGTTGTCCTTCTTTTCGATGTTCACCTGTCCCAGCGAACTCAGCGCCAGACCCTTTTGCAGGCTTTTCTGCCGATCCCACTGGTCGTCCGCCACACCTTCCGGCTTTGGGGCCGTGCCCAGCACCGAAATTGCTTTTTTCGCATACGTTTCGGCTTTGGCAAGCTGGTCGGCCTTATCGCAATAATAGTCGGAGAGCAGCAGCAACATCCCGACGTTGTTCGGATCCTTCGCCAGAAGCCCGTTGGCCACTTCCAGCATCTTGGGCGTGTTTTGCGCTTGCAGGTAAGACGTTGCGGCCACTCCGAGCGCCTGATTCGCGTACGGTGAATCCGGAAAGGCCTGCGCGAACCGCGTCAGGTATCCCGCGCGCTTCCCTGTGTCCTTCGCCTGAATGGCCCCGTTGTAGACTACCTGCTGAATGTAAATGATGCTGTCCTTGTTATTCTCCAGCACCTGCGACTTCTGATGCTCCCATTGAGAAGCGTCAGTCCCCGCGGGAGCAGGGGCTTCCTTGTAGCGTTTGAGAATTCCTCCTGTTTTATCTGCATACGCGATGATCCGCTCGGAGTCTCCTTTTTCGGAAGCAGCACGGATCATATTCATGGCGTTCTGAAAATTGTCGGGGTCGGCTGCGAAAAGTTTGTCGCCATATTCAAACGCCTTGTCGTAATTCTTCAGCGCAATGTAGTAGTCCACGTACAGACCATCGGCCAGGATGGGATTGTCTCCCTCGTTGCCGGGTCCCGCTGCGAACTTGTCGATGAGCGCAAGCTTCTGTGCCGGATCGGTCGCCGCGTTGATCTCCGTCAACGCGTGGTCCACCTCCGACCCCGCCTGGACGGGAACGTACTTGCCAATCTGTTGTGCAGGAGCGGAGCGGACTCCGAAGAAAACCAGTATGCCGATGAGCCATATTTTTCGTCGCATGGAAACCTCCAAGGGGAGGAAATTGGGTGCATCTTAGTGCTGCAGTGGGCTCTGCGCAAACAAAATTCATTAGGGCAACCGGACTCTGGGGAGAGCACCCCCCACCCGGGTGGTTTTGGGCAAAGAGTGCGGAAGCACATGAAAACAAGAGAGTTGAGTTTTTGATGAATGCAAAAGAGTGCGCAAGGGTGTGAAAAGAAAGAACTTGAGTAAGAAGGCGAGTCCTCATGGCCGATTCGCGCAAGTCTTCCAAGACTTGCGAGGGCACCCCCCACCCCTGGTTTTTTGTAAGTGTTGCATCTAAAGGGCTTAGCTCGACCGTAAGTTTTGTGTTTGCAGCAACTTGCGGAGAAATCCATAAATGTTGCAGGTAAAGAGGTTAGGGGAGCGAAGTGTTGGCAAGAACAGAGCGGCGAGAAATGCGAAGAGTTTGTAGCAGTAGGAAGGACCGTGTGAGGGGCGGGCATGATTTGCAGGCCACCATCCTTTCCAGAGGGTTGGAATCTACGACCCCGACAGGATCGAGATCTACAATCACAAGGGTAGGTCGGGCAGGCGGAGGAAATGTTCCGACTTAACACGACTATTATAGCATATTGGTAACGTATGTCAAGGATTACTTTAAGTCGTTTAGATGCTGTGGGATAGCCCAGTGTCTGTTGGAAACGAATCCCGCAGTCTTTGAAAAATCCAATCCCAAAGAGATTCGCCACGCGACGCCCTCGCGTGGCGAATCAGGGGTACTCCAGCCGCTGGAAAAATCCGAAGACCCGCGTGCATTCAAGGTTGATCGCTTGTGCGGAGCGCAATTCCTTGTCCGCGCATGCGCCGCCGAGGTCTCCGTTTGGGCAGTCTTTCGCAATCCAACAAAAAAAACGTCGAAGGCAAGCGTGCGGTAGGCTGCCCCATCTTTAGCATGCCCGTACACGACCGAGCGGTAGCGGAAATAGTTTCCGTATCGGTCCTGGCGGGCTTCCTCGTGGTAGTCGAGTGAGATAGCGTCTATCCCCAGGCTGTAAAGGGAGTGCAGCTCTTGGGTCTGTGAAATGCCGTCATGATTGCTGTCTATCCAAATCAAGAGCTGCGGCAATATGCGGTCCCTCGAATCAATAATTCCATCGCGATTCCCGCCGCTTTCTGGACGGTCAAAAGCCGCGAGGGCATCCCAGCCATTTGACGCGACGTTCCCGTCAGGAAGCGGGGTGCTGTTGCCGAAAAGCTCGCGCCCATTGTCGATCATTCCGTTCTCATTTCTGTCCAGCGCCAGGAAACCGTCGTCGGAATTTAGCACTGTCCATGCGGTCAGCCCGGCACGCCCATCATTGTCCAGATCGAATCGGACGCCGCCTTCCAAATCGGTCAACTCATACCCGTCCCGGCCAAGATCGAAGATGATGGGGCTGTGAGGATTGATTCCCGTACATTGGCAATTCTCGTCGCAACCCAAGCATGCTTCAACGCTCATACATTCCGAATCTATGCCGCATGAACCACCGGACGGAGGTGGTGGGGGTGGGTACTGGGGATCGCTGCTGGTGATACTGTCATTGTCGCACGTTGTGACAAAAGTCGGCATATTGTCAAAGGAGCCATTACAAACTTGGTTCATGGTCGAGCCATTTTGCACCAAGCCGCAATTTGGCGAGACCTGAGCCAGCACAGCCCGCCGTATTACAGAGGACAATCAAGATTTGCGTGGGCCCAGAGTTGTTGCCAAAGTTGAAGAAGGAGACGGTCGAATTGTTCGCACCATTGGCGTTCGTCCAGTTATCGAATGCCTCTTGAATTTGGGTCGTCTGATCGCCGCTTGCGCCAGAAGGCATTCGGAAGCTTACTGTGGCACCTTGCGCCCATCCTCCGTGTGTGGCACTCAGTGGCGGGTCCACACAACCGCTCTGGGCGAAAACGTCAGAATGCCTCAAGAGCACGTAGATGACGGGAAACAAGACCGCTACTATGAGAGTAACCGCCCGTATGCGCCTCATCTTATTCCCCTCCTCCTGAGCGCAATGGAGAGCCTCTGAACAAGTCGGCTATCGACACGACGAGGCAGCGGCTGCTCGCGCATCGGCGAGGGCTGACGCTCCATCTAAGTCCAACGCATCCTGGTTGTGCGCCTGCTGCTGTCCGTGCCAGAGCCCCAGGGGCGTCAAGTTAAGAACCATGCCGTCTTTAAGCTCGAAGCTTCTGTTCCAGAGCGCCTGGTAGTCTTGCGTCGTTGGAAGAAACTTCAAAAACAGAAGGTATTGCCCGCCGGTGGAAAAATCTCGAAAGTGCCTGAGCGCCACTTTGACTTGCTTGCCATTCAGCACTAGAGCGCCGCCTGGGCGCGTCACCGTTATGGTTTGAAGGGCGTGCAATTCAGAAAGGGAATTGTTCTTGAGAATCTCCGTGGCAGAGACTTCGGCATCTGTGAAAATGAACGATTCGTCTGGGGAAAGTACCGCGGTTTGGCTAGCTACCTTGCCGACAATGACCGCGTCTGACTGACAGGCCATCTTCGTAAGAGCGGTTAATCGAGTCGGAAGAGCGCTCTCAAGTGGCACATCCTCATCGATGCTATAGCCGCCCTTGGTTTCCGTTACCTTGAACCCCGACTTTCCATAATGCTGAAAAAGCTTGCTGTGCTCCAACTGCCTCTGCGTCTGCGCCACTTGTGCCAGCGGTACCGAGGGAAGGAGGAGAAGTCCTAGTAGTCCAAATGCTATGGTGGCTTTCATGGGCCATTACCTCACAAGGACGAAACAGGTCTGGTTGGGCTTTGACATATCGCCAAAAAATATACTCGCAATGTTCTGTCAAGTGTGCGAGTGGCATAGCTGCTCGCCCTTTACCGCGGCGCAGAATAAATTTTTGCTTGGAGTTTTGTCAATCCGATAATGACCTCAAAAAAAGTACTACCTGAAATTAGTACTAAATCTTTTTGGCAATGCTGGACATGTTTCTGATCAACTTTGGAACGACGGCGGGACATTTGACGGCGCTCCTGATTCGCGAGACGATTGAAGTTTTGATTGAGGTGCCGGAATGGATCTGAGGCTCGTGGGACGCGTGGCCATCGTCGGGGCCTGCCAGCAAGGGACTGAGACGTGCCGTCGCGGAGGAGCTTGCCCGCGAAGGCGCCCGTGTCTGTATCTGCGCGCGTACAGCGAGCACGCTTGCGAAAACCGCAGCGCACATTCAGAAAACGACAGGCGGCGAAGTCCTCTACCAAGCACTGGATGTGATTGATTTTGCGACAGTTGCGCTGTTTGTGGCGGCAGTTAATGCTCGCTTTAGCCGCGTGTACGTCTATGTTACCAATTCAGGTGGTCCTTCGTCTAACATGTCTAGGAACACCTGCCGGAAGCGTGGCGCGCTGGCATCGACCAACTTCTGATGAGCGCCGTTTATTTGGCCAGGGAAACTCCTTCGCAAATGCCAAAGAGAAAGTGGAGACGTCTTATTACGATTACTTCTTCGGCGGTCTGCTCCAGCCCTCAATGACCGCTGAGACCCGTCATCTTGAGCTCAGTCTGCTGCCTGAACGCTTCGCCATTTCCCGGCTCGCGGCGGATTCGCCGATCCCCGATTGGGCGACGCAAGGTCCGTTCTTCTCCATTACGCGCACTGGTGATGAACTTTCTGTCGTCACCGAACTTTCTCGCGTTCCCGTCGGCGTTCAGTCCCAGCCCGGCTGGCGCGTCTTGAAAGTTCATGGGCCTTTCGTTTTGTCCGAAGTCGGCGTGCTGGCCGCGCTCGCCAAGCCGCTAGCTGATGCAAAAATCAGTTTGTTTGCCGTCTCGACGTTTGATACAGATTACCTGCTCGTCGCTTCCGAAACTCTGTCGGCCGCTGTCGCTGCCCTGGAGCGTGCAGGACACACCATTTACAGGAGCAAAGCTGAATGATCAGGGAGTCCCTTCACGTCACCAATCTACTTCGCAGAGATTCCGCTTTTCTTGCACTCGCCGTACTCTTGACATGTTTCCTTGCTGCGCCAAAACTTTTAGCCGATGAGCCGTACGCGCGCAGCCGCGACTATGATTTACAGCATTCCAAGATTTCCCTGCGCTTCGACCTCGAGCAGAAAAAAGTTCTCGGCGAGGTTACGCACTCACTCTCGATTCTTCGCGACGGCACAGCGAAAATCGTTTTCGACTCGGCCGGGCTCACCATTCAGAAAGTGACGGTTAACAAAGCCGCCGCAAAATTTGAAACCACCGCGGAGAAATTGATCATTCCGCTGGCCTCCGAGGCCAAGGCTGGAGACAAATTCGACGTCACCATTCGGTATGAAGGCAAGCCGACAAAGGGAATGTACTTCATCCTGCCGGACAAGGATTATCCAGACCGTCCCAGCCAGATTTGGACGCAAGGCGAATCGGAAGACACGCATTACTATTTGCCGACCTACGATTATCCAAACGACCGGCTGACAACGGAAACGATCTTGACGGTGCCAGCAGCGTGGATCACCGTTTCAAACGGCAAGCTCGTTAGCGTCAGCGACGCCGGCAAAGGCTTGAAGGTCTGGTATTGGAAAGAGTCCGTTCCCAGCTCCACCTACCTGATCACGGTTGTCGCCGGCGAATTCGACGAGGTGAAGGATACATGGCACGGTATCCCTGTCACCTATTACGCGCCAAAGGGCCGCGGCGATCGTCTCCCGATCAACTACGGTCGCACTCCGGCCATGATGGAGCTGTTCAGCAAGAAAATTGGCGTCGACTATCCATGGGAAAAATATGCGCAGGTCATGGTCGATGATTTCGTCGCGGGCGGCATGGAAAATTCCAGCGCCACGACCAATACCAGCTCTTCCCTCGTTCATCCCAAGCTCGCTCCCGAATATTTCACCGGCGAGGACGACTTGATCTCTCACGAGCTCGGCCACCAGTGGTTCGGCGATCTCGTCACCTGCAAAGATTGGGGCGACGTCTGGCTGAATGAGGGCTTCGCCACTTTCCTGGAGGCCGTTTGGACCGAGGCGCATTTCGGCAAGGACCAAGCCGATTACGAGCGCTGGAACAGCGCCCGCGAGTGGTTCGCAAGCAGCAACCTCTGGAACAAGCCGATCGTTCGCCACGATTTCGACGATTCCAATGAATTCGACGGCAACGCTTACGGCAAGGGCGGGTGGGTTCTTTACATGCTTCGCCACCAACTCGGCGAAGACGCGTTTTACCGCGGCCTGAAGCACTATCTCGAGGTAAATCGTGGCAAGAATGTTGTCACCGCTGATCTTGCCAAAGCCGTCGAAGAAGCCACGCACACGAACGTGGACCAGTTCTTCAGCCAATGGCTCTACGGCGCGGGAGCGCCGAAATTCGACTTGAGTTACGCCTACGACGCCGAAAAACACCAGGTGACCCTTACCGTCAAGCAAACGCAAACGGTCGAAGGCCGCGTGGGTCTCTTCCGCGTCCCTATCGAAGTGGAAATCACCACCGCGTCAGGACCCAAGCTCTACAACGTTACCGTTTCGAAAGAGAAGCAGACTCTTACACTGCCCGCGGAGTCTGCTCCGTTGATGGTCCTCTTCGATAAAGGTGGGCATATCCTCAAGTCCGCTGAATTCCACAAAGAAAAGAAAGAATGGCTTTATCAATTGAAGAATGCCGCGGATCTCTCCGATCGCGCCGACGCGGTTGTGGCGCTGGGCAAAGTCAAGAGCGACGAAGAAGTTGTCGCTGCGCTCGGCGACGCGCTTCGCAATGACAAGGCGTGGGGAGTTCGCGCCACTGCTGCCGACACGCTCGGCCAGTTGGGCAGCGCCTCGGCGTCCAAGCTGCTCGTCGCCGCGCTGGATTCAAACGATAAGCCCTGGTTACGCAATCGCGTCGTTAGCGCGCTGGGCAATTTCAAGGACGATGCGGCGATTGTCGCGAAGCTCAATTCGGTCGCCAAACAGGACGATTCGTATCGCGCCCGCGCCGCTGCGTTGCAAGCGCTGGGCCAGCTTAAGACATCAACGGCCTTCGCCACGCTCGAGGCCGCCGTCAATGCCGATTCGCCGGACGGCTTCCTCCGCAACGCCGCTCTTCGCGCGCTCGGTTCGCTGGGCGACGAAAAGGCCGTGCCGCTTCTGTTGCAATGGTCTACGCCAGGCAAACCCATCGATTCGCGCAGGGCAGCCATCAGCAACCTCGCGCGGCTTCAGAAAGACAACCAGGACATCACCAAACAGATTGCCGCCTATCTCTCTGAGCCGCACTTCCCCATTCGCATGGCCGCTATCTACGCGCTTGGTACGCGGGGCGACGCCACCGCCATCCCCGCGCTTGAAGCCCTGCTGAAGAGCGACGACCTGAGCATCGAAATGGCGCCCATGATCAAAGGACAGATCGCGCGGCTGAAGAAACCTGCGGATGGAAAAACACGCGCCAATCCCGGCTCGGGGGATGGCGACGAGGAATCCGCCGAAAATGCCGGCAATGAGAAGATCACTACCGAACAACGGCTCGAAAAGCTCGAACGCCTGCTTCAGGAAATGAGCGAGCGCCTCAAGTCCATGGAGAAGCGCCTCCCGCCCGCTAAGCCATAACAAGCTGAGTTGCCGCGCCCGTATCTTGCGTATGGACAGGATGCGGTCCGCCCCCTCTTCTCTGTGAACTCTGTGTTCTCAGGGCCCTCTGTGTTAAATTCTTTCTTTTGAATTATCTTTTCTACGGCTCCGCCAGCAATATCCGCAAATCGCGCAGATTGTTTCCGATCGGCCCCGTGACAATTGCATCATCCAGCCTAGAAAAAAACGTGAACGCATCGCTCCGCCGGAACGCATCCGCACGGTCGAGTCCCACCGCCTGCGCCCGGGCCAAAGTTTCCCCATCCGCCACCGCTCCCGCCGCGGGACTGTTTCCATCGATTCCATCGGTGCCGGCGCTAAGCACGGCAATCTTCTTTCCTGCGATTCTCTCCACACACGCCAGCACAAAAGCAGAATTTCTTCCTCCGATTCCATTGCCCGTGACCGGTGAACTCACCTCCCCATCCGCAATCAGCGCGACGCGATGCCCTGCGTGTGTTTTCCGCAATGCCTCCAACTGTTCCAGCAGGAATACTGCGGCTTCCTCCACCGGCCAGTCATCGCTCGTGTTGTCGCAACAGGCGACGAATCCTTTGGCTTCCGCGGCGTGATGCGCCGGATGAAACAAATCATCCATTCCCAGCAGCAGGAAGAAATGCGAGTTTCGAAATGCGGCGGCGTCTGCTTTCGGCGTCTCCGGCATTTTCCCTTCGTCAAACCAGCGTCGCAGCGCGAGCGGGAACTTGTCGTACAGGGAATGCTCAGCGATGATGCGCTTCGCGTCTCCAACCGTGGCTGGGTCGGGAAGGGTCGGTCCGGACGCCAGCGCCGATTCCTTTTCCACTGGTACGTCGCTCACGGCCAGCGTGACCTTCGTGGCGTTTTGCGCCGCAGCCGCGAGCCGGCCGCCTTTTACCGCTGAAATGTGTTTGCGCACGGTGTTGATAGCCTCGATTGGCGCGCCACACGTCACTAGCGCGCGGTACGTTTGCTGAACATCATCCAAGGTCAGCGCTGAGCCCAGCGGCAGTTCCACGAGCGCCGATCCTCCGCCTGAAAGGAGAAAGAAAACTAAGGTTTTCTCGTCGCATTTTTTCAGCAGCGCCAGTATGGTCTCGGCCGCCTTCCAACTCTCGGCATTTGGCACGGGATGCCCCGCCACAAAATACTTCATTCCCGGCAATGGCTTTTGCGCCGCCGTAGGCGCGGAAACTATGCCTTCGATTCTTAAAAATGGTGCTAGCACCAGCCTTAGCCCCTCTACCATTGCGTGCGCCGCTTTCCCAATCGCCACCACCCGCAGTTTCTCGAAATTCCGCAGATCGATTTTCGTTCCGCCGCACAGCAGCACCGTTCCCTTGCGCTGCAGCTTTCGCTGCATGGTCGCGGGAATATCGATGGCCGCCAGGGTTTCGTGGAAAATTTGCCGGGCCTGTTCCTTCAATTGCGGCATGAGAGGTTTGCCTGGAGATTCGTTACGTTGACTTCAGCACTTCCGGGTTCAAAATGTTCGGCGGCCGCTTCCCCGCGAACAGCGCAACCACGTTTTCCGCCGCGATGCATGCCATTTTTGTCCGTGTTTCTAATGACGCGGACGCAACGTGCGGCGCCAGCACCACATTCGCGCGCTTCAGCCCGGGATGAATGAACGGCTCGTTCTCATAAACATCCAGTCCCGCGCCCGCGATCTTTCCGCCCTCCAACGCCGCCACCAGCGCGGCTTCATCCACCACCGGCCCGCGCGACGTGTTGATCAAGAACGCCGTCGGTTTCATCCGGTGAAATTTCGGCGCATTAAATAATCCCCGCGTCTCTGGCAGCAACGGAACGTGCACGCTGATAAAGTCAGACTCGCTGAGAAGCGTATTCATGTCCCGGAACTCTGCTTTCAACTCTTTCTCCACCGCTTCTGGGGCGCGCACCGCATCTGTGTAAATCACTTTCATCTGAAAACCGCTCGCGCGGCGCGCCATTGCCCGTCCAATCCGCCCAAATCCCACGATCCCCAGCGTCTTCCCCCACACATCTGTCCCCACCAGTTGATCCAGGTCCCAATGTTTCCATTTTCCAGAACGCGCCAGCGCCTCGGCTTCGCCCAGCCGCCGCGCCACTGCCATCATCAGCGTCCACGCAAAATCCGCCGTCGTTTCGTCCAGAACGCCAGGAGTGTTTGTCGCCGCCACGCCTCGCTTCGTGCACGCTGCTACGTCGATGTTGTCGAATCCCACCGCCACGTTCGCCGCGATGCGGAGTTTCGATGCCGCGTTCAACAATTCCTCGTTGACTTTTTCGGTGAGCAGGCACACCAACCCCTCTTTGTCTTTCACGCGCTGCAAAACTTCTTCTCGCGGCGGACGTTCCGGCTTGGCCCAGTATTCCATCTCGCAGCTTTCGTTCAGAATTTTCCGCGCGGCATCGAACAAGCTGTGGGTCGCAAACACTTTCGGTTTCGACATCAGAATCCTCGCACGCAATTTTGGAAAATTTACACTAACACACCGTCCCCCTCCCGGCATAACTCAGCACTGTTCGCCTCAGGAACTCTCTCCGCCTTTCTTTTCTCTGCATCCGGCACGTCATCACCGGCACCGTGGAAAAAGTCGATGCCGGAGCAAAAACGATTGCCGTGAAGACCGCCGACGGCACAGTGGAAACGGCCAAGTTCACCGAGAAAACCGTTGTCCATGGCCTGAAGGATGGCGCTAAGGGCGCCGACCTTGTCGGCAAGGAAGGCGGGCACGTCATCGTCCATTCCACCGCCGAAGGCGCGGAAAAGACCGCCCATTCCGTTGAGTGGTTCGGCGAAAAAACGGTCCACACCACGGAAGGCACCGTCGAAGACGTCGGCAAGGGTACGAAAGTCGTCGCGGTAAAGACCGCGGATGGCACCAAGGAAGCCTTCGAAGTTTCCGGGCATGCCACCGTGCACACCGGCAAAGCCGTGGGCCGCTATTCCGCCATTGGGGCCAAGAAGGGCGAGCACGTCACCGTCTATTACACCGAAGAAGCCGGCAAGAAAATCGCCCATCTCTTCAAGCACTTGTAGTGTCTCCCCCATCATTTCGAATGCAGCAAGTCGATTTCTTCTTTCCCTTTTGCTCCTGTGCGCTTTTTGCATCCCGGATGGTTTTGCGGGACAAAAGGGTCGGCTTGCGCGGAGAAACCTCCGCCCCTCCGAACGTTACTTGCGAGGAGAAATCTCTCGGCATCTTAGCCTTTTGTGGCACAGCCACTCCTGGCTGTGCGCTGCCTGTATCCTCGAATTTGCATTCGTAGCGCCGGGCTTCAGCCCGGCATCTTAGTCTTTTCCCCCTTCTTCCGCCTTCTACCTTCTAGTTTTCCGCCGCCCTTCTACTTTCTGCCTCCTACCTTCTAGTTTTCCGCCGCCCCCCATCCCCTCTTTGTAGGGGCACGATACATCGTGCCCTTCTTCGGTTCTGTGGCACAGCCACTCCTGGCTGTGCGCTTTTACACAGCGCTCAATAGCACGCCACGATACATTTCTTCTGCCCGCTCGCGTTATAGTCGCACTTCCCATCATGCCCAAACCCGAGGCATTCTCCCGCGTCCTGATCGACCAAGCGCTCAAAGACAGCGGCTGGGACCTCTTGGACGTCTGCCCTTAACTTTCTTGCAAATTTCAGGGACCGCGACCTTTGGTCACGTCGCTCGCCTGCTATCATCGACCGATGCCTCTTTCCTGGAACGAAATCCGGCACCGCGCGATCGCCTTTTCCAAGGAATGGACAGGCGTCAAGAGCGAGCAAGCAGAGAAGCAAACGTTCTGGAACGAATTCTTCGATGTCTTCGGTATTCGCCGTCGCGTCGTAGCGAGCTTTGAAGAGCCTGTTAAGAAAATCTCTGGTGACTACGGTTATATTGATCTGTTCTGGCCCGGCATCGTGCTCATTGAGCATAAGAGTCTTGGCAAGGACCTAGACAAGGCGGAATCCCAGGCCTTCCGATACATTCAAGACCTGGCACGCCAAGGACGCACAAACGAAATTCCTCGCTACGTCATCGTTTCGGACTTTGCCCGTATCGCCCTCCACAATCTTGAACCTGAAGACCAGCGCAACTTGCCGCTCTTTGAAAGCCGCCGCGTGGAGACCATCGAATTTCCACTGGCCGACTTTCACAAGCAAATTCGTGAGTTTGCATTCATCCCAGGCTACAAGCAGCACAAGTTCGCCGAACAAGACCCGATCAACATCGAAGCGGTTGAGATCATGGGGCGTCTGCACGATGCCCTTGAAGCAGGCGGTTATTCGGGGCATCAACTTGAACGCTTCCTTGTCCGCATCCTCTTTTGTTTGTTCGCCGAAGACACTGGCATCTTCGAACGCGAATCCTTCAAGCTATATCTGGTGAACCGCACTGCCGAAGACGGCTCCGACCTCGGTCAGCATCTCGCACATCTTTTCGACGTGCTGAATACACCACGCGAGAAACGCCAGAAGAACCTCGACGAAACTCTTGCTGCCTTCGCTTACGTCAACGGCGAGTTATTTGCCGAAAATCTTGGCTTTGCCGATTTTAACCGTGAAATGCGTAGCGTTCTTCTTGCGTGTACGGCGTTCGATTGGTCGCGCATCTCGCCCGCTATTTTCGGTTCGCTTTTCCAGGCAGTCATGGAGCCAAGGGAACGCCGTCAGATCGGCGGGCATTACACCAACGAGCGCGACATTCTCAAAGTTATCCGCTCGCTTTTCCTTGACGACCTGCATGCGGAATTCGAGCGCGTCAAGAGCAGCAGAGCCGACCTGAAACGCTTCCACGAAAAGCTCGCGGCGCTTCGATTCCTCGACCCCGCTTGCGGCTGTGGAAATTTTCTCGTCATCACATACCGCGAGCTGCGTGAACTGGAAATTGAAATCCTCAAGTTAATCCACAGGGCGGACCAACCGAAATTAAACATTCAGGAGTTGTCGCTCGTGGATGTCGATGCGTTCTACGGCATCGAGATCAGCGAATGGCCAGTCCGCATCGCCGAGGTCGCAATGTGGCTGATGGACCACCAGATGAACATTCGCCTGTCGGAAGCATTTGGGCAATATTTTGTCCGCCTGCCACTCAAGAAGTCACCTACGATAGTCTGCGACAACGCGCTCCGACTCGACTGGACGAAAGTTCTGCCACCCGACCAATGTAGCTACGTCCTCGGTAATCCGCCGTTTGTCGGCCAAAGCTTTCAGACCACAGAACAGAAGGCGGACCAGCAATTCGTCCTCTCCAACATCCAAGCCCGCGGCGTGCTCGACTATGTCTGCAACTGGTACGTGAAAGCGGCGGAATACATCCAAAGTACGGGTGTCATCGTTGGCCTCGTCTCGACAAACTCCATTACCCAAGGCGAACAAGTTGGAATTCTTTGGAGCGAATTGTTTAGACGCTACCGGCTGAAAATTTCCTTTGCGCACCGTTCTTTTGCCTGGGCGAGCGAGGCGCGCGGCAAGGCTCACGTCCACGTTGTCATTATTGGCTTCGCTGCCCTTAATGTAACCAACAAACGGATTTACGACTACGACGGTGGAGGAGAACAGGTAACTGTTAGTGTCGTTAAAAATATCAGCCCCTATTTGATTGAAAGCTCAGACCTCGTCGTCACCAATCGGACAAGTCCCCTCGGTGACGTTCCTAAGATGTCTTGGGGCAACAAGCCAACGGATGGAGGACATTTCCTTCTGTCGCCGGAAGAGCGCAGTCAGCTACTCGAAGCTGAGCCCGGAGCCGAGGTATTCATCCGTCCGTACATGGGCGGCTTCGATTTCATCAATGGCGAGCGGCGCTATTGCCTTTGGCTTGCCGGGGCTGACGCCGATCAACTTCGCAAACTACCAAAGGTGATGGAAAGAGTGGAACAAGTTCGTGAGTTTCGGGCTCGCAGCAAGGCTGAATCGACTCGTCGTTACGCAAAGTTTCCTACGCTCTTTAGGCAGATCGCCCAACCGGAATCGGACTACTTGGCCGTGCCCGAAGTCTCTTCAGAGAATCGGCCATACATCCCCATTGCCTTCGTGTCCAAGAACGTGATCTGCAGTAATACAGTCCAATTTGTGCCAGACGCCACACTCTACCAATTCGGTGTGCTCACATCAGTCATGCACATGGCGTGGGTCAGACAAGTTTGTGGGCGCTTAGAATCACGCTATCGCTATTCAAATAGCCTCGTATACAACAACTATCCCTGGCCAGAAGCACCTAATACAAAGCAGCGCGTTGCAGTCGAAGTGGCTGCGCAGGGGGTACTAGATAGTCGCAAGAAATTCCCCAAAGCAACGCTTGCCGACATCTACGACCCCCTGGCAATGCCACCTACACTTGTGAAAGCCCACGCCGAACTGGACCGCGCCGTAGAGCTCTGTTACCGCCCGCAACCTTTTCAGAATGACCGCCAACGCGTCGAACATCTTTTTGCCCTCTACGACAAGCTCACCGCGCCACTGATCGCCCCTGCCAAGAAAAGCCGACGAAAGAAGGCTTGAGGATCGAAATTGGCGCGGCAGACTTTCACCCGCCATCTGCACTTCCAAACCCTAAGTAGCCGCATCTTCTTCAACTTGCCGCTCCATTCGAATGATACACAACAAATAACTTGACAACCCGTGACCTTCGTGATACATTTCTTTGTGTATCTCGCATCCCACTTTCGCCGACCGCCTGTCTTCCTTCTTGGCCTAACCCCTATTCCTCTGCCTCCATCTCCTAAGTCCTTTCCTCTCAATCCTTTTGCCGACCCCCACACCCTAAACCCATACGCTGCAATCCTTTACAAAAAGATGGCGGGGGAGGGGCCCTCCCAACATACCGTATCCCTTAAGTTCTTTCCTTGCCACAGATCCGAAAATTCGCCCGTAAGTCCCGCCGTTGCCACACTTCCGAAAACGCCCTATCGCAAGTCCTTTCTTGCCACACTTCCGAGTCCTGCGGACCTGTGGCTCCAACTTACTTCCAGAAACGGCTACGCCCTTCCCGCAGCGATGGGGGTAGCCGCGAAAAGGGCGCGCCGTCTTCAGGAGAGAAGATCGAGTCGACTGCCTTGCAGTCGCCTAAAGCGATTGACTGCCTTGCAGTCGCCTAAAGCGATTGACTGCCTTGCAGTCAAAGGAATTCAGTTGTCCGCAGGTGGCGGAGGAGGAGGTGCGCCCGGCCCGCCTTTGAAGTTCTGGATGAACCTTCTGTTTTTGCCGGCCGTTACCGTGTAGTCCGATGGCACGGCAAAGAGCGAAGCAGCCGGCTCCGTCCGCTGAATGTTCGTCAGCGTGTATGTCGATTCGCCGCTCCACGGATTCGCCCGCTTGCTCATAACCACCATCTGCAAATCGTTGGAGAACCACGTCTCTCGCACGATGACGATCGGCTTTTCGTTTCCGATTTGTCCGGCGGGAATCGTGCGCGTCAGCCGCGTTCCTTGCGCGCTGACTCCCGCAATCGTCTGCGTGCCGAGATCTTCTTTCTTGAGATTGCCGGAAGCTATTTCCTCTTGCTCGCGAGCCGCCATTTTCCCCTTGATGTCGCCTTTCATCGGTCCCTTCATTCCGTGAACCGGGCGGCCCATTTTCTCCGCAGCTTTGGTTTCGGGATGCAGCACGAAACTCGCGTTCGCAACGGGATCATTGATTACCACGAACGACTTCGGCTGCCCGGACGCCGCCAGCGGGCCAAATCCCGACAGCGTGACTTCCTTGCGAAATCGTCCCTGGCCGTCGCGGAACAGGTTCACCTGCGACTTGCGAGAAATGTGATTCCCGTCCGCGAGAGTCTGGTTCGTTTCTTGCACGGCTACCGCGCTGAAGGGCGCGCCGGTCACCACTTGGCCGCCGTGCAATCCTTCAAATCCCAGCAATTCAACGCCGTCGCCCATCTGCATGAATACGCCGGGACCTTCTCCGTGCACCACCACGCCCACACCCGCGCCCGGAGGAGGCGGTGGGCCCTCCTGCGCCCACAAGGAGCCAGCGGTTCCTGCCAGCGTTCCAGCGAGAAGCAGGTTTGTGAATACTCTTCGATTCATTATTTCGTCTCCTCTTCTCTCCCGAACTGTTGCGAACTCTTTGCCATGGCAATCGCGGCCAATCCCTTTTTCAACTGCGCGACCCACACTGTAACCAGCTTCCCGCGCTCTTTCAGGTCCGTTTCAGCTGCGCGCCTTACTCTTTTCCAAAAAGCCGATGCCACCATTTGCGTGCTCCTTCCCGAGGCGCCCTTAAAGCGCCCCGCACCCCACGAAGATTCATTGCGGCAGCCGCACCGCTTGCGGCAATCCATCATCCCCAACGAGCAAATCCACCTGGATCCATTCATTGGCTCGCTCTTCATTGACTGGCAGGCCCAGCGCACCCAGCGCGCCGCGCTGCATGCGCACGCGCAGAATGGCGGCGTCATCGGCATCCAGGGCAAGGGTTCCGGGCAGAAACGTAAAGCCGGTCAATTCATTGTCAGCCACAAGTATCTCGGAACTGTCGGCTCCCGCAGAATTCTGCGGCGGCATTCCATTCGTAAGCTGCGCAGTGTTTTCATGATTCGCTCCGGCACTGGAATTGTTCTCCGGAGAAATTCTTGCCGGCGCGGAATCCAGATGCTTCGCAGCCACTTCCTGCCGGCCGTGGAGCCAATTGCGCCAGCCTATGACTCCGGCGAAGACAGCCGCAGCGGCCAGCGCCCACGCCGCCACCACGGCGGCGCGCCGAACCTTGAATGTTACGTGCTGCGTGCGAAACTCCTGGCGCAAACGCATCTCCACGCGCGCAGGCGCTTGAGCCATCGCCGTATCTTCCGCGAACGCCCGCAGATCAACTCCCGCCGCCTGCCACGACTCCTGCAATGCGGCGCATCGCGAGCAGGTATTCGCGTGCTCACGCGCGGCCACGCGCTCCACTTCGCTCAAGGTGGAGTCGCGCTCCGCGTCCAACCCGATCACTTCAAATTCTTCGCAGTTCATCTCGCACATCCGTTGCTCATTGAAGCTATAAAGCGGCAACCGAATCTCAAAGCCTTCTTCATCGCGCCGCGCTCGCGCGACGCGGCACGTCGCGAAACATTTCCAGCTTGGCCATCAGCAAAGCTCGCCCGCGATGCAACCGCGAACGAATCGTCCCGATCGGGCATCCGGCCATTTGCGCGGCTTCCTCATAACTCATTTCTTCCAATTCGCACAGCACCACGGCTTCGCGAAAGTCCACCGGCAAATCCAGCACAGCAGCCCGCACCTGCTGCATGCGTTCGCGCTTTTCCGCCCACATTGCTGGAGTGGACGCGTCTTGCAAAACGATTCCGCTGCCCGTGCCGTCTTCGTTTTTCTCTTCCAGCGGAATTTCCCGCGGCAAACGTTCCCGGTGTTTCATCACGCGGTTACGAGCCACTCCATACAGGAAGGCTCCGAGCGCTCCACGCGTGGCGTCGTACTTTTTCGGATCGCGCATCAAGGTCATGAACACGTCCTGCACAATCTCTTCCGCGGCCCAGGTGTTGCCTGTCATGCGCAGCGCAAAGCGGTACATGGCCGCCTGGTGCCGCCGGTATAGGAGCGTGAAAGCCTCCTCATCGCCCCTGGCGGCCCGCCGCAACAGAACGTCGTCTCTGTCTTGCTCGGCGATCCTCATCTCTCCTGGTAAGACGTTCTGGCGGCTCTCAACTATCACTTCCTGTCGCGCCAGGGAAAAGTTCCCACCTGAAGCAGGTACTCCCGGCGAATGCCTGAAAGTCCCTGTTTTCCCAGTGGGTTAGACGCGAGCGGGGGCTTCCGGGTGTCGCGGCAATCACGCCGCTATGGATGACCTGAGAATACCCAATCGCAACTATTAGATGGTCCGGGAAAGGGCTCTTATTGGGTCTCGGGCTTGAACATGCTGGCGGCGATTTTGGTCACAAGATGGCGGGGGACCAGGCGTTGGGTTTGCGCGCCAAGATAACTCCCAAGACCAGAAATGACGCAACTTGGCAGGCGACACCGATTTGGCCGCAAGTCTCGACCAGCAAATTTACGGACACCCGCACCGGCGACGTACCAAGGTATTTTCCAGAAACAAGAATTCGATCCCAGTGTTGAGGAACGTGGCAAGCGCTTCCTGGGGTGTGTTCACGATCGGCTGTCCTTTCACATTAAAGCTAGTGTTCAGGACCATCTCGCGGCCAGTGGTTTTGCCGACGGCTTCGAGCAGAGTGTGAAATTCCCCGTTGTCAGATGAGGAGACGGTTTGGAGTCTGGCCGAGCCATTAACGTGAGTTACCGCTGGCAACTTGGCGCGATGCTCTTCGCGGACGTTCACGGTAGTAATCATGTAGGGAAATTCCGCCCCGGGAGCGACCTCAAACCACCGGTGGGCCTGGCGGAGAGTCACAGCGGGCGCGAAGGGCCGAAAGGCCTCGCGCATCTTCACCATTGAGTTGATGCGATTGCGCATTTCATGATGGCCAGGATCGGCGAGAATGCTGCGGTGACCGAGAGCGCGGGGGCCGAATTCCATTCGCCCGCGATACCACGCCAGGACGCGTCCATCGGCAATCAGGCGGGCAGCTTCATCGCTCGCGCAAGCGAGACTGCTGTAACGGACAACGTCGATGCGATCGGAGAACTCACACAACGCCTCTTCGATCTTGCCCTGAGAGTATGACGGACCATAGAAAGGGACGGGCATGCGAACATTGCGAATGGCGCCTCGCTGGGCCGAACGGAAAATGGCTGCGCCAAGCGCCGAGCCGTCATCGGCAGCCGCAGGCTGGACAAAAATGCCATCAAAAATGCCGGATTCGACAAGCTTTCCATTGGCGGTGCAGTTGAGGGCCACTCCTCCGGCCAGGGCAAGCCGCCGCAAACCAGTGCGCCTTCCGAACGTTCCACAGATATGGAGCATGACCCGATCGAGACAATCCTGAAGGGCGGCAGCCACATCTCGATGGTCGCCGGCAATTTCAGCATCGGGATCGCGAGGCTTTATCAAATGGTTGGCGAGATACTTGCGAGTGGCCAGGTAATTCTCGCGCTCATCCCGTGACTTGTTCATGCGAAGAGGCGGGATGCGAATCGTCCCGTCCGGCAGCAATTCAACGGCCTTCTCGAAGAAGGAACGGAAGCGTTCAGCGTCGCCATAAGGGGCAAGGCCCATGATTTTGTATTCGTCAGCATTGAAGTCAAAACCGAGATGCAGAGTCACGACCGAATAGAGAATACCGACGGAATCCTTCGCGGAGATCTCGCAAAGCTTCTCAAGCTTGCCCTGACGGGCGTGGTAGACAGAAGCGCTTTGGGCCTCTCCCATGCCATCCACGACCAGGACCAGGCATTCTTCCCATCCGGAGCAAAAATAGGCAGTCGCAGCATGCGCCAGATGATGGTTGACCTGCTTCACGCGGTCAACGGGGAACGCATTCAAATGGCCATGCACTTGCGCCAGAATTGATTCGCGCGAGAAGACCTCGCGGTAGAGCTGGTAAGAAATGGGGTCGAGCGAGTAGGCGGTGCGGATGGGCTCATAGTCAAAGCTGTGAGCGATTTCATCGATGTCTCCCAGCGAAAGGCCCGCTTCAGAAAGGCAGTAGGCGATCGCGCCGGAAGGAAAACTGCCAGTATGTTTTTTCCTGCTGAACCGCTCTTCCGCGGCAGCGGCGATCAATTCGCCATCAATTAAAAGGACGGCCGCCGAGTCGTGCCCCTGAGAAATACGGTATTCGCGTTCCTCAAGATTCGGCCAGTGCTTTTTCTTGAAAGGCACTGCATTTTCAAACCCGCTGATGCCCAGTATTTTCACAATGATGGTCCTTATGCATAGGCAAGCCGCAGTGAACTATTCAGTGGAAAAATGCATCTCCTTGTCACTCTGACGGGCCGAAATTTGTGATTCAACAGCGCCAATACCGGAACGGAAGAACCTTCTCAAAGCGCCAACGCTCCCACACTCTGCTTTCGGCGAGCCAAAGGAACAATACGGTGTTCCCCTTCGCGATGCGTCGAGTGTTTTACTTAGCTTGGTTTCCGGTCTTCACCTAGTAGCTCGACTTCTGAAAGTCCATATAGGATTCCCGCGAAATCGTTCGTTGGGCCTCTTAGATCTAGGAGCCAGTCGTCCCCCGGCCACGGCATCTGAGTTCTGCGCAAGAGGTAACTCAAATGGCTCGCTCTGATAGCAAGATCTCTGTTGAACTCTTCGCGACGTGCCCCCAATCAAAAGATATCTCCAGCGATTGCTACGCGAGGAGCGTGGCGGATGTGGCGCGCTGGAGTGAGCAATGCGGCTGCAAAGGGATTTTGGTCTATACGGACAACAGCATCGTCGATCCCTGGCTAGTAGCGCAGATCATCATTGAGAACACCAAGAACCTTTGTCCGCTTGTGGCTATCCAGCCAGTGTATATGCACCCTTATTCGGTGGCGAAGATGGTTGCGTCGTTCGGATTTCTTTACCGGCGGCGTATCTACCTTAACCTGGTTGCCGGCGGGTTCAAGAACGATCTGGCCGCGCTGAATGACACGACCGCGCATGACAAGCGCTATGCGAGGATCATCGAGTACACAAGTATTATCAAACAGCTTCTCGCCGGACGCGAACCCGTCACGATGGAAGGGGAGTTCTATAACGTCGACAAGCTGAGAATGACGCCTCCCCTCGCGCCCGAGCTTTTTCCAGGAATCTTCATTTCCGGATCCTCTGAGGCAGGGCTGGAGGCCGCCAAGGCAATTGGCGCAACGGCGGTGAAGTATCCGAAACCGGCGAGGGAATACGAGGGGCTGGACCCGGAGAACGAACTCAATTGCGGAGTGCGCGTGGGGATAATTGCGCGGAGCACGGAATCAGAAGCGTGGGAAGTCGCCGAGGAGCGTTACCCGGAAGACAGGAAGGGTGAGCTGACCCATCAGGTGGCGATGAAAGTTTCGGATTCGCTGTGGCACAAACAATTGTCTGAGCTCGCAGAGGAATCAAAGAACGGCAGAAGTCCGTACTGGCTCCGGCCGTTTGAAACATACAAAACGTTTTGTCCCTATCTAGTGGGTAGTTACGAGGCCGTGGCAGAAGAATTGTCGCGATACATCAGCGCCGGGTACTCGACGTTCATTCTGGATATACCGCCCACCAAAGAGGAGTTGCATCATACGCAAATCGCGTTTGAGACAGCGACTCAGACATCGTCGGTCGCTGTGAAAAGCGATGCTGTGTGGAGACCCGTTCAGGCAGTCGCCAGGCCGAGCGGTATCACTTAGACAGGAAGCCAGGCTCCGATCCGAAAATAGTTGGGATCGATCTTGCAGATAGGCACCATGGTCCGAAACCTTGCATCAGGTTTTTTCGAATCGGCGCAGCGGTTCCCTGAGCGTCCGGCGCTGGCCGTCGGCAACGAGAACATTTCGTACCAATCGTTGCGCCAGGAAGTTGCTCGTATTGGCGCAACCATCCAATCAGTGGGAGACCATCAGTCCGGAGTCATTGCTCTATTAGCCCATCGCAGCAAAACTGCCTACGCATGTGTCCTTGGCATTCTAGCCGCGGGAAAGGGCTACGCGCCTTTAAATCCAAAGTTCCCGCTAGACCGGACACTGAGAATGCTGACTCTTTCCGGTTGTTCAATTCTGATAGCGGGAGCGGAGAGCTTTGCTAACTTACCGAACCTCTTGGCCAAGGTGAGCGGTCCTCTGGTTGTCATTTTGCCGGATTGCGACGTTGCGCCGGCCTGGTCAAAAGAACTCCCGAAGCATCGATTTCTGCCCGCGGGACAAATGAGCAGCGGGAGGAATCTTTCGTTCAACCCCGAACTTGCTAGCGCGGCGATTGCCTACTTGCTGTTTACGTCCGGGAGCACGGGCCAGCCCAAGGGCGTCGCGATTCATCATTCGAATGTCCAGCCCTATGTCAAGTATGTATCTGACCGCTACTCCGTCAACGAGGAAGATCGGTTTTCGCAAGAATTCGACCTTACGTTCGACCTGAGTGTCCACGACATGTTTGTCTGCTGGGAACGCGGGGCGTGTCTTTTTTCCGTTCCGGAAAAGTCCGTAATGATGCCGGCTAAGTTTATCCGCGATCATCAGCTGACGATGTGGTTTTCCGTGCCTTCTGTGGTCGGAGTTCTGGAAAAAATGAGGCTGTTGAATCCCGGAAGCTTCCCGAGCTTACGGCACAGCCTCTTCTGCGGTGAACCCTTGCCCGCCAAATATGCGGCGCTCTGGCAAAAGGCGGCGGTTAACTCAACGGTGGAGAATCTGTACGGACCGACAGAAGCGACGATCGCCATCACTCACTTGCACTGGGATCCCGGTAGACACGAAAAAGAATATTTGAACGGTGTCGTCCCGATTGGCTGGCCTTTCGCTGGACAAATGTGCCGGATCGTTGATGATGAAAAAAGAACAGTCGCAACCGGAAAAAGCGGAGAACTCTGCCTGTCCGGTTCTCAGGTTACGAATGGCTATTGGAACGACCCCGACAAAACGAGGGAGCGATTTGTTCAATTGCCGGGTTGTGATGGAACGACCTGGTACCGGACGGGAGACCTTGTGAAGCAGGATGCCGAGGGTTGCATTCATTATCTGGGCAGAATCGACCACCAAGTCAAAGTGCGCGGGTACCGCATTGAACTACAAGAGATCGAGGCCGTGCTGCGACGCGTTTGCGGAACAGAACAGGTGGTGGCAGTCGGATGGCCAGTCAGGAACGGACTGGCGGAGGGAATTATCGCCTTCGTCTCGCGGAACGAGGCCGTGGACGAAAATGTCGTGCTAGCCGAGTGCCGAGAGTCGCTTCCGGAATACATGATTCCACGAAGGATTTATCTGCGGAGTGAATTCCCGCTGAATGCGAATGGAAAGATCGATCGCCAAGCTTTGATACAGCAACTTGATGCAGAAGAAGGACAACCGCAAGAAACGGCCGTCCTGCGAGGAAGTGTGCGCTGACGAAAGAGGGAGCTTGAATTTTGGTTATACGCGGCCGAGTCTCTGAAGGGTGTTACGAGCAACACGCCTCAAGACTGCCTCAACGCGACCACGCTGACGGTAGCGGATTTTCTTGTTCAAGAGCGCAATCTGTTCTTGTGTCAGGCGCCAATCCGACGCGCAGCAATTTTCTTCGATATGTTCGACAGAATCTGCCTTTGGAATGGCCACGACGGAGTCTCTAGCGATGCACCAATTGAGCGCCACTTGAGCCTCAGTTCTGCCTGTCTCCGCAGCAACTGTTCTGAGGACACCGGCCGGATCATTCTTTCTCATGGCATGCATCCCCCGTGCAAGCGGACTATAAGCAATTAAAGTTACCTTGTTTTGTTGGCAGTATTCCAAGAGACCGACTTCCGCGCTTCGATCCACAAGGTTGTAACGGACCTGATTGGAGACAATTCGGGATCGATGCGAAGCGGCCTGCGCCCTTTGAAGCTCTCCGAGCGAGAAATTGCTAACGCCGATGAAGCGAACCTTGCCTTGATTCACCAGCTCTTCCATGGCACCCATCGTTTCCTCGATGGGAATGGTCGAGTTCGGCCAGTGAAGCTGGTAAAGATCGATATAATCCGTTTTGAGTGCCTGAAGACTACGATCGGCGGCTTGGAAAAGATCCTTGCGTCGAAAATTCCAAGGGGAAGCTTTAGTTGCCAGGAAGACTTGATTGCGAATATCCCGAATGACTTCGCCCACGAAACTCTCGGTTCCGTAAGCTTCCGCCGTATCAATGAAGCGGGCGCCGAGTTCGATTCCCTTTCTCAGGGCTTGCACGCTGCCTCGATATTGCCAGGTTCCAAGTCCGATTTCGGGAATTGTCAACTCTGCGGCGCCAAGTCTCTTGTGGAGCATGAACGGCAGGAAAATCCTTATCTCTCGATCGGCTCAAGCTTGCTAAAGAATTCCTTCAGTGTCGTATCCCAAGTCAGGGGGATGCCACACTTAGCGATCGGCCTGGCGGGATTTCCCTGAACCATGTGAAGCGGTGCGACCGACCGTGATACGACACTTCCCGCAGTGACTACTGCGCCGTGGCCAATCGTGACGTTGGGAAGAATAATTACTCCGGCGCCGATATTCGCATCATCCTCAATCCGGACGGACACATGTCCACCATGCTCCGTTTTCCTCGGGGCCAGTCCATGGAGGTGGGCGATGATAGTGCATCGCAAGCCGATCTGAACGCGATTGCCAATTGAGACCCACTGGGGATAAGCGGTTTCAAGCAAAACGTCGGTTCCAATATGCACTTCCTGCCCGATCTTCACGCCACGCCATCGATGAAGCCTCACTCGCATGGCGCCCGAGCCAGGACCGAAACGGGCGCCCAGATGAAGTATCCGGTTCAGTAAACCGCGGAAAAAAGGATCGGGCGGAAGCTCCCTAACATCTGGAATTGCCTGATTCTCTTCGGTGCTCTGTGTCACGTTCCCTCGAGCCGAGAAGTGATGGAGGAATCGATGGGCCCGCATTTCCAACTTGCGGAATTCTTCTACCACGAATCCCCCCAATATGAGAACTAGATCTACGTCGACCGTCAGAGAGCAGCTAAGACGAGTTCGGTACCGGGAAGGGCCGCAATTCAAGTGGACCGCGAGCTAGCGACCCTACTTTTCTCCGCAATATACTGTGAAATTGGCCCCAGAACAGTCAGGCTTTCAGGATCCAAGCCGCCAAAGTCTACTTTAATGTCAAAATACCGCTCCAGAGCCATCACTAAGTCAACGAATCCTAGGGAATCAATAATGCCCTCGGTCAAAAGATCGAAGTTGTCTGGAAGGTTTTCCGGAATCAGCCCCTTAGCAGCGATTGGATGAGCGAGCTGGGCAACCACGAAGCGTTTCGCTTCGTCAGCAGTTATGTGTTTCATGTCTCCGCCTGCCACTTCGAGAAAGCTGGAACTCTACTCCCGCATAGCACATGGGATGCAAAAAAGACAGAGCTAGTTACTAAAGCACGAGTAATTCGCCAACTGAGCGCACGAGGCGCAGTCCCGTGACGGAAGGAGAGGCTAGCACACATACGAGAAAGAGCGGCGGACACGGACAAATTGTGGAATACCCGAGGAAGGTGCCCGCCAGATTGCTCGGTTGTCGGAATCCTTATCAAATAGCGATGCTGACATAAATTTGTTGACAAACCATTTTTTGCGATTGTCCACTGCGAGTTAGGGGTAGGCAATAGGATTTGACGGCAGTGGCTTCCCTATCCTTCTGAATTTAATGCAGTTCCCGGCCGACCTGCTAAATGCGTTCGATCTTCATCGAACGTTGGGCCGCAATCAATTTGACCTAAGAAGACCACATGCTCGGAGCCCTTGGACAGCGGGGCCCCGTCGTGAACCAGCCTCCATAGATTCCCCTATCTCGCCCTCCTGTATTCACCCTCCTGTCGATTGTGGGATGGACCGGATTGTGGAGGACGGTGTCTTTCACTAGATTTGCAAGCCGAGGAAGTTCCAGGGGCAATTTGCCGCGGAAGCAAGAGAGTCCAGGCGGTGAGGGCAGCCCGATGCAAATGCCCGAGAGCGTCGGCGCAGGCGGTTTCTGCAGGAGTGCCTGAAGAACTCCTCATGGGGTGCAGCCTATGTCCCACGAAGGTAATGTCTTAGAGCCGGATCGCACAGTACGGGAGAAAAAGGAAGACCTCATCCATGGGGATGTATCTTTCGGGCAAACGAGGCTCACAGCGGGCAAGTTCCATTCCACCTCCAAAGTGCTGGCATCTGCCAATCGCCAAACTGGAACAAGAAAATTGACTCATTTTTCGCTGGCCTTGGTGTTCTTCATGCTGCCCTCCCTGGCATTTACGCAACAAACTTCCTCCAAAACGCAACCCAGCGATAAGGCTTCGCTGGTCGGGAACGGAAATGGCAGCAAAGAACCGGACAGTCCAGTCTCGAGTGATCCCAACTATGTCATAGGTCCGCAGGACACGCTGGATATCAGTGTTTGGAAGGAGCCAGACCTCACGCGGACGGTGCCTGTGCGGCCCGACGGAAAGATTTCTCTCCCTCTGTTGGATGACGTCCAGGCGGGAGGCTTAACCCCAGCGCAGCTTAGAGCGGACATCACACAGAGGTTAAAGAAATATTTTACGGATCCGCGAGTCACTGTGATCGTTACCACGATCGGCAGCCAGCGCATCTACCTCATGGGAGAAGTGACGCGGGCCGGCGCGTATCCTCTGCTTCCAGGGATGACCTTGCTACAGGCGCTCTCCAGCGCGGGCGGATTTACGCAATTCGCCAACACGAAAAATATATATCTCTTGCGCGTGGAAAACGGAAAGCAAGTGAAACACCCGTTTAACTACAAAGATGTGGTCAATGGAAAGAACACCGCTCAAAACACCGTATTGAAGGCGGGAGATACGATTGTCGTGCCATAAGGGAGCCATGAACGCCCTACGTTCAAATTTGTGGATAGCGATGCTGGCGATTCCACTCGTGTCGCCGACGACTCTTGCACAAGAACAATCCGGCACCCAGGCCAGTTCCGCGGATCGGCCCATCGACACGCGCATAGCTCCAGCTCAGAACAAAAACAAGTCTCAGGATGCTGATGGCGACACTCAGGGGCCTTCTCAGGACACACGCAGCCTGACTGGGGCAGAGGAATTCTCGTTGGGTCCTGTGACCCAGCGACGCAGTTTTTGGCAGCCGCTCATCGGCGTGACTTCAACCGTCGATACGAATCCACTTGCGTCTGCGGCTACTCAAACGACTAACGTGACAACGTGGAGTTCTGCCTATGCGGGGATCGATGTAAACAAGATTTCGCGGCGGTCTGACCTGACCTTGAGTTACCTCGGAGGCGGCTTAATTTCCAACGATGGAACTGCAAAAAACTCAGTCGTCCAGCAATTCGGACTGGGCGAGAAGTTAGCCTGGGGCCGTTCCACGCTTTCGTTGTTTGACGTTGTAAACCAATTGCCGGAGACGTCGTTTGGCTTTAGCCTGCCGGGTTCATCCGTGCGCCTCCCTGGGGGCCAGGGCGTGTCGCTGGAACCGATCTTTACTCCAAATCAATCCATTCTCACGAGCCGAGGACAACGAGTCGGCAACGCATCTGTGGTGGAGCTTGACACGGCGATGACTCCCAAATCGTCATTGACGTTTGTTGGAGGGTATTCACTGTTGCGTTTTCTTGACAACCCCGGCTTCCTCGATTACAGCGAGGTGACCGCCCAAGGCGGCTACGAGCATCAGGTGACTCGCCACAACTCAATGGCGCTGCTCTATCGTTTCTCCGAGCTGCGGTTCAGCGGCACCGTTCAGCCGATTGACGCGCACACCGCGCAGCTTTCCTTTGGACGAAGGGACAGGCGGTTTGCGTTCAGGATGGCCGGGGGCCCAGGGGTCAGCTTCCTTCGAACAGTGTCTCCGGCGGGCTCGACGCCGGCAACCAGTTCGTCAAGACAAGTCTACTGGACGCTTGATACTTCGATGACTTACCAAAGGGGGCGCTCGACGTTCGGACTTGCATACGATCGCTCGCTATCGGGCGGGGCAGGCATCCTGCCAGGCGCAATAACCGACCAGACGACCGGTTCCCTTAACAGCCAATTCTCGAAAGCATTTGCTGGTGGAATGACTGCGGGCTACGCACGGAACCAGGGATTGAATTCTCCTCTAACACCGGCCGCGCAGATCTACAACTATTGGTTCGGCGGCGTGAATCTTAGTCATTCTTGGGGCCGCTGGACAAACCTGGACCTGAGCTATCAAGTGCAAGTCCAGGATGCAAATACGAATTTCTGCATAGGAACATCCTGCGGCCGGAATTTGCTGCGGCAAACTGGTTCGATTGGCTTCAATTGGCGTTCGCGACCGATCCCAATCGAATGAGTGAATGGCAGATCGACCAGTTCGAGGAAAACGAATAGCGATGGCCACGAATCGAGAGTTCACCTTCGAAGACTACTGGGCGATTCTTCGCCGACGGCGCTGGTTACTGGTCCTCCCGGTGGCCGCGGGAGTGATAGGGGGTTTTCTGTTGAGCCTGGTTCTGCCTGAAAAGTATACGTCGCACACAATTGTCCTAGTCGAACGCCCGGTAGTGGGAGATACGTACGTCAAGCCGGTCATGACCGAGGATCTCAACCAGCGCCTGGCAAGCATGAAAGAACAGATCCTGAGCCGCACGCAGTTACAGCACCTCGTGGAAAAATTCGGTCTGTACAAGAAAGACGCCGGCACCTTACCTATGGAAGCGTTAGTCGAGCGGCTGCAGCAGTCTATCGCAGTGACACCGCTGAACCCCATGCAGGGCACACAATCTGCGGGGCTGCCCGGCTTCAATGTGGACGTCACGTTCCGGGAGGCGCGGGTCGCCCAACAGATTTGTTCTGAAATCACCTCGATGTTCATCAAGCAGAATTTGCACCTCCACGAGCAACAGGCCGAAGACACGACGCAATTCATGGCCAAACAATTGGAGGATGCCAAGGCCAAGCTCGACGACCAAGACGCCAAGCTGGCCGCGTTTCAATCCCACTATGTGGGTGCGCTTCCCGATGATGAAAAGACCACCCTTACGTTGCTCACGGGAACGACGCAGCAACTCGAGGCCGTTACACAGTCCCTCAACCAGGCCCTGCAAGACAAGGCATTTACGGAGTCTATGTTAAACCAACAAGTAGCAGCCAGGAAATCCTCGGCGGAAGGCCAAAATCCGCAGACTCTAGAACAACAAGTCGGCAAGCTGCAGGATCAGCTGCTTTCGCTGCAAGGGCACTACACGGAAGAGCATCCGGACGTGGTGAAACTCAAGAACGAGATCGCAGATCTGCAGAGGAAGATTCAGGAAGCTCCTACGGCGCGACCGGGCCAACCCATCGACCAGAAGGCAAGAGCAACCGTGATTGAGTCACCGGAAATCCAACAGCTGAGGGCGCAGTTGCACCAAAATGAGGTAGCCATCCGCCTGAAGACAGCGGAGCAGGAAGGCCTCCAAAAGCAAATTAGGGTATTGCAGGCCCGGATTCAGTTGAGCCCAACGATTCAGCAGGAGTTCAAAGCCTTAACGCGGGACCATCAAACCGCGCAGGATTTCTACAACGATCTGTTGAAGAAACGAAACGAATCGCAGATGGCCACAGAGCTGGAGCACCGTCAACAAGGCGAACAGTTCCGCGTGTTGGATCCGCCCAGTTTGCCGGAGCGGCCCTCCTTTCCCAATCGACCCCTCTTTGGCATAGGAGGCCTGGGGTTAGGTTTCGTTTTGGGTTTGGGCTTGGTGCAAGTAGCTGAGTGGCGGGACACATCGATGAGGAATAAGCAGGATATTGATATGCATCTCGGAGTGCCCACTTTGGCGCTGATTCCTTGGGCCAATCGGACGTCCGTCAGCAAGAACGGCAGGAGCAGTCACATTCCTGCGAAGCGAAGTGAGCTCGGTTTGCGCGCTTAAAGCTTGAGAGCGGAGAGTATGTACGAAAAGTTCTTCGGTTTGAACGAAAGCCCGTTCCGGATCAATCCCGACCCGCGCTATGCATTCTTGACCTTGAGCGCACGAGAAGCGCTGGCCGGCATGACGTACGGGATTCAGACTCGGAAAGGCATCATTCTGCTTACAGGCGAGGCAGGAACGGGAAAGACGACGCTGCTTAACATGCTGATGAAATGGCTCCACCATCAGCGAGCCGCAACCGCCTTTGTATTCAACACCCAGCTAAACGTAAATGACTTGTTCGAGTATTTGATGGCGGATTTCGGGATCTACTCTGAATCGCGCTCCAAGGCCGAGATGCTTATGAAGCTTAACCGCTGGCTGCTGGATCGTCAGCAGGCGGGGGAGCCGGCAGTTCTAGTCGTGGACGAGGCACAGAACCTCACACCGCAACTCCTCGAAGAAATCCGCCTTCTCACCAATTTAGAGACTTCGACGGAGAAGTTGCTCCAAATTGTACTGTCGGGACAGCCAGAGCTGGAGACGAAACTCAGACATCCCCAACTGCGACAACTTCGGCAAAGGATTACGTTGTGCTGCAGAACCAGCCGGCTTTCGCTGGAAGAAACGCGTGGCTACATCGCACAACGCCTTCATATCGCCGGAGCGAACGGCAGAGCGATCTTTACCGCGGAAGCCATCGAACGGCTCCACAAATACGCCTGTGGGATTCCCCGCGTGATTAACGTTCTTTCGGACCATGCTTTGATCAATGCCTTCGTGGATGACCGAAAATTTGTTACCCCCCAAATGGTAGATGATGCAGCACGTGAATTCGAGCTCTTCGCCGGTGCGCCCGATGATCAGGCTGCCAATTCAATGTCTCAAGATAACTCGCGAGAGAGTGGCTCACTGCTCCAGGAATTCGCCAAGCGGCAGGATCGCATTCGTCAGCGTCCTTCCGTGTTTGTCGAATCAAAGGAACGAATTCTATGAGTCGCATCTTTGAGGCTCTCCAAAAGATTCAATCGCAGCAAACGCCAGTAGTACCAGGTGCAGAGACAATACCGCCCGAACCTGTGGCTTTTTGGACTGAGCAACGCGAAGAGGAGTTGCGCCCGACCTCAAGTTTCGCACCTTCCGAACCTTCCCCTCGTCCATCGTTGACCTCGTTCGCTCCCGGGCTAAATGCGTTGCGACAACGCTGCGCAAAGCCTGCCTGGAAGCTCCACAAGGATTCCCTCGTTTTGTTCAATGAGCAATCTTTCGACCGATGCGCCGAACAATTCCGCATTTTGCGTGCGCGCCTGTATCGCCTGCGTGAAAAGAAACCCTTTCGCACTTTGCTGGTTACAAGCGCCCAGGCTGGTGAAGGAAAGTCGTTCGTAAGCCTGAATCTTGCGCGCGCGATCGTGCATCAGCACGAACGGCATGCCTTGCTCATTGACGCTGATCTTCGCGCCCCCAAACTGCATGTGAGTTTGGGAACCCCCTCCTCTCCAGGGCTCAGCGACTACCTTCGTGGCGACGCCGACGAGTTTTCCATCATTCAGTCGGGCACCGGCGAGAATCTCTTCTTCATTCCCGCTGGGAGACCAGTCTCAAATCCGACGGAATTGCTTGGCAGCACGAGGGCGAAGAGTTTGTTCGAGCGGCTGAACACTCTGTTCGATTGGGTGATCGTGGACACGTCGCCAGTATTGCCGGTGTCGGACGCTACTGTGTTGGCGCCAATGTGTGATGGAGTAATCCTCGTCGTTGGCGCGGGCAGGACTTCCTCCGATCTGGCTCGGACGGCCTGTCAGGAGCTTCGGGAGAGCAGATTGCTGGGTGTAGTCCTAAACGGCGTTGAAGATGACGCCGTTGGCAGCCCTTACGCGTACTACGGGAGAAGCGAACACGTAAGGAGTTAAGCGTTGTTTCGCCGGTTTCGTTACTGAAAGAAACCGGTGAATGTGTTCTTGGAGAGGGTGTCCCCATCTCAGGTTAAGGGATTTGGGACTCTTAGGGCGGTAGCTTGTCTAAAATCGAGTTCTTTGTAGACCTTCGGCCTTCAAGGGACCTCGTTAACTTCAGAAGACACCATCGAGTTTTTCGCCGGTTCGTCCTACTCCACCTTTGCACTGCTCGAGAATCACAACAGCTGGATTAAGTTTGTTCCTCTTGAGCGTTTGGCGGATTTTCCAGCACTAACAACTGTCCTAGTGAAAGGATTCTCGGAGGTTCCACATCATGAAGCCAATTGCACATGCTCGAAGCACCAAAGCACTTGCTCTCAGCTCCGGTTTCTTGAAAGAGACGGCCGGCCCCAGGGAAGGATGTGAAACTCCTCTCCGGTATAGCCGTTCGTCCGACTTGCAGACTCGCGAGATCCTTTCCGAAGGAATGTTTCGAAGGGTTCTCCGCTGGGAACGCAAACGGGCGGAACGGTATCAAAAGTCCTTCATGCTAATGCTCCTGGATGCCTCGCAACCTCTCCTAACGGATCGAGGTCAAAGGACCTTGCCGGCAATTCTCGCGGCACTTTCACGCTCTACAAGAGAAACAGACATGGCCGGCTGGTATCAGGAGGAAGCTATTCTAGGCGTACTATTCACCGAAGTCTGCGAAGCTGACCGCCGTTCGCTTGAGAATCTGTTGCGGGCCAGCATTACCGAATCGCTCCGGGCAAAGCTGGGTGCAGAGCTGGCCGACTGGATTCGCATTTCATTCCATTTCTTTCCAGAGGGCTGGAACGAGCCGAATCGCGACAATGGGGCGGACGTCACGCTGTATCCAGACTTGCTCAATCAAGATGATACCAAGAAGCTTCCTCGAATTCTGAAGAGAGCGATGGATATTACAGGGAGCATTTTGGCTCTCCTGCTTTTCTCTCCTGTGTTTGCGATTATTTCCACCATCATCAAACTGACGTCGAAAGGGCCGATCTTCTATCGTCAAGAAAGAGTGGGTCAGTACGGACGGGAATTTACGTTCCTGAAATTCAGGTCCATGACGTGCGCGAACGACCCGGGCATCCATCGGGATTATGTGAGGCGATTCATCGCCGGAGAGATCGGTTCGAAAGCAACCGGCTCTGACAAGAATCCAGTTTTCAAAATTACGGCGGATCCGCGGGTCACGCGCGTGGGAAAGTTTCTGCGTAAGACGAGCCTGGATGAGCTACCCCAATTCATCAACGTCCTTAAAGGGGAAATGTCTCTGGTCGGGCCGCGGCCTCCGATTCCCTATGAACTGGAATCGTATAGGACCTGGCACCGGCGCCGCGTGTTGGACGTAAAGCCTGGAATCACCGGATTGTGGCAGGTCAAAGGCCGAAGCAGGACTTCGTTTGACGACATGGTTCGGCTGGACCTTCGTTACGCGGGCACATGGTCGCCCTGGCTGGACATCAAAATCCTGCTGCAAACTCCACGGGCCGCCTTTTTTGGCGAAGGCGCCTACTGAGATATGCAAGTGGAGCATGATGCTGATTTTTTCAAAGGATGCCTATGACAACGCAAGCTGACTCTGGGCGCAATAACTACGCTCCAGGAATCTCCATTCCTATTTCGGAAAGCCTGAAGTATCAGGCCCACAAGTCCCCCTCTGACCTGGTGCGCGTAGGCATATTTGGTTACGGTTATTGGGGTCCGAATGTGGTGAGGAACCTCCACGCTCTGGAAAACTGCCAGGTCGTGACCATCTGCGACAAGAATCCTGCCGCACTCAAGCGTGCAAACAGGGTCTACCCGGGTGTGCACCTGACTACGGACTTTTCCGAGATTATGACATCCCCACGGATTGACACGGTTGCCATCGTCACTCCGGTCTGGACGCACTTCGAACTTGCGAAAACCGCCTTGCTGAATGGCAAGCATGTTTTCGTCGAAAAGCCTTTTACATCGACTCCGCAACAAGCGGAGGAGCTCATCGAATTGGCGGAGCGGACACGGCTCAAGATCATGGTGGATCACACGTTTCTGTTCAGCGGCGCGGTGCGGAAAATCCGCGAGCTCGTTGACAACGGAACGCTGGGGAACCTTTATTACTTCGATTCCACTCGCGTAAACCTCGGCCTCTTCCAGCATGACGTGAACGTAATTTGGGACCTCGCTCCTCACGATATGTCCATCATGGATTACATCATTCAGGAGAAACCCGAGGCCGTCGTCGCCACGGGTGGAACGCATTTGAATTGCCTGGCAGACCTGGCCTTCATCACCGTGTATTTTCCAAATAAAGTAGTGGCGCACATCAACGTCAACTGGCTCTCGCCTGTAAAAGTTCGGACGACCTTGATCGGCGGTGAGAAAAAGATGCTGGTATGGAATGACCTGGAGGCCGACGAGAAGATCAAGGTCTACGACAAAGGCGTGCAAATCACGAATGGCCAGAGCGTCTATGAATTGCTGGTGAGTTACCGTTCCGGGGATGTATGGGCGCCACGAGTGGAACAAGCGGAGGCTTTGAAGCTCGAGCTCGAGTATTTCATGGACTGTATCAGGAACGATCGAACGCCCTTCAATGACGGTCTTGCAGGATTGCGCGTGGTCAAGCTCCTCGAAGCGGCTGACCAATCACTAAAGGAGAGAGGGAAAATCGTCCGGCTATGAATCACTATCAGTGCGTTGCTGCTGATGTACTTTTCGGAAAAAACGTAAAACTCTCCGAGTTTATTAACCTGTATGGCTGCGAAATCGGAGACGAAACCAAGATCGGCGCATTCGTGGAGGTCCAGAAAAATGCCCGGATTGGCCGCCGCTGCAAGATCTCAAGCCATAGCTTTATCTGCGAAGGTGTGACGATTGAAGATAACGTCTTTGTCGGTCATGGAGTTACATTCATCAACGATTCGTATCCTCGCGCTACGGCACCCGAAGGAGGCCTTCAAACTGAGAAGGACTGGAGAATCGAGACAACCTTGGTGAAGCGGGGTGCTTCGATTGGCTCTGGAGCGACGATTCTGTCCAAGGTTGTTATCGGCGAGAATGCGATCGTCGGTGCAGGAAGCGTTGTAACTCGGGATGTGCCTCCAAATGTCATTGCTGCCGGAAATCCAGCGAAAGTTTTGCGCGCGATCCCTCGCCAAGATAACCGCTCGAATCGAAACGGACATATTCCCTTCTTGGATCTTGTAACGCCTCACCAGGAGCTTGAAGAGGAGCTTGTCTCTGTTTTCCGTTCTGCGTTGCGTTCAGCCAGCTTTGTGGGAGGCTCAATGGTCGAGGAATTCGAACATGATTTCGCTCGTTTTTGCGACTCACAGTTTTGCATCGGTGTGGGTAGCGGAACCGACGCTCTTCGGTTTGCCCTGATCGCTGCCGGCATCCAGTCCGGAGATATTGTCCTTACGGTTCCTTTAACGTTCATCGCCACAACCGAAGCGATTTCGCAGGCGGGCGGACGCCCCGACTTTGTGGATATCGACCCTCGCAGCTACACAATGGATCCGCAGAAACTGTTGCACTATGCGGAGACGCAGTGCGTGGTTGACGCGGGCACGGGCCGATTGGTCCATAGAGTTTCTCGTAAGCCGGTTACGGCAGTCATCCCCGTGCACCTCTACGGCCGGCCCGTCGACATGGACCCCATCCTGGAAATTGCTACGCGATTCAACCTCATGGTCATTGAGGACGCATGCCAGGCACATGGAGCGGAATATTTTTCAAAGAAAGAATGGCGTTGGAAGAAAGTCGGTTCGATGGGACGAGCCGCCGCTTTCAGTTTTTACCCAGGCAAGAACCTCGGAGCCTGTGGCGAAGCAGGTGCTGTTACCACGGATGACGAAGACGTTGCTCGGAAAATCCGCATGCTCAGGGACCATGGCCAATTGCGCAAGTATTATCACGAGATGGAAGGATACAACGGCAGGCTCGACGCGTTGCAGGCGGCTATTCTCCATGCAAAGCTGCGCCGCCTTTCTGAATGGAACGAGGGACGGCGCGAAGCTGCCGCGCGCTATCGTGAGCTTTTTGATTCTGCCTCCGCCGCCCTTAAGGTACCCGAGGATCCCGATTGGGTCCGGTCCGTCTATCACCTTTATGTTGTTCGCGCGCTGGATAGGGATGGGCTTCAAAAACATTTAGCCGAAGCGGGCATTAGCACTGGCATCCACTATCCTATTCCGCTTCATCTGCAAAAAGCCTACGAGTCTCTCGGCTATAAGAAAGGAGACTTCCCTGCTTCGGAGGAAGCAGCATCGGAAATTCTTTCTCTGCCATTGTTCCCGGGGATTTCCTTAGCCGAGCAGCAACGAGTCACGGAAGCCATATCGGAATTTGCTCCTGTTCAAACTGCCCAGTGAGGTCTTCCAGATGCAGACGACCATAACAAATCATACAAGCACTTTGTCAGAGCCTTTCATCCTTCGGCCAGAACCATCCATAGGCACTCTCAGTGGCCGCAAGATATGGATCGATCTTGAAAATTCTCCGCACGTGCCGTTTTTCCGCCCGATTATCGAGGAGCTCGGAAAACTCGGCCTGCAAGTGTTTGTAACTGCTCGTGACTGCGCTCAGACCCGCGAACTCGCGGACTATTTTGGACTCTCGTACAAGCTATTTGGACGACACAGCGGAAAGAACAAGGTGGCAAAGGCCGTGAGATTGGGCGTCCGGATGTGTCAATTGACACCTACGATCAGGAGTGAGAAGCCGGCCCTGGCACTCTCCCATGGGTCGCGGTCTTCGACGTTTCTCGCCTCAATCTTGCGTATTCCGTCGATCACGATCTTCGACTATGAGTACGTGAACCAGATTACTCTCCCATCCCTGAACTGGGTGATGGTTCCGGAAGTTCTTCCGGACGAATCTGTTCACTTTAGAAGAGACAGGATACTCAAGTATCCCGGCATCAAGGAAGATGTTTACGTTCCGTTTTTCAGGCCCGATCCGTCCGCGATGGGCCAACTCGGAATCAACGGCAAGGATATCGTGGTCACTGTGCGGCCACCGGCAACCAACGCTCACTATCACAATCCAGAGAGCGAGCACTTGCTGGTTGCGGCAATCGAGTTCATCGCTCGAAATCCAGCCGTCAAGATTATCTTGCTGCCGCGCTATCCGGAACAAGCGCGTGCTCTGAGAAAGGCCTGGTCCGAGCTCTTCGGTAACGGCCGTATGTTGATTCCTGAACACGTCGTCGACGGACTCAACCTAATCTGGTATTCCGACCTCGTCATCAGTGGTGGCGGCACTATGAACCGCGAGGCAGCAGCATTGAATGTTCCAGTCTACAGCATCTTTCGAGGAAAAATAGGAGCTGTTGACCGTTATTTGTCCGGCTGCGGACGCCTCGTTTTATTGGAAAACACCGAGGACGTGCCAAAGCGAGTGATGATTACTCGGCGAACCCGTCCAGCCAACCCCAACTCTGGGACTACCATTACCCTGCAAGCAATTGTCAGCCACGTCTTAAAAGTGTTAGAGCTTACTGCCGGACTGGTTAACTAAACGGCGAGATGCGATTCAGATTTTCATCGGCATTTTTTATAAACAAGGTTCTCGTTGCCCTATGACTGAGAGACTGATTCATGGCTGAGAATCATTCGCGTGTCATGGACGACGATGAGGCCAAGACAGCGGTCCGGAAGCTTCTTGCCTACTGTCAGATCAACGATTGGGCTGGTTACGACCCTTACGATGCGCTAAACAGTAGGATTCTCACTGCAGTGCCTTTCCTGAGGACCAAACTTCCTCGGCTTGTATTCACCCAAGCCTTGAAGCGGAGTCCAGTTAACATCCGTCCGTTGTTGCTTATTAAGAAGACGCAGAACCCAAAAGCGATCGGCCTCTTTCTCTCGGCGTTGCTAAACCTTTCAAAGGTTGGACTGATTGACCAGGAAAGTCTCATCGAGAAGATGATCGAGCGGCTCATTGCCATTCGGTCGCAAGGCCTTCCCTACTGGTGCTGGGGGTACAGTTTTCCGTGGCAGACGCGCACGATCATAGTGCCGGCTGGGGCGCCTAACCTGGTCTGCACCTGCTTCGTCGCCAGCGCGCTTTTGGATGCTTATGAGCAGCGCGGCGATGCGCGCTGTTTGAGTATGGCGATGAGCGCCGCGGACTACGTCCTCGGCGAGCTTTACTGGGCTGAGGGCGATACTGTCGCAGGATTCAGCTATCCCTTGCGCTCCTTGCGGGTTCAAGTTCACAACGCCAACTTCCTGGGCGCCGCTCTTCTTTGCCGAGTGTACAAACATACGCGAGAGGAAAGATTCCTGGAGCCCGCCCTCAGGGTTGCACGCTATTCAGCATCAAGGCAGCGTGCAGACGGCTCGTGGGATTATGGCGAGGCAACTCCACAACGATGGATCGACAACTTTCACACTGGCTTCAACCTCTGCGCACTGAACTCCATTTCTCGGGATGTCGAGACGCCAGAATTCGAGTCTCACATTCGGCGCGGCTTCGATTTCTACCGCGCCCACTTTTTCTGTGCGGACGGGTCAGTCCGATATTTTCACAACCGTAAGTATCCTGTGGACATCCACTGCGTGGCCCAGAGCATTATCACGCTCATGACACTTAGAGATCTTGACCCTGAAAGCATTGCCACGGCTCGTTCGGTGCTTCGGTGGGCCATGAATCATATGTGGGACGAGCGTGGTTTCTTCTACTATCGGATCCTTCGTTCTTGCACCATCCGCACTTCATATATGCGCTGGTCACAGGCGTGGATGCTTCTCGCGATGTCCACACTGCAATTCGAATCAGGTGTTGAGGCGGAGAACAGGCACCCGAAAATGTCAGAAGCTTTCGCTAGGGCCTATAATCATTAAATGGATGCTTTGATTGCCCCAGCTCAGCAGTAGTCTCTCGAGACGCCTTCCATGATTGAATTCATTTTCACCCTAGACTATGAGATTTACGGTGATGGGAGCGGGACGCTTAGAGAATTGGTATATGAGCCCACCGAACAGCTCCGGACAATTTTTCGAAAGTGGAATGCGCAGTTTGTGGCTTTCATCGAAGTTGCGGAGTTGGAGAAGATTGAAGCGCACGAAACAGATGAAGCTATTCCTCTAGTTAAAAAGCAAATACAAGATCTATGTCGGGACAATCATGAAATTGCGTTGCACCTGCATCCGCAGTGGTGCAACGCCCGACGCCAGCACGACAAGTGGGTTCTCGATTATGGAGAATATAATCTTTGCATTTTGCCTAGAAGGAGGATTTCTGAGATTGTTGATCGCTCTCTCCAGTATTTGCGCAAGATTGTCGGACAACCAGAATTCATCCCGTTGTCGTTTCGTGCCGGAAATTGGCTGTTTCAACCGACTGGAACTGCGGCAAGCGTGCTAGCGGAAAAAGGGATCCAAATAGATTCTTCGGTTTTCAAAGGAGGACTCCAGCACAACCATACGCTGGACTATCGCCGCGCCTCAAGAAATGGCTATTACTGGAAATTTAGCAGTGACGTGAATCTGCCCGATCCACGAGGGCCGTGGATGGAGGTGCCGATCTACACCGAAATGGTTCCGTTCTGGAGGATGCCGACCACGAAGCGCATGGGATTTGCTCGTGGGTTTGGGATCCATGGTCAAGGCTTCAGGCAGAAATTGAATAGCGGCCGTGATTTGTTACGTTTTTCATATCCCATGAAGCTTGATTTTTGTCGCATGAATCTTAGAGAGCTAACAGCAATAATGAACCGGGTTATCCAGAACGATCGACAAGACCCCTCGTCGTACAAGCCAATAGTCGCGATTGGACACACGAAAGATCTGACCGACCCACGAACGGTCGACAATTTCCTTGCGTTTTTGCGAACAAATGGCATAACGATCTCGACGTTCGCGATTATTTACTCAAAACTGTTAAACGAAATGAGCCAGGCCCCCTGTATTACGGGCGGTTGTGAGACGCAAAGCAATCTCGTGCCCGTACTCAAAGGATAATTCCGATGACCGCTTTGGCGACGAGTAGTCACACAACAGCATCGGGACCTGAACGTGCGAACAGTTTACGGTACGTGTTAATAACCCCTGCCCGAAACGAGGCTGCTTTCATTGAGCAGACGATGCAGGCGGTCGTTCGGCAAACAGTGCGCCCGACCAGATGGGTAATCGTAAGTGATGGCTCAACCGACGATACGGATCGAATCGTAAATAACTACGTTGCGAAACACAATTGGATCGAACTGCTGCGGATGCCCGAGCGGCAAGAGCGTCACTTCGCGGGCAAAGTTCATGCTTTCAACACAGGGTACGCCAAGCTTAAGGACCTTGAGTTCGACGTAATTGGCAACTTGGACGCGGATATCACTTTCGATGAAGACTACTTCGGTTTTATTTTGAGTAAATTCGCTGAGAACCTCCGCCTGGGTGTAGCGGGGACGTCATTTCACGAGGAATCCCGCCATTATGACTATCGCTTCACCAGCATCGAGCATGTCTCTGGGGCCTGCCAATTATTCCGCAGCGAATGCTTCGAAGAAATCGGCGGCTACACACCTATCAAAATTGGCGGAATCGACTTGGTCGCGGTGATTAGTGCCCGAATGAAGGGATGGCAGACGAAGTCGTTTCTTGAAAAGAGCTGCGTTCATCACCGCAGCATGGGAACGGCAAAACAAAGCAGACTCATGGTCGCTTATAGAGGTGGCAAAGGCGATTACATGCTCGGTGGACACCCTTTGTGGGAGTTTGTGCGGTGCATCTATCAGATGACGCAACGGCCTTTTCTCCTAGGTGGCGGACTTCGCCTTGCGGGATTCTTTTGGGCAATGTTGAGCCGCCTCGACAAAGTAGTCCCTGACGATTTCGTGCGGTTCCGAAGGGGTGAGCAGATGCTCAGGCTACGCAGTTTCATTGACAAGCTTACTAGGTTGAACGTTCGAGCCGGTGACCGCGACAAGGCTGCTCTTTCGATGCCGCGCTCCTAGAGCGCTCCGCTGTTTTTCAAGAACCGGTTTACTCCGACAAGTTCTATGTTGGCACTTCTGAAACATACGATTACAAAGAACCTGCAGAGAATATTCTGGATCTATTGGACCGATAACTTTGTTATCGAGAGTGTCTCGGGAATGAAAGAGATTGAGCCTGCCATCCCATGCACTCTTTTACCGATAACGTTAAACAACTACTTTCGCGTGAAAGACTTTCGAGAGGAGAGCCGAGTTCTGGAATATCGGGAAAAGCTAACTCGAAAGGAGCTAGGTTTTTTTTGTCAGTCCAATGGAAGGATGGTAGGTAGCATATGGGCGACCATGAACGATACGGACCAGCCGATCGTTGCACGGATGTATATGCGACTCCTGCCCAAAGAGGCGTTGATTCACGATATCGTGACGGGACCGCAGTTTCGTGGAATGGGTGTCGGTCCGTTCATGGTGGAAAAAACAGCCTTACAATTGTTAACCGTCATCGGAGTAACTCGTATCATCGTGGACGTGAACGTGAGGAATCGCCCCTCGTTGCGTATGATGGGAAAAATGGGACTAGAGATGAAAGAGCGAATGCTTTATGTTTCTGCGCTCGGCCGACTAGTACTGCAAAAACCCATAAGATCCGCATAGAATCATCGCGCGTTCACTTTTCTTATCAACCGACGTTGACAGGTGCTGGACGGACACTTCTGAGTATTGTCCACCGTCCATAGAAGTTGGGGAGCAAGAGGACAAGGAAAAGAAAGTGCAGATTCTAACAGTCACGCCGACCGAGATAAATTGGCATTCGGGGTTACCTGTTTTTGCCTCAGAGCCATTTCTGAAGTCCGTAAGTGACGAGTACGGATGGCTTGGTGGCCACGATAGCTCAGGTCAACTTCGGTGTGTGCTCCCTTACACGGTTATTCGAAAGCCTGGCTTCCATATCATTCGCTTCCGGACCGAGACGATTCCGCTAGCAGACCTCGCGGTCGAAGAAGAAATGTTCTTTCTGGACGATGTCGTGAGGTATTTTCGACGCAGCGGCGCCGATATGATTATTCCTGCAACCAATACTGCGCTTTTCCGGACTTACCCAAATGGCGCTGTTGCAGCTCCGTATGGCACATTCATTAAGAACTTGGACAAAGGTGAAGATATTTTATGGAGTGAATTGCACGGCGATTGCCAGCAGAACATCCGTAAGGCGACTAAGGCTGGCTTGCGCATCAGGAGCGGCAAAGAACATCTCGAGACCGCCTATCATCTCATCGCCGATACATTGCGCAGGTCCGGTGTCAAGTTTAGGAGTAGTGACGAGTTCGGGAAAATTCTGTTGAGTCTGGGCGATAAAGTCAGAATATTTCTCGTCGAGCAAGGAGGGATTGTCCAGGCCTGCATGGTCTCTCCTTTCAGCTTGCACAGCGCCTATGACTGGTATAGCGGTACGATTGGAAGACCGTCGAGAGGGGCAATGAACTTGCTTCTATGGCAGGCCATGCTGGAGTTTCAGGCGTTGGGCGTCAAACAGTTCAACTTTACGGGTATACGAATCAATCCGGAAAAAGGATCAAAGCAAGAAGGAATATGGAATTTCAAGATGCGTTTCGGAGGTCGACAAGTTCAGGGCTATATGTGGAAGTACTCTCTTCGGCCCATAAAATTTGCAGCTTACTCCTTGGCAGTACGCCTGCTCAGAGGAGGCGATATTGTGGACGTCGAACGCCACAAACTTGAGAGAAAGGTTTCTCAAGTTGGAACGTCGTGCTAAAAAAAGTCGCCTATCGGGCACAGCCCAACCTAAAAGCCTAACTTGACGGTATATGCTTTCAATCCGCTAGAAGACCTCCGGTGGGACGAGTTTGTACGAAAGAACCCGCAGGCTTCCATATACCACACGCGAGGCTGGCTGGAGGCCTTGCACCGAACGTACGCGTACGAACCACTAGTTTTTTCCACTTCGCCTCCGGCCGCTGATTTGACGAACGGTATCGTCTTTTGCCGCATCAGTAGTTGGCTGACGGGGTGTCGAATGGTTTCATTGCCTTTTGCTGACCACTGTGAACCACTTGTGGAAAGCGTGGACGATCGAAAAGAGATTATCAGTTCTCTGCTGTGTGCATTCAAAATAGAACGATGGAAATATGTCGAAATCCGGGCGTCGAGCCCAGATCTTGTGAGTGAAGATGCTGCGGAGAAGAGCCGCTCGTTTTTCTCTCACGTGATGGACCTACGCCCTAGTCTTGATCTCATCTTTCAAGGGTTTAACAAAGATTCGATTCAGAGGGCGGTTCGGCGCGCGGAGCGTCAAGAACTCACCTATGAAGAGGGGCGATCCGAGGCTCTTTTGAGAGATTTCTATTACTTAATGTTGAAAACCCGCCGGCGTCATAGGTTGCCCCCTCAACCGATTGATTGGTTCCGTAATTTGATTTCGAGTCTGGGTAATCGACTGACAATTCGTCTAGCATCAAAGAACGGAAATCCTGTCGCCAGCATCCTGACACTGAACCATCGAGATGCCGTTGTTTACAAGTATGGTTGCTCTGACCGGAAATTTCACAATTTAGGAGGTGTGTCCTTTTTGTTCTGGAAGACCATTCAGGAAGCCAAAGCGCTGGGGCTCCGGGAATTTGATTTAGGTCGTTCTGAAATTGAGAACACGGGGTTGATCACTTTCAAAGATCGATTGGGCGCGAGGCGCTCAACTCTGACTTATTTGAGATTTTCCACTCGGCACTCTCGGCCGACAACTGAAGGCTATCGAATGAAATTGGCCAAGCGCCTTTTTGCCTGCATGCCCGACGGCCTGCTCGTTGCAACGGGAAGGATGTTATATCGCCACGTCGGCTGAATCCTGCTGCAGGCGCATTATCGAAGCGCGCCAGTCTAAATGGCAGACTGAAGAGCGCGAATCCAAGGGGAAGTCATGAACGGGGCCTTTCTCGATTATTACCGGTGTCCGGAAAGTTTTGCCACTTTCGGTCTCAGCGGAGAATTGTCCAACAGCAACGGCTTTTTCCACTTTGGTTCTGACACAATTTGCTACGGACGGACCTGTGTCGGTTATTTGGCCAAGTCTGTCACTGATGGGCTTTACGATGTATCTGATCGGGTGACGGCTGATGGATCGACGCTCCAACTTCCGTTCAACCCGTCGGAAGTTGTCTCTAACCTGCGTTATGAGCGCTATGTCTCAGCCTTGAATGGTAATGGGAAACAGCTTACTTCTGCACCTGCCATCCGAAAAGCCTATTACAAAATGCGGCCGATGCTGTCCTTATCCGTGCGCAAGCATTTCCAAAGAATATGTTTGAGCGACTGGGAGCAAATTCCCTTCCCCCAATGGCCCGTGGATTTGAGCGTTGAGCTCACGTTCGAAAGGCTTCTGGCTCTGTTGCTGAAGGTTCATGGCGTCGACCAAATCCCGTTCATTTGGTTTTGGCCAAATGGATTCTCCAGTTGCGCCATCATGACTCATGACGTGGAAGCATTATCTGGTTTTGAGTTTTGCTCAACCTTGATGGATTTGAACGAGGCTTATGGGATCAAAGCCTCATTCCAGTTGGTACCAGAAGGACAGTATCCAGTGTCGGCGGACTTCCTCAGCAGCATTCGGGACCGCGGATTTGAAATCAACGTTCACGACCTGAACCACGATGGCCTTCTGTTCAGCAATCGGGAGGTATTCTTGCAGCGCGCCGAGCGAATCAATCGGTACGCAAGGGAATACCATGCGGCGGGGTTCCGGTCCGCTGTCCTCTACAGGAATCCGGAGTGGCTTGAATCCTTAGATTTCTCCTACGACATGTCTATTCCAAATATTGGCCACCTGGAAGGTCAAAGGGGTGGCTGTTGTTCCGTAATGCCATTTTTTGTTGGAAATATTCTGGAGCTCCCACTCACTACAACACAGGACTACTCTCTATTTCATATCCTGAAGCAGCATTCGATTGACTTGTGGGTACGCCAGATCACTCTGATCCTTGAAAAACACGGTTTGGCCAGCTTCATCCTTCACCCCGACTACCTTCGGGAGCCGCTCGCTCAAAAGACGTACAAAGCCTTGTTAACCTATCTTGGCGAGTTGCGTTCCGAGGGTAAGATCTGGATGGCTCTCCCACAAGAAGTGAATCAATGGTGGCGCCAAAGAAGCCAAATGAAATTGGTTCGCCGTGGAAATGGGTGGGAGATTGAGGGTGCAGGCAAAGATCGTGCCCGGATCGCCTATGCCAATCTTGAAGGAGAGCGTGTCGTCTACCACCTGGAATCGCCGTGCGTAGCGGCTGCAGGTTGACGCGTCGTTCCGTGCCGCTTTCTGATACATTTCCGATGCGTCAGGTGAACCAATGAATCGCACAACAGAGCAGGTCCCCTTGTCTCCCGGTAGCCTTGCTGCTACAGTTCCGGCGGCATTTTCGGAAGACAGCGCCACCTCTACCAACGAATCACTCCCACAGAGGAAAGAGGCGCATAGAGCCGGCTTGCTCATCGTAAACGCGGACGATTGGGGAAGGGATGCCTACACCACTGACAGAATCCTCGATTGCTCCGCGCGAGGAGTTGTATCCTCGGTGAGTACCATGGTTTTTATGGAAGATTCAGAACGCGCTGCGGCCATAGCACTCCAGCAGGAAATTGACGCCGGCCTCCACCTCAACCTCACAACACCGTTTTCGGCTCCTAACTGTCCCGTCCGACTCGTCGAACGCCAACACGAACTCAGTCGCTATCTTACGCGGCATCCCCTTGCCCGTGCCGTGTTTCATCCTGGTCTCGCCCGGTCTTTCGAGTATGTTGTGTCTGCCCAAGTCGATGAATTTTGCCGTCTTTACGAAAAGAGTCCAGCCCGTCTCGACGGCCATCACCATATGCACCTCTGTGCCAATGTGCTGCTCGGCGGATTGTTGCCGCGCCGAACGATCGTCCGGAGACACTTTTCCCACGAACCGGGTGAAAAAGTCCTGCGGAATGGAGCCTTCCGGGCGTTTACCGGTGCTTTCCTGTCTCGACGCCACCGTCTTGTCGACTTCTTCTTCTCGCTGCCGCCGCTCGAACGCCCCAATCGCTTGCAACGGATCTTTTCCCTTGCACGCCAGAGCGTGGTCGAGATCGAAACTCATCCTGTCAATCCCAATGAGTATCGGTTCCTGGTGAGAGGCGACATTTTCCGTTGGGCCGGAGATTGCCCGATTGCCTCCAGTTTTGCCGTGGCATAGGGCAAGCGACCAAACAATGACATCGTCCCCGAAGAGATTGAACGAGCCAATAGCTATTCGTAAGCTCCTAAGTTGCGCCCTTGCTCTAACGCGATGACCGAACAATTGAAGCACATCAGCGTTTGCGTCTGCAGTTATAAGCGGCCGGATTTTCTCAAGCACCTGCTGAGTGAACTGGGCAGCCAAGAAACGAATGGCTTATTCAGTTACTCGATCGTTGTTGCCGACAACGATGGATTAGAGTCAGCCTGGCCAGTAGTTTCGAACTTCGCCGCCACTTCATCGATCCCTGTCCGGTATTGCGTGGAGCCTCGGCAGAACATCGCGCTGGCGCGAAACAGAGCAATCGAGAACACCGATGGTGATTTTGTCGCGTTCATCGATGATGATGAATTTCCGACCAAACTCTGGCTGCTGACGCTGTTCAAGGCTTGTGGCGAATATGGCGTGGATGGCGTCCTCGGGCCAGTAAAGCCGCACTTCGACGAGGAGCCGCCGCAGTGGGTCCTCAAGGGAAAGTTCTACGAAAGGCCGACTTACCCAACCGGATTTGTGATCGATGGAAGCAAAGGGCGGACTGGCAATGTGCTGCTGAAACGACGGATTTTCACCTCCTGCTCACAACCGTTCAGACCGGAGTTTCGGACGGGCGAGGATCAGGATTTTTTCAGGAGAATGATCGATAGCGGACGCACATTCATCTGGTGCAATGAGGCTGTAGTGTACGAAGTGGTTCCATCGATACGCTGGAAGTGGACATTCATGTTGAGGAGAGCCTTGTTGCGTGGGACGAACTCCTTGGCACATCCGAACTTCGGAGTTCTCCATATCGCAAAATCGGTTATCGCTGTTCCGGCCTACATTGCTGCTCTCCCATTTGCTCTAGTTTTAGGACGCTTCAGGTTGATGACCTGCCTCGTTAAACTGTTCGATCATATCGGCAGGCTGCTCGCAGTCCTCGGTGTCAACCCGATAAGCGAGCCATACATTACGGGGTAGAAAGCCCTTATGAGCCAAGAAGAAAACAATGGTTTCATAATCGGTCCGGACGATCTTATTCTCGTAACGGGCGCAACCGGCTTCATTGGATCCAGAGTCGTAGAAAACTTATTGGCTCGAGGATTCCGTAATCTGCGCTGTTTCTCGCGGCCCTCAAGTGAGGCCTCCAAGATCGAGGCTCTTTCTAACGGTCGCCGCAATGGGGTAAGACTTGAAGTCATTAGAGGGAACCTTCTGTCTCCCCAGGATTGCACGGCTGCGGCCAGAGGCGCGGTCGTAATCCTTCACTTGGCTTCGGGTCGAGGTGAGAAGTCCTATCCAGACGCGTTCGTGAACTCGGTTGTCACAACTCGAAATCTTCTGGAGGCCATTGCAAGGCACAAATGCCTCAAGCGATTTGTTAACGTAAGTTCTTTTGCGGTCTATACCAACACTCAAAAGTCTCGGTGGAGACTATTGGATGAATCATGCCCGGTTGAAACGCATCCGGAGCTCCGTGGGGACGCCTACTGCTACGCCAAAGTTAGACAAGATGAAATCGTCGCCGAATATGGAAAGAGGTTCGGCTTGCCGTATGTTATCGTCAGGCCGGGGTACGTCTATGGTCCCGGAAATGAAGGAATCACCGGCCGCGTGGGGATCAGTACCTTTGGTGTCTTCTTACATCTGGGCGGCTCCAACATCATACCGTTCACGTATGTTGATAATTGTGCTGAGGCAATCGTATTGGCGGGATTGAGAAAGGGAATCGATGGCGAGGTATTTAATGTCGTAGACGACGATCTCCCCTCCAGTAGACAATTCTTGAGCCTGTATAAACAGAATGTAAAGCACTTCAAATCCATTTATGTTCCTCACTTGGTGAGTTATGCCCTCTGCTCCTTATGGGAACAATATTCACACTGGTCAGAAGGCCAGTTGGAGCCTGTCTTCAATCGGATGAAGTGGCGCGCCTCTTGGAAGAAGACGCGCTACAGCAATGAGAAATTAAAGGCGCGGGTCGATTGGGCGCCAAAGGTGCCCATGACAGAGGGACTCAGACGTTATTTTGAAGCGTGTAGGAGCCGAATACAAAGTGCTTAGGGTCGCCATTGTCGGATGCGGAAAGATCGCGGATTCCCATGCCTCCCAGATTCGAAGGATTCCGGGATGCGAGATTGTTGGTGTCTGCGATAAGGAACCATTGATGGCGAGACAGCTTTACGAGAGATTTCCGGTCAAGCGTTGCTTTGACGACTTGAACGAGCTCCTGAATGAAGCCAGGCCAAACGTTGTCCACATTACGACGCCGCCGCAAAGTCATTTCGAAATTGCTAGATGTTGCCTGGAACGCGGATGTCACGTCTATGTTGAGAAGCCTTTCACCGTTGACGAGGACGAGGCTCGAAGGCTGATTGCACTCGCAAACGAAAAAAGCTTGAAGGTAACCGCGGGCCACGATGATCAATTCAGGCCTGCTGCGCGACGCTTGCGAACCCTTACGCAGAGTGGCTTCTTGGGCAACGGACCAGTCCACATGGAGAGTTATTATTGTTATGAGCTAGCACCGTCTGGCTACTCCGGCGCTGTTCTCCGCGACAAGCGACATTGGGTCCGCAGACTACCGGGGAAACTGCTCCATAATATTATTAGCCACGGCGTTTCAAGGATTGCAGAATACCTCACCAGTGAATCACCTCATATAATCGCCTTTGGGTTTGTGAGCCCGTTCTTGAAGGGGATGGGTGAAAGCGAAATCATTGACGAACTGAGAGTTATTATTTCTGAAGAAGAACACACTACTGCCTACTTCACCTTTTCGTCGCAGATGCGTCCCTCACTCCATCAGTTTCGCATCTATGGTGCCAAGAATGGTCTCATTTTGGATCAGGATCAAGAGACCTTAATCAAACTCAGGGGCGTTAAACTCAAGAGTTACCTCGAACCGTTCGTCGCACCTGCAATCATCGCAAAACAGCATCTCGGAAACGTGCTTGCGAACGCGCGGAGTTTTCTCGCCAGGGACTTTCACATGAAATCCGGCATGAAGTACTTGATCGAATCCTTCTACCGCTCGATTCTCCAAAATACTCCGGTACCCATCCCGTATCGGGAAATTCTCTTAACCGCTAGAATTATGGATGCGATTTTTGCCCAGCTCGATGCGCGGCAGTCTCGCGTCGAGAGCCATGACCAAATCGCCGTGCATGCCGCTCAATCTAACTGAGACACTGCAGCCGTTCTTGATTTGCACCGTCCAAGCATCGCGCACTTGAACTGACTGGATCCTTACGCGTTTTGTTGGTTGAGCTTTGTCAACTAAGGCAGAGCAGGCTCGGACCGGGCACTCGGGACGACTTACGGGACAGGAGCGTCGAAGGTTCCGCTGCCGAACAAGATGTTGTAAGAAGGGAGCGCGCCGAAGCTTGTGGCTCCTCCACTGTGGAGAATAGAGGGTTTTAATGATGATTTCAGGCAGCGATGTAGCTTGGGAGAGAACTCAACCCAAGGTAAGCAATACTATGGAAATTAGCCTTAAGGGGACGTGGGTCAGAGTGCCGACTCTGGAAGTTGAAGATAAGTCTATAGTCGTTACAGGTCGGATCGTCCGGAGAGCTGTTGTCCATGATGAGGAGTGGCTGCAATCTGACCTTAAAGATCCCGAAAACTGTATAAGGCAATTGAAGCAGCAACGCTCAGACGCGCTGTATGCCGATATATTCACTTTCTCGCAAAAACTGCCTATTACGACGCCCCGATTTTCATACCACCTGGAATGGGATAGCGTTGCCGCGATCAGACTTATTAGCTTCAAGGACTGGTGGGAGAAGCTACCACAAGAGACTCGCAAGAACGTAAGGAGAGCACAGAAACGCGGGGTCGTCGTTAGAGTTACGCCGTTTGATGACCAACTCGTGAAGGGAATTGTAGAAGTGAATAACGACACTCCAGTTAGACAGAATGTACGCTTTGCCCACTATGGCAAAACTTTCGAACAAGTTAAAAAGGACCATTCCGCATTTGTTGATAGAAGCGATTTTATTTGCGCTTATGTGGGAGACGAATTGACGGGATTTCTCAAGATAGTCTACAGAGGAGACATTGCTTCCATCCTTCAGCTGCTTCCGAAATCGAGTCACTCCGACAAGAGACCTGCAAACGCCCTGGTCGCAAGGGCGGTCGAATTATGCGAAGCAAAAGGGATTTCGCACCTAACCTACGGGATGTTCAATTACGGCAACAAGGGTGATAGCCCCTTGCGCGAATTCAAGGTGCGAAATGGATTTGAGGAGATCCTTGTGCCTAGATATTATGTCCCCTTGACGAAATGGGGAAAGACCTGTATGAAATTGAACCTCCATCGCGGTCTTCACGGAATTCTACCGCATAGGGTGATAACGATTGGCGTTAACCTGCGCGCAAGGCTTTACGATCTCCAGCGCAGAACGGGCCGGTGTAGCTCAATGCCAGAGCAGCCGAACAGTATTCGGCAGACGGAGTGTTCAAATCCTCCCGCCGGCTCCAACACTTAGTCTTTCCGAGTCGAAACATAACTACCAATTTCTTGCTGATAGTCTAGGGCGGAGCTGATCTCGTATGCCTGGAATCGTTGGCCTCGTGACTCGTATGTCGCGCCAGTGGGCCGAGCCGCAATTGCTGCGGATGGTTGAGGCACTTCGGCATGAGACCTTCTACACAACCGGGACGTTTGTGGACGAGGCCGCGGGTGTCTATCTTGGGTGGGCTGCCAGAAAGAACTCCTTTTTCGACGGAATGCCACTCCGCAACGAACAATCTGACGCCGCCCTCGTATTTTCCGGGCAGGAATACCCTGAACCCGGGATCATTCGTCAACTCAAGGATCGGGGGCACGCGCTCCAGCCAGATGACCCTTCGTATCTCATCCATCTTTCCGAAGAGGACTCTACTTTCCCCGCATGCTTGAACGGTCGATTTCACGGACTTCTAGTGAACCAGACTGCGGGAGCAGCCACGCTCTTCAACGACCGGTATGGAATGCACAGGATTTACTATCACGAATCGAAGGAAGCTTTCTATTTCTCCGCGGAAGCCAAAGCTATCCTGGTTCTCCGTCCTGAGCTTCGGAGGGTGGACCCAAGAGGGCTGGGCGAATTCATTACTTGCGGCTGCGTGTTGGAGAACCGGACCTTGTTCGATGGCATCCGCATTCTCCCCCCCGCTTCGGCTTGGCTTTTTTGCAACGGTTCAATCGCACGGAAAGGATCGTATTTCCGGCCGAAAGAGTGGGAGGAACAAAGTTGTTTGGAGCCGGAACCCTATTATCAGCAACTCCGCGATATCTACACGCGTAACCTCCCTCGGTATTTCAATGGTCATGAGCGAATCGGAATGTCCCTGACTGGTGGACTGGACACTCGGATGATCATGGCTTGGCTTAAGTCTCCGCCGGGGTCGCTTCCGTGCTATTCCTTCGGAGGAATGTTCCATGATTGTCAGGACGTACTGATAGCACGGCGGGTGGCTCGTGTCTGCGGGCAGCCTCACGAGGTGATCAGTGTAGGAGATGAATTTCTCTCACAGTTTCCTTATTACGCCGAGCGTGCCGTGTACCTCACCGACGGATGCGTCGACGTAAGTCGCTCCCCCGACCTCTATGTTAATAAGCGGGCCCGCGAGATCGCTCCAGTCAGGATGACTGGTAACTACGGCAGCGAGGTCCTCCGTCGCACGCGGCCGCTCCGACCGAATTACCCTACACCAGCATTCAAACCAACTGACCCTATGGCCGCACTATTCAGCCAGGATCTTCAACCTCATTTTCGAGCCGCGAGGCAGACGTACGCAGACGCTCTTCAGACACACCCAGCTTCCTTTGCTGTCTTCCGACAGGCTCCGTGGCATCACTATGGCCTTCTCGCGTTAGAGGAAACCCAACTCAGCGTTCGCTCGCCGTTTCTCGATAATGACCTCGTGCGGGTCGTCTTTCGGGCTTCTGACTCGGCTCTGACGAATAGTGACACCTGCCTGCGGTTGATCGCCGATGGGAACCCGACACTCCGGAGGATTCGGACGGATCGCGGCCTTAATGGAACCTCGAAGAGTTTGTTTTCCAGCGCTAACCGAGGGCTTCTCGAATTTCTCTTCAAGGCCGAATACGCCTACGACTACGGAATGCCGCAGTGGGTTGCCCGGATCGATCACCTCCTCTCGCCTCTGCATCCTGAGCGACTTTTCCTTGGTAGGCATAAGTTCTACCATTTTCGGGTCTGGTACCGGGATGCCCTCTCGAAGTACGTTCAGGAAATGTTGCTAGATCCGCGGACACTTTCCCGTCCATACCTCGAACGCCACGGGGTCGAGCGCATCGTACGGGGCCACCTCAAAGGAAACAGGAACTACACCACGGAAATCCACAAAATCCTCACGCTCGAACTCCTGTACCGCCTTTTCTTGGACGCGAGATGATCCAGCACTGATCGAGGCGAGAGCTCTCAATATCGCAACTGTATTTGGCCCCTTTGATAAAGTTCTCACCTTACTGCCCTGTCGCGCGAAGCACCGTATTCACGGCTTGAGTCGGGGTATTCCTCTCTGGAATTGTGCGGAGGACGCATGTGGGATCCGCGGTAGAGGCCGATTTCAATGGTGACGGGGTTCAAGAGATTGCTTTCCTCCCCGAGTTGTGCGCGGCTTGAAATCATTCACAATTGTCCATCCGAAGGGCAAATAAAAAAGAGGTAAAGCGTGACGGCGGGAATTGCTACAGTCGTTTACGTGGTTGGGATTCTGGGTCTTTTCTGGCTGGATCGGGACCCGGATTCACGGACTTCAAAAGCCCTCTGGATCCCAGTGGCTTGGCTGCTCATTGCGGGTTCGCGGCCTGTGTCGATGTGGTTGCATATGGCACCGCCAACGGACCAAACGGATGTGTACCTCGAAGGCAGTCCTGTTGACCGATTTCTGTTCACAACACTTTTGGCAATTGGCTGCTGGGTGTTGATTATGAGGGGGCGGCGAGTTACGAGACTTCTATCGGTAAACTGGCCGATCCTGCTGTTTTTCCTTTATTGCGCACTTAGTGCCGTCTGGTCTGACTATCCTGAGGTGGCGTTTAAGCGGTGGATCAAAGCGCTAGGCGATCTTGTTATGGTCCTGATCGTCCTGACTGATATTGATCCTTCTGCCGCCGTCAAGAGATTCCTGGCGCGTTCGGGCTTTGTGCTGATCCCGCTGTCCGTCCTGCTCATCAAGTACTATGATGAATTCGGGCGTGGTTATAACCGCTGGACTTGGACCCCTTACTATACTGGCGTCACAACAGGCAAGAACATTCTCGGGATGATCTGTTCGATCTTCGGACTTGTGTCACTATGGCTTTTTTTCGAAGCATGCCGGAGTGACGAAGAGCGTTTCCGAAAGAAGGGTCGATTGATAGCCCACGGCACTCTTCTAGGAATGGTGGTGTGGCTTTTTTGGATGGCAAATTCGGTCACCTCCTTGACTTGTTTCCTTATGGCGAGCGGCCTGATCGTGTCAATAAGCTTGCACGAGCCGCGACGAAGACCTATGAGAGCGCACTTTCTTGTGGCAGCGGCTCTGTCTCTCACTCTCTTTGCCTTGTTCTTTGATTCTGGAGGCAATTTAGTGGAGACGTTGGGAAGAAACTCAACGCTTACAGGTCGGACTGACATCTGGAGCGAGGTTGTAAGTATGGTGGGAAACCCACTGCTTGGAACAGGCTTCGAGAGCTTTTGGCTCGGCGCGCGCCTGGAAGCAATATGGGGCAGACATTGGTGGCATCCAAACGAAGCGCATAATGGTTACCTAGAGGTCTTCTTGAATTTGGGATGGATAGGCGTAACACTCCTTGCAGTCGTGATGGTAACGGGTTATCGAAACATCGTTGGTGCGTTGCGTCGGGACGAGTATGCCAGCGGGCTCAGGCTGGGTTATTTCCTTGTAGCGACGATTTATAGTCTTACTGAGGCGGGATTTAGGATGATGTGCCCAATGTGGATCGCCTTCCTCCTAGCAACAACGGTCGTGCCAGAAGCTGCCGTTCGAGAAGGTTCCGATATCAACACACAACTGCTCTTGGATGAGGACTGGGCTAGCTTATCCACGGATGGAGCGGATGTTTACGAGGAAGTTGTTTGAGACCCTTTGACGCCAGCGGCGTATTTCAGCCCAGTGAAGATGACAACGTAGAACTGCGCCTCCTCGCCGTTCAGGGCGCGGGTGCCACCGTGCTCTCCAGTGGCTTGGGCCTTGCCATCCAGATTGTGGCGACTGCGATTCTAGCTCGGCTCCTGACTGCAGCGGACTTTGGGCTGGTGACCATGGTCACTACCTTCAGCCTCCTTCTTGTGAATTTCGGATTGAATGGATTTACGGAGGCCGTGCTCCAGTGGGAAGAGATCAGCCATGCCCTCGCAAGTAACCTTTTTTGGATCAACTTGTGTACCGGGGCCTTGCTCACCATAGGATTTGCTGCCACGGGTTCGCTGCTGGCTCGATTTTACGGTGAACCTCGTGTCGCCCATGTGACCATCGGCATTTCATCGACCATCTTCCTTACCAGCGCGTCAGTCCTCCACTTGGCCCTTCTGAAGCGGGCCATGCGGTTCTCTGCTACCTCGGCCAACGATATTCTCTCCCGAGTTGTCTCCGTTGGCGTGGCGATCCTGCTCGCAAGTACAGGGTGGGGATATTGGGCGCTGGTTGCTGGGGCCGTTGCGCAACCACTCTCCTCATTGATGGGTGCCTGGTTTCTGTGTCGATGGGTACCTGGACTCCCTCGAGCTCTTGCCCAAACTCGTTCCATGTTGCGTTTTGCGATGAATGTTTACGGGCGGTTCAGCCTTAATTACTTCGCCCGGAATCTGGATAACCTATTAGTTGGTTGGCGCTTTCAAGCGCAGGCTCTTGGCTTCTATAAGAAGGCATACGATCTGTTCGCCTTGTCGGCTGCTCAATTGGTCTCGCCTCTCGCGAACGTTGCCGTTTCAGCCCTGAGGCGGCTGAGCAAGGACCCCACCCAGTACAAGCGATACCTTCTCAAATCCTTGAGTGTCACAGCGTTCGTGGGCATGGGGTTGGGTGCGGATCTTACCCTAGTGGGCAAGGACGTCATTCGGCTTCTGTTGGGTCCCGGGTGGGAGGAAGCAGGGCGAATCTTCACGTTTTTCGGGCCCGGAATCGGCATAATGCTTGTCTATTACACACACGGCTGGATACACCTTTCGATCGGAAGAGCGGATCGATGGTTCCGCTGGGGGATCCTCGAGCTCATTTCCACGGGCCTTTTATTCGCTTTGGCCTTGCCGTGGGGACCTGTGGGCGTCGCCGCCGCTTGGACACTGTCGTTCTGGATCCTGACAATCCCGGCCTTTTGGTACGCGGGAAATCCCATAAATCTTCAGGTCAGCGCCGTGATCGCTACCTTGTGGAAATACCCGCTTGCATCTTTATTGGCGGGCTGCATATCCGCTGTGATCAGTCGAAGAATCTTGCCCCTCGCTGCATCATCGGGCTCGGCTGGAGCTTTCCTTCGCATCGTTGCTATCTCTGCGTTGTTCATTGCTTTTTACTTAAGCACCATTATTATCTTGCACGGAGGTTGCGTACCGCTACTTCAGGTTGCACGACTAGCGGGAGATATGGTTCCAAACGGAAGCCATTCAAGAATGTCAACGATTACGACTGTCCTACGTCGCGTTGGATCACGCGAAACCCGCATTCTAACGAGCGACAGACGAGTGAGTTAACCTTGCTTTGAAGAGGGGCGGGCCAACCCTGTGGACCGGCCCTTTCTGTTTGATTCAGGGATGATGCCCGCATGCATCCGACGAGACGACCAACGAATGCTACTGAACGACAACGGTTAGGCCTGTCGGTGGCGCGGGCGCTGTTGCTGCCAATGATCCGTAGCATTTGTTTGCGTCAAACACTAAGATGCCGCTGCTGTCCTTTGGCGTACTGTTGTAGCAGACTTGAGCGGGAATGCTGTACGCCAATCCGCCCACTCCGGCAATGGTTCCGCCCGCAACGTCAGCTCCGATTGCTGGCCATGGCATCAAGCCCCACCAACTCGGCTTTGCGGACACGTAGAATGAGGCTGGCAAATTGTGATTCGCCGGCACCGCATTCCCATTGATGAAAGGAACTCCAGAGGTCGGAATGTCCGATGAGTTCCATTGGACCGTGGCATGGACGACATCATAATTTCCCCACAGCATCAACGTTCTTGCGGTTATCGGATCCGTCGGGGGGCCCGAAGTTCCACAGAGTGTAGAAGACCATCCGATGTTAAGTATGGAAGTATTGCAGTTTGAAGAGGAGGCCCCTACCGTGGCTTCGTAATTGTTGTGGTAGCCTGCCGTTCCCAGTACATTACCAATGAGATTGTAGCCGCGGCAAAAGGCATCCAAAAGGACCGGAACAGTCTGGTTGCTCTTTCCTGACTGCCACCCAGTTAACTGATTGCGGAAATAGGTGCCAAGCTGACTTGTTCCATGAATATTATCGCAGGCGATGAACATCCCCTGATTGCCTTCGAATAGGTTCATCGAATCACCAGCATCATGCGAGGAGTACATGTCCTGTAAGTAAGATGAAGTGACGTTGTATACGCTGTTGATCGAAAGGTTGTAGGCTGCAACCACACCCGTCATATCTCCTGCTACAATTGGCGAGGTGCCGTGGTCAAAAATGTTGTTTTCGATCAAATCGTCAGACGTATAGTAAGGCTCAATGCCATAGCTTTGCTGGGCGCCGTTCTGCGTTCCATAGAAAAAACTATCACGGACCACAACTCGGGCTGAGGAAAACATCCAAACGTGATTGCGGTTGGCATTAAGCGACTTTATGTTCTTAACCCAGCACTGGTAGCAATTATAGAAGTAGGTTCCCGAACCAACGGTGGTACCGCTTCCTGTGTGGTCCAACGTCATGTTTTCGATACCAACCATCGTAATGGGGGATGGGATTATCCAGACTTGCGGGCTCTGACTGGCACGCCAGTTGTTCATGTATAGTCCCGGAGAAATGGTCACGGTGTTTCCATTGATAGCCGTTACCCGCACGAACTGCTGCTGGCTGCGATTCACACTGCCGATATTTCGACCCGGCGAGCCCCCTTCCGAAGTATAGGTCATTGTGTCATTAAGAAACACTCCTCCCGTGTCTACTGCGTCATTGGCCTGGTCCAGAACAATAAGACTGCCCACGGAAAGCCCGGATGTCGTGCTCAGCGAAATTTGTGTGGTGCCTTGCCCGTATCCCGCAGTCCAATTGGCCAGGCTAGCTGGATTGCCTCCAGGGTAAACGGTCGACGCTGCACTCACACACAAGTCTCCGCCAAGCCCGCCGCAACCGTCGCCACTGCTGAATTGCAAAATGGTCTGCGTCGGTCCAGCCCCACGTAGCGTAACATTACTGTGTCCGGCGAAGTTGATTCCGCCAGCGATGTTATAAGTTCCTGCATTCAGAAACACGACTTGTCCGGCGGGGCACGACGCAATCGCGTTGTTGATCTGAGAAGATGTGGCTCCCGGGCTCAGCGTGGCGCAAATACTAGTGCGATTGGGGATGCCTCCGGGTATCCCAGCGTTTGACCAGTCAATTGCGCGGCTGGGATCAAGGATCCCGGACCATTGCTGCGCGCGAACGGCGAGCGGCGTCACGGAAAGCAATATTAAGCAAGTCAGAAGTCTTTTCATACGTCGAATATACATTTTGTTCCTTTACCCGGTTTTTTTTCAACGGCCCTCAGCCCTATGTGGCGAGAAGGCAAACAGCCGCCGTCGTGTACTATTACAGAGTTGGTAAGGCGGCAGAAACTTCGTTCGAGTACCGACTCTCAACAATGTTTCTTCGTCTAAGTTCTGGATTGACGGGAATCGTGAGGCCGGCCTTTTCCATACTTCGGCCAATGGCCTCAAGTAATTCCCCTACGGCAACCAATCGGGCGGGCAGAACAGTTGCGGTATTTCGGGCCGGATTCGATGTGCTCAGAATTCCCGCCCACACGATGGACCTTAAAACATCTGTGAATGGAAGACAGTCGGCGGAACCATGAAGTTTTTGTGGGACTGTCGGGCGAATTCGCGTCGGGCTTTCTCTTACGAAAGTACAGGCCCTACAGGGGGACGCAAGCTCTCCGTTATGGAGCAGCGGCCTGGGGAGCACCAAATTGTTAAAGAAAGAGCCGCTGCCGGCGACTGTGACGACTGTGACGAACGTTGGCCGCAGGGATAGACGTATATCCGGCGAAACTGGTATCCTGGCTTTCCTCGAGAGAACCCGTATTGGCATGCCGAACCCAATTGTGTATTGTTCTCCCACCAGGGTTGTTTTCGACACGCCCTGCCCCAGAGTCGAATCTGTGATTCGGTTTCCTCGCTCAAGCCGCATCGTTCCGATCACGATACTTTGCGCCGCAGTCCTCGTGATCATCGGTGCCTTGTGGACTTCACACCATGGTGGCATCGGTTCAAGCGGCCGGCTCCTCCAGAGCCAGGAAACACCTTCGGGCGGGCACTATGCTGTTCTGACGTGGAAGGCCAGCACTTCCATGGTTGCAGGCTACTACGTTTACCGGGCGGAGAATCCGGGGGGGCCATACAAGAAACTGAATTCCTCTCCCATCCAGGAAACCACATACAAAGATCCTTCCGTGCAAGCCGGACACACTTACTTCTACTTGGTGACCGCAGTCGATGCCAAAGGCCACGAAAGCGGGTTTTCGAATCAGGTCCGCGCCACCGTGCCTTCACCATAGAATCGATCCGATTAAGGGACTATCGCTTGCACTTGGTTCGAGAAACCGCTCTGGTTTCCGCCGCTATCCACAGAGGTCGTCACATAGTAATAAGTCTGACCGCTTTGGACGGCAGTGTCTGTATAGGTGAGGCCGGCAACCGGCGACGAAGTAAGCAAGGTATAAGGCCCACCATCAACTGTGCTCCGGTAAACGTAGTAGCCCGTCACTACTGACGTGCTCGCCATCCAACTCAGGGTTGCGGTGTGCGCCTGCTGCGCCGTAGCCGTGAAGTTTACGCCCGTAATATCGGAATTACTTAGGGTTACACTCTGGCTGGTCGGGCTGAAATTGAACCCCGCCTCGCTCGGAGTTATGGCGTAGTTTCCTGGCGCCAATCCCGCGAAAGCGTAATTCCCTGAGCTGTCCGCCGTTTGAGTACCGGTCGATGCTCCGCTTAATGTAACAGTCGCGCCGCTTCCACCTGCCGCGGGAGTGATCGTACCTGAGATCTTGTACGTCTGTTGTGGTGGATTTGTAGCTTGGGTACTGCCCACGGTACCGCTGCATCCACTGACTAAGACCACGGCCAGAAGCATACCGAACGACACGAGCGCAAGCGTCTTGCCGAAGTTGAAAAAATGAGAAATTCTGGCGAGTTCCGAGCGGGTTGTCTTGCGTCTTGAGTTGACATCCATACGTTACTCTACTCCCCTATCCCCAGGACAGTTTACAAGCACCGTGATAGCTCGAAATACCGCTTTGAAGTGCAAATAAAGTACAGGTGGTACCACTGGACTCAAGGACTAAGGGTCAAAACTCTGAATCGGAAATATCGGACGGGGCTCACAAACTATGCTCTTACAGTCACTTGTGAGCAAACTCCGTTTGACGACCAATTCGCTCACTCTAGGCAGACCTACCCCTTTCCGTCCGCTGGAACGCGCGTCTCGCGCACGCATTACCGGGTCCGCCGGCGAAACTGACGCGGACCCCGGTAGTTGTGTCTGCTCTACTTCTCTCCAACACCTGCCTCAGGTCACGGGATTGCCGCGCTGACCTGATTCGAGTAGGAGCTCTCCTTGCCAGCAGCATCCACAGCAGTTGTCACGTAATAGTAGGTACTGCCGCTTTGTACGTTCGTATCGTTGTAGCTGAGCCCATTCACAAGCGACGAGTTGACCTTTATATAGGAACTCCCGCTCACTGTGCTGCGATAGATGTTGTATCCAGAAACCGAGGAAGGACTTGCGCCCCAAGTCAGAGCTACGGAATGCTGCACTGTCGCCACTCCAGTTCCCGATAAAGAAACCGCTGCGGGCGACCCAGTCGCGTTGCTTGCGATCGATATGATGCCGTTTGAACTCCCTGCCCCAGCCGGATGGAATTGAGCAGTAAGAGTAAGAGTCTGCGACGGAGAGAGCGTGACCGGTGTGCTTCCGCCAGTGACTGAGTATTCTGTCCCACTCACTGCGATTTGTGAAATTCCAACTTTTGAATTACCGGTGTTCGTCACGGCGACGTTTTGCGAAGTGGACGACGTGCCAGTCGTGACGCTGCCGAAGGTCAAGCTTGTCGGACTGACGCCGAGAGTATACGTGGCGGCGATTCCAGAGCCGCTAAGAGAGACTGAAGTGGGAGTGGCGGATGCGTTGCTCACGATAGAGACGGTGCCGGAAGCAGTCCCAATCGACGCCGGCAGAAAATTCGCCGTGATTGTGGCCTTCTGGCCTGGGCTCACGCTCATGGGCAGTGATAGCCCACCGAGCGTGAATGCCGTGGAGCCTGACGCTGTCACTTGAGTGAGGCTCAAAACGGCCGTGCCCGTATTTGTAACGACCAGGGTCTGGGACGTATTGGTGCCGACCGGGTCATTTCCAAAGTTGATCGAACTGGAACTAACCTGAATGCCGGGCCCGGCAAGCGCGGCAACAGTCAATGTAGCCGCCGTGCTTGTGATCGTCCCCGCCGCATTGCTTACCACCACTCGGAACGTCGATCCGTTATCTGTGGTCGTCGTCGCCGGAGTTGTGTAGCTGGCCGAAGTGGCTCCTGCAATACTGGCCCCGTTCTTCTGCCACTGATAGCTCATGGGCGCGGTACCACCTGCGGTTACCGCGAACGTCGCTGACTGCCGTGCCACCACCGTCTGGTTCCCCGGCTGTGTTGAAATCGTCGGTGCCGCTAAGCTTGAGCTCCCACTTCTAAACGTCAGGTCCACCCAGTAGTTCGACTGGGCCGTCAAGTTCGGAAAAACCGTCCCATTCCCGTACACATACACTCCGTTGGCCGCACCATTCCCGTTGGCCAGCGCGTGCAACGGAGCATTGTCAACTCCGCTGGTCGCAAAATAATTCCAGTCGTAACTCCAGTGCCCCTGCGTGTAGTAAGAAGCCACATACACCGTGTTGGCACTGATGGCCACGGGATTCGAGAAGTTCACTTGTTGCCAGCCCGACGCACTCTCCCCCGTGAACGTGGCCGTGGCCAGCAGCGTCCCCGTGCTGCTCCATAGGTGCCCCAAGTGCGTCCCCGTGTTATTCACACCCTTATAGAAGCGCACGCCGGTGACGTATCCGCTCACGTCCGACTTAAACGCAACGCCTAGCTCCACGGGCCCATTTGCTCCCGCGTCAATGCTTGCTGGCGTCGCCGTACTCGGCCAGATTGTCTGTTGCGCCGAAGCAGACGGAGTAAAGGCCACGTCCACCCAGTAATTCGACTGGTTCGTCACGTTGGGAAACGCCGTCCCATTGCCGTACACGTACACTCCGTTGCCCGCACCGTTCCCGCTGGCCAAGGCATGCAAAGGTGCATTGTCGGCGCCTTTTCCCGCAAAATAGCTCCAATCCACACTCCAGTGCCCCGTCGTGTAGTAGGAAGCCACGTACACTGTGTTGGCACTGATCGCCACAGGATTCGAGAAATTCACCTGCTGCCACCCAGACGCACTCTCTCCCGTAAAGGTGGCGGTAGCCAGCAGCGTCCCCGTGCTGTTCCACAGGTGTCCCAGATGCGTCCCCGTGTTGTTCACGCTCTTATAAAAGCGGATGCCGGTGATGTATCCGCTCACGTCGGACTTGAACGAGACTCCCAGTTCCACCGGTCCGTTAGCGCCAACGTCACCCACCGCTGGCGTCGCCGTGCTCGGCCAAATTGTTTTTTGTGCCGCTGCATGCGAGCCGCAACCCAGAAAAAGAAGCAGGTAGACAAGCATGTGTCTCGCGTACTTCAAGTAGTTTTTCTTGGTTGGTGTTAGTGGATCGCCTTGGACGTTGGCGGATAAATTGGTCTTTTCTCTCATCTGAAACAGAAATCTAGCGTCAAGCATCAACACGGGACCTCCGGGTCCTAATTTTTGGTATTGCGGGACGCAAGATCGCTTTGGCTGGGGTTGGGCGATTGGCGAAGAGAACGAAAACCGCTGGGTCCTGAAGAGCTGGGCTGAAGAGGGCCGACCTGGTTTGGGTATGTCCCTAAATCTGTTCTCTGGGTCTCACTTGCAGGCGGAAGGTTAGGTGATGGCAAAATTCAAAGCTGTCGGCAGGAAAACGATTTTCCCGTCAGACCATTTACAACGTGGGCTTCCGAGAGTGTCCTACATCGGTACCAGAACTCTCCGCGCGTGTTTCTTTCCCTCTGGTGACTGCCATCGCTCCAGCCCGTTTCCTGTTCTGTGCAGATGCGTGGGGATCAATCAAACGCGATGAACGGTTTCTTTAGCAATACTCAATGCCATAAACGCGCGTCTCGCATTACAATCGAAACCATTCCTCCTCGGCGCGCTTCCTGAGTCCGGGGAGAAATCAAATATCAAGTTTCTGTCGGCGAAACTTGCCGGGCGCTTTTGCTCAAAATCCTTAGCAGCAGAAAATCCGAGGAGCACTTCACATGGGTCATCCTCTTCTCGATCTCGCAAAGAAGACCGCCGTGGTCATCGGCGGAACCAGCGGCATCGGGCTGGCGCTCACTCGCGGACTGGCCCAAGCCGGAGCGAATGTTGTCCCCACGGGCCGTCGAGCGGAACAGGTTCGAGACGCTGCCGCGCAAGTAGTGGCGCTCGGCAAACGATCTCTCGCGCAAACTTGCGATGTCACTGACAACGCCAGCATCGAGCGGCTCTTGCAAGCCGTGTGCGCTGAATTCGGCAGCGTGCAGATCCTCGTAAATTGCGCCGGTCGTACGAAGAAAATGCCCACTCTGGACTTTCCGGAAACGGAATGGGATGCCATCCTGGAAACAAATTTGAAGGGGACTCTGCGCGCTTGCCGAGTGTTTGGCCGCCATATGATCGAGAAACGTTATGGCCGCATCATCAATGTCGGTTCAATCTCCTCACTTGTCGGGCTATATCAAGTTGCTGCGTATGGTGCCAGCAAAGCGGGCGTCGCTTCCCTGACGAAATCGCTCGCCATCGAGTGGGCCACTTCCGGAGTGTGTGTTAACGCGCTTGCTCCGGGCGTATTTCGCACGGACTTGAACGCCGCTCTGCTCGATGGAACGGAACGTGGGAAGGAGTTTTTGCTTCGCACACCCATGAGGCGCTTCGGCCAGCTCGACGAATTAGCGGGCGCCACGGTGTTTCTCGCCTCCGATGCCGCCAGTTTTGTCACCGGTCATCTTCTCGTGGTTGACGGCGGCATGCTTGCCAGTGGCGTCAATCAGTAATCACAGCCTGCCTCAGTCACAATTGGCCTTCTCAAGTGATTCTCGCTGGCTCAAGCCGAGGAGTCAGGCCATGAATAACGATCAGCGCCAGCAAATAACCGGAGCCGGCCATCGCGAACGGAATCATGTAACTGCCGGTCCATTGCAGCACATGCCCTACAACCTTTGCCATGATCCACCCTCCAATTGCGCCCGCCATGCCACCGATTCCCGTGACCGAGCCCACCGCTCGTACCGGAAACATGTCGGAGGTCAACGTGTAAAGGTTAGCGGAAAACCCTTGATGGCACGCAGCCGCAAGTCCGATCAGCAACACCGCAGAGAGAGTGCTCTCAACACGGTAAGCGAACACCACCGGCAGCACGCCAACTGCGCAAATGAGCATGGCAATCTTCCGGGCAGCGTTAACGCTCCTTCCTCGCTTAATCAGAGAAGAGGACAGCCAGCCTCCGGCCACACTTCCCACATCGGAAATCAGATAAATCGCCATGATAGGAATCCCGATTCCAGTCAGCGCCAGGCCATGTTTGCTCTGCAAGAATCCCGGTACCCAAAAAAGATAAAACCACCAGACCGGGTCAGTCAGGAATTTCCCCATGGCGAATGCCCAGGTTTGACGAAGCGGAAACAACCTAACCCATTTGGTTTTTCCCACAGGTTCTTGCGGATCGCTTCGAATGTAGTCCAGTTCCGCCTTCGAAACGCCTCTGTGGTCTTCCGGCTTGCGATAAATCAGCAGCCAAATGAAGAGCCAGACGAATCCGATCGCGCCGATTCCCACGAACGCTCCCTGCCAGCCCCAGCGCAACACAATCCATGGCACGATCAGTGGTGTGATGATCGCACCGACGTTTGTTCCCGCATTGAAAATCCCGGTCGCCAGAGCCCTTTCTTTCTTCGGAAACCATTCCGCGACCGCCTTGATGCTCGCGGGAAAAACAGCAGCCTCGCCAAATCCCAGGGCATAACGGGACATCCTAAAACCGGTCAGCGAACTCGCCAGCGCCGTCCCCATCGAAGCCAAGCTCCAGAAGATCATCGCCAGCGCATAGCCCAAACGCGTCCCCAGCCGATCGATAAGTCCTCCCACCAACAACATGCCCGCGGCGTACGCAATCTGGAATGCCGACACAAGATTCCCGTACTGAATTTCGTTCCAGCTAAAGTCATGTTGCAACGTGGTCTTGAGCACGCCCAACACTTGCCGATCCATGTAGTTTTTTGTTGTGCCGAGCAGCAGAAGCCCGCAAATGATCCAGCGAAAGTAGCCAGGGCGTGAAGGAACGGTTGCCGCGGCCGCGGCTTGGCTCTGCGATACGGCAATGCTGGATTCGGAAGTGGGGCGCGCTGGGTCCACTGAGCAATCCTACCAACTATGCATCGTCCCATCGAGTTTGCGGTTGATCGGCAAGTACGCCCGCCGGTAGGGATACTTGGACGCCAGAGCTTCATCAAGATCGACGCCAAGGCCCGGCGCATCGCCCGGATGCATCATTCCGTCCGAAAAACTGTAGGAATGCGAAAAGACCCGGTCCGTCTCTTCCGCGTGGTGCATATACTCCTGAATCCCAAAATTATGGACGCTCAAATCAAAATGCAACGCCGCGGCCATACATACGGGACTCATATCCGTCGCTCCGTGGCACCCGGTCCGGACGTGATACAGTTCCGCCAGGCTGGCGATCTTCCGCAGGTGCGAAATTCCGCCAGCATGCACAACTGCGGTCCGGATGTAATCAATGAGCTGCTCCTGAATAAGCTGCTGGCAATCGTGGATGGAATTGAAGACCTCGCCGATCGCGATAGGCGTAGTGGTGTGCTGGCGAATGAGGCGTAAACTTTCTTGCAACTCCGCAGGAACAGGATCTTCGAGCCAGAACAGGTGAAAGGGTTCTAGACTCTTTCCCAGGCGTGCCGCCTCGATCGGCGTCAACCGGTGATGCACATCGTGCAGTAAGGGAAGATCCTCGCCAAATTCTTTGCGTAGCCGTTCAAATAAACGCGGCACAAAGTTTAGGTATAAGTCTGTACTCCATGCATTTTCGACCGGTGCGCCTTTTTCCGCAGGCTCATAGTACATTTTGCCGCGCCCGACACCATAAGTACTCTGCAGCCCGGGAATGCCGCTTTGCGCGCGAATAGCCTTATACCCAAGTTTGCGGTATTCGGCGACTGCCTGAACTGTGTCCTCGATGTCCTGCCCGCTGGCATGGCCGTAAACCAGAACGCCGTCACGGGAAGCCCCTCCCAGCAACTGGTAGACGGGCACATTCAGCGCCTTGCCCTTGATGTCCCAGAGCGCGGTATCCACCGCCGCGATCGAGCACATGGTCACCGGGCCGCGGCGCCAGTACGCGCCCTTATAAAGGTATTGCCAGATGTCCTCGATCCGCCGCGCATCCCTCCCGATTAGAATTGGAATGACATGGTCGGAGAGATAGCTCGCCACCGCGAGCTCGCGGCCGTTGAGCGTCGCATCCCCAAGGCCGTAAATCCCGTCTTCTGTCGTAATCTTCAGCGTTACGAAGTTGCGTCCCGGGCTACACACAATCACTTTGGCATCAGTGATCTTCATCGTTGATAGGAATCCTTATCTCGCGCCCAGCCCAGCAGCGAAACGAAACCGATTCACGTCACGCGGCTGGCTTGACCCATAAAATGGGCCTGCCTACTCTACTACAGCCTCGGCCCTCATCGGGAAAGCCATCTCTTCGCCCACAACGTCCTTCGTTTTTTGGTAGAGTGGCCTCCATGCACTTGCGCTGCAGAGACGCAATACATTCTTAAAGCTGTGCGATCTGAGCAATCGTTTTGACCGTGTTGCAACGATTTAAGTTCTAAAAACGCGGGTGGGCATCTCTCGTCAAATGCCTCCGCGTTTGCGCGGCTGTATCTTTTGGGAGAAGGTGAATGGACATCCACCAGCTTGAATTGTTTCTCGCCGTCATGGACTCTCCCAGCATGACTCGCGCTGCTGAAAAAATTCACCTCTCCCCTGGTGCCGTCAGTCTTCAGCTTCATAACCTCGCCGAAGAACTCCACACCGAACTTTTTGTGCGACGCGGCAAACGGCTAGTCCCCACACCCGCCGCGTTGCGCCTCGCCGAGCATGCCAAAGAAGTGATCAAGCGCATGGGTCACATCCGGCAGGAATTTGAAAACGATCTGTCCAAGGACGTGCGCCCTTTTCATCTTGCGACTGGCGTAACTACTCTTATCTATCAATTGGGCGGGCCGCTTCGTCAGCTGCGCAAACGCTATCCCAATGCGGAGATCAGCGTAACCGTTGGCGTCACCGAGGAAATGGTGGCCGGACTCCACGACCGGCGCTTCGATTTGGCGCTCATCTCTCTCCCCGTCGCCGAGGAGAATCTGAACATCATCCCTCTTTTTGAGGAAGAGCTTCTCATCGTCCGCCCATCGGCCAACAAAGTAGGGAGCGGGCACGTCGGCACTTTGCGCGCTTCCGATCTTGACAATGCCCCTTTCTTGCTCTACCCCAAGCGCAGCAACATCCGGCTGATCATCGACCGTTTTTTTCGGGACATTGGCGTTACCCCGCACGTGGTAATGGAGGCCGATGACACCGAAGCGATCAAACGCCTCGTGGAATCAGGGTTCGGCCACTCCGTTCTACCCGAGCATGCTCTGCGAGGGCGGTCGCATTTTTTTCAAAAGTTTCGCGTTGGCGGACATCGCTTGACACGAAGCCTAGCGCTCGCCATGGCTCGCACGGATTGTCCGCGCAAGCTGACGGAATCAATCGCCAGCTTTCTCAGGACTGCCCTTGTCGGGGACTAATGTCGTAGAAGTATGGTAAAGGACGGCAAGCCTACCCCGCGCGCAGGCTCGTCCAATTCTCGAAATTTGAGCGGAAAAGGCGGTTCACGTCTCGCTGAATGTGTCGCCGGCTGATTCCTCCGCCATCGTCGTAAATCAGCTTGTAGGCATTCGTAAGAATAGGGGCCAGGGTGCGGCGCGTGTTGCGCCACTTGTAGATGACCTGTTCGAGCACGCGCGCGTCGGAATGTTGTGGAATGAAACTGGTGCCCAGCAGTTCGATCCGTTCGCGCGTGATTTCCTCCACGATCGAAGGATTGTTCATGAACCACCAGCATCCGAACGGCATCATGTTATTGAATTTCCGGGCATACACGCACAGTTCGTGCTGATTCTCCCGGCTAAGTACACTCACCAAAAACCGGTTCTCCGGAAAGCTCCGGCACAGATTTTCCAGCGCGCGAAGGTCGGCTCTGCCTACGGCATCGCCGGCGAGCCGCAAACGTGGATTAACTTGTCTCCGTACTCCGATCATCAGCGACATCGGCAGGCCGAATTCCCGGCAGGACGGCAGCACCGCTTCGCCCAGTATTTTGCTGGTGATGCTGTCGTCCGGATAGAAAAACGCGTCCGTCAGCGAAACCGCCATATACAACGGTCGCATGCGCTTGTGCCAATCGGCGAGAAACCGGCGTACCTCGCTAATCGACTTTCCCGACGCCTTCTCGTCTACCGCGTAGCCCTGGCTCGCCAATTGCTGCCAATGCTTCGGCCAGCCCCAAAGAATCCGGTCCAGCCGCAACACGGCGTGAAACTGCTCGTGATCTTGATCGCCTTTCAGCCACACGGGCTGCTCTTCCGGGTCTAGCGGATCGTTGGTCATCACCACGTCGCTCACGCCCGCAATCCCGAAGACTTTGCGGATATGCTGTTCGATCGATTGTGCGTTGAAAAACTCTCGCGCCTCTTCCAGCGCGCTCGCGTCCGTCGGCAAGTCAAACGCTTGTAGCACCGCGATGATGCCTCGCGTCGATTCCGAAATCGGGCTATTTTCCACAAACAGCGCCCGCCAGATGGCGTCCGCCCGCTCCCGTTTCGAGAGCTTCCAATATTTTTCCGGCGTAGTGTTCGACGAGCGGAAAAACTCCCCCTCTAGATAGTGGTACGTCAGAAGCTCATCGATTCCCCACAGTCCCAGCTTGCCAAACGCCGGAGAAAACAGGTGCGTGTGAATATCAATGAATGGCGTCGCTGCCAGAGTCTCTTCTACAGCGCTATAAATCTGGTCCACCGCCAACAAGTCGGCAGGCAAAACCTTGTTCTTTAAATCCGATGGATTGACTGAAGTGGCTCCCATACGCGGGTCTGCGCTGATTCTTCCGAGTCCTTGCGCGTCCTTTCATGGAGTCAGCCCAAAGCAGCTCGAATCCGCTCTGGCATCCGGCCGGTTGACGCTCTTATCGGCTAAACGTGTAGTGAAATAGGAATAAACGCAAGAGCGATACAGAATATAGAAGCCACGCCCTCAGAGTGTCAAACCGAAAAAACTGATGTTAAAATTCAGCAGGGCTTAACGAAGAATTCGCGCGGCCCGCAACATTTGCCTCTCACTGGGATATTTCCAGAGGTCTTGAGGCCTGCATGTTCCCTCGGCTCCAATCAACCGCAATAAACGATTCCTTTAATAACTTTCAACGCTGGAAACTCCTGTCTTGGCTTATGATTGGCTCGTTTGGACTATCACGAACCACAACGCTTCGCGGCGCCCTAAGCCAAGTCTGAACCGGTATCCCATGGTGATGGGTCGTCGCAATTCATCAGAATTACAGGAGGTTATATGTCTCCATCAAATGCTTCCCGGCGGGACTTCCTGAAAATCACCGGCGCAGGTGTCGCCGGCACGGCTCTGAGCGTCTCCGCATCCAGCTACGCTCGCGTCGTCGGCTCGAATGATCGTGTGCGGGTGGCAATTTGCGGTGTGCGCGGCCGCGGCAAGGATCACATTCACGGTTTTTCCCGTGTCCCAGGGGCAGAAATTGCCGCTCTGTGCGACGTGGATGAAAGCGTCTTGAACCAGCGCCTCGCGGACGTGGAGAGGTTGGGCGTGCCAAAGCCAAAATCCTTCGTGGATGTTCGTAAGCTGCTCGAAGACAAGGATATTGACGCCATATCCATCGCCGCGCCCAATCACTGGCACTCGCTGATGGCCATCTGGGCCTGCCAGGCCGGCAAAGACGTCTACGTGGAAAAGCCCTGCTCCCATAACTGGTTCGAAGGACGCCAACTGGTTCGCGCCGTCAAGAAGTACAACCGAATTTGCCAGCACGGCAGCCAGTCGCGGTCAAACCCTGGAATGATGGAAGCCATTCAGCATCTTCATGACGGCACGATCGGCGACGTGTACATGGCCCGCGCGCTTTGCTACAAGTGGCGGCCATCGATCGGCCGCGCTACCGAGGAGCCCGTTCCGTCCGGCGTTCACTATGACCTCTGGACCGGCCCTGCTCCTCTAAAGCCTTTCACGCGCAATCGCTTTCACTACAATTGGCATTGGATCTGGGACACCGGCAACGGTGAAGTCGGCAACCAGGCCATCCACGAAATTGACATTGCGCGCTGGGGTTTGGGCGTTGGTTTCCCCGCGTCCGTGTCTGCCATGGGTGGACACTTCATGTTCGATGACGACCAGGAAACACCCAATACTTTAAATGCCAGCTTCTGTTTCGAAGGTCCGGAGGGCAAACGCAGGATGATGGAGCTCGAAGTCCGCCACTGGATCACCAACCATGAGGCGGAGATAGGCGCTGGCGCTTACGGCGCTAGCGGCGTGCCCGCCGCAGGACTCACCGCCGATGCAAGCAAAAAGCCCGCAGCCCAACAGCAGTCCCTGGGGCCAAAGGATGCCAAGACGAACACCGTCGGCAACATCTTCTACGGGTCAAAGGGCTATCTCGCCATCGACGGCTACGATGCTTACAGGACGTGGCTGAACGATAGTGCCGAACCCGGGCCGCACGGCAAGGGTTCCGGCGATCATTACGCCAACTTCGTCGAGTGCATTCGCAGCCGTCGCGCCCAGGACATTCATTCGCCGATTGAGGAAGCTCATATCTCAACTACTCTCGTACATCTGGCCAATGCCTCCTACCGCCTCGGCCGTACGCTGCGATTCGATCCCGTGAAGGAGCAGGTCATTGGCGATGACGAAGCCAACCGTCTCCTGCGCGGCAGTTACCGCGCGCCTTACATCGTGCCGGAAGAAATTTGATCATCTTTGGAGGCGGAGGCCACAGCTAACTATGCGCATTCCGATTGCTCCCGGTCTATCTCTCGTGCTCATCGCGGTAACTGCGATTCTCGTGTCGCTCGCCTCCGCAGGACCCCATCCTCCCGACCGCATCTCCGTCGCCGTCAACGAACAGGCTCGCCGCGTCGACGTCTCCATCGACGGCCAGCCTTTCACTTCCTACATTTGGCCCACCACGCTCAAAAAACCTGTTCTCTATCCCCTCCGCACCGCCAAAGGCACCGTCGTCACTCGCGGCTTCCCTCTCGAACAACGCCCGGGCGAACGCGTCGATCATCCCCATCACGCCGGTCTCTGGTTCAACTATGAAAACGTAAATGGCATCGATTTCTGGAACAATTCCGACGCCATCAAGCCGGAAAACGCGCCCAAGATGGGCACCATCCTGCATCGCTCCATCGTCTCCGCAAAAAGCGGTTCAGAGCAGGGCGAACTCGATGTCGAATCCGATTGGGTCACCTTCGACAAAAAAGTTTTGCTCAAGGAACACGCCCACTTCGTCTTCCGTGGCGGCCCCGGCTTTCGCAGCGTGGACCGCATCACCACGCTCCGCGCGCTCGACGAAAAAGTTGATTTCAAGGATGAGAAAGACGGCGTCCTGGGCCTTCGCGTCGTCCGCGCTCTCGAAATCCCTTCGGACAAACCCGAGGTCTACACCGACGCCAGCGGCCGCGCCACTACCGTCGCCAAGCTGGACAACACTGGCGTCAACGGAACATACCTCACCAGTGAAGGAAAAAAGGGCGACGCCGCCTGGGGCACTCGCGGACGCTGGTGCAACCTCAGCGGTCTTGTCGGCGCCGAGCCTGTCACCATCACCATTCTCGACCATCCTGCCAATCCCGGCTTCCCCACTTACTGGCATGCCCGCGGCTACGGCCTTTTCGCCGCCAACCCGCTCGGCCAGAAAGTCTTCAGCAACGGTAAGGAAGAGCTGAATTTCTCTCTAACTCCCAATGCCAGCGTCACGTTCCGCTACCGCATCTTGATCTCTTCAGCAATCGCCACTCCCGAAGCCACCGAAGCCGCCTACAAAGACTTCGTCGCCGCCTATCATTAATTTGAGTCCCCAGCGAAACTCTCGTCGTCACCTCAATAACTCGCGGCCAGAGCCGCGTTGTCATCCTGGGCCGCGACGATTTTTGTCGGGGCCGAAGAACCTCAGCGTGTACTCTTTGCGACACGTTCATTTGGAAAAAGCCAAAATTGCGACTATCCTTCTTCTCTTACTGAGCACTGATAACTGATCACCGATAACTCTCCATGACCTTCCACATCGGCCTCATCGGCGGCGGCAACATCACGGAAACTCACGCGCGCGTTGCCCGCGCTATCCCCGGCGTCAAAATCTCCGCCATCCACGGAACCAACGCCGAAAAAATCGCCCGCCTCTGCCGCGAACATGGTGGCACGCCTTATCAAGACTTCGACGCCTTCCTAAAACATCGCCCCATGGATCTCGTCATCATCGGATCCCCTTCCGGCCTCCATGCCCCACAAGGCATCGCCGCTGCCCGTCAGGGCCTCCACGTCCTCACGGAGAAGCCCATCGAAATCACCACCGCGCGCGCCGACGCCCTCATCGACGCTGCAAAAAAATCCCGCGTCCAGCTTGGCGTGATTTTTCAGGACCGCATGAAGCCGCATATTCGCCAGCTCAAGACCTGGCTGGATCAAGGCCTCCTCGGCAGACCTCTCATCGTCGACGCCCGCGTCAAGTGGTATCGCCCGCCGGAGTACTACTCCAATTCCCGCTGGCGCGGCACCTTCGCGCTAGACGGCGGCGGCGCCTTGATCAATCAAGGTGTCCATACCGTGGACTTGCTCCTCTGGCTTCTCGGTGATGTCGTTCGCGTGCAAGCCCGCACCGGCACGCTTCTTCACAAAATCGAAGCGGAAGACACTGCTGCCGCCATTCTCGAATTCGCCAGCGGCGCTCTCGGCATTCTCTACGCCACCACCGCCGCTTATCCCGGCTATCCTCGCCGCGTCGAAATCTCCGGCACCGAAGGCAACGTTGTCCTTGAACACGACCGCATCATCGCCGCCAATCTACGCGATAACTCGGCAGCCGCCGAGCCCGCCGCCCTCGACGAAAACCAAAGCGCCTCCACTGCCGCGGTCACCGATTTTCGTGGCCACCAGGCCGTCCTCGAAGATTTTCTCCAAGCCATCCAACAAAATCGCGCCCCCGCGTGCGACGGCCCCGAGGGCCGCCGCAGCATCGCCTTCGTCGAAGCCATTTACCGCGCCGCAAAAACCCCCGACCGCGTCGCCACGGTGTGAACAAGCATAAGCCGCTTGCTTCGCTATATTTTTTCAGTGTTTCTATGCCCTTGCGTTAGGGGGGACAACCATTGCCAAGAATTGTCCACAAAGTTCTAAACTCTGCGAAATACCCAGCCTATCGGCAAGCAAACATCTCAATGACCTGAAGTCGCTAAACATATTGCCTTCCACGAGATAGCTATGCGTGAGGAGAAACAGCTCCAGTGGACTGAAAATTGCTCCCGAACGGCTGTTACCGCCATGCTAAGCCTGCCCCCTCAATGGCCGGTCACCAGAAAGGTGGGTACCAGTACGAGAAAGGACATTCACGTACTTTGCTACCAGCATCACACCGAGATGTTTGTGAAACCCGCCAGCGGGGCTGCAGAAGACTTGCGGTACGCCTGCCAGGAACCTGGCTGTCTTATCCGATATGACGGCTTGCGGGGATACTTCATCGAAACAAAAGACGCAAACATCCTCGGAGTAGAAGTGACACCTCGGGTCAACTGTTCCAATGATGGGCAACATATGTATCTAGCTGAGGTTACGCCCGAAAGAAGAAACTTCCGCCTCTGGAAATGTCCGGAATGCAGCCAGAGCTGCCTCAATAATGAAGATACCTCCCCTGGGCTGGGAAAAGAGATGGGAGCATGAGCCTCTCTCACCAGTGCTTCCTTGGCAGGCTCCTAAACTAAAAACTGGGATTTCTAGCGGTTAGTAGGATTTGGCCCAAGACTCCACCCTGCCGGCCAGTTCCAAACCAACGGCAAACCTTTCTTTGGACACACGCTGACAGTATACGATCCGCGCTTGCGACCACACGACTTCCCCTGGCGAACTAATCAGTACTTGTAGCCCTGGCTGCAACTTTTGCTCCACAATTACCCGTGCCCCGTGAGCGCTAACGTTTTCGGTCAACAACCTTTCGCTAAGCTTTGGCGCGGCAGGCAGACAAACTTCCAGGCTTACAGTCTTTACGATCCGCTTTTCGGATCGGCCGTTCGACATAGTCCTCCTGGTACCAGAGAGTTTGCAAGCTCTGGAAACCCTATCTCTCTTAAGTTCCGCTCCTGACTGTTGGGCACCTTATGCGCGGGCGTGGCGTGATCCGTACTGTCTGCGGATTCTGTTAATAACCGGGTCTCGCCGCACCTTCGAATCGCAGAATTCAGCTTCGGCGATGGAGCACTCCTGGCGGTCGCGTGTCTATATATTGACTACTATCGTTCGAACTGGCGGACAAGCGGGAGGAACCCGCAATTCCCCAGCGGGTGTTCTCCCTAGTACTCTGCGCCATCTGGCTTATTTGCCGATTCAACGGTCACGAAGCAGATTCCAATCCCGCCGCCACCGTCTAGCATCGGCCTTCGGCAACTGACTGCCTACCAGCCGCATCATAGGTTTCAGGAATTGCGAGTGGCGTGATTCCTGAATATAATTTGCTTCAGCCTGCATGGCGTGCTGAATACTTGCCCTCACGCGCCGTCTCCCCCAGCAGACGATGCGCGGCTAGTGGGAGTGGGGTGGTGCCCAATGCCAAAAGGCGCAGTTCTCCTCGGGACTCTTCTGAGCTCTGTTCTCCTATTTTCCGGCTGCGGCGCAACCTCTGAGTCTCCCCCGAACCCCCAGCAGGCCGTTCAGCCAAATGTCCTTGCCATTTCTCCGACAAACATTCCTGCGGGCAGTGGGGGTTTCACGCTATCAATCACCGGCACAGGCCTTGGAATGACCTCGCAGGTGAATTTCGGCAACGCTATTCTTGCGCCGTCGTCGGCGACGGCGACAAATTGCGCCGGCAGTGCCAGCTGCGCAACTCTTGCTGTGCCAGTTCCCGCGCAAGATGTCGCCGCTCCCGGCATGATCACTGTTTCCGTGGCGAACTCCTCGCTCGTCTCTAATCCCGTGCTCTTTGCGGTAATGCCTCAATCCAGCGGCGTTACCGGCCCTCCTCAATTGCTGGTTTTTTCTCCCCTGATTGCTCCCGCTGGTGGTGCATCTTTCCCGCTCGTGATTGAGGCGCAAAACGTAGCAGAAGGCGCCACCGTCAATTTCGGCTCCCTCTCGATTTCGCCGACAACCACAACGGTAACTCTCTATCCTTCCGCCGGTGCGCTTTCATCCCTCATGGTCCAGGTGCCGGCGACCGCGATCGCCGCGGCCGGTGAAGTCGCCGTGTCCGTAACGAATCCAGGCACTTCCGGCGGCACATCGAATCAGGGGAATTTTTTCGTCCTCAGCAAAAGTAGCTTCCCAGTCGAGGAGTCCGTTAGCAATGCCACTCCGCCCGTTCCGGGCGACGCGCCTAGCACTCATTCCTCAGCCGCCATTGACGGATTTTTCGTCGCCTTCGATTCCACGGCCGACAATCTCGTCTCCGGCGCGGTAAGCGGCCATTCGCAAATTTATTTGCGGCAGAATTGTTTTGCTGTCGGGCCCAATTGCACGCCGCAAACTACACTGCTATCGGCCGCCCCGGATGGTTCTCCCGGCTCGGGCGGCGTCAATGGAAGTGACAAGCCGGTCATCTCGCCCGATGGCCGCTTTGTAGTCTTGGAGTCTGACGACACCAATCTCGCGCCCGGCGCTACCCAGCCTATCGAGCAAATCTACTTGCGCGATACCTGCCAGAGTGTCATCGGCCCTGTCGTTCCCGGATGCACGCCTCAGACGACTCTAGTCTCTGCTTCGGCCTCGGGCGCGCCAGGCAATGCCGCCAGCACTAATCCTGGGATCGGAGCCTTGGGTCTGCAAATCGCCTTCCAGTCTTCGGCTTCAAATCTGGTCAGCCAATCGGTTCCCTCTGGCGTTCAACAGATTTATCTCCGTGTGGGATGCATCGCCATCTTCGGCCCGCGGGTCGCCTGTCAGCCATCCAGCGCGGTTTTGGAATCCGTGGACGCCGCCGGAAATCCTGGCAACAAAGACTCCACGAATCCTTCTCTTGACGCCGGTGGTCTGGTCGTAGGCTTCCAGTCGCTCGCCGACAACATCGTCGCCAGCACACCTGGCAACGGGTTCCAGCAAATCTATTTGCGTGCCACGTGTCTCGCCCTTCCTTCTCCCGTTGCCGGAGGTTTCTGCAAAAATACCGCCCAAGCCGTTTCCGTGGATTCCAGCGGGCATCTGGGCACCGCCGATAGCGTCACCCCTGCGGTCGGCCCGTTTGGAAACTTTGGAGTGTTCGCCACGCGCGCTCCGAATCTTCTCCCCGCCAACACCTCGAACCAGCAGATCGTCTCTTTTAACGCTTGCTTCGACGTTCCCCCGATCCCCTGCAGCTCGGCCAAGGGCGGCGTCGTCTCCGTGGATCAGAACGGACTGCCGGGGCAAGGCGACAGTTCCAATCCGGCGTTCGCGGGAGCCCGCGTTGCGTTCACTTCGCAGGCCAGCCTGATTTCCGGGGTCACCGGACAACAGGTATATTCTTCGCTCGTCTGTTTGTTTCCTTCCGCGCTTCCTTGTCCCGTCACTCCCGCGCTCGTCTCCGTCGACTCCAGTGGCAGTCCGATCGGCGGCGATCACGCCGCGATCGATCTCACCAACACCTTCGTCACCTTTTCCAGTCCTGGCGCGGCTTCCGCGTCCAGCCCGACGCAAATCTTCCTCGCAGCCCCATTCTTTTAGCCATGGGCCAATCGCGCCGTCACCCCTCTGCGCAAAAAGAGAACTGCCACTCGCTTTTCAGTTGTTGTAAACTCTTCTTGTTTGGAAGGCCAAAATGGGAACGTTGGTCAAGTTCTCCACCATGTTCTCTCTGCTGATCCTTGCTGCCTCAGTCGGGTTTCCGAAGTTCGTCGTCCCAAATCTCCCCGATCTCACCGTCAAAACCCGGCGCATATCCGGTGACGGGACGTCGCAACTAAGCGCGCTTTACCTGAAAGGCGCGCGGCAAAGGACTGAGACCGTCAGCGAGAACCCGGCGCGAGCCCACGCAATGAATTGGACGGTGATTCGGCAATGCGATGAAAAGCGGCTCTTCAATATTAATGAACGGGACAAACTCTATTCCTCTTCCGAAATCGAGGATTGGGCCGAGCGGTCAAAGAAGGCCCGTCCGGTCAGCTTGTCTCGGATGTCCGGAGCCGAAGTAACCGTAACCATCGACTCGATTGACACCGGTGAGCGCCGTCAGTTTGCGCACTACACTGCGCGCCGCGTCAAGGCCACAACGCGATTCGAGCCGGGCCTTGGCGCTTCGACGCCTGCCAGTGTGGAAGAGACGGACGGCTGGTACATCGACCTTCCGGGACTCGGCTGTCAAGACCGTGGTCAACTGGCTTTGCTTTCCTTACCGCCGGCACCCGCATGGATCGGTTTCAATTTAAGTGGCTCGGCAAGGCACCCAAAGGATATCCAATCGAAGAAACTTCGCTCAGAACTGAGGCGGGAAAGAAAACCATCAGCAAGGTAGAACTTCTGGAAATCTCCGAAGCGCCCCTCAATCCCGCGATTTTCGAGCTGCCTGCGGGATACACGAAGGCATTGCAAACGGGGTATGGCGGCGTTGATATGACCAAGCCGGACACCGCCTCTAACCGCGCGGAGTACTATTGGATGAGATTCACTTTCTGGGTGCGCGGCTTATTTCGCTGATCGGAACCAATCCCGGCTCCTGACAGTCATTTTGCCGGAAGAGTCTTTATCTTAAAGGTCCGTAATCCATCCTTGGATCGATTCAGGTCTTATTAGAACCGGAGGGCGGCTCTCGGCCCCGTAGCTACTCTGAAGGGAATAGCCATTGGCAAGGTAGGAAGGGATGTCGCGGTCATCGCTGACGGGAATGAATGGGCCCTCCTTTCCCAAGTGGACGTGGTATCGCTCGTCTTTGAATCGATGCGGAAACAAGCGCGTCCCAAAATTCTTACCGCGAGACACCGTGGCAAACAGCATGGAATTCCTCCCCGACATCTAAAATCTTACTTATTTTACGAATGGGGGGGCCGTACGTGTAAGCGGTAACTCTGTGGAAAAATGTGCATTGTTTTTGCGCGGCGGCCGTCAATCTCCATGCCGGTTTCTGGGCTCCCCCGCGCCAACGCTATTTTGAGCAGCTCTTGCTTCCTTCCCTTCAATTCCCTCCGCCCACAACACTGTCGTCTCCGCCAATTCCCGCAGCACCTCCGCATCGCTCCTTCCGGACTTCTTCAGCACATGAAAGGAATGATCCGCCGTTTCAATGATGTGCAACGTCACCCTTGGCCCTAGCTTCGCGCACACCGGGCGCAGCAGCTTGAGATCCGCAAGCTCATCCCGCGTTCCTTGCAAAAACAGCATCGGCACCGTGACCTTCGCAAGATGATCTGCGCGTTTCGTTCCTGGCTGCTTCGGCGGGTGCAGCGGAAAGCCAAAGAACACCAATCCTCGCACCCCACCCAACGGACCCTCCGCTGCGGACTGCGAAGTCATTCGCCCTCCCATGGACTTGCCTCCCGCCAGCAGCGGCAAACCAGGAGCCGCTTCCTCAGCCGCTCGTACTGCCGCCCTCACTGACGCTGTCAACACGGCGGGCTTGTCTGGAACCCGCCGCCGTTGCTCCATGTACGGAAATTGGTACCGCAATGTCGCTACGCCCACACTTGCCAATTCCTCCGCCAGCTTCTCCATGAACGGGTGACTCATTCCCGCCCCCGCCCCATGCGCCAGCACAAGCAGCCACCGCGCTTTCGCAGGCCGCAACACCAGCGCAGACACCTCGCCCGCGCCCTCTACTCCAAATCCAAATTCTTCAACCGTCCCCATTTCGCCGCGATTCTAGCAGAACCCACGGTCGCGCTCTTCCCCTTCTACGTGTTCCTTGCGCACCACTCTGAATTTGGATAAACATTTTGACGGTATCCGCTTCACTTCTCGCTCGCGGGTCAGTTTCCCGTTTGCTCGTCATCCGACCAGAATCGGATGCCAAGCGCGGAAATCACTTTCTACAAGCCGACTTCCCGGTACTAATCTCCTCGATGGATGGATTGGCGATTTACCACTCATCGCGGAGGTCGTGGCAAGCCAATTGGCAAAGATCACTTGCCCAACGGGCTGGCAATAACAAGTAATTGCTCAAGGACACCTATCTGTTAAACCATGCACCCAGCTGTGATACGCGGCGCATGGGGAAGCATAAATTAGCGCAGGTGTCAGGGTTCAGAGATCAGGAAAGAGAAATCGGGAACTCCAAAATCCACACTTGACATCGACGGATAATCTACTACCATATGGTTGTGGATAGGTTAGATACAACATTTACGGCTCTGTCTGATCCAACCCGCCGGGCGATGATCGAACGACTCTCCCGTGGGCCTGCCTCTGTGCATGGATTGACAGAACCGTTTGCACTCTCGCAGCAGATGATTTCAAAACATATTGCCTACCTGGTGCGGGCGCGGATTGTGATCAAGACCAAGCGTGGAAGAGAGAGCGTGTGCACGCTTAGGCCAGAGGCGATAAAGACAGTCAGCGACTGGGCGATTAGCTATCGCCGATTCTGGGAAGAGAGTTTCGACAAGTTGGATGTGGTTGTGAATCAAATGAAAAAGGCGGAGGCCGGAGATGACAAAAAACACGGTTAACGAGAAAGAGCGGATGGTGATTACTAGAGTTTTTGACGCTCCACGCGAGTTGGTTTGGAAGGCGTGGACCGACCCGAAATACGTGATGCAGTGGTGGGGGCCGAAAGGCTTTAGCTGCCCCGCTTGCGAGATTGATTTTCGCGTGGGAGGAAAATTTCGCTTCTGCATGAGAATGCCGGATGGCCAGGAGGGCTGGAACGGCGGGGAATACCACGAGATTGTTCTGCACGAGAAGATTGTTTACTCCATGTACTTCTCCGACCCGCAGGGAAACAAGATTGAGCCTGAGGAGTTAGGAATCGAACCTGAGTCCATCGACGGCGCGTACGACATGGCCATCTTTGAGGATCTCGGGAACGGCCAGACGAAGCTCACCTTGATTGGAAATGAACCCATGGAGAGCGCAAAAGAGAGCGGTCAATTCGAGGGCTGGGTTGAGACACTCGATAAAATTGCGGCCGTTGTTGCAGAGCTGGCGCAGGCGAAATAAGAGGTTGAAGTCTTGACGATCGTCCCGAACGAGATACAACTACGGCCGGCGGCGGAGGCTTCGTTAGAACGGGCTTCTCGTCGCTTGGCCGAATAGCCGCATTTCCGGCTAAGTGACCCTTGGCTCAACTGTTGCCTTCAGGCCAATGCGCTCAGCGACCAATGTTTACCGAACTCAACATTAACCCTGTGTAGCGCGCTTGTGATCGCAAACGAATCCCGAGTTGCGAGATTGTCGGCAATCCGGAAGTTACCGTTTAGCTGACCAGCGCTCGGCCTTAGTTCCGGTTGATTACCTCGCCGTGATTTGTCCGTCATAGTGTCTATAGAGTGGTAGGATGGCTCCCATCCTATCGGGGCAAATCGAAGGCCGGCGGAGGCCAAAAATGGCGATACTGGGGTCCGCTCAGCTACCGGCGGAAACATCCATTCCGAGCGTTGTTTCAACCGCCCCAGTCACGAACCTTGCGCCGAGGCACTCTGCCCTCGTGCGCTTCACTCACTGGATCACCACTATCTGTTTTTTTGCTCTCCTCCTCACTGGCATCGAAATTGTAATATCTCACCCTCGCTTCTACTGGGGCGAAACCGGCACCGTCTTGACTACTCCGTTATTCCAACTGCCGATCCCTTCCTCAAGAAGATTGGTGTCGACTGGCTACGGCTACGTCCTTCCGGACCAGAACGGCTGGAGCCGCGCGCTGCACTTTGAAGCTGCCTGGATCGCGGTACTGACAGGCTTGCTGTATGTAGTCTCCGGTCTGCTCACACGGCATTTCCGAAAAGACTTGGTCCCCATCAAGGCCGATCTTTCATGGCGCGCGCTCTGGACCTCCTTTGCAAAACCGTTCCGCTTTGAACGGCCGAGTGCGATAGAGGCTTTTTCCTACAATGGGCTCCAGCGCCTCACGTACCTGTTTGTAATCTTCGTTCTATTCCCCTTGGTCATCTGGAGCGGCTTGGCGATGTCCCTCGGCTTTGCCTCCGCCTTTCCGTGGTCCGTTACTCTGTTGGGCGGTCGTCAATCCGCTCGCACGATTCACTTCTTTGTCTCGCTGGCTCTGGTGTTGTTCCTGTTTGTCCACGTCTCAATGGTTTGCCTGGCTGGATTCTGGAGCCGCACAGGAGCGATGATTACCGGCCGCACCCGCACGCGTAAGGAGCATGCATGATCAACCTTTCACGCCGAAAACTCCTCGTATCCGGACTCGCAGCAACGGCCGGGGCATCGGGCTTAGCGGCGGCCGCTCGCCTTGCACAGAAGTATGGCTTGGTTCCGCCCGATCACGGCGGAATCTACGGCCTGGGTGAAACGCTAACCTACGCGTCACAGCGGCTGCTGACGCGGCACTCGTTAGCCCGTGAATTCTCTCGGAGCCAAATCTCGCCGCGCCCATTCCCGAACGAACTCGCGCCCCTCACGGAAGAATTTAAGCGCCTTCAGGGCGGACGTTTTGCGGACTGGCGGCTCTCCGTCGGTGGCTTGGTCGCTGAACCTGCGTCGTTTTCCATTGCTGACCTGAAGAGCTATCCGTCTCGCAGCCACATCACCGAAATCGCTTGTGAAGAGGGCTGGTCCTACATAGCCGAGTGGATTGGCGTTCCTCTCTCGCACGTGTTGAACGTTGTAGGAGTTCACCCGCAGGCTAAATACGTTGTTTACACTTCAATGGAACCCGATACCTGGGACAGCATCGATATGGCCGATGCTCTGCATCCGCAGACTTTTCTCTGTTACGGCATGAATGGCAGTGAGCTTCCAGTAGCCCACGGTGGACCGCTTCGCATGCGGCTCCCTCGGCAAATCGGCTACAAGAACATAAAATTCATCACTCGCCTGACGGTCACAGACAGTCTGAAACGGTTCGGTAAAGGCCTTGGCTCTGCGGCTTGCGAGGCAGGCTACGCCTGGTACACCGGCATCTGACGCGCCCTGGACTGTCGAGGTCGACAAAACTTAAATCGTAGGCGGACTGGACTTGTCCGGTCGCCAGTTTGTCAGCGCGCTGGCAGTGACCGACCAATTTGCTGGAGAGGCCGACTCATCGGAAGTTGACAAGCAATTGCGAGCCCGGACTCAAGAAGAGGCAGACATCTACGTTGCTGAGTCCCGGCTAGTTGGCTACTATAGACAATCTCGACCCGAAGAAAGGACAACCTGATGCAAAAGTGGTTTTTCCTATTGGCAGTTCTGCCCATTGCCGCGACTGCGCGGCCTGCCAAAACTCCTCAATCGGCAGCCGCTGTCCAAACGACGCCACTCTACATCCAGTCGAAGGACGGGTTCCGCGCTCAGCTTGATGAAATTGCTAAATGTTATCGAGCGGGAGATAAACAAAAAGAGCGTTACTTAATCAATGAATTTCGGCTACCCAATTCCGAAGAGTGGTTTTCCGAACATCTGGGATCGGCGCAGAGCGCGGAACTTGCAGCGCGTTACGACCGTTTGTTTTCCAATTTTGCAGAATCCCTTGAGAAGACGATTGAGAGCGTCGTCGCGAACAGATCCGCGGAATTGGTCACGGAACTCGGTCAAGGAAATGGCGAAAAACCATCGATTATTCTTGCTGGTGCGAAAACGAGTGGCATTGTCTCCGTTAAGGAGCCCCATCTCTGCTACGGCCATTTCGCAATTCAGGTGAAAAAGAAACCGTCAGCGTCTTGGGCAGACACATTTGTCTACGAAGACGGAATGTTTCGCTTTGCGGGGTTCGGCGCTTGGCCTTTTTGGGTATGGGAGGACGGCTCGGAAGGTGGGGGACCAAAGGGAGGAAGCTTCAGCGAGCCCCCTATTCTGATTACGAGAATTGCGCCGATGTACCCATTATCCGCTAGGGCCAGCGGGCTCGAAGGGGTCGTCATCCTACATGCCCTGATTGACAAAGAAGGCCGCGTAAAGAGTGCAGATATTCTGAACGGCGATCCACTTCTTGCGCAGGCGGCGCTCGACGCAGTGCTGCAATGGCGTTATAAACCGAGTACCCTAGGCGGCGCACCGGTAGAGGCTGAGACAACTGCGAGGATAGTATTCGCGCTGCACTAACCCGAAGGCCCGCTTATTGTATCGGACCGTGCGAAACCACCGACTACCCACTTTTCGTTTGACTTTTCTTAGCTTTCTGGTATACTAAATGCCAGGTAAATCTGCGCAACATTCTGAGCGCGACCCTTTTTTCGCACCTCTCTGGTGTTCTCCAGCTCCCGGTAAGTCATTTAGAATCAACATTGGATGACTCAAAGGAAGCGGCCTCTAACTACCTTTAGAATCAACACTTCCAAAACTGCGTCAAAACAAAGGACTTTAACCATCTTTAGAATCACCACTTGATGAAAAACGGGGGGATGGGGGGAGGGTCATTAACTAGAAATGGGAGCACCGAATTCTCTTGGAGAAGCGTGTGATAAAACAGCTTCCTTAATCAAGCCGCCTCGCGCAGTCTCGAAGCATCTCAGCTTCCCAAGACGGCCGCCTCGGATTCTTCGGATGCGGCAGATCGGAGGGAATCCTCCCAACGAGGTGCAAAAACACAGCTGCGGAATGCTTGTACGCCGGAACCGGCTCGCGAAACGCAACGTTCCCCAAATACTGCAACGCATCCGACAGCGCGTAGTACGCGGGATCGCCCGCCTGCCAAAGCCGGTCGCGTTCCGCAAATTTCTCAGGAGCGAACGTCGCCAGCCCCAGCAAATAGTCGGATCCGTACTCAATCATGTTGATGCCCAGGTCGTTTCCCGTGTAGATGCGGAAATCCGTCCGGTGCGCGTCGCGGAGCGCCAGCCGCTCGAGTTCGATCAGCCGGTCGAGCGAGGAATGTTTCATCCCTTTGATTTCCGGAATCTCCATCAACCGCCGGAAAGTTTCTTCGTCAAAAATCTCCCCGTTCGGGGCAAACATGCGTCCCAGCTCAAACGCCAGCACGTGCGCGTATCCACGGCACACTGCCGCGTAAGCCGCCGCTTTCTCAGAGCCAGATTTTCCGTGCAGCCGGCCCGTCTGAAACAAAATCGGAATTCCGCCATGCGCAACAATGGCATCCATCTGCTTTCGATACAGCGCAACGACATCACCATCTTGCCCCTCGATGTACGCGCCGCCCACGAATGGCGCATCTTTACCAAGCGCCTCTCGCGTCCACCGCAACACCTCAAGTTTTTCCGTCTCGCTCAAATAATTGACGTAGCCGGTGTCCATGTTCACCGCGTTCATCAATCCGGCGCGCTGCGTGGCTTGCAAATGTTTTTGAAAAGCTTCGACCGCGATTCGTCCGTCCGCTTCAAACGGCAAGAGCGCCGCCGAGATTCCTTGTACTTTGCGCCGAAGCTTTCGCCGCTCGGCGATGGATTCCATCTTCATCGCCCCGCCTTCGCAACTTTCAGTTGCTGCGCCAACTCCGAGCTCTTGTAGTAGCTGTCGAGCGGATAGCAACCCGAGGGCAATCCTTTGCGCGGTGCGGTCGTGCAATCGCTGAACGTTCTGCAAACTCGTTTGTGCTGAATCCCATTCCCTTCCGTCGCATCCCAAAGAACTTCGGGATACGCCAGGACCATACGACCGAGGCCAGCAAAATCCGCCCATCCCTCGCGCACCGCAGCTTGCGCGACCTGCGGCAAAAAGTCCTGCAAATAGCTGTATGCTGTTCCCACAAAAATCAAATTCGGAAATCGCTGCTTCAATTCCCGCGTGACGTTCATTTGCTGGGCCACGCCAAACAGCGGATCTTCCGGCGGCTGATATCCATCCGATGGCGGATACAGCGCCGGCCGCTGAATGTGCGGATTGTAATAAGGACTCCCCGCTGTGATATTCACAAGGCGAATGTCCAGTTCTTCCAGCAGCGACAAAAATTGCATCGTTTCCGTCAAGTCGATCTGCATGGGGTCGCTCTGCTTCACGCCGAACCCCCAGCGATACGGAATGAGATTCTTCTGAATTTCCGGAATTCCCGGACCGAGTTTTCCATTACCTGATAAAGCGGGATCAGGGTGAAACGGCACCGAATCAAATGCAGAAAACCGCACGCCGACGCGAATTCCCGGCGCCGCGGAACGAATCCCCTGCACCACTTCCCGCAGGAATCGCGTGCGATTCTCGAAACTCCCTCCGTACTTCCCTTCCCGCGTGTGCGCGCTCAGAAATTCGTGCCCCAGGTACCCGTGGCAATGTTTAACGTCAACAAAATCGAAATCCAATTCCTGCGCCATTTTTGCCGCGCGATGAAAGTTTCCAACGATCGAACCGATTTCGCCGTCAGTCAGAATCGGGTAGTCACGAGGCAGGCCTAATCTTCGATCCAGGATCGGATGATGATAAAGAATGCGTGGCTCCGGCTTGTTGTGTGCGTTCGGCCGGCAAAATCTTCCGGAGTGCGTCAACTGCAATCCGATGAGCAGCCCTTCATCCGACCCCGTTATCCTTCGGTGTTCTTCAACCAGAACTTCTCGCAATTTCGCGATTCCCTTTCGCGTGTGCTCCGCTGCTACTAGTTGATTCGGATTCGCGCGCCCTTCGTGCGAAACGGCAACCGCTTCCCCTCCCCAAATTAATTTTCCGCCGCTCTGGCCAAATCGTTTCCAACGCCGGACGGTGTGCTCGCTGGGATTTCCATCCGCAGTTCCGTCCCAGCCTTCCATGGGCTGAACGGCGATGCGATTGCTGATTTTGATTTCGCCGCGAACCAGCGGTTTTCGCAACGGTGATTCCGCGCCGCGCACGATTGTGCTGTCGCACGGAATATTCAATTGCAGCGCTTGCACGTGCTCCTGAAATCTCGCCACATCCTTCAAGGCTCCAAGACGAAGAATCGTCTTCGCGCTCATGCAGGTTTCTTTCCTTTTGGCAGCATCGCGGCAGAGGCCGCGCCCAGCAAACCCAAGCCGATCAGCACAAGAAAACCGGCGGAATAACTTCCTGTCGTGTCGCGCAAGCGGCCCACCAGCCACGGCGACAACGCTTCCGCCACGCTTCCAGCAGTCAAAATGACTCCGAGCAGGCGGCCAAGGAGTTGCACGCCGAAAATTTCCGCGGCCATCAGCGGAACAATCATATAGTCGCCGCCGAGGCCAACCCCAAACACCGCTGCGAAAATGTAGATGGCCGCCGGCGCCCGCCCCGCAAACAGCAGCGGAATCGCCGCAGCAACCAGCATGTAAATCAGCACCATGACGTATTTTTTCGGAAAGCGATCGGCCAGCCAGCCCATGAGCAAACGCCCGACGATGCTGAAGGCGAGGACCAGCGACAAAATGCGCGCGGCTTGGCTCTGCGCGAAATGAAGATCCAAACTCAGAAAAAGTTTCAAGTTTTGTTGCGCGCCACTGACTGCGGCTATGGAAAACATGCTGCCAAGCGTCAGCAGAAAAAAAGGAATTGTGGTGAACGCGTCTCGCGCGTCCGCGAATCCAGGACTCACTGTGCTCTTTTTCGCGTGCGGGGGCTCTTTCGCCAGCAATGCCGCGGGAAGTGCAATCACCAGAATCAAAAGTCCCAGCGTTCGAAGCGCCGCTTGCCAGCCAAAATGTTGCACCAGAGTGTGCGAAATCCACGGCACCGCTGCGCCGCCCAACCCAATTCCCAGGTACGCAAATCCCATCGCCTTTCCGCGAGATCGTTCGAACCAGCGCGACAATAACACTTGGCTTGGCAGCGGCCCTCCGCAAACGTATCCCAGCGCGTTCAGCATGTAGAAAAAATAAAACATGCCCAGCGTCGAGATGCTTCCCAGCCCGATCAACGCCGCGCCCGCCATCAAAATTCCCGCCAGCATAAGCCGGCGCGGCCCGAAGCGGTCCACCATCCATCCGGCGAAAAATCCGAACAACGGCCCTACCACCAATTTGCTCAGCGCGTTACCCGAGGTGACTTGCCCGCGCGTCCAGCCAAACTGCTGCACCATAAAATCGTAATAAAACGGCAGGCCCCAGAGGGCCATGCCCACAATGCAAAACAAAACTGTGAAAGCGGCCGCAGTGACTTGCAGCGACTCGCGATTCCATTCCGCGGGCGGGCCAGCGTTGGCGCCGAGGGAATTTGCTGACTCCCCGGTCTCTTGCATGGGCGGCGTTCGAATCGGCATGGTCACATGGATCCCTGTCTACGTTTCAAATATTGAACGCGAAAATACGGCTCTTGACAAACTACGGCATGCTAAAGATTCTTGGTCGCGAAGTCGAGGAACATCTCATTTCAACGGATTCGAATTCGCTAAACGATCCTTTCACCAGCGGCAAAAGGAGAAACCATGAACGCGACCCGGCGTGAACTGATTTCGATGCTTCCTGTGGTGCTGACCCCTTCCATTCTTCAGGAAGCGGGCACGGCTGCGAAAGAAAACGCGATGCCGTCGGCAGTGTATCCGTTCGAAACGCTGCCGGTTCGAACGACGAACGGGACCCAGATTCGCGCCGTACTCAAAGGCAAGCTCGCAACAGGAGAATCGCTGGAGGTGCATGAGACGACACTGCCGCCCGGCGGCATGCCTCACGCGGCGCATCATCACGTGCATTCGGAGATGTGGCTCGTTCGGGAAGGAACCGTGGAACTCACTATCAACGGGAAGAGCTCCCGGTTTGGCCCAGGCTCCGTCGGGTTCGTGCATTCGAATGACGAACATAGCATCAAGAATGTGGGCGATACCCCGGCAACTTATTTTGTAGTTGCGGTCGGCCCCGGCGCGGTGTAGGAAGACTGGAGACTTTGTCGGAAAACAATCAGGGCGCCCTCCTCGAAAAGGCGCCCCGACACTTCCTCGTTCGTGTTTGGGGGTCAGAAGAAAAGTTTTAGCGCCAATTGGCCGATGCGCGGGTCGCCAGCCTGGCCTGCTCGAAACGTTCCGAAAGCGCCGGCGCTGAGCTTCTGGAAATTCGTGATGCTAGGTTGGGAGCCGGCGCCCGAGGGCACTTCCTCGTCAAAAAAGTTCACGCGGTTAAAGACGTTGAAGAATTCGGCTCGGAACTGAAGTCTCCAGCGCTCCGTGAAGGCGAAACTCTTGGAGAGTCCCATGTCCCAGTTGTACTTGCCGGGCATTCGAAAGGCATTCTTACCTGTAGCACCGTACGTGCCGGCTGAAGCCGCGTTCGTGGCAAAAGCCGCCTTGTTAAGCCAGCTCACGCAATTTACCGTGGTGCCACATTGGGCTGTGCCATAAGGACTGACTCCTGACACCAACGTGCCACGGTCTTGGCCGAGTCCGGTACCGGAAAGTTCCGCTCCCTGCAGAACCGTGAACGGGCGGCCGGTCTGCGCGGCAACGAGCCCACTGTACTGCCACCCGCCGAAGGCGTGGTGCAAGAACCCTTTGGATCCGGAGAAAGCAGGAAGCTCCCAAACGAAAGAAGAGACGAAGCGATGGGTGTGATCAAATTCCGAAGGCCCGCGATCGAATTGATGCCGCAGGGGATCATCCCACGGGCGCGCTGAGAAGCCAGCATCGAAACCTGTGACGCCCGCTCCCGGGGGAAGATCGTCGATGCTCTTTGACCAGGTGTAACTACCGAGAATGGTCAGGCTGTGAGTCATACGCTTCTCCGCTGACAACTGGAGCGAATGATAGTTGGCGTTGATGTCTTGCGAATCCTGCTGAACCTGGGAAAACAAATTACTCGGAGTAATGCCCAAGGAAGCTGCAATGGCGTTCAACCGGAGAGTGCCTTTCGTCCCGGTAGGAGAAAATGGTGCTGGATCCAAATTCAGCGTTTCCGTGAGGTGCGTGCTGCGAGAGCCGACATAGGCAGCGCGCACGAGAACGATGGAGGGCAATTGGCGCTCGACAGCCAGGTTCCAGTTGTAAACGGTGGGGACCTGGTAGTTGTTGGCTGGGTCCCAACTCAAATATAGGCCGCCAAGGGCAAACGCAGAGTTCTTGGGCGGCGGAAACGGTGCTGGAAAAAGATTGGCCTGCGGGGTGCAATTCTGAGCCGTTTGGGTCGCGGAAAGCGTGCAGAGCGGATCGGTCAGCGTTCCGGGGTTGACGACGCCAGTACTGAAAATGAGCTGAGGACTGAAGGGCGTCTGATCCACAAAGCGGTTGTTGATGATGCCAGTGATGCGGCTATTGTAGAAAATGCCGGCTCCGCCACGGATGCTGGTCTTGCCATCACCGAAAACGTCATACGCAAAACCCACGCGCGGTGCAAAATTCTTGAGGCTGGCGCTAATCCCATAAGGGGGAACGCCAGGATCACCAGGGAAATACACGCCTGGGGGCGCATTAGGGAATTGCGTTGAACGGACATTGGCGCTCAACCCGTCCAGCCGGAACTGTTGGACACGTCCTTTGATTTCTCGCCAAGGAAGAGCCGGTTCGTAACGGAGCCCGAGATTCAATGTGAGGCGTTGAGTCACTCTGAAATTATCCTGGGCATATACGCCAGCGAAGATGTCGCGGTTGTTCTTGAATTCTCCCGCGCCCTGGCGGAACGCAAAGTTGCCGCTGTAGTCGCAAAGCTTGCCCGCAAGAAAATTATTAAAGACTACTTGACTTGCAGTCTGGCCTGCGCCTGGAGCCGGATTACAGAAGCTAAATTCGGCGGGCTGGAAGAACAGATTGTTCAGATCGACGCGGCTGCGCTCAAGAATGCCGCCAAAACGGAAGTCGTGCTTCCCTTTCACCCAACTGACATCATCGCTCCATGTGAAATTGTTTCGGACGAATGCTGCTTGGGGGTTGTCACCAAAGCTGAATCCACCGTTCACGCGAATTTGCTGAATCGCGTGCGCGACGGGCTGAAAAGGAATCATAGAGCCGAGACTCTGAACGCTGGGCACCGTACTGTCCGGACCGCGGCTGGCCTTTTCGCGCGCATAGCTGAATCGAAAATCATTAAGAAGAGAGGGCCTGATCACATGAGTCTCGCGAATCAAGTAATTCTGGTTGGCGATCTTCGAACCGTCCGCATAGGTCAGGATATTAGTGGGGACAAAAACCGCAGCTTTGCTGAAATAGTTGTAGTCATACCGCACCGAGAGCCGGTCTTTCTGACTAAAAGCATGGTCCACCCTGCCGAGTACCTCATTGAAATTCTGCCTATCCGGCCGGACAAAGGTGACGGAACGCGAAGTAGGCTGGATGGGAAGAAGCGGCAGCAGATTTGCCACTGTCGGATCAATGCTGCCTCCGCCCGTCGTGAACGCTGTGATGTCGGCTTGTGACGGCACTGTCGAGCTTGTGGGACTCCCCAGGTTCCGCAGGCGAGTACCTTGGAACCCCGCAAAGAAAAAGGTCTTGTCGTGAATAATGGGACCGCCGACGGTTCCGCCGAACTGATTGCGCTTGAGCTGATCCCGCCCATTGTCTTTCAGGGCGATGGGTGCGAAGAAATTTCGCGCGTTAAAAACGGAATTGCGCAAGAACTCAAACACATCCCCGTGAAAATTATTGGTACCGGACTTGGTGATGACGTTCACAACGGCACCGGCATTCTGTCCATATTCGGCGCTGTAGTTACTGGTCTGGACACTGAATTCCTGGATAGCGTCCGGGAAAGGAAACGGCTGATTGACGTTGGTGTATTCGTCAACGTAGTTGCCGCCATCGAGCTGGTAGCTGACCATATCCTGCCGCGCGCCGTTGGCTGAAATCGTGACGGCTCCAGGAAAAGTCTTTGTCGTGCCTTGGTCGGCACCTCCGTTGGCAGAGTACACAGCGCCCGGCACGAGCAACGTGAGCTTCGCCGCGTTGCGGCCCTCCAGAGGCATCTCCACCAGACGCTGTTGTTCGATGACTTGTTTCAGCGTCGACGTCGAGGTGTCCACTTGCAGGGCGTTTCCCGAAACCACGACGACTTCGGTTGTCATCCCCAGCTTCAGGCCGACATTGACGGTGAGAGTTTGGTCCGCAAGCAGGACGATTCCGGATTCCCTGGCGGTGCTGAACCCGTTGGCTTCGACCGACAGACTGTACGTTGCAGGCTGAAGAGAAGGGATGACGAAGAGCCCCTCAGTATCTGAGAGAGCCGTGCGGGAGAAACCTGTGCCCACCTGGAGAGCGGTCACTTTGGCATTCGCGACGGAAGCGCCTTCGGGGTCGGTGATCCTGCCGGCAATGCTGCCGAGACCCTGCGCATGCGAAGAAACGGCAACGAAGAGGATTGCGAGAAGAACAAACAAGACATGCTTCTTCATTTCTGCCTACCCTTTCGAGGCGTGCCGGAAACGAAAGTCCGGCCTGCCCGACGAACGACCATCGAGTGCGGCAGTCCTCGACGAAATGGCCGCGCGCAACACACCAGAGTTAAATTGAACGAAGAACTCACCCGACGATTACATTGGCCGATAGTCACAATCAGCCTTTTGAATCGTTGCATTGGAAGGGACATTAGGAGCGCAGACGGCGTTAGTCAATCTGGAAATTCTAAAGCAGTGGTTTAGCCAAGCTAAAACTGAGGCACCTGCAAGTTTAGTCTTGTCAAACATGACCATGGGGTTTTTCGGTGGGCGCGCGGGCGGGATACGCTATGATGGCCACCGCAAACGGCCGCATTCCATGCCACAAACAGAGCTTCGCAGCGAAAAAATACCTCGCAGGCGGTGGACGATTGCGCTCTTGCTGGGCATCGGAGTTCTGGTCAACTATTTCGATCGCGTGAATCTTTCTGTTTCGCGGGATGCGCTCGAAGCTTCGTTTGGAATTTCCGCGGTGATGTTCGGTTGGCTCTCAGGCGCTTACAATTGGACCTACATGGTCCTGCAGTTGCCTTCCGGCCTGCTGCTGGACCGCTTTGGCGTGCGGCGCGTTGGCATCGTCAGCACAGTGATTTGGAGTGTGGCCTCTTTCGCCGCAGCCATCTCCACGGGCATCGGCAGTTTGTTTGGGGCGCGTTTTCTTCTGGGGATCGGCGAAGCGCCGACGTTCCCGGCCAATTCGAAAGCCACCGGCTACTGGTTCCCTAAAAACGAACGCAGCCTGGCGACTGCGATGTTTGACTCTGCCGCGAAATTTTCTTCTGCGATTGGAATTCCAGTTCTGGGTTTGTTGCTTCTGCGCTTCGGCTGGCGATGGAATTTTGCGGCGACCGGTATTATCAGTCTTCTTTATTTTGCGCTGTTCTATGCCATCTATCGAAATCCGAGTGACGATAAATTACTGACGGCCGCGGAGCGCGAGTTCATTGCGCGCGGCGGAGCGCAGCCGGAGGATCGCGCAAGAGCCGCCAAAGGAGCGCCTCTGATTTATTTGCTGCGGCAGCGGAAAGTGTGGGGCCTGGCCCTCGGTTTTGCATCGTACAACTACACTTTCTATTTGCTGCTGACTTGGCTGCCGTCTTATCTGTCCTCCTCTCTGCGCGTGGACTTGCTGCATTCGGCGCTCTATACCAGCGTGCCGTGGTTGTTCGCCACGTTCACGGACCTTGTCGTGGGTGGCTGGCTCGTGGATGCATTGATACAGCGCGGGTGGAGTGCGACGCGCGTTCGCCAAGTGGTGCTTGTTGGCGGAACAATTTTTGGTCTGGGAATTCTCGGCACGGCGCACGCACACAATCCTGCGACTGCGCTTTTCTGGATCAGTATGTCGATTGGCGGATTGTCCGCAGCTTCGCCCGTTGGATGGTCGATTCCGTCGCTGATTGCTCCACGAGAAAGCGTCGGGACATTAGGAGGAATTCTGAATTTTTGCAATCAACTTGCTGGAATTGCTGCGCCAATTTTTACGGGCTATATCGTACAAGCGACACATTCGTTCGCGGGAGCGTTTATCGGCGCGACGGCTTTTCTGGTTCTGGGGATCGCGGGATATGTTTTCCTGCTGGGACGCATCGAAGCGATTCCTGAACCGGCGTGAAGCAAACTCCAAGTGTGTGGCGTGCCCGCGCATGCTCTAGCTTGATTCCTTCGACTTAGTTGGGTCTGATGACACCAGTGCGCGGGTTGCGCCGGTGGAGATTCCGCCATCTACGAGAAGAGTTTGCCCCGTCACGTAGCGGCTGGACTCCGCCGCAAGAAAAACCACAGCAGCATCCAAGTCATTCGGCTGACCGGGACGTTTTAGCGGAATGCGATCGCAAAGATATTCGACCCACTCTTTATCTTCGTAGAGAATTTTATTTTGTTCCGTGCGAAACCATCCCGGCGCGAGGCAATTCACGGTGATTCCATGCTTGCCCCAGTCGTCCGCGAGGCTCATGGTCAATTGCCGAATACCGCCACGACTGGCGCCGTAGGGGCCGAGTCCCGCGTAACCGGCGACGCTGGTAACGGAGCCGATGTTGATGATGCGGCCATAGCGGCGCGGAACCATGATGCGGGCCACGGCTTGCGCAACAAAAAAACTGCCGCGCAAATTGGTATCGAGAATCAGGTTCCAATCCTCCCAGGTGACTTCGAGAGCAGACTTGCGAACGTTGCAACCCGCGTTGTTCACCAGAATATCAACGTGGCCGAAAGCGGATTCGGCGGCGGCAGCCATTTGCTGAATGCTGGAAAGATCGCGCACGTCGAGCTGCAGCGAAACGGCGCGGCGGCCGAGCGATTCTATTTCTGATTCAAAGGTGAGCAAGTGATCGCGATGGCGGCTGGTGATGACGAGATCCGCGCCGGCTTTTGCCAGAGCGCGAGCCAGATTCTGGCCGAGGCCGCGGCTTGCGCCAGTCACGATGGCAACGCGGCCGGTGAGATCGAAGAGTTCGTTTTTCATGGCAGTGAGGTCATGGAAGTGAGGTCATCGAAGTATCGTCATGGAAGTATGTTCATGAAACGGTTTCCGGAGTGAGGACGACTTTCATTAAGTTCGGCTCGCGCGAATATAAACGCTCAAACCAACGCGGTCCTTCTTCGAGAGGCGCAATGGCGGTGATGAGCGGTTTTACCTTGATGGCGCCGCTCGTGAGCAGTTCGATCGCTTTAGGATATTCTCCAGCAGAGGCGCACGAACCTTGGACGCGAATCTGGCGCGTCACCGCTTTTTGCAACGGCAACGTGACTTCGGGAGTGATGTTGCCGACAAGCGTTACCGTTCCGCCCTTGCGCGCGGAATTTACGGCGGCACGAACGGTGGCGTCAATGCCAACCGCTTCGACGGCGACATCAACACCTGCGTTGTTGGTGCGGCGGAGAATTTCGGAAACCAAGTCATCACCGGTGGCATGCAGAGTCTCGGTGGCGCCAACTTCTTTGGCAAGTTTCAAGCGCGAGGCATCCACGTCCGCGACATAAACTGTGGAACATCCCGCGGCACGCAGAGCTTGCAGCGTGAGCAGGCCAATCATTCCGGCGCCCAGAACGAGGGCTCGGTCGCCGGAAGAGATTTTTGAAAGAGAGACGGCGTGGACCGCGACAGCGACCGCTTCCAGCATGGCCGCCTCGGAAAAAGAAAGACTGTCCGGCAAGCGATAAACAATTCGCTGCGGAACGATGACGTATTCTGCGAACGCTCCAGCACAACTGTAGTCGGAGCAGGAAACTCCGAGGACGCGGCGGTTGTCGCAGAGATTGATTTCTCCGCGAGCACAATACGCGCAGGTTCCGCAAGAAATGGTGGAATCGAAGGTGACGCGATCGCCTTCGGACCAGCCGGTTACTTGTGGTCCAGTTTTCGCGACGCGGCCGGCTGCTTCATGGCCCATCACGATGGGCGGAATGCGGCGGCCGGAGGAACCGTCGTAGCCGTGCACGTCACTGCCGCAAATACCGCACGCCGCCACTTTGACTAAAATTTCGCCGGGCCCAGGAGTTGGGTTGGGAAGATCGGCAATCTCCAAGTGACGATATTTGGAAAGCAGCAGCGCCTTCATACAAATTTTCTCTCCGGCTCAATACCCAAAACGTTCTCCGACCGTTATAATGCCTGATAGCGCCCGTAGCTCAGCTGGATAGAGCATCTGGCTTCGAACCAGAGGGTCGGGAGTTCGAGTCTCTCCGGGCGCGCCATCTACTTTTATAGATTTCTTTCCAAAAATTCCACGAACAACTTTTTGTTCGTCGCGAAATCCGTCTTCACGGCAGAAGAACGGCCGGGTGACGGAGAGTTCGCTTGCTCGGTTCGTTTTACTCGAATTGCTTTTTGAACTGAGCGAATTGTTGCTGCAGGTCAGAGACCTCCTTGTGAAAATCTGAAACTTCTTTGCGCATTGATGCAATTTCCTCTTCGAGATGCGCGATGCGTTCGCCGTCGGCGGAGATTGTGGTTGCAGTCTCCTTGGCTTCGGGCTTGGCCTCGAAGGATTCCACATTGTCACGCAAATCAGCATCGCCGGACAAAAGATGCGCGTAGCGTGATTCCTTGGTGCCGGGCTGGCGCGGAAGAATCTTGACGAGTGGCGGCTCGCGCTTCATCAAATGTTGCAGACTGGATTGCACGGCGCTCAGGTCGTCGAAAGGATGCATGCGCTCGGCGCGGGTGCGAAGCTCGCCGGGCGTTTGCGGACCGCGAAGCAGCAGAACGCACAGAATGGCGATTTCGTGGCGATAAAAGTTGAAGGCTTCCTGGAGGCGGTGTTCGTAGTTGGTGACGCGGCTGTCCGAGGCGCTGACGGAGCGGACCAACGATTGACCGTCTAGAGAATGCAAAGCCTGGCGGACGGCGGCTTCGTCGAGGTTCATAACGGGATCGCGATTCGATTTCTGGTTGCAGGCGTTCAGGAGGGCGTTGAGGGAGAGCGGATAGTATTCGGGAGTGGTGATTTCTTTCTCGATGAGGGAGCCCAGGACGCGACATTCGACTTCGTTCAGGAGGATGCTCACGGGGTGGAATGATACAACGGTTGGGATTGCCACAGGGGCACCGAGGCACTGAGAGGAAAGTTTGGCTAATCAACGTTGAGACACCCCTCCCCCACTGTTTTCATAAAGGATTGAGCCGACAGGGGTTAGGGGGTGGGGGTCGGCAAAAGATATGATTCGATAGGAGTTACAGGGCAAGCGCAGAGATATTGAAGGAGTTAGGAGGACCGCGGGCTGGGAGGGCATGGGTCGCAGGTATCCTCTTCCCTGACAAGATCGGGATCTTCGATCGCAAAGGCTGTGGCGGGCAGACGGAAGGATCGTGCCGAATTGACGAAACCATTATAGCATATTGGTAACGTATGTCAAGGATTACTTTAAGTGGTTTAGATACTGAGGGATAGCCTGAGGCGAGTAAGAAAAAGGCAAAGTCACTCAAATTCGTCTCACAATTTATCGTTCCGGGCACCTGTCCATGGGGAATGGGATTACAATGCCCGCTATGACCTGCTTGTTCTATCTGTTCGTTCTCATTGCTGTAACCGGCCCAACAGTTTTCATGTGGAGTTTCTGGCGCGATGCAAAGGGGCGTCAGTGGAATTACACTACTGATACCAGCCGCGAGATGTATGTTGATGTGGTGAAAACTCTCATCACGGCTTCAGGTATCGGGGTTGCGCTGGTCGCATCTGCTTCCGGACGCGCCTTGGACAGCATTGCGAAGTTTTCCGCGCGGGTTGGTGTAGTTTCTCTGATTGTCTGTATTTCTGCTTCTCTAGTAACAATGCTTGCGCTGACTCGTGGGCACGAGAGGGCACGGTCGCGGAACATAGAAGCCGGAAGGAGCGGCGAGGAGGGACAACTCTTGGATTTTGAATTGCTGTTCATTCTGATTCCCGGCGGTATCGCCCTTGCTTCGTTTCTCGTTGGCATCCTCTTTCTTGGCCGCGTCACATTCCACACCTGAAGCGTCCAAAATTCGCCGTTCCCTGTGAGGCAGCGTGATCGTCATATATATCCAGAAAAATTGGCTAGACACAATAGGTGACGTTAAGAACATGATCCTTGTTCGTTCAGAAGATGAAAACTATATTTCCGTACTTGCTATGGAGAAGAAACTGACTGCAGGCTACCCGTTCGTTGAAGCGAACCTAATCCGCAAGATGGATGACGATGAGCCATTCTTGCCAGCGAAGATTCCTTTTTCTCTGATTTCAGGCATCTTCGACTTGACAAAGAAGGAAACGGAAAGCAGGTTTGGATTCGTTACTGCTAAGAAAAAGAGTAAGAGAACATAATTCTCTCAGGCAATCGTGCGCGGAAATAGCTGCCCGTCTTTTGTCAGGGTTCGCAGCGGAAAAAGAGTGCAAAGCGTAGCGACGCAAACGAGCGGTTTCCTGTTGGTTTTCTTGCACTTCCTTGTGTATTTTTGTGCCGCGTGAAGCTCGGAGTTGCGCTTCGAACCAGAGGGTCGGGAGTTCGAGTCTCCCGCCCTGACGAACATCTGCCAGAGATTTGCTTTGGGATGGAAAATGAGTAGAGTAGCGGTTCGCGGAGAGACCCTGCGTTGGCAGGGCGTCTGGATGTGGTGAGTGGCTCCGGCGCACAGCCTGAAGGCTGTGCCACTAAAGGTAACGGGTTCGGCGCACAGCCTGAAGGCTGTGCCACTAAAGGTAACGGGTTCGGCGCACAACCAGGAGTGGCTGTGCCACTAAAGGCAACGGGTTTGGCGCACAGCCAAGAGTGGCTGTGCCACGCAGGGATAATGCGCGGCGAGTGGATTAGTGTTGGCAGGTAGCAGAATAAGCGCACAGCCAAGAGTGGCTGTGCCACGCAGGAATAATGCTGACGCAGGAATGCACAACAGCGGCGCAGTTGTGTTGAGGGGACGATGAGGACGATCAGAGGGCCGGCGATATTTTTGGCGCAGTTTGCTGGGGATGCGGCGCCATTTAACAGTTTGAAGAGCATCGCGGCGTGGGCCGCGAAGCTCGGCTACAAAGGCGTGCAAATTCCGTCGTGGGATGCGCGGCTGTTTGATTTGAAACGCGCGGCGGAGAGCAAGGCGTACTGCGACGAGATTCGCGGGATTGCGGCAGGTTGCGGATTGGAGATTACGGAACTCTCGACGCATCTGCAGGGTCAATTGGTGGCGGTGCATCCTGCTTATGACGCGGCGTTCGATGGATTTGCGCCGGAGAAAATGAGAGGAAATCCGAAAGCGCGGCAAGCGTGGGCAGTGGAGCAATTATTGTTCGCAGCGAGAGCGTCCGCGAATCTGGGACTCACCGCGCATGTTTCCTTCTCGGGGGCGCTGGCGTGGCCGTACATTTATCCGTGGCCGCAAAGGCCAGCGGGGCTGATTGAAACGGCTTTTGATGAGCTGGCGAAGCGGTGGCGTCCGATCCTGGATGCGTTTGATAAAGCGGGAGTGGACCTGTGCTTTGAGATTCATCCGGGCGAGGATTTGCATGATGGGGTTACGTTTGAAATGTTTCTGGAGCGCGTGGGAAAGCATCCGCGATGCAATATTCTCTACGACCCCAGCCATTTCGTGCTGCAGCAGCTTGATTACCTGGAGTTCATCGACCTGTATCACAGCCGCATCAAAATGTTTCACGTAAAGGATGCGGAGTTTCGTCCGACGGGGCGGCAGGGGGTTTACGGGGGATACCAGGCTTGGGTGAACCGGGCGGGGAGGTTTCGGTCCCCCGGAGACGGGCAAGTGGATTTCGGGGCGATCTTTTCCAAGCTGACACAGTATGACTTTCCGGGTTGGGCCGTGCTGGAGTGGGAGTGCTGCGTCAAGAGCAGCGAACAAGGAGCGGCGGAAGGGGCGCCGTTTATCCAGCGGCATACCATTCAGGCGGCGAGCAGGTCGTTTGATGATTTCGCGAGTTCAGGAGCAGATCAGGGGGCGAATCGAAGGATGCTGGGGCTGGAATAGCGCTCTAGAATTAACGGTGAACAGAAAGAAAAATCATTAACACAGAGTTCACAGAGCCAAAAGCACAGAGAACACAGAGAGGAAAAGGCGGGCGTGGCAAGCCCCGCCACTACAAAGAGTTTTTCAAGCTGCGGAATTAGGACAACGGATTGCGTGCTACGAAATGGGATTGAGATGGGAAGAGGGACATGACGGCAAACACAAAAGGTAATGGAACGAAGCGGAGGCTGCGGCTGGGGATGGTGGGCGGCGGGCCGGGAGCGTTCATTGGGGCGGTACACCGGATTGCGGCGCGGATGGATGACCGGTTTGAGCTAGTGGCGGGGGCGTTGTCGTCGAATCCCGAGCGAAGCCGAGCCGCTGCGCTGGAGCTGCACATCGCGCCGGAGCGGGCTTATGGAAGTTTTGCGGAAATGGCGGCGGCGGAAGCGAAGAGGCCGGATCGGATTGACGCGGTGTCGATTGTTACGCCGAATCACGTGCATTTCGGGCCCGCGAAGGCGTTCCTGGAGGCGGGAATCCATGTGATCTGCGACAAGCCGCTGACCACGACGGTGGAAGATGCGGTGGCGCTGGCGGGGATCGTCAAGAAGAGCGGGCTGATCTTTGGCTTGACGCACAATTACACCGGCTATCCGCTGGTGCGGCAAGCGAGAGAGATGGTGCAGGCCGGGGAGCTTGGGCGATTGCGCGTGGTGCAGGTGGAGTATGCGCAGGACTGGCTGACGACGGCAGTCGAGGCAACCGGCAATAAACAGGCGGTTTGGCGGACCGATCCGGCGCAAAGCGGGCCGGCGGGTTCGCTGGGGGACATTGGGACGCACGCGTACAACATCGCGTGCTTTGTGACCGGGTTGCGGTGCGAACAGGTGGCGGCAGAGGTTTCGATTTTCGTGCCGGGGCGGCGTCTTGATGACAACGTGCAAACGCTCTTGCGGTTTGAGGGCGGGGCGCGAGGAATGTTGTGGGCGAGCCAGGTTGCTACGGGGAACGAGAATAACTTGCGCTTGCGGGTCTACGGGGAAAAGGCGGGACTCGAGTGGGGGCAAGAGAATCCGAATTATTTGCGGTTTACTCCGTACGGCAAGCCGCCGGTAACGATTAGCCGGGCAGGGGCTGGGGCGACAGCTTCGGCGAAGCATGCGAGCCGCATCCCGTCCGGACATCCGGAAGGGTACCTGGAGGCATTCGCGCAATTGTATGCGGATTTGGCGGAGCAGATTGCGGCGCGAAATGCGGGGCGGGCTGCGGCGGCGTCTTCGCTGCTAGTGCCGGGAGTGACGGAAGGCGTTGAAGGAGTGCAGTTTATTGAGGGAGTGCTGAAGTCCTCGAAACAGAATTCAGGATGGGTGAAGCTGCAGACGGCGGACTAGGATTGGCACAAGGCAAGCCCCCGCCCCAGGCCGGACAAGCGGTACTGACCCTTGTTCGGAGGTGGGACAAGTAATCCCATTTCCGGTCGATTTGGCAGGGAGTTGGAGAAAGAAGCCTGGCTAAGCCATTGAAAATGAGTATAGTTAGCGAAAGGAACCTGGGGCCGGAGAGTTGCGTTCTACTAGGTATCAATATATATGGACATCCAACGACCATCTAACGCTCGCGCCAAGAAGATCCGCAGGATCGTTTATGGCACTGCCGCGCTCCTCCTTCTGGGAGGAGTAACCTATGGACTCTCGAAACTCCGGCCCGCCGCGCCAAGCGTCGACCGGGCCACGATCTGGCCAGATGAAGTGAAGCGCGGGCCCATGGTAGTGGAGCGGCGCGGCTTGGGAACGCTTGTGCCCGAAGACATCCGGTGGATCGCCGCACAGACGGACTCGCGAGTGGACCGCTGGGTGTTGCGCCCCGGGGCTATCGTCAAGCCAGATTCCATCATTATGGAACTGAGCGATCCAACGCTGCAACGAGAGGCGCTGGACGCGGAATACCAGCTCAAGGGAGCGGAAGCGGACTTCGCAAACCTCAAAGTGCAGGTGGACAGCGACCTGATGAACCAAAAGGCGGCTGAAGCCGCCGTGCGCAGCGATTACGAGCAAGCCCGCCTGCAACATGACGTAGACGAAAAGCTATACAAAGAAGGGATCGGGTCAGACCACATCAGGAATTTATCGAGAGTGAAGGAAGAACAGCTAGCCATTCGGCTAAAGCTGGAGAGCGAAAGAACCGCAGTGGCCGCGGATTCGGCGAAAGCGCGACTGGCGGCACAGCAGGCAAAAATCGATGAGCAGAAAGCGCTTTATCAACTGAAGAAGGGCCAAGTGGATGCGCTGCATGTTCGAGCGGGGATCAACGGCGTATTGCAACTGGTGCCAGTGGAAGTCGGCCAGCACATAACGCCCGGCACAAACCTGGCGCGCGTGGCCGATCCGAAGAAACTCAAAGCGGAAATCAAGATTGCGGAGACGCAGGCGAAAGATGTGCTGATTGGGCAAAAGGCAACTATTGACACGCGGAATGGCATAGTGAACGGGCATGTTTCGCGAATCGATCCGTCCGTCGTGAACGGTACGGTGACCGTGGACGTGACCATCACGGATCCCCTGCCGAACGGGGCGAGGCCGGATTTGAGCGTGGATGGAACTGTGGAGATTTCGAACATAAAGGACGTGCTTTACGTGGGGCGGCCGGTGCACGGGCAGGAAAACAGCACGATCGGAATTTTCAAGGTTACGGAAGACGGATCCGAGGCTACGCGCGTCAATGTAAAGTTGGGGCGAAGTTCGGTGAATACGGTCGAGATTCTGGAAGGATTGAAGGTCGGGGACAAGGTGATCCTGTCGGACATGTCAGCCTGGGACAACTTTGACCGAGTCCGCTTGAAGTAATGCCGCCCTTCGAGGGCGCTTCGGAATTCAGGATTCCCGATTTCTGCGCCCGCTAAGAAATCGCAAGGGCGCCCGGCGGAGGATGGTAGAGATGCACACGCTCTTGCAGGACGTGCGCTACGGCCTGCGGATGCTCGGGAAGAATCCGGGCTTTACCCTCATTGCGATTCTGACGCTAGCGCTGGGCATCGGCGCGAACACGGCGATCTTTTCCCTGCTCAATCAAGTGTTGTTGCGGCGGCTGCCGGTTCGGAATCCGGGCGAACTGGTCATTCTGAAATCGCCTGGACCGAAACGCGGGCACGTTTGGAGCGATGGCGACGACTCGGAGGTTTTTTCCTACCCGTTGTACAAGGGGCTGGCGAAGAACACGGCGGTTTTCGATGGAGTGATCGCGCGGTATCCGTTTTCGGCGAGCATTGCGAGTCATGGGCAAACGGAGCGGGGCTCTGGGGAGCTTGTGACTGGGAATTATTTTGATGTGCTCGGAGTGCGGCCGGTCCTGGGTAGAGTGCTGTCGCCAACAGACGATGACGTGCAGGGGGCACATCCCGTAGTTGTGCTCAGCCATTCCTACTGGATGCGGCATTTCGGCGGGGATGCGGGAGCGTTGAATCAAGCGATTCTGGTGAACAACACGGAAATGACGATTGTGGGGGTTGCTCAGGCAGGATTCAGCGGCGTCCAGGTGGGACAGACGCCGGACATTTTTGTGCCCATGACCATGAAGGGGCAGATGACGCCGATCCGCAATGGATTGGATGACTGGAATGATTCGTTTTTGGCGGTGCTAGCGCGGCTGAAGCCAGGCGTCACCGTGGAGCAGTCGCAAGCGGGGATCAACGTCGACTACCCGGGGCTGCTGGAACAGCAGGCGGCAACTCTCAAATTTCGCAAGGGTGGAAAAGACGAAAAGGAGTTCCTGAGCAAGAAGATTGTGCTGGCTCCCGGGGCGCAGGGGAGGACTGTTCTGCAGCGCGATTCGGGGCCGGCGCTGATGGCGTTGTTTGCGATGGTGGCGCTGGTTCTGCTGATTGCATGCACCAACGTGGCGAATTTGCTGTTGGCCAAGGCGGCGGCACGGCAGCGCGAGTTTGCGATTCGCTCGGCGCTGGGAGCTTCACCTGGACGGATGATGCAACAACTGCTGGTGGAAAGCTTCCTGTGCGCGCTGGGGGGCGGGGCTCTGGGGCTGATTTTGGGCACCTGGACAATGAACATTTTGACGCAAGCGGTCGTTTCTGAAGGTGGAGTCCAAGGGATCACCAGCCGAGTGGATGGGAGTGTATTGGGATTTGCCGCCGCAGCGACGGTAGTTTCGGCGCTGCTATTCGGGCTGATTCCGGCGTGGCGGGCGACAAGAGCGGGCGTTTCGCAGATGCTGAAGGATCAAGGCTCGACGACGTCCGCCGGACCGGGTCACGTGCGATTCCGGAAGTACCTGGTTGCGGGACAGGTGGCGTTCACCCTGCTATTGCTGACAGGCGGAGCGCTATTTGCGCGGACGCTGTGGAATTTGAGGAAACAAAACCTGGGATTGAGCACGGAGAACCTGATCACGTTTTCGATTGCGCCACAGTTGAGCGGGTATGACGAAGCCAAAACAGTGGCGCTCGTCGATCAGTTGAGGGAAAAGCTGGTGGCGCTGCCGGGAGTGCTGGGGGTGGGGTCATCGCAGATTCCAATACTGGTCGGAACCGATATGGGCACGAACATCACCGTGGAGGGGCGTCAAAACCTGGATACCGACGACCGGCATGTGAATTATGACGCGGTGAGCCCAAATTATTTTTCGACCATGCGCGTGCCGTTGCTGGCCGGCCGCGAATTCAACGCTGGAGATACGGCCACGAGCACGAAAGTGGCGATCATCAATGAGGCCATGGCAAAAGAGTTTTTTGCGAAGAGAAACCCCATCGGGGTACACCTGGCCATGGGCTCGGGGAACGACATCAAGTTCGACATAGAAATCGTGGGTGTGGTGAAGAACTGGAAACAGGAACATGTCCGGACGGCGGACCGGCCTTATTTCTTTCGACCATATTCGCAGTTTGGAAAACTCTTTGGCATGAGTTTCTACCTGCGCAGCCAGCAAGACCCCCTGCTGATTGCGAATACCATGCGGGAAACGGTTCGGGGAACGGATGCGAACTTACCGGTGTACGACCTGAAGACGGTACAGCGCGTGCTGGATGAAGATTTGTTTGCAGAGCGCGTGATCGCGGGGCTTTCCGCAGCGTTTGGCGGGTTGGCGGCGCTGCTTGCTGCGCTGGGAATTTACGGAGTGCTGGCGTACCTGGTGGTGCAGCGCACGCGGGAGATTGGAATTCGATTGGCGCTAGGAGCGGCTACCGGGCACGTGAGAATGCTGGTGTTCAAGGAAGTTGGATGGATGGTGCTGGCGGGTGCGCTGGCAGGATTGCCCGCGGCCTACGGGCTGGCGCGGCTGAGCGAGTCGCTGCTGTATGGGGTACACGCGGGAGATGCGGCGGTGTATGTGGCATCGATGGGGATCATCTGCCTGGTGGCGTTTGTCGCGTGCTACATTCCATCGCGGAGAGCGACGCGGATCGATCCTATCGTGGCGCTGCGATATGAGTAGGCGCGAATCCGATTTTGCTTTGTGATTGGGTGCAAGTGAACCGAGTTTCCGAGATCGAAAACGAGAGGAGAAAACATGACAGACGCAACGCTCATCAAGATGGAAGGCGTGAAGAAAGTTTTCTATACCGATGAGGTAGAGACGCACGCCTTGTCCGAGATTCACTTGGAGATCAAGAAAGGGCAGTACATTTCGATCGCCGGGCCTTCGGGCTGCGGCAAGTCGACATTGCTCTCGATCCTCGGGCTGCTCGATTCACCAACGGGTGGCGAATACACCCTAAACGGGCAGCCGGTGGCGAATCTCTCGATCAGCGAACGCACGCGGATCCGCAACCGCGAGATTGGATTTATTTTCCAGGCGTTCAACCTAATCGGCGATTTGACCGTTTATGAAAACGTGGAGCTACCGTTGACCTATCGTGGCACGAGCGCGGCGGAGCGGAAGCAGAAGGTACAGCACGCGCTGGAACGCGTGGGAATGGCCCACCGGCTGCGCCACTACCCGTCGCAGCTTTCCGGCGGTCAGCAGCAGCGCGTTGCCGTGGCACGCGCGCTGGTCGGTGATCCGCTGATCCTAATGGCTGACGAGCCTACTGGAAACCTCGACTCGAAGAACGGTGAAGCGGTCATGGAGCTGCTGCGCGATTTGCACCGCAACGGCGCGACCGTTTGCATGGTCACACACGACCAGCGCTACGCGAATTTCGCCGAGCGCACGATTCACTTGTTTGACGGCCGCATCGTCGAGGAAACGCAGGAAGCGCGCGTCGGGGCATAACGCCGAGGCGGCTCATGGAAACATTCTGGCAGGACGTACGATTCGCCGCGCGAATGCTGGCGAAGAGCCCTGGATTCACTGCCGTCGCCGTGTTGACTCTAGCGCTTGGTATTGGCGCCAACACGGCGATTTTCAGCGTCGTGGATGCAGTTTTACTCCGCCGTCTTCCCGTTGACTCACCAGACCGCCTGGTTGCGGTGCATAACCAGCTTCCGAGAGTCAATCTTCCACGGACCGAGATTTCTGCCCTGCAATTCCGCGACTACGCTGATCGCACCGACGTATTCGAATCGGCGGCGGCAATTACCTTTCCTGATTACAATCTTACCGGCACCGACCAGCCCTTGCGTTTACGAGGCATGCGAACCACGGCGGGCCTGTTTTCCGTCCTTGGGGTTCGCCCAGTTGCAGGGCGGGTGTTCACGGCGGCAGAGGACACATACGGGGCGCAGCATGTGGTCCTTTTGAGCCAGAACGCGTCGGAGCGCATGTATGGCTCGGATCAAGGAAGTATCGGCAAGCGTCTTCAGCTCGACGGAGAAAGTTACGAAATCATCGGCGTGATGCCCAGAACGCTGGAGGTGATTTACCCGGACGTTGAATTGTGGACGCCAATGGCATTCACGCCGCGGGAATTGAACGAGGAGCGGCGCTGGTCGCTGACGTTTGAGATGCTGGGGCGGTTGCGTTCAGGTGTGACTCTCGCTGCCGCGCGGGCCGCCATGGCAACGATGGCCGCACGAATGAATGGGTCAATGGATTCTTCTATTGGGACTTTCGGGATCGAAGTGCGGCCATTTGTCGAAGAACATGTAGGAGACGTGCGGCAACCGTTGTATATCCTTCTTGGAGCGGTGTCTCTGGTCCTGTTGATCGCTTGCGCAAACATTGCGAACCTAATGCTGGCCCGGGGCACGGCGAGATCGCGGGAGATGGCCATCCGTGCAGCGATGGGGGCGGCCCGCGACCGGATCGTGGCCCAACTCCTAACGGAAAGTCTGCTTCTCGCCGTTCTTGGCGGGGCGCTGGGGTTGTTGATTGCGGAATGGGGATGTCAACTACTGATTCGCATGGCGCCTGCGAGCCTGCTCCGCGCCACCGCTATAGGCCTGAACCCTGTAGTTCTGCTCTTCACGCTTGCCGTGTCCATCGTTGTGGGCGTCTTATTCGGACTCGCGCCGGCTTTGGAGGCGGCGCGCAAGGATTTGGCGGGCGCCCTGAAGGAAGGAGGGCGAAGCCGCCAGGAGGCTTCCGGAAGACAAGGCCTTCGCAAAACACTGGTCATTTCCGAAGTTGCCCTTGCGATTGTCCTGTTGATTTGCTCCGGGCTTCTGCTGCGCAGTTTTCAGAAGTTATTGGAGGTGAAACCAGGATTCGACCCGGCGAATGTGCTGACGGCGCAAGTATCTCTTCCCAGAACCAAGTATACGGATGAAGCGAAGCTGGCGTCGTTTTCGGACGCGCTGCTCGCGCGCGTCTCTTCGCTGCCAGGGGTGCTTCACGCGGCAATGGCGGACCAGCCGCCCCTGACGCCGGGAACAGACAATTCCGTCTTTTCCATTCGCGATTATCATCCCGGCCCGAAGGATCCCCAGCCGCACGCCGACACAGTGTATGCCACGCCAGACTATTTCGCCGCCATGGGAATTCCTTTGCTGCAAGGCCGGACGTACCTAGACTCGGAGATGCGGCCTCAGAAAGGTCCTATCGGTGAAGGATCTGTCGTGGTGATTGACGAGGCGCTGGCCAAGATATTCTGGAGCCATGAGAGCGCCCTCGGGAAACAGCTAGGCTGGAGCGGCCAGGGCCCGTGGGCAACCATTGTGGGCGTCGTCGGCACCGTGCGAAGCGGCGATCTAGCGGAGGAGTCCAAAGGCACGATTTATTTTCCCTACCATGCCCCAGGAATAACGCTGGTGGTCCGCACCGCTTCTGATCCCAGGCCGTTTGTGGCGGCTATCCGCCAACAGGTTCAAGGTGTGGATCCCGACCAACCGATATACGACGTAAAGACAATGGAAGAGCGAGTGGCAGCTTCCGTAGAACGGAGGCGATTTTCGGCGATGCTGCTCGGTTTGTTCGCGGGCTTGGCGTTTGCGCTCGCATTGATCGGGTTGAACGGCGTGATTAGCTACTTGGTTGCGCAGCGAACACACGAAATCGGCGTCCGCATGGCGTTGGGGGCTCGACCCGCTGGAGTGTTACGGCTCGTTTTGGCGCAGGCTTTGGGAATGGCTGCTGCCGGAATTGTCACGGGATTGATTGTGGCGTTCTTTGCAACTCGCTTGCTCGCGAATCAGCTATACGGTGTTGAGCCCGTCGACCCTACGACCTTTCTGGAGGTTCCCACAATGCTGACGGCAGCCGCGTTGGCGGCTTCCAGCATTCCTGCCTTGCGGGCGACACGTGTCGATCCGCTGGTTGCCTTGCGGTACGAATGAAGTGGATCATGTCCCCTTGAGGTTGACGGCAAAAGAAACGAGAATTATTAGCGGGAGCTCAAGGAGATGACGTGGAGCCATTAATACAGTTGCGGAATTTGGAGAAGGTGATCGAGGCAGGGCCAAATAAATTTTGGCTATTGCGCAGAATCAATTTAGATATTCAAGCGGGCGAATTTGTGACCATCATGGGTCCGTCCGGCGCGGGAAAGTCCACACTACTCAGCATCATCGGGATGCTGGATGGCGCGTGGACCGGAGACTTCTACTTTTTGGGCGAAGCGGTTCACAAACTGAACGTCAAGAAGCGGAACGAGCTGCACAAAGCGAACATTGGATTCGTGTTTCAGAGCTATCACCTAATTGACAATCTGACTGTTTTCGAAAACCTGGAAGTGCCGCTCTCGTACAAGAACGTGCCGCACAAAGAGCGTGTCAGCCTGGTTTGCGACACGTTAGACCGGTTCCACATCGTGGGCAAAAAAGACTTGTTCCCCAACCAGCTTTCGGGCGGCCAGCAACAGCTTGTGGGCGTGGCGCGCGCGGTGATCCTTAGCCCGAAGCTGATCCTCGCCGACGAACCGACCGGGAATCTACATTCCGCGCAAGGCGAAGAGATCATGCAGCTTTTCAAGAGGCTGAATGACGCCGGGACGACCATCATCCAGGTCACGCACTCGGAGAGAAACGCTTCTTACGGGAACCGGATTATCCAATTGAAGGATGGATGGGTGGTGGGAGACAACGCCACGGCCGGCGCGCCAGTCGGCGCGGCACAACCCGCGTGAGCGGACGCTTGCCAGGTGCGAAGCGGAGCCCCGATCGCTTCTCACCGTGCCTGAACAACGGCAGTAGGATGAACTTCGCAAAACCATTCGAATGAAAACAACTAGCCCGCACCCTTATCGAGTTCTTTTGGCGGACGACCAGGCGGACATCCGTGATGCTTTGCGCTTGCTGCTAAAGCGCGAGGGCTATGAAACGCAGGGCGTAGCGTCTCCGGCGGAGGCGCTGAGCGCAATTGAATCGCGGGAATTTGACGCGGCGCTGATGGACCTCAATTACACGCGGGATACGACTTCCGGGCAGGAGGGACTGGACCTGCTCACGCGCATTCAAATGCTCGACAGCACATTGCCGGTAGTCGTGATGACCGCGTGGAGCAGCATTGAAGTAGCGGTGGAGGCGATGCGGCGCGGGGCGCGCGATTTTATCCAGAAGCCGTGGGAAAACAATCGGTTGCTTGCCATTCTGAGAACGCAAATCGATTTGCGGCAGGCACTGAGGCAGGCATCACGCCTGGAAGCGGAAAACCGCATCCTGCGCGCGGAGTCGCGCCCGACATTTCTGGCGAAATCCGCAGCAATGGCGCCGGTGCTGGAGCTGATTGGGCAGATCGGGCCATCGGATGCCAACGTTTTGATCACCGGAGAACATGGCACTGGGAAAGAGGTGGTGGCGAGAACGCTTCATGCTCTGTCGGGGCGGGCGACGAAGCCGATGGTGACGGTAAACGCGGGCGGGCTCTCCGAAGGTGTGTTTGAGAGCGAGCTTTTTGGCCACGTGAAAGGAGCATTCACGGATGCGCGGGCGGACCGCGTTGGGCGATTCGAACTCGCGGACGGCAGCACATTGTTCTTGGACGAAATTGCGAACGTTCCCCTGAACCTGCAAGCGAAGCTCCTGCGCGTTCTGGAGACGGGGGACCTCGAGAGAGTCGGTTCATCCGCGACTCGACGCGTGAACGTGCGAGTGCTTGCGGCGACGAACGCCGACGTGAACGCCGAGGCTGCCGCCGGCCGGTTTCGCCAGGACCTGCTGTTTCGCCTGAACACTATTGAGATCCACATCCCTCCGTTGCGTGACCGCAAGGAAGACGTCGATCTCCTGGCACATCATTTTCTTCACGGGTACGCCCAGCGTTATCGCAAAAACATTTCCAGTTTTGACCCCGCCGCTGTTAAGGCGTTGCACGAGCACGCCTGGCCAGGAAACGTTCGCGAACTGGATCACGCGGTGGAGCGGGGCGTGCTTCTCTCGCCCGGACCTGCTGTGCGCGCGGCTGATCTCGGCTTGCGCGCGCAGGCCGCCGGCGGCGCTGCCAAGCTAGAGGAGATGAGCCTTGATGAAGTGGAGCGGTACCTCATCCAGCGCACTCTTTCTCGACACGAGGGAAACGTCAGCCAGGCAGCCAAGGCCCTGGGACTCAGCCGCAGTGCCATGTATCGGCGGCTGCAAAAACATGGACTGGAATGAGGGAATTGTCCTATGAGCGCCGGGTCCAGCTCCTCGCGCTAGCAGCGGGTTTTCCAGGTTCGCTGATCGCCATGATTCTCTTGTGGCACGGAAGTTATTCTTCCGGGACGGTCTGGACGCTGGCCTTCCTCATTTTTACCCTGTGGCTTGGCTTCGCGTTTTCGCTGCGGCATCGCGTCGTCTTTTCCTTGCAAACACTTTCGAATCTGCTGGCGGCCCTGCGCGAAGAAGACTTTTCGTTGCGGGCGCGTGGGGCGCGAAGCGACGATGCCATGGGCGAAGTGATGATCGAAGTGAATGCGCTGGGCGAAGTCCTTCGGCAGCAGCGCTTGGGCGCATTGGAGGCTAATGCGCTCCTGCGAACCGTGATGGAGGAGATCGACCTGGCCGTCTTCACTTTTGACAACAACTCAAAGCTGCGGCTGGTCAATCGGGCCGGCGAACGTCTGCTTGGCCGTCCGGAAGAGCGCCTGCTCGCGTTTACAGCGGAAGAACTTGGGCTCGGAGCGTGCCTCGAAGGCGAAGCCGCGCACACGATGGAATTGGCCTTTCCAGGCGGCTCGGGGCGCTGGGGGATGCGTCGCGGGACTTTTCGCCAGGGAGGCTTGCCTCATCACCTCGTCGTCCTAACGGATTTGAGCCGCACGCTTCGCGACGAAGAGCGCAAAGCGTGGCAGCGGCTTATTCGCGTGCTTGGGCATGAATTGAACAATTCGCTGGCGCCGATTCAGTCTGTCGCTCAGGGTTTGGAGAGCGGACTGCTGAACGCCTCCAAGTCTTCGGAGTTGCAGGGTGAAGCGTCTGCTTCGATTCTGGATGATTTGCGGCAGGGTCTTGGCATCATTCGTTCGCGCACCGAGGCGCTTGGGCGCTTCATGGCCGCGTACGCGCAACTTGCGCGTCTGCCACAGCCGAAGCTGCTGCCCGTAAACGTCTCCGAATGGATCAACCGGTCAGTGAAACTTGAGACGCGTGTGAAGGTCAACATATCGAAAGGTCCTGAGGTCGTTATTTCGGCCGACGCCGACCAACTGGAGCAGTTGCTGATTAATCTGGTTCGGAATGCGGCGGACGCGACACTCGAAACCGGAGGCTGCGTTCAGGTGGGCTGGTCCAGGAAGGGCGCTCACCTCGATGTTTGGGTTGTCGATGAAGGTCCGGGCCTGCCCAATACGTCGAACCTGTTCGTTCCCTTCTTTACAACCAAGCCGGGCGGGTCCGGGATTGGATTGGTTCTGAGCCGCCAGATCGCCGAAGCTCATGGCGGTGAGCTGACTCTAAGGAACCGCTCTGACGCGCGCGGGTGCAGGGCCTTGCTTCGGCTCCCCGTTTAATGCGCATTTCGCTTACTGGAAGCACGTGACGAGAGTACATTCCGACATTGCAGGAGGGAACTCCCTTATGCCCCCGCAGGATTTTGCAGACTGCCTTTCAATTCCAGCTCGATTTCCACCGAGTGATTAACCCTGAGGAAGAAGTTGCTCGGATTCTTGAGACCCCAATCGATGAATGGAACCTTAAACTTCGCGGTGCCCGTCCAATGATCCCCCTCGAATGCCGCTTGGACGGGCACAGTCAGTTCGTGCTCGCGTCCATGCAATAGAAAGACTCCGTGGACCTGAACGGTGAAGACTCCTTGCGGAGCGATTCTTCCTTCCACATGGTCAGGCCGGAAAATGATTTCCGAATATTTGCCGCTTTCGAGAACGTCTTTGTGCATTTTCCTGTCGCGTCCATCGTTGCCGCTGTTTCCGCTCGCCGCGTCCACGATGATTTCGCCTCTGGCCTTTCCTGTCGACGTATCCAGTTGGAGATTCCCTTTCTTGAACGCGAATGATCCGTGGACAGTGTGAACGGTACTCTCAAGCGTCCAGTGCAATTTGCTCTGAGATGGATCGATCTTGAGAACAATTTCATTGGCGGGAGGCTGGGGCGCAGCGTGCTGCGGCAGAGCGCTGAGCACTACCAGAGCTACGGGCGCCGCCGCAAGATAACGGAAGGCCATCATGAGACGGCTTCGGGAGCGATTCATTTTTCATCCTCTCGGTTCACGCCGTCAGAAATTGCCAACCAAGGCGCAGGCTTGTTGCTGCCAAAAACTCGGGGGAAGACTCTCCCAGGTGCACTGCCAGCAAGCGCGAGAACAGTCCCGGCTCGCAGGCCAGACATCGCAGCGTTCGCGCTCGTAAGGACGGGTAGCGATCCAGCAAGAGAAGCAGGCGGCTCATGGTATTTGGACGCCTTGCTAGTTGGCAGTGCGCCCGCTGATAACGCTCAAGGTTTCCGCTGCCCAGTGCATCGGCCAGCGCTATCGCTTGCTGAAAACTCAGGCAAAGTCCTTCCCCCGTGATTGCGTCGACACTTCCAGACGCGTCTCCAATCAGTGCGATATTCCCGCGGTAGACTTGATTCAGTCTGCGCGTCACGGTCACAGCGCCTCGCTCCAGGGTGCTTGGCTCCGCATAATGCAAGTGGCCAGCCAACTTGGGAAACTCCTTCCAAGCATCCTGCAGCCGCATTAGCGGATCGCGCGAAATCAAGGCGACGCAAGTCTCGTCGTTGCCGAGCGGCGTGACATACACTTGTGCCCTTCGGCCCCAATGAACTTCCATGCAATCGGTCCACACTTTCCCGCGAAAGTGCTGTCTCTGTGCAAACCGTTTTTCTCGCCGCGCTGGCCGATCCAATCCGATCCAACGCCTCACGCGGGAGTGGATTCCATCGGCGCCGATGATCCATTTTGCCTTGAAGATCGCATTGCCAAGTACGACGCCGTCGGTGGGTAGACCAGTGACTGGCGTGTTCCAGAGGAGTCTGACTCCGCACTTCTGCGCACGGTCGATCATTCTTTGGTGAAGGACTGTTCGACGCACTCCGAATCCGCTGGCGCCCGAAAAGTTAGCTTCCACCGAAGTCTCAGCGTCGACGAATCGGACTCCGCGGAAAACCAGGCCATCGTGTGGGCGAATCGCCACACCAAGCTGGCGCAGCGCAGCCATGGTGCCCGGCATGAGTCCTTCACCGCAAGCTTTGTCAATGGGAGGTTTTGCGCCGTCTGCAACCGTAACAGTAAAACCCTCCATTCGCGCGGCGATGGCCGCTGCTAATCCTGCCGGGCCCCCGCCTATGACCAGCACACCAGTGCCTTCCCCCATGTCATCTCCTGAATTTTTCCGCTCTGCACAACTGAACGTGCATTAGTTAGATGTTAGGAACCTACAGAAGATTGTCCGCTAGCGTCACAATTTATCGCCCGGCCGGGAGTTGAACGATATGTTGTGAGCTGAAGTTGCATAAACTGAATTTATTTCATTTAGCATAAGTATTAATTTGACTCATTGACTTCCCTGCCCCATCCTGCTACTTTGGATGGCGAAGACACTATGCTTTGCCTATCCATCACAAACCACCGGATTTTTTCAAGGCATGGGAACGCCCGAATTGTAGACTCGATTGTTGTACGAATTATTCCCGTCCCGAAGAGGGGCAATAGGCGGATGATGGCGGCCTAGCACAGCATCGCAGAAGCTTTCAAGGCCATCATCCAGTCCTGGTTGATGGTTTTTTGTTTTTTTGGGTTGCAACTTTTGTTGTGGGAGCGATGGATGATCGTGGAAAGGACTCCGCAGTGAGCGACTCTTTGCCCAAACCGCGCAGCCGGGCTCTAGTTGATGGCGCAAACCGCGCGGGCGCGCGCGCCATGCTTCGCGCCTGCGGCCTCCAAGATGATGACTTCAAAAAGCCGCTCATCGGTGTGGCGAATACCTGGATCGAGATTGGTCCCTGCAACTATCACCTCCGCGAACTCGCGCAGCACGTAAAAGAGGGCATTCGCGCCGCTGGCGGAACGCCTCTGGAGTTCAACACGGTCTCCATTTCCGACGGCATCACCATGGGCACGGAAGGCATGCGCGCATCCCTTGTGAGCCGCGAAGTCATCGCCGATTCCATCGAACTTGTTACCCGCGGAAATCTCTTCGATGCGCTGGTTGTTCTTGTTGGCTGCGACAAGACGATTCCGGGCGGCATCATGGCCCTGGCCCGGTTGAATATTCCGGGGCTCATTCTATATGGCGGCTCCATTGCCCCTGGTCAGTTTGAGGGCCACGCCGTCACGATTCAGGACGTCTATGAAGCCATAGGCAAACACGCGCGCGGCGGAATGACAGATGCTCAGCTCAAGTCTCTTGAGGTTTCCGCTTGTCCGGGAGCTGGCGCCTGCGGCGGACAGTTCACTGCGAACACCATGGCGATGGTCTGCGAATTCCTGGGGATTGCGCCCATGGGACTCTCCAGCGTTCCAGCGACAAATGCGGGAAAAGCCGCCGCTGGTTATCGCGCGGGCGAGTTTGTGCTCGAACTTCTCCGCCGCGACTTCACTCCTTCAAAGATCATCACCAAAGCGGCGATTGAAAACGCCATCACCGGAGTTGCCGCAACCGGCGGCTCGACAAATTCTGTGCTGCATCTTCTGGCCATCGCCAACGAAGCGAAAATCCCGCTCTCCATTGACGATTTCGACCGTATCAGTTCGCGCGTGCCGATCATCGCCGATCTCAAACCTGGAGGACGTTTTGTCGCAACCGATCTCTACGCGGCAGGCGGCACTGCGCTCGTCGCAAAGCGCTTGCTTGAAGCTGGATTGCTCCGCGGAGATGCCATCACCGTTACGGGAAGTACTCTTGCCGAAGAAGCAGCCAAAGCTAAGGAAACGCCGTCGCAAGAAGTCGTACGCAAACTCAACGCGCCCCTCAAGCCCACTGGTGGCCTCGTTATCTTGAAGGGAAATATCGCTCCCGAGGGCTGCGTGATTAAGGTGGCGGGTCACAATTTGCAGAGTTTCCGCGGTCCCGCACGAGTGTTCGACAACGAAGAAGCGGCCTTCGCTGCCGTCGAGCAAGGCGCCATCAAGGCTGGCGACGTAATCGTCATTCGCTATGAGGGACCGAAAGGCGGCCCTGGCATGCGCGAAATGCTCGCGGTGACCGCCGCGCTGGTCGGCGCCGGTCTGGGTGATTCCGTTGCATTGCTCACGGACGGGCGATTTTCCGGGGCCACGCATGGTCTCATGGCCGGCCACGTCGCTCCCGAGGCCGCCAATGGCGGTCCCATCGCAGCTATCGCCGACGGCGACACCATTATCTTCGACATCCCCAAGCGCCAACTGACCTTGGATCTAAGCGCGGCGGAGATTCAGAAACGTCTTGCCACGTGGAGACCGCCGCAACCGCGCTTTACGAGCGGGGTCATGGCCAAGTACGCATTGCTTGTTTCTTCTTCGTCTCTTGGCGCGGTTACCGCCGTGCCCGCCGCTTTTTCGGTGCCAGCCGCGTCTGGCTCGTTTGCGAGGACTTCATGAAGCTTACCGGTGCAGAAACTCTTTGCGAATCGCTCACGCGTCTCGGTGTGCGCGAGATTTTCGGGTATCCCGGCGGCGCGATTCTGCCGGTCTATGACGCACTCGGCAAATCGAAGCTGCATCACGTCCTGGTGCGCCACGAACAAGGCGCTACGCACATGGCCGATGGCTATGCGCGCGCCAGCGGCGGAATCGGCGTGGCCATGGCTACATCCGGTCCCGGCGCAACGAACATGGTTACCGGCATCGCTACCGCCATGATGGACTCCTCCCCGGTCGTCTGCATTACGGGCCAAGTCAGCAGCAAAGTCCTGGGCTCAGACGCCTTTCAGGAGATCGATATCACGGGCATCACCATGCCCATCACCAAACACAACGTGGTGATTACGAAGGCGGAGGACATTGCCCGCACCATTCGTGAAGCCTTCTTGATCGCCAACAGCGGTCGTCCTGGCCCCGTGCTTGTCGACATCACCAAAGACGCGCAGCAAGCTTCCGCTGAATTCAATTGGGAAGCGTCCGAGCCAAAACTTCCGCCGAAACGCCTGCGCAACAATCACGATCAGGCTGAATTCGACCGCGCCGTCGAAATGTTGAACACTGCCAAGCGCCCCATCATTCTCGCCGGCCACGGCATCATGGTTTCCGGCGCGATGCGCGCCTTTGAGCAGTTTGTCCGCGCCGGCAATTATCCCGTCGCCATGACGCTCCTCGGCATCGGCTGCTTCCCTGCCAACGATCCACTGAACCTTGGCATGATGGGCATGCATGGCGAAGCTTGGGTGAATAACGCGATTCAGGAAGCCGACCTGCTTATTGCCGTCGGCATGCGTTTTGACGACCGCGTCACCGGAGACTTGCGCACCTACGCCAAGAGCGCCCGCAAGATCCACATTGAAATTGACCGCGCCGAAATCAACAAGAACGTAAAAGTCGATGCCGCCCTGGTCGGCGACGCGCGCGAGGTACTCGAAAAACTTACGCCTCACATTCAGACCCGCGACCACGGCACGTGGATTCGCCATATCACCGAACTGAAGGGCGATTCCGCGGTGCGCGATATCCAGAGCTTGCCTGACAACGGCCACCTTTACGCCGCGCATGTCATCAACGACATCTGGAAAGAAACGCGCGGCGAGGCCATCGTCGTCACCGACGTCGGCCAGCATCAGATGTGGGAAGCGCAGTATTACCATCACAATCAGCCCCGTACGCTGATTACTTCGGGCGGACTCGGCACCATGGGCTTTGCTCTTCCTGCCGCCATCGGCGCGAAGTTCGCGAAACCCGGCTCCGAAGTCTGGGTCGTTGTGGGTGACGGCGGATTCCAGATGACCATGAGCGAGCTGGCTACCATCGTCCAGGAAAAGATCAGCATCAAGATTGCTATCATCAACAACGGCTATCTCGGCATGGTCCGCCAGTGGCAGGAGTTTTTCTATGACAAGCGCTACGTGGCTACTCCGCTGGTCGCGCCGGATTTTGCCGCGCTCGCCAATGCCTTCGGCATCCGCGGGGAGCGCATCACCAAGCGCGCAGAAGTCGTGCCAATCATCCGCTCCGCGCGCGAATCGAACGAAACCGTGCTGATCGATTTCCGCGTCGAGCAGGAAGATTCCGTATATCCCATGGTTGCCGCGGGCGCTTCCCTGAGCGATATGATTCGCCGCCCGAACAATCCGCTTGTCGAGACGGCGACAGAGCCATAGGAGCAACAGAAGAACATGCAAACACTTGTCGCCTACGTCGAAAACAAGCCCGGCGTGCTCAATCGCGTCGCTTCCCTGGCGCGGCGTCTGGCCATCAATATTGACTCGCTCACGGTGGGTCCAACGGAGAATGAAGAAATCGCCCGCATGACCATCGTGGCTCATACCGATGAACGGGGCGCGCATCGCCTCGAAGCCAGCCTCGAAAAACTCGTCGATGTTCTGCTCGCGGAGAATATCTCGACTCGCGCGCTCCTTGAGCGGGACCTGGCCCTAATCAAGGTTTCTGCCGACCAGCAGAATCGTCCGCATCTGATGGAATTGATCAAGGTTTTTCGCGCGCGGGTCGTCGATGTCGCCCCGGAATCACTCATCATTGAAGTTTCTGGCACTGTCGACAAGATTGATGGCTTGCTCGAAGTCCTTAGGCCTTTTGGCGTACTGGAGATGGCCCGCACCGGCCGGATTTCCATGACCCGCGGCGGCGATTTGTTGCAACCACCGCCCGCCACACAATCCGAATCGCTCGAAACAGCGGAGGCGAAGTCAAAGTAGGACAGGCATTCCTGCCTGTCTTCTGTGAGTGCTGGCGCACACTAACAGGCATCAAAGTACTTCCAAAATATATCGTCTTACGACCACAAACGGGTCACGAGAGGAAGCAAATGGCAAATCTCTACTACGACAATTCCGCTGACATTTCACTGATTCAGGCCAAACAAGTCGCCATCATCGGTTACGGCTCGCAAGGGCATGCACACGTCCTCAATCTCCGCGATAGCGGCGTTTCCGTCCGCGTCGGCCTCCATGAAGGGAGCGCCTCACGCGCCAAAGCAGAAAAGGCAGGCTTGACCGTCAATACTCCCGCGGAAGCCGCTGCCTGGGCCGACGTCATCATGATTCTGGTTCCGGACACCAAGCAGCCGAAGCTGTATCGCGATGCCATCGAGCCCAATCTCAAGCCCGGCAAGACACTGATGTTCGCGCACGGCTTCAACATTCGTTTCGGCACGATCAAGCCGCCCGCAGCCGTCGATGTCTCCATGATCGCTCCGAAAGCACCGGGCCATCGCGTTCGCGAAGTTTTTACTGAGGGCGGCGGCACACCCGCGCTCCTGGCGGTCGAACAGGATGGCAGCGGCTCAGCGAAAGCTCTCGCTCTCGCCTACGCAAAAGGACTCGGCTGCACGCGCGCCGGCGTTCTGGAGACGACTTTTACCGAAGAGACCGAGACCGATCTCTTTGGCGAGCAGGCCGTACTTTGCGGCGGCGTAAGTGAATTGATCAAGGCGGGCTTCGAGACCCTCACGGAAGCGGGCTACCAACCCGAAGTCGCCTATTTCGAATGCCTCCACGAGCTCAAGCTCATCGTTGACCTGATTTACCGCGGCGGCCTCAGCTATATGCGCTACTCCGTCAGCGATACGGCCGAACAGGGCGATTATTCCGCCGGGCCGCGCATTATCACCAAACAGACCCGCGAAGAGATGCGTAAGATCCTCGCTGAGATACGCAACGGCACTTTCGCAAAGGCCTGGATCGCCGAGAATGAAAAAGGATGCCCCAACTTTCTCGCCACGCGCCAGCGAGAACAGCAGAACCCCATCGAGCAACTCGGACCCAAGCTTCGCGCCATGATGCCCTTCCTTCAGCCGGTGATCGCGCCCGGACTCGAGAGCAAAGCGGCCGCCTCCAAAAAATAGTGTTCCGACGGGTTGTCCGTGCATCGTTGACCCGACTCTCGAAACCTCATCCCACTATTCGGGCCTCATCTCTTCCGGACTCGGATATGATGTCGTCTCAATATGATTGGACGTTAAACCCCGAAAAGGAACCATTTGCGTGCCTTTTGACCGGAATCAACCCTTGCCTTTTTCGAATCAATCTCAACGTTTTCACATTAGCCGCCCTACAGAAACTTCCACAGCTCTTGCAGTGCTTCTTTTAGTTTTGACTTTGCTCTTGCAGCCGCCAGCCCGTGCGCAATCCGAGCCCACTCTGGCTGAACGCATCCAGAACGTCATCAGCCGTCCCGAATTTGCTCACGCCAACTTCGGCATCGAGTTCTATTCTCTCGACACCGGCAAAGTGGTCTATGCCTTGAACTCTGACAAATTGTTCGTGCCCGCTTCAACCACGAAAATCCTCACCGAAGGTACCCTCCTTGCGACACTTGGCGCAGGCTACCGCTTTCATACTCGCGTCTACCGCACTGGCCCAACCGACAAGCACGGCACACTTAAAGGCGATCTAATCCTCGTCGCCAGCGGCGATCCGAATCTTTCGAACCGCATTCAACCTGACGGCACTCTCGCCTTTGTAGACGAAGACCATTCTTACCAGGGCCCTGCTCTTCCCGGCGATCCTCTCTCAGTCATCAAACAACTTGCGAAAGACGTCGCTGCCAAGGGCATTCACAAGATCGAAGGGCGTGTGCTGGTGGACACGACGCTTTTTCCGGACGGCCCTCGGGAGGGAGGCACGAACGTCGTGATGTCCTCCATCATGGTCAATGACAATGTCATCGATCTCATCGGCTCCCCCGGCGCGAAAATAGGAGATCCTGCCGATCTCAAGTCTTCGCCTCAGACTTCCTACATCAAATTCGTGAATCACTTGCTCACCTCTCCCGCCGGCACGCGGCCGATGTTTGAGTCGCCCGATTTCGCCACAAATCCGGACGGTTCCGTCTCGGTTACTTTATCGGGTAGCTTGCCGGTCGGGATCGCGCCTCAACCAGCGACCATTGCGGTGCCCTCTCCAACAAAGTTTGCAGAGACTGTCTTCCGCGAAGCGCTGTCAGCCGCAAGCATTCAAATCAAAAATAGCCCTGGGCCCAGCGTCAGTGATTTTTCTCCCTACACGCGTTTCTATACGGCTGAGAATCAGGTAGCCGAGCACGTTTCTCCTCCCCTCTCGGAAGAAATCAAGGTTACCCTCAAGGTCAGCCAAAATCTGCACGCCGGCATGGGGCCGTATCTCCTCGGCGCTCTCGCTGGGAAAGACATGAAGAGCCCGCTCGATGCTGGCTTCAAGATCGAGCATGACTTTCTCCAATCATCCAAGCTCGATCTGTCCGGTGCCGCGCAGGGCGATGGAGCCGGAGGCGATTGGGCCGACCTTTTCAGCCCCGACTTCATGGTCCACTACCTCACCTATTGGGCGACGCGTCCTGACTATCAGGTTTTTTTCCAGGCGCTTCCAGTTCTCGGCAAAGACGGTACACTCGCGAAAATTCAGACCAATTCGCCGGGCGCAGGTCATGTCTTCGCAAAAACCGGCACGTTTGGCTCCGAAGACAAACTTGGCGGCAAAATGATGCTCAACGGCAAAGGCCTCGCCGGTTACGTCCTCACAAAGGATGGGAAGAAGCTGGCCTTTGCCGCTTACGTCAATCACGTTTCGCTCAATCCTGATCCCGAAGCTGCGCAGCAGGTGGCCGGTCAAGCACTGGGAGAAATCGCGGCTGCGGCTTACGACGCGAATCTGGATACCTCCGCGAATGCCGGCGAATACGATCTCCTCATTCGCAACGGCCATGTCATCGACGGCACGGGTAATCCCTGGTTCGCCGCGGATGTTGCTGTCAGCGGTGATCGCGTTGCGGCTATCGGCGATTTGCGTGAAGCCCATGCCAAGCGCGAAATCGATGCGAAGGGCCGCATTGTCGCTCCTGGCTTTATTGATATGCTCGGCCAGTCGGAAGTGTCGCTTCTCCTCGACAATCGTTCGCTGAGCAAACTTTCCCAGGGAATCACCACGGAAATTACCGGCGAAGGCGGGTCCATCGCTCCGGAAAATGAAAAAACCATCGCGCCTCAGAAACCGTTTCTCGACAAGTACAAGCTCACGATCGATTGGACCACGCTCGACGGCTATTTCCGCCGCCTCGAAAAGCAAGGCACACCACTCAATATCGGCACTTACGTCGGCTCAGCGCAAGTCCGCGAGGCGGTGATTGGCGATGATGATCGTGCTCCTACGCCTGCCGAACTTGAGCAAATGAAATCCCTCGTCGAGCAGGCTATGAAAGATGGGGCTCTCGGTGTTTCCAGCGCCCTCATCTATCCGCCGAACATTTACGCGAAGACCGACGAGCTCATCGCGCTTGCGAAAGTTGCCTCAAAATACGGCGGCCTTTATGCCACGCACATGCGCAGCGAAGGCGCTTCGGAAGTGTCCGCGCTTGCCGAAGCCATTCGAATCGGCCGCGAAGCCAATTTGCCAGTTGAGATTTTTCACCTTAAAGTGAGCGGCAAGCCTCGCTGGGGCGGCATGAAGAACGTTGTCGCAGCCATTCAGCTCGCTCGCGATTCCGGCCTCGACATTGCCGCGGACATGTATCCCTACACTGCCGGCGCTACGGCGCTGGCTTCGTCTCTTCCGCCGTGGGTCGCCGATGGCGGCGTCCAGAAATTGCTCGAGCGCCTGAAAGACCGGACCATACGCGTGCGCGTTAAGAAGGATTTGGCCGGGGATCATCCTGATTGGGAAAATCTTTTTTACGATTGCGGCGGCGCAGCAGGAATTCTTGTCGCCTCTGCCGAGAATCCCGATCTCAAGCAATTCGCCGGAAAAACACTGGACGACGTTGCCAGGACATGGAAGAAATCCCCGGAAGACACTCTCATGGATTTCGTCCTAGCCGATAACGCGCAATCCGGGGCGATCTATTTCATGGCCAGCGAAGAAGACCTCCGCACTGGTCTTAGCCAGCCTTGGACTAGCATCGGTCTCGACGCCGGCGAAATGTCTCTTGACGGACCCACTTACGAACCGCACACGCATCCGCGGGCAATGGGCTCCGTGCCGCGCTTCCTAGGGCATTATGTCCGCGGCGAGCATCTCATGCCCTTGGAAGCGGCGATTCGAAAGATCACTTCGCTTCCCGCTCAGCGCGAACACCTCGAAGGCCGCGGCCTCCTCAAGCCCGGCTACTTCGCCGACATCAGCATCTTCGACGCCGCAACCATCATCGACCATGCCACGTTCACGAAACCCGATCAGCTCTCCGAGGGCATCGACTACACCATCGTCAACGGGCAGGTCGAATACGATCAGGGAAAATTGACAGGTACGACAGCCGGCCGCGTTTTGCGCGGCCGTGGGTGGCAAGCAGCGACCAACTGAAACGGAGGAGGAATATCACTAGTCTAAATTAGACTAGTTCTATTTACTAAGGTTATTATAATAATTCTTTGATAAGAGCACTTAGTTCTGCGCGCAACAGGAATTAGCTCAGCGCCGTTTTTCCCATCTCGGCCACGCGCCGCTCGTAAGTCATTTCCACCAGGCCGTGCTTTCCGTAATATCGCAGCACGATTTTATGGCCCGGCTCAATCTTCGCGCGTGTCTTGATCAGGGAATCCGAAAGCTCCACCCACTGCCCGTTCACCAGATAACTTCCTTCCCAACCACGCAGTTCGAAATGTCCGTCGTTTTTTAGAATGAGCGGCGCCGCCTTGCACGGAATCACCTTCCCGCGCATCTTGGCCTGAGCGCACTGGTAGCGGCCGGAAACGTCCACAGTCTGCGCCTTGCTTTGCGGTGTAAGGAAAAGTACGAGGGCTGCAGTCGCGATACCGCGCGCCAGCGCCAAGCCAACCCGGGCATACCGCATGGGAATCTCCACTTCCAGGTCGCGTAGCTGCGGGCAGCGGTCCCTGGCCATTGGTACAGGTGCAATTCACCAACCAACGAGCTTTAGCGTAACATTTTTATTTACAATAACTTACAAGCTGGCCGTTGGGCCATGAATGTCCCCCAGGAGTAGAATTCTTCCTCTCTTATCTCCTGAAAGGAACTCTTTTGCACCTCAAAATGGGCACTTTGGCAGATAAATCCTGCCGAAACCTCATTCAAAGGGCAGTTCCGCCACTGCTTGCCCGTCCTTCCTGGGGTCTGAGGCCCCATAATTCACGCGCGCCGCAGAATCCCTCATAACCGCCTGGCCCCCACCCATGCCGCTGGAATATGAGCCTTTGAGGTCGATTTTGTGGCCCTTGTTCGTCAATTCATTTCGCACGTTTTGTCCAAAGCGATTCTCCATCATCACGTCACACCCGCCGAACGTATGCTTGCTGAACCTAGGCGCCTCCAGAGCCGCTTGAATGTTCATTTTGAAGTCCACCAGGTTCGCGACGAATTGCGCGTGCGCCTGAGACTGGTTCCAACCGCCCATAATCCCAAACGCCACGCGGACATCTCCTTTTTGCGCAAACGCTGGAATGATTGTGTGCAGAGGCCTCTTTCTCCCCGCCAGCGCATTTGGCGAATTTGGATCCATGCTGAAGAGCCCGCCGCGATCGTGCAGCGCAAAACCAGTCCCCGCGGCAACGATGCCCGACCCGAAAGCCTCGTAGTTGCTCTGGATGAGCGAAACCATGTTTCCGTCGCGGTCGACGACGCTCAGATAAGTCGTATCGTTTCCAACCGGGATTTCCCCCGCAGTCGCGTCGCAGTTGGCTTTGTCTGCGTCAATCAACTTGGCTCTTTGCGCCGCCCATTCTTTCGAAAGCAGCGTCGCAACCGGCAACTTTTGCTTGCGTGGGTCGCCGATGTATTTCACAAGATCCGCATACGCCAGCTTTTTCGCCTCGATCAGCGCATGCAACGCTTTCGCCGAGCCGAATCCCCAATCCTTTTGCCCCAGCGGAAACATTTCCATGATATTCAGCATTTCCAGTGCTGCGAGACCCTGCACGTTGGGCGGCAGCTCGTAGATCGTCCAATCGCGGTACGTCGTCGAAATAGGCTCCACAAATTCGCTGGAGTATTCGGCCAGGTCTTGCGCGGTCATTGGCCCGTTGTGCCGCTTCATTGATTCCAGAATCTTCGTGGCAATTTCGCCTTTGTAAAACGCGACTCTGCCATGCTGTGCTATCTGCTCAAGCGACCAGGCCAGGTCAGGATTGCGAAATACCTCGCCTACTTTCGGCGCTCGATCTCCGGGAAGATAAGTTTGCGCCGCCGCTTCATCGGTCCGCAGGTAATCCACTTCGCTTGCCCAGTACGCAGCCGTCCATTCCGGAACCGGGAATCCGTCCTGCGCCGTTCGAATCGCCGCCGCCAAATCCTCGGCCAGTTTCTTTCTTCCAAACTTATCCGCCAGCTTCTGCCAGCCATCCACCGCGCCCGGGACGGTGATCGAATTTACTCCCTGCTGCGGCATGCTGCGAATTCCCTGCTTTTGCAAATAGTCGATCGTCAATCCTTTGGGCGCCCATCCGCTCGCATTTATCCCATACAACTTGTCCGCCTTCGCGTCATACACAATCGCGAACAAGTCTCCGCCGATGCCGTTCATCATCGGCTCGACCACTCCCATCATCGCGTTTGTCGCAATCGCCGCATCCACGGCATTCCCGCCACGTTCGAGAATGCGCACACCTGCCTGCGCCGCCAATGGCGACTCCGCAGCGACAATCCCATTCCGCGAAATGACCATCGACCGCCCCTGCGAACGGTCCTGCGCTTCAACATTTTGTCCGGCTGTGACAGTTGCGATGGAGAGATACAGGAATACCCGCAACATCGAAGAGATTTTCATAGTTCGTAAACGCGTTTATTGAGTTTTCTGGTCCTTTTGAACTTCTTTGTCTTTCGCGGTCAAAAGGCGAACTACGTGCCTTCGGGCTTTGATCGAAAGACTCTCGTAGAGGGAAACAATCTTCTGTATCGCCTCTTTTTCCGTGCTGGGCCGGGCGGCGGTTGGACTATTCTTGCGGTGTGCCAGACGCTTATGCGAAGGCAGATAGCTCTGGCTGAATATTCCTCCGCAGATGTCGCATGTGACTGTCGCCATTCGGATCCCCACACCTTGCCCATGATAATTGCAAAACGCCCATCGCAGAAGCGAATCCTTGTCTTAAGGACCCCCCTTGTGTGTGATCTCTTGCGGAAATGTTGTCCACCACATTTCCACAGATATGTTGCGGTGTCAGATTCCCCACTTTACATCCATGTGGAAAAGGATTTTCAGAGTCATCATATGCAGATTTACAGCTCTACACTCATGGGTGGTCAGGAGAGGGAAAGAAAATGTGTGAGGAATGCCTAGAGAAGTGTTAGTTTTTCGATTTTTCCGCCTCCGGATAGGCTCTGCACTCATGGAGCATTGTATGCTGACGAGGGCGGGTGTACGTTATCGGTCGGGCCGAGAAGTCAAATTGGAAATTCCGGCTTCATTTTTTCCGGCGGCCGGTCAGCAGGGTCTGGTGATGTTGACTTTCGCATAAAGGAGGGCCAAACCGTATGTCGCTGAAGGGCAAGTACGCCTTGATCACGGGATCTTCTCGGGGGATTGGCAGGGCCATAGCGCTGAAGTTGGCAGAAGGCGGCGCGAAGATTGGCGTTCACTACTATAAGAACATTGACGCCGCGAATGACACGCTCGCAAAAGTACGGGAGCGCCGCTCTGACGGGTTCATTGTTCAAGCGGATGTAAACCGGACCGATGACATTCGGGGAATGATGGATCATGTGAAGAGTGAATTCGGGAAACTCGATATCTTCGTCAGTAACGCCCGGCCAGAAATTCCCGAGTTCTACAAGCCGCCCATGGAGATTCGAGTCGAGCAGTGGCAGCAAGCCATCAATTCGCAGGCAACTGCTTTTTTGTTAGGGGCCCAATTGGCGGCTCCCTTGATGGGAAGAGGTGGCCGAATCATCGCCATCACCCATTCACCTGGGGCGCGGTCGGGGAGTTGGCAACCCTGGGTGGGGATGGGATCGGCAAAAGCCGCCATGGAGTCTCTGGTGCGCTACTTCGCCGTCGCCCTTGCCAGGCGTGGTATCACCGTGAACTCACTCAGCCCTGGCGTCATCTTCGGTGCAGCTAACCTGGTCGATGGCGGTGTATTGGTTGGTCTCCCACCTGAGGTGCAGCAAGCGATTAAATCCTGGCATGAAATCGGATGGTGTCCCTCGCGGCGAACTGGAACCCCGCAGGACGTCGCGAATGCAACGATGCTCATCTGCATGGAGGAATCGAATTGGATGACCGGCCAGATCTTCTACGTGGATGGAGGCGCTTCGATTATGGACCCCGTATTCCCGTTGGAAATACAGGGAGCCGCATGAATACCCGGCGCGTGTGCAGGAAGGCCCCGAAATTAAAGGCATGGCACCAGGCGAAATGATTTATGAAGGGCCTCCAAGAAAATGAGTCCGACGGACTTGTGCTCCTGGGGCCACTCGTCATGTAGTGGGGGTACGCGGAGAAGGACCTCCTTTGCCGCCGACTGACTTCACCTCTCGTGATTTTGCCCGTATCAAGGCGCACTCTGAAATGATTCACTCGGACGTATAACAGCGAAATCGTCCATATGGCTACTGGGAGGGTCCCAAGCGAAGTCCAGAACAGTTCGGAAACACTCCCTTTCTGGTCGTTTTGCCACATAATTCTCATCGTCACATAACTGTGGTACTTTGGCCGCAAAAAGAAATCCCTCCGGGGTTTTAGCATTCCAAGAGCGCACCACGCTCACATTCGGAGTTGCATAGAAGGTTCAGTCAATCTCTACAGTGTCGAAGTGCTGCGCGTAGCAGCTGAGGTAGTCGGCGGGTCGCAAACCCTTCGGATAGAAGGATCCCAGCCACCCTGTGGCTGTGAACGACGAGGTCCCGCGGAGAATCGCCGAATGGTTCACGGTGGAGAGTATAGCGAACACGTGTCGTACACCGCTCGGTCCGATGGTAACTTCCGGTTTACCGACAATCCTAGAGTTAAGCAACGTTGCGCGGGTCACGCCCCCGGGGGCAGAACCTTACTCGACAGAGGGGCACAATCGCCAATCGACTCAAGCTGACAGACCACCATGCTACATCTCTGGTTGCTCCAAGAAGCTAATCTCACATAGTATTGGATCCTCTTCTAACTCGCGGGTAGTACGTGAAACGAGCGTGCTCATCAATCTCAACGCTCGCAGCCGGCGGTGGCAAATGAAGTATCCAGCGACTGGGCTCCTGTTGGCGTTTCTGAGCTTCCCACCTGCGGTCTTAGGCCAATCTGACGCACGACACCACCACGCGGATTCGCTTCGAGCGGAACAATACGGGAGCGTCCATTTCCCGATCTCCTGCTCGGATCAGGCCCAGCACAGCTTTGAGCGCGGTGTGGCCATGCTGCACTCCTTTGAATACGAAGATGCCGAAACCACTTTCGCCGATGTGGCACGACGCGAACCCAACTGTGCCATGGCTTATTGGGGCGAGGCCGTGACCTATTACCATCCCCACTGGCAGCCCCCCGATGCTGCCCATCTGGAGCTCGGGAAAGAGGCAAGCGAACGAGCCGTGGTGATTGGCGGCAAGACTCCACGGGAACAGGAGTACATCACAGCGATTGCCGGCTACTATCGCGAATCTGAGCGCTTGGATTCTCGAACCCGCGCACTGAACTATCAGAAAGCCATGGAGCGCTTGTATACGGCATATCCCGACGACCGCGAAGCCGCTCTTTTCTATGCCCTGCTGTTAATCTCTAACGCGCCGCCACGCGACCCCAGCTACGCCGAACAGAAGAAAGCCGGCGCCATCCTGGAAAAAGTCTTCGCTGAGTCGCCCAATCATCCAGGCGTGGCTCATTACATTATCCACGCCTATGACAACCCCGTGCTGGCCAACCGCGCGCTGGCAGCAGCTCGGAGCTACGCCAAGATTGCGCCATCGGCGGTCCATGCTCTCCACATGCCGTCCCACATCTTCATTCAGGTGGGATCGTGGCAAGAGGCCATCGATTCTAATCTCGCCTCGTTGGCCGCGGCGCGTGCCTGGGTAGTTAAATCTCAGCGCACCGAACTTTGGGACATGCAGGCGCACGCCCAAGATTTCCTCGTCTATGCCTACCTGCAAACCGGACAGGATGCACTGGCGAAAAAAGTCCGCGATGAAGTTAGCAGCTACCGCGACCGATTCGGAGAAAGCCCCATGGCGTCGTACTCGGCGCTGTTGGGGATTCCTGCTCGTTACGCATTAGAGCGGCATCAGTGGTCCGAAGCAGCGTCTCTCCCCATTCGAAAAGTCCCAATGCCCCTTTTTGAGGCCGAAACCTACTTCGCGAAGGCGATCGGTTGCGCACGGACAGGCGATCTTGTTGGTGCGAAATCCAATGCGGACAAACTTGCAGATCTTCGGGATCGATTGCCGCACGGAAACCAGGGATATGTGGGCAACGCCGACCTGGTAGAAATACAGCATCTGGAGGCCCAGGCGTGGCTGGCCCATGCGGAAAAGCGCGAGGCAGACGCCGTTAAGCTGATGAAATCGGCGATTTCCCTGGAAGAAACCACGCCAGCAAGTTTGTTCCCAGCGCCTTTGCTTGCCGGGAATGAACAACTCGGCGATCTGCTATTGGAGCAGAACCAACCCGAGCAGGCACTGGCAGCCTATGAAGCTTCCCTGCAGTTTGCCCCAAATCGTTTCAATAGCCTCTCTGGTGCTGGACGAGCTGCAGAACTGGCAGGTGCTCGTTCGAAGGCTGAGACTTATTACGGTCAACTTCTAACTATGTGCAAGAACGCAGAGTCAGAGCGACCGGAGTTGCACTCCGCCAAAAGCTTCCTTGAGAAACAGGCCAGATTGGGGCCGTGAACGGGGTCCATGCGATCCCGCGTTGCGAACGCGCCGATGGTTGGTGCATCGCCCAAAGCCGCAGTCCTAATTCTCTCTTAATTCGCTTCAACCAGCCCATGTGGTTGGCATTTCCCCGCCAACGCCCTAGAATTCAGGAGACGTGGGTCGGCGTTCCCGCTAAGCTCATCTGCTGATCCATCGTTTGCCAGGTTGCGGAGACTACCCACTTGTCTGAGCAGCGCCCCGCCATGCAGAACGCAACGCCGGTTGCTCCCCGCGATCCGCGCCTTAACGCGCAAATCGACGCCATCGTTGCCGCCCGCCATTCCGATCCTTTTGCCCTGCTCGGCCCGCATCCCGTCGACAGCAACTGCACGGTGCGTTTTTTTCTGCCCTGGGCCGCGGAAGCCTCCATCTCCTTGAAACCTCCCGTGGTTGAAGGCGGTACTCTCGCTCCGGCCAAAGTTACCGACGCGATTAAACTTCGTCCTGAAGGCTTCTTCGAAGCCGCTTGGGCATCGAACCAATCCGCTCCGCCCTCTCCGGGCAGTTACAAGATTCAGGGGCGCACGCACTTCGGCGATTCGTTCGAGATTTTCGATCCGTATGCTTTTCCCGTTGTGTTGAGCGAGTTCGATCTCTACCTCATGGGCGAAGGCCGCCATTACGACACTTACGAGAAACTCGGCGCTCACGTCATAACGCTTGAAGGCGTTCGGGGCGTTCACTTCGCGGTCTGGGCTCCCAGCGCAAAGCGCGTCAGCGTCGTTGGCGACTTCAACGGCTGGGACGGCAGAGTCCATCCCATGCGCGCTCGCGGCTCCTCTGGCATCTGGGAAATTTTTCTCCCCGAGCTCAAGGAAGACTCCATCTACAAATATGAAATTGTCGGCCCGAGCGGGAACATCCTCCCTCTCAAAGCTGATCCCTACGCCTTTCGCTCCGAACTGCGCCCCAACACCGGCTCCGTCGTAGCGCGCCTCGATCATCACAAATGGCAGGACTCCGACTGGCTTTCGCGCCGGGCGCAGAAAAACTGGTTCGAGTCGCCCATTTCCATCTACGAAGTCCATCTTGGTTCCTGGCGCCGCGTCCCCGAAGATCACGACCGCTGGCTCACCTATCGCGAGCTAGGCGACCAGCTCATCCCCTACGTCAAGGATCTTGGCTACACGCACATCGAATTGCTTCCCATCATGGAGCACCCCTACGACGGTTCCTGGGGCTACCAGACGCTTGGCTACTACGCCGCCACCAGCCGCTTCGGAACTCCCGCCGAATTCATGGAATTTGTCGACCGCTGCCACCAGGCCGGCATCGGAGTCATTCTTGACTGGACCCCCGCGCATTTTCCCCGCGACGCCCACGGGCTCGCGCAGTTCGATGGCACCCATCTCTACGAGCACTCCGACCCGCGCCAGGGTGCGCACCCCGATTGGGGCACGCTCGTCTACAATTATGGCCGCAACGAAGTTCAGAACTATCTCATCTCCAACGCGCTTTTCTGGCTGGACAAGTACCACATTGACGGCCTCCGCGTGGACGCTGTCGCCTCCATGCTCTATCTCGACTACTCGCGCAAACCCGGCGAGTGGGTTCCCAACCAATTCGGCGGCCGCGAAAACCTTCACGCGATCGACTTCCTCAAGCGCATGAACGAAGTCGCGCACGGAAAGTTTCCCGGCATTCTTACCATCGCCGAAGAGTCCACTTCCTGGCCCGCAGTCTCCCGCCCCACCTATCTCGGCGGTCTCGGCTTCAGCTTCAAATGGAACATGGGCTGGATGAACGACACGCTAAAATACTTTTCCCACGACCCCGTTCATCGCAAGTACGAGCACAACAAACTCACTTTCTCGCTCCTTTATGCTTTCACGGAAAATTTCTTGCTTCCCTTTTCCCACGACGAAGTCGTCCACGGCAAAAACTCGCTTCTCCACAAAATGCCCGGCGACATGTGGCAACAATTCGCCAATCTCCGACTGCTCTACGCCTATCAGTGCGCTCATCCAGGCAAAAAGCTTCTCTTCATGGGGCAGGAACTCGCCCAGCGTAGCGAATGGACCGAAGCCCGCAGCATCGACTGGCATCTCCTTCAGCACGATTCCCATCGCGGCATCCAGCGCCTCGTCGGCGATCTCAATCATCTCTATGCCGCCGAACCCGCCCTCCATCAAGTCGAATTTGACTGGCACGGTTTCGAATGGCTTGACGCCAACGACGCCGACAACAGTGTTCTTTCCTTCATCCGCCGCGGCAAAAACGCTGAAGACCTCATCGTCGCCATCATCAACGCCACGCCCGTCGTCCGCGAAGGTTACCGTCTCGGCGTTCCGCAATCCGGCTACTACCGCGAAATCATGAACACGGACGCGGCCCACTATGGCGGGTCCAACGTCGGCAACATGGGTGGCCAGCAAGCTGCGGATTACGCCGCCCAGGGCCGGCCTTATTCCCTTGTACTCACTCTTCCACCTCTCGCCGCAATTTATGTGAAATGGCTTCCTGCACAGTCCTAATGCCTTGTGACCTCTCGCGCTGCAGTTGCATCCAAAATCGAGTTGGCGCACATTAAAGTTGATTGCTGTTCCCTTACGGTGCGTTCGGCTCACTTTTTGCGAACAATACACCCACGATTTCATGGAGGTGGCCATGACTTCCTTTTTCTTAAACGGAAAGCCTGTAACCGTCGATGACGATCCCTCGACTCCGCTGCTGTGGGTCATTCGCGACTCTTTAGGGTTGACAGGCACAAAATTCGGCTGCGGCATGGCGCTGTGCGGAGCCTGCACGGTGCATCTGGAAGGCGCGGCCATCCGCTCCTGCGTGGCACCGCTCTCCCGCGTGTCGGGCAAGCATGTCACCACGATCGAAGGCCTTTCCCCAGACCTGTCCCATCCGCTCCAGCGTGCCTGGATCGAAATCGACGTCCCCCAGTGCGGTTATTGCCAATCGGGGCAAATCATGAGCGCAGCTGTGTTATTGAAAGAGAATCCGAAGCCAACGGACAAAGACATTGATGAAGCCATGTCCGGCAATATCTGCCGATGTGGAACCTATTCGCGCATTCGACGCGCTATCCATCGCGCATCGCAGCTCGCCACCGAAAGGAGGCCGTCATGAGCCATCTCTACGATCCTTACAAATCCACGTCACCACTTCTGACTCCGGAATCCTCGTCTCCGCTCCCAGCGAAAACATTGCGAGTCCCTCGCCGCGATTTCCTGAAAACCTCCGCCGCAATTGGCGGCGGCTTGTGTTTCGCCGCCTATGTGCCGGAGCTCGCCGCCCGACCGCTGAAAAATTCGCCTGCAAACGACGGCAGCTTCGCCCCCAATGCCTTCGTTCGCATCGCTCCCAACGATTCGGTCACGATCATCGCCAATCACTCCGAAATGGGCCAGGGTATCTACACCAGCCTGCCCATGCTGCTCAACGAAGAGCTGGAGGCGGACTGGTCGAAAATCAGAGTCGAGGCTGCGCCCGTTGATGCTGCTTACAACCACACTGTCTTTGGCCTTCAAATGACCGGCGGCAGCACGACCACGCCCTCCGAGTGGGAGCGCTTCCGCAAGATGGGCGCGATGGCTCGCCTGATGCTCGTCGAGGCTGCGGCGCAGAAGTGGAGCGTCCCAGCTTCGCAGTGTCACGTCGAAAAAGGCGTAGTCATCCACAATGCATCGGGCCGTAGGGCAAGCTACGGTTCTCTGGTTGTCGCCGCCTCGCAATTGAAACCACCCACGGACATACCGCTCAAGGATCCAAAGCAATTCACATTGATCGGAAAACCAACTCGACGCCTCGACACGCCCTCAAAAATCAACGGCACCGCCCAGTTCGGTCTCGACGTTCACCTCCCCGGCATGCTCTTTGCTCTGGTCGCACGGCCGCCAGTCTTTGGCGGCAAGGTTGAAAACTTCGACGCCTCTGAAGCCCTTAAGATCAAGGGTGTACGCGCTGTTGAGCAAGTCCCTTCAGGCGTAGCTGTCATCGCGGACCGTTTCTGGCCCGCCAAACTGGGCCGCGACAAACTCAAGATTTCCTGGGACGAAGGAGCTAACGCAAAACTTTCGACCTCTCAAATGCTCGCCGATTTTTCGAAGCAGTCCGCGTCACCAGGAACCATCGCGAAAAAAACAGGCGATGCCGCGGGTGCTTTGGCATCCGCTGCGAAGACCATCACCGCCGAGTACGATGTTCCTTACCTCGCGCACGCCATGATGGAGCCGCTGAATTGCGTCGTCGACCTGCGTCCCGATAGTTGCGAAATCTGGACAGGCACGCAGTTCGAAACCGTTGATCGCGCCAACGCCGCGCAGGTTGCCGGCCTGTCCCCGGAAAAAGTTCAAATTCATACCACGCTCCTTGGCGGCGGTTTCGGCAGACGCGCGAATCCCGCCTCCGACTTTGTCGTCGAAGCTATGCATGTGGCAAAGATCGCCAAGGCGCCGGTAAAAGTTGTCTGGACGCGTGAAGACGACCTCGCTGGCGGCTGGTATCGCCCCATGTGGCACGACCGCTTCGTCGCCGGGCTCGACGGCGCGGGCAATCCCACGGCCTGGACGCACACGATCGTTGGCCAGTCCATCGCGCAGGGCACGCCCTTTGCCCAATACATGATCAACAAGGAAGGTGTGGACAGCACTTCTGTGGAAGGTGCAGCCGACATCCTTTATGGGATTCCCAATCTTCAGGTTGACTTGCACACTCCGAAAATCGGCGTCCCAGTGCAATGGTGGCGCTCCGTCGGCCACTCGCACACGGGCTTTTCTGTCGAGAGTTTTTTCGACGAAGTGGCTCACGCGGGAGGAAAAGATCCTTACGAACTACGCCGCCAGCTTCTCGCCAATCAGCCGCGCATGAGTGCCGTCTTGAACTTGGCGGCTGAAAAAGGTGGATGGGGAAAGCCGCTTCCCCCTGGGCGTGGCCGCGGCATCGCCACCCATTTTTCATTTGACAGCTATGTTGCCCAGGTCGTCGAGGCATCCGTGGAGAAGGACGGCACAGTGCGGGTGCATCGCGTGGTGTGCGCCGTCGATTGCGGACGCGTCGTCAATCCGGACATTGTCAAAGCGCAAATGGAAGGCGGCATCATCTTCGGCTTGACTGCCGCCCTCAAAACGGAAATCACTCTTGAAAACGGCCGCGTCCAGCAAAAGAATTTCCACGACTACCAGATGCTGCGCATGTTCGAATCCCCGGAGATCGAGGTGCACATCGTTCCGAGCGAGTTAAGTCCTACGGGTGTTGGCGAGCCCAGCGTGCCTCCTGTTGCTCCGGCACTGACCAATGCTATTTTTGCTGTGACCGGCAAGCGCGTCAGACGGCTGCCGATCCGTGCCGCTGATCTCGTCGCAGGAAGCGGGGCCAGATCATGACCGCAGTAAACGCGAGCCGCTATCGTCACTCTTCTGCGTTGCTTTGTTCGGCCAGCGCTCTTTCTTTACTCATGGTTTGCCAAATCACTGTGATTCACGCCGCGCCGCAAGGTCCGAAACCCGACGCCAACGCGTCGCGCGAGGCCTTCTTACAGGTCTACAAAGTTTTCACATCTCCTCGCTGCCAGAACTGTCATCCACCTGGTGACTCTCCCTTGCAGGGCGACGACAGCCATGTTCATCTGCAAAATGTAAGGCGAGGCAAGGATGGCCACGGTGTCTACAGCATGCGTTGTAACACCTGCCACCAAACCACCAATCTTCCCGGCGACCACATGCCTCCGGGGAATCCCAAATGGTTACTTCCGACTCCAGAGCACAAAATGGTTTTCGTCGGCCGCTCGCCTGCTGAACTCTGCCGCCAGCTAAAGGATCCAAAACAAACCGGAGGCCGCTCCCTTCAGCAACTGCTGGAACATGTGTCGTCCGATGATCTGGTCGGATGGGCCTGGGATCCCGGCGACGGGCGCACTCCGCCTCCACTCTCGCGTGCCGAAACCGTGGCGCAAATGAAAATTTGGGTCGAAGGCAGCGCAGCCTGCCCTCAATAATCAACCGTCTTCTGTGGCCTGAAGGCGGGCGAGAATCCAGCGAGTTAACCAATGACAGAACAAACACAGAATCCCGCTGAACTTTCTCCTGCCCGCGCTGAAGTTGCGCGTCCGAGGCTGTCGCTGGTGAATACCAGGCTCATCAATTGGTCGAGCATCGTCTTTGCGATATTGCAAAGCGCGTGCACGGCGGTGATTGCCATCAGTGGCCTACGCGTTGCCATCGGCCTCAGTGCTTTAGCAGCGGCCGCTGGAATTCACGCGCCAGCTCGCGGATTTCATCAGGACGCCATTCGCATCCCCATGATGGTTTTGGCCTTCCTGGGAGCCGTTAGCAATCTTTATGTAGTTGGAAAAGTGCGGCGTTTACGCAGCAAGCCCGCCGCTCAATGGCGCCAACAGCCTGTGACGAAAAAGAAGCTCAACTCCGAACGTTTTCAAATCGCTCTCTCTATCCTGACCTTGCTTCTCCTCGCCGCCGAATGGATCACTCATCCGCTGATCCATCGCGTCCCCTGAGACAGCCGCGCTCGCCTTAGTCTTTCTTGGAATCCTTCTCGGAACTCTCCAACTCTTTCGCCAGCCGCTTATGCAGCCGCTCGCTGTATCCTACCGGCAATTCAAACGTCCGGTTGTCCGCCGTCAAGATCAGAATGTTCCGCGTCGAATCCAATATCGCCGAGCAGATTTCGCAGTGCTCCAGGTGGCGCTCGATGTCCTCGCGCAGCTTCGCGTCGACACCCCCGTCGATGTACTCCGAGATGTGCTCCCACACGTGTTTGCACTCGAGTTTCATAACGCTCTCCCGAAGAACCTTCTGCGCGCCGGAGCCGTCGTTTTCAGGTAAGGAACCAGGCGTTTCTGCAGCATGATCCGCGCGCGGTGCAGCCGCACTTTTACTGCGCCCGTCGTAATTCCCAGCGCCTGCGCCGTTTCATCGATGTTCAGTTCCTCCAGGTCTCTTAAAGTAAAAACCTGCCGGTAAATGCCGGGCAGTTCTGTCACCGCGACTCGCAGCGCCTCGCGAAGTTCCTTTCGCTCCAGCGCTTCCAGCGGAATCTCGCGCCAGTCCGTCAGCGGCGCGGGTGTGTAGTCGCCTTCATGACTTTCTTCCTTTTCTTCAATCGAATCTTCCACGGCGCCTTTCGTCCTCCTCAACCGTTTGCGCCCTTCGTTAATGGCAATCGTCGTCAGCCAGGTGCTGAACTTCGCATCGCCTCGAAACGAAGCCAAATGCCGGTACGCGCTGATAATCGCTTCCTGCGCGCCGTCCTCCGCTTCCGTCTCATTTCGCACGATCGAGAACAACGTCACATATACCATCCGCTCGTACGGCCGGATCAACTCATGAAATAGTTCTTTCTCGCCCGCCAGGATCCGCGCGATCAGCCCTGCTTCCGTTGTTCCGGTCATTTCCATAACTGAAAAATTGTGCCCGCCCTCTTCAGACCTGCGGCGAGCACAGTCGAACCAGGGCGCGTCTTTGTTTTTTGTGTGTCTGCTGTCTCAAAACTTCTCAAGCCTCGCCACTCCGAAGATTGCGTGAAACCGCTCGCAGTAGATCGCTACGGCTTGATACTTATTCAAGTCCGCGGCCGCTGGCAAATCATAATTCTGATCGCCTTGATTCCCCTTCAGCGTGCCCAGTTCCACATGCTCCAGCTCGCCTTTCACAATCTCCTGCTCCAGCGCCATATCGTCCGCGCGCACCAGCACAACATGGACGTCCGGCCCATTCGAAGTCGTGAAATCCGTAAGCCGCAAATATTGCATTCCATCCGGTGATTTATAGATCGTCGCACGCCCACTCGTCTGGTGCGCTTTCCCTTCCAACTTTCCCGTATACAATGCCTCCGGCTCCGAACTCAAGGACGCCGGCACCGCTTCGTTTACCTTGTGGTTGATAAAGAGTTTCTCCGGCCGGAACGCCCACCACGCCACCAGAACCGGAATCCCAAACAAAGCTAAAATCACCTTCTTGCCCGACAAGTCCGAACTGCTATTCGTATTCATAGTTTTCTCCCGAGAAAAAATCGGGCAGGCCACGCTGCCCGATTCCTCTGCTTCCTTTCGATTCCTTAGAACTTCTCCAGCGGCGCCGCTCCAAAGTTCGCGTTGAACCGCTCGCAATACACCGAAACCGTGCGGAACTTTGTCAGGTCTGTCCCTGCGGGAATTTCGTAATTCTGGTCGCCTTCATTCCCCTTGAGCTTCCCCAGCTCCACCTTATCTGTGTTGTCTTTCAGGAAGTTGGCATCATCCATCGCGTCTTTCGTCGTCACCAGGATCACGTGTACGTCCGGCCCGTTCGAAGTCTTGAAGTTGGTCAGCCGCAGAACCAGTTTCCCGTCCGCCTCTTGATACACCGTCGCGCGTCCCGAGGTTGCATGTACTTTCCCGTGGAACTTCCCTGTAAACAGGGTCTTTGCCATGCCCTCGTGCATCATCTTGTCGTCCTGCTTCATGGTGTCCGGCTTCATTTTGTCTTGCGCTTGAGCCGGAGCCTGGAGCAGAAATAATCCTGCCAGTCCTGCAAATGCCAATCCTGCCTTGATCGTGCGAATCATTCGAATCTCCTATGCTTTGAGTTCGGGCAAGGCCTCTCGGTCCTCGTCCCATACGTCTCATACGAGTCCCCCTCCTGCCGAAAGTTACAGACCTGCCGACAAAAGCTCGGTATCGACCTTCTGGCCCGTTGGCCGGTAACTTTTCGACGAACGGCCTCTTTCTTCGCCGCTTTCTTGATTTGGAACAGTTATGATGTTTCTACGCGGGGTTGATATGCCTAGGAATTTCGCTATTCGGCTCAGATGTCCTCATGGGGACAGCGATTCCTGGGTTACGCTTTTCAGTCGCGAAGAATCCCTCGAACAAATTCTTCAGCAATCATGGGATTTCAAGTGCCGTGACCATGGCCCCCAGCAAGGTATCCCTCAAGAGGCAATGGAGGTAGCCCCGCTCGATGATCCTCAACCCTCACCAGCGGCACAGACACCTTTTGCCGTTCCCTTTGCGGCTACGCCCGAAAAGAAAACGCCCCGTTCCAGCGAACGCATCCCCATGCGTGTGCCCGTGGTGATTTACGGTTATGCTGGCAAGAGCGGCGCCTTCCATGAAGACACCGAGACGATTATCGTCAATTCCACCGGGGCCCTCGTCACCCTGAAAGCCAAACTCGCTATAGGCGACACCGTTTTCCTGATTCACAAGAGCAGCCGTAAGGAGCTGGAAGTCCGCGTTGTTTACTTAGATGCGTACTCCGATCGCGAGACTCGTGTCGGCTTAGCCTTCAAACAACCTGTCCACGACTTTTGGAAAAGAACCCGCAAGAAACCCCGCGTCCCCAAGACCGTCCGCGTCATCGTCAAAGGTACGGACCTCAAGGGCCATCCGTTTGCCCAGAGTGCCTACACTGTTGATCTCAGCGAGGACGGCGCGCGTCTCGACGGCATCGGCTTCTTGACCTCTCCCGGCCAGACCATCGAAGTTCGCCGCCTGTGGCACAAAGCGCGTTTCCGCGTCGTTTGGATCGGCCACGTCGGCACAACCGAATCCAATCAGGCCGGAGTGGTCCTCGAATCTGAAAAAAATATCTGGCGCATCGAACTCCCTAAAACCGCCGCCAAACCGTCTTCCCAAGAGCCCATGCCCCGCAAAAAATAATTTCTCCTCCCCTCTCCGGCTCTTATTCGGTAGAATCAGTCCGTCCACCATGTCCAAACTATCGCGCCGCAACGTCCTCAAGACCGTTCTCTCAGGAGCCACTATGGCTTCTCTCCCGTCCGTCTCCTGGCCACAGGAAAACGCCCCAATCAAGCGCAAGGGCAATATCCGCCAGTCCGTTTCCCGCTGGTGCTACAAGCAGATTCCGCTCGACAAGCTCTGCGCCTACGCTGCCGAAATCGGCTTGAAAGGTGTCGATTTGCTCAATCCCGACGAGTACGAGGTCCCCGCACGCTTCGGCCTCGTCTGCAGCATGGGTTATGGGGGCGGCGGTGAAATCCCCAGCGCCATGAACCGCGTCGAAAACCACGCCAGAATTGAAGAGGGTTTTCGCAAATACATTCCCCTTGCCGCCAAGGCCGGCGTCACCAACGTCATCACTTTTTCCGGCAACCGCGCTGGAATGTCCGACGAGGAGGGCGCCAAAAATACCATCTCCGGCCTCAACCGCGTCAAGAAAATCGCCGAGGATCACGGCGTCACCATCTGCCTCGAGCTCCTCAACAGCAAGATCGACCACCACGACTACATGTGCGATCACTCCGCGTGGGGCGTTCAGGTCGTCCAGGCCGTAAATTCGCCGCGCGTCAAGCTGCTCTTTGACATCTATCACATGCAAATCATGGAAGGCGATCTCGTCCGCACCATTCAGAAAAACATCGACTGGATCGCTCACTTCCACACCGGCGGCGTTCCTGGCCGCCACGAGCTCGACGGCACCCAGGAAGTCCAGTGGGACGGCGTTATGCGCGGCATCGCCGCGACAAATTTCCGCGGCTACGTGGCCCACGAATTCGTCCCCGCGCGCGATCCGCTCACTTCTTTGCGCCAGGCCGCCGACCTGTGCGACGTCTGACTTGCTCTTGCTTCCGCCCAGGCTAACGAAACGTTTTTGCTCTTCCTTACACAATCCTTACACTAGCAGCAGTCTGCATGATCAATACAGGTCTCGAATAGACAGGCATCGTGAAACGCAGTGGTATCGCACTGGCGGTCTTGCTCGCCATTGGCGGTTGGATACGTGTACTTGGATACGTGTACGCGGAAATGCGTCGGGAACCCATCCTCAGCAAGCTGACTTCGACAATCCCCGGGCGAACTGGGATGGGACTTCTGGCTGAAGTTAGTCTCGGCGGGCGCGATTCCCATTTTCAGCTTGCTGGCCGGCCAGTTCCCCGGACTCAACAAACTCCTGTTCTCCTGGCTTGAGCCCGCCCCGAACGTCATGAAGTAATCTCCGGCTTTCTGCTGCGCCGTCATTTGCCTCGCACACAAGTTGAGCCCCTGTACAATTTTGAACAGACGGAACCTGTTTCAATGTTGTACGTTGCGTTTGAAAATTGGAGGTTAAACTACGCCCGCGATGGTCGTCATTGCCTAGCTCAAAGGACGCCATCGCGGGCATCGATTCACGCTTAGTCCCCGAGTACCACACTCTCCGGCTCCCGCCGGGGAGTGTGATGTTTAATCCGCGCCCGCCTGCCGCAGCCGCTCCCGGAAATACTCCTTCCAACTCTCCGGCAGCTCTTCCACTCGCAATGCCCGTCGTATCGCGCGGATCTCCTCCTCGCCATACCTTTTCACAACATATAAATGCGTGATTTCCGAGACCGCCACGGCGTTGGCCTCCTGCGCTATCACCCTCATCTCATCGCCCGCGCCCACTTCTCCCTCCCGCACGACCGCCACGTAGAATCCCGTCCTCCCGCTCGCTAGAAATCGTTTCACCATGTCGTCGGATCCGAATCTGACGCCCAGTTTGTAGAAGGGCAGACGCGGCTGCGTCACCGTCACTTCTGCAGTGCCGACGGAAAATCGGTCGCCCAGATAAACGGACTCTTCCATCAATCCATCCTCGCCGCCGTCGAGAGTGAAGTTTTCTCCAAACATGCCCATCGGCAGCTCCTGCCCCCGCAACTCTTTATTCCAATAGTCATAGTGCGCCAGCGAGTAGCAGTAGACGGCTTTGTACTCGCCCCCGTGCACGCTCAAGTCCGCTTGGCGGTCTCCGTCTAGATTCAGCTTCCGCAATGCCACTCGCCCTGCGACCGGTTCCTTGAAGATCCCCGTGGCCACCATTCTCCCGTGCCATTGCACTTCCCGCGGCATTCCCGTGTTTACTGAAACCAGCTTCATCGTCATCCGTCCTTCGCACGGCGCCGATTTCCCCTTAGATGTTCGATTTCTAGTTCCGACTCCTAGTTTCCACCTAGCGCTTTAATGTTTCCCGTTTGGGTGCGAGAATCACGCCCGGAAAAGACGTGTACGGCGTTCGCGTGGGTTCTATGGCTGCGCTGAAGGAGTAACGATGGACGATTTCCCGGAGTTCATGAGGTGTTCTGCAAATAGAATTGCCGCGAATAGTTCAGGCGACTCCCGGCGTCGAGGGTTACGTCTTTGACGGTGCGGACGGGAGCCAAATGGCATTCTGGACTTGCCACCAAACCGCGGTTTCTGCAGAGCATGCGCACGAGTACGACGAATACATCATCGTGGCACAAGGCTGCTATACCTTACTGATTGGTGGCCGGCGCACTCCCATCGAAGCGGGGCAAGAGTATTTCATTCCATCTATAACGAGGTCGGCTCTGTCAAGGCAAACTTCTCCGCGCACTTCTTCTGGAGTGTTTTCTCTTCACCTATAAGAATCTTTTTCTTCCTTGCGACCAAGGTTCGTGCCGTAATCGTTTGGCGGAACTTTCTCAGTTCCACCACCCATCTATTCGATCCCAACCCGCGTCGAGACCATGATTACTTCTTCGAACTCCCCAACTTTTTTGGGGAGGCAG